>Ga0196981_1000004_pt1 | contig 458272 bp, 462 predicted proteins | sample S3_2013CmetaG_FD_155462 | JGI IMG/M metagenome (GOLD analysis project Ga0196981, IMG submission 155462) | Soil microbial communities from Anza Borrego desert, Southern California, United States - S3_20-13C | ecosystem: Environmental > Terrestrial > Soil > Desert | place: USA: California...
TCAAGGACTTCGACCCGCGCAAGTTCCTGCTGGCCTCGACCGCAGCCATGAAGGACATCTGCCAGGCCCGCTTCGAGGCCTTCGGCTCCGCCGGCCAGGCGAGCCGGATCAAGGCGATCTCCTGCGATGCCATGGCAATCAAATACAAGAAAGGGAAACTCGCCCAGATCATCAAATAGATCACGCCCACCTCGGCAAACCGAGCTCAGATTTTTAAAGAAGCAGGCATTGGGCGTGCCCAATGCCCAGTCAACTGGAGGTGAATGATGTCCAAGAAGCATCCGATTATTGCAGTGACCGGCTCGTCCGGCGCGGGCACCAGCACGGTGAAGCGCGCCTTCGAGCATATCTTCCGGCGCGAGAACATTACGCCGGTCATCATCGAGGGCGACAGCTTTCATGCCTATAACCGGCAGGAATTTCGCGAAGCCGTGAAAAAGGCGGAAGAGACCGGCAATACCTCCTTCAGCCATTTCGGCCCGGAGGCCAACCATTTCGACAAGCTGGAAGAGCTGTTCCGCACCTATGGCCGGAACGGCAGCGGCAAGCGCCGCTTCTACCTGCACAACTGCATTGAGGCAAGCGAGAAAAGCAAGCTGCTGGGCAGCAAGTTCAAGGCGGGCGAATTCACGCCGTGGGAGGATATTCCGTCCAACAGCGACCTGCTGTTCTACGAAGGGCTGCACGGGCTGGCCAGGACGGATCGGATTGCGCTGCCGCAGCACGTGGACCTGGGCATAGGCGTGGTGCCGGTGGTCAACCTGGAATGGATACAGAAAATCCATCGCGACAATTCGGAGCGCGGCTACCCGGCGGAAGCCACGGTGGACACCATCGTGCGCCGCATGCGCGATTACGTGAATTACATCACGCCGCAGTTCTCGCACACGCACATCAATTTCCAGCGCGTGGCGACGGTGGATACCTCCAACCCTTTCATCTCGCGCGACATTCCCACGCTGGACGAGAGCTTCGTCATCATCCGCTTCCGCGATCCCGGCATGGCGGACTTTCCTTACCTGCTGACGATGATCCAGAACTCATTCATGTCGCGCCCGAACACCATCGTGGTGCCGGGAGGAAAAATGGGATTGGCGATGGAAATCATCCTGACGCCGCTGATCCGCAACCTGATGGACAAGCGCGGGGCGTTTACGCATGCATACAACTTCATCTCCAAAAACGTGGAGCACGCGCTGCAGGATTGAAGTACAAAAACAAAAAGCCCCGGCATGCCGGGGCTTTTTTACTTGCTTTTTTATTCCTGAGATTTACTCGGGAACGATGTTCGCAGCTTGCTTGCCCTTGGGGCCCATAGCTTCGTCATAAGTCACGCGCTGATTTTCGCGCAGGGACTTGAAACCATCGGACTTGATTGCCGAGAAGTGTGCGAAAAGATCTTCACCGCCAGCGTCCGGAGTAATGAAACCGAAACCCTTAGCGTCATTGAACCACTTAACAATACCTGTTGCCATTTTGTTCTTTCCTAAAATAAAAATTAAATTCGGACGGAATGTCCGGCATCTATTGAAATCAAGGGAAAATGATGAACGACGAGGTACCGCATTGACGCAACTTGAATCCTAACAGACCCGCACAGGATACTCGCAATTTTGGGAAATGCATAACAATTTAAAAATAAATTGCTCTGAGCGCGTTGCCTACCCTCATTGCTTGCGGCGAGCATCCGCTTGGATTAGCCTTGCAACACCATACGCAGGGGGATGGCCATGTCACAAGAACAAAGCATCGAAACACGTCTGGCACTGATTGAAGCGCGTCTTTCGCGCATCGAATCCAAACTGGCCTTGCCGAAAGCCGTGGCCGGGGCGGCACCAGCCAAGGCAAGCGCTACCATCATACCCGAGAAGCCAGGGGCAGCATCCGCCCCAAAGCCAACCCCGGCATCACAGAACTCCTCGATTACCACACTGCTCGGCTGGAGCGGTGCAGCGGCGCTGGTAATGGCGGCGGTCTACCTCATCCGGCTCGCACTCGATTCGGGCTGGCTGACACCCGAACGGCAGATCGGAATGGCGCTGGCTGGCGGCCTGGTATTGATCGGTGCCGGCCTCGCATTGCGCCATGCCAATCGCCAATATGCCTCGCTGTTGCCTGCAGGCGGCGTGGTGACCCTGTTCCTGGCAGTTTACGGCGCGCATATGTTCTATGGACTGGTAAGCCCACAAGTGGCGACGGCCGGCGTGGCCGTGGTTTGCGCGCTCTCGCTCTGGCTGTGCCGGGTTTTCGCGAGCGAGCTCTACGCCCTGTTCGCCGTCGTCGGCTCGTATGCCGCGCCCTTCCTGATCGAAAGCGTGCTGGTGGACGTGACGGACCTGGCGGTCTATTTTTCGGCCTGGAGCATCATCTTCAGCATCTACGCGGTATGGACAGGACGTCGTCTCGTGTATCTGCTGGCGCTTTATTTCGCGCTGATCGGCTTCGACGTGATACAGCGCGACGCGATGCAGGAGGAATGGGTAGCCGCATTGATTTTCCAGGCTCTGCAGTTCGCCATTTTTGCCGTTGCAGCAGCGCTGTTCTCGATTCGCCGCAATGAACCGATGACAAAGGAAGTCGCCATCGCGCACCTCCCGGCGCTGCTGATTTTCTATTTTCTGCAATACGCCCTGCTGTCAGCGCACTTGCCGACCCATGCGCCCTGGATCGCCCTCGCCACGGCAGCCGTGGTTGCCCTGCTTTACTTTATCAGCCAGCAGCTCATCCGCAAGCCCTTGCCGGGAGGGCATTTTCTGCTTTCCGCCTACGTGGCGCTGGTACTGTTCCACGCAGGCTACCTGGAATCCGTGCCGGATGAATGGACGCCCTGGATAGCTTTCGTCCTCGTTCCTGCCGTCGCCTGGTTCAGCGCGACGCGCGTTTCCGGGCAAGGCGTGGGTTGGCCGGTATGGCTGGGAGTGGGCATGATTGCCGCGGTCAATTACCTGCGCATCGTATCGGACATCCATACGGCACAGATTCCAGGCCATGAGCTGCTGCCCATACTTTATGCGCTCGAATGCTACGCCGCCTACTGGCTCGTGCAGCGCCGGCAAACGCTGCAGAGCCTTTACATACCGCTGCTGTATGCCGGGCACATCAGCGCAATGGCGGCGGCGGTCCACTTGCTCGACGATCGCCTTTCCACATCCCTCGCCTGGGGCATGCTCGCCATCGGTTGCCTGGCGCTGTCCATCCGCTGGCGCGATCGCATCCTCGGGCAATCCTCGCTGCTGATATTCGCCGCCTCGGCCGGCAAGGTATTGATTTACGACCTGCATCAATCCGCACCATTGATACGCATCGGCATCCTGTTGGTGCTCGGGCTGTCGCTTTACGCCGGCGGCTGGATGTACCAGCGCATGCTTGTTTCCCGGGCAGAAATCTAACTTCGGCCCTCGGCCACCGTCGCATGCCGGCCTCTGGTCGGCATGCGAAATGTCCTTCGTCAGCCTCTCGGCTTCCAGTAAAATTACGCTTTCAAACTGGCGTAATAGTTGCTAATCATAATGGCATAACAATCCGGCAACCCGTCGCTTTCATTCATCACCAGGAATGCCAACTTGAATTCGAAACCATTCACCGCTAGCAAGACATCGCACGACTTCGCCCACCTGCCCCCGTTGAGCATGGACGGCAAAAGCATCGTCGAGGATTTCCGCCGTTATTTCAGCCGCACGCTCGGTCGCAACGAAATCAACGAAGCGGCTTATCACGTCTATACCTCGTTCGCGATGGCGTGGCGCGACCGTATCGTGGAGCGCTGGAAAAAGACCCAGGCGTCCTACGATGCTGAAGACAGCCGGCGCACCTATTACCTGTCGCTGGAATTTCTCATGGGACGAGCGCTGAGCAATGCCATGCTGAACCTCGAGGAAACCTCGTCCACCACCGAGGCCCTGACGAAACTGGGGCTGGAACTGGAGGAAATAGTCGAACAGGAGCACGACGCCGGTCTCGGCAACGGCGGTCTCGGCCGCCTGGCCGCCTGCTTCCTCGACAGCTGCGCCACGCTGCAGCTGCCGGTCATGGGCTATGGCCTGCGCTACGAATACGGCATGTTCCGCCAGAAGATAGACAACGGCTACCAGCTGGAAGAGCCCGACCACTGGCTGCGCATCGGCAACCCGTGGGAAATCGAGCGTCAGGAATTCGCGGTGCGGGTGCAGTTCGGCGGCCATACCGAGCACCATACCGACGACGAAGGCAACAGCAAGGTGCGCTGGGTGCATTCCCACGACGTGCTGGCGATTCCCTACGACATGCCTATTCCCGGGTATCGCAATGACACGGTGAACACTCTGCGGCTATGGAAGTCGACCGCGACCGACGAATTCGACCTCGAAGAATTCAATGCCGGCAGCTATGCCGAAGCGGTCGGTGCGAAGAATGAGGCCGAGCACATCACCATGGTGCTCTACCCCAACGACGCCAGCGAGAACGGCAAGGAGCTGCGCTTGCGCCAGCAATACCTGCTCGCGTCGGCCAGCCTGCAGGACGTGCTGCGCTCCTGGGTCGCGCGCCATGGCGAGGATTTTTCGCAATTCGCCGAGAAAAACTGCTTCCAGCTGAACGACACGCACCCCACCTGCGCGGTGCCGGAACTGATGCGCCTGCTGATGGACGAGCACGGGCTGGACTGGGACAGCGCATGGTCGATCACCTCGCGCACCGTCGCCTACACCAACCACACCCTGCTGCCGGAAGCGCTGGAGCGCTGGCCGGTCAGCATGTTCGGCCGCCTGCTGCCGCGCCTGCTGGAGATCGTTTACGAAATCAATGCGCGCTTCCTGGCCGAAGTCTCCCTGCGCTGGCCGGGCGACAGCGAGCGCCAGCAGCGCATGTCCATCATCGAGGAAGGCCCGGAGAAACAAGTGCGCATGGCCTACCTGGCCGTCGTGGCGAGCACTTCCGTCAACGGCGTGGCCGAGCTGCACTCGCACCTGCTGCAACAGCACCTGTTCCACGACTTCCACGCGCTGTGGCCGCACAAGTTCAACAACAAGACCAACGGCGTCACGCCGCGCCGCTGGATGGCCTCGAGCAATCCGGAGTTGAGCAAGCTGATCACCGCCACCATCGGCCCGGACTGGATCACCGACATGCCGCAGCTGCGCAAGCTGGCGCCCCATGCCGACGATCCCGCTTTCCGCGAGAAATGGCATGCGGTCAAGCAAGCCAACAAGGCGCGGCTGGCCGAACTGGTGCAGCGCGACTGCGGCGTCGCCTTCCCTGCCAATGCGCTGTTCGACATCCAGGTAAAGCGCATCCACGAATACAAGCGGCAGTTGCTCAACGTGCTGCACGTGATCCATCTCTACGACCGCCTCAAGCGCGGCGAGCGGGATGGCATCACGCCGCGTTGCGTGCTGATCGGCGGCAAGGCCGCACCGGGCTACCAGATGGCCAAGCGCATCATCAAGCTGGTCAATTCGGTCGCCAGCGTGGTCAACGACGACCCGGCCTGCGGCGGATTGCTGAAACTGGTGTTCCTGCCCGACTACCGCGTGTCGGCAATGGAAATCATCTGCCCCGGCGCCGACCTGTCGGAGCAGATTTCAACCGCCGGCAAGGAAGCCTCCGGCACCGGCAACATGAAATTCATGATGAACGGCGCGATGACGATAGGCACGCTGGACGGCGCGAATATCGAGATCCTGGAAGAGGTCGGCAGCGAGAACTTCTTCCTGTTCGGGCTCAATGCGGATGAAGTCGAAGCCATGCACGGGAACTACGACCCGGACGCCATCATCGCCGGCGACGAGGACCTGTCACGCGTGATGCACCTGCTGGAATGCGGCCATTTCAACCTGTTCGAACCGGGCATCTTCGATTCCATCATCCAGGCTATCCGCAGCCCGCACGACCCCTGGCTGACCGCCGCCGATTTCCGCAGCTACGTCGACGCCCAGCACCGCGCCGCCGTCGCCTATCTGGACCAGGAGCGCTGGACGCGCATGAGCATCCTGAATACGGCCGCCAGCGGCAAGTTTTCCAGCGACCGCACGATTGCGGACTACAACCGGGAGATCTGGCACCTGCCAAGCATTGCGCAATAATGTTCGCTTCCGACCGGGTTTAGCGTTGTAATGCAGGAGGAAGCGATGTACCAGCGCCTTCATTTCGAACCGCTTTCCGCCTGCATCTGCTTCAACTCTTCCTCCATACCGGCGGCTTGCGTCAACCGCGCCACGTTGCGCTTGGTGAAGAAACCCTCGAAATCGCCGAAGCGCTGCACGTACTCGATGATCAGCGAGGAATGCTCCGAGGCGCTGGAGAAAATCTGCTTGAGCCCCTCCTCGCGCGAGCCGATGACGTCGAGCAGGAAATCCTTGCCCTGCGAGCGGATCGAATCCACCACGTAATCGATATTGATGCGCCCCTCGGTTTCGCCGTCCGCAACACCCAGCGCGAAGTGATGGAGGCGCGGGCCGTAGTTGCGCACGAAATTCTCGGTAGGCGACGGCAGGCCGAGCAGATGGTTGACGAAGTACGGATGGTTGGCGGCCGTGAACACCTTGGCCGGGCTACGGTGCACGTCGCTGCAATGCACGCTCTTGGTAACGTTGGTGGAGGAATTCTGGTCGGCGATATCGTAGGAGCCCCAGTAGTAATAGCTGGACAGCGTGAGGTACTCGAGGATCGCCACTTCGCGGTTCTGGCTGTAGACACGGGTGGCGAGATGGTCGACCGGCAGGATCAGCTTGTCCAGGCCGAGCCGCGCCTGGGTATTCTTGGCTTCGATGTAGCCGCGATTGACATCCGCGTGGATCACGCTGGTCCCTAGCGCATAGACGCGCATTTCCTCGGCCGGACGCTCCCAGTAGCCGACGATGTTGTGGGTGTAAGGCGACGGCTTGACGATGGCCATGTTGCCGGGCAATTCCAGCTTGCGGATCTGGTCCTGGTTGAAAAAGCGAATCTCGCGCCCCTTCTGTTGCTCGACGACTTCGTGCAGGTTGGCAACGCGGAAAACTTCGCCCATGTAGCGCGAATTGGGTTTGTACGCGCCCACCGGGTAGACCTCGTTCAGGCTGCGGAAGATACCGTGCAGATTGGGGTTGCGCACCTCGCGCACCAGCAGGTCCGGAGTGTTGAGGTCGATGCGCAGCACGTGGGTCCAGTGGCTTTCGGACTCCAGGGTGACGAGATAGTGGTACGGCGTCATCAGCGCCAGTTCGCTGACATAGGAAACCGAGCAGCCGGGCTCGACGGTGATCATCATCGCGTCGATTTCGCGGATCATTTCCGTCAGCCCACAGCGGTCTCGATCTTCCAGCAACAGAGGAAGATACTCCTCGAACCATGCCGAATTACCCTTGTCGCCATGGCGCTCTAACTGTGTGGATTGCATGGAATCTCCGATCGATTATCGCGGAATTCGGCGCAAGCCGTCACATGCCCCCATTGCTGCGCCTGTGCCCTGCACCTTTACAGAAACCGACAATTGTTGCCTGGCATCGTTCATTATCCTCGGTGGCCGGTCAGCCATACATACGACAAGTGTTCTCGTCCCGCACGGGCACTGCCAACCATTAAGCCGTTCTGTACGCCCTTTGAATGATGATCGTGCGCGGTGCACCACAATCGAGCACAGTATTTGAAATTAAAGTATTCAAACATGCACGCACGCCGAAAAGAATTCGCTAGCTGCTCTTCATATTACTGTCATCAACAATCGGCATGATGAGCCACCAAAACTTGGCATCTTTATTGCCTTGTTACCACTAAAGTCAACAAGAAGGGGTGACACCATGGAACTGGAAATCGTTAAGTCGCTGGCTAGCTTTCTCGAGGCTATTCCTTATCAGGTAGCGACTTGGGATAAAAAAGTTGTTGATCATCTGGCCGCCCATCCGGAAAAGATGCGCGATTTCCATAGCGGCTCGGCAACGACCAAATGGGGAATCTACTCTTCGATCAAGTATCAGCCGAATTAAGCTTCCAGCAGGTCGCTGGCTGCAGACGGCGGGCACAAAAAAGCGCCTGCGAAGGCGCTTAGATGCTTGATGACTGGCGGAGAGGGCGGGATTCGAACCCGCGTTAGGCTATTAGCCTAAACACGCTTTCCAGGCGTGCGACTTAAACCACTCATCCACCTCTCCGGTGAGGGAGCGGCATTATAACTTAACTTATCGACGTGACCAAGCCGGATTATTAACCCATAAGTCGGCTGCAAATGGGGTAGAATATCGGTCGGCGGGCCTCCCCGCATTGCAAGGTAGCCAACCTGGTCAGGTCCGGAAGGAAGCAGCCACAACTATTGAAGCAAGTGCCGGGGGTCAGGCTCGCCCCCATTTTATTTCTTATGCGGATGGGCTAAAGTTTGCGCTTTACCTAACCGGTCGAAAAATCCATGAGCTATCAGGTTCTGGCGCGCAAATGGCGCCCAAAGACATTCCAGGAGCTGGTCGGCCAGGAACATGTCGTTCGTGCCCTTTCCAACGCGCTGCAACAACAGCGCCTGCATCACGCCTACCTTTTCACCGGCACGCGTGGCGTCGGCAAGACCACGCTGGCGCGCATCCTCGCCAAGGCGCTCAATTGCGAGACCGGCATTACCGCCGAGCCGTGCGGCGTCTGCTCCGCCTGTACCGAAATCGACAAGGGCCGCTTCGTCGACCTGCTGGAAGTGGACGCCGCCTCCAACACCAAGGTCGACCAGATGCGCGACCTGCTGGAAAACGCGCAATACGCGCCCACCGTCGCGCGCTTCAAGGTGTTCATCATCGACGAAGTGCACATGCTGTCGACCTCGTCCTTCAATGCCATGCTGAAAACGCTGGAAGAGCCGCCTGCGCATGTCAAGTTCATCCTCGCGACCACCGACCCGCAGAAAATGCCGGTGACGGTTTTGTCGCGCTGCCTGCAATTCAACCTGCGCCAGATGCCGGCTACGTCGATTACCGATCACTTGCATGCCGTGTTGCAAAAGGAAAGTATTCCTGCCGAGAACGTCGCCCTGCAATTGATTGCACGCGCGGCGTCCGGCAGCATGCGCGATGCACTGTCACTCCTCGACCAGGCGATTGCCTATGGTTCCGGGGCCGTACGGGAAGCGGAAGTGCGGGCCATGCTCGGCGCCATTGATCAAAGCTACCTCTTCACGTTGTTGAAAGCCCTGGCACAGGGTGACGGAAAAACATTGCTCGATGTTGCCCGCGGCATGGAAGAGGGCAGCCTTTCCTTCGATGCCGCATTGAACGAACTGGCTTTGCTATTGCATCAGGTCGCACTCGCGCAGTCCGTACCGGATGCGATTCCGGACGATCTTCCCGAGCGCCAGCAGATCATGCAGCTGGCCACGCTTTTCAAACCTGAGGATATCCAGCTTTATTATCAGATCGCCCTCCTCGGCCGCCGCGACCTCGGCTTGGCACCAGACGAATATGCAGGGTTCAGCATGTGTTTGCTGCGTATGCTGGCATTTGCTCCGGGCGACACCCAGGCACCGAAACAAAGCACTACGCCAGCGCCTGAGAATAAAACCAAGGTTATCGCTTCCGTCCCGTCCTTGGCTCCCGCAGCGCCTTTGGAAGAAGTCTCCTCGGCTCCTACCCCACCACGCGAGGATCCGGCGGAAAAACTGCAGGTCATCCAGCAGGATGCTGTCGAAAGCAAATCGGCCGAGCCGCCCATGCCTGTCTTTGACGGCAACTGGCGCGGTCTGGTAGATAAGCTGAAACTGAGTGGCATGGCACGCATGCTCGCCCAGAATTGCGCGCTCGTCGAATTCGAAGGGCAACGCATGCGTCTGTCGGTACCGCCGGAACATAAACATTTGCTCGACAACACCTATCAGGAAAAATTGCGCGCCACCCTCAAGGAATACTTCGGCAAGCAATTGCAAGTCAGCATCGAAATCAGCGGCGGCGCCATCGACACGCCGGCACGACAGATTAATCAGGAAAAGGCGGCACGGCAGGCAGAGGCAGAGGCCTCGATCCAGAGCGACCCCTTCGTACGCGACCTGATGGAAAGCTTCGGCGCGACCATCATTCCGTCCACCATCAAACCTGTCCAGTAACGGCTGGGCTCGGATTTACCAAGGAGATATCACATGATCAAAGGCGGCTTGGGCAACCTGATGAAGCAGGCCCAGCAAATGCAGGAAAACATGAAGCGCGCTCAGGAAGAACTGGGCAATATCGAAGTCGAGGGTCAGTCCGGCGCCGGCCTGGTGAAAGTCACAATGACCTGCCGCCATGATGTGAAGCGCGTGCAGATCGACGACAGCCTGCTCGGCGACGACAAGGACATGCTGGAAGACCTGGTGGCTGCAGCCGTCAACGATGCCGTACGTAAAGCCGAAGCCACTTCGCAGGAAAAAATGAGCGGCCTGATGGGCGGCATGCCCCTGCCCCCCGGCATGAAACTGCCGTTCTAAGCCAAACCAGGGCTATGCCTTGATAGCCCTTCGCGAATGAAAACCCCCACCTCTCTCGATCATCTTGTCGAAGCCTTGCGCTGCCTGCCTGGCGTGGGACCCAAGTCGGCGTTGCGCATGGCTTACCATCTGCTGCAACGCGACCGCTCCGGCGCCGATACGCTCGCCCAGGCATTGCAGGGCGCACTTGAACAGATTGGTCATTGCAATTCGTGCAACAACTTCAGCGAGCAGCCGGTATGCGACCTCTGCGCTACCGGCAAGCGTGATGCAAAACTATTATGCGTAGTCGAGATGCCGACTGACCTGATGATGCTGGAACAAACCCATACCTATCACGGCATGTATTTCGTCCTGATGGGCAGATTGTCCCCCCTGGATGGGATCGGCCCGCGTGAAATCCATCTCGACCGGCTGCTGAAACGAGCGCAGGACGGTATCGTGGAGGAAGTGATTCTAGCCACCAACTACACCGTTGAAGGCGAGGCTACGGCACACTATGTGAGCGAATTGCTGAAAGCGCGCGGTATCCGGGTAAGCCGCATCGCCCGAGGCTTGCCGATGGGCGGAGAAATCGAGAATGTGGATAGCGGAACGCTGGCGCAGGCGATGATGGAGCGCCGAGCGGTCAAATAACGACCGGGGCCTGCAATCCCAGTCGCTGCAGCAGTTCCTGCGGCGTATCGATCATGCATTCCGCATGCCAGGTTTCCGGCTGGTCGTGCTCATCCAGATAGCCGTAACGCGCTACCACGGTACGCATGCCCGCCGCATGGCCGGCGATGATGTCGCGTTCGGCATCGCCAATATAAATGCATTGATCAGGCTTGCAGAGCGCAAGCTCGCACGCCAGCAACAAGGTGTCGGGGTGAGGCTTGGGTCGCTCCGCATCATCCCCGCTGACGATACAAGCCGCGCGGGTATCCAGCGCCAACGCCTGTATCAGCTTGCCGGTGAAGCGGCGCGGCTTGTTGGTCACCACGCCCCATTGCATGCCGGCGCTTTCCAGGACTTCCAGTACTTCCATCATGCCGTCAAACAATGCCGGCGCTCGAGTAAAAACCTCGTCATACAGGTCCAGGTACTCCTCGCGCATCACCGCGAAGGCATCATCCGCCGGGGTCAGGCCGAATCCGATACCGAGGAGGCCACGCGAGCCGTGGGAGGCGAAAGGACGTATTGTTTCCTGCGGCAAAGGCGGCAGCCCATGCCGCTCGCGCTGCATGTTCAGCGCCAAGCCGAGATCGGGCGCGGTATCGGCAAGCGTACCGTCGAGGTCGAACAGCACCGTTTTAATATTCGTCATTTTGTCGCGTGCAGGATGTAATTGACCGAAACATTCCCACCCAGCCAGTAACGCCTGGTCAATGGGCTATAGCTCATTCCTGTCAGCCCCGACACGTCCAGGCCTGCGGAACGGCACCATGAGGAAAGTTCGGATGGCTTGATGAATTTCTGGTAATCGTGGGTGCCTTTCGGGAGCATGTTCAGCACATACTCGGCCCCGATGACCGCGAAAAGGTAGGATTTCGGATTGCGGTTAAGGGTAGAGAAAAATACCCGGCCGCCAGGTTTAACCAATACGGCACATGCGTGAATGATGGCGGACGGGTCAGGGACATGCTCCAGCATTTCCATGCAAGTCACGACATCGAAGCTTTCCGGCTGCTCTTGTGCGAGGGTTTCGACGGAAACAAGGCGATAGTCGACCTCTGCCCCGCTTTCCAGCTTATGTAGTTGCGCCACCTTGAGCGCTTTCTCGCCCAAGTCTATACCCGTCACTTGCGCACCACGGCTGGCCATCGCTTCCGACAATATCCCGCCGCCGCAACCCACATCGAGCACCCGTTTTCCGTTCAGGCCTGCAATATGGTCGATATAATCCAGCCGCAACGGATTGATGTCATGCAATGACTTGAATTCGCTTGCCGGGTCCCACCAGCGATGTGCCAGCGAAGCGAATTTCTGAAGCTCCGCCGGATCGGCATTCATTGATGGAACGGTTTGAGTTTGCCCTGCCATTGTATTGCTATCTCCTTGAGCTCAGCCGGATCGATATGTGCATGGATGCCGCGCTCGTAACATAGTTCACCAGCGACCCAGGTGTGGCTGACATGTTCGCGGCCAGCCACATAGACCAGATGCGAAATGGGATCGTAGCAAGGCTGCATTTCAACCGCCGAGAAATCCACGGCGATCATGTCCGCCAGCTTTCCACGCTCCAGCGAACCGATATTATCGTCCATCCCCAAGGCACGCGCACCATTGATCGTGGCCATTTCCAACACCTGCGAAGCCGGAAGTACCGAAGCATCGCCTGAAGCTTTTGCCAATAACGCGGCGAGGCGCATCTCGGCAAACATATCCAGGCGATTATTGCTTGCTGCACCATCCGTGCCCAAGGCCACATTGACACCCGCTTCAAGCATTTGCGCTATCGGTGCGATTCCGCTGCCCAGCTTGAGGTTGGACCCGGGGCAATGTGCCACATGCGCTCCCTGAACCGCCAGGGTCTCGATTTCGATTGGCGTCATATGCACGCAATGCGCAGCCAGCACGTTGGGGCCCATCAGCCCCAGGCCTGTCAATCGCTGCAACGGGCGCACACCATGCTGCGCTTCCCCGTGCTCGATTTCACTCTGGGTTTCGTGCAAATGAAGATGGATATTCGCTCCAAGCTGATCCGCATACGTCAGTACCTTGCTGAAGATTCGATCCGCCACCGTATAAGGGGCATGCGGCGCCAGGCACGTAGTGATGCGAGGATGGTCTCGCAATGCATCACGGACCGTGAAACCCTTGTTCAGGTAGTCATCCGCATCCACTGCATAAGGTGAGGGGAAATCCAGCACCACCAACCCGAGCGAAGCTCGGATACCGCATTGATTCACAGCCTCCGCCGCTGCTTCAGGAAAGAAATACATATCGTTGAAGCAAGTGACTCCGCCTTGCAGCATTTCCGCGCAAGCGAGCAGCGTTCCATCCCTGACAAAACGGTCGGAAAGCACCTGTTTTTCAGCTGGCCATATATGCTGATTAAGCCAGGCCATTAATGGCTGGTCATCTGCCAAGCCCCGCATCAGCGTCATGGCGGCATGAGTGTGCGTATTGATCAACCCCGGCAACAAGGCGTGATTCGGCAAACTAATCGTTTCCCTTGCGCTATAGCGTTGCCGTGCCTCGGCAATGGGCAATACTGCAGTGATCAAGCCTTGATCGACTATCACCGCTGCATGTTCCATGACAATGTTGGGACATACAGGGATTACCCAGCGTGCCTCGACCATGAGGTCAGGATTGGGATTGAAATTTATTGATTCCATTTTTACTCATAAAAAAGCCCCGACTAGCGGGGCTTTTGAAAACGTGTAGACCAGACGCTTACTTTTCGATCTGGCGCTGGGCTTCCACTTCTACGACAACGCGACGGTTCGGTTGCAGGCAATCGATCGCCTTTTTACCGTAGATGCCCTTGCAATCGACAACAGGTTCTTTTTCACCCTTGCCAACTGCGTGCAGGCGGCTTTCTTCGATGCCTTGGCTCGTCAGGTACTTCTTGACTTGAGCGGCACGGCGCTCGGACAGCTTCTGATTGTAGCTATCGGTACCGATGCGATCGGTATGACCAGTGATCAACACCAGTTCCACTTCCGGATGAGCCTTCATCTTCTCGGTAATTTCCGTATCGAGAATACGCTTGCCTTCATCGCGCAACGTCGCCTTGTCGAAGTCGAACAGCACTTCGGCGGACAGCGTGATTTTCTCGAATGCAGGCTTGTCTGGGCCGACTTCCTGGGCCGGTTCGGCTTCCTGCATCGGAGGCACAGCTTCTTCTTCAGTTGGGGCAACTTCCTGCAGAGGAGCTTGCTCCACTACCGGTTCAGCGGCAGCAACCTTTTTCGGTGCGCCGAACTTGAACAGAACGCCGAAATTCAGGTAGGTGTTGCCGACGGTTTCATCGTCGTTGAACAGAGTGTTGCTATCGTCCTTGGCGCGGCTCCATACATGACGGATATCGGCTTGCAGACCGACCACTTCATTGAAGTGATATTGAAAACCTGCACCCAGGTTAGCCATCCAGGAGGTCTTGCTGTCGCCGACATTGCCTGGATCATAATCGATGTTGTTACGTGCAACGCCCAAACCTGCCAGCAGGAAAGGACGGAAGCTGTCGCGGCTCAGCATATAGAGGGCATCGACACCGAAAAGAGTCTGTTTGTAATCACCACCGGTGAAAGCGTCATCGTCCTCGTCCGGCTTGGCATAGCTGCCACCAACCTGGATATCCCAGTGCTCGCTCAGCTCCTTACCGACTCGGAAGGAATAGGCCGCACTGTCATCATCTGCGCGAAGTTCGCTATCAGTATGCAGGAGACCAATACCAGGCATGACATACCAGGAGCCGCTGTATGCTTCCTCAGCAGCTACAGAACCTGCAGCAAAGGTAAATACACTGGCTAAGGCGAGGTTGATAAGTTTGGTTTTCATCGGCTTGATCCTTTTTTCTTGATAAACTTAATCGGAAATATACCGGTCGAACCGCGCATACGCAATGACCGTTACTTCATCAGGCAAACTCTTTGGCCATGATGTTGCAAGAATACAACATATTACGCAAACGCAACAATTGTTCTGGATTTAAGGCAGCGCGACGCTCGCGACCATGGCATAAGGCGCTTCGGAACCCGAGATAATCCGCTTCTAGTAATTTCAGCTCCGGAACATCGGCAATTGCCAGCGAACCCGCAAGGCCAACCAGCAAGTTCAGCGTGTGCGCTTCTTCGACAAATGCGCGTAATTGCACATCGTTCAGATAATTCCGTAAGCATTTTCCGTTTTTGGCAGCCGTATCCAGCATGACGCCATGCAATCCTGCATCAGCCATTTGCGGCAACAATCGGAGATCCGGCTCGGTGTCAGCAAATAGAACCGCCACGATATGAATGCCACGGAAGGCCAAGGGCTTCATGGCTTGTATGCATTCCGCGTGCCCTTCGCTTCCAAAGAAACCGACCTTGACGATATCCGCGCCTGTTGCCGCGGTAGCCATGATGGCTTCGACGATCAATTGCGGCTGCATAGGCAGATCGCCTATGGTTGCACTTACAGGCTTACGCGAATCTATCGCCCCGACAATCGAACGCATCAAATGCGTAGGTAGCGCTCCCAATGCGCCCTCCGCAGGGTTCTTCAAATCGATGATGTCTGCGCCGCCTTCCAGCGCAATCAGCGCCTCCTCGACGCTCGTGACACTTGCCAGCAACTTGCTCATGCCTGGTTCTCTCCGCGCAATTCAGCGTTGTAATTGTCAATGCGCTCGATGAGCCAGTTCCAGGCCTGCATTTCGCGGTCTCCCGCCGTTTTTTCGATAGCAATCGTCAAATAAGCAATTTCCGCGGCGATCTTCTCCGGTGGCAGCATGGAAAGACGGCTTACCAGAACCGCGGCTTCCAGTACGGCAGCCTGTGCCCTATTGAATCCGCGAAATGGAGCATGCGTGGCCTCGTGCACTACCCTGAAGGAGAGTTCGGGCCGGACAGCATCTTCCTTGATATCGTTAAGCTCCAGCTCCCTGTGGGCGAGTGCAGCTTCCAGAATAAATCCTTCTGTTTTCACTGCATTACGCACGGGCCAATCGCGCCGGCCGGTTAACGCGCCGGCAAAAACGCGTACGTCATCCGTGAGATTGACCACCGCTCGTCCGGTGCGCAATAGATTATCCAAGCTGCTTGACGGCCGGAACGGCGCAATGATGACCAAACCATCGCGTTCACGGATGCCGAAAGGAGCAATATGGGCGCTGCCGTCGACGTTCATTGTGGTAACGACGGTTTCGTAGATCATTCCCCGCCCTTCTTCGCGCGTTTTTCCTTGAGCGATGCCTCGCGGTGTTCGACCCGGCCGCGCGTATCCTTCTTGACCGTATTGCAGCCCCATTGCAACTCTTCGTCCTGGCTGTAGCGCTTTTTCAGCTGCCAGGCGATTTGCGCGCGCGCCAGCTCGACGCCGAGATAAAACGCGTGCGAGGCATCATCGTCGACCTTGAGATGCGGATATAAACGGAAAGGGTCGATATCGCGGAAAAGGCCTTCGCGGTTATAGATGCTGATGCCTTCTTCGCTCACCTGGATCCGGAAACTCGGATCCTTGATCTGCCCCGCGATATCGGCGATCTCCTCTTCCGTGTACGAGAAAGGCCGTCGGTCATGCAGGCCGAGCAATCCATCCGAATAATCGCGCGGCAGGCGATTGTCTTCCTGTGCGGCGTACATCATGCGCCTTGCAATATCGGCTTCCGCAACGGCACTGGCAGCGTGGGGACTGACGGAAGTCGTCAGCACCGCATTGAGTTTGAGCTCGGCGATAATTCCGAACAACATGGCATTGATACCTGTGGTATCAGCATCGGTCAGCTCGGTAAGATTGCCGACTCCCATCATGATGCTGATTTGAGGGTATTTCTTGCGCAAACGATGATATCGAACAATGGATTCCGTCAATCCGAAAGGTATAGGGTCAAGTATGGGGTCGGCAATGAATGGCTTTCCCTTGGCCAGCAGCGCATCAATGGCGCGATATAGCGACGGAAGGCTACCTGACCTGGCGGGAATCAGGATCGGTATTGCCGCGACCTCATCTGCAATCCAAAGCGTTTTTTCAGTCAGGCTGAGCAGATAATCCGCCCCCGCCTTGCCGGCGCGCAGCAAGTCATCCGGAGCCAGCGAATCGACGCTGACGAGATGCCCTGCCTCCTTAAGCGCGCGTATGGAGTCCTCGATGTGAGGAAAAGGGGTATTAGGCAAGCATCCAAGGTCGATGACATTGGCGCCCTGCTCCCGATATCGCTCGGCCTTCGCCAGGATGGCATCGACCGTCAATTGCGTCGCTTCGACGATTTCGGCAAATATGCTGACATCGTATTTGGAAATATCCGGGGCTCTTCCGCCGCGCCCGAAATACTGCGGCAAATCCTTCAGGTCTTCCGGCCCGCGCTCGACGGGAACGCCATATTTTTCCCTCAAGGGATCAAGATCGCCGCGGCATAGCCCGGGCACAAGAATGCGGTCGGCGCCACGCGCATCGGGAAGCCGCCGGGCGATGAACTCCGGGGTCATCAGCGCAGCCACGGAAATGCCCAGTTGTGCGACCTGGTAATCGAACGGCGCCGGCTGCATTTCTGCCAGCACCTTGTGCAGGCTTTTCTCGGCCAGCTTGCCGGTCAGGAAGAGGAGATTTTCAGCCATTCCATGCGTTTCTGGATGGCAGCGTCGAGTTCCGCCATATCGGCGACAACCGTGGTTTCCTCGAACGTCTTGAGCTTTTGCATATTTTCGAGGTCGATACGGCGCGGGTAAACCTTGACCACATGATCGCGCGGAGCCTCGGATTCCAGCTCCGGTTCGGTGTCGCAAGCGAACACGATGCTGGGTACGCGGCACTTACCGGCCTGGGCAAAGATGTTGGTTACAAGATTGTCGGAAATGCCGTAAACCATTTTCGCCACAGTATTGGAGCTTGTCGGCGCAATCACAACCGTATGATAAACGCCATGATAGAACAGCTCTACCGGAACCGAGCTGGCGGTCTTGTCCTGGAACACTCGTCCGACATTATGCTGGTAACCATATTGTTGCAGAATTTCTGCCGCGGCCTTGCTCAGGAAAAGATCGACATTCTCCAGGCGAGCGATGATATCGATACACTCTTTCAGGTAATGGCCAGAGCCGGTGAGCGCCCAGGCCAGGCGCTGCTTTTCATCCTTGAGCGCCAAGTTATGCTCCGAAGGGATGGCGCAGCACAATGGTCTCGTCGCGGTCCGGTCCGGTCGAGATGATATCGATCGGCACGCCGCATACCTCTTCCATGCGTTTCAGGTAGTTCTTCGCTGCCACTGGCAAATCCTCGTAGCGCTTGATGCCGACAGTGCTCTGGCTCCAGCCCGGCATTTCCTCGTATATCGGCTCGCAATGGTCGAGCGCTTCCGCCCCGACCGGGAAAATATCGTGCGTGACATCGCCGATACGGTAGCCAATGCCAATCTGTACGGTTTCCATGCCATCCATCACATCCAGCTTGGTAATACACAGGCCGGAAACGCCATTTACCTGGATCGAACGCTTCAATGCAGCGGCATCGAACCAGCCGCAGCGGCGAGCCCGTCCCGTCGTGGAGCCGAACTCATGGCCGCGAGTCGCCAATTGCTTGCCGATAGGGTCGAGCTTGTCCACTGCATCGTACAGTTCGGTGGGGAACGGCCCCGAGCCTACACGTGTCGTGTATGCCTTGGTGATGCCCAGCACGTAGCTCAGCATTTGCGGCGCTACGCCACTGCCGGTGGAAGCACCGCCGGCGATGGTGTTGGAGGAAGTCACGAATGGGTATGTGCCATGATCGACATCCAGCAAAGCCCCTTGCGCGCCTTCGAACAACAAGCGCTGGCCTTGCTGATTGGCGAGATAGAGCATGTTGGAGACGTCCGCCACCATGGGCTTGATCTGCTCGGCAAGCGCCAAGGTATCATCCAGAGTACGTTGGAAATCGACCGTTTCCGCGTGGAAATAATTCTTCAGGACAAAGTTATGGTAATCCAAGACCTCGCCGAGCTTGGCAGCAAAACGTTCGCGGTAGAACATGTCCTGCAGGCGGATCGCGCGACGCGCGACTTTGTCTTCATAGGCAGGACCGATACCACGTCCGGTAGTCCCGATCTTGGCAGTGCCCTTGGCCGTTTCACGGGCTTGGTCCAGTGCGACGTGATAGGGCAGGATCAGCGGGCAAGCCTCGCTGATCTTGAGGCGGGAACGCACATTGACACCGGCCTCTTCCAGCATGCGCAATTCGGTCAGAAGCGCCTGGGGAGACAGCACCACACCGTTCCCGATGTAGCATTGCACTTCCTCCCGCAGGATACCGGACGGTATCAGATGCAATACCGTTTTCTTGTTGCCGATGACCAGCGTATGGCCGGCATTGTGACCCCCTTGGAAGCGCACGACGCCGTGGGCATGGTCGGTGAGCCAGTCCACGATCTTGCCCTTGCCCTCATCCCCCCACTGCGTGCCGATTACGACGACGTTCTTGTTCATGTTTACCTTGTTTGTATCCATACTTTAAATTTCAACGACTTCCCAGTCCGCACCCTGTTTGGCCAGTTCGCGATCGCAGTCAAGCTCGGCCCTGTGAGTTTCATGTCCAGGCAGGTCGATAATGATGACCTCGCCCTGCGCGCGCAGCATGGCGATTTTCTGTTGCAGCGCTTCGTCCTCGGTGTAAGGTGCCAGAATAGCCTTGCCGTTCTTTGCCGGCGGCAAAGCCGTCGCCAAACCCCTGAGGTCGAGGCTGAAGCCCGTAGCCGGTCGTGCACGGCCGAAGGACGAACCGATTTCATCGTAGCGCCCACCCAGCGCAAGCGGCCCTGAATAGCCTTTAGCGTAGGCAGCGAATACCATGCCGCTGTGGTAGTGATAGCCACGCAATTCGGCAAGGTCGAAGGAAACCTGCACGTCGCAGTCGCGGAGCTTCTGCGCTACACGTGAAAGATCCTGTAACGCCTGTTTGATAGCCGCATGCTGCGGCAATCGCTCCCGGGCTTTTTCCAGCACTTCGATGCCACCATTCAAATCGATCAATGCCAGCAAAGCCTCTCGTACTTCGCCTGACAGGTCTGCCATCAATTCCAGCATTTCCGCCTTGTCCTTGCGCTGCAGAGCGGCAAGCAGACCATGTTCCTGCTCCCGGGCAATACCGGCATGTTCGACAAGGCTGCGGAAAATACCGACGTGACTGAAGTCGATCTGCAATCCGCCAACACCTGCAGACTGCAACCCTTGCACCAGCAAGCGCTGGATCTCGATATCGCTTTCCACTCCCGCGTGGCCGAACAGCTCGGCCCCTACTTGCAGCGGTTCGCGTGTTTGCGCCAAGCCATCGGGGCGAGTACGCAGGACACTGCCGGCATAGCACAAGCGCGTCACCCCTTGACGGTTAAGCAAGTGAGCGTCTATGCGAGCTGCCTGTGGGGTAATGTCGGCACGCATGCCCATCAGGCGTCCAGTCAGCAGGTCCACGACCTTGAACGTCGCCAAATCGAGGTCATGGCCTGCCCCCGTTGTCAGCGATTCCAAGTATTCGAGCATAGGCGGGATCACAAGCTGATAGCCATGCACATGGAACAGGTCGAGCAGCTTACGCCGCATCTGCTCCATGCGTGCCGCCTCGGCGGGCAGCACGTCTTCTATATATTCGGGAAGTAACCAGTTACGCATACGATTTCAACGGAGAACGAACATTAGCAGCACGCCGACGGCCATGAAGGCCAGCCCGACAAAGCGCAGTTGTCCGTCATTAAGGTCTATCATGCGCTGGAAAGTCTGGCGCCATACACGTGGCGCCATGAAAGGCAAAGCTCCTTCCAGCATAAGCATCAGGCCGAAGGCCATAAGCAGCGGGTTATCCAAGACTTACTTTCTGCCGCCTGCGTCCCGCATGTATTTGAAGAATTCCGAATCCGGCTGCAACACCAATACATCGCTCTTGTTCTTGAAGCTGTTACGGTAAGCATCAAGGCTGCGATAGAACGCATAGAATTCAGGATTCCTGCTGTAGGCAGAAGCATAAATTTCCGAAGCCCGGCCATCGCCCTCACCCTTGATGCGCTGCGCATCTCTATAGGCTTCGGCAATGATCACCTCGCGCTGCTTGTCAGCATCCGCACGGATTTTTTCCGCTGCCCCCGCACCTTGAGAGCGCAGATCATTGGCCACACGCTTACGCTCGGCTTCCATGCGTTGATAAACCGATTCGCTGACCTCTTCCGGCAAATCCACGCGCTTGAGCCGCACATCCAGGACTTCGATGCCCATCTGGCGGGCTTCCTTATCAGCCTTCTGGCGCAGTATTTCCATGATCTTGTCGCGCTCGCCGGACACCACCTCATGGATAGTGCGTTTACCGAACTCGGCGCGCAAACCATCGTTTACCGTCTGCGCAAGGCGAGCCTCGGCTTGCGCTTCGTCACCACCACGCACGGAAACGTAAAACCTTGCGGGATCGGCAATACGCCATTTCACGAAGGAATCGACCAGAACGTTCTTTTTCTCGCTGGTAATGAAGCGGTCCGGCTCGCCCCAATCGAGCGTCAGGATGCGCTTGTCGAAATAGCGGACGTTTTCCACCAACGGCATCTTGAAGTAGAGGCCGGGCGTTTTCTTGACCGACACGATTTCGCCCAGGCGGAAAATCATTGCGTACTCGCGCTGGTCGACCGTAAAGGCGGACATGCTGAGCAGCAGCAGCGCGACAATAAAACCAACTACCACTGCGCCTATATTTCTCATGGCCGGCTCTCCCTTTCGCGGCTGCGGAACGCTTCACGCGAGCGCTGCGCATTAATTTCGTCTGACGATTGCACCGGGGCAGTCGTTGTCCCAGCGGCTGCTTGCGCAGGTGTCGCTTCGACCGTCGCCATCAGCTTGTCCAATGGCAGATAAAGGAGATTTCCGCTGCCGCCCTTCTGGTCAACCACGATCTTGCTTACCTTGGATAAAATCTGCTCCTGAGCATCCAGGTATAAACGGCGACGTGTTACCTCTGGCGCTTTTTCGTACTGGCTCAGCACCTGATTGAAACGGCTTGCATCACCCTGGGCTTCATTGATTACGCGCACCTTGTAACCGGCCGCCTCTTCCAGCAGACGTGCTGCCGCGCCGCGTGCCTTTGGAATGATGTCATTGGCATAAGCCTGGCCTTCGTTCTTTTGCCGCTCGAGATCCTGCCCGGCCTTCACCGCATCGTCGAAGGCGGCCTGGACCTGTTCGGGCGGCTGCGCATTCTGCATATTGACGTTGACGATATTGATGCCGGATTTATAACGGTCGAGAATATCCTGCATCAGTTTCTTGGCCAGTGCGGCGATTTCCGTACGGCCTTCGTAAAGCACGAAGTCCATTTTATTCTTGCCGACGATTTCACGAATGGCTGTTTCCGCCGTGCCGCGGACGGCGGCTTCGACATCCCGGTTATAGAACAGGAAGTCTTCGGGACTCTTGATGTTGTATTGCACGGCAAATTGCAGATCGATGATGTTTTCATCATCCGTCAGCATGAGCGACTCGCGAAGCTCCCGGCTCCGGGATGTTCCGCCCTCGCCAGCATGGCGATAACCCACTTCCAGCGTCCGCACTTGTTCCATCGTAACCACGTCGGCACTTTCGATGGGGAAAGGGAAGTGCCAGCGGGGACCGGGCAGCGTGGTTTCGACATGCTTGCCGAATCGCAGCACTACGCCGCGAGATCCTTGATCGACAATGTAAAATCCCGTTGCCATCCAGATCAGGACGATCAATATAATTATCGGGAGAATAGCAATACCCGGACCTTGGCCATCGGGCTGGTTTCGTGAAGGCCCCTTGCCAAACAGGCCATTCAGCCTGCGGCTGAACTGTCGCAACATTTCATCCAGATCGGGCGGGCCGCCGTTATTGTTACGCGAACCCCATCCCGGGTCGTTTGATGCCATGGAATACTCCGATTATGTTTGCTTACGCGACTGCATTTACCTGATGGATTGCATCCATCAATCCACGCTGATGCTCTGCCAGTGCCTGACGAATAAATTCCATTCCTGCACCAGATTGAGCGGAAACCCAAACCTTGCGGATTCTACCATATTCGTCTCGCTCCAGCCCCGGCTCCATGCCTGCAATATCGATCTTGTTGAGCACGAGTAACTGAGGTACCTGGTCCGCACCGATTTCGGAGAGCACAAGGTCCACTTGCTCGATCTGAGTCTCCCGGCTCGTGCTCGACACGTCGATGACGTGCAGCAACATGTCTGCCTGTACGGCTTCTTCCAATGTTGCGCCAAAAGCATCCACGAGCGCATGCGGCAGATGCTTGATGAAACCCACGGTGTCGGACAAAACAACAGGCCCGCCTTCGGGAATGAAAACCTTGCGCGAAGTCGTATCCAATGTCGCAAACAACTGGTCGGCCGCATAGACGCCGGATTGAGTAAGCCGATTGAAAAGCGTGGATTTACCGGCGTTGGTATAGCCGACCAGGGAAACCGACATGACATGAGAGCGCCGACGCGCTCGACGCTGGATACCGCGTTGCCGCTTCAGCTTGCCCAACTTCTCCTTGAGGCTTTTGACACGCTCGCGAATCATGCGGCGGTCCAGTTCGATCTGGGTTTCGCCGGGGCCGCCACGCATGCCAATCCCGCCTTTTTGCCGCTCCAAGTGAGTCCATCCACGGACCAGACGCGTGGACAGATGCTCGAGCTGGGCCAGCTCCACTTGCAGCTTACCTTCAAAACTCTGCGCCCGCTGGGCGAATATCTCGAGAATCAAACCCGTACGATCGACCACCCGGCACTCCAGCTTGCGCTCAAGATTGCGTTGCTGCGACGGCGTCAGATCATGATTGAAAACGACGATGCGGGATTCGGTGGCCAACAAAGCTGCAGCCACCTCCTCCGCCTTGCCGCTACCGGCAAAATAAGTAGCGTCCGGTTTAGAACGCCGACCTTCAACGGTCGCTCGCACATCCAAACCGGCCGTTGCTGCCAGTTGGCGCAGCTCTTCCACGCCTTCTGCATAATCAGCCTCGCCAAAATCCAGGCTGACGAGGACAGCGGATTCACCGCCCTCAGGACGATCAATCATTTTCTATCCGGCATCATTCCTCGCCGGCCGAGCTGGGTGGAATATTGACGGCGCGCCCAGGAACAATCGTGGAAATCGCGTGCTTGTAAACCATTTGCGTGACCGTATTTTTCAGCAGAACAACATATTGATCAAAGGAGTCAATTTGACCTTGCAACTTGATGCCATTGACTAGATAAATCGAGACGGGGACATGCTCTTTGCGAAGTGCGTTCAGGAATGGGTCTTGTAAGGTCTGCCCTTTGGTGCTCATTGTGTTCTCCTTTTCTGGAGCTTTAGTTGTTAGTAAACTGTACGTGAATTTTCCACCGGTGGCTATATCCGGAAGGACTATCCTCAGTACGTTAGATCAAGCCAATTTCATCAAATTCAAGAGGCATTGATGTAATTAACTTCAGGCGAGGCGCTGGAGAAGTCACCGGTTCATTTTTATCGGTTGGAACCGGAAGAATTCGTCTTCTGATCGGCTATCCGGATGTTCCTGACAGGCTGGGATGCCGACCTTCAAAATCAGCGCTTCCCGACCTTCGACCCAAGCTCAATCGATTTCGTTCTATTGTCTATGCGATTGCCGCAGCTTTAGGATCGAACACTGACGAACCGCCAGCTTCTAATTCAGAAAACCGTTCATACGACGCAAGGTTTCCTCCTTGCCCAACAAAGCCATTACCGCATCGATACTGGGCGACTGCGCTCCGCCCGTCAGCATGACACGTAGCGGCATGGCGATCTTGGGAAACTTGAGGCCATTGGATGTAACTGCCTGCTCGATAACCGCATGGATGGCCTCCGTCGTCCATACGCTCTGCGACAACCGGGAAGCCAATGTCTGCATTACTGGCCGGACTTCCGGAGTAAGGTGCTTGTCCAGCACTTCTAGCGGTGGAAGAATCTGCTGATAGAAATACCCCACCGCATCAGCCAGTTCGTTTAAGGTAGATACCCGCTCGCGATAAAGCTGTACCACCTGCGGCAGGCTCGCCCCGGCATCGACAGCAATTCCACGAACAGCCAGGCGCTTGGCAACCTCCGCCGCAATACGCTCCGGATCGGCCAGTTTCAGGTAATGCGCATTGAGCCAGTTCAGCTTTTCGGTATTAAATTGCGCGGCAGAAGGCGTGATGTGATCGAGATCGAACCACTGGCAGAACTGCTCCATACTGAAGATTTCGTCATCTCCGTGCGACCAGCCAAGGCGCCCCAGGTAATTCAAAACCGCTTCCGGTAGGTAGCCGTCTTCGTCGTACTGCATGACGCTCACCGCGCCGTGACGCTTGGAAAGCTTCTGCCCGTCATCTCCGAGGATCATCGAAAGATGGGCATATTGCGGTATTGCCGCATTCAACGCATGCAGCAGATTGATCTGACGCGGCGTATTGTTGACATGATCGTCGCCGCGAATCACGTGCGTGATGCCCATGTCCCAATCGTCTACCACCACGCAGAAATTATAGGTCGGCGTTCCATCGGCGCGCGCGATGATGAAATCGTCCAGTTCCTCATTGGAAATCGCAATGCGCCCTTTCACCTGATCATCCCAGGCAACGATCCCGGTTAATGGATTACGAAAGCGCACTACAGGTTGAATCTCTGATGGTGGAGCAGGAAGGATTTTGCCTTCCTCAGGGCGCCAGGTGCCGTCGTATCGCGGCTTCAATCCCGCTGCCATCTGCGCTTCGCGCATCTGCGTCAACTCTTCCTGCGAGGTATAGCAGTGATACGCCTTGCCAGCATCCAGCAATTGCTGGATCACTTCCTTGTAGCGATCAATACGCTGCATCTGGTAGAAAGGGCCCTCATCCCAACTGAGTCCCAACCAGCTCATCCCATCCAGTATTGCCTGTACCGCCTCCGGAGTAGAACGTGCGACATCCGTATCTTCAATACGCAGAATGAATTTTCCACCATGCTTGCGAGCATATGCCCAGGAAAATAATGCGGTGCGCGCACCGCCAATATGGAGAAAACCAGTCGGGCTGGGAGCGAAACGAGTGCGTACAGTCATGGAATGCAATGCAGAATTAATTGAGCAAGAATTTTAACATGCGCTCTATCGCACGTCCGATTTGACCCGCCGGGGCCGCTATGATTAAATACGCGCCTCCCTTCACAGGGGCGGTTAGCTCAGCGGTAGAGCACTGCCTTCACACGGCAGGGGTCACTGGTTCGATCCCAGTACCGCCCACCAAATAAAATAAACAGCTATCAGTTTCTGAAGGCTAGGATAACGCCGCTTTATCTCGATAGCAGCTTGTTTCTCCATGGCCTTTTTGTATGGCCATTAAAGCCGCCATACCGTCAAACCTTTATCTTGTAACATTTTGACTTCAAATTGTGATTTGACGTCAATGAATACGCCATCCGTTTTAACTTTCTCCAGCAACGCATCAATTCCAGTATTCAAGTATTGCCGATGAGCGACTGCGACAATCAATGCATCGGCAGTTGGCAAATGCTCCCAAGAAGAAAGTTCCACACCATATTCGTGGTGAGCCTCGTCTGAATCAGCTACCGGATCATGAATGCCGACTGTGATACCGTAACTCTTGAGTTCATTGATAAGGTCGATGACGCGGGTGTTACGCAAGTCGGAACAGTTTTCCTTGAATGTAAAGCCGAGAATATTGACCTTGGCGCCCTTTACGGGGCTGCCGCAATCAATCATGCGCTTCACAGTCTGCTCGGCTACAAATTTCCCCATGCCATCGTTGATGCGTCGACCCGCCAGAATTACCTGCGGATGGTAGCCCAGCATATCCGCCTTGTACGTCAAGTAAAAAGGGTCTACTCCGATGCAATGCCCACCTACTAAACCAGGCCGAAACGGCAAGAAATTCCATTTGGTACCTGCGGCTTGCAGCACCTCCAGAGTGTCAATGCCGACCTTATCGAAAATAATGGCCAGTTCGTTCATCAAAGCGATATTCAAGTCGCGCTGTGTGTTTTCAATCACCTTGGCAGCTTCGGCGACCTTAATACTCGATGCACGGTGAACCCCAGCCTCGACGATCGACTCATACAGTTGGGCGACGATCTCCAAGGATTGAGGCGTATCCCCGGCGACAACCTTGATGGTATTCCTAAGGTTATGTTCCTTGTCTCCCGGATTGATGCGTTCCGGTGAATAGCCGACGTTGAAATCCTGCTTCCACTTGAAGCCGGACCGCTCCTCAAGGATCGGGATACAAATTTCTTCGGTCGCACCTGGATACACGGTGGATTCATAAATGACGAGCGCACCACGCTTCATTTGGTCACCGATAGTGCGACTTGCTTCGATCAAAGGAGTAAAATCTGGCTGATGCGCGGTATCGACTGGCGTGGGCACGGCCACGATAAAACAATCCGCCTCTGCTAGATTGGCAGCATCAGTAGTGCATGATAGATATTCGGCTGCTTGCAACTCTTCGCTTGATACTTCGCCAGAAGGATCGACATGCTGTTGATAACTTCTTATCTTGTCGGCAGACAGGTCAAAGCCGATAGTTTTAAATGCTTTGCCGAACGCAACTGCCAGCGGCAACCCGACATAACCCAAGCCTATAACGGCAATCGTATGCATGCGAATATCCATTTATCGAATCGCGCTATTCTACCGTTCGCTCCCTCCAACGGCAAAGGAATGCTGACCTGCTTGAGGGGCTCCGTATGAATGAGAAAGATGCACCAGCCCGTCCTTTGATCTTCAAAGGACGCGGCGCCTCCAGCAATATCGTAAGCCGTTACGACGCGATGAAACGCGACGGCTTTGATGACGGCTGGGGAACGCTGGACGAGGAGTTGTTGCCGTTACGGACGGAAGTCGCGATCGATGCCACGCGCAAAGTCATTACCTACAATGATTCACCTGACATTTCCTTCGATCGCACCATCAACCCCTACCGAGGGTGCGAGCACGGCTGCATCTATTGCTATGCCCGTCCAACGCATGCCTACCTTGGCTTATCGCCTGGGCTGGATTTTGAAAGCCGCTTGCAGGCAAAGCCGGATGCGCCAGCGTTGTTAAGGAAAGAGCTGGCCAGGCCCGGTTATCAATGCGCGCCAATCGGACTTGGCATGAACACCGACGCCTATCAGCCGATCGAGCGCGAATACCGCATCACTCGCGGCATTCTGGAAGTGCTCGCCGAGTGCAATCATCCCGTCAGCCTGGTTACCAAATCCTCATTGGTGGAACGCGACATCGACCTGCTGGCGCCGATGGCAGAAAAAGGGCTGACGACCGTCTATGTCACGATCACCACGCTGGATCGCAGCATCGCGCGCCGACTTGAGCCGCGCGCGGCTGCGCCGGAGCGCCGCTTGGAAACGCTGCGGCGGCTGTCCGAGGCAGGAATTCCCACTGGCGTCATGGTTGCGCCTGTCATCCCGGCCCTGACCGACAGCGAAATGGAACACATCCTGGAAAGCGCAGCACAGGCAGGAGTTCGCGGCGCCGGTTATGTGCTGCTCCGGTTGCCGCATGAACTCGTACAACTCTTCGAGGACTGGCTGCGCCTGCATTACCCGATGAAAGCGGAACACGTGTTGAGCCTGATACGCCAGAGCCGCGGCGGCAAGCATTATGACGCCGCTTTCCATTCGCGAATGAAGGGCGAGGGCCTGTTCGCCGAGATGATTACCAAGCGTTTCCGCCTGGCCTGCCAGCGGCTGGGCCTCAACAAACAGCGTGAGCCGCTTGAAACCCGTCATTTCCGCCCGCCGGTCAATGCCGATACAAGGAAATCCAGCCAGATGCGCCTTTTCTAGCCTGCCTGTCATCGTTCCGTAACAGCATGCTGCCATTGTCGGGGTCGGCTCATTTCCCGACTGATCGATGGACACATTTTTTTTGCGCACCGCCCTGGGTGAAAAGGAAATCTCCGAACGCAAGCACGGTCTTGATCGCTGGCAGCGAACAGCGCTGATCGTAATCGGCAGGGGAAAACGGCTGCGCGAGTTGCATCATGAACTGCGGCAAATCCCGGGAACCCTGGAAACCATCCTGCAGGCTTTGCTGGAAAGCGGGCTCATCGAGTCCGCCTCGGATTCATTGCCTGAAGTTCCTTACAATGCCCAGATCACTCCCCTGAAAGCAGCCAAACGCTACCTGGCCTACCTGATCGGCATTATCGAAAATACCGATGCCGCTGCCGCACTCTCGTTGACCATCGCCCTGAAGAAGGTTTCCGATTGGAAGGAAATGATAGCCATGGAGCCTTCGCTCCGTGAAAGCCTGGGCGCCGCTTGCGGCGTGGACGAGGCGGAGCGGCTGCTGGGAAAGCTGGCGATGCCTGGCCGCATGCCTCAATAGTTTTCGTTGAAGCGCTTGATCAGGCGCCGATCACGCTTGGTGGGACGACCCATGCCGCGGTCGCGCGTCGCATGGTCGGCTTCGTGTGTCAAAGCGGCCTGCTCCCGCCGCTGGCGGCTTTGCTCGGTTTCTTCATACAGCAAGGCCGCTTCCGGCGCACCACGCCGCTGGGCGGAAAGCCCCCGCACGATCACTTCCCATTCGCCGTCCGGGCGCGTAATGCGAAGGACCGCGCCCATCTTGACCTCCTTGGCCGGCTTGGGACGCTCCCCGTCGTAACGTACCTTGCCGCCGTCGATGGCATCCGCCGCCAGGCCGCGCGTCTTGAAAAAACGTGCCGCCCACAACCATTTGTCGATACGGACCTTGCCGGCCGCTTCGTCCATGTCCTTATTTGCCATGCTCGTGCTCGCGCGGGTGCCCGCTTTCGTCGCAGGCCTTGCGGTATTCCTCCAGCGTTTGCTGCGCCCGTCCCATCACGGACTCTTCCGGATAACAGCCGCTATCATCCATCTCGCCCGCGGGGAGCCCGGTCAGCAAGGCGATGCCTTCCAGGACATGGTCGATCACATGAATACGGAAATCGCCGCGCTCCACGGCATCGCGCACCTCATGGTCGAGCACCAGATGCGCGCAGTTGCGCGCAGGAATAATGACGCCCTGCTTGCCATCGAGGCCTAGCTTGCGACAGGTGCGGAACCAGCCTTCGATCTTCTCGTTGATCCCGCCGACCGGCATTACCTCTCCATGCTGATTCATCGCACCTGTCACGCCCATGCCTTGCGGCAAGGCAATCCCGGAAAGTGCCGACAGCAGCGCGAACAGCTCTGCGCACGAGGCAGAATCGCCTTCCACACCGTGGTATTCCTGTTCGAAAACCAGGGAAGCAGAAAGGCACAACGGTGCCAATCGTGCAAATGCCGCTGACAACCAGCCTTGCAGGATGAACACGCCCTTGTCGTGCGAGGGGCAAGTCATCTCTACCTCGCGGTCGATATTGAGCACGCCTTCGTCACCGGCATAAGCCCTCGAGGTAATGCGCACTGGCAGCCCGAAGCGATAATCGCCGAGATCGACCTGCGCCAGGCCGTTGATCTGGCCGATCACCGCACCATGCACTCGGATCATCAGTTCGCCGGAGGCGATCGATTCCAGCATCTGCTGCTCCGGATAATCGTGGCGCTCTCGCCATGCCGTTAATGCATTCACCACATCCTGCTCGGCAACTGGCTGCCCGTTATTCCTGTGGTTACAGAAGGCTGCCGCTTCGATCAGCCAGGATTCGAGCTGACCTAGCCCCGTGCCGATGTGGCGCTGATCGTCGATGCCCCGCTGCATTTCAAGCAGCAGGCGCGCCACGGCGGCGCTCGCAAAATGCGGCAAGCCAAGATCGCGGCAGCGTTGGGAAACAAAGGCGCCGAGCGCACGGCGCGTTTCGGCATTGGCAGGAAAATATTCGGCAAAATCGACCTTGGCGCGAAAATGGCGCATCAGGTCGGCATCGGCTTCCTGAAGTCCGTAATAATCCTCGCGCGACCCGATCAGCACGAGCTTTGCCTTGATTGCAAGCGCTTCCGGTTCCAATGTCGCAGCCGTCAGTTGGCCTGCGGCTGCCCCAGGCTCTTCGATTTGCAGACATCCGTTGCGCAGGTAGCGTTGCAGCTTTTCCCAGACTGCAGCGTCCCGCATGATGTCGCGCAGATGCAGCAACAGATAGCCGCCATGCGCCTTGTGCAGATTGCCGGCGCGTATGCGCATGAAATCGGTCGCCAGTATGCCGTTCTCGGCGTGGAAATCGATGCCGCCGAACAGCGATCTGAATACGGGATCGTCGTCATGCAAGGCCGGTGCGCCCGTGCTTGAAGCGTTGTCGACCAGCACGTTGACACGGTACCGTGCCAGACGGGATTCCAGTTGCTCGCGCGCTTCTTCGTGCGTTTCGGTAAAGACTGCGAGCGCATTCAATACATCACCACTCAGTCCAGCCAGGTAGCGAGAAAACTTTTCAGTCTCCCGCACTTTGCCGTCCATGGCACGGCGCAGGCGTTCAATCTCGCGGGTCAGGATGGGCAATACGGCCTGATGCCGTAACTCCGCCATGGCGCTTTCGAGCTCCTGCTCGACGGGACGTGCGATATCAAGATACTTGCCGATTTCGGTCCGCACTTCCTGCTCGGCGTTTTCCAGCGCAAGTCGATGCTCGGGCAGCAGCGCAAGCACAGCCTCTTCCGACATCGCCTGCCCACCCTCCTCCATCAGCGTGAATACGAGCTTGCCCTCTTCGCGCCGTAACGCGAAACGACGGGCTGCAGCAAAAGCCACGAGATCGGCGTACGCCTGTTCCGTGGCCTGACGGCTGCTTTTTTTCAGGCGGTCGCCATCGATGCGTACGCTTGCTTCTTCCAGTTTGCGCGGAATGTCGCGGACGATGTTCCGGGAAAACTCCTCCAGCGCTTCGCGCAGGGCCCGCGCCTGGCCGGAATGCAGACGCAACGCCAACGGACGTTCGGCACGTTCGAAGTTATAGAGGTAAACGAGATCAGGGGCCGCCTGACGAGATGCCGCCATTTCTTGCATCAGCCGGAACATCAACGAGGAGCGTCCGCTGCCGGCATCGCCCAGCACGAAAAGATGATAGTCCGGATGGTCCAGGCCCAATCCAAAGCGCGCGGCTTTTTCGGCGCGCTGCTGGCCGATCCAGCCATAGGGCTGCCCGGCAATCTGGGAAGTATCGTCGAAACCAAGTTCAGCGAGGTCGAACGTCACCGTCAGCTCGGACGGGGCCAGCATACGCATCGTCATTTGCCTTCCGACCAGCGCTGCTTGGCATCGTCGTCGCTGATGCGAGCCTCTACCCAACGCGCGCCGGAACCGGTTTGCTCTTTTTTCCAGAAAGGGGCTTCCGTCTTGAGGTAGTCCATGATGAATTCGCAGGCAGCGAAGGCTTCGCCGCGGTGGGCGCCGGTCACGATGACCAGCACGATCTGGTCCAGGGGCTTGAGCTCGCCGACGCGGTGAACCACCAGCGCGTCGAAGATGTTCCAGCGCTGCAGGGCCTGATCCACAATGGATTCCAATGCCTTCTCGGTCATGCCGGGATAATGCTCCAGCGTCATGCCCGAGACTTCCGCGCCTTCGTTCAGGTCGCGCACCTGCCCGATGAAGCTGGCCACCGCCCCGATATCCGGCCGCGACAGGCGCATACGGTTGATCTCGGCACCGGGATCGAAATCCTCGTGCTGCACACGCACCATATCAGCCCCCGGTCACTGGCGGAAAGAACGCAATCTCGTCGCCCTCGTCAAACGAGGCAGCATTGTTGACGAGCTCCTGATTCACGGCGGCGCGTAACGGTCGGTTACCGGCAAACTCCTCCTGCCAGGCGCCGCCCCGCTGCGCCAGCCAGGCCATCAGGCGCTGGATATCGGTCACTTCCTCCGGCACGGCAATCTCTTCCTGAGCCGTGCCAAGCGCCTCGCGCAGGCGGGCGAAATAGAGCAGCTTGACCATCAAAGCCCCAGGTCCTCGTCCGTCACCGGGCCGCGCTTGCCGCTGATGGCTTCCATCATCAACTGCATCGCCTTCTGTTTCGTGGCCTCGTCCTCCATGGCCTTGGAGCTGAAAGTGATACCGAATTTGGCAGCGTACTGCTGTATCAACATGATCGTGATGCTGTCGTCTTGCATGGTGTCCTTACCTTGTAATGTTCAATCGCTGTCGGGTTCGTCGAGCGGCAAGGCCGCAGGCAATGGCTGGCCTTCGAGCTCCACTGCCTCGATCTTGGCGAACCGCTGGGTAATCTTGCGGCTGCTGATCTGCACCTTCTCGGCATCCTCGTGCGCCAGGCGGATATGGTCCGCAAGTTTTTTCATGCGGCCGTCGAACAGGTTGAAATCCTTGCCCAGCTTGCCCAGCTCGTCCTTGATGATGTGCACCTGCTTGCGCGTTTCCACGTCCTTCAATACCGCGCGCGCCGTATTCAGAACCGCCATCAGCGTCGTCGGCGAGACCACCCACACGCGCCGGCTCATCGCGTAATCGACGACATCCGGATGGTAGGCATGGATCTCGGCGAACACCGCCTCGGCCGGCACGAACATCACTGCGCCGTCGGAGGTGACATTGGCAATGATGTATTTGGCAGCGATGTCGTCCACATGTTTCCGCACGTCCGACTTGAACAGTTTCTGCGCTTGCAGCCGCTCCGGTTCGCTGATGCCGATCTCGTACATGCGATGGTAGTTTTCCAGCGGAAACTTGGAGTCCACCGCCACCGTGCCGGTCGGCTCCGGCAGGAACAGGGCGCAGTCGACGCGCGAGCCGTTCGGCAGGCAATACTGCATTTCATACGAGCTCGCCGGCAGGATATTGCGCACCAGCGCCTCCAGCTGCACCTCACCGAACGCGCCGCGCGAACGCTTGTCCCCCAGCAGTTCCTGCAGGCTCACGACGTTACTGGTCAGGCCGTCGATTTTCTTCTGCGCCTCGTCGATGGTCGCCAATCGCGCCATCACACTGACGAAAGTGTCGTTGGTTTTCTTGAAACCCTCGTCCAGGCGTTCGCTGACCTTGCCGCCAATCTGCTCCAGGCGGCCGTCCACAGTCTTGGTCAGGGCTTCGATGCTGGAGGTAAGCTGCATCGTGGCATTACGCATCGTCGACTGAATCAGCTCCTGCTCGGCCTTGCCCTGCTCGGCCAAGGTCTGATGCAGTTTTTCCAGGACGGTTTCGCGTGTCTGGGCAAGGCTTTGTGCTTGCGAGAGCTGCAATGCCTGCATGGCGTCGCGCGTCTGCTGGAGCTCCAGCGCTACGCCGCTGCGAAGCTTTTCGCTGGCATCGGCCGCAGAGGTGCCAAGACGGTCGCCGAGGCGATTCAGGCCGTCATGCAAGTCGAGCAGCATGGCACGATGCTTTTCCTCCAGTTGGGTCCGGAGTTCCGGCAGCACGTCCTTTTGCCGCCTCAATTGCATCGCCGCCCAGAGCAAAGCGGCGAGGCAAAAACACAGCAGCAGCAGAATCAGATAATCGAACATAAAGTTTTTCTTCCCCCCGTCGATTATAACGTATGCTCTGCGCTAGCATTGGCGCTGTCGCTATTTTCACGGCCCGATGTTTTATGCGACACTTCCGGCACAATATAAAAAATGATTGATATATCTTGGTACGGGGTAAAACTTAAAACTAGAAATGTATATCAATGACGGAAACCCTCAATTTTGCCGAACTGAAGGCTGCCGGGATGTTGCCTTCGCCGAAGGGCGTTGCGCTACGAGTCATGCATCTTTGCCAGGAAGAAACCGTTTCTTTATCGGAGTTGGCCAGCGCGATCCAGACTGACCCGGCGCTTTCAGGGCGCATCATCAAGATCGCCAATTACGTCAACCCGAACAAATCCCGACCCATCGCCTCGGTCACGATAGACACACTCATCCTGATCGGCATCCATGCCGTTCGCCAGGCCGTCTTGTGCATGTCATTGATCAGCAATTACCGCGACGGCCCATGCAAGCTGTTCGATTACGAATACTTCTGGTCAGCCGCGATCGCCAAGGCCAGTGCTGCCCAAGCCATCAGCCAGATGAACCGGGTCGCTCCCCCGGCCGAAATCTTCAATTGCGGGCTGATGTGCGGCATCGGCCAATTGGCGCTGGTGACCGCGCGTCCGGAAAGCTATTGCGAAATCCTCCAGAATTTCCCCGATGCCCCGCTCGACTCCCTGCTGCGAGCCGAGCAGGAAAAATTCGGCCTGGATGAGCGGGAAATGCTGGTACTGATGTTGCAGGACTGGGGCATCCCCCGGCTTTTCATCGATGGGATGTATTACCACCTGGATCCGCTCAGTTCCGGATTTCCCGAAAACTCGCGCATGCTGCGCCTCACCTACACCCTGCAGCTCGCTTCCCTGCTGTCGCATGCCTGCCTGCACGGCCAGGAAGACCCAGCCCTGATGGAGCAGCTATCGATCAGCTGCTCCATGCTGGATATCGAACCGGAACAATTGGAGTTGCTGTTTGAGCAAACGGCGACGCACTGGCTGGATTGGACAAAGATGCTCAATGTCCAGGCTCGGCGTTACAAGCCCCGCCCCTTGCTGCCGCTCCCCGTCACTTCGGCCACCATACGCAACGAACCGGTTGCGGAAAATATACCGCCTGCGGCGGTTCCATTGCGCATCCTGATCGCCGGTTCGGACGATTCGCAGCGCATCGTCCTGGGGAAATTTCTGAACGCCGCCGGCCATATTGTCACGACTACCGACAACGGCCTGACCGCTTTCGGCATGGCCACACACGACCTGCCTCAGGTGATCATTTCCGACTGGCTGATGCCGGGCATTGACGGCCTCAAGCTTTGCTCCGACCTTCGCAAATCGGCAACCGGCAGCAAGCTGTACTTCATATTGCTGACCCCTTTCGAAGACGAACGGCGCAAGATGGAAGCCTATGAAGCCGGGGTGGATGAAATCCTGCGCACGCCCGTCAATATGCGACTGCTGGCGGCGCGGCTTCTTGCCGCCCAGCGTATCGCCAACCCCGATATTCTTCCCCGCACCTGATGCTTTCCAAGTTACGGCTCGCGCTCACCCACTGGTCGGCAGTATTCGCCAGGCGATTCCGCAATAATTTCTATCTGTTCTTCGCCGCCCTGCTGACTGTGCTCATCGTGCTTGATGCCAGCGTGTTCGAGGTCGGCACCAATATGCGCCAGAAGGCCTTCGATTTCATGGTGCGGCAGCGGGTGATGCAGCCAGCGCCCGATCCCGACATTGTCATCGTCGACATCGACGAGGCCAGCCTGGCTGCCCTCTCCAGGGACTATGGACGATGGCCATGGCCGCGCCAGGTGATGGGCGAGTTCCTCGAGCATCTGGAAGCGCAACAGCCCAAGGCGGTAGTGTTCGATATCCTGTTCAGCGACGCCGATGTTTACAACCCGGACAGCGATGCCTACTTCAATGAGGTTATCGCCGGCACGGACAATACATTTTTTCCTTTTTTGCGCCTGTCCGAAACGCAGGACCACCTGAGTCGGATTCGTCCTTCCATGATTCCAGGCGTGCAGCGCATACCCGCAGGAAACAATAGCCAAAGCCCTGCGCCTACTGCGCCGCAGCATATTGCCGTTGTGCTACCGCATTTCGAAGCCATGCTCAAATCGGGCCGCATCGGCACGCACAACATCTACCCCGACCGGGACGGCATCGTGCGCGAATACCAGCTCTACCGGGACGACTACGGCTGGCGCATTCCTTCGCTGCCGCTGGTGGTCGGCCAGGCCGTCGGCGGCGTAGTGCCGGATCAGGAAAGCATGCTGCTCAATTGGCGTGGCGGCCCCTTTACCTACCATTACGCCAGCTTCAGCGACGTCTATCTGGACATGACGGCGAAAGCGCCCAAGCGCCCCAAGAACGAGTTCACCGGCAAGATCGTCATTATCGGCTCCACTGCACCCAGCCTGTTCGATCTCAAAGCGACCGCGATGGCCAAAACCCATCCCGGCGTGGAAATCCTCGCGACCGCAATCGACAACGTCAAGAATGGCGATTACCTGCGTTTCTGGCGCGGCTCCCTGCCTTACCTGATGATGAGCCTGCTGCTGGTGTGGCTGACCGCGGCAGCGTTTTACCGCAATGTCGACCGAGACCGTTTCAATAGCATTTTCAGCAGCAGCCAGATCGCGCTGCTGGCTGTTTCCTACGTCGGCATCAACCTGACCGACACTTATGTCGATCTCACCGGACCCGTTACCTGGGCCATCGCCTATTTCAGCGTCGCCAAAATCTACGCGCTGGCGACCGACCGCGCAATGCAGCGCTGGCTGGCATTCGGGGTCGAGCCGGGCGAGGAAGGCCTGCAGGCCATATTGATGCCCATCATCATCAGCGGCCCCGAACCATTGGGCGACGGCATGCTCAAAAAGATACGCGGAGAACTGCTGGGGATGGGACAGACCCCGAAGAACGTGGAATCCCTGAAAGGCATCCAGAGCGGCATCTGGGGCCTTTTTGGTGACATGCTGTTGATACGCTGGACCTGCGAGCATGGCAATGCGGCACAAGCGGACCGCATCCGGCAGGATGCCAGCGAAATCGGCGGACAGCTTTCCGCCTTGACCGAACGGGCTGGCGTAAGCGCCGGCGTCGACATTCGCCATGTCCTGCATGAAGGCGTACTTTCCGCCGACAAGCCGCTAGCTCCGCAGTGGCGCTCGCTTTTTGCCCAGTCTGTCCTCAAGCTCGAACACATGCCACAAGAAAAGGAAACCGCATGAAACGATTCAGACCCTTGCTGGCCGCGTTAATACTAATACCCAGCATTGCGTTTGCCGCCGAAACCGGCACCGCATTGAAAAACGACACGTTGCGCAAGGAACCCTATGCCGATGCAAAAGCCATGGGCACCATCAAGCGCAACGACAAGGTCGACATCCTCGCCAAAAAAGGCGCCTGGCTGCAGATCAAGGCGGGAAAATCGACTGGCTGGGTGCGCCTGCTGTCGGTCAAACGCGGATCCACAGGCTCCTCTAACGAAGCTGCGGGCGTCCTGGGATTGGCGAGCGGCCGTTCGGGTACCGGCCAGGTTGTTTCCACGACCGGCGTACGCGGCCTCAATGAAGAGCAATTGAAAAGCGCCAAATTCAACGCGGAAGAGGTCAAGCAGCTGGAAGCCAACACTGTCAGCGCCGACGAAGGCAAGAAATTCGCGGTGGCGGGCAGCCTGAAAGTCCGCAAGCTGGATTACCTGCCGCAACCGCAGCCGGCCACAACAGGGAGCGCACAATGACCCGGCACCCGTTCTTTCTGGCCCTCATGCTGACGGCGATACCGGCGCAAGCCCTCGATCTCGGCAATGTCCTCAAGGGGGCGCTCGAAGAAAAAAAACAACAAGAGCAATCCGCGGCCCCAACGCCGGCCGAGGCACTTTCTTCGACGGACAAGCCGGAGCCCACGATCAACCTGAAAAAACCATCCCGTGCCGAAGAAATCCAGCTCGGCCGGGAAATTGCCGGCAATATTCTCGGCGCGGCGCCCCTGGTCAAGGATCCCGAACTGCAGAAATACGTCAACAAGGTGGGGCGCTGGGTCGCCTCGCAAAGCGAGCGTTCCTACCTGCCATGGCACTTCGGCGTGATCGAGTCCGAGGACCTCAATGCATTTGCCGCACCAGGCGGCTATGTGCTGATCACCAAAGGCCTTTATCGTCAGCTGCATAACGAGGCGGAACTCGCCGGGGTGCTCGGTCACGAGATCGGTCATGTGATTAAAAAACACCACCTCAAGCTGTTGCAGAAGCAGCAATTATTGAGCATGGGCGCCGGGCTGCTAAGCGGCAAGCTCGGCAAGGAAAACCCGACCGTACAGAAAGTTATCGGCAGCGGCGCGGAAATCAGTGCCCGTAGCCTGGACAAGGACGCCGAATACGAAGCCGACCGCATCGGCGTGATACTTGCAGGCCGTGCCGGTTACGAGCCTTTCGGTCTGCCGGAAGTATTGCAAACCATCGGCCATGCCGGCAAGGATGACGGACGCGTCGCGCTGCTATTCAAAACCCATCCGCATCCTGATGACCGCCTGGCCCGATTGGGCGATGCAATCGGCAATCGGCTGGACAAGATCGAAGACGGAAAAACATTGGAGAACCGCTTCTACAAGCTGAAAAATTAGGCTTGCCGCATAGTCATGGACACCACCATCCTGCTTTGGGTACTGGCTGTCAGTCTTATCCTGACCGGACTGACTGGCATTGTCCTGCCCCTGCTTCCCGGCGCGCCGCTGCTTTTTCTGGGGCTGGTGATCGCCGCCTGGGCCGAAGATTTTGTGTATGTCGGTTACGGTACCTTGGCGGCGCTGGCGGCACTTGCCGTTCTCATCTACGTTGTCGACTTTCTTGCAGGGATTCTGGGCGCCAAACATTTCGGCGCCAGCCCACGAGCAATGATAGGAGCCGGCATCGGCGCAGTCATCGGCCTCTTTTTAGGATTTGTCGGCATCATCATCGGACCTTTCATCGGTGCCGTGATCGGTGAATTATCCATGCGCCGGGAACTGACCGCTGCCGGCATGGCCGGCCTTGGAACCACAATAGGCCTGTTGCTTGGAGTAGCGGCCAAGATCGCCATCGGATTGACCATGGTAGGGATCTTCGTGCTTGTACGATTCTTCTAGCGCCCGTCATAAAAAAGCCCGGCAATGCCGGGCTTTTTTTTGTTGACCGCGATCAGACCTTGGCGGCCTTCTTGCGCTCATGTTCCTGCAAATGACGCTTGCGCAGACGCAGGGACTTGGGAGTAATTTCCACCAGTTCGTCGTCGTCGATGAATTCGACTGCATACTCCAGCGACATCAGGATAGGCGGCACCAGGCGCACGGCTTCGTCGGTACCGGAAGCGCGCACGTTGGTCAGCTGCTTACCCTTGATTGGGTTCACCACCAGGTCGTTGTCGCGGCTATGGATACCGATGATCATGCCTTCGTACAGCTTGTCGCCGGGGCTGACGAACATGCGGCCGCGATCCTGCAGCTTCCACAGCGCGTAAGCAACGGCCTCGCCCTGCTCGGCGGAAATCAGCACGCCATTGCGGCGGCTCGGCATATCTGCCTTGAGCGGTGCGTATTCGTCAAAAATGTGCGCCATCAGGCCGGTACCGCGGGTCATGGTCAGGAACTCGCTCTGGAAACCGATCAGGCCGCGTGCCGGAATGCGGTATTCCAGGCGGGTGCGGCCATTGCCGTCCGAGGCCATGTTCTGCAATTCGCCGCGGCGGCGGCCCAGTTCTTCCATGACTGCGCCCTGGCATTCATCTTCCAGATCGACGGTCAAAATCTCGTAAGGCTCGCACTTCTGGCCGTCGATTTCCTTGAACACCACGCGCGGCTTGCCGACGGCGATTTCAAAACCTTCACGGCGCATGTTTTCGAGCAGGATGGTCAGATGCAGTTCGCCGCGGCCGGAGACGCGGAACACATCGGCGTCGGCGGTCTCTTCGACCTTCAGCGCAACGTTGACCAGCAATTCGCGCGTCAGGCGGTCGCGAATCTGGCGACTGGTGACGAACTTGCCTTCCGTGCCAGCCAAGGGCGAAGAGTTGACCATGAAGTCCATGGTCAGCGTCGGCTCGTCGACTTCGGTCAGCGGCAGGCCGACCGGATTCTCGCGGTCGGCAATGGTCACGCCGATGCCGATTTCGTCCAGGCCGGAAATGATAATGATGTCGCCCGCCTCGGCCTGTTCCACCGGCACGCGCTCCAGACCCTGGAAGCCCAGCACCTGGTTGATGCGGCCCGAAGCCATTTGCACATCGCCCTTCATGACGGCGACCTGCTGGCCGGGCTTGATGCGCCCATTGAGAACGCGACCGACGCCGAGGCGGCCGGTGTAGCTGGAGTAATCCAGCGCGGAAATCTGGAATTGCAATGGGGCGTCAGGATTGCCTTGGGGCGGTTCGACGTGCTTCAGCACCGTCTCGAACAGCGGGCGCATGGTGTCGGAAGGCACCTTCATGTCCAGCGTGGCAAAACCATTCAATGCGGAAGCGTACACTACAGGGAAGTCGAGCTGTTCATCGGTTGCGCCCAGGTTGGCGAACAGGTCGAAAGTCTGGTTGATCACCCAGTCGGTCCGCGCGCCCGGGCGGTCCACCTTGTTGATCACGACGATGGGCTTCAGGCCAAGCGCCAGCGCTTTCTTGGTGACGAAACGGGTTTGCGGCATCGGGCCTTCCACCGCATCCACCAGCAGCACCACGCCGTCCACCATGCCGAGCACGCGCTCCACCTCGCCGCCGAAATCGGCGTGCCCCGGCGTGTCGACGATATTGATATGTGTGCCTTCGAAATTGACCGCGGTGTTCTTGGCCAGAATCGTGATGCCGCGCTCCTTTTCCAGATCGTTGGAATCCATCACCCGTTCGGTGACCTGTTGGTGGGCAGCGAACGTGCCCGCCTGTTGCAGCAGCTTGTCCACCATGGTGGTCTTGCCGTGGTCGACGTGGGCGATAATGGCGATGTTTCTGAGGGCGCGTGACATGTAATTGAACCGTATTGGAAAAACCCAGCATTCTAGCACATCGCCTTGCCGTGATTACCATTCCTCCCATGACGATTTACCCGGCTGACATGATGCCAAGCGCACGACCTGTCCTCATTGCATCGCAAAATACTGATTGACAAGCTAATTCATACCCCTATAATGCGCGCTTCGTCGCAGTTCACTGAACTGACGATTCATCGCCCTGACCCCTCTAGAAGTCGTTTCGTTACTTCTCTTGTTTTTACCGGTTAGCGTCGATGCCTGAGCGCCGGTAAGAATTCCCAACCAGAATTCTGTGCCCCTTTCTGTCCCGTGACAGAGCTGTGCCTGCTTGCGTATTTACTATTCCTCTCGTTAAGGAAAAATTGTGTCTTTTGAAAACCTGAATCTGCACCCATCCATTCTTCACGCTTTGCAAGAAGCGGGTTATACCGAAGCTACGCCCATCCAGGCCGAAGCCATCCCTCAGATCATGGACGGCCACGACCTGATGGCCTCCGCCCAGACCGGTACCGGCAAGACTGCCGCCTTTATCGTCCCGGCACTAAACCTGCTGGCTACGCCGCATCCATCCAAGAGCCGCGGCCCGCGTATCCTGGTCCTGGTACCGACGCGCGAACTGGCAGCCCAGGTCAACGATGCCGCCCGCAAGTACGGCAAGTTCATCCGCGCCCGCACCGTCAGCATCGTCGGCGGCATGCCCTACCCGCTGCAAAACAAGCTGTTGTCGCAGCCGCTGGATATCCTGGTGGCAACGCCGGGCCGCCTGCTGGACCACATGGAACGCGGCCGCATCGACCTTTCCCGTCTGCAAATGCTGATCCTGGACGAAGCCGACCGTATGCTGGACATGGGCTTCATGCCCGACGTCGAGCGTATCTGCTCCGCCCTGCCGGCCGAACGCCAGACCTTGCTGTTCTCGGCCACGCTGGAAGGCAACATTGCACGCATCGCGTCTCAAATCCTGCGTAACCCCAAGACCATCCAGATCGCCGCGCAACAGGCCAAGCACGAGAACATCGAGCAGCGCCTGCACTTCGTGGACGACATGGGCCACAAGAACAAGCTGCTGGAGCACCTGCTGATCGCGCCGGAAGTGAACCAGGCCATCGTGTTCACCTCCACCAAGCGTCACGCCGAGCTGCTGTCGGAAGACCTGATTGCTGCCGGCCACAAGGCTGCCGCGCTGCACGGCGACATGACCCAGGGCGCGCGTAACCGCACGCTGACCAAGCTGCGCCACGGCGACGTGAACGTACTGGTCGCCACCGACGTCGCCGCTCGCGGCATTGACGTCGCCGGCATCAGCCACGTAATCAACTATGACCTGCCGAAGTTCGCCGAAGACTACGTGCACCGCATCGGCCGTACCGGCCGCGCCGGCCGTAGCGGCATCGCAATTTCCTTCGCTTCGCACAACGAGCGTTTCCAGCTGCGCAAGATCGAGCAGTACACGGGTCAACGCCTGGAAGCGGCCGTGATCGCCGGTTTCGAACCGCAGCGCAAGCCGAGCACCAGCAATGGCAAGCCTGGCTTCAAGTCCGGTTTCAAGCCGGGCGCCAAGTTCGACGGCAAGCCGGCTCACAAGCCGCGCGGCCAAGGCCAAGGCTACGGCGGCCAGAAGCGTCACGACGGCGAGAAGTCATCGTTCAAACCGCGCGGCAATCGCAGCTTCGCGTAATTTTCACCATTTGCATTGCCAGGTCGCCGTGTCGGCGGCTTGGCGATTCAATGGCAGTTGAGGATAATTCAACCCTGTGACGACTGATACCACGACTTTTGCCTCACTCAACCTGGCTCCCGAGATCCTGCGGGCGGTCGAGGATGAAGGCTATACCCAGCCGACGCCGATTCAGGCGCAAGCGATTCCCATGGTGCTGGACGGACGCGACTTGATGGCCGGCGCCCAGACCGGGACCGGCAAGACTGCCGCGTTCACCCTTCCCTTATTGCAGAAACTGTTGCCGTTCGCCAGCACCAGCGCCTCGCCGGCACGTCATCCGGTCCGCGCCCTGATCCTGACGCCGACGCGCGAACTGGCAATCCAGGTCGAGGAAAGCGTCAAGACTTACGGCAAGCATGTGCCATTGCGCTCGCTGGTCGTTTTCGGCGGCGTGGACATCAAGACACAGACGCCGCACCTGATGCGCGGCGTGGAAATCCTGGTCGCAACGCCGGGTCGCCTGCTCGACCACGTCGAACAGCGCACCGTGCAGCTCAACCAGGTGCAGATGCTGATCCTGGACGAAGCCGACCGCATGCTGGACATGGGCTTCCTGCCGGATTTGAAACGCATCCTGGCACTGCTGCCGAAACAACGTCAGAACCTGATGTTCTCCGCGACCTTCTCGAACGACATCAAGAAGCTTGCCGATGACTTCCTGACCAACCCGACACTCATCGAAGTAGCACGCAGCAATGCCGCGGCAGAAAACGTCACGCAGAAAATTTTCCGCGTCGCCCAGGACGAAAAGCACGCCGTGCTGGCCGAACTGCTGCGCAATGAAAATGCGCAGGCCATCGTCTTTACCAAGACAAAACTGACCGCCAGCCGTCTGGCGCGCCTGCTGCAACGCGACGGCATTGCCGCCGACGCGATTCACGGCGACAAAACCCAGCAGGAGCGCATGCAAGCTCTGGATGCGTTCAAGCAAGGCAAGATCACCACGCTGGTTGCGACCGACGTGGCTGCACGCGGCCTGGATATTGACCAGTTGCCGATGGTGATCAACTACGAAATCCCGCATGCACCGGAAGACTATGTGCACCGCATCGGCCGCACCGGCCGGGCAGGCGCCTTGGGCGTAGCCATTTCGCTGGTATCGCCGGAGGAAGAAAAATACCTGAAGGAAATCGAAAAGCTGATCAAGCGCGATATTCCGCAGGAACAACCTCCGCGTGTCGAACGCAGCGCCAAGCCGAAAAGCGAACGTCGCCCAACCGTAGAGCGCGCGAATCCGATTCCACGCGCTTCGAAAAAATCCAGCGACCCATGGTTCGATCAGCCTTACGAACCGGACCAGAGCGGCGAAGCGACAATACGCCATACACCGCACCCAACTTCCAAGCAAAAGCGGGAAATTCCCGCTCTGCTCGGCGGCCTGTTGCGCAAGGACTGATCTTTGCCGTTGCTAAGCGGCTTTCGGCATATTCCCGAATAGCGCTTCGTGGGTTTGCTGGCCGATGTCAAACACCACGGCAACGGCGTTCTCCACCCCTATCCTGATCGGCGGGCCGAAGCGCGATACCGCGAAGTTGGCCCGACGCATCATGCGTTCGATAGAAGTCGTCGTGACCGTCACGTAGCTTTCGATCCCCATGCGGTCCCCGAAGGTCACGATTTCCTTTAGCGCATCGAGCGACAGGCCGGAAAAACCGAATCCCTGCGGGCCATCCGCCTCGATCGCGAATCGGCTCAATTCCCAGATTCGCGGATGTTCCGGTGCCGCAGCTCCATGCAGAAGCTCCGGAAAAGTATCCTTGAGCATGTACGGTCCCTCCGTCGGCAAGGCCCGCCAACAGCCTTTTAGCGTATTGCTTTGGTCGCGGATCATCATGTAATAGGGATCCAGCGCATCATAACCATCGATTTCCATGCCGCTCATGATAGGCACGTCCCATCCCATCCGCTCCTTGAATATCTTGGCGCGTAAACGGTACATATCCCACAACTCCCTGCTTTCAAATTCCTTTCTCGGGGCAATTCTGATCGAATGAGCCATGATGCGTTCTCCTGTTGAGATCACTGGATACCCAGCACGCATAAAAAACTATGCTCATTGCTTAACTTTTGTAACTATCAGAACTGATAGGTTTTTTGAAAAATGGCTTGGTGCAGAATTGCGTTAAGGCTCGCCATGCGGCCTATAACCTGGAGGAATGAAGATTGAGACAGCATCAATTCGCACTGAAGGAAAACAATGTTCACCGTCACACAAGCCGGAATATGCCCGACCAGTTGGATCAGAAATCGTTGCGGGAGTATCGGATAGCCAGACTAGAGAATCAGACGCGCTTTTGGTCGCGTTTTGGGGTAACGCAATCGCGGGGAAGTCGTTTTGAATTGGGGATGGAGATTCCACCCCCGGTCAGCATCTTGCTAAAGCTTTATCTCAATGGCGTCATCGATGATCGCGATCTGAGCAGCGTGCATACAGAAGGCAGCTTGATGGGGTGACATAAGGCCTCAGGATGGGTAGATCATCCCCAGGCGGATGGCTTTGACCACCGCCTGCCTTCGCGTTGTAACGTTCATTTTCCGGCGGATATTGCTGAAATGGAAATTGATCGTCGCTTCGGTGCATAGCAGAATCTTTGCTGTCTCCCACGAAGTCTTGCCAACAGCGCTCCACTTGAGGCATTCCAGTTCGCACCGGGTAAGTTGGGGTTTTTCGCGTGGAGCCTGCGGCGCGGTCCTGAACTGCGCGGAAGATTCGAAAATGAAATCGCGCAGGCAAGAAACTTCCGGCATTTTTTCATACGCATGCCGCATGAAATCCTTGCCGGAATTGCTATCGCTGACAAAACACAGTATGCCGACTTCGCCATTGGGACCATGTATCGGCAATGTGATGCCGGAGCGCAGGTTATAGCTGCACGCTTCCTCATACATTTCCTGCTGGCGCCGGGTGGAAAAGAGTTCGGGCGACCAAATCAAGGGCGTTGATTTGGTCAGGCAGTGCGTCACCGTGGGATCGACGTATCCCAGCGATTCATCGTCGTATTTCGTGCGCCAGCTGGAAGAGTAATTACTGTGCAGGAAAGCAAAAGAGGCTTCGATGGGAGCTTCGCGATCGGGGAAAATGGCAAGTAGCGTTTGGTCGAACCCCAAATCGCTGCCGAGACTGAATACGGTGTCGCGCCATCCGTTTTCGGTCGTACATTCGAGCAGACCCGAGAGTTTCTCGAAATGGTTCATATGCCCTTTCCCCCTGCGAATACCAGCCATTATTATTAACAGCGCATGTATCCGCAAGTGGCAAGCGGCAGATTTTCGTGCAGCCGCGTTAAATAAAGATCAAGGCTGATGCTGCTCCTGCCGGTTACGCATGAAATCGGCCACATCCCATAAGGCATTGCCCAACTGGATCATGACCTTTTCCTCGATCCCCAGGTCGTTCATCGCGCGCACCATGCAATACATCCACTGATCGCGCTCCGATTCGCCAATCGCAAACGGCAAATGCCGCGCGCGCAAGAAAGGATGGCCGTAGCGTTCGATATAAAGCTGTGGGCCGCCCGTCCAGCCTGTCAGAAACATGAACAGCTTTTCACGCGCCTCGGTCAGGTCTTGCCCATGCATGGCACGTATGCCCGCGGCTTTGGGATCGCTGTCCATGACGTCATAAAAGCGCTCGACCAGATCGCGCACCTTCTCGACACCGCCCAGCAATTCGTAAAACGTCGCCTTGCTGCTGCCAGGCTCACCAATTTTATCCAGCATTTCAAACAGCTCCAGGTTTAACGCGGCTTGCGGCCAGCTTGGCGCGCTGCCGCGCTTCATCGGTATCCTTGCCCGTCGCCAGCGCAACGCCCATGCGGCGGCGCTCGAAGGATTCGGGTTTGCCGAAAAGACGCAAATCGGAATCGGGCACAGACAAAGCCTCCGATACGCCTTCGAACACAAGGTTCTTGCTGTCCACGCCGCCATAAATGACGGCGCTGGCCCCCGGGGTGCGCAAACTGACATTCACCGGCAAGCCGAGGATGGCACGGGCGTGCAATTCGAATTCGGAAAAGCGCTGGCTGGCCATGGTGACCATGCCGGTATCGTGCGGGCGGGGACTGACCTCCGAAAACCACACGTCGTCTCCCTTGATGAACAATTCCACGCCAAAAAGCCCCAGGCCGCCGAGATCATCGGTCACCGCCTTGGCAATTTCACGAGCCCTTGCTAAGGCTGCAGGACTCATGGCCTGAGGCTGCCAGCTTTCGACATAATCGCCTTTGACCTGCACATGGCCGATGGGATCGCAGAACTGCGTTTCGATTTCGCCTGCTGCGTTCCTGGCGCGCACCGTCAGCAAGGCAATTTCATAATCGAAGTCGATCTGCCCTTCCACGATGACCTTGCCCTGATCGACGCGGCCGCCCTTGGCAGCGTAGCCCCAGGCCGGCGCGACCTGCTCGGGACCCGTAATACGGGATTGTCCCTTGCCGGAAGAGGACATCACCGGCTTGATGAAACAGGGATAGCCGATGCCGCCGTCGATGGCTGTCTGCATCTCGGCAAGGCTGGATGCAAATGCATAAGGCGATGTAGGCAACTTGAGCTCTTCTGCGGCCAGGCGGCGTATGCCTTCGCGGTTCATCGTCAATTGCACGGCCCGGGGTGTGGGAATGACGCGCGCCAAACCGGCGCTCTCGATTTCCGACAAGGTGTCGACCGCGATGGCTTCAATTTCCGGAACGATAAGATGCGGCTTCTCCGCTTCCACCAGGGCACGTAATGCGGCGCCATCGGTCATGTCGATAACATGGGCGCGATGTGCCACCTGATGGCCAGGCGCATTGGCATAGCGGTCCACGGCGATGACCTCAACGCCCAGGCGCTGGAGTGCGATGATGACCTCCTTTCCCAACTCGCCGCTGCCGAGCAGCATGACGCGCGTAGCCGATGGACTGAGAGGGGTGCCAATGTTCATGGGGAAGCTCCGCAGCAGGATAAGCCGCGATTTTACCATGCAGGAAGTGGAGTTCAGGCGTCCTTGAGTCCGTGCTTTTCCATGCGGTAGCGTATGGTCATGCGGGTGATGCCCAGTAAACGCGCGGCTTCGGAAACATTTCCCCCGGCCTGCTTCAATGCGTTCACGATCAGCATTTTTTCCGCTTCATCCAGCGTCACCGAAACACTCGGCACTGAGCGATCGTGACGGGACAAGCTCGGCGGAGGCAATGTAAGGTCTGTTGCGGTAATGCGGTCACCCCGGCTTAGCAATACACCCCGGCTGATCTGGTGTTTCAGTTCACGCACATTTCCGGGCCATGCATACTCGCGCATTGCGTCCTCGGCATCGGCCGAAAATTCGCGATGCGCCAGGGCGTACCGGCGTTCGGTCTGCAATGCAAAGTGCTTTGCCAGGAGCAGGATGTCTTCCTCGCGCTCGCGCAGCGGCGGCATTTCGATATTCAGCACATTGAGCCGGTAATAGAGATCGGCGCGGAATTTCCCGTCCAGCACCATCTGCTGCAAATCGCGGTTGGTCGCCGCAATAAAACGTGCCGGCACCGGGCGCTCCTTGGTCGACCCGAGACGACGGACCATGCGCCGCTCCAGCACATTGAGCAGTTTGGCCTGCAGGTTCAAAGGCAGCTCGCCGATTTCATCCATGAATAGCGTGCCGTCCTCCGCGGCTTCGATCAGCCCGCATCGTGAGCCCTGCGCACTGGTAAATGCCCCTTTTTCGTGGCCGAAGAGCTCGCTTTCGATCAGGTCGGGCGGTAAAGATGCGCAATCCACATGCACGAATGGCCGGTCCATGCTGTTGCAGGAATGATGCAGCAATCTCGCGGCAACATCCTTGCCGGTGCCGGTTTCGCCGGTAATCAGCACCGTAGGCGGGGCCACATCCGCCGAGACCAGCTTGGCAATGCGCTGTATCTGGCTTTGCGCTGTCCGCATAACGGCGCTTTCACCGATGAACTCGACCCCTTCGGCCGCATGGCTGTCACGCTGGCGGGAGTGGTCGAGCTGGTGTTTGAGATGAATGGAGCGCTGGGCCTTGCCGATGGCGAGCAGCAGCTCTTCCAGATCGACCGGTTTTTTCAGGTAGTCGGTCGCGCCCTGCTTCATTGCGCTGACGGCATCGGTGACTTCGCCATAGGCGGTCATGACGATCACCGGCAAGCCCTTGGCGGTCAGCTCGGAAAGAAGGTCCATGCCGTTGCCGTCTGGCAGACGCATGTCGAGCAGGACGATATCGGGCAGAAACTGGCGCATGGCCGCCCGGCCGCCCGCCAACGATTCCGCCCCCTCGCATTCGTAGCCTGCCTGGCGCAGCCGCTTGATAACGGCGCGCGCAAACAGGGTTTCATCCTCGATCAGCAGGACGCGCAATACATGGGTGGCCGCCGGCGGCGGCAAGCCCTGGAAATCATTGCGCGCCTGCATTTTCACCATCTAATCCAGATCGACCGAGCTGCCGCCGGACTTCTTGGCAGCACGGCCAAATTCGTAGCGCACGCCTACCCAGGCAGCACGCGGCGCACCCGGCGAGCGGAACTGTTCATCCGCCCATCCGGCTTCACCGGCCGTGTTGAAGGAGCGATCCGGGGTGTTGAACGCATTGACGCCCAACACGCCGAGCGTGGCGTACTCCTTGTCGAATACGTTATTTACTTTGGCGAATGCACTCCAGTTGCCGTTGAGGCGGTAGTTGGCATCCATGTTGAAGATGGTGTAGCCCGCGACCTTGCCGTTCTCGTCCTCGTTGTTTTCGTCGCCGCGCGCATATACGCCGGCAAAGCTCAGCATGTTGACGCCGACGGTGAAGTCGGGGGTAAAGTCATAGGCAGCGCGTAATTTGAGCGCATGATCCGGCAAGCCGGGAAGCCGGTCGCCCGGACGAGCCGTGATTTCGTCCGCCCCGTTCGCCGAACTGTTGGACGGGCTGTTGAACGTCACGTCGCTTTCGAAAGTGGCGCGCAGGAAGGTGTAGTTGGCGGCCAGCGACAGTTTGTCGATCTTGCCGTGCAATCCCAGCTCGACCCCTTTGCGACGGGTCTTGCCGACGTTCTTGAAATATCCGACGTTGGCGGCCGTGCCGGCAGAAATGAACTGAATATCGTCATGCAGCGTGGAGTAGAACCCTGTAGCACTCCATTGCCAGTCGCCTGCAAGGCGGCCGCGCATCCCGCCTTCCCAGGTCTTGGCGACGACCGGATCCAGCGGCGGATCGGCCAGGAAGTCGGTCGGAAGGCGGCAAGGGACTTCCGGGTCGGCACACGCCAGTTCGATCGGCGTCGGTGCCCGCATGCCCTCGTTGTAGCCGCCGAAGAACATCATGGCTTTCGATGGGTTGTAGTTCAGGCCGACAGCGGGATTGAAGCGGTTGAAATGGTGCTCGACCTCATCCGAGGTAGTCCCCGTGACGAATTTCCCGGTCGCCCCATCGGCTTCCATTTCGTCGCGTATCTTGACCTTGATGTAGTTGTAGCGCCCGGAAGCGGTCAGGTGCAGCTTATCGGTGAGCGACAGGGTATCGGTAAAGAACAGGCCGTAATACTCATTCCGCCCGATCACGTCGGTTTCCATTTCGAATTCTTCGTCCGAATTGGCGGTGCGATCGTCTTCGAACTCGTCCACCTCCTGTTCGAAGGACTTGTAATTGGAGCGCCCGCCATCGAAGCTCACGCCCACCGTAAACTGGTTGGGCAATTCCCATAAAGGCGCGGTGTCGGAGAACTGGAAGGTGAAACCGTAACCCTGCTGATCGGTGGTGCTGCCCTCGTTGAAGCCTTCGTGGTCGTTATCGGGATCGGCATCCAGCAGGTCGTAATCGTCGTTCACGTTGCTGGCGAAATTATGAATGCGGCTGCGGCGGAAATAGACATTCCCCGCGAGCAGCTTGTCGTCGCTCAGCCAATGACTGCCTTCCAGGTTGATCATCGTCACGCTGGAATCGTTTCGGTCGGGGAAGGTGTAGCCCTCTTTCTCGGTCAGGCCCCAGCTACCCGGCAGCGCCTGCACGCCTTCCAGGCGGTTATCCGAAGCAAGGATGCTCAAGTCGAAATCGGTCGTATCGTTCTGCCAACCCACCTTGCCGAACAACTGGTTGACGTTGCTGGTGGAGTGCTCCCGCCAGCCGTTTTCGTCCACGAAATTGCCGGTGAAAAACCAGTCGAGCTCATCCTGCTCGCCGCCGTATTCGAAATTGACGCCCTTGCGCCCCCAGGAACCGGCCGTCGTTTCAATCGCAAACCCGGGATATTGCGCACCGCTCTTGGTATGTATCGAAAGCGCGCCGCCCAGGGTATTGAGGCCGAACACCGGATTGGAACCGGGAATCAGGTTGATGCTGGAAATCGCGGATTGCGGCACGGCACCCCAGTTCACGCCGTCACCGAATGGTTCGTTGACGCGCACGCCGTCCATGAAAACCGACAAGCCCACCGGAGCCCCCATCAACGGCGTGGCAGTAAATCCGCGGAAGTTGACGTCGGGCATGTAGACATTACTCTGGCCTTCCGTAATGGTCACGCTGCCGAGATTGGCATTCATGTATTCCGTCATTTCCAGCGAATGCTGCTCCTCCATCGCCTTGGCACTGGCTGCCTGTACATTGGCGGGCATCTGGTCGATGCTTGCGCCGACGCTGGGCAGAGGCGTGGTGCTGACCACGTCGATGGTCCCTGTTTCAAGAATCTCGGCCTTGTTCTCGGCCAAGGCGACAGATGGCGTCACGTAGAGGGCAGCCACGACCATGACGATGGTGCGCAGACGGAATGCTTGATGTTGCATGAAATACTCCCCGGATTCAGTGAATTCGATTTATTAAAACCTGATACCTAAACCAAGATTCGTACCAGAGATTTAATCCACCCTTCATCTTCGTCTTTTCAATTGGTTACGAAAACTCAAACTGCTTGGAGAGCAAGTCTAATACAGAAGATGGTTGTTTGCAGCCACATTATATGGTTGCAAACAACCATCAAACACTTTGCAAGGCTTGTCTGGGATAAGTGGAGACGATGGCTCGAACGCCTAGCCACGCCGCGGCAGGCACCAGCCCCATACCGGCACTGACAGTGAGCAGCGCCAGCCAAGGATTGAAGGCATATGGGATATGTAGCAAACGGTCGCTGATGATCCATGCCAACACGCTTGCGCCTATCGTAGCGACGAGGCCGGCCAGGAAACCGATTCCGGCAAATTCGACAAGCACGCTACCCCGCACTTGCCGGCGGCTGGCTCCAAATACCCGCAGCACGGCAACCTCGCGGACGCGCTCATCCTGCGTTGCCGCCAGGGCCGCATAAAGCACCGCTATACCCGTCAGCATACAGAAGCCGAACACGAACTCGACCGCGAGCGTCATCCTGTCCATGATGCCGCGCAACTGCGAGAGTATCGCCTCGACGTCGATCACGGTCAGGTTAGGCTGGCTGCGTACCAGCCTGTTGAGCACGTCTTCCCTGCCGGCCGGCAAATGAAAGCTGGTGATATAGCTGGCAGGAAATTTCTCCAGTACGCCGGGCGGTGTCACCGCGAAGAAATTGGCGCGCATCGAATCCCATTCCACCTTGCGCAAGCTCATCACTTTGAGAGCGATGCGTTTCCCCCCGATGTCGTAAGTCAGCTGATCGCCCAGATGGATACCCAATGTCGTCGCGATGCCCTCTTCCAGCGAAATCAGCGTCTGGCCGTGCTCGTCGACCGTCCACCATCTGCCGGAAAGTATGCGGTTGTCCTTCTGCATCTCCGCCGCCATGGAAAGATTCCACTCGCGCTCCGCCAGCCGCTTCGCGCGCTCCTCCACATACCGACTGATATCAAGTGGTTGATCGTTGATCGCCACTAGGCGGCCGCGCACCATCGGAAAGATTTCCGGCGGCGCCAGCTTCTCCTGGACGAAGAATCGCCGCATCGCGTCCATCTGCCCCGGCTGGATATTGATAACGAAACGGTTGGGGGCATCCGCAGGCAGGGAAGCATGCCAGTTGTCCAGCAAATCGCCACGCACGATGGTCAGCAAGGCCATCGCCATCAAGCCCAGGCTGAAGCCCGCGACCTGCGCGATGCCTACGCCAGGACGCTGCAGGAGATTGGCGATGCCGACACGCCAGACTCCGCCCCGGGTCGCGGCTGCACGCTGCAGCAAGTAACCCGCGCCTGCCGCCACAGCACAGGCGATCAGTAGGAGCGCCACCAAGCCTCCCAACACGATCCAACCCAGCTTCGTGTCGCGGGCGCTCCAGAACACCAGCCCCAGCATGACCGCAATGCCGGGCAGCCATGCCAGCCATGAAACCGTCGCGTTCTCGCCCAGGTCCTTGCGCAGGATGCGCAATGCCGGCACACCGCGCAGGCGCAGGAGATGTGGCAGCATGACGCCCAGCATTGCCGCCATCCCTGCCAGCAAGCCGCCGAATGCCGGCGTCCAGCTAGGCGGGGGCAATTCTTCTATGAAAAGGCTGCCGGCCAGCTGCGCCAGTACTTCCTGCGCGGCAAAGCCGAGCAGGCAGCCCAGCAGACTGCCAAGCAAGCCCAGCACCAGCGCCTGGACGAGAAAAACTTGCAGAATACGGTCCTGCGAAGCGCCGAAACAGCGCATCAGCGCACAGGTATCGAGATTCCGGCGCGCGAAGCGCAGCCCGGCCAGCGACATGGCCACCATGGATAAAATGACACTGGCCATCGAAGCCAAGCCAAGGAACTGCCGCGACTTGTCCAGCGCATTGCGGATTTCCGGGCGCGCGCCGCTGACATCCTCGATACGGGAGCCGCGCTCCAGCTTCTGCTCCGCCCACTGCCGGTATTCGTCCAGGTTCGAGGCGTCGCCGGCCAATAACAGGCGGTAGCGGATGCGGCTGCCAAACTGGATCAAGTTCGTGCCGGCCACATCCTCCGCATTCATCATCAGGCGCGGCGCGATGCTGAACATATCGCCGCCGCGCGCGGGTTCCTCCTGCAGGATCGCGGCTATTTTCAGCTGCCGCTCTCCCACGGCCAGCAGATCGCCCTTCTTGGCACCCAGCAGGCTGGCCAAGCGCGGTTCGATCCAGATCTCGCCCGGCGCAGGCACCCCCTGGGCAACACGGGCAGGGGCAAAGGGCTCGTCGGCGATGGTCAATTTGCCGCGCAACGGGTAAGCCGAACTGACCGCCTTGATCTCGGCCAGACGCCCTTCCTCGCCCAGCAATACCATACTGGGAAACTCCATCGTCTGCGCGGTGCGCAGCTTTTGCGCTTGCGCTTCTGCAGTAAAGGCTGCCGGAATCGGGCGATCCGCAATCACCACCAGGTCGCCGCCCAGCAGCATGCCGCCCTGCCTGCCCAGCGCAGACTCGATACGATCAGCAAAGAATCCTACCGCGGTCATCGCGGCGACCGCCAGCACCAGTGCCAGCAGCAGCACTCGTATTTCGCCGGCGTGCCAGGCGCTGCGCAGCTGCTTGAGCGCAAACGTCATGTCACCTCTCATGGTTTCAACCTGCCGCCATCGAGATGCAGCCGGCGCCCGCAGCGTTCCGCCAGAGTGACGTCATGCGTGACCAGCACCAGCGTCGTTCCCGCCTCCGCATTCAGGCCGAACAGGAGATCGATGATGCGCTGCCCGGTAGCGGCATCGAGATTGCCTGTCGGTTCGTCGGCGAACAGGATGGCGGGACGCGGCGCGAACGCGCGGGCAATCGCCACGCGTTGCTGCTCGCCGCCGGATAATTGGCGGGGATAATGCCCCAGGCGGTGCACCAGCCCCACCCGCTCAAGCGCCGAATGCGCGCGTTCATCGCCATCGCCGAGTCCGGCGAGTTCAAGCGGAAGCAGCACGTTCTCCAGCGCTGTCAGCGAGGGCAGCAATTGAAACGACTGGAACACGAATCCCATGTGGCGCCCGCGCAATGCGGCCCGGCCATCCTCATCCAACTGCGCAAGATTCTCGCCGCGGAAAATAACGTGCCCGGCGCTGGGAACATCCAGTCCCGCCAGCAGACCAAGCAGAGTGGACTTGCCCGAGCCTGAGGCGCCAAGAATGGCGACGGTTTCACCTGCCAGCACGCGACAGCTGAAATCCGAGAGTATCGCGAGTTCGCCTTCACTGCTGGTAACATGCTTGCTCAAGCCTGTTGCTTCGATTTCGATATTTACGTGAGAATCCGGAACCATGTTGCCTAGACTTTTCCTGTTGTTGATATTGAATTTTCCGTTATGGGCTGTGGCCGAACCCACCATACTGGTCTACGGTGACAGCCTGTCGGCAGCGCACGGTATACCTAGAGACCAGGGCTGGGTGGAATTGTTGCAAAAGCGGCTGACTGAAAAAGGGTACAGCCACCGGGTAACAAACGCCAGCGTCAGCGGCGAGACCACCAGCGGCGGGCTGTCGCGCTTCGATGCCACGCTGGAGGAAACGCGCCCCAACCTGGTCATACTCGAACTTGGCGCCAATGACGGCTTGCGCGGCCTTCCCCTGCCGGACATGAAGCGCAACCTGGCCGCGATGATCACTGCCGCACAAAAACAGCAGGCCAAGGTGCTGCTGCTGGGGATGCGCATCCCGCCGAATTACGGGCCGGCTTATACCCGCGACTTCACCAATACGTTCCATCAATTGGCCAGGGATCATCAGCTGCCGCTGGTTGAATTTTTCCTCGATGGCGTCGCCGGAAAGCGCGACATGGTGCTGGACGATGGCCTGCATCCTTCCGCTGCCGCGCAACAGCGCATTCTGGACAACGTCTGGGACGTCCTGCTACCGATGCTGGGCAAACCCGTCAACCGCGCTTCCAGCCGATAAGCCATCCTTCTTCGTCCGGTGTCGCCTGGAATTCGCAGGCCACCCCGATCCCCGGCACCGCGGCCAGTTTTTCTCCGAAGTAAATCAGCGGCAGGGATGCGCGTTCCCACGGCGGCATCCCGGCTTCCTGCAACAGATGCCTTAAACTGCGCGTCGGGCGCCGCTGATCGGGCCGAAAGCGCTCGCCGCCCGTACGGGAACGGATTTCAAGCCTGTCGCCGACGCGTGAGGAAGAGATTCCTTGCCCCAGGCGGCGCTCGAAAGTCAGTACTCCGCTCGGCAGCTTTATCTCCCCCTCCCCTCGCCAAGCCAGATGCAACGGTTGCGCGCCCGTATTTTTTTCGAAGATGGCATGGTCGCGATAGCGTCTCAGTTCCCCGCCATCGAGCGCGACGCACAATTGCGCATCGGCACGGGCACCGAGCAACTGTCGATACGCTTCCTGCAAACGACGGGTGCTTGGGGGAGCCGCCAAATAGCTGGAAAGCCAGTATCTCAGCAGATTACGCCCGCGCGATGCGGAAAGCACACGCAGTCCGGCGATCTCCAAACCGCCGTCCTGGACATAAAGCTCCGCATCCGCTGCCGCCACTTCGTCCAGCAGTTCGGCGGCTTCGGCGAAATGCGAGGCGCTGCGTGCCAATGTCGTACGGCTCGCAGGAAAGCGCTTTTCGATTTCGGGAAATACATGATGCCGAAGGAAATTACGGTCGTAAGCCAGGTCGAGGTTGCTTTCGTCCTCGATCCATCGCAGGCCGTGCTCCACGGCATAGGCTTCAAGCGCGGAACGGGGGATGTCGAGCAACGGGCGGAGGATATGTTTTACCTGCTTGCCTGGAGCCTCTCCAGCCAGCGGTACGGAAACGTCCTGCCCCAGCGAACCGGAAATGGCGGAAATCTTCGGCATCGCGGCCAGCCCCTTGACGCCGGAACCGCGCAGCAATTGCAGCAGCAGCGTTTCCGCCTGGTCGTCGCGGTGATGCGCGAGTATGACCGCATCTTCCGGCCGTGCCAGCAATACGCGATAACGCGCCTCGCGCGCCGCTGCCTCTATTCCCAGCCCGCTATCGCGCGGGACATGGACGTTTTCCGAAGTGAAAGGCACATTGCAGGCAGCGCACAACCCGGCGCAAAATTGCGACCAGCGGTCGGAATTCGGGCTGATGCCGTGATTGACGTGGACTGCGTGAAGATGGAATTGGTGCCGGTCGCGCGCCGTTGTCAGCAAATGCAGCAGCACGCAAGAGTCTAGACCGCCGGACAGGCCTATAACCAGGGCCTGGCCAGATTTGACGGTCTCGTTGAGAAAAGTCGCTAGACGTTCCGGCAGCTCACTTCGGCGCGACTTCTTTGTACTTGCCATAGCTCATCAGTCGGTCGAGACGGGCTTCGAGCAAATTGGAGGTAGATTTCACCTGCAACATGTGCAACTCGTCTTTCAAGGCACGGCGCAAGGTTTGCATCATCACCTCCGGTTCCCGATGCGCACCGCCGAGAGGCTCGGAAACGATGCGGTCGACCAGATTGAGCGTCTTCAAGCGGTTGGCAGTGATCGCCAGAGTTTCCGCGGCTTCAGGGGCCTTGTCTGCACTTTTCCACAGGATGGAAGCGCAGCCTTCGGGCGAAATCACGGAATAAGTGGCGTATTGCAGCATCATCAGGTGGTCGACCACGCCCAGCGCCAGCGCCCCGCCGGAGCCGCCTTCGCCGATGATGACGCCGATGATGGGCGTCTTGAGTTCGGCCATGACATACAGGTTGCGCGCAATCGCTTCGGACTGGCCGCGTTCTTCGGCGCCGATGCCGGGATAAGCGCCCGGCGTATCGATGAGGGTGATGATAGGCAACCTGAATTTTTCGGCCAAGCGGAACAGGCGCAGTGCCTTGCGGTAGCCTTCCGGGCGCGGCATACCGAAATTGCGGTAGATCTTTTCCTTGGTGTCGCGACCTTTCTGGTGGCCGATGACCATGACCGGCTGTCCCTCGAAACGGGCCATGCCGCCGACGATCGCCGGATCGTCCGCATAGGCGCGGTCGCCGTGCAGCTCTTCGAAATCGGTAAACAGTCCGTTGATGTAGTCGAGGGCATAAGGCCGTTGCGGATGGCGCGACACCTGCGAAATCTGCCAGGCGCCAAGCTTGCTGTAAATGTCCTTGGTCAGCGTCTGGCTCTTTTGCTGCAAGCGCTCGATTTCTTCGGAAATATCCAGTGCGGAATCATCCTGCACGTAGCGCAATTCCTCGATTTTCGCCTCGAGCTCGGCAATCGGTTGTTCGAAGTCTAGAAAGCTTGTTTTCATAAAATGTTCTCGGCTGCCGCGATTGGCATGCAACAGGGGGCTAATGATACAGGATTTTAACGTTTTCTTCGGAAAGCCAGGCGCGCAGGCCGTGCAGCAGTTCGTCGTGCAATTCGACGCGCCATTGATCGCCCAGCGCCAGTTCGCAATGAGCGCTGGAGTTATGGTAATCGATCTGCACCCGGCATCCCGACGCGTATTCGACATCGCGCGCCTTGCGGTACGGCATCAGCAGTTCGCCGAGCTTGCGCGCATCCGCCTGGCCATTGCAGGATATCTTGAGCACGCTGGCGTACGCGCTGCGGGCCGCAGCCAGATCGAACAGCCGCCGTGAGCTGACGCGCAAGCCGCCCGTGAAATCGTCGTTGCTCACCTTGCCCTCCACGAACAGCAGCTGATCTTCCTTGAGCAGCGCAGCGTGCGTCATCAGCAACTCGCTGCCGATGGCCACTTCGACCTGGGCGCTGGCATCATCGATGGTGACGAAGGCCATCTTGCCCCTGCTGGTCATGCGCGCACGTATGCCTACCACCACCCCGGCGAGCAATTGCGGCTGGTCCTGCGGCTTGAGCGCGGCGAGGTTGCTGCGCACGAAGGCGGACAACTCCTTGCGATAGGCCACATAGGGATGGCCACTGAAATAGAAGCCGAGCGCCGCCTTTTCCTGCTGCAGCTTTTCCTGCTCGGACCAGGGGGGCACTTGCGGCAGCTTATGCTGCGTCACGTCCGGCATGTCGCCGAAAAGGCTGTTCTGGCCGGTCGCCGCCCCGCTTTGCTCGGCCGCTTCGATCGCCATGCCGACCCCGGCCAGCAGGGCGGCACGGTTGGGTTCCAGCTTGTCGAATGCGCCGGCACGGATCAGCGATTCGATCACACGCCGGTTCACCTTGCGCAGATCGAGCCGTTGGCAGAAATCGAACAAGTCCTTGAACGGGCCGTCGGCCTCGCGTGCGGCCAGGATCACTTCGATGGCAGACCAGCCGGTTCCCTTGACCGCCCCCAGGCCGTACAGCACCTGCTTGTCATTGAGCGGCTTGAAACGGAACTCGCTCTGGTTGATGTCGGGCGCCAGCACTTCCAGACCATTGGCAATGCAATCGTCGTGGAAGATATGCACGCTGTCGGTGTTGTTCATGTCTGCCGATAGCGTGGCGGCGAGGAAAGCCGCCGGATAATGTTTCTTGAGGTAGGCCGTGTGATAAGCCACCAGCGCATAGGCTGCCGCGTGCGACTTGTTGAAGCCGTAGCTGGCGAACTTTTCCATCAGGTCGAACAGGAATTCCGCATCGCGTGGGGACGTGCCGTTCTTTTGCGCGCCTTCGACGAACACCGCGCGCTGCGCGTCCATTTCCTCTTTTTTCTTCTTGCCCATCGCACGACGCAGCATATCGGCGCCGCCCAGGCTGTAGCCGGCGACTACCTGGGCGATCTGCATCACCTGTTCCTGATACACCATGATGCCGTAGGTTTCTTTCAGGATGGGCGCGGTAGCAGGATGCGGGTACTCCACTTTTTGCAGGCCGTGCTTGCGGCGGCAGAAATCGGGAATCAGATCCATCGGGCCGGGACGGTACAGCGCGACCAGCGCGATGATGTCCTCGAACACGTCAGGCTTGGCCTGCTTCAGCATGTCTTTCATGCCGCGCGATTCCAGCTGGAACACTGCGGTGGTATTGGCGGCCTTCAGCAGGTCGAACGTCGGCTTGTCATCCAGCGGCAGCGTCTCGAAGGACAACGGGGACTGGCCCAGGGCTGCGCGCTGCGCATTGGTATTTTCCAGCGCCATGTCGAGGATGGTCAGCGTGCGCAGGCCGAGAAAGTCGAACTTGACCAGCCCGACCGCTTCCACGTCGTCCTTGTCGTACTGGCTGACAACGCTGTCGCTGCCCGGCTGGCAATAAACCGGCGAGAAATCGGTGATCTTGCCCGGCGAGATCAGCACGCCACCGGCGTGCATGCCGATGTTGCGCGTCAGCCCCTCGAGGCGCAACGCCAGCTCCAGCAACTCGTTGACCTCTTCCTCCTTCTCGCGCCGCTCCTTGAGTTGCGGCTCCTTCTCCAGCGCATCGGAAAGCGTGATACCCAGTTCGTTGGGGATCAGCTTGGCAATGCCGTCGACGAAATTGAAGGGATAGTCGAGCACGCGGCCGACGTCGCGGATCACCGCCTTGGCCGCCATGGTACCGAAGGTGGCGATCTGCGAGACCGCCTCCAGTCCGTACTTGTGCTTCACATAATCGATGACGCGATCGCGCCCTTCCTGGCAGAAGTCGATGTCGAAGTCGGGCATGGACACCCGCTCCGGATTGAGGAAGCGCTCGAACAGCAACGCGTAACGCAGCGGATCGAGATCGGTGATGCCCAGCGAATAGGCCACCAGCGAACCCGCCCCGGAGCCCCGGCCCGGCCCCACGGGCACGCCATTGTGCTTGGCCCAGTTGATAAAGTCCGCCACGATCAGGAAGTAACCGGGAAAGCCCATCTGTACGATGATGTCGACTTCGAAATCGAGGCGGGTTTCGTATTCCGCGCGTCTCGACTCGCGCTCCTGCTGATCCGGATAGAGTACTTCCAGGCGGCGCTTCAGGCCTTCGTGCGCTTGTACCGAAAGAAACTCATCCAGGCCTTCGCCGTTGGGTGTCGGGAATTGCGGCAGGTAATTCTTGCCCAGCGTCAGCGCAAGATTGCATCGCTTGGCGATTTCCACGCTGTTGGCCAGCGCCTCGGGAATATCCGCAAAGAGCTCGGCCATTTCCGTCTGCGTGCGGAAGTATTGCTGTTCGGTAAAATGCCGCGGGCGGCGGCGGTCGGCCAGCACGTAACCTTCGGCGATGCAGACACGGGCTTCGTGCGCCTTGTGATCATCGGTATCGAGGAACTGGATCGGGTGCGTGGCCACCACGGGAAGCTGCATTTTCGCGGCAAGATCCAGCGCCCGCGCGATATAAGCTTCCTGCTGGGGATGCCCGGCGCGCTGCAATTCGATATAGAAGCGATTGGGGAACAGACGTTGCCATTGCCGCGCCAGTTCCTGCGCAATCGGCATATTGTCCTGCAGCAAGGCCTGGCCAATGTCGCCGGCCATTTCGCCGGACAATAGAATCAGCCCCTCGGTGCCGCTTTCCGCGAACCAGTCGCGGCGCACTTCCGCACGGCCACGCTGCTGGTTCTCGATGTAGGCCCGGGAAACGAGTTCGCACAGGCGAAGGTAGCCGGCATGATTCTGGCACAGCAGCAAGGCGCGATAAGGCTGGTCGCGATTGACCTCGTTCTCCAGCCAGATATCTGCGCCTATCAGCGGCTTGACGCCCCTGCCGCGCGCCGCCTTGTAGAACTTGACGGCACCGAACAGGTTGGAGAGATCGGTGAGCGCCAGTGCAGGCATGGCGTCCTGCACCGCGCGCTGGACATAGTCGCCGATGCGCACCATGCCATCCACGACGGAATACTCGCTATGGCAGCGCAGGTGGATAAAAACGGGTTCGGACATGCCCCGAATTTTACCGGAAAAGGCGGCGGCGGAACTTACTTGAGCGCATAAATAGCCGGCAGGTTGCGCCACCAGCCATAGACATCCATGCCGCAACCAAATACATAACGGTTGGGTACTTTGAGGCCAACGAAGTCGGCCTGTATCGGCTTATCCCGACCGGTTTCCTTCTCTGTCAGCACGGCGATCAGCACGCGCGCGGCACCGGCCTGCAGGCATTTTTCACGCACTGCGGCGAGCGTGTGGCCTTCATCGAGGATGTCGTCCAGCAGCAGCAGCGTACGGCCGCGCACATTTTCGCCGGGCGACATCTTCCAGACGACCTCCTCGCCTCCCGCCATCCGGTTCTGGTAACGACTGGCCTGTACGTAATCAAACTCGAGCGGGAATGCCAATTGAGGGAGCAGGTGGCCGGCGAATACCGTGGCGCCGCTCATGACGCAGAGCACCAAAGGCTGGCAATCCGACATCGTTTCGGTTATTTCAGCAGCCAGCCGATGAACTGCCGCAGCAACGTCCGCCTCGGTATAAAGAACTTCCGATTGATCCATTAGTTGCTGCGGCGAATACTGCGTCACGACGATCCTTTCGCAGCGAGCTGATCGAGATAAGCTTTAAATTCCTTGCCGATGGCAGAATGCTGCATTGCCAACTCCACGTTAGCCTTCATGTAGCCGAGCTTGCTGCCGCAGTCGTAGCGCCTGCCTTCAAAACGATAAGCCAGGATGCGCTCTTCACGCATCAGCGAGGCAATGCCATCCGTCAGTTGGATCTCGCCGCCCTTGCCGGGCCGGACGTTCTCCAGGTGATCGAATATGCGCGGGGTGAAAAGATAGCGGCCGACGACAGCCAGATTGGAAGGGGCTTCCTCCGGCTGGGGCTTTTCCACGATGCCATGCACCTGCAGCAAGCGCGGCGCCATATCGGTAGCATCGACGATGCCGTAGCTGGCGGTTTCCGAAGGTGCGACATCCTCCACGCCCAGGACTGAACTGCCGTGTTGCCGGTACATTTCCAGCATCTGCGCCATCGCGCCGGGCTTGCCGTCGATGAAGTCGTCCGCCAGGATCACCGCAAAGGGTTCCGGGCCGACCACGCGACGGGCGCATAACACCGCATGTCCCAGCCCGAGCGCCTCGGATTGGCGCATATACACGCAATTGATCCCCGCAGGCAGCATGGATCGCAGCTCGTCCAGCGTCTTTGTGCGTCCGCGCGTTTCAAGCTCGACTTCGAGTTCGTAGGCCTTGTCGAAATGGTCTTCGATGGCACGTTTCGTCCGGCCGGTGACGAAAATCATTTCGGTGATGCCGGCCTCCGCCGCTTCTTCGACGGCATACTGGATCAACGGCTTGTCGACGACTGGCAGCATTTCCTTGGGGCTGGCCTTGGTGACGGGGAGAAAACGCGTGCCCAATCCGGCGACGGGGAATACGGCTTTGGTGAGCCTGTTCATTGTGGTCTTTCTTAATGCAGGGTAACAGAAGCAGGTGCGGTTGCCGGGCGATTGGCAAGGCCATTGACGTCGCCCGCGTATTCCTCCACCCAAAGCTTGAGGTCTTCCTTGACCGCATGCTCGTCCATCGCCGCCGCCGCCTCGATCCAGCGCAACAGGCCGGACACCCACTCGGCGTCGGCTGTCCGCGCGCGCGCGATGCGCAGCTTGGCATGCGGCGTCGGCAGGCTTTGCTCATCGTCCGCCAGCAGTTCCTCATAGAGCTTTTCGCCCGGGCGCAAGCCGGTAAAGACAATTTTGATCTCGCCATCCTCGAAACCGGAAAGCCGGATCATTTCCTTCGCCAGATGCGCGATCTTGATCGGTTCGCCCATGTCGAGCACGAAAATCTCCCCGCCCTGTCCCATCAGGCCGGCCTGCAGCACGAGTTGCGACGCTTCGGGAATGGACATGAAATAACGCGTCACTTCCGGATGCGTGACCGTGACCGGCCCGCCCTTGGCGATCTGCTCGCGGAACTTGGGAATCACGCTGCCGGATGATCCGAGCACATTGCCGAAACGCACCATCACAAAACGCGTGCCCAGGGCATCCTGCAGGCCTTGGCAAACCAGTTCAGACAGCCGCTTGCTGGCGCCCATCACGTTGGTCGGATTGACGGCCTTGTCGGTCGAAATCAACACGACCTTTGCCACACCTGCCGCCTTGCAGGCCGTGGCCAGCGTATGCGTGCCGACCACATTGTTGGCGAGCGCCTCGCTGACGTTGCCCCACTCCATCAAGGGAACATGCTTGTAGGCTGCGGCATGAAAGACCACGGAAGGACGGTAACGATGCAGCACGCCCGAAACGCGCGACTGGTTCTTGACGTCGCCGATCACGCAAACGATGCGCAACTGGGGGAAATTTTCGCGGAACTCCTGTTCCAGACGATAGAGCGCGTACTCGTTCAACTCGAACAGAACCAGCATTTCCGGCTGGTAGCGCGCGATCTGGCGGCATAGTTCGGAGCCGATCGAGCCGCCGGCGCCCGTCACCATGACGATCTGGCTGCCGATCAGTTCATGCAGCCCGGCATCGTCCAGTTCCACCGGATCACGCCCCAGCAAATCCTCCACCTCCACCTTGCGTACCTGGGAAATGCTGACCCGGCCGCTGACGAGATCGTCGAACGACGGCACGGTCAGCGTTTCTATCCCCGCCTCGGCGCAAATATCGAGTGCGCGCCGGCGTTCCGAATGGGTAGCGGACGGCATGGCGATAATGACATGCGCGGCGCCGGTATGTTGCGCCCAATGGGGAAGTTCCGCCAGGGTCCCGAGCACACGCACGCCGTGGATCTGCCGATCGCGGAAGGCCACCTGATCGTCCAGGAATCCGACCACCTGCCAATCATGGTTGCGCGCGAGTTCCTTGGTCAGCATCGCCCCCGCATCGCCGGCTCCCATGATCAGTACCGGCTTGCCTTGCGACTGCATCAGGCCGTAAAGCCGATGCTCCTTCCACGAGCGGTAGGCGAACCGGCTCCCTCCCATAATCAGCAGCAGCAACAAGGGGTCCAGCACCAGCACGGAACGCGGTACCAAAATCCTGGATTGCTGCATCATCAGCAATACGACCGGGATGGCCAGCGCGCTGATGCCGACAGCGATCAGGATGCGTTTCAGGTCCGGCAGGCTGGCAAAACGCCACATGCCGCGGTAAAGGCCGAAACGCCAGAAAATGAGGGCTTGCAGAGGGACGACCCATGCCAGGGTCTGCAGCATATTGACGACGTAAGGCTCGGGAATCGAAAAATTGAACCGCAGCAGGAAGGCAAGGGTCCAGGCGAGCGCGGCAGCGACCACGTCGTGACCGAAGACCGTAATGATTCTTGAATTTTTTATCCTGCGCATCGATGAACTCCCCCGGCCAGATGCCGGGCATTATGCCCGATCTGAACAAAACGAGTTTTAAAGTATGCCAGCAGCGGCTCCCTTATGGGAAGCCTGTTGAGAGGCCTCAAGGGTAATCACCTAAATTTTTTAATGGGATGAGCCGTTTTTGGTTAAACTTCACTCAACGACACGCCGGAGGAAAACAGAATGATCGTCAAGGCGGGAGAAATCTACGGCAAACGCCGCGCCGGCAAACTCAGCATGTATAACGTGCTCAAGGTCACCAAAAAAGCGGTCACCCTGCAAAACATCGACAATCCGCTCAGCCTTTTCGAAACCACGATCGAAAAACTGCAGCAATCCGGCTATGAGCTCATCAGCGAAACGCCATTCATCGACACCAGCAGCCATGGGAAGAAACGCAAGGCCTTACGCCGCCCGAGCCGCTGCCCTTATACCCTGGATTTCCTCGAAGGCCGTGCCGACTGCGAAAAACCGCAACTGCCAGCCGCTGACGCCCTGCAGAAATAGCGCTAAGCGGGACCGGCGAACAAATCGTGTTCGTCGGCGTCGGTAATCGTCACTTCCACCAGATCACCCGGAATCAACCCCGCTCCGCCCTCCAGATACACCACGCCGTCGATTTCCGGCGCATCGGCGGCACTGCGGCCGACCGCATTCTCGTCATCCACCGCATCCACCAGAACCATCATGGTCTGACCGATCTTCTGCTGCAGCTTTTCGGCGCTGATCCCGGCCTGCAGTTCCATGAAGCGCGCCAGCCGCTCCTGCTTGACCTCTTCCGGCACGGCACCCGGCAATGCATTGGCTGTTGCGCCTTCCACCGGCGAGTAGGCAAAGCATCCAACGCGATCGAGCTGCGCTTCCTGCATGAAATCCAGCAGTTGCTCGAAGTCGTCCTCGGTTTCGCCGGGAAAGCCGACGATGAAGGTACTGCGTATGGTGATATCCGGGCATACCTCGCGCCAGCCGCGAATGCGCGCCAAATTGTTTTCGCTGCTGGCAGGGCGCTTCATCGCCTTGAGGATACGCGGGCTGGCGTGCTGGAACGGCACGTCGAGGTAAGGCAGGATCTTGCCGTCCGCCATCAGCGGGATCACCTCGTCCACGTGCGGATACGGATAGACATAATGCAGACGCACCCAAACATCCAGGTCGGACAGCGCCGTCGCCAGTTCCGTCATGCGCGTTTTCAGAGGACGTCCGCCCCAGAAGCCGGTGCGGTACTTCACGTCCACGCCGTAGGCGGACGTATCCTGCGAAATCACCAGCAACTCGCGCACGCCGGAATTCACCAGGTTTTCCGCTTCCTGCATCACTTCGCCCACAGGTCGGCTCACCAGGTCGCCACGCATGCTGGGGATGATGCAGAAGGTGCAGCGATGATTGCAGCCTTCGGAAATTTTCAGGTAAGCGTAATGCTGCGGCGTCAGGCGTATGCCTTGAGGCGGCACCAAATCGGTATAAGGGTCGTGCGGCTTGGGGCTGTGCATGTGCACTGCCTCCATTACCTCTTCCAGCGCGTGCGGGCCGGTGACTGCCAGCACGCTGGGGTGCGCGTTGCGTACCACGTCGCCCTTGGCGCCCAGGCAGCCGGTCACGATCACTTTGCCGTTCTCGGCCAGCGCCTCGCCGATGGCATCCAGCGACTCTTCCACCGCCGAGTCGATAAAACCGCAGGTGTTGACGACGACCAGGTCGGCATCCTGATAGCTGCCGGAAATCCCGTAGCCTTCGGCGCGAAGCTGCGTAAGAATGCGCTCGGCGTCAGATGAGGCTTTGGGGCAACCGAGGGAGACGAAACCGACTTGGGGAATATGTTTGGACATGACAGCGCCGCGAGAAAATGGGCGGATTATACAGGCACTTAGCCACGTGGCCCAAATGGACCATCGAGCTTAAGGTTCGATACGATATAATTCCGGCATTCGTTTCGAAACCAGCCTTACGGCATATAAAATTGAGCGACTCTCCCTACAAGGTTTTGCGAAACGCAAATATTTCTCTTTCGACTTCTTCCAGTGACCTGCCCATCCCGGTTTCGCTGGCCCTCGGTGCCATCCGCTTCGGCACCAGCCCGGCCGGAAACAAATTGGCTGCCGACCCTCCCTTCCTCGATGTGCCGATGCCGGTGCTCGATGGCGACAGCGCCTGCGAATGGTGGCTAGGCGATATTGCCACGATCACCGAGCAACACGGTGGCATACGTTATCGCCGCAACGAAAACCTGTTGTTCGGCATGATCGAGCTGGAGGAATCGGGTTTCGCTTCCGCCGCGCTGCAGCAGGCGACAGAATCAGTCTATCTTCAGGTGTTCGCGCTGCTCGACGAACTCGGCTACCCCTTTGTTTACCGCTTCTGGAACTACATGGCGGACATCAATGCCGTGAGCCAGGGGCTGGAACGCTACCGTCAGTTCAACCTCGGCCGCCAGGAAGCCTTTCTCGCCCGTGGCCGCAATGTGGCGGGGGAACTGCCGGCCGCCTGTGCCTTGGGCGTGGCGCAAGGTGCGCTGCAGGTCGCCTTTCTGGCAGGACGCATTGCTCCCCGGGCCATCGAGAATCCCCGCCAGGTCAACGCCTACGATTACCCCGAAGACTACGGCCCCCGCAGCCCCACCTTCTCGCGCGCCAGCCTGCTCAGGCTGCCTGGGGAAGAGGTACTGTTCATCTCCGGCACCGCCAGCATCGTGGGCTATCGCACGCTGCATGCAGGCGATGTGCTCGGCCAGACACGCGAAACCCTGGCGAATATCGAAGCCGTCATTCTCGAAGCCAACCGGATAATGCCTGACCGCTGGTTCGACCCTGCGCGGCTTTTCTATCGCGTCTATGTCCGTCATGGAACCGACCTTGCTGTGGTGCGCGATGAATTGAACCGACTCACGGGAACCCAGGCCCATGCACTGTTTCTGCAGGCCGATATTTGCCGCGATGACCTGCTGCTGGAGATCGAAGCCACGGCCTTTTCCTGCGCATCGAAAAGCGCGGACGGGCAATGAGCGCCCTCGCGCGCCTGCTGTTGGGGGTATACGATTATCTCCTGCTCTATCTCGGCCTCGTCTGGCTGGGCCTCCTGTGCCTGAGTTGGACATTGATCGCCACTGTGCTCCAACTGGTGATGCCGCGCCGGCCTGCGGCGATGCTGGGCCGCTTCGCGATCATGGCCGGCTTCCGCATTTATCTCGCCACCCTCAGCGCTTCACGGCGCTGCCGTTTCGACCTCGATGCCCTCGACGCCTTGCGCAGTGAAGGGGCATTGATCATCGCGCCCAACCACCCCGGCCTGCTCGATGCGGTGATGATCATCTCGCGCCTGCCTAATGTCTGCTGCGTAATGAAGGCAGAACTGATGAACAATGTGTTTCTTGGCGCAGGCGCACGGCTGGCTGGCTATATCCGCAACGAATCGGTGCACCGCATGGTGTTGCAAGCCTGCGAAGATTTCAAAAACAACAGCCAGTTGCTGCTCTTCCCGGAAGGCACTCGCACCACGCGCCAGCCACTGAATCCATTGACGGGCAGCGCCGGACTGATTGCTCGCCAGGCCGGCGTTCCGGTACAAACGGTGATTATCGAGACCGACACCCCATTCCTGAGAAAAGGCTGGCCCTTGTACAGGAAACCGGACATGCCCATGCATTTTCGCGTTCGTCTCGGCCGCCGTTTCGATCCTCCGGAAAACACGCGCCTGTTCACGGCCGAACTCGAACAATATTTTGCGGAAGAACTCGCGCAGCCATGCTAGCTTCCACCACGCACCTCGTTCTCATCCCCAGCTACAATCCTGGCGCCAAGGTCTATGACACGGTGCGCGCGGCACGGCAGCACTGGAATCCGGTGTGGGTGGTGATCGACGGCAGCACCGACGATTCGGCAGCCGGACTGAAAGCCATGGCAACGGAAGACCCCGGCTTGCAGGTCATCCACCTTCCCAGGAATGTCGGCAAGGGAGCAGCGGTACTGCACGGACTGGATATCGCGGCAAAGGCTGGATTCACGCACGTCCTGACCATGGACTCCGACGGACAGCATCCCGCCGACCTCATCCCTGTCTTCATGACCACATCGATGGCGCAACCCGAGGCGATGATCCTGGGCAAGCCCGTGTTCGATGCCAGCGCGCCCAATATACGGGTGCAGGGCCGCAAGCTGTCCAACGCATGGGCCAATCTGGAAACCCTGTGGGCAGGCATCGGCGACTCGCTGTTCGGATTCCGCGTCTATCCGATCGAGCCATTAAGAACCATCATGCGCCACCATCCCTGGATGCGCCGCTTCGATTTCGATCCGGAAGCCGTGGTACGGCTAAGCTGGCATGGCGTGAAAGCCATCAACATTCCGGCGCCGGTGCATTATTTCAGTACCGGCGAAGGCGGGGTATCGCACTTCAACTACCTGCGAGACAACCTGCTGCTGACATGGATGCATACGCGCTTGCTGCTGGGGTTTGTCGTACGCTTGCCCTTGCTGCTGTTCAGGCGGCTCTAACTCGGATTCACGTTCCGTTCACGATGCAGTCGCGGCCTTGTTGCTTTGCGAGGTAAAGCCGCCGGTCCGTTTCTTCGACAAAATCCATCAGTTTCTCCGCGCCGGACGGCACAATGGTGCTTACCCCAAGGCTGACCGTCAGTAAATTGCCGATCCGGGATTTTTCGTGCGGGATCTGCTTCTTGAATAGCAGGCTGCGGCAACGCTCGGCCACCGCCCAAGCGGCTCCCGCATCCGTTTCCGGCAGGACCAGCACGAACTCCTCGCCGCCGAATCGGGCAATGAAATCGCGCGGCCGGGTCGCGGCGGCGCTCAAGGTCTTGCTGACAAGCTTCAGGCATTCGTCACCCTGGATGTGCCCATAGTGGTCGTTGTACTGCTTGAAATAATCGATATCCAGCAAAATCAGCGAGAGCGGCTGGCTGGTCCGCCGTGCATTGGCCCATTCCATCTCCAGGATGGAATCGAACATGCGGCGATTGGCAACGCCGGTCAGCCCGTCCTTGAACGACAGGTCTTCTAGTTCCTTTTGCAGCGTGATGAGCTTCTCTTCGGTTTTCTTGCGCTCGCTGATATCGAACATGAATCCGATCAGCGCTTCGACCTCGCCACCTTCATTGCGCACGACGTGCACCACGTCGCGTATCCACACGTAATCGCCGTCCTTGGTCAGGGCGCGGTAATCGGCCTCATGATCGGTGCCGGCCTTGGATTGGGCAACGCAGAAATCGACCACCCAGTTTCGATCCTCGGGATGCATGCGTGCCGCCCAGTCCTCGACGCTGACCCAGCTGGCCGGCGTCCAGCCCAGCAATTGCTCGATCTGCGGCCCGACATACGCGAACTTCAGCGTGTTCCAGTCGATTTTCCAGGGAATGGCCTTCGTCGACTCCAGCAGGGTTTTGTAAACCGCGCCGTCCGCTTCAAGATTTTTTTCCAAATCGCTCATCAACGAATGCCTGATGCTTTCAAAGAATCCCTCCGTTGATCGAGATCACCTGTCCCGTTATATAAGCCGCCTGCTCGGACGCCAGGAAGCTGACCAGGTCAGCCACTTCCTCCGGCTTTCCCGCCCGCTTCATCGGGACCATTTGCTTGATTCTCTCCGGGTCGAAGGTTCCTTCCGTCATGGCCGTTTCGATGATCCCCGGCGCGACGGCATTGACGGTGATGCCGCGGCTGGCGACTTCCTGCGACAGGGATTTTGTCGCGGAATTGATCGCGCCCTTGGCCGCGGAATAATTGGTCTGGCCGCGGTTGCCGGCAATGCCGGAGATCGAGGAGATATTGACGATGCGCCCCCAGCGGCTGCGGATCATTGGCATCATCAGCGGCTGGGTGACATTGAAGAATCCATGGAGGGAGACGTCGATGACGCGGTGCCACTGGTCGGGACGCATCCCCGGAAAGACCGCGTCGTCGTGAATGCCGGCATTGTTGACGAGAATCTGGATGGGCGCATCCTCGAGCAATGGCAGCAGGGCCGCGCTGGCGGCAGCGCTGTCCGTCACGTCAAAGCGGATCGCCTCGGCGCTGCCTCCGACGGCACGGATTTCTTCCACCAGCTTTTGCGCGACTTCGGTACCGCGGTTGGCATGCACATAGACATGACAACCATCCGCAGCAAGCCGCCGGCAGATGGCGGCACCGATGCCGCCGCTGCCGCCGGTCACTAATGCTTTTTTCATGCAGCACTCCCTTTTGGCAATAGCGCGTCGGCATTGGTCACGATCGCCGCGCGGCCTTCCAGCAGCAGCCTGCCGGCTGCGCTGACGTTGAACTGGTAAAGCATGTTGTTTTCGCTGTTCATGATCAGACGAGCTTCTATCATCAAATCCTCGGCAATGTCATCCAGCCGTGCCACGTTCACCTGTACGCCACGCACGCTCACCAGAAAACCGGCCCTGGGTGCCGCCATATCCGCCGGCGCCAGCAAAGCGCCATGCACTGCCATGGCCTGGGCGGCATACTCGATGCCGCAAGCGGCGCCCAGGCGCCCATGGGCACGCAAAGGGTTCTCCGGCACGCGGTGACTGCTGGCGAAGCACTGAATGCCTTCCCCGTCCCAGCTTTTCACGCCATCCAGCAGGCACATATTGCCCTGGTGCGGAATTCGGCTGGCAATCCAGTCGCGGTCTAGCACGGACTGATTTCCGCGGCGATGCGCGTGTCTTCGAGATAATCGAGCACCACCCGGCCAGGCTTGCCCAATGCGATAGCGCGCAACAAAGGCAATCCCCGCGCGGCTGGAATGCCGAGACGCAGACGCTCCAGCGCCGCATCGTCGAAACGATCGGGCCGGGCATCGCTGATCGCCACATCCAGCCGAACCAAGGCCTTGGAACTGGGCTGGGGCGACAGTACCAGCGCGATGCCCAGCAACTCGCCCAAGGGCCGCACGCTGTAGACCGGTTCCGGATAGTCGGTGTCGCTCGCGATCAGGATGCAGCGCGTACCGTCGACCGCCACCTGCGTCATCGCTTCCAGCAAACCTGCGCCGAAGCTGGCGTCGAACGCGCACAGCACCGCGGACGGCGCCATGGATCCGGTCGCGATGCTCCAGTAACCGGAAGCCGCGTTGTGCACCGAGTTATGGAAGCGCGTCGGCGAAATCTGCCGATCGTCCGATGCCAGCATTTCGCAGATGGTATGGCAATTGTGACCGTCGCCGTGCGACGAGGAAAATATGCTGGGCAGGTTTCCAGGATCGACTTCTGCCGCGGACATCGCCTCGGTCGAGGTCGCCAGCGCCAGCTTGACGATTTCGCCGCAACGGCGGCGCTCGGCTGCAGGCAGCAACTCCGGCGGCGGAATCACTGTTTTTCGCGGCTGGTAGGATTGCCTGCCGGCCAACACTTCTTGTCCGGAAGCCCAATCGGTGAGGCCGGGGCCCAGCAATCCGATGCCCTCGATATAAGCGGTTAGCGTCGCCATCAGGCAGCCCTCCCGAGAACCAGGCTGCAATTGGTACCGCCGAAACCGAATGAATTGCTGATCACGTGCTTCACCCGCTGTTCCCGGTTTTGCAGCAGATAATGCACGTCAATGCCGGGATCGAGCTGCGCCGTATTGAGCCCTGCGGGCAGCAGGCCGTGCCGCAGCGCCAGCAGGCTGATCACCGCTTCCAGGCCGCCAGCCGCGCCCAGCGTATGTCCCGTGGCACCCTTGGTGGAGCTGCATGGCGTCGCCGAGCCGAACAGCGCGCGCACGGCCTTGCCCTCGGCCGCGTCATTGCTGGGCGTGGCCGTGCCGTGCAGATTGATGTAATCGATGGCTTCCGGTATCAGCCCCGCGGCTTTCAAGGCCTGCTCCATCGCTGTGCGTGCGCCCAGCCCTTCCGGATGCGGGGACGACATATGGTAGGCGTCGCTCGATTCGCCTATGCCCAGCAACAGCAGATCCTCGGCTCGCGGCTCCTGCGGCAGGCGCTCCAGCAAGGCGAATGCCGCCGCTTCGCCGATGGAAATGCCGTCGCGCGCCGCGTCGTATGGGCGACAGGCCTGCGTCGAGAGCAATTGCAGCGAGCCAAAACCGTACAGCGTGGTAAGGCACAGCGTATCGACGCCGCCGACCACCGCTGCATCGATCATGCCGGCTTCAATCATGCGCCGCGCCGACCCGAAAACCTTGGCGCTGGACGAGCATGCCGAGGAGATCGCCACCGCCGGGCCGCGCAGGCCGAAGTACTGGCGGGTGAAATCAGCCACGGAAAACGTGTTCTGCGTCTTGCTGTAATGGAAATCCGCGGGAAGCGCGCCGGTGGCCGGGTCGCGCCGGCGGTAAGCCAGCTCGGTTTCCAGAATGCCGGAGGTGCTGGTTCCGACAAAAACTCCGACGCGGTCTTCGCCATAGCGGCTGACTGCCGTCCTGACCGCTTCGGCGAAGCCGTCCTGCTCCAGCCCGAGTTGCGCCAGGCGATTGTTGCGGCAATCGAAGTCCTTCATCGCGGGAGACAGGGCAACCTCGTCCACGCCGACGACCTCGCCGATGAAGGTGGGCAAGTCCACTGTATCGAAATCGCATGGCTTCAAGCCGGACTTGCGCTGGCGTAAGGCCGCCAGCGTTTCATGCAACCCGCGGCCGATGCAGCTGGTTGCGGTGAAATGGGAAATGAGTAATGGATTCAAGGAAAGGCCAGCTTAAGTAAAAATTTCATTATAGGGCCGCGTCGCTCAGGGTGACAAAGCGGAGGCCGGCCATGCGGGCGGACTCGATCAAGTCGGGCAGCACCTGGAGGATGACCGGCTGGCCGGAATGGCTGCGGGCCGCGTTGCCGTCGTGCAACAGAAGTATCGCACCCGGCTCCAGGCCGCGCAGCAGCCTCGTTTTCACCTGCGCAGCGCTGCTGCAGGTATCGAAGCCGCGTACCGACCAACTGGCCAAGCGCAGGCCCAGCCGCGCCAGAACAGGATCGAGGAAAGGATTGCGCAATCCGGCCGGCGCACGGAAAAACCGCGGCGGAACGCCGGTGATCGCGCTCAAGGTTTCCTGCCCGGCCTTTATTTCGCGGACAAGCGCCGCCGGCCCCAACAGCGAAAAATGATGGCGATGGTGCTGGCTGTGATTTTCCATCGCATGCCCGCGCCGGATGATCTCCCGGCAGATATCGGGATACTGCGCCGCCTTCCAGCCGATGCAGAAGAATGTCGCCTGCACGTCGTAACGCTGCAGCAAGTCCAGCACCTGCAGGGTGACCTCGGGGTCGGGACCGTCGTCTATCGTCAGCGCGACCTCCCCTCTTGCAGCTGCCGCAGCGGGCAGGCGCGTGAGATTGGCACCCAATGCGCGACTGCGCGGCAAGAGGCCGAACAGCAGCATCGCCAGATGATTGGCGATCACGGCCGCCAATGCCCACGGCCAGAGTGTGAATTCGATGACAACGGCCAGCAGCGCCAGCAAATGCAGCGCCATGGAAAACTGCATGAATGCGGTGGGTCGCCAGTTATTCATGGAATATCCCGAAGCGCCGGTCGAGAAAACGCTGCCACAGGGTGTGCCATGCGGGCCAATCGTGACCGCCCGGAATACGATCCACGCGATCTGGAGGCAAGGCTTCCGCCATCATGGCATGCCCGCCGGCAAAGCGATCTTCGGTCGCGTAGCCCAGATGCACCTCGACATTGCGATGCGTTTGCAACCAGTGCCAGTTGCGGCGCTCGGTATCGTCAACGGCCAGATCGTCGGGCTGCCAGGCGCCTATGCCGCCGGCCGCGGCAATTTCATTGGTAGTCATGCGATTGCCGGGATAAGGCGCCATCAGGAACAAGCCCGTTGCCCGGCCGGGAAAACGGTCGGCATAACTCATCGCCACGTAGCCGCCTATGGAAATTCCGGCCAGCCAGATATGCCGATATCCCGCAGCCAGCGCCGGTTCGACAAGATGGGCATGAAGCTGCGGCAACGCCTGCTCGTCGGCCACGTGATCGAACAGCAATCCTGCCAGCAACAGATCCATGTCGATATCGCGGCGACGCACGGCATCGACGAAACCTTCGCGCACGAAATCTTCCGGCTGATGCAGCGCGCCGGGTAGCAAGACCGTCAGCGTTTCCGCCTGCCTGCCGGGGCGCGCAAGATCGGTGAAGCTATGCATGACCACGCTTGGCGAAAATAGCCGAGAACAGCAGCGCCAGAATCACCCCCGGCGCGACGGTGATACCCATCGCCTGCAGCACCGGCACGGTGGAGAACGCCAGCAAGCCGAAACCCAATACGGTGGCGGCATTCGCCAGCAGCAGCGAGGCCATCGTGCGCGGCTGGAGGGTGGCAGCATCGCTGTGGTCGAAGAACAGCGCGTAATTGGAACCGATGGCCACGATCAGCAGCAGGCCGATCAAATGCAGGATCATCAGCGTCTGGCCGAACAACGCCAGTCCGGCGGTGACCGTGAGTACCGCCGCCGCCAGCGGGAGCACGACGCGCGCCACACGCATCGGCGAACGCAAGGTCACCAGCAACAGCCCGATAATCGCGGCCACGCCTGCCAACGACAACAGGATGGCTTCGTGCAGGTAGCCAAAGTACAAATGATCGGACTCGGCTTTAAGGTCTACGAAGACGGCACCGGGAATACGGTCCAGTGCGCCTTCCACCGCAGCGCTGTCGATGGCTCCGTTTTCCGGGGCGGTAAGCGGCAATAATGCATTCCAGCGATCATGCTGGCGGATCAGCAGTGCCTCGACAGCCATCGCCAATGAAGTCCCTTGAAGATCGGCACGCTGCAGCATGGGCGCGCGGCGCGCGGCTTCCACATCGGCGAGAAACGGCTTGAAGAGCGCCGGACGGACCGGCAAGTCCTTCGCTGCTTTTGCCAAACGTGCTTCCAGTATGCCCGGCGGGGGCAAGCTGGCCTGGCGCGCACGCTGCGTTTCCTGACTGGGCATGAAGCGGGCAGGTGTCTCGAAGCCCGCCAATGCGCCCTGCGCGATCAGCGGTTGCAAGGCTGTTGCTACCTGTTCCGCAGACTGCAGCGCGGCCTCTTCGCTCTGCCCTCCCACCACGATCAGGTAGCGCGCGTCGGGCGCACCCATGGCAGCGCGCAAGCGGGTATCCAGCGTCTGGTCGGCAGCAGAAACCGGGCTCAAGGCGGCCAGCTCGCGATTCCACAGATGATCGCGGTGCTGGTAGAGCACCGCGCAAGAAACAATCAGCAGCAACAGAGCCAGCCAGCGCAGGTTGCCCGCTTGCTGCGACAATCGCGCCAGCCTGCCGCCGGCGCTGGAGACGTCGCGAATACGGAAATCAGCAGGCAGCAAATGCGGCAGCACAAAGCGCGTCATCGCCGCTGCCGCCAGCAGGCCGGCGATGGAGTACAGACCAAGCTGCGCGAGGCCGGGAAAGCCCGAGAACAGCAGCGCAGCAAAGCCGAACACCGAGGTCAGCACGCCCAGGCGTACCGTCGGCCACACCCGGCTGATCCAGCCTCCGCGATCCGCGCCGCCCTGATCCGACTGCAGGAAAAGGTAGATCGAGTAATCCACCGCTTCGCCGATCAGCGCCGTGCCAAAGCCAAGCGTGATGCCGTGCACCACGCCGAAACCCAGGCTGACTGCGGCAACGCCGGCCAGTATGCCGGTCGCAACCGGCAGGAAACCGAGCAGCAGCGCACGCGGGGAGCGATAGACCGCGAGCAGCAGCGCGGCGATCAACAGCGAGCTGACAATGAAGATCACCCGTACCTGATGCTTGATGGTGTCGCGCGACAGCACGGAGAATACGCCGGGGCCGGTCATGCGCAATTCGGCACCGCTTACCCTCTGGGCAGCCTGCTCGAAAGCCTTTCTGACCGATGCCATTGCCTGCTGCTGGGCGTCGGTATCGGAGCCTGTGGCCCGTGTTTGCAGCAGCAGCAGCGCGGTACTCCCCTCTTGCGATGCCCACGCGCCTTCGATCAGGCGCGGCTGGCGGCCGCTTTCCATGCCTTCGATCAGTTGCAGCATTTCGCCGGTAGGGTCGCGCGGGAGGAGCTGCTTGATCAACAAGCCGGCGGGCGAGGCGAGGCGGTCTATGCTTTCGCTCAGTGCCTCGCGCAATCCTTCCTGGCTGAAACGATCAGGCGTCACCGTCGGGCTCAGCAGGTAGCGGTTCCTGAACAGGATTTCGCGGTCGCGCTCCATGGTGACCTGTTCGCCGTTGTTGACCGCAACGAATGCGGGATCATTGCGCAGCCTTTGAGCCATGCCCCTGGAAATCGCGGCACGCGATTTTTCATCGGCGCCTTCAATGCCGACCAGGATCAGCTTGGATGCCAGCCCGTCGCGCAACTGGTCCATCAGCAATTGCTGCTGGGCCGTCGGCGTACTCGGCAGGAAAGCGGACAGGTCGGCAGTGAAATGGCTGCGCGCGATGATGACGATGCTCGCCACGACAAACGCCAGCCACAAGAAAATCGCGACCCGGCCGGAATGCGCGAAAGGTAATCTCAAGGCGCGGCTATCTGCGTAATGGTCATGACCGAACTGTCGCCATCGGCCTGCCGGATCTCGATGGTGCGCAATTCATGGCGCTCGCCGGCGATGCGGATGCGTTCGATGACTTTCTTCATCCGATCGGCAATGGGCAGCAGCTCCAGCGTCCAGCCTTGCTCGTCGCCTTCAAGGCTCAGTTTATAGGTGCGTTCCAGCGCTGCGCGATCGCCCGCCAGCGTGCCGCGTATGCTTTCGATGAACGCGGCGACTTCAGGGTAATTCTGCAGGGGCAAGGCATGCCGCTTGCCTTTCTGCTCGATGGTCAGCGTGCCCCGCTCCAGCACCATGCTTTCCGGCCGGGGCTTGAGCGTGCGTTTCTCGAGACGGTCAGGAGCGGTATAGAACAGCTCGCCCGAGGATTCGACAGGCTTGTCTAGCATCGCGATGGATTTCTGCTCGACGAAACTGGCATGGCCGGAGCGGGTTTGCGCCAGCCCGCGCATCAATTGCTCGAGCCCCCATTCCTCGGCTTTTGCCAAGGACGGGAAAAGAAGGCCGGCGGCACAGGCCAGTGCGAACAATGTTTTAGTGATGCTCATGGGATTGCGCCTTCAAGGTGGCCGGCACCGATTGCCAGTAATCGAAAAAGTTGAACCAGTTGTAAGGTGCTGCGCGGCAGTAATGGTTCAACAGGCCGGCGTAACGCGCAATGGCCTGCTGCACGGCAGCTTCGCGCTGCCCACGGGGAATATCCCTGAAATCGGCCAGCGTCTCGAAATGCACCTGATAGCGATTGCCGCCCTGGTATAGCCCGGTCATGAACACGACCTGGCGGCGCAGCAGCGCCGCCATGCGAAAAGGCCCAACCGGCATGGCGGCCAGTGCCCCCAGCAGTTCGACCGGGACCATCGGTTCGTCGCCCAGCGTGCGATCGGCGAGCATACCGACCAGCATGCCGGCGTCGAGCTTTTCCTGCACGCGCAGCATGGAATCGATGCGGCCCAGCGGGATGACATCCAGTGCCGCTTCGGGATTGATCGCCGCCAGCATCTGATTGATCTTCTGCGCGTTGTCTTCGTGCATCACCATGGCCACATGCAGGCCGGGTACCTGACGCCCGATGGCGCGCATGACCTCGAAGCTGCCAAGGTGCGCGCCCATGAGGAAGACGCCGCCGCCTGCCGCAATCAGTGGATTGATGTGCTCCAGGCCTTGTATGTCGATATCGAACAGGTCATAGCGCCGGTCCACCAGGTAGATCCGGTCGTGCACGGTAGCGGCAAAGCAGAAGAAGTGCCGATACAGGTCTCGCCAGCCAGCGGGCCGGCCTAGCACGCGGGAGAGATAGTCGCGCGAAGCGCGACGGCTTGCCGGCGAAAACAGCATGAAATACAGCGCCACCAAATGCAGCACCGAACGCGCGACGCGCCGCCCCAGCCGCAATGAAATCCAGCTCATCAGGCGCAGCATCGGCATGTTGCTGCGTTCGCGCCTTTGCAGCCAGGCGGCGGATTTGGTCGTTGCATTCATGAAGGCGCGATGCTGCCGGAAACGATGTGCCGTTCGCCTTCGCGGATATCGAAACGAATCGCGCCACTGGATTGGGTTTCATGTTCGATCGTCACGGAAGCGCCCGGCCCCAGCGGGCTCAGGAATTTGACGGAATTGATCTGCCATGCCCCGTCATGGCCAATATCGGCGGAAATGACCTTCACCGCCTCGTCCAGCAGCTGCACGCCGGGAACGATGGGCATGCCGGGGAAATGCCCGGCAAACGCCGGATGATCGGCGGGGATGTGCAGCTTGTTGATTTTCATCATGCCGCATCCCGGTTGAACCGGTGTTCGATCAGGTTCTTCAGCGCTTCGCGCGGCAGCTTGCCGGTGCTGTTGCGCGGCAAGGACTCGACGAGCAGCAGCGGTCGCGGCAAAAACACCGGGTCTATCCGTTGCCGCAACGCGTCCAGCAGCGTTTTCGTATCCAGCCCGGGAGCGACCACACAGGCCGCCAAGCGCGTTACATGATCATGCGAATTTTCGTCTGGCATGTAGAACGCGCCATCGAGCACGCCGGGTATCGCGGCCAGCTGGGCATTGAGGTGTGCCAGCGAACTGCGCTTGCCGGCAATGTTGACCAGGTCCTGCAAACGGCCGTGCAGCAGGAAGCGCCCCTCTCCCGTCAGCTCGATCTGGTCGTTCAGCGGCATAGGGCGTTCCACATGGCCGCCTTCCGCCCATATCCGGTTTTCGCGGGAGATCAATCGCACCCCGGGAAACAGGACCCACTCCGGCGTCCGCGTCGTGCGTCGTGTAGCAATCTGCCCGGTTTCGGTACAACCGTAGATTTCAAGCAAAGGCGAATCGAAGCCGGATTCGATCGCTTGCGCGAGGGACGGCGACAGCATCGCAGTCGCGGAAAGCACCATCGCGACACGCGGCAGTGGCAGCCCGGCCTCCAGCAGCATCCTGAGATGCAAGGGCGTGGAAACCAGCAAGCGCGGCATCGCCACGCCCTCCAGCGCCGAGCAGATATCCGCCGGGTAAAACGGCTGCAGGCTGCACAAGGCATTGCCGCTTTGCAGCGGCAGCAGCACGGTCGATTCGAAACCATACATGTGCTGCGGCGGCACTGTGCCCACGATGGCATGGCAGGCGCCGGGATCCAGCCCAAGCTGGGCTGCTTGCGCCCTTACATTGCGAACCAGCCCGTTCCAGGTTTTGGGATGCGGCATCGGCATGCCGGTGGACCCGGAAGTAAAAACAATGGCGGCAAGCTGCTCGCCATCGATTTGCGGGATGGCTGTACTCAAAGGGATTTCGCCGGGAATGACCGGATAATGCAGCTGCGGCAATGCGATATCGCATTGCTCGCTATCATGCAAACAAAATACGTCCGGCGCGTACGCCTTGAGCCGCTGCACCGTTTCCGGCGTATGGGTGGGCGGTAGCAGACTCACTTTGTCCGTCATCAGGGCGGCGGCAAAGCCCACTGCAAAGCGATACCGGTCGCGGCAAACATTCAGCATGTGCCGCCCTGCCGGTAATCGCTCGGCAAGATAGACCGCATCGCCCAGGAATTGTGCAACCGTAACCGGCATATGGCCGCGCCAGGCGATGAGGCCTGCCAGGGCGTGGGAAACCAGTGGATAGGCAGCCATGGGCTCAGCTTCCGCCATGAGGGCGGGAAGATTTCAGGTAGGTATTGACGGCATCGAGCAGGTGCCCGGGCGAGGTGTCGGAGACAACGCGCCGCCTAACCAGATACTCCGCTGTGAACATCAGGCCGATCAGCGGCAATACCATGAAATTGACGTAGAACGACCAGGCCGCCAGCGGCGCCATGAAGAACAGCATGGCCGAAATGAGCGCGAGCAGGCCGAAAAAGACCACCCAGGCAACCGTCACCTGGCGCGCGTAGCGCGTATGCGCGGAGGACAGCGGGCCATGCATCATTTCCGCGAACGTCACGCACAGAGGCGTCCGACCCTTAGTCAAGGTGCGGGCGAAAGTCGCCAGCAAAGTCAGCAGCAAACCCATGTCCTGCAGCCAGAACAGCAGGCTCGCCTGTCGGGCGATAGCGGGCCATGCATACCAGAAAGCCAGTCCGCCCAGCCCGATCAGCAGCAGGCCGCCCAGCCGCGAACGCGCGTTGGACAGCATGGCCAGGCCGATGATGAAAATGGGCGCCATGGCAAGCAAGGCGCCCATGAAATGGGGCTGACCGGCGACATTGACGCGATGCACGAGCACGGCATAGACCACGATAAAGACGGCCACCCCTATACCTCGTGCGACTCGGAGGATGTCAGGCATCAACGGGTTTTATGCGCAGCCACATACTCCGTCAGACTGCGCAGCGAACCGAAAATGCGGTGGTTGTCATCGCTGTCGGCCTTCAGCTGCAAGCCGTAGCGCTTGGATACCACCAGCGCGACTTCAAGGATATCGATGGAATCCAGCCCCAGTCCATCGCCGTAAAGGGGCTCATCCGGTTTGATCTCGGCGGCCGGGACGTCAAGATTCAATGCCTGTACCATCAGATCGGCAATTTCGAGCTGCAATGCAGCTTCCTCAACGGGCGAGTTTTTTTCGCTCATAACAACTCTTTGTCTAGTTATAGGTTTAAATCTAACACGCATTTACCCAAGCTTACGGTGTAAATGCATTTTACCTTTTCACGGGCGAATGATTGAAGTGCCGTTGGGCGCATCTTGCACCGTGATCGTGGAGTGTATTCCCGTCGCCAGGTATTTTGAATGATCTGGACGTGCTAATCTGCGCGCCATGTACATCGTTGCAATCGCCTGGCTATACGTCACGCTGATGATGGCGCTGACCGAGCCCAGCATCGTCGCCGGAGTCCTGACTTTCCTGTTTTATGGCTTGCTGCCGTGCGGCCTGCTGGTCTGGATTATCGGTACGCCCCAACGCCGGAGGAACCGCTTACGCGTGATCGCCGAGCAGGAACTTGACCAGCCAGATCGAACCGATACCAAGCCCGATTAGCGTGACCTGCTGCACGGTGGCGCGCAACTCCGGCCGTTTGTGCAACCCGGGAATCAGATCGGCAACTGCCACGTAGATCATGCTCGCCGCCGCCAGGCCGAGAATCGTCGGTATCCATTCCTGCACCGTCTGCAGTGCCAGATACGCAATCACCCCGCCTACCAGCGTTGCCAGGCTGGACAGCAGGTTGAAGATGAACGCCTGCCTCTTGGTATAACCCGAATGCAGCAGGATCAGGAAATCGCCCACTTCCTGCGGAATTTCATGGGCGATGATCGCCAGCGCGGTGACCGCGCCGAGCTTGAAGTCGGTCATGAAGGCCGCAGCGATCAGGATACCGTCGACGAAGTTATGAAAGGTGTCGCCTATGATGATCATCATGCCACTGCGGCCGTGATCATGGGTGTGGGCGTGGTCGTGCACAGGCGCCGTATGCGCTTCGCATTCGTCGCCATGGCAATGGCGCCACAGCACCAGCTTTTCCAGCACGAAAAACAACAGGATGCCGGCCAGCACGGTGGCCGCCATATTATCCATGCTCCCGGAAAGCTCGAAGGCGTGGGGCAGGATCTCGAGGAAAACCGCGCCGAGCAGCGCGCCGATCGCGTAGCTGATCAGCATGGGGATCCATGCCGTGCGCGCATTGAGCGCGACAAGGCCGGCCGCGGTGACGCTAAGCAGGCCGCCAAACAGGCTTGAAACGAGAATCCAGCTGAATACGGACATTTTTGTTATGTGATGAACTGAAAACGTGAATTATACGGGACGTGTCAAGTATCGCTGAGCCAGATCAGCGAGGCCATGCGTCCGGTGCGGCCATCGCGGCGGTACGAGAAAAAACGATCGGCATCGCTGTATGTGCAGAAATCGCCGCCGGAAATACGGGTAATGCCCAATGCATGCAGCCGCTGGCGCGCCAGCAGATAGATATCGACCAGATATTTTCCGTCGCGCGGCGTAAAGGCGAACTCGCCGTCCGGGTCCTGCTGGAGAAAGACCTCGCGCACTTCGGCGCCGACCTCGAATGCCTGCGGGCCAATCGCCGGGCCCAGCCAGGCCATCAACGAGGACGGCACGGTCTTCATTGCCACCACCGTGGACTCGATGACGCCTGCGGCCATTCCTCGCCAGCCGGCATGCGCCACCCCGGCTACCGTACCGGCATCGTCGCAGAGAAATACCGGCAGGCAGTCCGCCGTCATCACGGCACAAACGGCGTTGGCGGCGCGTGTAATGCAGGCATCCGCGCCAGGCGCGCATCCTGCGGCCTCGGCCAGTATCACGTTGCTGCCGTGCACCTGCTCCAGCCAGACCGGTTCGCTCGGCACCATGGTGTTCAGCAGGTTGCGGTTGGCAGCGACCGTCATGGCCTCGTCGCCGACATGCATGCCGAAGTTGAGACTGTCGTAAGGAGCTGCGCTGAGACCTCCGTTCCGGGTGGTCTGGATCGCCCTGACCCGCGCGGGCGCCGGCCAGTCAGGGATGATGAGCGATTCGTCCAGCCTCACTCCATGTCCTCTTCGTCTTCGAACTCTTCCTCGAAAGCGTCTTCATCATATGCTTCGAACGGAAGTTCGAAATCCTCTTCGCTGACGTCTTCCTCGAACCGCATCGCCTCAAGCAACGCTTTCATGTCAGCCGGCAGTTCTGCCTGCCACTCCATGAATTCGCCCGTCGCCGGATGGATCAATCCGAGGCGCACGGCATGCAGCGCCTGCCGCTTGAATTCCTTGAGAGCATCGCGCAGGGTTTGCGACATCACCCGATGCGGGACGATGCCGCGCAAGCCATACACTGGATCGCCGACCATAGGCGCGCCGATATGCTGCATGTGAACACGGATCTGGTGCGTACGTCCGGTTTCCAGGCGACAGCGCAAATAGGTATGCACGGCAAAGCGCTCCAGTACTTCGTAATGCGTCACTGCCGGCTTGCCGCCGGTACGCGTCACCGCCATGCGGGTGCGCGAACGCGGGTCGCGGCCAATCTCGGTTTCCACCTTGCCGTTTTTCCACACCTCGCCCCATACGATGGCGCGGTATTCGCGTTTCACCGTACGTGCCTGCAACTGCTTCACCAGGCTGGTTTGCGCGGTCATGGTTTTCGCGACGACCAGCAATCCGCTGGTATCCTTATCCAGGCGATGCACGATTCCGGCTCGCGGCAGCTCCGTCAATTGCGGCGTGCGATGCAGCAGCGCGTTGAGCAAGGTTCCCTGCCAGTTGCCGGCAGCCGGGTGCACTACCATGCCGACCGGTTTGTTGATGACGAGAATGTGCTCGTCCTCGTAAATGATGTCGAGCGGGATATCCTCGGCGGAATAAGCGCTTTCATCCGGGCTCGCTTGCGGTTGCACCTCGACTTTCTCGCCTCCCCAGACCTTTTGCCTGGCGATCGCCGATTTCCCGTCCACACGCACCAGATCCTCCTTGATCCAGGCTTGCAGACGGGAGCGGGAATAGTCCGGCAACAGCTTGGGCAGCGCCTGGTCGAGGCGCGACCCGGCAAGCGATTGGGGAATGACAAGGGAGATAGGCTGGGTTTGGGTCATCGGTTATAATCGGGCAAACGTCTTGGGACTAATTAAATGAAACGTAGTGTAGCCTTAATTCTCGTTCTGTTTCTTTCCGGATGCGCCATTTTCGGCGACCCGACGGAATTTGACGAAACCAAGAGCTGGTCGGTGCAGCGTCTGAATACCGAAGCTGAACTGGCGATGCGCAATCGCGACTACGACAAGGCCATTGGTCTCTACGAAAAAATCAAATCGCGCTACCCGCATGGGCGCTATGCGCTGCAGGCAGAACTCGAAATTGCCTACGGCTACTACAAAAAGGGCGAAGCAGCCTCCGCCATTGCGGCTGCGGATCGCTTCATCAAGCTGCACCCGCATCACCCCAACGTCGACTATGTCTATTACCTGAAAGGCCTGGCGACATTCAACGAGCGCGGCATCGTCGAAAAATTGACGGCCCAGGACATCAGCGACCGCGACCCCAAGGCCTTGCGCGAATCCTTCGCCGCCTTCAAGGAACTGGTAACCCGCTACCCCAACAGCCGCTATGTCAAGGACGCGACCTTGCGCATGACATATCTGGTCAATACCTTGGCCGCGCATGAATTGCATGTGGCCCGCTACTACATGAAACGCGGCGCCTATATCGCAGCGGTGAATCGCTGCAAGTTCGTCATTGAAACCTACCCGGAAACGCCGGCTGTGGAAGAGGCCCTGGTCATCATGATCAGCGCCTATGACCTGCTCGGCATCGAAGATCTCAAGCAAGACACGATGCGCGTATTCAAGACCAACTACCCGAACAATCCCTTCAACGGTACGGCCGCGCCGCCTGAACAGAAATCCTGGTGGAAATTCTGGCAAAGCCTGTAGGCTTTTCGCCTTTGAAGAAGGACGCTTCGGCGTCCTTTTTTATTGCCTTAGGCTTGTAAAATCTCGTTCATCGCTTGCAGGAAGCGGGCATTCTCCTCCGGCAGGCCGATGCTGACCCGTAGCCAGTCAGGCATTTCGTAGGCAAAAATCGGACGCACGATGACCCCCCGCTCCAGCAATCCGCGGTTCACAAGTGCTGCATTCGGGACATGGAAGCTCACGAAATTGCCATACGAAGGAATGTAGCGCAGCCCCAGCTGGTTCAGGCCTTCCGTCATCTGCTGCATGCCGGCATCGTTCAGCGCGCGGCTCCGCTGTACGAAATCCTCATCCGCGAGCGCCGCCGCCGCTGCCGCTTGCGCGAGATTGCTGACGTTGAACGGTTGCCGGACGCGATTCATCATATCCGCGATTTTCGGATGCGCGAGTGCAAAGCCGACCCGCAATCCAGCCAAGCCGTAGGCCTTGGAAAAAGTGCGCGTCACGATCAGGTTGTCGAATTCCTTCAGCCATTCGACACTTTCCGATTTCAGTGCGTCGGGGAGATACTCGTCATAGGCTTCATCCAGCACTACCAGCACATCCCGCGGCAAATCACGCAGGAAATCATATAAAACCGCCTTGTCGAGCAAGGTGCCAGTCGGGTTGTTTGGATTGGCAATGAACATCAACCGTGTTTTGGACGTTACGGCATCGCGCATCGCACCCAGGTCATGGCTGAAGTTTTTGGCAGGAACCGTGATGCCGGTCGCTCCCGTTGCCTGCGTCACCAGCGGATAGACTGCGAATGCATGCTGGGAGAAAACCGCTTCGATTTCCGGTCCGAGAAAAGCGCGCGCGGCAAGCTCCAGTACGTCGTTGGAACCGTTGCCCGGCACGACCTGGCTCATCGCCACGCCAAACCGGCCACAAATGGCCTGCTTGAGCGCAAATGCATTGCCGTCCGGATAGAGCGCGATACCCGCCAGGGCTTGCTGCATCGCTGCACGCGCCAGCGGGCTCATGCCCAAGGGGTTTTCGTTGGAAGCCAGCTTGATGATCCCGGCTTCCTCCAGACCCATCTCGCGCGCCAGCTCGGAAATCGGCTTGCCTGGCTGGTAAGGGGCGATGGCGCGCACATGCGCGGGGGCAAGCAGGGAAGGATCGGTATTCATGCGGTCACAAACTAATGATAGATCAGATAACGGCAACCGGATAGGAGCCGAGCACTTTCAGGAAAGACGCGCGTTCGTTGAGGTCGTCCAGCGCACGCGCGACCGGTGCATCCAGGCGGTGCCCCTCGATATCGACGAAAAACACGTATTCCCACATCCCGGTATGCGCCGGGCGCGACTCGAACTTGGTCATGCTGACGCCATGCCGTGCCAGCGGTTCGAGCAGGGATACCACGGCGCCCGGTGCATTGCGGGCAGACATCGCCAGCGAGGTCTTGTCCTTGCCCGAAGGCGCCACGTCGTGGCTGGAAAGCACCAGGAAACGCGTGGTATTGCGCGGGTCGTCCTCGATGTTCTCGGCAAGCAGTTCGAGGCCGAACAGCTCCCCTGCCCGCCTGCTGGCAATCGCTGACGTGCCAGGCTGCTCGGTGGCAAGGCGTGCCGCTTCGGCATTGCTGGCAACCGCCTGGCGTTCGATCCCTGGCAGGTTGCGGTTCAGCCATTCGTGGCATTGGGCAAGCGACTGGGTGTGCGAATAAACCTTGCGGATATCTTTGAGGCTGGCGGATTTCGATAGCAGGTTGTGATGGACCGGAAGCTCGACTTCACCGCAGATATTGAGGCTGGTGGCGAGCAGCAAATCCAGCGTACGGCCGATCCCGCCCTCGGTGGAGTTCTCGACCGGTACCACGCCATAATCCACCGAGCCGGTCTCGACAATCTGGAAAACCTCGTCGATGGAGGCACACTGTATCGGCTTGGAAAGGCCGCCGAACTGCTTGCTCGCGGCCTCCTCGCTGAAAGTGCCCAGCGGGCCCAGGAAGGCGACCGACAATTCCTTTTCAAGCGCGCGGCAATGCGACATCACGGTACGGAAAATCGCCGTCACCGCCTCGGCTGCCAGCGGCCCGGGATTCTGTTCCAGCAAACGCCGCAGCACCTGCGCTTCGCGCTCCGGGCGGTAGATCGGCCCGCCATTCTTCAAACTGCCGATTGCATGCGCCAGTTGCGCGCGCCGGCTCACCAGCTGTAGCAGCTGCACGTCGATGCTATCGATCTGTTCCCTGCATTTTTTCAGTTCTTCGTTCATGCAATGCTCTGCGTTCTAGTTTTCCATGACAGGCAATGTCCGAACATTCAGCACGCCTTCGATGCTGCTGATCTTCGCCACTGCCGCCTTCGGTACTGCGCTATCGAGATCGACGAGCGTGTACGCCATCTCCCCGCGCGACTTGTTGACCATATTGTGAATGTTCAAGCCGGCCTCGGCCATCGCCGTCGAAATCTGTCCCAGCATATTGGGAACGTTGGCATTCGCAATCGCGATGCGGTAGGCCGATTCACGCGCCATATGCACACTGGGGAAATTCACCGAGTTGCTGATATTGCCGTTTTCCAGGAACTCGCGCACCTGGTCGACGACCATGACTGCGCAGTTATCTTCGGCTTCCTGTGTCGACGCGCCCAAATGCGGCAGCGCAATGACCCCGGGGTGCGACTTCATGCGCTCCGTCGGGAAATCGCATACATAGGCGCGCAATTTCTTGCTGTCCAGTCCATCCAGCACCGCCTGCTCGTCGATCACGCCCTCGCGGGAAAAATTGACCAGCACCGCGCCATGCTTCATCAAGGCAATGCGCTCCGCATTCACCATTCCTCGCGTTGCGTCCACCAGCGGCACGTGCAGCGTAATGAAGTCGCTGTGGCGGAAAACGTCATCCACGCTCAACGCGCGCTTCACCTCGGAAGAAAGGCGCCACGCCGCGTCCACGGTAATGTCCGGATCGTAACCCTGCACTTTCATGCCGAGCTTGAGCGCCGTGTCGGCCACCATGCCGCCAATCGCTCCCAGCCCGATGATTCCTAACAGGCGTCCCGGCAACTCGATCCCGGCAAAATGCTTTTTCCCGTCTTCGATCAGAGTTGAAAGCGCTGCATCATCGCCCTGCAAACCTTCGACAAACTTCATCGCCGGCGCAATGTTGCGTGCCGCCATCAACATTCCGGTCAGCACCAGTTCCTTGACGGCATTGGCATTGGCCCCTGGAGTGTTAAACACTACCACGCCGCGCTTGCTCATGGCGGCAACGGGAATATTGTTGGTGCCCGCACCGGCACGCCCGATGGCGATGATACTGGGAGGAATGTCCATATCGTGCATCTTGGCCGAACGCACGAGTATCGCGTCCGGATTCGCTATGTCGCTGCCGGTTTCGTAGCTTTCCGGCGGCAAACGCTTGAGGCCGTGCGACGAAATCTTGTTGAGGATCAGAATGCGATGCTTGCCCACGACTCCCTCCCTTGTGCCGCTTGACGCGGCTTATGAATTGCTTTGTTCGAACTCCTTCATGAACGCAACCAGGGTCTTGACGCCCTCTTCCGGCATCGCATTGTAGATCGATGCGCGCATGCCACCTACGGAACGGTGGCCCTTCAATTGCAGCAGGCCGCGCTTTTGCGCCTGCTTGAGAAACTCCTCGTCCAGCGCTTCGTTCGCCAGTGTGAACGGAATATTCATGCGCGAGCGGTTTTCCCTGGCGGTGGGGCAACGGTAGAAATCGGTGCTATCGAGATAATCGTAAAGCAGGTTGGCCTTGCGCAGGTTGACCTTCTCCATTTCGGCGAGGCCGCCACGCGCTTTCAGCAGCTTGAAGACGAGCCCGGCCACATACACCGCAAAAGTCGGTGGCGTGTTATACATGGAATCATTGTCCGCCTGGATCTTGTAATCGAACATCGCCGGCGTGCCGGGCAATACCTCGCCGAGAAGATCTTCGCGCACGATGATGATGGTCAAGCCTGCAGGCCCGATATTCTTCTGCGCCCCGGCATAGATCAGCCCGAACTTGCTGACGTCGATCGGACGCGACAGGATGTGGGAGGACATGTCCGCTACCAGCGGTACATTACCGGTTTCCGGCGTCCAGAAAATCTCCACCCCGCCTATGGTCTCGTTCGAGGTGTAATGTACGTACGCTGCCCCGGGATCGAGTTTCCATTGATCCTGCGTCGGCGCATAGCTGAAGTTCTTGTCCGCGGAAGTGGCGACGACGTTGACTTCGCAATATTTTTTGGCTTCGCTGATCGCTTTTTTCGACCATTCGCCGGTATTCAGGTAGTCGGCCTTTTTCTTGCCGCGCAGCAGATTCATCGGAATCGCGGAGAACTGGCTGGAGGCACCGCCCTGCAGGAACAGCACCTTGTAATTGGCCGGGATGCCCAGCAACTCGCGCAGGTCCGCCTCGGCTTCCGCCTGGATGCTCATGTACTCCTTGCCGCGATGGCTCATTTCCATCACCGACATGCCGGAGCCATGCCAATCCAGCATTTCCTCGCCCGCCTGCTTCAACACTTCCTTGGGCAGCACCGCCGGACCGGCGGAGAAATTGTAGATCTGCGTCATACCCAACCCTCCTTTACTAGAGCGCGTTATTCGTTACTCTTCTTCGTCGTCGGTTTCAACGACCTTCTCCAGGCCGGAGAGCTTTTCGCCCTCGCCCAGGTTGATCAGCGTCACGCCTTGCGTGGCGCGGCCAAGTTCGCGAATTTCCTTGACGCGCGTACGGATCAGCACGCCGCCGGTGGTGATCAGCATGATCTCGTCGTCGTCATTGACCAGCTTGGCTGCGACCACCTTGCCATTGCGCGCCGATGTGGCGATCGCAATGACGCCTTGCGTGCCGCGGCCTGAATGGCGGAAATCGGCCAGCACCGTGCGCTTGCCGTAGCCGTTCTCGGTCGCGACCAGTACGGTTTGCTTGTCATGATCCGCGATCAGCAGCGACAACACCTGCTGCTTGGCTTGCAGTTTCATGCCGCGCACACCGCGCGTGGCACGGCCCATCGGCCTGACGTCTTCTTCGTCGAACCAGACGGCCTTGCCGCCATCGGAAACCAATACGACGTCATTGGCACCGTTGGTCACTTCCGCGCCAATCAGGAAATCGCCATCGTCCAGGTTGATGGCGATGATGCCGGCCTTGCGCGGGTTGGAAAATTCGGTCAGCGCGGTTTTCTTGACCGTGCCCTGGGAGGTCGCCATGAAGATGAAATGGTTCTCGTCGAACTCCTTGACCGACAGGATGGCGTTGATCTTTTCGCCTTCCTCCAGCGGGAACAGGTTGACGATGGGCTTGCCGCGGCTGATGCGCGAGCCCTGCGGTACTTCGTAGACCTTGAGCCAGTAGACGCGGCCGCGGCTGGAGAAACACAGGATGTAGTCGTGCGTATTGGCGACGAACATCTTGTCGATGAAATCGTCTTCCTTGGTCGCCGCCGCCTGCTTGCCGCGTCCGCCGCGACGCTGCGCGCGGTATTCCGCCAGCGGCTGCGACTTGATGTAGCCGGTGTGCGACAGCGTGACGACGACATCGGCCGGGGTAATCAGGTCTTCCAGCGAAATATCCTGCGCGTTGTGCTCGATCTCGCTGCGGCGCTTGTCATTGAACTGCGCCTTGATCGCGGACAGTTCGGTGACGATAATCTGCGTCACGCGCTCCGGCTTGGCGAGGATGTCCAGCAGGTCGGTGATGACATCCATCACGTCCTTGTATTCGGTGACGATCTTGTCCTGCTCCAGACCGGTCAGGCGTTGCAGGCGCATCTGCAGGATTTCCTGCGCCTGCACGTCGGATAGCCGATAGCCGCTGTCCTTGAGGCCAAAGGCTTCGTCGAGGCCTTCCGGGCGCGAGGCATCCGAGGCGGCACGCTTGAGCATTTCCTCCACCACCGGCGACTTCCAGGTGCGCTCCATCAGCGATACCTTGGCTTCCGGCGGCGTCGGTGCGGCCTTGATCAGCGCGATCATCTCGTCCACATTGGCCAATGCCACCGCCAGGCCTTCCAGCACATGGCCGCGCGCGCGCGCCTTGCGCAGTTCGAATACGGTACGGCGCGTGACGACTTCGCGGCGATGGCGCAGGAAGGCTTCCAGCATCTGCTTCAGGTTGAGCAGTCGCGGCTGGCCGTCCAGCAGGGCCACCATGTTCATGCCGAAGGTATCCTGCAGCTGGGTCTGCTTGTACAGGTTGTTCAGCACGACTTCCGGCACTTCGCCGCGCTTCAGCTCGATCACCATGCGCATGCCGGACTTGTCCGATTCGTCGCGCAGGTCGGAAATGCCCTCGATCTTCTTGTCGTTGACCAGTTCGGCGATCTTTTCGATCAGCGACTTCTTGTTCACCTGGTAGGGCAGCTCGTCGACGATGATCGCCTGGCGTTCGCCACGGCCGATATCCTCGAAGTGCGTACGGGCGCGCATCACCACACGGCCGCGGCCGGTGCGATAGCCTTCCTTGACGCCCACCGTGCCGTAGATGATGCCCGCCGTCGGGAAATCCGGCGCCGGCACGATATCGATCAGTTCGTCGATGGTAATGTCGGAGTTTTCCAGCACCGCCATGCAGGCGTCGATGATTTCGCCCAGGTTGTGCGGCGGAATGTTGGTCGCCATGCCCACCGCGATCCCGGACGAGCCGTTGATCAGCAGGTTGGGAATGCGCGCCGGCATGATCAGCGGCTCATGCTCCGAACCGTCGTAGTTCGGCCCGAAATCGACTGTTTCCTTGTCGAGGTCGGCCAGCAGTTCGTGCGCGATGCGCGACATGCGGATTTCGGTATAACGCATCGCGGCGGCATTGTCGCCGTCGACCGAGCCGAAGTTGCCCTGGCCGTCGACCAGCATGTAGCGCAGCGAGAAATCCTGGGCCATGCGTACGATGGTGTCGTACACCGCGGTATCGCCGTGCGGGTGGTATTTACCGATTACGTCGCCGACGATACGCGCCGATTTCTTGTAGGGGCGGTTCCAGTCGTTGGAAAGCTCGTGCATCGCGTAGAGAACGCGGCGATGAACCGGTTTCAATCCGTCTCGTACATCGGGCAATGCACGGCCCACGATTACGCTCATCGCGTAATCGAGGTAGGAACGGCGCATCTCTTCTTCTAGGCTGACGGGGAGTGTTTCTTTGGCGAACTGATCCATAAATCCTGTTGATTCAGCGATGGCAATAAAGCCTCGATTCTAGCATGAGATGGCCGCCTCTATCACGCCAAATGCCGATCCCGACAGCAGTTGCAGGCGATGCCGACGGCATGTCAAAACGCATTGATTACAAATCCCTTTTTTATTCATTGTTGAATTGCTGTGGTAGCTGCCGCATGATGTACGTTTGGTTTCAACAACAACAGCCTCAAGGAGAACCAACATGGCAAGTACCGTCACCCTCAAAGGCAATCCGGTCGATGTCGCAGGCGACTTCCCAAAAGTCGGCCAAACCGCCCCCGATTTCACGCTCGTCAACCAGGATCTGCAGAACGTCACCCTTGCCGATTTCGCCGGCAAACGAAAAGTATTGAATATTTTCCCCAGCGTTGACACTCCCACATGCGCCACTTCGGTACGCAAGTTCAACCAAGCAGTCAGCGAACTGCCGAACACCGTGGTGCTATGTGTTTCCGTCGACCTCCCCTTTGCGCAAAAGCGGTTCTGCGCGGCGGAAGGCATTGCCAACGTCACCACGTTGTCCACCATGCGCGGCCGCGAATTCCTGCAGAATTACGGCGTCGCCCTGGCCAGCAGCAAGCTGGAAGGCGTCGCAGCGCGGGCAGTCATCGTGCTGGACGAGAACAACAAGGTGCTGCATACCGAGCTGGTAAGCGAAATCACCACCGAGCCGAACTACGATGCAGTAGCGGCGGTTCTCAAGTAATCCCAAACACATCGTAATAATCGATAGAAATTCGACATGGGTTGAATTAAGCTATTGGGTTCTGCAACCCGATCAATTCAATCCAATAAGGAGAAATTCATATGGCCGTTCTCGTTGGCAAAGCCGCACCCAGCTTTACATCCGCCGCCGTCATGGGCGACAACAGCATCAACGACAATTTCACGCTGTCCGACCACATCAAGGGCAAGTATGCGGTCGTGTTCTTCTACCCGCTGGACTTCACTTTCGTCTGCCCATCCGAACTGATCGCTTTCGACCGCCGTCTGGAAGAGTTCAAGAAGCGCGGCGTGGAAGTGGTCGGCGTATCGATCGACTCGCACTTCACGCATCTCGCCTGGAAGAATACCCCCGTCAATCAAGGCGGCATCGGCAAGGTCGGCTACCCGCTGATCGCCGACATGAAGCACGATTACTGCAAGGCCTATGACGTGGAAGCCGATGCCGGCGTCGCGTATCGCGGCTCCTTCCTCATCGACCAGGCCGGCATCGTTCGCCATCAGGTCGTGAACGACCTGCCGCTCGGCCGCAACATCGATGAAATGCTGCGCATGATCGACGCGCTGCAGTTTACCGAAGAGCACGGCGAAGTCTGTCCGGCCGGTTGGAGCAAGGGCAAGGCCGGCATGAATGCCAGCCCGGAAGGCGTAGCCAAGTACCTGGCTACGCACGCCAACGAACTGTAAGAAAGTCGTTCACATCAATAAAAACGGGGCTTCGCCCCGTTTTTATTTTGACTCGCGACTAACGTTTCAATCCGCTTACCAAATCGGCTTTGATATCGTCGATATGCTCCAGCCCAACGGCGATGCGCACCAGTCCGTCGCCGATACCGGCCGCTGCCCGGGCCTCCGGCGTGACCCGGCTATGCGTCGTGGTCGCAGGATGGGTAATGGTGCTTTTCGCATCGCCAAGATTAGCGGTGATCGACAGCATGCGCGTGGCATCGATCAAGGCCCATGCGGCGTCCTTGCCGCCCTTCACATCGAACGACACAATGCCGCCTCCGGCCTTTTGCTGCCGCATCGCCAGGGCATGCTGGGGATGGGAAGCCAGCCCCGGGTAATACACACGCGCCACCTGCGGCTGCGCTTCCAGCCATTGCGCCAGGGCCAGCGCATTACGCGAATGCGCGTCCATGCGCAAGGCAAGCGTTTCCATGCCCTTGAGGAATACCCAGGCATTGAACGCGCTCATGGTCGGCCCAGCCGTACGCAGAAAACCGTATACCGGTTCCAGCAGGTCCTTTTTCCCCAACACGGCACCGCCGAGACATCTCCCCTGGCCATCGATGTACTTGGTCGCGGAGTGGATCACGATATCCGCGCCGAGCGCCAGCGGCTTCTGCAAGGCAGGGGTGCAGAAACAATTGTCGACCGCCAGCAGTGCGCCGGATTTTTTCGCCAATGCGGCCAGCGTAGCAATATCGCAAACCTCGGTCAGCGGATTGGACGGAGTCTCGACAAAGAACAATTTGGTATTCCGCTGGACCGCTGCCGCCCACTCTGCCTCGTCGGTCAGGGACACGAAAGTCGTTTCCAGCCCCCAGCGTTTCAGGATGTTGCCGAACAGCTGCACGCTGGTGCCGAAAATACTGCGCGAAGCGACGACATGGTCCCCCGTGGAACATAAACCCATCACGCAAGCGAGGATGGCCGACATGCCACTGGAAGTAGCCACGCAATATTCCGCACCCTCCAATGCCGCCAGCTTGTCCTGGAACATGGTGACGGTAGGGTTGGTGAAGCGCGAATAGATGTTGCCCGGCTCCTGCCCGCCAAAACGGGCGGCGGCCTGCGCGGCACTCTCGAAAACGAAACTCGAGGTGAGAAAGATGGCTTCGGAATTTTCGCCGAATTCGGTATGCGCACTGCCCGCGCGCACGCCCAGCGTTTCCGGATGTTTGGAGTGTTCCATGGCTGATCGTCCTTCTGCCCATTCCAGGCAATAAAAAACCCGTTTCAGCAATGGCTAAAACGGGCTTGTCTGGCTCGCTTTAGCTGCATTTGTAATGCGCCCGCAAGCTGAAACTGTCAAATCGGCGCAGACTTCACGATAAAACCCTGGCGATGCTTTGTCAACCCGGGATCAGGCGGCCTCTTCTTCGTGATTCTCCGAACCTACCAGGTTCAGGTCCAGTTGTGTGCTTGAATTGGCCGGCTTCTGGATCTTGTCCATATCGCCGCGCGCGGATTCGATTTCGGCCAGATAGGTTTCGGTAATGTCGCCGGTCACGTAGCAGCCATTGAAGCAGGAACAATCGAATTGCTGAATAGCAGGATTGCTCAACTGGATGTCGCGCACCAGCGCGTCGAGGTCCTGGTAGATCAACGCATCGGCACCGATCTCGCGGCAGATTTCCTCATCGCTGCGGCCGGTAGCCAGCAATTCATCGCGCGACGGCATGTCGATGCCATACACATTGGGGAAGCGCACAGGCGGCGCGGCGGAAGCGAAATATACCTTGTTGGCACCGGCTTCGCGGGCCATTTGCACGATGCGCTGCGAGGTCGTCCCACGCACGATGGAGTCGTCCACCAGCAACACGTTCTTGCCCTTGAATTCCATGCCGATCGGATTGAGTTTCTGGCGTACCGATTTCTTGCGCTGCGCCTGGCCTGGCATGATAAAGGTACGGCCGATGTAGCGGTTCTTGATGAAGCCTTCGCGGTAGGTCAGATTCAATGCGTTCGCAAGCTGCAGCGCACTTGGCCGGCTGGTATCGGGGATCGGGATGACCACGTCTATGTCCAGATGCGCCCATTCGCGATGAATTTTCTCGGCCAGGCTCTCGCCCATGTGCAGCCGCGTCTGGTAGACAGAGACGCCGTCGATCACGGAGTCGGGGCGCGCGAGATAGACGTATTCGAAAATACACGGGCTCAGTACCGGATTCTCGGCGCATTGGCGCGCATGGAAATTGCCGTCCATGTCGATGAAAATCGCTTCGCCGGGAGCTACGTCGCGTACTAGCTGGAAGCCCAGCACATCCAACGCCACACTTTCGGAAGCCACGACATATTCCACACCTTTTGCCGTCTCGGACTTGCCGATCACCAGCGGGCGGATACCGAACGGGTCGCGGAATGCCAGCAAGCCGTAGTTGGCGATCATCGCCACCACGCCGTACGCACCTTTGACCCGCTTGTGCACGCCGGTCACGGCGTCGAATACCATGTCCACGTCCAATGCGGTGTTACGCGCACTGCTTTCGATTTCATGCGCCAGGACGTTGAGCAGTACTTCGGAATCGGAGGATGTATTGATGTGGCGGAGATCCTGTCGGAACATCTCGCGCTTCAGCTGATCCGAGTTGGTCAAATTTCCGTTGTGGCCGAGCACGATGCCGAACGGGGAGTTCACGTAGAACGGCTGCGCCTCGGCAGCGGAAGAGGAACCGGCGGTCGGATAACGCACGTGAGCAATACCGACATTGCCGATCAGGTTGCGCATGTGGCGGGTCTGGAACACGTCCTGCACCAGGCCGTTGTTCTTGTGCATGTAGAACGTGCCGCCATCGCTGGTGACGATGCCTGCAGCGTCCTGGCCGCGATGTTGCAGTACCAGAAGCCCGTCATACAGCATCTGATTGACGGGATTCTTGCCGACGATACCGATAATTCCGCACATGCGTGTGATCGCTCCTGCTGATACGCTTAAGTTAGTCGTAATTAATATGCTTGGCAATGCCTTCCGGCAGCCATGGCAACGCGCTGGTCACCAGCGCCTCCAGCGGCGCACTGAACATCGCATCCCGCCAGAAAGGCTCGCGCGGCAGCGTGGTCAATCCACCCAACAGCACGATAATGCTGATGATCAGGACGCCGCGCACCAAACCGAACAACGCTCCCAGCCATCGGTCCAGCCAGCCGAGGCCGATTTTCTTGAAGACTTCCGCCATCGCGATCGCCAACAGACTGCTGATCAGCAATGTGACCAGAAAAAGTATCAGAAACGCCGCCAGCAATCGTAGCGATTCGCCAGGAATCGCTTGCGGTAGCAAAGACGCAAGTTGCAAGGCATAGATCTTTGCAACGAAAAATGCAGCCACCCATCCGGCAAGCGAGAGCGTTTCACGCAGGAAACCGCGCAATATGCTCAGCAGAATCGACAAGCCCAGAATGCCGAGTACTGCATAATCAAAAAACGTCATGGCTCAGCCGGCCCTTCCGTGACCCTGCCTACTTCGCCACCACTATGCCCGCAGTTCCCGCCGCTTTCAGTTTATCGCGCGCTTTCTCCGCTTCCGCGCGGGAGCCATAAGGGCCGATGCGCAAACGGAGCTTAGCGCCGCTAGGCGTATTCAATTTCTCGGTATACGCCTTGTAACCATTCGCTGCCAGCTTGCTTTGCAATTGCTTCACATTGGCCGCATCGGAAAACACGCCAATCTGCACTACAAATGCCTCGCCTGCTGCGGGCTTCTCCGCAGTCTTGGCCTTTGGCGCAGCCGTTTCGTTCCTGGGCGCAGCCTCAAGCGGTTTGGCCGGTTCAATCTTAGGTTCAGGCGCTTTGTCCGGAACCGGCAAAGACTGCGGCGAAGGTGTTTCGACAGGAGTATCCGGAGATTGGTTCGCCGGAGGTGCAACTTCCTCGGCAGGTTCGACAGGGACGATCCTGGAGGAAAAATCGCTGTCCTCCTGGCTGGGGATATTGACGGCGATTTCGGTTTGCGGCGTTTGTGCTTCGCGGTCATCCAGCACCATCGGCAACACTGTCACCATCAGCAGAACCAAGGCAATGGCGCCGACCAGACGGCGCCTGGCCCGTTTTCTCAACTGGATTTCCTGCTCGCTCAACTTTTCAGTTGCCATGATATTCCTAAGGTACGGGACGAACGGTGGGCAAGGCACGCAACACATCGGCCACCGTGTAGAAAGAACCGAAGGCCGCAATTCTATCATTTTCACCGGCACTCATACAGGCTTCACGGAAAGCGGAAACGACATCCTCATGGCATTGAACGCTGGCCGAGGGAGCAATGACATGCAGATGTTCTGCCAGCACCTGGGCACGCGCACCACGCGCTTCATGTATATCGGCCACGAACCATTTATCGATCACTTCGACCAGCTCCTGCACAACCCCGGGAATATCCTTGTCCGCTAGCATGGCGAATACCGCCAGTGTTTGGCCATCATGTGGCGATACCCTGAGATTCTGCGCCAGCCCTTTGGCTGCATGCGGATTATGCGCAACGTCGAGGATGACATCAGGCTGACCGGGGAACACCTGGAAACGTCCTTGCAATGCCACCTGCTGCAATCCTGCCCGGATGGCCTTTTCGCTGACCGGCAGGTGCGACTGCATGGCATGCACCGCTTCCACCGTACAGCTGGCGTTGTAAAGCTGGAAGTCGCCGCTCAATGCGGGCAGCGGCAAACTGGGCATCCGTAGTTCGCCGGATACGAAATCCCAGCCCTCCGGTTGCCTCTCGAAACTGAAATGCCGGCCTATCTGCCGGTATTCGGCGCCGATATCGATGACGTGGCCGATCACGGTATCGGGAGGCAAGGGATCGCCGCAGATGGCGGGGACTCCAGGGCGATAAATACCGGCCTTCTCCCGCCCTATGCTTTCACGGCTAGGCCCAAGATATTCGACATGATCAAGATCGACGCTGGTCAGCACCGCGCAGGCTGGTTCGAATACATTGACGGCATCCAGCCGTCCGCCCAGTCCGACTTCAAGAATGGCAACCTGAACGTCGCTTTCGATAAACAGCCACATCGCCGCCAAGGTGCCGAACTCAAAGTATGTCAGCGGCGTATGTAGCCGCGCGCGTTCGACGGCTTCGAAGGCGCGGCACAACTCACTGTCGGAAGATTCGATGCCACCGATACGGACGCGCTCGTTGTAGCGCAGCAAATGGGGCGAGGTATAGCAGGCCGCGCGATAACCGGCTTCGAGATAGATGCGCTCCAGCATCGCGCAGGTCGATCCCTTGCCATTGGTGCCGGCGACCGTAATGATGGGGAACCGCGGATTTAGCCCTAGCCTACCGGCGACGCGACTGACGCGGTCCAGGCCGAGGGCGATCGGCTTGGGATGCAGCTGTTCTAGATAGGAAAGCCAGCCGGGAAGATCGACTGGCAGAACATGGGGATGAGTATCGGGCTCAGGCAACGGCAGTATGGTGCATCAGGTTGCCGATCAGCTTGGCGAGCTTGTCGCGCATTTCTCGCCGATCAACAATCATGTCGATGGCCCCATGTTCGAGCAGGAACTCGGCGCGCTGGAAGCCCTCTGGCAAGGTTTCGCGCACAGTTTGCTCAATGACACGAGGTCCCGCAAAACCGATCAAAGCTTGAGGTTCGGCGATGATGATGTCGCCCAGCATGGCAAAGCTGGCTGACACGCCGCCCATGGTGGGGTCCGTCAACACCGAGATGAACGGCAACTGCGCATTGCTCAGCTGCGTCAGTGCGGCACTGGTCTTGGCCATCTGCATCAGCGAGAACAGGCCTTCCTGCATGCGTGCCCCGCCGCTGGCGGCAAAGCAGATGAATGGCGCTTTCTGCTCGATGGCAGCCGAAACGCCGCGCACGAAGCGCTCGCCGACGACCGAGCCCATCGAACCGCCCTGGAACTTGAATTCGAATGCCGCAGCGACCACCGGTACCGTTTTGATCGCGCCCTGCATCACGACCAGCGCATCGGTCTCGCCGGTATCCGCCTGGCTCGCCTTGATGCGGTCGGCGTAACGCTTGCTGTCCTTGAACTTGAGCGGGTCGAGCGGCGTGATTTCGGCGCCGATCTCGAAACGGCCTTCCGCGTCCAGCACGAAGTCAAGCCGGGTGCGTGCGGAAATGCGGTTGTGATAGCCGCATTTGGGACACACTTCCTGGTTGTTCTCAAGATCGGTACGGTAAAGCACCGCTTCGCAGGAAGAGCACTTGCTCCACAGCCCTTCCGGCACTGTCTTGCGATTGGCGCCGAGGCCGCGTTTGATTTTCGGGGGAAGAAGTTTCTGTAACCAGCTCATAGTAGCCTTTTAGTGTGAATCGACCGCAGCGCGCAGCTCTTGTATCAGCTTATCGAGATTGGCGGTCACGTTCTGTTCGGTTGAATTTTCCACTTCCTGGACCATGCGGCTGCCGACGACCACGGCATCGGCAATAGCCGCGACCGCCTTCGCAGTTGCCGCGTCACGCACACCAAAGCCGACGCCAACGGGCAACGCAGTCTTGCTGCGGATTGCAGCGACCTTCTCCGCCACATCGGCCAGATCGAGGTTAGCCGAGCCGGTCACGCCGCGCAGGGAGACGTAATAAATGAAACCGCGCGCAGCCGCCACAACAGCGTCCACGCGTTCCGGCGCCGACGTTGGCGCCAGCAGAAAAATCGGATCGATATTGTATTGCGCCAGATACTTGAACGCTTCGCTGCTTTCTTCCGGAGGGAAGTCCACTGTCAGGACGCCATCCACCCCAACTTCGGCACAACGCTGGGCAAACTGCGCCCAGCCCATTGCCTCGATGGGATTGCCGTAGCCCATCAGCACCACGGGGGTCGTCGTATTTGTCTTGCGAAACTCCGCCACCATGTCCAGCACGTTGCGCAAGCTGATCTTGTACACAAGCGCACGTTCGGAAGCACGCTGAATCGTGGGTCCGTCCGCCATCGGATCAGAAAAAGGCACGCCCAGTTCGATCACGTCCGCGCCACCTTGCACAAGTGCGTGCATCATCGGCACGGTTTGCTTGGGATTCGGATCGCCGGCGGTAATGAAGGGGATGAGCGCCTTGCGTTGTTGTTGTTTGAGTTGATCGAAGACGGCCTTAATACGACTCACAGCGTGATTCCCTTGATACGAGCAACAGTATTCATGTCCTTGTCGCCGCGGCCGGACAGGTTGACCAGGATGGCCTTGTCCTTGCCCATGGACGGCGCGATCTTCATCGCATAGGCCAAAGCATGACTCGATTCCAGCGCGGGAATGATGCCCTCGAAACGACATAGCGCATCGAACCCGCCGATTGCCTCATCGTCATTGATCGCGACGTATTGCGCGCGATGAATATCCTTGAGCAGGCAATGCTCCGGCCCCACGCCAGGATAATCCAGGCCAGCGGAGATCGAATGCGTCTCGATGATCTGGCCGTTTTCGTCCTGCATCAGATAAACCTTGTTGCCATGCAGCACGCCGATCTTGGCATTGGCCGTCAGCGGCGCCGCATGCTGGCCCGTGGCAATGCCGTGGCCGCCCGCTTCCACGCCGACCAGCTGCACCCCCTCTTCCTCGATGTAGGGATGGAACATGCCGATGGCATTGGAGCCGCCGCCAACGCAGGCAATCACCACATCGGGCTGGCGTCCGATCAATTCAGGCATCTGCACCTTGGCTTCATTGCCGATGACGCACTGGAAGTCGCGCACCATCATGGGGTACGGGTGCGGCCCCGCAGCCGTACCGAAAATGTAGAACGTGCTTTCGCAATTGGTTACCCAGTCGCGTATGGCTTCGTTACAAGCATCCTTGAGCGTCTTGGATCCACTTTCCACCGGCACCACGGTGGCGCCCAGCAGCTTCATGCGGAACACGTTGGGCGCTTGGCGTTGCACGTCTTCGGCGCCCATGTATACCACGCACTCCATGCCGAAACGCGCAGCCACGGTGGCGGTCGCGACGCCATGCATGCCGGCACCTGTTTCAGCAATGACACGCTTCTTGCCCATACGCTTCGCCAAAAGGGCCTGGCCGATGGCATTGTTGATCTTGTGTGCGCCGGTGTGGTTGAGATCTTCGCGCTTGAGGTAGATTTGCGCGCCGCCGAAATGCTCGGAAAGGCGCTTGGCATGATAGATCGGGCTGGGACGGCCGACGTAATGCTTCAATTCATACGCGAACTCGGCCTTGAAATCGGGGTCGTCACGAAAATGTTCATATTGGCGGCGCAACTCATCGACCGCCGGAATCAGCGTTTCCGCCATATAGATGCCGCCGAACTGACCGAAGTGGCCATGCGCATCCGGAAAATCGTAATTACCCATCATCCAACTCCTCGCATGAACGCAGCGATCTTGTCTGCGTCCTTGATTCCTTTTTCGCGCTCTACGCCACCGCTGACATCCACGGCATATGGCTTCAGTTGACGGATCGCTTCGCCGACATTGTCCGCGTCCAGCCCTCCCGCCAAGATGATAGGCATCGAAAAGTCTCGCGGTACCAAATTCCAATCGAAAGTTTTTCCCGTTCCGCCCGCCATTCCAGGCATATAGGTATCCAGCAGCAAAGCTTTCGCATCGGCAAAAGAGGCCGCATATTGTAGCAAATTTGTGTCAGGCCTGACGCGCACTGCCTTGAGATAAGGTACGCCGAACTGACGGCAATATTCCGGGGATTCGTCACCATGAAACTGCAATAGGTCGAGGCGTACCTGAGAAAGCACTTCGCGCACATAATCCGGCTCGGCGTCGACGAACAAGCCTACCGCATCGATGAAGGGCGGCAGCTGCATCGCGATAGCGGCGGCGGCACTCGGCTGAATGTAGCGGGGACTGGGCTCGTAGAACACCAACCCGATAGCGTCGCAACCGCTTGCCGCAGCAGCCTTTGCATCTTCGGCGCGGGTGATGCCGCAAATTTTGACCCGGGTACGCAATCGTGAACTCTCGAAAAACCGTAAGCCTATCCGAAAGCGGCCCGGCTGTCAGCCGGAAGGCAGTATGAGTTCGCTTAGGCGACGCTGGCAATCGGGCAGCTCCCAGCGCGCTTCATACCCGACGCCTACGAGGTAGAGTCCGCCGGCAGCAAAGGTGGGCGGTGCAAGCAGGCGATTGCGCTCGGCAAGCAATGACTGCATCCGTTGGGGCGGATAGTGGCCTTTGCCGATATAAACCAATGCTCCCACCATGTTACGAACCTGATGATGCAAAAACGCACTCGCGCAAAATTCGAACAATATGCAATCGCCGTTGCGCCGCACCTTTGCTCGATGCAGAATTTTGATCGGCGACCTGGCTTGGCAGCCCGCTGCACGAAACGCGCTGAAATCGTGCTCCCCAATAAGGTAATCGGCCGCTTCCTGCATGGCTTCTGCATCCAGCGGCAAATGAAACCAGCCAGCCTTGCCGGCCAGGACGGCGGGCGCTACCGGGCGGTTGATCAATAGATATTGATAGCTGCGTTGATGCGCTGAAAAACGCGCATGGAATTCCTCCGGAACTTCCTTTGCCCACAGAACGCGCACGCTGGCCGGAAGAAAAGCGTTCACGCCACGGACCCATGCGGTCATCGGGCGCTGTACTTCGACATCGAAATGCGCCACTTGCAATAGCGCATGGACGCCAGCATCCGTACGCCCGGCGGCATTCACACTTACGGAATGCCCTGCCACCTGCCGTACGGCCTCCTTGAGATGATCCTGTACGCCGCAACCTTCAGGCTGGCTTTGCCATCCGCAAAAGCCGCTGCCATCATATTCAAGGCCAACCGCAATCCTCATAGCATGCAACCGATGCCGGTGAGCGAGGCCGCAAGCAGAAACACCACTCCATCCAGGGGTGTAAATCTTGGCAGGGAAAATCGAACGCTATCGATGGCAGACCGGCTTTCGGCATCGGAAATCATATCGAACAAACCTCGGAAAGCGGTTTTTTCTCGCGGCTGTTCGAGTTCGGCGTAGTGCAAGGTCAGCCACAATCTCGCGGTAAATTTACCTGCTGGAACTCCAAGCGATTGCAACGGCAGCAGGAGTCGATAGATCCCGGCCATCAAGGCCGACCTCTGCGTTGTACCGAGAAGCAGGGCAAGAGCTGTCAGCATCACCGCCAGACGGCCTGCCTGCAACAGACCTTCCCGAAGACCTTCATAAGTAGGTGCGATCCCGGCGTCCCAGCCTCGGACATATTCCCCAGGTGTTGCAAAGGCATAAATCAGGAGTAGCGTCATCATCAGCCAGCGTGACCGATACAGGATTTTGCGCAGCAAGCCAACATGCCAGTAAAGAGCCATTGCAACAAGCGCACTTCCGGCGATCAGCAGCGCCTGCAGTGTCATGAATTGCACCGTGACTGCCAGCAACACCAATAACACAATTCGAACGGAAGGATGCATGTTATGGATCCAAATGAAAAGGCCGGGCATATGCCCGGCCCGTTGCATGAATTCGTTGCCTTAAGCCAGCGAATCCAGCATTTTCTTGGCACGCTCGCGTTGTTGCGGCCCGCCCTCCTGCAGCACTTCCTCGAGCAGTTCGCGTGCACCTTCCGTGTCGCCCATGTCCATATAGGCGGTCACCAGGTCGAGCTTGGTATCGACATCGGACGACTCCGCACCCGAAAGCGTAATTTCCTCGTCCGCTGATTCAGCGGCACTGGCAGCGGGTTCGCCAATGTCCAGGCTGATGCCGGAAAGGTCCAGGTCCGGAAGCGGAGCGGCCGGAGCGGGCGATTCCTCTGCAGTCGCAGCCTCTACATCCAGATCAAAATTGAAATCGAGGGCATTCTCCTGCTCCGTAGCGGGGGTCTCTTCCGATACATCCTCGATCACGATTTCTTCGATCACGTCTTCGGTTGCAGCCGGCTCAACTAACGATTCGGGCTGAGCATCAAGTTCATCGCTAACCATTTCCGAAGCATCGAATGCGAAGGGCTCTTCAGGCGTTTCATTCACCTCGATGCTTTCCGACGGCTGCTCCTCAGCAAAAGAGGACGCATCGAATTCCATAGGCGCGATGGGTTCTTCTGCAGCAGGAGATTCCGTTGCTTCCGGCAGAGACAAAGCCTCTTCTTCGCTTGGCGTCTCTGTTCCTGGCAAGGTCAATTCCGGCAAATCGAAATTAATCTCCTCCACCGTTTCCTCGGTGGCGGGCTCAGTTGGAAGTTCCGGCAACGAGAACTCGTTTTCGGAAGGCATACCCGGAACCGGGATTACGGCCTCAGGCTGAGTTTCAACCGGGCCGGACGAACGCTCATCGATATCGAATGCAGGCAGCGCGAAGGAATTTTCTTCTTCCGCCGCTTCCTTTTCCAGGGATGGCTCTATGTCCGGCAAGCCAAGCTCAGCAGCGCCGAGTTGTACATTTTCCTCTGCGGCCGGCTCGGGAAGCTCGAATTGCAAGCCCATGTCGCTCGATTCATCAGCGGCTTGTTCCAGCGCTTCTTCCTCTTTTTCGGTTGCGGCAGGCGTTTCGAATGCGCCAAGATCAGGCAAGGCCTCGACCTCCTCCGATCCGTCGCCATCCCTTTCGATTCCAGCCTGCAGCTCGGAATCATCGGCCGCCAGCATGCCAAGGTCGAAGTCCAGGCTGTTATCCTGGATTTCCTCCTGCTCTGCTGCTTCCTGCACCTCATCCGAGTCGCGGGACGCCATTCCCAAAGCTGCCGCTGCAACAGCTGCTCCAGTAGCTGCCTGTATGACGGTGGAGGCGTCAGATGGAGCGGACGTGGCCGATGCAGATGCGCCTTCTCCTGTCGCTCCCACGTACATCGGGTTATCCGGCTCGAGCCCTCGCCCCATTTCTGCAACCCGGCTCCAGATGGGATCGATAGTTCCCAATGTGGCATAAAGTTCGCCAGCGAGGGTTTCAAATGCAACCGCATCCTTGCGATTCGCATAAATCTCGAGCAATTTCAGGTGAAGCTCGTAGCGTTTCGGCTCCTTGCCGATGGCATCCTTGAGAATCTCCTCAGCCTGCGCATCGCGGCCATAGGCCATGTAAACTTCCGCTTCCGAAATCGGATCGACGTCGCTGGTATCGATCATCCCGGCGCCATTACGATGCGCAAAGTCGGACATGAACGATGTTTCGCCGGTATCGACCGCCGCACCTGCGGTTGTTCCAAATACCGTGTCCGATTTGAGTCCGCTGGAAGTGAGGATCCCCTTCTCGAAGCTATCGAGGTTTTTTCTGCGCTGGCTACGCAGCAGCAGCCACCCGCCGATCAACAGCAGCAATATGCCGCCGACAGCTCCCAGCATCATGGGGTCCTGGATCAACCTGTCGAGCAGCGCAGGCTCGGCGGGAGTTTCCACTGGCGGTTTAGGTGCCGGTGCCGGCTTCGCCTGCTCGGTTGGAGCAGGTTGTTCGGCTGGAGCTGGCTGCTGGTCTTGCGGCTGAGCGGGAGGAGGTACGGCTTCGGCGCCCGGTTGCTGATTGGCTTTCTGCAAATCGGAGAGAATTTGGTTCTGAACCAGCAGAAGCTTCTGCATGTCCTGAATCTGTTTTTCAAAAAAAGCGATGCGCTCGTTAACTTCGGAAATCGCCTTTTCCTGGGCAGTGGATTCTTCTTCCAGCGCCCGCATCTTATCGTCCGATATCGCAGCTGCGCCGGTTCCGCCTGCTCCCGCCTTCTCGGCGCCGGCGTCACTCTTGGAGAGCTTGACGACATCGCGCGGGCCGGTTGCCGGTGGAGCCGCGCGGTCTTCGGCCTGTGCGGTAATCTTGCCGCCTGAAGCTTGCGATTGCGTGTCTGCCGGGGCGGCGGCGGATTGCGCGACAGCCTGCGCTACATCATTACGATAAGCGTTCCAGTTGGAGGTATGGACGCGAACCTCTTGCAAGGCTTCCTGCGGATTGATCGCTCGCACCTCATCTTCGCGCGGAGCGCGGATAATCTGGCCCACCTTGAGCTGGTTCATGTTATCGCCCATGAACGCATCACGGTTGGAGCGATACAGGCTGACCAGCATTTGCTCCAGGGTTACATCATCAACCTGCATCTGACGTGCGACGTTGCGGAGAGTGTCGCCTCGTTTGGTGACATAGGTATCCGGGGCCGGAGAGCCGGAAGAATCAGGCCTTGCAGGCCTGGCTATCTGAGAGGTGCTTTTAGTAGTGTTTTTTTTTGAGGGAACAACTGTGGAGGGCAATTGTTTGCCTTCCACGGCAACAGCGGAACCTGAGGTTTCACCATCGCCATAACCGGGAGGATCCAGCAGTGCCGTATATTCGCGCAACAGCCTTCCGGTCGGCCAATCCACCTGGATCAGCATATCCAGGAACGGCTCGTTGATAGGCTGCGGACTGCTGAGCTTCAGTATCGGGGTGCCATCCGGCTTTTTGCTTAGCTCGACGCGGATGCCACCAAGGGAGGAGGCGCGTTCCACACCCTGCTCTGCATAAGTTTCGGATGGTGCAATTCGAGCCGACAGGGAAGAAAGCTCTTCCTTGTTCGCCGCTATCTCGATTTCCGCATTCAGCGGCTCTCCCAACCCCGACATCACTGTCATTTTTCCCAAACCGGCAGCACCGGCCGAGAACGGCATCAGCGCTAGGCATACTGCCAGGGTAATCCGCTTGATTTTGGAGTTATGCACTATCCCACCCTTATCCAACAATTTTGTCTTTATCACGCTAACATCAAATAGTTAGACATGCAAGCTCATCCCACACATGAGAAGAGGTTTTGAAGTATACGCTGATGTTACGATTCCGGATGGCTGGAAACAGCTTGCTCAGCCTTCGACCAGAATCCGCATCATTCTGCGCAAGGGCTCGGCAGCGCCCCATAGCAACTGATCCCCTACGGTAAAAGCCGAGAGGTATTCGTTGCCCATATTCATTTTACGCAGCCGCCCTATCGGTACAGTCAGCGTGCCGGTCACGGCAGCAGGAGTCAACTCACGCATGCTGGCTTCGCGTTCATTCGGCACCACCTTTACCCAATCATTGGCCGAGCCGATGATGCCTGACAACTCGTCCAGCGGCACGTCGCGGGTCAGCTTGATGGTCAACGCCTGCGAATGGCAACGCATGGCACCGATACGCACGCACAGGCCATCGATAGGAGTCGGGCTGGCTTCGCGGCCGAGAATCTTGTTGGTTTCCGCACCGCCCTTCCATTCCTCCTTGCTCTGGCCGTTGCCAAGGTCCTTGTCGATCCAGGGAATCAGGCTGCCGGCAAGCGGCACGCCGAAGTGCGCAGTAGGGAAGCGCTCATCACGCAAGGTACCCGCGACCTCGCGGTCAATGTCCAGGATCGCGGAAGCCGGATCGCGCAACAAGTCGCCCGCCACGCGGTGCGCCTCGCCCATCTGCTGCAGCAGTTCGCGCATGTTTTGCGCACCGGCACCGGAGGCGGCCTGGTAGGTCATCGAAGTCGCCCACTCCACGAGATTTTCGCGGAACAGTCCACCCAGCGCCATCAGCATCAGCGATACCGTGCAGTTGCCGCCAATCCAGTTGCGGCCGCCTTGTGCAAGCGCGTCCTGGATCACGTTGCGGTTGACGGGGTCGAGAATGATGACCGCGTCCTTTTCCATGCGCAGCGTGGAGGCGGCATCGATCCAGTGGCCGTTCCAGCCCTCGCTGCGCAGCTTGGGGAATATCTCGGTTGTATAGTCGCCGCCCTGGCAGGAAATGATGATATCCATCGTCTTCAGTTCGCCGATGCTCTTCGCGTCCTTGAGCGGAGGCACTTCACGGCCGACGTCCGGCCCCTTGCCGCCTGGATTGGAGGTCGTGAAGAACACTGGCTCGATCAGATCGAAATCGCGCTCCTCGCGCATGCGCTGCATGAGCACCGAGCCCACCATCCCGCGCCAACCGACAAAACCTACTCTTTGCATCTGCCTATCCTCTAGTGAAAAGTGAAACGTGATGCCCACCCGGCGCTTTGCGCCACCCTCCCTGGCGAGAGGGTTACGTTTCACTTTTCACATTTCACGTTTCACATAATTACAGCGCCGCGACCACCGCGTCGCCCATGGCATTGCAGCCGACCTTGTTCGTGCCTTCCGTCCAGATGTCGCCGGTACGGTAACCCTGCGCCAGCGCCTTCTTGACGGCATCCTCGATGCGCACAGCGTTCGCTTCGTCATTAAAAGTGTAACGCAGCATCATGGCAGCCGACAGGATGGTCGCCAACGGGTTTGCGATGTCCTTGCCCGCGATGTCCGGCGCGGAACCGTGGCTGGGCTCGTACATGCCCTTGTTGTTCGCGTCCAGCGATGCGGAGGGCAGCATGCCGATGGAGCCGGTCAGCATGGAGGCCTCGTCCGACAGGATATCGCCGAAAATGTTGCCGGTGACCATCACGTCGAACTGCTTGGGAGCACGTACGAGTTGCATCGCGGCGTTGTCGACGTACATATGGCTCAGTTCGACTTCCGGGTACTCCTGGGACAGCTCTATCATCACCTGGCGCCACAGCTCGGTGGTTTCCAGCACGTTGGCCTTGTCCACGGAGCACACCTTCTTGTTGCGCTTCATCGCGATATCGAACGCGACGCGGCCGATGCGCTTGATCTCGGATTCGTTGTAGCGCATGGTATTGATGCCTTCGCGCTCGCCGTTCGGAAGCGTCGAAATGCCGCGCGGCTGGCCGAAATAGATGTCGCCGGTCAGTTCGCGCACGATCATGATATCCAGGCCCGACACCACCTCCGGCTTCAGCGTGGAGGCGGAGGCCAGCTCCGGATACAGCAGCGCCGGACGCAGGTTGGCGAACAGATTCAGCTCCTTGCGGATGCGCAGCAGGCCGCGCTCCGGGCGCAGATGACGCTCCAGCTTGTCGTACTTCCAGTCGCCGACGGCGCCGAGCAGCACAGCGTCGGCTGCCTGTGCCAGTTTGAGCGTAGCTTCCGGCAGCGGATCGCCGGCCGCCTCATAACCTGCACCGCCGATCGGCGCTTCTTCCATTTCCAGGCCGATATTCAGCGCATTCAGGACCTTGACGGCCTGCGCCACGATTTCGGGGCCTATGCCGTCGCCCGGGAGAACTGCGATTTTCATGAAACTATTCCAGATGAATTAATTAAACAGCCAGGGCTGCGTGGCGCGATGCCGGCCTTCGAACTCCCTGATCTTGTCCACTTGCCGCAAGGTCAGGCCAATGTCGTCAAAGCCATTGAGCAGGCAATATTTGCGATGGCCATCGACGTCAAAGAAAAATGATTCGCCGGAAGGCGTGGTGACGGTCTGTTTCTCCAGATCGACAGCGAGTCGATAGCCTTCGCTTGCTGCCACCTCATCGAATAGCTTGTCGACAATGGAGGCATCCAGCTTGATCGGAAGAATGCCGTTCTTGAAGCAATTATTGAAGAAGATATCCGCGAAGCTCGGCGCGATGATCGCGCGGAAGCCGTAGTCCAGCAGCGCCCACGGCGCATGCTCGCGGCTCGATCCGCAGCCGAAGTTCTCGCGCGTCAGCAGCACGCTTGCCCCCCGGTAACGCGGCTGGTTCAGCACGAAGTCCGGGTTCAACGGACGCTGGCTGTTATCCATGCCGGGTTCGCCATGGTCGAGATAGCGCCATTCATCGAATGCATTGGGGCCGAAGCCTGAACGCTTGATCGACTTCAGGAACTGCTTGGGTATGATGGCGTCGGTATCGACATTGGCGCGATCCAGCGGCGCCACCAACCCATCAAGAGTGGTAAAGCTGTCCATTAATAACTCTTTTTCTCTTCGGCCTTGTTTTCGATCTTGTCGCCCAGCTTGGAAACGTCCTTGCCCAGGCCCTGCATGGTGTTGCAACCTGACAGCCCGATGACGCCAACCGCGATCATGGCCAGCATGGAGAATTTCAACATTGCAGAATTTTTCATGGTAACCCCCAGATATTATTGATAATTTCTGACATCCACAAAATGCCCGGCGATCGCCGCGGCCGCGGCCATTTCCGGACTGACCAGGTGCGTGCGTCCCCCCTGCCCCTGGCGTCCCTCGAAGTTGCGGTTGGACGTCGCGGCACAGCGCTCGCCCGGCTCCAGCCGGTCGGCGTTCATCGCCAGGCACATCGAGCAGCCCGGCTCGCGCCATTCGAAACCCGCATCCTTGAATATCTTGTCGAGGCCTTCCTTTTCCGCCTGCGCCTTGACCAGGCCGGAACCCGGCACCACCAGCGCCAGCTTGACGTTGCCGGCGATGCGCTTGCCCTTGGCAACCGCGGCGGCGGCACGCAGGTCTTCGATGCGCGAATTGGTGCAGGAGCCGATGAACACCTTGTCGATGGCGATATCCTCGATCGGCGTATTCGCCTGTAAACCCATGTAGGCGTAGGCGCGTTCCCAGTCGCCTCGCTGCACCTCGTTGCGCGCCTGGCTGAGATCCGGCACGCGGCCGTTGATCCCGACGACCATCTCCGGCGAGGTGCCCCAGGTCACTTGCGGCTGGATATCGGCAGCATCGAGTTCCACCACGGCATTGAACCTGGCGCCTGCATCGCTGGTGAGCGTGCGCCAGTAAGCCACGGCCTGGTCCCATTGTTCCGCGTTCGGCGAATAAGGGCGGCCCTTGAGGTAGTCGATGGTGGTATCGTCCACCGCCACCATGCCGGCCCGCGCGCCGGCTTCGATAGCCATGTTGCACAGCGTCATGCGGCCTTCCATCGACAGCGCGCGTATGGCCGAACCGGCGAACTCGATCGCGTAGCCGGTGCCGCCAGCGGTACCGATCTTGCCGATGATCGCCAGCGCGATGTCCTTGGCGGTCACGCCCTTTTGCAGCGCGCCTTCCACCTTGACCTGCATTGCCTTCGATTTCTTGGTGACCAGACATTGCGTAGCCAGCACGTGCTCCACTTCGGAAGTGCCGATGCCATGCGCCAGCGCGGCGAACGCGCCATGCGTGCTGGTATGCGAATCGCCGCACACCACCGTCATGCCAGGCAGGGTGGCGCCCTGCTCCGGGCCGATCACGTGCACGATGCCCTGGCGCAGGTCGTTCATCTTGAATTCGGTGACACCGTACTCGGCGCAGTTGTTATCCAGCGTTTCCACCTGCAGGCGGGAAATCGGATCGGCGATGCCTTGGCTGCGGTCCGTCGTCGGCACGTTGTGATCCGGCACGGCAAGTATGCTGCCCACACGCCACAGCTTGCGGCCGGCCAGCTTCAATCCCTCGAACGCCTGCGGGCTGGTGACTTCATGCACCAGGTGGCGGTCGATATAGATCAATGCGGTGCCGTCCGTCTCTTCATGGACGACGTGGGATTCCCACAATTTGTCGTAGAGGGTTTTTGCGGTCATATCTTCTATTCAATAATCAATCGCGGAAATTACCGTACTTCAACGGGAAATCCGTCACCGACTTCTTCACATGCGCAATGGCGTCCTGCAGCATGTCGCGCTTGGCGCCGTTGACGCGTACCGTATCGCCCTGGATGCTGGCCTGCACTTTGAGCCCCGAGTCCTTGATGAGTTTCACCAGGCGCTTGGCGAGGTCGCTGTCGATGCCGTCGCGTATCTTCATCTCCTGCTTGACCTTGTTGCCGGACACCTTCTGCACATCCTGCTGGTCGAGCCGCTTGCTGCTGTCCGGCTCCTTCTTTTCCAGTGCGGGAAACAGGATGTCCTTGATCTGGTCGAGCTGGAAATCGGAATCGCCGTACAGCGTGATCAGATTGTCCTTTTCGTTCAGCTCGACGTTGGCCGACGTGCCCTTGAAGTCATAGCGGTTGGTGATTTGCCGCTGGGCAACATCAATCGCATTCTTCAGCGCGACCATATCGGCTTCGGAAGTAATGTCAAAGGAAGGCATCTTTTTCTCCTGAACAAGTGTTGGTACAGCTCTGCCTGAAGAATGCGCAAACGCGCAAAACAACAGAGCGGAGGCTAACCGCCATTATTCAAAATGGCATACGTAATCCAGCGTTTCCACCGTTTCAATGTCGAAACTGGAATTTCCCGGTACTGCAAACTTCTCGCCGGCCTGGTAGGTTTTCCATCCTTCTTCGCCCTGGAGACGCACCTTGCATACGCCGGAATTGATTTCCATCAGTTCCGGGGAGCCGGTATTGAAGGTCAGGGTGCTGGGGAAAATGACGCCGACCGTGCAACGCGTGCCGTTAGGCATGAGTATCGTATGGCTGACGCACTTGCCGTCAAAATAAATGTTGGCTTTCTTCTTGACGCTGACATTGTCGAACTGGGCCATGGAATCCCCTGGGAAGCAATTGAAAGCCTTGGATTATCGCAGAAAAACCAACTCTCGACTAATGCCCATCCCCATGCGGAATCAAGTTTTGGCCTTGCCTTTCGGGACGAAAGCAAGGCAAGGCGCGCCTGAAGCTTGCAATACATCCAGATGCGGCTTGCGTTTACCTTTGAACCCAAGCGCACGGCAGCCATAAGGGAAACTGACATCGTAGGTAATGTAATAATGCGTACATTCCCCGCAATCGGGAAGATTCGCATTTGGCTTGCTATTTCCGTCAGTGATCTTGGTTTTCATCATCTACGAAATTACAAACAAAAACGGCGCCAGAACCGCATGCTTGCGATTTTGACGCCGTCGCTGCTGCGGTTCCTAAGACTTGCGGTTGCGCAGATTGGCTGCAATGCGCATACGCAACGCGTTGAGCTTGATAAAGCCCCCGGCATCCTTCTGGTCGTAAGCCCCGGCGTCGTCTTCGAAGGTCGCAATGGTCGGGTCGAACAGCGAATCGGTCTTGCTGTCGCGGCCGACGACAATGACATTGCCCTTGTACAGCTTGACGCGCACGAAGCCGTTGACGCCCTGCTGCGTGTGATCGATCAAGGTTTGCAGCGCGACGCGTTCCGGACTCCACCAGTAGCCGTTGTAGATCAGGCTGGCGTAACGCGGCATCAGGTCGTCCTTCAGATGGGCAACTTCGCGGTCCAACGTCAGCGATTCGATGGCGCGATGGGCACGCAACATAATCGTGCCGCCCGGTGTTTCATAGCAACCGCGAGACTTCATGCCGACATAGCGGTTTTCCACCAGGTCGAGACGGCCGATGCCGTGCTTGCCGCCGAGGCGGTTCAGTTCGGCCAGCAACTCGTGCGGAGCCAGTTTCCTGCCATTCAAGGCAACGGGGTCGCCATGGGCATATTCGATGTCCAGGTATTCAGCGGCATCCGGCGCCTTCTCCGGGCTGACCGTCCAGCGCCACATGTCCTCCTCCGCCTCGGCCGCCGGATTTTCCAGATGGCGGCCTTCATAGGAGATGTGCAGCAGATTGGCGTCCATGGAATACGGACTACCGCCCTGCTTGTGCTTCATTTCTACCGGAATGCCATGCTGTTCGGCATACGCCAGCAGCTTTTCCCGGGATAGCAGATCCCACTCGCGCCATGGCGCGATGACCTTGACGCCGGGCTTGAGCGCATAGGCGCCTAGCTCGAAGCGCACCTGGTCGTTGCCTTTGCCGGTGGCGCCGTGCGAAATCGCATCCGCGCCGGTTTCATTCGCGATTTCGACCAGGCGCTTGGCAATTAGCGGGCGTGCGATGGAGGTGCCCAGCAGGTATTCGCCTTCGTAGACGGTGTTGGCGCGGAACATCGGGAAGACGAAATCGCGCACGAACTCCTCGCGCAGATCGTCGATGTAGATTTCCTTGACGCCAAACTTCTTGGCCTTTTCGCGCGCCGGCTCCAGCTCTTCGCCCTGGCCGATGTCGGCGGTGAAGGTCACCACTTCGCACTTGTACTCGTCCTGCAGCCATTTCAGGATGACCGAGGTATCCAGCCCGCCGGAATAGGCGAGCACCACTTTATTGATTCCGCTCAAAGCACATTCCTATACCAAAAAAAGTTCAAAAGAAACCAGTATGCCCGCCAGCGCCATAATGCAAAGCCCGGTGAGAAACAGCCAGTCGGCGTACTTTTCCATGGAGTCCGAACCGCCGTTGATACGCAGGGAGCGGTAGGAAAACATCGCGCTGGCCAGAAAAATAAGGCTATCGATTGCCAGGAATTTGTCCGCCCAAGGCAAAACAGAATTCTTGGGCAGCAGTTGCAGCACCGAAATCACCATCATGCACACGCCGACCATGTTCGAGGCAGTCGGCAGGATGTGATTGGAAATCGCATGCCCCTGCATGACAGACCTAGTCATTCACATTCCCTAGCAGCAGGTACTCCATCAGTGCCTTCTGCGTATGCAGCCGGTTTTCAGCTTCGTCCCACACCACCGATTGCGACCCGTCGATGACTTCGGCGGCCACCTCCTCGCCGCGATGCGCGGGCAAGCAGTGCATGAACACCGCATCCTTGGCTGCAACGCGCATCATGTCGCCATCCACCTGCCAGTCGGCAAAGTCGCGCATGCGCTCTTCGTTTTCAGCCTCGAAGCCCATCGATGTCCAGACGTCCGTGGTTACCAGGTCTGCGCCGCGCGCCGCTTCCATCGGATCGGCGAACTCTTCGTAATGCTCGTGGCCGTACAGGCCGGCGCGCTCCTGCTCGACCTCATAGCCCGGCGGCGTCGAAACGTGCACGTTGAAATCCAGCACTTCAGCCGCCTGCAGCCAGGTGTTGCAAACGTTGTTCGAATCGCCGATCCAGGCGACCGTCTTGCCCTGGATCGGGCCGCGATGCTCGATATAGGTAAAGATATCCGCCAGGATCTGGCATGGATGATATTCGTTGGTCAGCCCATTGATCACCGGCACGCGCGAATTCGCGGCAAAACGCTCGATGATTTCCTGCTCGAAGGTACGGATCATGACCATGTCACTCATGCGCGAAATCACTTGCGCGGCATCCTCCACCGGCTCGCCGCGGCCCAGCTGGGAATCGCGGGTGTTGAGGTAAATGGCCGCGCCGCCCAGCTGCTGCATGCCCGCCTCGAAAGAAAGGCGCGTGCGCGTGCTAGCCTTCTCGAAAATCATCACCAGCGTGCGGTCGAACAGCGGGTGATAAGGCTCGTAGCGCTTGAACTTGTCCTTGATCCAGCGCGCGCGCGCGAACACATGCTCGAGCTCGTCCCGCGAAAGATCCTTGAACTGAAGAAAATGTTTGACCATGATTATTGGCCCAGAAAGTTTTTCACCAGCGGTACCAGAATGTCCACCAGCTGCTGCGCTTCCGCCTGGGTCATCACGAGCGGCGGCAACAGCCGGATCACCTTGTCGGCCGTCACATTGATCAGCAATCCGGCCGCCAACGCCTGTTTCACCATGTCGCCGCATGGCCGGTCAAGCTCGATGCCTACCATCATTCCCGCGTTGCGCACGGTCACCACGCCCTGCACGCCCCTGAATTGCTCGCTCAGCGCCTGCCGCAGCCAATTGCCGGTTTCCTCGGCTTTGCCGCAGAGTCCCTCTTCCTCAATCGCTGCCAACGTCGCCAGAGCTGCGCGACAAGCGAGCGGATTGCCGCCGAAGGTGGAGCCGTGGTTGCCCGGCTGGAACACATCGGCGGCCTTGCCCTTCGCCAGGCAAGCACCGATGGGCACGCCGGAGCCCAGGCCTTTGGCAAGCGTCATCACATCGGGGGAAATCCCGCTATGCTGGAAAGCGAACAGCGTACCGGTGCGAGCGATGCCGCTTTGCACCTCGTCCAGCATCAGCAGCCAGCCATTCTGGTCGCAAATTTCGCGCAAGCCTTGCAAATAGCCCTGCGTATCCTGCGGGATGATCACGCCGCCCTCGCCCTGCACCGGCTCGACCAGCACCGCGACCACGTTCGAATTGTGTTTCGCCACCTGGCGCACGGCATCGAGATCGTCGAAAGGCACGCGCACGAATCCGGACACCAGCGGTTCGAAGCCGGCCTGCACCTTGCGGTTTCCGGTCGCGGAAAGCGTCGCCATCGTCCGGCCGTGGAAGGCCTTGTCCATGACGATGATCTCCGGATGTTCGATGCCTTTCTGGTGCCCATACAGGCGCGCCAATTTAATGGCGGCCTCATTGGCTTCGCAGCCGGAATTGCAGAAAAAGGCGCGGTCCATGCCGGAAAGCGCAGTCAGGCGGTCCGCCAACTCGCCCTGCTCGGCGATATTGTAGACATTGGAAACATGGATCAGGCGTGCGGCCTGCTCCGAAATCGCCTTGACCAGTTTCGGATGCGCGTGTCCCAGGCCATTGACCGCCACGCCGGCAAGGCCGTCAAGGTAGCGCTTGCCCTGATCGTCCCACAGCCAGACGCCTTCACCCCGGACAAAAGTGACCGGTTGCCGGCCGTAGGTCTTCATTAAATGTTGCGACATAATCAATTACCAAAAAGTAAAAATGCACACGGCGGCAAAAGCCGCCGTGTGCAGCAATTGCCAATTAATCTTACAGGCCGAACAGCGCTCGGTGCGACAGCCCGCCAGCCATGAAGAACAGCATCGGGATGGAAAGCATCATGTTCGTTCGCGACGCCAGGAAAGCGATTCGTCGCGCCTTGTTCTTCTCTTCGTCCGTCGCCGACTTGATGCCCAGGATTTTCTTCTGGTTCGGCCAGATCAAGCCCCATACGTTGAACAACATGATGGTGCCAAGCCATGCGCCGATTCCGATGGGCGCCATTTCAGGCTGCAGGGTAAACGCAGCGGTAAAGCCGGCTCCCAGCATTGCCGCGCCTGCCAACCAGGTGACCAGCGCAGACCAGCGAAACCAGAACAAGGCGCGCGGAGCGACGTGCTTGGTGATGCCGGCGGCGGTACCGTCAGCGGCGGCATCCTTGAGCGCAGGCACCTGTACCAGGTTGAAATAGTAAAGCAAGCCGATCCATGTGATTCCGGCCAGGAAATGAATCCAACGAGCAAATCCGGGAAGAAATTCCATGATTAGACCCCCGCCAGAATGAAATTCTTGAGAAAGAAATACAGAACAACGGTCAGAATCAAGCCTGAAACTATCGTTCCAGGAATGGAATCCAGTGGGTTTTTCATTTTTTCTCCCCGTTTATTAAAAATATGGTGCCGAATGAGAAGCGTATCGTAAAACGTCCGGACGGGCAAGAAAGAACCCTGCGCCAACTATCGATCAACACTGGATATTTTGGTTGCCGTCGTGTTGCAGCCACTCCGGTTTGCTTATGCGGAACATCTGCTTCCGGACAATTTCGTCTTGAAAAAATCCCCCATTCAGGCAAAATGTCGCGTTCGTTTAATATTCGGCCAGAGCTCTGGCCAGTTCCTCCGTATTCTCCGGATGAAGCTCGAACTATGTCCCTTGCGCAAGTTACCCCATTCAAACGTTTATCCCGAGCCCAATTGCCGGTCTCGTGGTATGTCGACCCCGCCATCTATGCACTGGAACAGCAGGTGCTGTTTCCGCATGCGCCCAATTACATCGGCCATGAGCTCATGGTGCCCAATGCGGGCGACTACCATACGCTGGAATGGATGAATCATGGCAAGGCTCTCGTGCGCAACCTGGAGGGCATCGAGCTGATCAGCAATGTATGCCGCCATCGCCAGGCCATCATGCTCAAGGGCAAGGGACATGCGCCGAATATCGTTTGCCCGGTGCACCGCTGGACCTATGACCTCAAAGGCGAATTGATGGGTGCCCCCCATTTCGATGAGAAACCATGCCTCAACCTTGGCAAAACGCCACTGCAGAACTGGAACGGCCTGCTGTTCAATAGCAAGCGCAACATCGCCGACGACCTCGGCAAGCTGGGCTTCCTCAAGGATTTCGATTTCGGCGGCTTCATGCTCGACCGAGTCATGGTCGATGAATACAACTTCAACTGGAAAACCTTCATCGAAGTCTACCTGGAGGATTACCACGTCGCTCCTTTCCATCCCGGGCTCGGCAACTTTGTCGATTGCGGCGATCTCAAATGGGAGTTCGGCGAGTGGTATAGCGTGCAATCCGTGGGGGTGAATCGCGGCCTGGAAAAATCAGGTTCGCCGGCATACCGCCGATGGCAGGACCATGTGCTGAATTACAACAACGGCACATCGCCAAAATACGGCGCGATCTGGCTGGTTTACTATCCTTTCCTGATGCTGGAATGGTATCCGCACGTACTGGTCGTTTCCCACATCATTCCGCGCGGGCCGCACGCCTGCTCCAATGTGGTGGAGTTCTACTACCCGGAGGACATCGCCCTGTTCGAGCGCGAGTTCATCGAGGCCGAGCAGGCGGCGTATATGGAAACGGCAGTGGAGGACGAGGAAATCTGTCAGCGCATGCACGATGGACGCAAGGCGCTCCATGCCCAGGGGCAGGATGAATTCGGCCCCTACCAGCACCCGATGGAAACCGGCATGGAGCACTTCCATCTCTGGATCAAGTCGCAGCTGGAGCCGCATCTCTAAGGCTCTTCATCCTACGTTTCCGCAAGCGGCGGAGCATACTGGAAGCCATGAAAGCAAAAAGCATAGGTAGCCTGTGGATGCTGGTCGCGGCTTTTTTCTTCGCCTGCATGGGGGCGCTGGTCAAGGTCGCATCGCAGAAGTTCAGCAGCAATGAGGTCGTCTTCTACCGTTCATTGTTCGGGCTGCTCGTGATCATCAGCATCACCTACGTCGGCCATAAACCGCTGGCGACGCCCCTCTGGGGCAAGCAGATCGTGCGCAGCCTGTCGGGTTTCGGCTCCTTGGCGCTGTTCTTCTACGCGATCCGCGAATTGCCGCTCGCCACTGCGGTGACGCTCAACTACACCTCGCCGCTGTTCCTTGCACTGCTGGGACTCCTCTACCTGCGACGGGACTCGAAGCCTCTCCTGCTGGCCGCCATCCTGGTCGGTTTCGCCGGCGTCACATTATTGCTGCAGCCCAGCTTCAGCAGCGATGACTGGCTGGCCGCCCTGCTCGGCCTGATATCCGGCCTTCTCGCCGGCATCGTTTACCTGCAGATTACGCAACTGGGGCGCATGGGGGAGCCCGACTGGCGTACGGTATTTTATTTTTCGCTGACCTGCACGGTATTGAGCGGCCTGTGGATGCTGCTGCACAGCTTTCAGGCATTGACTTGGCAAGACCTGCCGCTATTGATTGCGCTGGGCGCCAGCGCGACATTGGCGCAACTGGCGATGACGCGCGCCTATCGCAAGGGCAATCCACTGGTGGTGAGCAGCCTCTCCTACACGACCGTCGTTCTTGCCAGCCTGCTGGGGATCGTTCTGTGGGATGAGCAGCTTTCGCTGCTGAGTTGGCTGGGCATAGCACTGATCATCCTGAGCGGTGTCGTCAGCGTGCACAGGACTCCCCTTCAGGAAGAACCCAAGGCTCTTGAAAAATCATCCCAAGGGCCTACACTGTAACCGCCAGCTTACGGCGTCTTACCGTATCGGACAGGAATAAGAACATGATCACCATCAACCAGGAATCGAACAATCTCGTCATCGCCATGGTGTTGGGCGAATTCACGCTCGCCGATTTCAAGGAGCTTGAAAAACAAACCGCCTATGCGCTGCAATCCAAAAGCAAGGCACGCCTGCTGGTCGACCTGAGCGACATGCTGAGCTTCACTGTCGACGTGGCATGGGAAGAGATGCGTTTTGCCCGCCAGCATGCGCGCGACTTCACCAGAATCGCCATCGTCACCGACGATCAATGGGTGCAATGGAGCGCCTGGCTCGCGCAGATATTTACCGAGGCCGAAATGCAGGTCTTCGACGATTACGTCACCGCCCTGGCCTGGGTGCAAAAATCCTAGGCTGACCGTGAACATCGGCCATGCATAACCGCCCCACCCCTCGAGCCGGTCGCCACAACAGCAAAACAGTCGCCTGGTTCGCAGCTTTAGTTATTACTCTCCTCCTGCCTGGCTGCATGGGAGGATCGATTGCCCGGCAGATGGCCAGCTCGATGGCCATGCAGATTGCCGACAGGGCGGTGGGACATGCATTGGACAAGCCTGCAGTGGCGGAGCAAGGGCAAACCAATCGCTTGTTGATGCGTTCCGGGCTGGATCCTTACCAGGAAGCATTTCTGAAGGCGCAGTTTGTCACCACGCCCGCGCTCCCGCCAGAGCCGCCCCAACCCCCGCAAAAACCCGACCCGGCAGAGACCGCTGTACCTATCACTACCCCCTTGGCCACGGTGGAAGTATGGGGGCTGGTCATCGGCGAAGAAAAAAGGACGATGCTGGAAAACATGCGCGACCTGGGCATTGCCGCGGTACCGCCGGAGCATGCCTGGGAACAATGGCAACTTGCGGAAGGCGGAATGTCGGAGCTTAGCGATCGGCCGCTGCTGATCCTCGTTCCCCCGGAGCTGGGGAAAATGCGAAGCGGGGATTATGCCGTCGTTGAGCTTGGCATGAACAACGGGTTCTATGTCGCACGGGACCGGCTGGAATAACGAAGGCTAATCCAGCGCCATCTGCATCAAGGCTCGATCAATCCGCTGCGCATCGCGATCAACGCGATTTCCGCCTGGTTACCGGCATTCAATTTCTGCTTGATGTTATACAAATGCGTGCCGATGGTGCGCGGCGAGAGGCATAGCGTTTCGGCGATTTCATTGGTGGATTTACCCAATGCCAACGCCATGAACACCTCGAACTCGCGTGCGGAAAGCACATCCACCGGGTTTTGTTCGCCCGACAATTGCTGCAAGGCCATCTGCTGGGCGATATTGGCTTCGAGATACATCTTGCGCCCGGCCACCGTGCGGATTGCCTTGATCAGCTCCTCCGGCGCGCTGCGCTTGGTGAGGTAGCCCAGCGCTCCGGCATTCAACACGCGCTTGGGATGCACCGAATCCTCGTGGGCCGACAGCACCAGGATGCGGGCCTGGGGATCCTTGGCCATGATGCGCTCGATGGCTTCCATGCCGCCGATGCCCGGCATCGTGATATCCATCACGACCACGTCCGGGTGAAACTCCCCATAGAGCTTGACGCCCTGTTCCCCGCTCTCCGCCTCGGCAACCACCTTCACATCGGTTGCGGCTTCCAGCAGCAGTTTGAACCCCATGCGTACCACGGCATGGTCGTCCACCAGCATCACATTAATCACACCGCTCATTTTTTCTCCCGTTTTGGCACTGTCACGCGGATGCAAGTGCCTTCCCCTAATTGGGAATCCAATTCGAATTGACCGTGCAAGGCTTGCACCCGTTCACGCATGCCCAGCAGGCCGAAATGCCGTGTCTGATCCACTTTGCATAGATTCATGCCGACCCCATTATCCTGCACTGTCAGGATCAGGTCGTTGTTTTCGTCCTGCCCCAGCGCGATATCCACCTGGGTAGCCTCGGAATAGCGCAGGATATTGGTCACCGCTTCCTGCACGATGCGGTAAAGATTGATGCTGAGCGACTCGCCCAGGTGGCCGAGATCGCCGGTAAATTCCAGGCTGAAGCGCAGCTCCGGGTTCTGCCGCTGCCATTCCGCGACGGCATCGCGCAATGTTTCCTTGAGGCCCAGGTTGTCCAGCGCCCCGGGGCGCAGCTGGCGAATGATGTTGTGCATGCCGTCGTAAATATGGTCTGCGGCCGCCACGATGGTATTCGCATTCGATTCGACATCCGGCATCTGCTCGCGCGTCTTGTTGCCTATCGCCACGGCGAAAGTCTTGATCGCCGTGACATATTGCCCCAGTTCGTCGTGCAGCTCGCGGGCAAGGTTGCGCCGCTCCTCTTCGATATGGCGCTGGATCAGATGCGTCAACTGGCGATTTTCCTCCAGGCGACGCTCCGCCTCTTCCGCCAGCTTGCGCTCGGTAATGTCGCGCATGCTGCAGATTTCGCCGATGACGCTGTCATTATGCGGGTCCACCAGCGGCCCGGCGGATAACGATACGTCCACCACCCGGCCTTCGCGCGTCACGCGCTGGGTTTCGTAATTTTCGATGGTACGGCGTGCGGCGATGGATTCCAGGTTCTGGCCCAGTTCGTTCTCGTGGCCTTCCGGCGTCAGCATCAGGGCCGATTTGCCGATGATGCTCTGCGATGGATAGCCGAAAAGACGCTCGGCCGCCGGATTCCAGAACGAGATGTTGCCGTCCATGTCGTGGATCATAATGGCGTCGTTGGTCTGCTTCACAATCAGCGCCAGCCGGCGATTTTCTTCGGTACGCGTTTCCAGCGATTCCGCCATGCGGTTGAAGCTCTGCCCGATCTGGTGAAACTCCGGCAGGCTGAATTCCCCAAGCCGCACGCTCAGGTCGCCATGCTCCATGCGATGGATCGCGGTGAGAATATTTTCCACCGGCCGCAGCGCCCGGCCCAGCGTCCAGTACACGCCGATATTGAGCACCAGGAACAGCCCGCCCGCCACCCACAGGAGCGGCCGCATCCCGCTCCACGCTTCGCGGATCGCCCCGCTCGGGTTGGAAACGACGCGCATCACGCCATAGCGGATGCGCCGCTGGACGATTTCCTGCTCCGGCGCCATCAACTCGACAAACCACTGCGGGGGATTCTCGTCCGCCTTGAATGTCGATTGCGGCGATTGGTAAATCAGCCTGCCTTGCATGTCATACAGATAGATATCGGTGCTGCGCACCCGCCCCAGCGACTCCAGGAATTGCTGCAAGACGTCGTGCGTCGTTCCCCAGTCGGGGTTGATGAAGGCGCTGACTATCACGCGATCCAGCATCTGCGTCGTCACCCTCGTGGCGGACTCCACCCCTTCGCGGATCGAGACGCGCGTTTCCTTGACGAGTATGGTCCCCATTGCCGCCATGAACAAAAGCAGCAAGATGGTAATCAGCAGGCTCAGACGAAAACGCAAGCTCATAGCGCATCCAACGGGCTCGCCACGCCGCGCCCGCCTTTATTCAACACATGGGTATAAATCATGGTCGTGCTCACATCCGAATGGCCCAAAAGCTCTTGAACAGTATGTATATCGTAACCGCCCTCAAGCAGATGCGTAGCAAAAAATGACAAAAATAGTCCACCCGGCCACTTGCAATTCGTTGAAGCGGTCACCCGTTCTCCACCGCCAGACGCATCGAAAAAGCCTCGGTCTCCTCTAGCCTAATTCTTTTGGGTGCTTCTTGCCATGATGCAAAATAAATCGTTTAATCCAACTCACATACGCCTGTTCGGTACAAATACTGAAATGTTTGCGGCGAATATTTCCGCGCAAATGATGCAGTAACTTCTGAAGGCGCATGGTCCAGACGTATTCATAACTTTTAATAGGTTGTACTAAAAATAATTAGAGCAATGAAAATAAAAATTATTTCCATTAATCACAACCTCGAGTTCCTCCTATGAGATATTGTTTCCCACCATTTTAGGATGTCTACTTTACGTTAGGCCGCAGAAACTATGTCGCTGCTCGCGGAGTCTTTAGTCGAAGAATGGCTCAATCGATATGGGTACTTCACCATTCGAGGCGCCCGCTATGGCGTGAGCGAAATTGACCTACTCGCGGTTCGTCATACACCCAGCGGCTTGGAAGCTCGCCATATAGAAGTTCAAGTCAGCACAAATCCAGTGGCGTACATCACCCCGCTCACCGAGCAACGCGCAAAAGCCCTTGGAAAGAATCGAACTTCGGCTTGGTCGCGCCCGCCAGAGGTGCTCGCGGAATCAGTCGAGGCCTGGATTCAGAAGAAGTTCAGATCACCCGGCAAGAAGGCTGCTCGAAATAAGGCATGGCCAGGGTTGAGTTGGTCGCAAGAACTGGTGCATGGCAAAGTCAAGCATCCGGAAGAGTTGGCCGCTATAGAAGCAGCCGGCACAACAACTATCCCCTTCTTCAGTGTCCTCAAGTCTCTTTGCCACGAGCAAGCCGTAGCGCACAAAGGTGGCGCAGGCACCGACATCGCTGACATCTTGGCGTACTACCTTGTGCTCAATGAATCTGCGGGCTAACCCCTTCCATCGGAGCACGTCACAAGAGGGCGCGCCTTTTGCTACCTCTGATTTCAATATTAAAAATTCTGAAATATTTTCCCTTTGCTTTTGATAACTATTAGTTGTGGGCAACAGCCAACCCAAGATGTGGCCGGACGAGATTGATCATGAATTTGTAATGCCAACGATGACGGAAAAAGAAAAAATTCCTGCTGAATGGAATTAAACAGCTATATAAAAAGCTATATAAAAAAGAGGTCTCAAAAAAACAATCAAAAGATGACCGAGCCACTCTGGTAGAAGCACAACGTGCATGGGTTACTTATTTTTAGTTGCAGTGCAATATATTTAAATACCTGCATGAAAGAAAAATAAAACAACGAATATAAGGTTTTTGCCCTGAAGAAAATTGCAATATTTCTAACTCACCATTCAAGCGGGACTGGCTAAAGTCAGCCTCTTACTTCAAACGATAGGCATCAAATGCTCGAGTTCAAAGATATTATCGCTATACTTGCCACGCTAATTGCGTCATTCGCAGGCGCATGGGGCGCGTTTCTACTTGAAAATGAGCGGCACAAACGAGAAATGCAAAACCGAAATATCGGTGCTGCTAATCGAGCCATCTACACCCTTTTCAATCTTTGGAATATTCTTGAGCAGTACCGAAAAGAAGCTCTTGAACCCTGTCGCGGCAAATCAGATGCATGGCTCAATTTAGCCGCACACCCAACCATCCCAACTGGCGAACACACATTCCAAGCAGGGGAATTGCAATTCTTACTTCAATCTTCCGAGGCTGAGGTATACGCTGGACTGATGCTGGAGGAGCAGCGGTTCGCTATAGCAATCGATCTTATTCAGGCGAGGTCAGCGCTTGTCTTAGATGAAGTATTTTCCAAAATGTCCGCGGCAAAAATACCTGTTCGACAAGCGTTGCCGGAAGTCGAACTTGAACAAGTCCTAGGAATCGCTCTAACCCATAAGTTAAAAGAGATCACGGCAGCTATCTTTAGAAACGTTGATGAAGATCTTATTTCACTTAAGGCACAATACGACCAGATTAGAAGAGCTATGAAACAGCTTTACCCGAAGCGTAAGGTGCTTCAAATCGTATTTGAGGTTCCAAAACAATGATGTTAAGCCATCATTTAAATGGGAATGGCTAAAGCCATCCCCTTAAATTAACGTTAGCCGGTCATGAATCCATCCCTCTCGCCCGATGAAGCAACCATTCTTGAGGAGATGAAGCGCTCGTGGAGTGAGCAATTCCGCTTCTTCTCGAACGCGGGCAAGGAGGAGAGAGAGCGCTGGGTCATCAACGAGTTCTTGACTTATCTTGGCGTCTCATTCTCAGAAACAGAGCTCAAATCTCACCCTCAAGAGAGCAAGATTGATGTCGGGTTCCGAGACGCGCTGTTCCAAGTGAAGGAGATCACTGATCCAAACTTCAGGCGCGGCGAAGAGGTCAAGACTACCTACAAGAGAGTAATGGCCGCAAAGACCCTGCAAGACACGGTTAGTCCGGGCTTCGCTTACGACATCCCCGCGCCAACAACCGGCTACGAGTTGATCAAAACTGCTGCAGTTGACTTGGCAGCAAGCGCAATCTATCGAGATCACGTGGCGAACCTGGATCTGATCTTCTACATCACTCGCACGCGCACGTCGCTGATCTCAATAGAAGAGCAACGCCTTCAGGAGTTGCCCACTGTCGGCTGGCGCTCAATCTCATGCCTCATTGGCAGCCAAGCAACTGTCATCTGTGTGGCGGCCAATGCCCCGACCTTCTTGCACGACGCGGTGCGATGACGGCTAACCCTTCGCTCAGCTTGAACATTAGACGCTAAGACATCATGACAGTTAAGCGTATGGATAACGTCGGCATCGTTGTGGAAGACATTGATGCCGCCATTAACTTCTTCATCGAGCTTGGTCTCGATCTCGAAGATCGTGCCTTGGTTGAAGGAGACTGGGCAGATAGCGTCACCGGGCTGCGCGACATGCGCGTCGAGATCGCCATGATGCGCGCACTAGTGGTAGCCAAATGCATTCAAGGTTAGGCGGCATGAGCGAGCTTTCGAGACCATGAACCACAGCGGAGCCATCAAAGCGGTAGCCGCATTCGAAGCATTCAAGGGCGCGCTGGTTATCGCGGCATCGTCTGGGTTGTTCTTGCTAGTGCATCAGGACCTGCACTCACTTGCAGCCAGGCTGGTCGAGCACACACATCTCAACCCGGCTTCAAAGTACCCGCGCATCTTTCTGGATGCAGCCACTCACCTTCAAGACACGAATCTTTTGGTACTGGCTCTTGGCGCCGGTTGCTATTCTGTACTCCGGTTTGTAGAGGCGTATGGCCTGTACCGCGGCGCCGCCTGGGCGGAAGTCTTTGCCGCGCTGAGCGGAGCTGTCTATATCCCCTTCGAGCTAGCCAATCTCTGGCGTGGTGCCAATTGGCTGAGTTTTGGTGCATTGGGACTCAATCTCCTGGTAGTCACTGTCATGGTTAATTCCCTGTTGCGCCGCAGGCGGAGCCAAACCGGCAATGCCGACTGACCCTCTATCGAGATGGGATGCGCCAATCGCGCCACTCATGCCCAAGATCCATGGAATGGGACTAACATACCAACCGTGAGGTAACCATGCAGATCACCCTAACCAGCATCATGGTCGACGATCAAGACCGCGCCCTCCACTTCTACACCAACATTCTCGGCTTCGAGATGAAAAACGACATCCCGATGGGCGAGTTCCGCTGGCTCACCGTATGTTCGCCGGAAGGTGCGGCTGGCGTCGAACTCGTGTTGGAACCCATGGGCTTCCCGCCTGCGCGCGCTTACCAGAAGGCGTTGTTCGAAGCCGGCATCCCGGCCACGGCCTTCATGAGCAAAGACATCGCCATCGAGTACAAACGCCTCAAGGAGCGCGGCGTCAATTTCCGTGGCGAGCCTGTGGACATGGGTACATTCACGATGGTCTTGTTCGAAGACACTTGCGGCAACCTCATCAACCTGGTTCAACCGGCGGGCCAGGCGTTCTGAGCAGTCTTCCATCATGTGTAGAGCAATGACCCGCCCTGCCGTTGAGACGATCGAGGATTACATCCTGGCATCGGCGCCTGAGGTTCGACCTATTCTCGAGAAAATCAGGCAGGTAGCCTCCGCTGCCGTACCCGGCTGTTTCGAGTGCATCAGCTACCGGATACCTGCACTGCGGCAGAAGAAGGTCTTCTTCTACTTTGCCGCATTCAAGAAACACATCGGCGTCTATCCGCCCGTCAAGGGCACTGCCGAGCTGCAAGCCCAACTCGCTCCATTCCGCGGCCCGAAAGGCAACCTTCAGTTTCCGCTGAACCGGGCGATTCCCTACGCCTTGATCGAACGGGTGGCACGCGAGCTGGCCCATGAGTACGGGCAGTAAGCGAGCGGCCAATCGCAACCCAAGCAAACCTAATATACCGAGAGGAGAAGTGAACATGCCAACAAACACCGTCCGCCTTCACCGAGTGCTGCGTGCCACCCCTGAACGCATCTACCGGGCTTTCCTGGATCCGGATGCGATGGCCAAATGGCTTCCGCCGCATGGCTTCACCGGCAAGGTTCATCATTTGGATGCCCGGGTGGGAGGCACTTACAGGATGTCTTTCACGAATTTCAGCACGGGGAGCAGCCATTCTTTTGGCGGCGAGTATCTCGAACTGGTGCCTCACGAACGCATTCGGCATACCGATCAATTCGACGATCCCGGCCTGCCCGGGGAAATGCAGACGACCATATCGTTGAAACAGGTTTCCTGCGGCACCGAAGTGAATATCGTGCAGGAAGGAATACCGGAAGTCATTCCGGCCGAGGCTTGCTACCTCGGCTGGCAGGAATCGCTCACGCTGCTTGCGCAACTCGTCGAGGCGGAAATTCCTGATTGACCCGTTTCGGGAATTCTTTCGGGATGCCAGCCTCAAACAGTCAATCGAGACAGGAAACAGGCATCCGGGAGATGCAGGATGCCAAGCAAGGCGTGGAAAACCACACCCATCTGTTCGACATTGGGAATACCGCACGTCTGAAGCTTAACGTGGTCGTATACTGCATGTGTTCAGTTTTGCCTGAAGCGCCGGCATGAGCACCATTCACATGGGAACGTATTCAATGACAACAACTTCATCCCACAAGCCTTTTTCCATGATCCGCGAGTTCCAGCTTGCGGACTGGTTTACCCTCGCCAATGCCGTTTGCGGCGCAGGCGCGCTGTTTTCCATCATGACCTACCTGGAGGTCAACGACGTCAAGCATGTATACATTGCCTCCGGGCTCGTCTTCGCTGCGCTGATCTTCGACATTCTCGACGGCCGTATCGCCCGCTGGCGGCAGAAAGCGTCGGTCATGGGACAGGAGTTGGACTCGCTGGCGGATGTCATCTCCTTCGGCGTCGCCCCGGCCATCATCGCCTACGGCTGCGGCATGCAGGGCCTGTACGACCGCATTATCCTGGCCTACTTCATTGCCTGTGGCGTCTCCCGGCTGGCCCGATACAACGTCACGGCGGAAGCCCTGTCTGAAGGCAGCGGCAAGGTGAAGTATTTCGAGGGGACGCCTATTCCGACCTCCATCATGCTTGTCCTCGTGATGGCGTTGGCTGCATGGTTCGGCGCGGTGCGCGAGAACCTGTGGTTCGGGGAAATCACCTTGCTCGGCTTCAAGCTGCATCCGCTCGTACTCATGTTTGCGCTGTCGGGCTCGCTGATGATCAGCCGCCTGCGCATCCCAAAGCTATGAACCAGGGCGGACTGAAAGCCACCCTCATTAATCGGGCAACCTGTATGGCGCTGATTGCCCATGCCAAACGTTGTGCATCGTTAACCTGTCATCACCTGGGAGATGGATCATGAAATGGACTGGAATGTTTTTCGTTGGTTACGTTGTCTTGATCGGCGGCGTTCTTGCCGCGCTATGGAAACTGGAAGTCCTGGCCAGCATCGGCATGGCGTGGACCCTGATCGGCGTCGTGATCGCGCTGGGCATTGGCATCATGCTGGCGGTTTCCAGCAGCGGCAGCAAAGAAAATATCCAGATCGACCGAAAGTGACGACAGCCGGTTTATAGCAAGGGAGACAGGCTCGTCAGCAGGGTATGGCGGCATGATCACTTGATCATTTCCACGGGAATTAAACCAACTGAAGCTGAGCTGTCTAAGCTCATGTCGGCGCTTAAGAAAACCGGAGCCCGCCTTCATCGACATCTGCCGGCCATCCTCCTGCCACGTGAATAACGACTGAATAACATGCGTAAAAACGCCCAGGCCCTGCTGCTTTGCTTGTGTAGTTTGGTATGCCAGCCGGCTATCGGCGAATCGCCAGAAAAGCAAGCCGACCCCAAATCCAAACCTCCCGATAACGTCCCTGCCTTGCTGGTGCCCGGTGCCGCCCCCACTCACGAACCGGTAAAAATCGTTTCGACATTCGGCGCGCAGGAGCTGAAGGTATACCAATTGCCGTTCGAAGACGTCTACCCGACCGGACCTTTCGAGCGGCTGGGTAAAGACCAGTATATGTTCATCACGAAATGCGGGGATGTGCACTTCGCCAAACTGGAAAGCGAGTTCACCCTGCTCAAGCCGGCCATGCCCTTGACCAAGCCTCTGTCGGAAAAGGAAGGCCCGGCACGCGAGAGCCTGGTCAAGAACGTGGTGTACTGCAAGGACTCGTCCGGAGTGAAGGACTCGCTGCTGCTCAACAATTCATTGTTCGTTGCCTATACCACCTGGGACGAGGAAAACAATGGCGCGCGCATGGCCGTGACGGAATTCGAGTTCGATCCGGATCTCCTGGAATTCACTTTCAAGCGCGAGATATTTCTCAGCACGCCGGCAGTCAAGGAGCCTTTGCTCGGGCTGCAGACCGGCGGCAAACTGGCGCTCGGCGAGAACGACCAGACGCTCTACCTCAGCGTCGGGGACTTTACCCGACCCGATAAAGTCCAGGATAAAACCACCACCATAGGCAAAGTCATCAAGATCAATCTGCAGAAGCTCAATGCCGAGGTGTATGCCACCGGAATACGCTCCCCTTCCGGCGGCCTGTTGTTCGATCGGGCATCCAACGAACTCTGGCTGACGGACCACGGGCCTCGCGGCGGCGATGAAGTCAACCTGATCAAGATAGGCAAAAATTACGGGTGGCCGGCGGTGAGCTACGGGACCATTTACGAACGCGACGGGATGGGCACCTATTACGGCAACAAATTCAACAACCACGAGGGGTACGAGAAGCCGGCGATGACCTTTGTCCCCTCGATAGGCATAGGCCCGATCGCCAAATACCCGCCAACGGGCAAAACCGATTACTGGGATAACGATTATTTCATTGCGGGCATGGGGGCAAGCACCCTTTACCGGGTGAAAAAAGAAGGGCCGAACCTGATCTATGCCGAGCCGGTATTATCCGGCTACAGAATCCGGGCGATGAAAATCGATCCCCAAGGGAATTTCTACATGAAAACCGAGAAGAATCAGTTTCTGATCTCTCAATAAACCCCACGCTTCGGAGGTTGGCGATGTCCATCCAGCTCGACCACACCATTGTGCCTTCGCATGATCAAGCGACTTCCGGGAAACTGTTGGCCGATCTGCTTGGCGTGCCTTGCGGACCTGCGTCAGAGGGGCCTTTCTTCGCCGTGTATGTCAACGACGGGTTGACGCTGGACTTCATCGATACGGATGAGAAGTTCCCCATCTACCACTTCTGCTTCCGCGTGAGCCAGGACGATTTCGACAGGATACTGGGGCGCATCCAGGCCGCCGGAATCCAATACCGCAGTTCGGTGCGCGGGCCTGTCGATATGCGTGTCAACACCGAGTACGGGGGAAACCTGATCTACTGGAACGAACCGGACGGGCATCAATGGGAAATCCTGACAGTCAGTTATGCGCGCCAACCGCAGTAAACGCGAGGGCGGCATGAGGCCGCTACTCTTGCGCTTATTGACGATTGTCGTCTTGTCATACTTGCCGGGCACGTCCTATTCTGCCGAGCTTTCACCTTCCACGCAGGCGGAAATAAAAGCGCTGCTGGAGAATCTCCGCACTTCGGAATGCCGCTTTTCCAGAAACCGCAGCTGGCATAGCGGCGCCGCGGCGCACGATCATCTCAAGAGGAAATTCAATTACTTGGTAAAGAAAGGTCTGATTGCCAAGACTGAAGACTTCATTACGCATGCTGCCACCCGAAGCAGCATCACCGGGGAGCCTTACCAGGTCCAATGCCCGGGACGCGATCCCGAATTGAGCGGCGCCTGGCTCATCCACCAACTGGAACACCTGCGAAAAACGCAAAAGCCTCCAGTATCTAAGCCATAATCGACGTTCGCACCATTCCACTACCGATTCAGAAGAGAGACGAAACGCCATGATGGGAAGATACCTTGCTGTCTGCTTGATTGTTGCCTGCCAATCGCAAGCGCATGCGATTGAGGAAACGTCGAGCGTGCATGCCACCACGATACTCAAAACCGAAACGAGCTGGGACGGCAAACCGCTCGCTTATCCGCCGGGGCAAGCGGAAATCACCGGCATGCTGGTCGAGATCGCGGTCGGCGGCGAAACGGGCTGGCATCAGCATCCCGTACCGTCCTTTGGCCTGGTGCTCGAAGGCGAGCTCGAAGTGCAGCTGAAAAGCGGTGAAACCAAGCTCCTGAAGGCCGGCGACCCGATCGCGGAAGTCGTCGATACGGCTCATAACGGACGGAATGTCGGCGCTTCGCCTGTGAGAATCGTGGTGTTTTATGCGGGCGCCGCAGGCAGCAAGTTGTCGCTTCAGGCAGCAAGGCCGGGCGATGGACCCCATCGTGAATAGCTTCCATCCGGTGCGGTATGAAACCGGCCAGCCCTTGCTGCTCGCCGGCCTCCGGCAGCGCCATGCTTTCGCGGACGCGGCCTCAGGCATTGCTGGGCAATGGCTGCAGTTCAGGCCGGAAGAGATACCGGATCGGGTGGGTAGCCATGGCTACGGCGTTATTTGCGGGCACGATGCAGGCACCCTGGAATACATGTGCGGCGTGGAAGTGGCGTCGTTCGCAAGACTGCCGGAAGGCATGGGGCGGATGCGCGTGCCGGCCCAGCGTTATGCAGTGTTCCAACATCGCGGGCCGGCGTCGAAACTGCAATCATCGTGGGCGAGCATCCTGGAATGGCTGGCGGGCAGCGAATTCGAGTCGGCGCATATGCCGGACTTCGAGGTTTACCCACCCCGTTACGATCCGCTTGCAACCGACGGGAACGTCGAGATCCGGGTAGGCGTCGTACCCAGGGCCGCGCCAATCCTGGCGGCCTAAAGCCCTCTTTCCACCATATCGATCAGCCGCTGGCCCACCACCTCGGCCTGGGCATGGTCCAGCCCACGCAAGGGGCCGTCGATCAGCAGCATGGCAAGGCCATGCACGGCGGACCAGGCAAAGAATTCCGACGCCGGGCGCCGGTTTTCAGGCAGCTCCCCCGCCTCGACCAGTTCGTCCAGAGCAGCGCTCAATATCTGGAAGGGAGTCAGCCCACCGCTCCCCGTGCTGGCCGGGTTGGCCGCATTGCTGAGGTCGGCATGCTCCGAGAACGCCATCATGAACAGGCCCGGCTCGGCCTTGGCGAAGTAAAGGTAGCCGCTGCCGATGGCCCGCAGCCTGGCCCAAGCATCGCGCGCCTTGTCGCCGGACGGGCGAATTTCAGCGAGCTCGTTTTCCATTGCATTGGCAAGCCTCGACTGCGCCGCCATGGACACCGCGCGAAATAGCGATTTCAGGTCTTCAAAATGACGGTAGGCGGCATTGGGCGCCACGCCTGCCTGCCGCGTGACTTCGCGCAGGACGATGGCTTCTTTTCCGCCTTTCCTGGCAAGTTCGATGGCTGCGTCCAGCAGCGCGCGATGGAGATCGCCGTGCCGGTAGGTGCTGCGTTTGCTTTGCTTTTCCATACTGATAGACATTTTACTTGTGTACGCCGTCCACATCTTGTTACTATTGTGAACACTGTACACATTAATCCCACTTTAATAAAGGAGATGTCGTCATGACCAAGCCCAATCCCATTCCTCCCGGCATGCACTCCGTCACTCCGCACCTGGTATGTGCCGGTGCCGCGGATGCCATCGAGTTTTACAAGAAAGCGTTCAATGCCCAGGAGTACGGCCGCGTGCCGGGCCCGGACGGCAGGCTGATGCATGCGCTCATCAACATCGGCGACTCCATGGTGATGCTGGTCGACGAATATCCCGAATATGGTTCGCTCGGCCCCAAGGCACGCAACGGCACGAGCGTGACCTTGCACATGTATGTGGAAGACGCCGACAAGCAGTTCAAGCAGGCGCTGGACGCCGGCTGCACCGTGCAGATGCCGCTCGACGATATGTTCTGGGGCGACCGCTACGGCATCGTGCAAGACCCGTTCGGACATCAATGGTCGATCGCCACGCATATCCGCGATGTGAGTCCGGAAGAAATCATGGCCGGCGCGGCCAAAGGCTGTCCTGAAAACGCCTGATCGAGGACATGACATGAATTCCGAAACCGCAAATACACACGCACTCACCTTGACCCGCATCATCGATGCGCCGCCCGAAAAAGTGTATCGCGCGTGGACCGAACCCGAACTGATGAAGCAATGGTTCGCGCCCCTTCCCTTTACAACGCCGGTGGTGGAAACCGATGTCCGGCCCGGCGGAGCCAACCTGGTCGTCATGCGGGATCCCGAAGGCAGGGAATATCCCAATCGCGGGGTATATCTCGAAGTGGTCAAGGACCGGAAGCTGGTCATTACCGATGCCTACACCCGCGCCTGGCAGCCTTCCGCCAAGCCCTTCATGACGCTGATCCTGACTTTCGAGGAAATGGATGGCAAGACGAAATACACGGCCCGCGTGTTGCATTGGAGCGAGGAAGACCGCGCCACGCATGAACAGATGGGCTTTCACGAAGGCTGGGGCCAGTGCGCCGATCAGTTGGCGGTGCTGGTCGCCAGGTTGTGATGCTCAGCATTCTGCTCGCCCCCCGGCTCTATGTGCAGCCATTGCAGTCCGGACTGTCGTCAGGAGGATATACCGTGAAAAAGATCACCCCATGCCTGTGGTTCGACGGGCAGGCAGAAGAAGCCGCCGCGTTTTATGCCGGCATTTTTCCCAACTCGAAAATAACCGCGATTGCGCGCTATGGCGAGGAGGGCCGGGAATTTCACGGCAGGCCGCCGGGTTCCGTCATGACGGTCGCTTTCGAGCTCGACGGGCAGCCGTTCACCGCGCTCAACGGCGGACCATCGTTCACGTTCAGCGAGGCCATTTCGTTCCAGATTTACTGCGACACCCAGCAAGAGCTGGATGCCTACTGGACCGGACTCTCGCAAGGCGGGAACGAAGCGGCGCAGATGTGCGGCTGGCTCAAGGATAAATTCGGCGTTTCCTGGCAGGTCGTCCCCGCAGACCTGCCGGCAATGATGCTGGACCCGGACACGACAAAATCCGGGCGCGTCATGAATGCGCTGCTGCAGATGAAGAAGCTCGATATTGCTGCCCTGCAACGGGCCTACCAGGGATAACGAAGCTCGCGGCAGCTTGATTTTTCCCCGGAAATTTATTGGAGGACTCATGAAGACGCTTCATTTCACTACCCTCATCCACGCCACTCCCGAACGGGTGTGGAATGCCATGCTCGCCCCGGAAACGTACGAGTCCTGGACGGCCGAATTTTCGGAAGGCTCTTATTATGAAGGCTCGTGGGCCAAGGGCGAACGCATCCGTTTCCTGTCTCCCGACGGATGCGGCATCACCTCGGTCATCGCCGAGAATCGGCCCCATCAATTCCTTTCGATCCGGCACCTGGGCATCATCCACGACGGGGTCGAGGATACCGAAAGCGAGGAAGCGCGCAAATGGACGCCCGCCTACGAGAACTACACTTTTTCGGCGACCGGTGCGTCCACCACCCTTGAGGTCGATATGGACGTGACGCCTGAATACGAGGAATACATGACCAATACATGGCCCAAGGCGCTTGCCAAACTCAAGGCCATCTGCGAAACCGGCGGGAATACGCACTAGCATTGCAGCATGCGGAACAAATGATTCCCGGCCGGGGAGGATATTTGGCACTAAAATCCTCCGCATGAATCGTATAAAAAATCTCTGCATTTACTGCGGCTCCCGTGCGGGCCGGCTCGACAGCTATGCGGATGCCGCGCGGGCATTGGCCGAATCCTTGGTAAAGCGGGACATCGGCTTGGTGTATGGCGGCGCGAGCGTGGGCATCATGGGCATCGTGGCCGATCATGTACTGCAACTCGGGGGGCGCGCCGTCGGCGTCATTCCCGAGTCACTGATGCGCAGGGAAATCGCGCATGACCGCTTGACCGAACTGCATGTGACACCTTCCATGCATGCACGCAAGATGCTGATGGCAGAGCTTTCCGACGGCTTCATCGCCCTCCCGGGCGGCATAGGCACGCTGGAAGAAATCTTCGAGATATGGACCTGGGCGCAGCTGGGGCTGCACCAGAAACCGTGCGGGCTGTTGAACGTCGAAGGCTATTACGATCCCTTGCGTCACTTCCTGGATCACACCGTCGCGGAGCAGTTCGTGCAGCCGGACATCCGCGCCATGCTGATCGTCGAAAGCGAACCCGAGGCCTTGCTGGAACGTTTCATTGCCTACCAGGCTCCCAGGAAGAGGCAGTGGGTGGAGAAGGACGAAACGTAGCTTCGAGCGCCCCGGTCGACCAGACACAATTAATCCACTACCGCCTCTGGCGGAGGCACTATCAGAAAGGCAATGGCATGGATATGCAACTCAAGGACAAGCTCGCCCTGGTCAGCGGCAGCACGGCCGGCATCGGTTATGCCATCGCAGCCGGGATGGCTGCCGAAGGGGCACGCGTCATCGTCAATGGCCGCACGCAGACCGCGGTGGACAAGGCAGTCGCCGATATCCAGGCAGCAACAGGCCGGGAAGTGCACGGCTATGCCGGCGATCTCGGCACCGCGGCGGCGGCCGAAAAAGTGGTGCGGCGCTTCCCCGGCATCCAGATTCTCGTCAACAACCTCGGCATCTTCGAACCCAAACCCTTCGAGGAAATCCCCGATGCGGACTGGCTGCGTTTCTTCGAGGTCAACGTCCTGAGCGGCGTGCGGCTGGCGCGGCTGTGCCTGCCGACGATGCGGCAGGCCGACTGGGGCCGCATCATTTTCATCTCCAGCGAGAGCGCGGCGCAGATTCCGGCCGAGATGATCCACTACGGCATGACCAAGACGGCGCAGCTGGCGGTATCGCGCGGGCTGGCCGAGTCGCTCGCGGGCACCGGCATCACGGTCAACAGCATCCTTCCCGGCCCCACCCGTTCGCGCGGCGTCGAGGAGTTCGTGGACAAGCTGGCCAAGGCCGAAGGCAAGTCCTTCGAGGAATTCGAAAAGGAATTTTTCGAGAAAGTCAGGCCGACGTCGTTGATCAAGCGCTTCGCCACACCGGAAGAAGTCGCGTCCATGGTGGTTTACATTGCCAGCCCGTTGGCTTCCGCCACGACGGGCGCCGCGTTGCGCGTCGACGGCGGCGTGCTGAAAAGCGCCCTCTAGGCTGAGCAATTCCGGGCCGATGCGTTATCAGAGGCCTCCTACCTTGAATTTGGGCATCAGCTGATAACCCTTGCCGACGCGATTGCGTATCCTGGTTGCAGGTGATCGTAGTGCATCACACCGCCACTCGCTCCATCCGGAGCATTGCCAATCACCCTGGAGGACAAAGAAAATGCGTAATTTCATTGCATTGCTTTTTGCGACCACACTGGTTGGTTCGCATGCTTACGCGGTTGAATCGCAGCCGCTGGACGAATCGACCAATCCGAACGCCAACACCGACATCAAAACGCAAAAGATGCAGCAAAAGCCCAACAAGGACCAAACCGACCGGCATGACGACGAGGACAGCGGCTACTATGAACCGAGCAAGCCCAGGTCGGACGGCAACAGGAACTATACGGATGATGAGATGGATACCCGTACCACACGCTAGACCATGGTTCCGCGCTAGCCTGAACACCATATCCAATTAAATCTTCTTGAGTATTGCCAACAAAAGGCCGGCCCTGGCGCTGGCCTTTTTGCTGGACGAAATCAAATTCGCTCTAGGATGTCTACAGGACATCGCACACGCCAGAATTGGAATCCAGGATGCCGAAAGTTCTGCATATCGTCTCTTCCCCGCGCGAGGAACGCTCCGTTTCCGTCCAGGTGGCCGCAGCCTACATGCGTGCGTTTCGCGAGCGTTATCCCGATGCGCAGGTCGATACGCTCGATGTCTGGGAAGAAGAACTCCCGCCTTTCAACAACGACGCGCTGAACGCCAAGTATGCCGGCTTGTCCGGCACGCCGCTCACCGACCGGCAGCAACTGGCATGGCAACGCATACAGGAAATCGCTGAACGCTTCCATGTCGCCGATGTGCTGGTGATCGGCGTGCCGATGTGGAATTTCGGGATTCCGTATCGGCTCAAGCACCTGATCGATCTCGTATCGCAGAAGGACGTACTGTTCCGCTTCAGTGAAAAAGGATTCGAGGGCATGCTGAAGGACAAGCGCGCGATCGTGATCTGCGCACGCGGCATCAGCTACGCGACCGGCACCGGGACCCCGGAGGCGGAATTCGATTTCCAGAAGTCCTACATGGAGATGTGGCTGCGCTTTGTCGGCGTGGCGGATATCGAAACCATCACGGTGGAAAGAACCTTGCTCGGTCCGGAAGTCGACCAGGAAGAACGGCGCAAAGGCATTGCCCAAGCGGAAACGCTGGCGCGGGCGCATCGCTAGCCATGGACCCGCGCGTGTACTTTGCGGCCGAACGCACCCTGCTGGCGTGGATGCGCACGGGCCTGACCGTGATCGCGCTGGGCTTCGTGGTGGCGCGCTTCGGGCTGTTCCTTACCTTGCTCGCCGCCGGCGCCACGCCGCGCGACCATGCGTTGTCCAGCATACTGGGCGTCGTGCTGGTAATCGCCGGCGCGCTCATGATGCTGGGCGCGCTTCGCAATCACCGTGGATATCTCCAGTCATTGCCGCCGGAAGACATTCCCCGGGTCGCCATGCCATGGCTGGCTCCGGCAGCAACGCTGGCGCTGGTGTGCTTCGGGCTGGCGCTGGCCGTTTACCTTGCAGTGGCCTGATCACATGTATCGCTTCCTCGCGGAACTCGTGCTGCTGGCGCACCTGGCATTCATCGCCTTTGTCCTGTTCGGCGGCCTGCTCGCGCTCAAATGGCCGTGGCTGATGTGGCTGCACATCCCCGCCGCATTATGGGGCGCGCTCAGCGAATTCCTGAGCCTACCCTGCCCGCTGACGCCGCTGGAAAAGCACTTCCAGCGGCTGGCGGGCGATACGCCTTATGAAGGCGACTTCATTTCCCGCTACCTTCTTCCGCTGATTTACCCGGCCGGGCTGACGCCTACCATTCAGGTCGTCCTCGGCATGATCGTGGTGGCGATGAATATCGCCATCTACGGCTGGATATGGGCACGCATGCATCAGCAAGCCTAGCGCTCCCCGGCATCGTTTGCCGGTTTCTGACAGCGGAATCATCCCGCTTCCTACACCTTTTGGCGGGCGGGACAGCTATTCTCGTCCTATACCCCAATCGCATCTACGCCATGGGAGAGTGACCTATGAAAACCGGAACCGAAACACAAACGCGCCCGCCGCAGCACCAGAACCGCCAGCCCGGCATCGAGCATGAAATGCATCCACGGCCGGAATACGTGCGAGCGGACTATCACGCCAGCGGCAAGCTGCAAGGCAAGGTCGCCATCATTACCGGCGGCGACAGCGGCATCGGGCGGGCGGTTGCCATCGCATTCGCGCTGGAAGGCGCGGATATCGCGATCCAGTACCTGGACGAAGATGTCGACGCCAACGAAACGCGCGACCTGGTCGAGCAGCGGGGCCGGCAATGCCTGCTGTTTGCCGGCGACCTCAGCGACAAGCGCTTCTGCGACAAAGTGGTCGCCGATACCGTCAAGGAATACGGACGGCTCGACATCCTGGTCAACAACGCCGCCGAGCAGTTTCCGGCGGAAAATGTCGAGGCGCTCAATTTCGATAACCTGGAAAGCACCTTCCGGGTGAACTGCTTTTCGATGTTCTACCTGACGCAAGCGGCGCTGCCGCATCTCAAGAAAGGCAGCAGCATCATCAACACCGCTTCGGTGACCGCTTACCGCGGCAGCCCGCACCTGCTGGATTACTCGGCGACCAAGGGCGCCATCGTGGCCTTCACCCGTTCGCTCTCTAAGCAGCTGATCAAGCAAGGCATCTACGTCAACGCCGTCGCGCCGGGGCCGGTATGGACGCCGTTGATCGCCGCCACGTTCCCACCGGATCAAGTGGCGGAATTCGGCACCGACGTGCCCATGGGCCGCGCTGCCCAGCCGAGCGAGATCGCGCCCTGCTACGTCTTCCTGGCGTCGGACGATTCATCCTACATGTCCGGCCAGGTGCTGCACCCCAACGGCGGCGAAGTCATCAACGGTTAACTGGAAAGAGAGGTACACATGGGTCACGCTCACTACCAAGCCTGCATCGAGGCCTGCCGCGCCTGCGCGGAGGCCTGCGACAATTGCGCTGCCGAATGCCGCAAGGAGCCAACAACCGCACATATGGCGCGCTGCATGGCGCTGGATATCGACTGCGCTGCCTTTTGCCGGCTTGCCGCCGAATTCATGACGCGCAACAGCGAATTCGTCGACCTGGTTTGCGAGGATTGCGCGGAAATTTGCCAGGAATGCGCCGAGGAATGCCAGAAACATGACATGGATCATTGCCAGCGATGCGCCGAGGCTTGCCGCAGGTGCGCCGAAACATGCTTGAGCATGACCGCCTGAGCAATCACCTCACCCCGCAGCCGGATTTCGCATCCCGCTTCATTTCCCTTTGCCTGGGATCATTCCGCGTCGTACCATCGCATGGACCCTCCCCTAATCCTGCCCGAGGAGAATGACGATGCGTATACGTACCATTCTGCTGTTGATTGCCCTGTGCGCAATCGCAGCGTTTGCAGCACTCAATTGGGGCACCTTCACCACCCCCACCACGCTTTCGCTCGGCGTCACCGACTTCCAGGCCCCATTGGGGCTGGTCATGCTGATCTTCATCGCCGTGCTGACCGCGCTGTTCCTGATCTTCATCATCACCCTGCAGACCACGGTCCTGCTGGAAACGCGCCGCCAGGCGCGCGAGCTCCAGACTAGCCGCACGCTGGCGGAACAGGCAGAAGCCTCCCGCTACAATGATCTGCGACTGCTCATCGAAAGCGAACTGCAGAAACTCGATGCGCGCGACCAGGCGGCCACGGCCGCAATGACTGCCTGCCTCGACCGCATGGAGCGCGAACTGCGCACCGCCATCGAGGAATCGGGCAATACGCTCGCCGCCTACATCGGCGAAATGGACGACCGGATCGAACGAAAATAAGCGAAAGCCGCTCCAACATCCAGCAATAGTCGGCGATTGCATGCAAACGCTATGATTGCGCTTCTCCCCAACAAGAAAGGTTAATTATGAATTTCCTCAAAATCGTGGCCATCGTTTTGATTGCGGCAGGCACCCTGGGCCTGATATACGGCGGGTTCAGCTATACCGAAGAAGAGCAGATCGCGAAGCTCGGTTCGCTCGAGTTTTCGGTGAAGGACGAAGAGAAGGTCAATGTGCCGATCTGGGCCAGCATCGCGGGCATTGCCGTCGGCGCCGGTCTGCTGCTCTTCGGCCGAAAGAGCTAACCGCCTTCAGGGCTTTTGCCATCCGGCGGCCGCCAAGTCCCACTTGCCGGGAGCATCAACTCATGGACGCCGGATTGCCTGACAACGAGAGGGAGCGCCTCGAGGCGCTGCGCCGCTACCAAATCCTGGATACCCAGGCGGAACAGGCTTACGACGACATCACCCGCCTCGCCGCCTACATTGCGCAGGTCCCCATCGCCCTCATCAGCCTGGTCGACGAGGACCGCCAATGGTTCAAATCGAAGATCGGCCTGGCCGTTTCCGAAACCCCGCGCGAAATCGCATTCTGCGCCCATGCCATCCTGAATCCGGACCGACCCCTGATTGTCCCCGACGCGACAGCGGATGAGCGCTTTGCCGAAAACCCGCTCGTCACCGATTCGCGCATTCGCTTCTACGCAGGCGAGCCTCTCGTAACCACGGATCGACATGCGCTAGGCACGCTGTGCATCATGGACCACATGCCGCGCGAACTGAACAAGGAACAGTTCGAAGCGCTCGCGGCCCTTTCGCGGCTGGTCGTGACCCAACTGGAATTGCGGCGCCATGCCGCCGAACTGCGCGAGGCGGCAGCCCATCAGGAAGCAATCCTGACCCAACTGCAGGCTTACCAGAAGCAGCTGGAAGCAGCCAATGCCAGGCTGGAGGAAAAAAGCCTGACCGACAAGCTGACCGGCGTGGCCAACCGGGCAGGATTCGACCAACGGCTGAATGAAGAGATCGCGCGCAGCAAGCGCTACGGTGCGATCTTCTCGCTGCTGCTGCTCGACGTCGACCGCTTCAAGAACTACAACGACAGCCATGGCCATATTGCCGGCGACGAAGCGCTCGCCGCCGCGGCCAAGGCGATGCGGAAGGTCTGCCGCCCCATCGACTTCATCGCCCGCTACGGCGGCGAAGAATTTGCGGTCATCCTGCCGGCGACCGACCGCCAGGGCGCATATCAGATGGGGGAGCGGCTGCGCCAGGAAATTGCGGCAACGCCCATCGCCTCCGGCGCGATTACCGTCAGCATCGGCGCTTCCACGTTCAGCTCGGGGACCGAAGGGGCGAGGCAGCTCATCGCGGAAGCGGACAAAGCCTTGTACGAAGCCAAGGGCGCCGGCCGCAACCGCGTCATGCACGCCGATTCGCTCACCTGATTTTAGCTACCGAGCACCGTCTCCCACAATTCACGCACCGCCGCCACATGCGCCGCAACACTGTCAGGCGTCACCCGGGTCTCGGGCTCTCCCTGCAAACGGAAGGCATGCTGGCAGCGGCGGAACTCCCGGTAGGCATCCGCGGCGCGCTCCGCCAGCGGCTCCGCAATCAGCCCGAGCCTGGCCGCGTATCCCAGCAAGGCAATATTGCCGCGATTCTCGGTCAGTTCGGGGTGCAGATGGGCATGGGCGAGCACGAGGTATTGCACGATGAATTCGACGTCCACGATACCGCCCGCGTCGTGCTTGATATCGAAAAGGCCGGTGTTGTTGGCATGCCCGTCGCGCATTTTGACGCGCATCGCAATGACCTCCTCGCGCAGCTTGGCGAGATCGCGCCGCTGGCTCAGGATGCCGATGCGGATACGATGAAAAGCCTCACCGATGGCCGCATCGCCGGCGCAGAAACGCGCGCGCGTCAGCGCCTGGTGCTCCCAGGTCCACGCCTTGGTGGTCTGGTAATTCTCGAACGCTTCCAGCGAGCTGACCAGCAGGCCGCTGGCCCCATCCGGCCGCAGCCGCAGGTCGGTTTCATACAGCAGTCCGGCCGAGGTCAGGCTGTTCAGCCAGTTGCTGATGCGCTGGCCGAAGCGCGCGTACACCTCGCCAGCTCCCGGTGTCGCATCGTCATACAGGAAAATGATGTCGAGGTCGGACGCATAACCCAACTCCTTCCCCCCCAGCTTGCCGTAGCCGATGATGGCGAATGCCGGCGTGTCACGGTGCTTGCCGCGCACGTTGGGCCACACGGTTTTCAGTACCGTTTCCAGGATCAGGTCGGCCAGTGCGCTCAGGTAATCCGACAGCGTTTCCAGGGGCAACCTGTCGGCGAGGTCCTGGGCGGCAAAGCGGAAAATATGCGCATGCTTGAAATGCCGCATCACATCCATCTGCCGCTCGATGTCCCCTTCCACTTCGCCAAGGCGGCGATCCAGTTCGGCCCGCAACACGGTAAAGTCAGGCGCGGCATACAGCGTGCGCGTATCCAGCAACTCGTCCAGCAGAATGGGATGCTGCGCCAGGTAGCCGGCCAGCCACGGGCTGGCGCTGGCCAGCTTGATGACCAGCGCCAGCGCCTGCGGATATTCCGCCAGCAGCGCCAGATAGCTGGCGCGGCGGCAGATGCTCTCCAGCAGGTGCAGCATGCGTTTCAACGTATCGTCGGCATTGGCGAACTCGCCGGCCAGCTTCAGCACGACGGGCAATAGCGCATCGAAACGCTCGCGGCTCGCGGTAGGCAATTGCTGATAGCGCGCACTGCGCTTCACCGATTGCAGGTGATGGCGGCATTCGTCGGCATGGGCGTAGCCCTGTTCCGCCAGGCGGCGCTCGATCTCGTCATCCGCCAGCGCCCCCAGCCACACATCTCCGAGCAAATTGCCCTGCGGCGCCGCGGCGGGCTGCATGCTGAATACCTGGGAGAAATATTGCTCGACCGCATCGCGATGCGGCTGCAGCGCGTCGATGAAAGCCTGCCAGTCGTCATAGCCCATGCCTTGGGCGATACGCGCCCGATTTTCGTTATCGGACGGCAGCATCTGCGTCTGCGCATCCTGCAGGTATTGCAGGCGGTGTTCCAGTTTGCGCAGGAAAACGTAGGCCTCGCTCAGCTGGCGCACTGTCTCCTCCGGCAGCAGCCCTTTCTGGGCGACGCGCGCCAGCACGGCCAAGGTGGGCCGTATCTGCAGTTCGCCGTCGCGCCCGCCCCGCACCAGCTGGAAGACCTGGGCGATGAACTCGATCTCGCGTATGCCGCCGGGGCCCAGCTTGATGTTGTCACGCATGTCGCGGCGCGCGACCTCGCGCTGGATTTGCGCCTTGAGGTCGCGCATCGAGGCGAAGGCGCCGTAGTCGAGATACTTGCGGAACACGAAAGGCCGCAGCAGATCCTGCAGGGCCTTTTCCGGCCCGGCGATCACGCGCCCCTTGATCCAGGCATAACGTTCCCATTCGCGCCCTTGCGACTGGTAATACTGTTCCAGCATCGCAAGACTGCCGGCAAGCGGGCCGGAATCGCCGTAGGGCCGCAGCCGCATATCGACGCGGAAGACGAAGCCATCCACCGTGGTTTCGCCGATGGCGGCGATCAGCTTCTTGCCGAGAATCGAGAAATATTCATGGTTGGCCACCTGCTTCGGACCCGCAGTCTCGCCGTCTTCCTCGAAGGCAAAAATCAGGTCGATGTCGGACGACACGTTGAGCTCGCGCCCGCCGAGCTTGCCCATGCCGATCACGATCAGTTGCTGCGGCGCGCCATTCGGCCCCACAGGCGCGCCATGAACCGCCTGCTGCCAGCGGTCGAGATGCTCCAGCGCGAAGCCGACCGCGACCTCGGCCAGTTCCGTCATCGTGCCCATCACTTCGTCCAGCCCGCCCAGCCGGTTGAGGTCGCGCGTGATCACCCGCAGCATCACATGCTGCCGCAGCTTGCGCAGCGCGCGCTTGAGGCTGGGCTCGTCCGTAACGGAGTGCTCTGCCAGGAATGCGCGCATTTCGGCGGCACCCCACGGGCGATGCACATGCGCGAGCAGGGGAGCCAACAGCGAGGTATCCGATTCCAGCAGCCGGCGCATGTAAGGACTGCAGGAAAGCGTGTGGCGCAACAACTGGCCGACTTCCGGCACGGCGCCTGCTTCTTCGAGCATCTGATCGAGTGAGGTCATCGGATTTTTTGCCTGAAATGTTATGATTGCCAATTATTCAAATCATTATAGCTTCCGGGAGTAAGCCCCATGTCGTCGATAGAATCCGTGCTCACCGAAAACCGCGTTTTCCTCCCGAACGAAGCATTCGTAAAAAATGCCGCCGTGTCGGGCATGGAAGCCTACAAGGCTTTATGCGCGCAGGCTGAGCAGGATTACACCGGCTTCTGGGCAAATCACGCCCGCCAGGAAATTTCATGGCAGAAGCCGTTCACACAGACGCTCGACGAATCGAAAGCGCCGTTCTACCGCTGGTTCCACGATGGCTTGCTGAACGCCTCCCATAATTGCCTGGATCGTCATCTCGCCATGCGCGGCGACAAGACCGCGATCATTTTCGAGGCCGACGACGGCACCGTCACCACTGTCACCTACCGCGAACTGCACCAGCGCGTCTGCCGCTTTGCCAATGCGCTCAAGGCGCAGGGCTTGGGTCTTGGCGACCGCGTCATCGTCTACATGCCGATGAGCATCCACGCCATCGTCGCGATGCAGGCCTGCGCCCGGATTGGCGCGATTCATTCGGTCGTATTCGGCGGTTTCTCCGCCAAGAGCCTGCATGAGCGCATCACCGATGTCGGCGCCAGGCTCGTTATCACGGCCGACGGCCAATGCCGCGGCGGCAAGGCAATGCCACTGAAGCCCGCGGTGGACGAAGCACTGGCGCAGGAAGGCTGCGAAGGCGTGGAGAAAGTCATCGTTTACCAGCGCACGGGCGGCGAAATCGCGTGGAACCCCAACCGGGACCTGTGGTGGCATGAAGCCGAGGCCGGCCAGAGCGACAGCTGCGAGCCGACCTGGGTCGACGCCGAGCATCCGCTGTTCATCCTTTACACCTCCGGCTCCACCGGAAAACCCAAGGGCGTGCAGCACTCCACCGCCGGTTACCTGCTGGGCACCATCATGAGCATCAAATGGGTGTTCGACTACAAGGACAGCGACGTGTTCTGGTGTACCGCCGACGTGGGCTGGATCACCGGCCACAGCTACGTGGCCTACGGCCCGCTGGCGCTGGGCGCGACCGAAGTCGTGTTCGAGGGCGTGCCGACTTACCCGGATGCCGGCCGCTTCTGGCAGATGATCGAAAAGCACAAGGTGAGCGTGTTCTATACCGCCCCGACCGCGATCCGCTCGCTGATCAAGCTGGGCGGCGACCTGCCGAAGCAATACGATCTTTCCTCGCTGCGCCTGCTCGGTACCGTGGGCGAGCCGATCAACCCGGAAGCCTGGATGTGGTATTACGAAACCGTCGGCCAGAGCCGCTGCCCGATCGCCGATACCTGGTGGCAAACCGAGACCGGCGCGCACATGATAGCCCCGCTGCCGGGCGCCGTGCCTACCAAGCCGGGCTCCTGTACCCTGCCCTTGCCCGGCATCATGGTGGACGTGGTCAACGAAGACGGCACTCCGGTGGAAGGCACCGGCGGCGGCCTGCTGGTCGTCAAGAAACCGTGGCCGTCGATGATACGCACCATCTGGGGCGACCCCGAGCGCTTCCGGCGCGGCTACTACCCGGACACGCTGCCCGGTTACTATCTCGCCGGCGACTCCGCGCACAAGGACGCGGACGGCTATTTCTGGATCATGGGGCGCATCGACGATGTGCTGAATGTCTCCGGCCACCGCCTGGGCACGATGGAAATCGAGTCCGCCCTGGTCGCCAACCCGCTGGTGGCCGAGGCTGCCGTGGTCGGCAAGCCGCACGACATCAAGGGTGAATCCATCGTCGCTTACGTGGTACTGAAAGGCGCCCGCCCGGAAGGCGACGAAGCAAAGAAGGTCGTGGCTCAACTGCGCGACTGGGTAGGCAAGGAAATCGGCCCCATCGCCAAGCCGGACGAAATCCGCTTCGGCGATAACTTGCCTAAAACCCGCTCCGGAAAAATCATGCGCCGCCTGCTGCGCTCGCTCGCCAAGGGCGAGGAAATCACTTCGGACATCTCCACCCTGGACAATCCCGCCATCCTCGAGCAGCTGAAGCAGGCAGTATCATGAACGTGAATTCAGGAGCCGCATGAACGCAGCAAACCCGGGCCTGTCTGACCGGTACATGACAATCACTATAAATTCCGGCAACCAACACGCATGATTAAAAAATCGCTGGCCTGGCTGTACGGCACCGTTACTTACCTGCTGTGGGCGGGCATCATCCTTGTCGCGGCAGTGGTGCTGGGATTGCGCTGGTTCGTGCTGCCCAACGTTCACACCTACAAGGACGACATTGCGCAGCAGGTCAGCAGCAAGGTAGGCCAGAAAGTCACCATCGGCAGCATCGATGCCAGCTGGGACGGCATGCAGCCGCATCTCACCCTGCGCCAGGTCGTGGTGCACGATGCGCAGAACCGCCCGGCCTTATCCCTTGACCATATCGAAACCAGCATTTCCTGGCTGAGCCTTCCTTTGATCGAGCCTCGCCTTGCCACGCTGACGATATACCAGCCCAAACTCACCATCCGGCGCGAAGCCGACGGCACAGTCTATGTGGCCGGGATGCCCATGGGCGGGCCCAGCCGGCCGACCTTTCCCAACTGGCTGCTGCGCCAATCCCGGATCGACGTGGTGCAAGCCTCCGTCGTGTGGGAGGACGAACTGCGCAAAACCCCGCCCCTGTCGCTGGAAGACCTGAACCTGCAAATCCAGAATCCGGCCTGGGAAAGCTTTTACGGCCGCCATCGCTTCGGCTTGCGCGCCCAACCTTCCGCCGGTTCTTCGCAGCCCATCGATATTCGCGGCGACGTGCTCGGGCGCGATGTCGGCAAGCCCGAAGAATGGCGCGGAACCCTCTACGCCCGGCTTGAGGGCACGGACATTGCCGCGTGGCGTACCTGGGTGGATTTTCCGATCGGCATCAAGCAAGGTTCCGGGGCATCGCAGGTATGGCTGGATTTCGCCAAGGGCCAGGCCGACAAAATGGTCGCCGACGTCGCGCTGGCGAATGTCGTCACTCCCCTTGGGCCGAACTCTCCCGACACCTCGCTGAAATCCCTGACCGGCAGGCTCTCCTGGAGCCGCATCGACGGCGGCGAGGAAATGCGCGCCGAAAACATCAAGCTGGCGTCGGAAGGACTGGACATGCGCAACGGCAACGTCCTCGTCCGCCAGCACATGAAGGATGGGAAAGAACTCACGGAAGGCAGCATCCGGCTGGACGAAATCAGCCTCGAGCAACTGGCGGCGTTCTCCAGCCATGTTGACTTGAGCGAGGACATTCGCAAAGCGCTGGAAGAAGCCGCACCCTCGGGCCTGTTGCAGGACTTCGAGCTCGACTGGAGCAGCCACGCTTCCAGCATCGAAACCTACGGCCTGCGCAGCCGCTTCAGCCAGCTGAGCATGCGTCCGTATCAAGGCATTCCCGGCTTCGTCGGCCTCGATGGCGAAGTGGATGCGACCAAGGATGGCGGCTCGGTGACCTTTGCCGCCACCGACGCCCAGGTCGAGGTCAAGGACGTGCTGCGCTGGCCTATTCCCATGGACAAACTGAGCGGCCGGGCAACCTGGACGCGCGCAGATGGCAAGCTCGACGTCAAGGTATCCAACCTGGCCGTCAGCAGCCCGCATCTCAGCGGCACGGTGGAGGCAGATTACCAGCATACCGGCCAGGGGCGCGGCGTGCTCGACCTGACCGGAAAATTCAGCCGCGCCGACGGCCGCTTTGCCCATTTCTATTACCCGATGATGCTCAGCCCCGACACGCTCAGCTGGCTGGACACGTCCATTCTGGGCGGCCGGGGCGAAAACGTTTCCGTCAAGGTGAAGGGCAACCTGGACGAATTCCCGTGGGACGATAACAAGAAGGGCCTGTTCGAAATCAGCGCAGACATTTCCGAGGGCGTTCTGCATTATGCAGACGGCTGGCCCCAGATTGAGGGCATCAAACTGGCGCTGCTTTTCCGCGGCAATCGCATGGAGCTGAATGCAAAGGAAGGCCGGCTGCTGGGCAACCAGATCGTGCGCGCGAAAGCGGTGATTCCCGTCCTCGACACCGAATTGCCGGAGCTGGAAGTCACCGGCGAATTGCAAAGCCCGCCGGCCGAACTGATTCGCTACCTCAACAACAGCCCGCTGCTGGATGCCATCGATCGCTTCACCGAAGACATGCAGGCTGGCGGCAACGGCAAGCTGGCGATCGGCTTGCGCATCCCCCTGGCGACCGAGGGCGAGGGGACGCGCGTCAAGGGCAGCTACGTGATCAGCAATGGCATGCTGAGCGGCAATGGCGAGATCCCCACACTGGAGGCCATCAACGGCCGCCTCGACTTCACCGAATCGACGCTGCAGGCGCAGAACGTCGCTGCGCGCGTCTTCGGCGGGCCGGCCCAGATCAACATCGAAAGCGGCAAGGACGGCCTGCTGCGTATCCTGGCCCAGGGGCGCATCGACAGCAACGGCATACGCCAGGCCATTGCCTCGCCGCTGGTGGACAAGTTGCAGGGCAGTACCGACTGGACAGCGGAAATCAACGCTCGCAAGCAGCAGGCGGATGTCATGGTGAAATCTTCCCTTGCCGGGCTCACCTCCACGCTCCCCGCACCTTTCGCCAAAAGCGAGGCCGACACCCTGCCGCTGCTCATCGAAAAGAAAGCGCAAAACGAGCGCCAGGATGTGATCAGCATCAATCTGGGCAAGACCCTCAGCGCCCGCTTCCAGCGTGTGCAACAGGACAATGCCATGCAGGTCGACCGCGGCGAGATCAATTTCGGCGGCACCGCGGACTTGCCGTCGCAGCGCGGCATCAGCATACGCGGCAGCCTGGCCCATGTGGATGCGGACCAGTGGCAGAACATGCTGGCCGACACCTCGACGGCAACGCCTGGAGGAAATTCTTCCCCGAATGCCAGCCCACCACATCCCGGCACCGAAATCAGTGCCGCGAACCTGACAATAGGGTCGCTGGATATTTTCGGCCGGCGCATCAATGCATTGTCGCTGGACGCCAAGCCTGTCTCCAATGGCTGGCGCGCCAATATCCAGAGCCAGGAGATCACTGGCGAGGCGTTGTGGATCAAGGGAGGCAACGGCAAGATCGTCGCCCGGCTCAAGTCGCTGATCGCGCCCAGCCCGGCCCCGGCCAAGATGAGCGTTCCGGCCGAACCGGAACAGCAGAAGGAACTGCAATATCCTGCCCTGGACGTGATCGCCGAAAACTTCGAGATCAAACAGAAGAAGCTGGGCAGGATGGAATTGATCGCCAGCCAGCAGAATATCGACTGGAACATCGACAAGCTGGTCATCAGCAACCCGGACAGCACGCTCTCGGTGAACGGCGTATGGAGCAGCTGGAAACGGCGTCCGAACACCCGGCTCAACCTGTCGTGGGACATCGGCGATATCGGCAAGACCATGGACCGCTTCGGTTATCCGGATACCATCAAGGGCGGCACTGCCGACCTCACGGGCAATCTGCGCTGGCCCGGCAGCCCGCATGAATTCACGGTGGCCGGCCTGGGCGGGAAACTCAAGCTGGAAGCCAAAAAGGGCCAGTTCCTCAAGATCCGCCCCGGCGTCGGCCGCCTGCTTGGCGTGCTGAGCCTGCAAAGCCTTCCGCGCCGCCTCGCCTTCGATTTTCGCGACATCTTCAGCGCCGGTTTCTCGTTCGACAAAATCGACGTCAACGCCAGCATCGACAATGGCATCATGCGCAGCGACGACTTCCTGATGGAAGGCCCGGCAGCCAAGGTGGCAATCAAGGGCGAAACCGACCTCGCGCGCGAAACGCAGAACCTGCATATTAAGGTCACTCCCTCGATCAGCGACAGCCTTTCGGTCGCGGCGTTTGCCGGCGGACCGGCAGTGGGTGTGGCGGCCATCGTCGCGCAGAAACTGCTGAACGACCCCTTCAACAAGCTGATCGCCTACGAGTACGACATTACCGGCACCTGGGACGACCCGCAGGAAGTCAAAACGAAAAACGACCAGCCTGCGGCGGCCTCACCGCTGGGCCAGTAAACCCTGGGAGAGACGTCGCAAGTTTACTGCTGAAACCGGCGCCGGGTTATGGTAGGCTTGAATCAGAACAACAGCACTACGGAAATCGCCATGCCTATCAAGTCGCGCACAAAAACAGCCAAGCCTTCTAAAACCACCAATAAAGCGGCTACTGCCCCTGGTATTGTCAAAATCGCCGGCATCCAGATGGCTTCCGGCCCCAATGTCTCCGCCAACCTGAGCGAAGCCGAGCGCCTGATTGAAATCGCCGTCACGCAAGGGGCCAAGCTGGTCACCCTGCCGGAATATTTCGCGATCATGGGCCTGAAGGATACCGACAAGGTGGCCGTGCGCGAAAAGGAAGGCAACGGCCCGATCCAGCGCTTTCTGTCGCGTGTGGCAAAAAAACATCAGATCTGGCTGATCGGCGGCTCGGTACCGATGGAATGCGATTCGTCGGACAAGGTGCGCAACGCCTGCCTCGTCTACGATCCCAGCGGCAAGCAGGTTGCGCGCTACGACAAAATCCACCTGTTCGGCCTCGATCTGGGCAGCGAGCATTACCATGAAGAAACAACGATAGAACCCGGCGACAAGATTGTCGTGCTCGATACGCCATTGGGCAGGATAGGTCTCTCGATCTGCTACGATCTGCGCTTTCCGGAACTTTACCGCTCCATGGGCGAAGTGGACCTGATCGTCGTGCCGGCCGCATTTACCGACACCACCGGCAAGGCGCACTGGGAAACGCTGATCCGCGCCCGCGCCATCGAAAATTTATGCTACGTACTGGCACCCGCACAAGGCGGCTACCATATCTCCGGCCGCGAAACGCATGGCAACAGCATGATCGTCGATCCCTGGGGGGTAGTGTTGGATCGCCTGCCACGCGGTTCCGGCGTGGTGATTGCCGGCTTCAATCCCGCCTATCAGGCGAGCTTGCGCAAGAGCCTGCCGGCATTGAAGCATCGCACCCTGCACGAATGCTGATGCAAAAATAAAGCCCGCTGCCATGCGGGCTTTATTTCTTCCGTTCAAGACAAGCTATTTGGTTTTTTTCGTATCTTTGGTGCTTTTCTCGGTGGCGGTGTCGGAGGTATCGGTATCCGTGCCAGGCTGATCCAAAGAATGGCGTTCATCGGCGCGATCCCCGCCTTTCAATTGATCACCGGTTGCCGGACTGTTGCTGTTGGCGGCACCTTCATCGCTCATGTTTTCCACGCCCTGTGGTTTCGTTGGCTCATCGTTCGCGCCAGCATATGACAAGGGCGCAACGACCAGCAGCAACAGCGATAGCAAAATTATGACCAAGCTTTGCATGATTTTCTCCTTCAATAATTTGATTATTTGTTAATTAGTAACGCCGCATATTTATTGCGTCGCCATTTCGCAACAAAAACCCCGGGAAGGGCCAAAAGCTCAACAGTATCAATCTGTTAAATGTCTCTATTCAGCGACATTCAAAGAAATCTAGGTGTGTTTTCCGTGCCTTAGTCTTAAAATACGGCATTACATTTGCTTAAATGCAGTTTGCAGAATAGCCCTTGCACACTTTGTGCCATTTTTAATAATTCATTACGTTTCAAATAATTAGGAACATTCCCGACATATAGCTGTCCTCTGTACGTGTAGATTTAGCCTCCAGAACACGACAGTCGCACACCTTCTTTTCCAGATTTTCCGTAGCGCCCCGCCGAAAGCGGACTGGTATGATGACCATTACTGTGATGAACATTCGATAGGACTAGCCGCACCATGAAGCCTGAAGAAATCCCTTCCACCTCCAGCCCTGAACCAGGCACCCTGTTCGCCACCGCAAATTCGACGTTGCTGGCGCCCTATGCGCTCGACATGCACTCGCTGCAAAATGTGCTGGGCAGCATCATGAAACACAAGGTGGACTATGCCGACCTGTATTTCCAATACAGCCGTTCGGAAAGCTGGGGACTTGAGGAAGGGCAGGTCAAATCCGGGAGCTTTAGCATCGACCAGGGCGTCGGCGTGCGTGCGGTGTCCGGCGAAAAGACCGCCTTCGCGTATTCCGACGACATCAGTCTGCCCGCTCTGCAACAGGCAGCGGAAGCCACGCGCGCCATCGCCGCGCAAGGCAATGAGCATAAGGCGGGAGCCATGGATCGCACCAGCACGCCTCAGCTTTACGTGCCGCACGATCCTATCGCCAGCCTGAATGACGCTCAGAAGGTGAAATTGCTGGAAAGGCTGGAGAATTACGCCCGCAAGCTGGACCCGCGGATTACGCAAGTGATGGCTTCGCTCGCAGGCGAATACGAAGTCGTCATGATCGCCCGCCACGACGGCATGATGGCGGCGGATATCCGCCCCTTGGTACGCATCTCCATCCAGGTCATCGCCGAGCAGGACGGCAAGCGCGAACAAGGCGGCGCAGGCGGCGGCGGACGTTTCGACTATGCGCATTTCACCGATGAAGTGCTGGAGGATTATGCCCGCAAAGCCGTCCATCAGGCCTTGACCAACTTGGAAGCCCGTCCGGCCCCGGCCGGTTCGATGACGGTCGTGCTCGGCTCAGGCTGGCCCGGCATTCTGCTCCATGAAGCGATCGGTCACGGGCTGGAGGGCGACTTCAACCGCAAGGGAAGCTCGGCCTTTTCCGACCGCATCGGGCAGCAAGTGGCAGCGCCCGGCGTTACCGTGGTCGACGACGGCACGATCAGTCATCGCCGCGGCTCGCTCAATATCGACGATGAAGGCACGCCGACGCAGCGCACGGTGCTGATCGAAAACGGCATACTCAAGGGCTACCTGCAGGATTCGCTCAATGCGCGGCTGATGGGCATGAACCGCACCGGCAACGCCCGGCGCGAATCGTATGCGCACATCCCCATGCCGCGCATGACCAACACCGTCATGCTGAACGGCGACCGTACGCCCGAGGAAATCATCGGCTCGGTCAAAAAAGGCCTCTATGCGGTCAATTTCGGCGGGGGCCAGGTGGATATCACCAGCGGCAAGTTTGTGTTTTCGGCTGCAGAAGCGTGGATGATCGAGGACGGGAAACTGACCTATCCGGTCAAGGGCGCAACGCTGATCGGCAATGGTCCGGACGTGCTGACGCGGGTATCGATGATAGGCAACGATATGCAACTGGATAGCGGCGTCGGCACCTGCGGCAAGGAAGGCCAGAGCGTTCCTGTCGGCGTGGGCCAGCCCACCCTGCGCATCGACGGCCTGACGGTGGGCGGCACAGGCTGAGCCTGTTTCAGCAGATTTCATCCTCGCGCCCTACGGGTTGGATTCTGAGCGCGGCGTCTGCCGTGTCTTGCCTCCATCCGCGATCAAATCCAACGCGGACGGAATTTGTTGAATCAGGCTCTAAAATTGCTTGAATTGATTGGCAAAATCCTTATGATTTAACCCAACCATCCAGCAACCTCAGAAAGGAAGCGTACCATGGCCGAAGCCAAGCCCAAGACCGCCGCTCAAAAGGCAGCTCCCAAAAAAACCGCCGCTGTCAAAGCTGCACCCCCCAAGAAACCGGCTGCTCCCGCAAAAACTCCGGCCAAGGCCAAGGCGGCACCGAAATCAGCCGCCGTGAAAAAAGCGCCGACAGCCAACAAATCGGCCAAGGCTCCATGGAATCCCGGCAATGAAGAACGCTACAACATGATCCAGGTCGCGGCCTATTACATGGCGGAACGCGACAACTTCGCCGGCAATCCGCTGGAATACTGGACCGCTGCTGAAGCCCAGATCAGCGGCATGCTCCCCAAAAAATAACCCGACTATCCTCCGATAACCGCCGTCGCCAAGCCGCGGCGGTGGGTTTTCCTTTGGCTGCGCCGCGCCGGCCGCTATAATAGGCCGCCTTATGCAGTCATCGCTCCCCACCCCCGCTCCCGGCAAATCGGAACGTATTTCCGGCCTTCATCAGGGCGCAGACGCCCTCGCCCTGGCTACACTTGCGCGCCAGCTCAAATCGCCACTGGTCATCATCACTGCTTCCGCCTTCGATGCGCAACGCCTGCTGGAAGAAATGCGCTGGTTCGAGCCGGAGCTGGCGATCCATTTGCTGCCGGACTGGGAAACGCTGCCCTACGACCATTTTTCGCCGCACCCCGATCTCGTTTCGGAACGGCTCGCCACGCTATACCAGATTTCCCAGAACGGCTGCGATGTCGTGATCGTGCCGGCAGGCACCGCCTTGGTGCGTTTACCGCCACGGGCTTACCTCGCCGCGCACACCTTCATGCTCAAGAAAGGCCAGAAGCTCGATCTTGAGGCCTTGCGCGCGCAATGTGCCGCCGCCGGTTATCACCATGTGAACCAGGTGATGTCGCCGGGCGAATTCAGCGTACGCGGCGGGCTCATCGACCTCTTTCCGATGGGCAGCGCACTGCCGTTCCGCATCGACCTGTTCGATGACGAAATCGAAACCATCCGCACCTTCGATGTCGACACCCAGCGCAGCCTGTACCCCGTCGGCGAAATCCGCCTGCTGCCGGCGCGCGAATTTCCGCTGGACGAAAAAGGCATTGCGCATTTCCGGCAGGCCTTCCGCGAAATATTCGAAGGCGATCCTTCCAAATGCCGCATCTACAAGGATGTCAGCGGCGGGATCGCATCGGGCGGGATCGAGTGGTATCTGCCGCTATTCTTCGAAGAAACCGCTACCCTCTTCGACTACCTGCCGGCGAACGCGACGCTCTGCATGCACGGCGATCTCGATGCCGCAGCGCAAACCTTCTGGCAGGAAACGCAAAGCCGTCACCGGCTGCTGGACCATGACCGGGAACGCCCCATCCTGTCTCCCAAGACGCTGCTGGTCGATACCGCCGATTTCTTCGCTGCCGCGCAGCGCTTCGGGCGCCTGCAGCTCATCGCGAACGCGCCGAGCGCGCTGCCCGACCTGAATGTCGAGCGCCGCGCGGAACACCCGCTGCACAAGCTGACCGCTTTTTTGCAGGCTTATAACGGGCGCGTGCTGATCGCCGCCGAAAGCCTGGGCCGGCGGGAGACCATGGCGCAGCTGCTCGCCGAACACGGCCTGCGGCTGAAAACCTGCGACGACTGGTCGCAATTCCTGGCCTCCGGCGAACGCCTGATGCTGGGCGTTGCGCCCTTGCATGGCGGATTCAGCACCGATCACACCGCGCTCATCACGGAAGCCGAGCTCTATCCTACGCAAGTCCGCCAGGAGCGCCGCCGCGAGAAGGACCGCGCACGCAGTGCCGAGGGCATGCTCAAGGATTTGTCGGAACTGCGCGAGAACGATCCGGTGGTACACGAGCAGCACGGCGTCGGACGCTATCGCGGGCTGGTCAACCTCGACCTGGGCGAAGGCGAAACCGAATTCCTGCTGCTGGAATATGCCGGCGCGGACAAGCTGTACGTGCCGGTTTCGCAGCTTTTCCTCATTTCCCGTTATTCCGGCGGGCCGCCGGAATCGGCTCCATTGCACAAGCTGGGCAGCGGCCAGTGGGACAAGGCACGCAAGCGCGCCCTCAAGCAGATTCGCGATACCGCGGCCGAGCTGTTGAATCTGTACGCGATGCGCGCGGCACGCAAGGGCCACTCCTTCAAACTCAGCCTGCACGACTACGAGGCGTTTGTCGAAGGTTTCCCGTTTGAGGAAACCCCCGACCAGCTGGCTGCGATCGAAGCAGTCATCCAGGATATGCAGACCGGCCGGCCGATGGATCGCCTGGTGTGCGGCGATGTCGGTTTCGGCAAGACCGAGGTCGCGCTGCGCGCGGCATTCGTCGCAGTCATGGGCGGCAAACAGGTCGCGGTATTGGTGCCGACGACCCTGCTCGCCGAGCAGCATTACAACAATTTCACCGACCGTTTCGCCGAATGGCCGGTTAAGATCGCCGAGATTTCGCGCTTTCGCACCGCCAAGGAGCAGAAGGAAGCACTGGCAGGCCTGGAAGCCGGCCATATCGACATCATCATCGGCACGCACCGCCTGATCCAGAAAGACGTCAAGTTCAAGAACCTCGGCCTCACCATCATCGACGAGGAGCACCGCTTCGGCGTGCGGCAAAAGGAGCAGCTCAAGGCGATGCGTTCCGAAGTGGACGTGCTGACGCTGACCGCGACCCCCATCCCGCGCACGCTATCGATGGCGATGGAAGGGCTGCGCGAGTTTTCGGTGATCGCCACGCCGCCGCAGAAACGCCTGTCGATCAAGACCTTCGTTTCCTCCTGGTCGGAAGGCGTGATCCGCGAAGCGGTAATGCGCGAACTGAAGCGCGGCGGGCAGGTGTACTTCCTGCACAACGAAGTCGAATCCATTTACGCGATGCGCGACAAGCTGGAAAAGATGCTGCCGGAAGCGCGCATCAGCATCGCCCACGGTCAGCTGCGCGAGCGCGAACTGGAACACGTGATGCGCGACTTCTACCAGCAGCGCTTCAACCTGCTGCTGTGTACCACCATCATCGAAACCGGCATCGACGTGCCGAGCGCCAACACCATCATCATGAATCGCGCCGACCGCTTCGGCCTGGCGCAACTGCACCAGCTGCGCGGCCGCGTCGGGCGCTCGCACCACCAGGCCTACGCTTACCTGCTGACCGAACCGGACGTCAAGGTCACTCCGCAGGCGGAAAAGCGCTTGGATGCGATCCAGCTGCTGGAAGATTTGGGCGCCGGCTTCCACCTCGCGATGCATGACCTGGAAATTCGCGGCGCCGGCGAATTGCTGGGCGACTCGCAATCGGGGGAAATGCAGGAAATCGGCTTCAACCTGTACAGCGAAATGCTGGCGCACGCGGTAAAGCAATTACAGGCCGGCAAGGAACCCAACCTCGACGCGCCGCTGGGCGTGACGACCGAGATCAACCTGCATACTCCCGCCCTGCTGCCGGATGCCTATTGCCCGGACGTGCACGAGCGGCTGGTGATCTACAAGCGCCTCGCCAACTGCACCACCAGCGACCAGCTGCAAACCATGCAGGAAGAGCTGATCGACCGTTTCGGCATGCCACCGCCGCAAACCGGGGCGCTGCTGGAATGCCACAAGCTGCGCATACTCGCCAAGCCGCTTGGCATCCTGAAGATCGATGCCAGCGCCGACATCATTCAGCTTCAGTTCGATCCCAAGGCCGACCTCGACCCGACCAAGCTGGTCCGGTTGCTACAAACCAATCGTCACGCACGCATGAACGGGCCGGACAAGCTGCGCATCGCGGTGGCCAAGGAAAATATTGCGCAGCGCGCCGAGTACATTCGCAACCTGATTTACGATCTGCAGTAATCCGCCTTTGCCGCCGCGCCGGCAGCGGTTAGAATTCGCTCATGCTCGAAAAACTCATCACCATCCTCGCCGTCTGGATTATCGGCGTCATCTCTACCTTGGGGTATGGCGGGATCGTGCTGTTGATGGCGATCGAGTCGGCCTGCATCCCGCTCCCCTCCGAAATCATCATGCCGTTTTCGGGTTACCTGGTCTTCAAGGGCGAAATGACGCTCTGGGGAGTGGCCATGGCTGGCGCGATCGGTTGCGTGATTGGTTCCATCCCGGCTTATTACCTCGGCATGTACGGCGGGCGCCCCCTGGTGGAAAAATACGGCAAATGGGTGCTGATTTCCCATCATGATCTACATATCGCCGACCGCTGGTTCGAAAAGCACGGCGAAATCATCATCTTCATCGGCCGTTTGCTGCCGGCCGTGCGCACCTTCATTGCGTTCCCAGCCGGGATCGCGCGCATGCACATGGGGAAATTCATCCTCTATACGTTTACCGGGTCGCTGATCTGGTGCTGGCTGTTGGCTTATGCGGGCATGAAGATGGGTGAAAACTGGGAAGGCCTCAAGGTCTATTTCCATGAATTTCACTATGTAATCGTGTTCGCCGCGGCGGTGTTCATGATATGGTACATACGCCGTCACTTGAAAGCGCTAAAGCGGCAACATCATTAAACCGATAAGAAAAATGAAGACGTAGTTCTGGGGAGTATCATGCAGTCGCTGGACAGTTCGATTACCAGCAGTATCCGCAACAAATTGATGCTCATCACTGGCGCAGGTACCCTCCTGTTGCTCGCGGCGGCCCTCTTCGGCCTCTGGCAGGCCTGGCAGGCGGGCGAAAAATTGCCTGCGGCGGTGGCGGCCGAATTACAGCAAGGCATCTTCATCAGTCTCGGCCTGATGGGCTTGGCGATCGTCGTGGCGCTCCTGACTTTCCTTAGCCTGGTGCAAAAAAGCCTGATCGCCCCGGCGCATCAATTGGCAAGCGATCTCGACCGGCTGGCACAGGGCGATTTTTCCAAGGAAGTCGCTCGCACGACCCACGACGAGCTCGGCAATGTGGCCGCCAGCGCCGAGAAAATCCGCAAGGATATTGGCGCCATCATCCTCAACGTTCAGCAATCCACGGATCACGTCATGCAATCGGCATCGACACTGGCCAATTCCTCCCGCCATATCATGCACGGTTCGCAAGCCCAGCACGAAGCTGCCAGCAGCACCGCTAGCGCCATCGAGGAAATGACCGCCAGCATTAGCTCGGTCGCTGAAAATGCCGAGCATGTGCGCAGCCTGTCGCAGTCCAGCGTGCATGAAACGCAGCTCGGCAATGAGAAACTGCTGCGGCTTTCGCAGGAAATGGAAAAAGCCGTCAATGCGATGAAGGAAATCGCTCTCTCGGTAAATGCGTTCGTCAGCAATACCTCCATCATTACTTCGATGACGCAGCAGGTGAAGGATATCGCCGAGCAGACCAACCTGCTGGCATTGAATGCCGCCATCGAGGCTGCGCGCGCCGGCGAAGCCGGACGAGGATTCGCCGTGGTCGCCGATGAAGTGCGCAAGCTGGCGGAAAAGTCCGCACAATCGGCGAATAAAATCGATAGCGTCACCCGTTCGATCGAAGAGCAGTCAGGGAAAATCAGCGTGACGCTGGACCGCGGGCGGCAGTTTCTCGAATCCAGCCGCGAACTCACGCAAAATGCGATCGGAGCGCTGGCTCATACGCATGATGCCACGGCGCAGGCGAATGCAGGCGTGGATAACATCACGTTATCGGTCCGCGAGCAGAATCTGGCCAGCGGCGAGATTGCCCGCAACATCGAGCAGATCGCCCGGATGACCGAAGACAATACCGCTTCAATCACCCAAACCGCAGGCGCGGCAACCCAACTGGAAGAACTGGCGCGTAATCTGAAAGAATCCGTCAGGCGCTTCCAGGTTTAAACATACAAAAAACCATGAAAGACGATTTTTTGCTTGCTGATCCCGCAATAGACAGAGTGGCAGAAACTTCTGCCTTTCTGACCGAAAAACTGCCCGATCCGATTGCTTCCCTGATCGACCCGCTGGATAGGATACGCAGCCTGGAAAAGGCGCTCGATAGCCTGGGCCAGGCGCTCGTCCTGCTTGGCAATAATGCGCAGGTTCTCTATGCCTCCGGCCATGCCTGGAGAATCCTTGCGGAAAATGACGGCCTTACCGTTTCCGGAGAGGTTTTCTGCGCCAGCCTGGAAGAAGACCACGTGCAGCTCTCGTCCGCGCTTGCCTCCTTGCTGGGGCACAGCGAGGCTTCGGTCAAGCTGGAATTGAATATCCGCCGCCCTTCGGGAAAGCTGCCCTACAAGTTGCGCGTCAATGCATTGACCGATACGCACCAGGCACTGGCCATCATTCATGACACCCACGCCAACCACATGGCCTGGTACGACCGTCTGCAGGCACGTTTTCAGCTGACGCCGCGCGAATGCGAGTGCACCATGCTGTTGACCGACGGTTACAGCATGGCTGAAATTGCCGAGCGCATGACGATCAGCATGCAGACCTTGCGCCAGCACCTCAAGCACGCCTTCAACAAGACCGGCACGCACAAGCAACACGAACTGGTCGGCATCGTGCTGCAAATGCAGCGAAAACGCTAGAGTTCCACCAGTTTTCCGTGCGCGAGGAAAAATACCGCCTTGCGCACCGGCAGGCCTTCCCCTTCGAACAATCCTGCATAGCGCTCCAGCTGCGGGCGATAGCGCTCCGCGTATTTCGCCAAGCCACCCGGCACGAGTGCCGAATCGACGCGTGCGGACTTGTAATCGATCACCCAGCGCGCGTCGTTCTCGACAAAAGTCCGGTCCACGATATGCGTCGCAATGCGGTTGGCATCCGCGGTCGACATGACCAGTTCGGAACTCGCATGCAGGCGCTTCTGCAGTACCCAATGCCCGTCCTCGCTCTCCAACGCCGCAGCGATTGCGGCCGCGACCTGCGTCGCTCCCTGCGCCGCTTCGGTCGGCGTATGCCCGGCGCGCTCCAGCCAGGACTGCATCGCCGGCTGCAGGCCATGCAAACGACTTGCCGGCCAGAGCTCGGGGCCGTCCTGGGCGATCATTTCCATGTAGAGGTGGCCGAGCGTGCCGCAACTCGCTTCCAGGCTCCCCTCTTCCCTCTCGACAGCGTCTTCATCGAAAGACATGACGGGCAGCACTTCATCGCGGATTGCCAGCAATGCGGGCATGACCGGCTGCGGCAGACGTATCAGGCGAGGAATGAAATCGGCGGCATTGCCTGGCGCGATGTTTTGCAACGGCGTTTCCGCGGCACGGACGAATTCCGCGCCGACCGCACTCCATAGCAGTTCGAGGAAGCTTCCGGACGGAGGCTTGATGCCATCCTTGCTGTCCAGGCAGACGGCACCCACCAAATGCAAGCGGCGAATCGCACGCGTGGCGCCCACATACAATACCCGCGCGCATTCATTGGCCGTGCGTTCGCATTCCAGGCCCCGGAGGAAATCATAAGGCGACGGCATGCCGTCCCGCAGGTGGCGAGGAACCCAAGGCGCAGCGACCAGCTGGGGCTCATCCTCATCGATCTGCACCTCCTCCCACAACAGCAGGGAAGCGTCGTTGGTTTTTGGCTGACGGTGCAGGCCAGGCAATATCACGGTATCGAATTCCAGACCTTTGGATTTGTGCATGGTCAGGAATTGCAGGCTTCCATCCGCTTCCGCATCGGGCGCTGCGTAGAGATCCGCCAATGCGGATTCCAGTTGGTCAGGATCGAAACGGCCGGCCGCATCGAGCTGCTCGATCAGCGAAAAATACGCCTGCACGTCACGCACATCGCCAGCCTCCCACAGGCATTCCGGCCCGCCAAGCCTGAGCCAGGCCGACTCGACCCAGCGCCGCACAGGCTGCCTTCCCTGGAAGGCGAAGGATCCCTGCAAAACCATGCGAACGTGCTGCAGGCGCTTTCGCCCATCCTCGCTGAGCCGGGCAAGCCGTACCTCATCCTGCATCAATTGCCAGATCGTCGCCTGCCGGTCGTCCGCCGCCAAAGCGTGCATGTCGGCCAGCGTCAGGCCGCACCAGGGAGCGCGCAGCACCGCCAGCCAATTGACGCGGTCGGCGCGGTGGAACATGGCGCGCGTCAATGTCATCACGTCCTGTACCGCCTGCCTGCCGCCCAAGCCCTCGATTTCCATGGCCTGGAACTTCAGTCCCGGACGATTGCGCCGAATTTCGGCAACCAGCGCTTCGAGATGGCTGCGTGCCCGCACCAGCACCGCGATCGTCTTGCCGGGATAGGCCGCTCTCTCCTGCTCGATAAGATCGGCGATCCGCAAGGCTTCGAGCAAGGCCATCCCGTCCGCCCCTGCGCCGTTTTCCACCGCCAGCGGATGCACCAGCACGCCTTCGCCCGGTAGAGGATTGCGCGTGGCGGCAAACCGGCGATAGCTGATTGCGCCGCGGGTTACGCTGTCGTGCAGCGGAAATACTTGCGCGAATGCCTGATTCACCCAGTCGACGATGGCCGGGCACGAGCGATTGTTGCGTGTCAGGTGCAGACGTTCCAGCGCCAGCTGGCCGATGCCGGCTTGCGCCACGTGCAGGAACAGGCCGACATCCGCCTTGCGGAAACGATAGATGGACTGCATAGGATCGCCGACGCAGAAAAGGGTCCGGCCATCCTCCGGCTCCCAGCCTTGCGTCAACCGGCGCAACAGCTCCACTTGCGCCGGGCTGGTATCCTGGAATTCGTCCACCAGCAAATGCTGGATGCGGTAATCGAGGCGCATGGCGAGTTCGGTCGGTCCGGTTTCGTCCTCCAGCGCCTCCAGCGCACGTGTGGCCACCTCGACAAAATCGACTTCCCCGGCCTCCTGGAACACCACCATCAGGTGGGCGGCAGCCAACTGCAACAGCCGCGCCAGACTGCCGACGATGCGCCATTCCTCATCATGATTGCGGGGGTCGGGCAAGCTGCGTATCCGCGCCAATGGCTGCGGGTCGGCTATCGCGGCAATCACGTCCAGCAGGATTTGCTTTTGCGCCTTGGCTTCCTCGGAAGGCGGGAAACCGTTTTTGACATTGATGCCGCGTTCCTTGCGGCATTCGCCCTGTGCGGTCAGCAGCAGCTCGCACAGCGCGCGCCACAGCGCCAGGGATTCTGGAATTGCGCGGACTGGCGTTTCCCAGTCCAGCAGCAATGCAACCGGATGATCGCACGGTAGATTCGAAGCCGCGTAGCGGGCAGCAGGCATGAGGTGGCGCTGCAAGCCGTCGTCCAGCACTTGGGAGGCGCGGGCGATATCGTGCTGCACCAGATGGCGCAATCCGTCCATCGCCTCGTCCTGCGCCGAGGTACGGCCGGCATGTTGCAGCCACTGGTCGCGCTTGGCGAGCATATCGGCCAGCAGGTTGCCCAGCCTGCCGGTGTCGTTATCGAGGTATTGCAATGCCTCCGTGACCGGTCCATCGCCCTTTTCTTCTTCCAGCATCGCAATCGTGCGCCGTGCTGCCTCGCGATAATAAATACCGGCGTCATCGCTGACTCCCGGCTGCGCTCCGAAACGGCTCATCAGCGGCATCTGCCGTGCCAGCAGGCTGCACAGCGAATCGATGGTATTGATACGCAACCGCCCCGGCTGCTGCAATAACTCCCAGCCCAATTCTCGCGAACGCGCGAGCGCCGCAAGAGCCAACTGGCGAGTGGTGTGCTTATGCGCCTGATCCACCGGGATACCGTCTTCTGCATCCTGCAGGCTCTGCAGAACGCGCCCGCGCATCTCGGCGGCAGCCTTGTTGGTGAAGGTAATCGCGACGATCTCTTCCGGCTCGCGCACGATGGCGAGCAACTTGAGATAACGCTGCGTCAGCAGTTCAGTCTTGCCCGCCCCGGCCGGCGCCTCGACGATAAAGGAGCCCAAGGCCAAGGCACGTTCGCGATTGGCTGCATCTTGCTGCAGGAGATCCGGTGGATGCATAGGAAATTCAATGGCTGTCACAAGCCACACATGCTGCCAGCTTTATCGGCCGGCGCCAACCTGCCGGCTCGGAAACGTTGCTGAGATATGCCATCTAGTACCAAGGTACTAGATAGACAAGATCATGAAACGAAAAACTAACCCAAATGGGTTAGCACTTCAGTCCACTATCTATTGCCGAGGTAAAGAAGTAGTTTGTCTTATATAAAATTTATCATTCATTTCAATCATTTAATGATGACGAAATGCATGTCGCAACACACTCAGAGGGGTTCTATCATGGCCATCAGCACAACTTCCTATACCAAAACGCCGCAAGCAGGTGACGACAGCTATACCTTTGCCGAAGACATACTGCGCGACTCCACATTATTCAATATAGCCACCAATGTGATGACGTTGGATGTCATGTCCAACGATCTCGGCGGTAACGCAAAGAAATTGTTCTCAATCTCGGATGCCGACGGCAATGCGATCGACCCTTCCGCATTACTGACAGCGGATACCGCCGGCACATGGGAAACCACGGACCAGGGCAATCGCATCCGCATTTTCAATGGCAAGATTGAATATGACATGAGCGGTACACTGGGTAGCGGCGGCATCGATTCGCTCGCTCAAGGCCAATCCATCAACGACACCTTCACTTACGCCATACGCCTCGGCAACGGTACGCTCAGCTGGGCAACGGTAAACGTGCATATCGACGGCAACAATGACGGTCCGGTAGCGAACGATATGGCCGTCCAGGTAAACGAGGATGCCACCGTCACGCAAGCCTTCGCAGCGGACGACATCGACAGCGACGACGACCAGGCCAGCCTGACCTACACCGTCGTTGATCAGCCGGCTCAAGGCGCGGTAACGGTCAATGCCGACGGCACCTTCACCTTCGATGCAGCCGACTTCGATAGTCTTGCTGCAGGCGAAACCGTGGATGTCACTTTCAGCTACAAGGCAACCGACAGCCAGGGTGCCGAATCGGCGGTAAAAACCGTGACCGTCACGGTGACCGGTGTGAACGACGCTCCGGAAATCACTTCGGCACCCGTCGGCACCTCGCTCGACGAAAGCGACGCCAATCTGAGCACTTCGGGCACCGTCGTGTTTAGCGATGCGGATAATGGCGATACGCCGGAAGCTTCGCTGGTGGGCACTGCAGTCACGGCCACCGGCATCATCGTGACAGCAGAGCAACAGACCGCCGTCGAGAATGCTTTCACGATAGACGCCGCTGGCAACTGGAGTTTCGAGCTGGCTTCGCCTGACTATCTGGCGGCCGGCGACTCCATCACCGCGGTCTTTACGGTAACGGTCACCGACGACCTCGGCGCAACCGACACGCAAGACATTACCATCACTATCAACGGAACAAACGATACGCCGACGGTCACTTCGGGCAATAGCGCCAGCGTCGATGAGAACACACCGGCCAGCACCGTGGTTTACACGGCCGCGGCCTCCGATCCGGATGCCGGCGACGCCATCACCTGGAGTTTGGCCGGCACGGATGCCGCCCTGCTCAGCATCGACGCCAGCGGCAATGTCACCTTGAACGCTTCCGCCGATTTCGAAGCGAAGTCCAGTTACAGCTTCGACGTGGTCGCCACCGATGCCGGCGGCTTGAGCGACAGCCAGGCGGTGACATTGAGCATCAACAATATCAACGAAGCGCCGACGGTGACTTCGGGCGATAACGCCAGCGTCAACGAGAATGCTGCGGCCAGCACCGTGGTCTACACGGCTACGGCCTCCGATCCGGATGCAGCCGATACCATCACCTGGAGCCTGGCCGGCACGGATGCCGCCCTGCTTAGCATCGACGTCAGCGGCAATGTCACCTTGAACGCTTCCGCCGATTTCGAGGCGAAGTCCAGCTACAGCTTCGATGTGGTCGCTACCGATGCCGGCGGCTTGAGCGACAGCCAGGCGGTGACGGTGAGCGTCAACAATGTCAATGAAACGCCGACGGTGACTTCGGGTAACTCTGCCAGCGTGGCTGAAAACGCCCCGGCGAGCACTATCGTTTATACCGCTTCCGCAACTGATCCGGATGCGGCCGATACCATCACCTGGAGCCTGGCCGGCACCGATGCCGCCCTGCTCAGCATCGACGTCAGCGGCAATGTCACCTTGAACGCTTCCGCCGATTTCGAGGCGAAGTCCAGCTACAGCTTCGATGTGGTTGCCACCGATTCCGGCGGTTTGAGTGATAGCCAAACGGTCACGCTCAGCGTCAACAATGTCAACGAAGCACCCGCTATGACCTCAGGCGATAGCGCCAGTGTCGACGAGAATGCGCCTGCCAGCACCGTAGTCTACACCGCTGCAGCCACTGACCCGGATGCCGGCGACACGCTCACCTGGAGCCTGTCCGGTGCCGATGCCGCCCTGCTCAGCATCGATGCCAACGGCAATGTCACCTTGAATGACTCTGCCGATTATGAAACAAAGTCCAGCTACAGCTTCAATGTGGTCGCGACCGATGCCGGTGGCTTGAGCGACAGCCGGGCAGTGACGTTGAGCGTAGCCGACCTCAGCGAAAATGCCGCGCCTTCCGCAACCAACGACCGCTGGTTTATTTCGGACGGCACCACAGCCAGCCTGGTTGCCGCGACAGCCCTGCTGGGCAACGACAGCGACCCGGATGGCGACCTTGTCGCCATCATGGCGCTCAGCAATGATGGCAGCACCTGGGTGACCGATGCCACGGACGGGCTGGTCGACCAAATCATCCATCTGGATACGGCGAAAGGCAATCTCGCCGTCAACACGTTGACCGGCGCGGTCACTTACACGACGGATAGCCAGACGGCGGATGTCACCGACACCTTCCATTATCGAATTTCCGACAACGATGCCATTCCATTGAGCGATGAGGGAATGGTGACGGTCTCGGTAGAGGATATCGGAAATGGGAGTACCGCCGACACGGTCAACCTGGCCGCTGAAGCCTACCAGGTCTCCTACATTTCCAGCGGAAACGGCATCGACAGCGTAACGGGCGGCAGCGGCACCGATACTTTCCTCGGCGGGCCGGCCAACGATATCCTTATCGGCGGCAGCGGCAATGATGTGCTGTTCGGCGACGGCGGCGATGACAGCATCACCGGCAATGGCGGGAATGACCGCATCGACGTATCGAGCGGCAACGACACCGTGCTCTACACCTCCAAACTGGACGGCAACGATATATTGGTCGGATTCGATGCCAATGCGGGCGGAGGGCAGGACGTCATCAACCTGGACGCATTGTTCGACAGCTACGGCGCCCTTTCCGGCACGCGCGCCGACCATGTCAGCATCGTCCAGTCCGGTGCCGATACGCTGGTGCTGGTCGATACCGATAACAGCTATACCGCGGGCAACAATGCGACCTACGAGATGACCATTACGCTGACCAGCGTTACCAGCAGCACGGTCACCATTGGTGCAGACGTCCTCGTCGGCTCCTGATTGCGCCGGATCGAAGTACCAAAGCCCGCCGGGAGACCGGCGGGCTTTTTTTATACGCAGTGACTTCGATGTAACCTGCGTTCGCACTCCACCCGACGCTGCAATAGTGAGTTGTGTTGCGCGTCAGCGCATGGATTTGTGGCGCTCCAGTTGCAGCTTTCTTTCAGGCAGCCGCAGCAGCGGCTTCACGTCGCAATCGCGTAAATCCTCTTCATTGCGGAAAGATACTGCTGCTTCGCCGCGCTTAACCTCGGCGGCGATGGCCGTGATAGTCACCTGCCAATGGCGGATCAGGCTGGCCCAGTCGGGGAAGTGCTCTGCGGGAAACAATTTCCTCGCACCGTCCAAACCGCATACCCCGGGCAGAACGCCCTCCTCCTCCGCAATGCCGATAAACTTCTGCTCGGCCGACAGCACTTTTGCGAAGCAGACAGCTGCCACTTCCCCATCGCGCAAGGCGAGCGCAGCGTAAATCGGCAGTTGCGGCTCCGCGATGCGGTCCTCCGCCCAGCTCTTGTGACTGACGCTGGCGCCTGTCTTGTAGTCCAGCACGACCAACCTTCCGTCCGGCAGTTCGTCGACGCGGTCGAGCACCAGATTGACCTGCAAGCCCTCGATATCGAGGCTGATGCGCCGCTCGCACTCCTGCACAGTGAATGCCTCGCGCGTTTTTTCCAATTCCAGCCAGGCCGCCAGAATGCGCTGCAGACGCAGCTTTTCGAGGGCCGCGAATTGCGGCGGCAACGCTTCGTCCAGCTGCTGGAAGAATAGCCTTACCCCTTCCTCCACCGCAGACGCAATCGCCGCCGTCAACGCACTGCCATCCAGCGCATGCAACGCTTCGGAAGAGCGGCCTTGCCAGAATGCCTGCAACACCAGATGGAGAAGATTGCCGCGCGCCAGCGCATCCAGCCCTTCCACCGGCTCGTCCAATGCGCGGGCATTGAGCCGGTATTGATAAAAGGCCCAGGCGGGGCAGATCGCCTGCGCTTTGAGCAAGCCGGTGCCGCCGCGCTGGATTTCGCCTTCGGCCACAGGCGGAGCCTGATGATCGTCCAGCCATTGCATTTCCGCCGGCTGTGCCAGGCGCTCAGCCAGCGTCGGGGCAAGGTTCGCAGCCTCGGTTTGCATACGAACCGCATGCAGCAGCGGACTGGGTCGCAGTTCGCGCTCGCCTTCGCGGTGCGCCCACGAAAAGACAATCTCGGCGGCGCCATGCATCATCCGCGCATGTATCGCCCGGGCAAATTCAGTTTGTACCTGGCTGCATGCATTCGGAGCGCCCACGCGCCGTTGCGCTGCGGCGGGCAGCAAGGGGTTCGGCCTTGGCGGCGGCGGCCATTGGTGATCGTTCATGCCCATTACCCACATCGCGTCGAGCGGGGCGGCGGCGGCTTCCAGCATGCCCATCACAAGAAGGCGAGGCTCGCCTTCCGCCTCCGGCTGAAAGATGCGCTCCTGCAGCAGCCGGGACAATCGATGCAATGCCGCGCCCGCCTCCAGCGGGCCGAGCAGCGCCTCCAGCCTGGCGAAATCGCCCAATGCGGCTTCCCAAGACTGCCACGCCTGGAACTCATGGCTGGACAAACTGCGCTCGCCCGGCCATCCGGCCGCCTTGAGCAAGCCGCCAAACGCTCCTGCCCATGCGCGGGCGGATTGCTTCTTCGGCCACAGCGCCGCCGTGGCAGCGATGGCCTCCAGATGCTGTATCAAATTGGCAACGCCGAGCCCATCCAGCTGGGCCTTGCGGGCGAGCCGCAGAAGCTGCTCGAGATGCAGACTGAGGCCAAGCTTGCCGCGCATGCGCGCCTCCAGTCGCGCCCGCGCATCCGCTTCGCTGACGCCTGAAGACCAGTGCGCATCGCGCAGCAATCGTCCCGCATCCTGCTGGGATATCCTGTACCGGCGGGCCGCCAGTCTCAATAGCGACAATGCACGGGTCACGAGGGAATTCGCGGCAAGCGGGTCGCCCAGGGAAAAATCGTAAGAGCGCGGCATTTCCGTGCGCGAAGGATGGATCGTTGCCGGGTGCAACGCATCGTCGAGCAAGGCGGCGAGGCGCGTGCGCAATACCTTCAGTTCAGGCGCGACGATGGCAAGCCGCGATTGCGGGTTCTGCGAGAGCCGCTGTGCTGCCCAGGCGACTGCGGCGCGGCACTCGGCTTCCGCGTCATCGCAGGCGACTTGCGTCGCAACGGCCGGCTGATCCAGGCCGAGCGGCCAATGCATCACTTCCACGCCACGCGAAGACAGGACCTCCAGCAGACGTTTTTCCTGAGGGCTGAAACGGTCGAACCCGGCGAGATAGATCGTGGGCGGTAGCTGGGCCGCGCCCCGCTGCAAGCAGTCGATTTGCCGGTCCAGGTAGCGTACGCCTTCCAGCGCCTGATGCTGGCGGCACAGCCCCTGGAATGCCTCCCTCCAACGCAGGAATTGCCGGGTTTCTTCCGCCTGCTCCCCAGCGGCGAGCGGCACCCTCCACTCCACCAGCAGGCGATGAGCCTCGGCCGCGGATTGCGCCAACCCAGCCACATCGAACAGGGCTTGCGTCGCCTCGCCTTGCGTTTCCTGCGTAATCGCCCGCTCCCAAAGCAAGCGCTCCGCCATATTGTCCAGCGTCTGGCGAGGAAGGTAATCGGGCGGCAGCTCTCCCGCGAGCATGGCCCGGGCAACCAGGTCCTCCAGCCACTGCGACAACGTCCGTATCGTGGGTGGATGCCATTGCGCCAACCCCTGTGTGCGCCGGACCCTGCCCTGCTCCAGTCGAAGGCTGCGCGCCAGGCGCGCAGTGGAACAAAGGATGACGGCAGTTTCCGGGACATTCTCCATTCTTGCCAAATCCATCTCCTGATATAGAATACCCAACAAAATTGGTCGTATACGTATTCGCTTATGCGGCGCATCGGCCATAGTTTTGACACGATTTGCCTGGCCGGTTCAGGCGCACTCATACGATACCTGAAGTATTACAAAAACTAAGGGCGCCCGACCGTGACTCCACCGCTTTTTTCCCGCCTGCGCATCCAGATTCCCCTGGCATTCGTCAGCCTCTCGGCGATTGTGGCGATCCTGATCTCGGTTGACCACCTGCGCGACACCACCGAGCGCATCGTCAGCGAAAACCGCGACCTGCTCAATATCATGATGCTGCAACTGGATGGCATGATAGCCAATGACGTCTTCGAGGAAAGCATGCTGCAGGGAGAAAGCCGCATCCCGACCACTGCCTTGCATACCAATATCCGCCAGCTATTACTAGTGGACGAAGACCACCGCGTGCTCCAGGCGAGCAATAGCGACTGGCTGGGAAAAACAGCCGCTCAGGTATCCGGATACCAGCCCGGCCGGGCCTTGCAAGTCAAGGATACAAAACGCAGCGTTATCCTGGGTAATGCAGCGAAAACGCGCCTATACGGCTATTACACTCTTCCGCTGGGCCTGCAATCCGGTACGCCGCCCCGGCAGCGCTGGGGCACGCTATATGTGGAATACGATCTTAGCCGTCCCCTGAACTTGGCACGTAAACATGCCACCGACAAGGCCCTCCGTTTTCTCGGCCTCTCCCTGGCGGCGGCCATCCTGCTTGGCGTCCTGATCGATGTGCTGGTGTCCCGCCGCACCGAGCGCCTGGTATCAATTGCGAGCCGGATCGCCAGCGGCGAAATGAGCGCGCGCTCCGGCCTGGTCAAGCCGGATGAAATCGGCCTGCTGGGCCAAGCCATCGATCGCATGGCGGATGACTTGGCAGCCGACCGCGAGGCACTAAGGCGCGAGCGCAAATTCTCGGAAGACGTCATCCAGTCCATCACCATCCCGCTGTTCATCCTCGACAAGGATCATCGCGTCATCATCTGGAACCGAGCCTGCGAAATGCTGACCGGGATCAAGGCCATCGATATCGTCGGCACGACCGAAGCCTGGCGTGGTTTTTATCCGGATGCCCGCCCCTGCCTTGCCAACCTGGTACTGGACGGACTGGGCGAAGAGGCGGCCAAATATTACGAAATCGTGGAACCGTCGGCTTTCAGCTCCTATAGCTTCCATGCGGAAAGCTGGTTCCCCAAGCTGAACGGCCAGGATCGCTACCTGATGTTCGACGCCACGCCGATTTACGGCAACGACGGCAAGCTCATGGCGGTCATCGAGAGCCTGCAGGACATTACCTCCATCAAGAAAGCCGAGGACCACCTGCGGCTGACCGGCCAGGTCATCGAAAGCACGCGCGAGGCCATCGTCATCACCGACGCGGAAAACCGCATCGTTTCCGTCAATCGCGCCTTCACTGATGTCACCGGCTATACCCAGGAGGACGTCCTCGGCCGCAACCCTTCTATGCTGGCCTCCGGTCGCCATGACAAGGGCTTCTTCCGCAACATGTGGGAAAGCCTGAACGTGCGGGACTCCTGGCAAGGCGAGCTATGGAACCGGCGCAAGAATGGCGAAATCTTTCCGCTCTGGACCAATATCAGCTCGATACGCGACAATAACGGGCAGTTGACGCATTTTGTCGCCATTTTCGCCGATATTAGCGAACACAAAGCCACGCTGAAACACATCGAGTTCCTCGCCCATCACGATACGCTGACCAAACTGCCCAATCGCCTGCTGCTGCTCGACCGCCTGCAGCAGGCGGTCAATCTGGCGGAGCGCGAAAAACACCGCGTCGCCCTCATGTTCCTCGATCTCGACCGCTTCAAGCAGGTCAACGACAGCCTCGGCCATCAGGTGGGAGACGACCTGCTGATCGCGGTGGTGGAACGCCTGAAGTCCTGCGTCCGCGAGACCGACACCATCAGCCGGCAGGGGGGCGACGAATTCGTGATCGTGCTGCCCGATATCCATGACAGCATCGCCGTCACCGTCATCGCCGAGAAAATCCTGGAAACGCTGCGCGAGCCGTTTGTCATCGACGGTCATCAGCTTTCGACCTCCTTCAGCATAGGCATCAGCCTGTATCCCGACGACGGGCGCGAAATCGCGATACTGATGCAGAACGCGGATACCGCGATGTACCATGCCAAGGAGAGCGGCCGCAACAACTGCCACTTCTACGACGAATCCATGAACGCCAATGCGGCGGAACGGCTGAAACTGCAGAACAAGCTGCGCCAGGCCATGGAACAGGGTGAATTCCTGCTGCACTTCCAGCCGCTGATTTCGCTCAAGGATCACGCCATCATCGGTTGCGAAGCCCTGCTCCGCTGGAAAAATGCGGAAGACGGCTGGATACCGCCCGCCAAATTCATCCCGCTGGCGGAAGAAACCGGCTTCATCCTCAATATCGATGCCTGGGTGCTGCTCGAAGCGTGCCGCCAGGCCCAGGCCTGGGTCGATGCCGGCCTGCCGCCGCTGACGGTAGCCGTCAACATTTCCGCGCTGCAATTCAAGCGCGGCCGCATACTCGACAGCGTCACCCACGCCCTCACCCAATCCGGCCTCGCGCCGAGCAGCCTGGAAATCGAATTGACCGAGTCGGTGCTGATCCAGGATACCCAGCACACGCGCCAGCAGCTCAACCAGCTGAACCGCATCGGAGTGCGGCTGTCCATTGACGATTACGGCACCGGTTATTCCAACCTGTCCTATCTGAAGCAGCTGGATGTGGACAAACTGAAGATCGACCAGTCCTTCGTCAAGGACATGCTGGTGGACGAGCTTGACGCCATCATCGTGCGCTCCACGGTGGAACTGGCCCACAACCTGGGCCTGGAAGTGCTCGCCGAAGGCGTCGAAGACCAGGATATCCTGGTCCTGCTGCAGAATCTCGGCTGCGATCAGGCGCAGGGCTACCATATAGGCAAGCCCATGCCGCCCAAGGAGTTCGAAAAGTTGTTACGCAAAAAAATGAAGCCATGAGCGAGCAGAAAAACTACATCACTCCGGAAGGCTATGCCCGGCTCAAGGAAGAATTCCATCAGCTGTACAAGGTCGAGCGGCCCAAGGTCGTCAGCGACGTCGCCTGGGCCGCCGGCAACGGCGACCGCAGCGAAAACGGCGACTACATTTACGGCAAGAAACGCCTGCGCCAGATAGACGGGCGGCTGAAGCACCTGATGAAGCGCATGGATACGGCGGAAGTCGTCGACCCCTCGCTGCAACAGGGGCTCAACAAGGTGTTTTTCGGGGCGTGGGTGACGCTCTACTCAGTCACCCACGATACCGAACAAACGTTTCGCATCGTCGGTCAGGATGAACTCGATCCCGGCAAGGGCTATATCAGCTGGATTTCACCCTTGGCGCGAGCTCTGATGAAAAAAGGCGAAGGCGACACGATACGGCTGGAAACGCCGGGCGGCGAGGAAGAATATGAAGTGATCGCGGTCAGTTATACGCCACCGGAATAATCGCGTTTCAATGGCAATGGGATAGCATGCGCTCGGCGTCGGTGCATGAATAAGCATTGCGACCAGAAGGCTTGTTTGCGTGGTCGGCGCGCTGCCGTCTCGCACCTGTACCTTCGGATTTCGAAGGCGCCTCGGCTTTTTCCGGCGTTTCGTCCGACAGCGGCAACACGACAGGCGCCTTGTCGTCATGGAGTACAAACAGGACGATAACCATCAGAAAGAGCATGCCCAGCGTTGCGATGCGCACCCACGTCATCGGACCCAGGCTCAACCGAGCCTTGTCGAACATGCCCCGCCAGACTATTTTCGCCTGATGCTCCGGGCGCCCCAGTATATACATTTCATGTTCGCGCACGCCCTGGTCGGCCTTGACGCCGAAATAGGAAAACATGCGAGGGATGTCCTGATTTCCCGGGGCAATGATTTCGAAATAGGAACGTGAAATCATGATGCGGTTAGGCGCGGCAAAGCTCATGACCTGCTGCCCGACATTGAGGCCATCGCCGATGATGTTGAGCGTGCCGTTGATATCCCGTACTACGCGAACCGGGCCAAGGTTGATGCCCGCACGCAGCTCGATGGGCTGGCCGGTATGCGCGATGTTGTCAGCGGAAATACCGTCGCGTATCAGGAGCGCGACAGTCAGCGCATCCTCCGGGGCGCCGAAAAACGCGATCGCCGCTCCATCGCCGGTATCGAGTATGCCGCGTTCGTTCTTCGGTATATCCTGCAATGCCGCCTCGACCAGCGTATTGAATCGCTCTTTCTGCAGGATCTGCTCAGCATCGGGCTTGCGCGAGTAGCCGACGATATCGACACACAGCACGCTGCAAATCGAGGTCTTGTTCAGCCGCGTCTGCATGGATACTGTCCGCTATGGGATGACCGCCAATGGAAAAGCGGCGGCCGAATGATCGCGCCCAGCGATGCGATGATGAATTCCACTCCGATGATTCCCAAGATGCACGAACCTGGATGGGCCGTGCCAGAACGGCGGAAATATGAGAAGAACTGCGCTGCATTACTTGGCAGTCCCGCCATCGTTCCTGTCGACCGGTAACTTTGCGCCCCCGCCTTGCGGCGGGATTGCCCTTATCAAGCGGCTTTATTCTTGCCGTTAGCCCGGCGGGTGTCAACACGCCGCCGGTTAATTAACCATTCTTAACCGCACTGCTTCAGCATGCGCTGCGCATCCGAGCAGAGCACGTTGCGCTCCTGCCTGGGTTCGCGCGGCGCCGGGCGTGAACGCGAAGCTGCCTTGCGCTCTTTCACGTCCGTCTTTTTGCCGGATACGTCAGCATCTTTCGCGGCATTGCCTTGTCCCGCCGCGCGCGCCTCCCCAGTCTCCTCCGTGAAGACTTCTTCGGACGAATTGCCAGGCCGGGACAAGCTAACCCAACCTCCCCAGAGTATAGCCAGGAAAACCAGAGTCGCCGTAGCGGGAATCCAGTATTTGCGCAACGCCGCCAGCGCACCCACCGGAACTCCTTGCGTGCCGGCCTGCTCCTCAAGCACTGATGGCGTATCGGACTGGCCATCCATCACCATATAGACCTCGTGCTCGCGCACGTACTTGTCGGTCTTGACGCCGTAATAAGTAAACATGGCGGCGATTTCGGAACTGAGGCGCGACGCGATCTCATAATAAGAGCGCGATACGAGGATTCGATTGGGCTGGGCGAAGCTCATCACGCGCTGGGCGGCATTGATGCCATCGCCCACCACATTCAGCATGCCATTCAGGTCGTTGACCACCCGGACCGGCCCAAGGTTGATGCCGATTCTCACCCGAAAGAAGCGTTCGGGATACTGTTGCTGATCCTGCAGTATGCTATCCCGGATAGTCAGTGCGACGAATAGCGCCTCCTCCGGCGCCCCCAGCAGGGCAAGCGCCGCGCCATCGCCGGTATCCAGTATGATGCGATCGTTTTGCGCCACATCCTTGACTGCCTCGTTGATCAAGGCGTTGAATCTTTCCTTGAGCGCAATCTGGTCATCCACCGGCGCCTGGGCATAATCGATGATATGGATGAAAATCACCGTGCAGATGGAAGTTCTGTTCAAGCGTTCGCTCATGATGCCTTAGACGGTTCGGGAATGAAAAAGGCGCCATTTAACTACAAAAAGTGATTGAACTGAAAGAAAATTTACATTGAACGCCAATTCTCAACGCTGGGATATTTTCTGTGCCGTCATCGACAACTTCGGCGATATCGGCGTCTGCTGGCGCCTTGCAAGGCAACTCGCGGCAGAGCATGGGTTGGAAGTACGGCTTTGGGTAGACGATTTGGCGCGCCTGCAATCCCTCAATCCGGACATCGATGCCAATCGTGAATTCCAGACATCGCTTGGCGTGGAAATCAGACGCTGGGCTGCCGACTTTGGAGAGGCTGAAGCGGCCGATGTCGTCATTGAAGCTTTCGGCTGCCCATTGCCGGAACGATATGAAGCGGCGATGGCAAAGCGCGAAACGCCGCCGGTCTGGATCAACCTCGAATACCTGAGCGCGGAAGCCTGGGTGGAAAGCTGCCATGCGCTTCCCTCGCCGCACCCGCGCCTCAAGCTGACGAAATATTTCTTCTTTCCCGGATTCACGCCGGCGACAGGCGGCCTGCTGCGCGAAAACGGCTTGCTCGACGCGCGGGACGCCTTCAGGGCGTCGCCGCAGGCCTTCCGGCAATCCCTTGCTCTACCGCCTGCCGACCCGCAGGAAATCCTGGCTTCGCTGTTCTGTTACGACACCGCGCCGATCGGCGAGCTGCTCACAGCGTGGGAAGCTTCATCCCGCCCCGTGCGCTGCCTGCTTCCGGCCGGCAAGGCGTTGCCGCAGGCTGCAAAACATTTCGATGTCGATACCCTTCACGCCGGTAATGTACTGCAGCGCGGTAACCTCACCCTGCATGTCCTGCCTTTTTTGCCACAGGACGACTACGATCGCCTGTTGTGGCTGTGCGATCTTAATTTCGTGCGCGGGGAAGATTCCTTCGTCCGCGCGCAGTGGGCCGCGCGTCCCCTGGTGTGGCATATCTACCCGCAGGAAGACGATGCCCACCGCCCCAAGCTGGACGCGTTTCTCGACCTTTATTGCCTGCTCCTGCCCGAGCCCGCCTTGTCTGCAATGCGTGATTTCCACCTGGGCTGGAATCACTTTGGCGACATCGCCTGGGAAAGCTTCCTGGCTCATCGGAATGCCTTCGAGCGGAACGCCACAGCCTGGGCGGAGCATTTTTCCGGGGAGCCCGACCTCGCATCTAAGCTGGTGATTTTTTGTAAAAATCGGGTATAATGCGCCCCTTTTTATCCCCGAATCCGCAGGACATCAGATGAAAACAGCCCAGGAACTCCGCGTAGGTAACGTGTTTATGGTCGGCAACGATCCCATGGTCGTGCTGAAGGCCGAATACAGCAAGTCCGGCCGCAATTCTTCCGTGGTGAAGATGAAGTTCAAGAACCTGCTCACCGAATCCCCGAGCGAATCCGTGTTCAAGGCCGACGACAAATTCGACGTGGTGGTGCTGGACAAGAAGGAAGTGACCTACTCCTACTTCGCCGATCCGATGTATGTGTTCATGGATACCGAATACAACCAGTACGAAGTCGAAGCCGAAACCATGGAAGACGCGCTGAACTTCCTGCAGGACGGCATGGAATGCGAAGTCGTGTTCTACAACGGCAAGCCGATCTCGGTCGAGTTGCCGAACTCCGTCGTGCGCGAAATCACCTACACCGAACCCGCTGTCAAGGGCGACACTTCCGGCAAGGTAATGAAGCCCGCCAAGATCGCGACCGGCTTCGAGCTGCCGGTGCCGCTGTTCTGCGAAATCGGCGACAAGATCGAAATCGACACCCGCACGCTGGAATACAAGAACCGCGTGAAGTAATTCATCGGATAGCTGCGAAAAAAGGGGCTTCATGCCCCTTTTTCTTTTTGGCTTACCGTGCCGTACAATGCAGGGCCTCCGCATAACTCCATACCAATGAATCCTTGAACCGCCATGGCCGAACATAACATCGATGTGCTGCTCGTCGGCGGCGGCGTGATGAGCGCCACGCTGGGCACGATGCTGTCCAGGCTCGACCCATCCCTGAAGATCGTCATGGCGGAGCGCCTCGACGCGGTCGCGCTGGAAAGCAGCGACGGCTGGAACAATGCCGGCACCGGCCACGCCGGCTATTGCGAGCTCAACTACACGCCGCAGCAGGCCGACGGCAGCGTCGCCATCGCGCGGGCGCTGGCGATCAACGCATCCTTCGAAGTCTCGCTCGAGTTCTGGTCCACCCTGGTCGAGCAGGACGCATTGCCCTCCCCGCATCATTTTATCAACCGCACGCCGCACGCGAGCTTCGTCTGGGGCGAGACCGATGTCGCCTTCCTGCGGGAACGGCATGCCAAATTAAGCGCGCATCACCTGTTCGAGGACATGGAGTACAGCGAGGACGCGGAAACCCTGCGCGCATGGATGCCGCTCGTCATGCAGCACCGCGCCGCCGGACAGAAGCTGGCCGCGACGCAAGTGAAATACGGCACCGACGTGGACTTCGGCGCGCTGACCCGCGGCATGGTCGCATCGCTGCAAAAGCAGGCCAATTTCGAATTGCTGCTGAACCAGCCGGTGGATAGCCTCAGGCAGCAACGCGACGGCCGCTGGCATGTGCGCCTGGGTGACGGAAAAACCATCGATGCCGGTTTCGTGTTCCTCGGCGCAGGCGGCGGGGCGCTGCCGTTGCTGCAGAAGTCCGGCATTGCGGAAAGCAGGGGGTACGGCGGCTTTCCCGTCAGCGGGCAATGGCTGGTCTGCAACAATCCCGACATCGCCCAACAGCATCATGCCAAGGTCTACGGCAAGGCGCCGCTCGGCGCGCCGCCGATGTCGGTACCGCATCTCGACACCCGCATCATCGCCGGCCAACCCGCGCTGCTGTTCGGCCCCTATGCCGGATTCACCACCAAGTTCCTCAAGCGCGGCTCCTTACTCGACCTGATTTCCTCGGTTAGGCCGGACAACCTGAAATCGATGCTGGCCGCAGGCCGCGACAACCTGGACCTCACCCGCTACCTGGTCGGCGAAGTGTTCCAGTCGCACAAGGAACGCATGGACGCGTTGCGCCGCTTTTTCCCCCAGGCGAAAGACGACGAATGGACGCTCGCCAACGCCGGCCAGCGCGTGCAGGTCATCAAGCACGGCAAGCTGGAGTTCGGGACGGAGGTCGTCACTGCGGCGGATGGCACGCTGGCGGCGCTGCTCGGCGCTTCTCCCGGCGCTTCCGTGGCGGTGCAGGCCATGGTCAATATCGTCGAGCGCTGCTTCAGGGAGCGCATCAAGAATGACGGCTGGCAGAGCCGTATGAAGGAGATGATTCCGTCCTACGGAGAATCGCTCGTCGAGAATGCCGATTTGCTGAGGTCAGTGAGATCACGCACGCTGAGCACGCTCGGCTTAAGTTAAGCTGGAAAAAAGGTACCGTCATCCAATAATACCCAAGAGGCCGGGTTGCCTTTGAAGTGTGATGAATACATCAACGGTCTTGAAGGAAACACACGTCACTGTCTACGCGCTTTCGCCTACACATCCGTTCAGCCGCCATCCGGCATGACGGCCCGTATCCGCCGGGTTCCAATCCGGGCTCCTGTAGCTTCGTCCACGACCACGGCTTTGATTTCGGTCCCTGTTTCAGCGTCAAGGAAGCGCACCAGCCCACCCTCACCCCGATGCTGACGGCCCCATGCACCTATGGCAAATAGCACCGGCAAGAAATCGCGGCCGGCTGCTGTCAGCAGATACTCTTCCCTCGGCGGATGCTCCGAGTAAGGCCGCTTTTCCAGCAAGCCCTCCTCGGTCAACGCCGCCAACCGTCGGGTCAGGATGGTCGGTGCGATACCCAGGCTCTTCCGGAACTGGTCGAAGCGCGTCAGGCCGGCATGTGCGTCCCGCAATATCAATAAACTCCATGCATCCCCGACTACAGCCAGGCTGCGCGCGATCGGGCACGGCTCATTGCAGATATTTTCGTTGTCCATACTATTTTGATAGTGACTATTTTCCAGATTGGGAGTATCGTTACTTTCGAAATGATAGTAACACTTAGCCGATGAGCAATCTAGCCCAAGAATGGAGACGGAATTATGAGCAAGATAGATAAGCGTGTCGCGCTGGTAACAGGCGCATCTTCAGGCATAGGCCAAGCGACCGCGGAGCGGCTCGTCAAGGCAGGCTACAAGGTTTACGGCACCAGCCGACGTGGCGCCCAGGCGGGCCAGTCATCGTTCGAGATGCTGGCCCTCGATGTCACCAGCGACGAATCCGTGGAAGCCGCGGTGGCAGAGTTGATACAGCGAGAAAGCCGCATTGACCTGCTGGTGAACAATGCCGGCTTCGGGGTCGCGCCCGCCGGGGCAGAAGAAAGTTCGATCGAGCAAGCCAAATCCATTTTCGATACCAACTTCTACGGCATGGTACGTATGACGCGCGCCGTCGTGCCGCATATGCGCAAACAAGGCAGCGGCCGCATACTCAACATCGGTTCCGTGCTGGGTTTCTTGCCGGCACCGTACATGGCGCTCTATGCCGCGACCAAGCATGCAGTCGAAGGGTATTCGGAATCGCTCGACCATGAGCTGCGCACGCGCGGCATTCGCGTCTCCACCATCCAACCCGCCTATACCAAAACAGGATTCGATTCGAACTTACTGGAGCCCGACACGAAGCATGATGAGTATCGCAAAATTCGTGCAGTCTTGGATAACAGGGTCAAGGTACTGGTCGAGGAAGGAGACGAGCCTGCCGTTGTGGCCGACACCGTGCTGAAAGCCGCCATCGCTGCCCGCCCGAAGCTCAAATACACCGCCGGCGGTCTCGCCTGCCGCCTCAAATTTCTTCGTAGATTTGCGCCTGCAAGCCTTTTGGACGCTGGACTTCGAAAAGAATTGCGGCTCGACGCATAGGCCGCAAGGCAGCCTTGCATCCTGGTCCCCGGCATTAATGACACTCATCAATAAATTAATGGAGCAGCTCGTATGACATCCATCACGCCGCCCCTGTTGCATAGCTCATGCGAGTGTGGGACTTGCGTCGTCGACGTAAGGGTAGTCCCGTCAATGCGGTTCATTTGCCACTGTATGATTTGCCAAGCATTTACAGGCAAGTCGTACAGTGACATGACGATCGTGCGCGCAAAGCACGTCGAGTTGACGAATACAGACCAAATTTCGTTCAAGAAATATCGTCCTCCTCCCAACGTTGACCGCGGGCTCTGCCGCCAGTGCAAGCATCCGGTGGTGGAGTTTGGCGGGTTTGGGACCTTCAAATGGGCTTTTATTCCAACCAGTAATTTTGAATCCCAAGGGCTGTTGCCAATGCCGCAAATGCATCTCTTTTATGAACGGCGCTTGCAAGACACTCTGGATAACCTGCCCAAGCACAACGGCTATTTATTGAGTCAATTGGCAATTGGCAGGATGTTAATGAGCAGCCTGTAAGTGCTGGAAAAACTGGGCATATTTAAAAGGGAACTGATATGAAATTCAACTTCCGAACTCTCGCGATACTGGCATCGTTGATTTTCTTCGCTTTGGCGCTCACCTGGATATTTGCACCCCATCTCCTGCTGTCAAATTGGGGCGTCGAACTCTCATCCTCGGTCGGATTGGTAAGCCGACGCGGAGCAGCGCTGTATGCGGGGATCGGCGTCATGTTCTTCTCGGCAAGAAACGCGGCGCCATCGCCAAGCCGCTCGGCCTTGCTCAAGGGTGCTGTCGTCGCCTGCCTGATGCTCGCGGCACTTGGCGTCTTCGAGCTTGCCACTGGCCATGCCGGGGTCGGCATCCTGGCGGCTGTTTTTATCGAAGTCGCTCTTGTGCTGTCGTTTCTAGTAGTCCATCTCAAAGAGTTGGCTAACCTCTCAGCCGCAGACATGGAGCCAATCACATTCAACAAGAAGCAAGGAATGAAATGATGAAAGCACTTGTCTTGAAGCGTTATGGTAAATCCGATCAGCTCGCGTTCGCCGACATTCCCCGGCCTGCGATCAAGCCGGACGAAATGCTGGTCCAGGTCCACGCCGCCGGCCTGAATCCTATCGACACCATGATTCCGCAAGGAACCTTCAAGCCCATCCTCCGCTTTCAGCTACCGGCCACGATTGGCAGCGATTTGGCAGGTGTCGTGGTGGAGGTGGGCAGTCGCGTGAAGCGCTTCAAGTCGCGTGATGCCGTTTTCGCCAGCATCTTCGACCTGGGCACGGGAGCGCTCGCAGAGTTTGCTGTCGTACCCGAGTACGCCGCCGCGATTAAACCGGCCAATCTGGACTTCGTGCAAGCGGCCTCGATTCCGATGGTCGGACTCACGTCGTGGCAAGCGCTCAAGGAGCGGGCACGCATCCAGCCCGGCCAGAAGGTCTTCATCCCCGCAGGTTCCGGAGGCATAGGCACGTTCGCGATCCAGCTCGCAAAACACCTCGGAGCCAAGGTGGGGACGACCACCAGTACGGGCAACGTGGACTTGGTTAAGAGCCTCGGCGCCGATGAGGTGATCGATTACAAAAAGCAGGAATTCGAGGATGTGCTGCAGGACTACGATGCGGTGCTGGGCACCGTCAGGGGCGACGGGGTCGAGAAATCCCTGCGGATATTGAAGCCCGGAAGCCGCGTCGTCTCGCTCATCGGGCCGCCGGACGCTGCGTTCGCGCGCGCCAGGCGCATGAACTTCCTCATGACGTTCGTATTCGGCTTGCTAAGCGGCAAGATCATTCGCCAAGCCAGGAAGCGCGGTATCGAATACTCGTTCCTGTTCGTACATCCTGACGGTCGCCAGCTTGCAGAGATCGGCAAGTTTCTCGACGCGGGACGCATCCATCCGGTGATCGACAAGGTCTTTCCGTTCGATCAAGCAAAGGAGGCACTGGCCTATCTCGAACAAGGCCGGGCCAAAGGGAAGGTCGTGGTGCAAATGGTAAGGATGTGACAGTGCCTAGAGGACTGTGCATCCTGTGACAGTCTCCTAATCTGAAGACTCTACCGGCTCTTCATTACGCGCTACACGCCATTCAGCGCAATATTACCATTGCAACAAATCCATATTTCCAGAATAATAGAAATATGGATAACGCCACCGCAGTCAAAATCTGCGCATCTCTCGCCCAGGAGTCGCGCCTGGGCCTGTTCCGCCTGCTCGTCCAGGCCGGGCCAGAAGGCCTTTCGGCCGGGACGATCGCCGACAAGCTCGGCCTGCCCTCCAGCACGCTTTCTTTTCACCTCAAGGAGCTGGTACATGCCGGCGTCGTGCAATCGCGTCAAGCGGGGCGCTTTATTTACTACTCGGCCGATTTCGCGACGATGAACGGGCTGCTCGCCTTCCTCACCGAAAACTGCTGCGGGGGACAGCCGCAGGAATGTTGCCCTCCCCCCGTAGCCTGCCAGAAGAGCCCATCATGAAACGCATGCACATCCACGTGTCGGTCGATGACCTCGGCCGCAGCATCGCCTTCTACAGCCAGCTCTTCGGTACCGAGCCCGGCGTACACAAGCCGGACTACGCAAAATGGATGCTGGAAGATCCACACGTCAATTTCGCGATCAGCCAGCGCGGCGAGAAGCCGGGCTTGAACCATCTCGGCATCCAGGCAGAAAGCGATGTCGAGCTGGCCGAGATCAAGATGCGCCTTGACAATGCCGACATGGCGGTGCTCACCGAAACCGGCACCACCTGCTGCTACGCCAGGTCGGACAAGCACTGGGTGCAGGACCCCTCCGGCATCGCCTGGGAAACCTATCATACGCTGGATAGCGCTCCCACGTTCAGCTCACCGGCCGCAAGTGACTCCGAAACGGCTTGCTGCACCCCGGTGCAGGAAAAGATCGCCTTCGTTCCGCGGAAAAAAGTCAGCTGTGGCTGACCCACGCATCGGCACCTTCGAGCGCAACCTGACGTGGTGGGTAGCCGGCTGCATCGTCGTCGGCATCCTGCTGGGCAAGCTCGCGCCCGATCTGTTCCAGGCCATTGGCGGCCTCAAGCTGGCGGAGGTCAACCTGCCGGTCGCGTTGCTGATCTGGCTGATGATCGTGCCCATGCTGCTCAAGATCGATCTGGCCGCGATGGGTGAAGTGACGCGGCATCGTAACGGCATCGCCGTTACGCTGACCATCAACTGGCTGGTGAAGCCCTTCTCGATGGCGCTGCTGGCCTGGCTGTTCATTCGCCATCTGTTTGCGCCCTGGCTGCCGGCGGAGCAGATCGACAGCTACGTCGCCGGTCTGATCCTGCTCGCCGCGGCACCCTGCACGGCGATGGTGTTCGTGTGGAGCAGCCTGTGCGACGGCGAACCGAAATTCACGCTGTCGCAGGTCGCGATCAACGACGTCATCATGCTGTTCGCCTTCGCGCCCCTCGTTGCACTGCTGCTGGGCCTTTCCAGCATCGTCGTCCCCTGGGATACGCTGGCGCTTTCGGTAACTTTGTTCATCGTGGTTCCCGTCATACTCAGCCAGATAGTGCGCCGGCGATTGTTGGTTAGCGGCGGCGAAGTCGCCCTGCAAGCGACATTGAAGAAACTGCACCCCCTATCGCTGTCCGCGCTGCTCGTCACGCTGGTGCTGCTGTTCGCCTTCCAGGGTCCGCAGATTCTGGCGCAGCCTCTGGTCATCGCGCTGCTAGCGGTGCCTATCCTGATCCAGGTCTATTTCAATGCCGGCCTTGCCTACTGGCTGAACCGCAAGTTCAAGGTCGCGCATTGCGTGGCCGGCCCCTCGGCCTTGATCGGCGCTTCCAATTTCTTCGAACTGGCGGTCGCCACCGCGATTGCCCTGTTCGGTTTCGAGTCGGGCGCGGCGCTTGCCACGGTGGTGGGCGTGCTGATCGAGGTGCCGGTCATGCTGTCCGTCGTCGCCATCGTCAACCGCACCCGTCCCTGGTACGAAAGCACGCCATGAATATTCTCTTTCTTTGCACAGGCAACTCCTGCCGCTCCATCCTCGCCGAGGCCACCTTCAATGCGCTCGCTCCCGCCGGGGTGCGCGCCATCAGCGCTGGCAGTCACCCGGCCGGCTATGTGCACCCGCGTTCCCTGGCGTTGCTCGCAAGGGAGGGCATTCCGGTCACGGGGTACTTCAGCAAATCGTGGGATGATCTTCCCGTCACACCGGATATCGTCATCACCGTCTGCGGCAGTGCGGCGGGGGAAACCTGCCCAGCCTATCTTGGCCATGCCATCCGGGCGCATTGGGGAGTCGAGGATCCTGCCAAGGCAACCGGCAACGACAACGAGATTGACGCAGCCTTCGAGCACGCCTATCGAACGCTCAGAAGAAGAATAGAAGCGTTTCTCGCTCTGCCCGAAGACGTGCTATCGAACACCGCGAACTTGCCGGCAGCGCTGGAGCATATCGGGAGACTGACATGACGCAAAAACGGGGGCGACATCCCCCCGTCATTTGGTGACTCGGCGGCAATGCCGCAGAAATATCATCTCAACCCCTAAAACAATTCGCAGCAGCTTATATCCGCTAGGCTGCCTACCCGTTGGATGAGCCAAGTATTCCCGGGTTCCTTGCACATTTTCATTCAAATTACGCCACAAACCTCTATCTGAGGTATCAATATCGCAATCGCATAAACTGACGTAATATGTAAAAAGCATAACCATATTTGGTATCCCTATGCCTATCACCTGGGATTACTCGCTGATCGCTCTTTCGGTGGCTGTTGCCATCATCGGATCGTTCACGGCGCTAACTCATGCCCAGCGCATGCGAGCGAGCACAAGCGCCGTCGCATCGCGGTTATGGATGCTGGCGGGAGCGGCGACATTAGGTACGGCGATCTGGTCCATGCATTTCATCGGTATGCTGGCCTTTCACCTGCAGACCCCGATCAGCTACGACATCTACCTCACCCTCTTGTCCATGGTTCCGGCGATTGTCGCCACACTGATCGGCTTTCGCGTCCTGCGCTCCCCGGTCATCCGCACGTCACATCTGATCGGCGCCGGCATCCTGATGGGTGCAGCGATCAGTGCCATGCATTACACCGGCATGGCCGCTTTAAAGATGTCGCCGCCCATCAGCTATCAGCCGGAAATCTTCGTGCTTTCGCTCGTAATCGCGGTGGTGGCGGCATGGGGCGCCTTGCTGCTGATGTACCCGGGCGAGCAGCTTCATCTGAAAACCCCTGTGCGGCTCCTCCTGGGGGCCCTCGTCATGGGACTGGCCATTTCCGGGATGCACTACACCGGTATGCTCGCCGCGCAATTCCAGCCGGGAAGCGTTTGCCTTGCTGGCCCGTCGCGTATCGAGCCGCATCTGTTGGCGAATTTGGTGATGGTAGTGTCGATGCTGTGGTTTGGGGGAGGCATCATCGCTGCCTTGTTCGACCATCAGATCAGCAAGCTCCATCAGGCCGCAAAAAACCTGGCGTTACAAATGACACAGGAGCTCCGCGATAGCGAAGAAAAAACACGCGCCATCATCGATGCTGCACTCGACTGCATTATCACCGTCAATCAAAAAGGCGAAATTATTGAATTCAATCGTGCCGCGGAACTGACCTTCGGCTATCGCGACCAGCAGGTTATGGGCCGCGACATGGCAAAAACGCTTTTCTCTCGCGACCATCATGATCACGATTACGAAGATATGGCGGATTTGCTTTCTACGGGCGACAGGCGTCTGGAAGTGACTGCCATAAGGGCCAATGGCAATGAATTCCCGGCGGAATTGACGATCACCCGATTTATCTACAAAGGGGAGACCTTGCTAACCTGCTTCATCCGGGACATTACGGATCGCAAGCAGGCCGAGGATGAAATACATAACCTCGCTTTCTTCGACCCGCTGACGGGCCTTCCCAACCGGCGCCTGATGCGCGACCGCTTGCAGCATACCTTGTCCTCCTGCACTCGGATGCGCTGCCAAGGCGCTATTCTGTTCATCGACCTGGACAATTTCAAGACGCTTAACGATACGCGGGGGCATGACATCGGCGATTTGCTGCTGACCGAGGTCGCCGTGCGCTTGCAACTTTGCATCCGATCCAACGACACGGTAAGTCGTATCGGCGGAGATGAGTTTGTTGTGATCTTGCAAAATCTTAGTGCGGATGAACACCAGGCAGCCCTTGAGGCGGGTCTGATCGGAGATAAGATTTGCACCACGCTTTCGAAGCCCTATCTTTTAAATGGCTTTGAGCACCACAGCACCTGCAGCATCGGTATCGGCCTGTTCCATGACACGAGTCTCTCCGCCGATGAACTGCTGAAACGTTCCGACACCGCCATGTACGAGGCCAAGCGCTCCGGCCGTAATGCTGTTCGCTTTTTCGATCCTTCCATGCAAGCGGAACTGGAGGAGCGCACACTTTTGGAGCACGATTTGCGCCATGCGCTCGAGCACGATCAGCTCGTGATGTATTTTCAGATACAAGTGGACGATGCTTACCGCATCGTCAGCGCCGAAGTTCTCCTCCGCTGGCAGCATCCACAACATGGCCTTATTCTCCCATGCCAATTCATTCCATTGGCGGAAGAAACCAATCTGATCCTGCCGATAGGCGAATGGATCCTGAAGTCCGCTTGCCAACTTCTGAAATCCTGGGAAAACGATCCGCTCGCCCAGCAACTGGAAATCGCTGTTAATGTTAGCGCGCGCCAATTTCGTCAACCGGCTTTCGTAGATCAAGTCTCCAACATTTTGAAAGAGTCCGGCGCCAATCCGTCCAAGCTCAAGCTGGAACTAACGGAAAGCCTGGTGCTGGACAACATCGAGGACTCCATACGCAAAATGGAAGCGCTTCGCACCTATGGCATCCGCTTCTCCATGGACGATTTCGGTACCGGCCAATCATCCCTGACTTATTTGAAACGATTACCGCTATCGCAGCTCAAGATCGACCAGTCTTTCGTGAGAGATATCGTGCAGGATGCCAACGATGCGGTCATTGTGCAGACAATAATCGGCATGGCCAAGAATATGGGTTTAGCTGTTATTGCGGAAGGAGTAGAAACCCCACAACAGCTCGCCTATTTACAGAGTTACGGATGCCCCGCATTCCAGGGCTTTCTATTCGGCAAGCCGATGCCCTATGAAGAATTTATCCGGACACTCAATGTCGACAGGCCCTTGAGCACAATAGAGAAAATGAAAACGGGGCGTAGGCCCCGTTGAAGTAAATCTTCGGATTGCGCTATATGTGTCCCAGCATTAGCAGGATGAGCACCACGATCAGCACCAGTCCTAAACCACCGCTCGGGCCATAGCCCCATGAACGGCTGTACGGCCAAGCTGGAATCGCACCTAGCAACAGTAAAACCACGATGATGAGTACTATCGTTCCGACTGACATAGTTTATTCTCCTTGGGATAATCGTCTTGGATAGCCGGCCCCCAGTCGCCGTTTTCTGACTGACAGCCTTAACCCCTGAAGTCGGCGAATTGCCATTTTTCGTACCTTGTAGCAGGTCTCTTTTCCGTTTGAGGCAGATGTCCCGCCTGAGTTCCCGCCCATTTTGGCGAATGCGCCGGCCAAAGCGGCAATCCGGCGTTTCCAGTATCATGTCGGCTTTGCAGAAACCCTAGCTCCCCAGCCTCATGACCGACACCGCCGAACTCACTCTCGCCGCCAAGAAACGGCGCACCTTCGCGATCATTTCGCACCCCGACGCGGGCAAGACCACGCTCACGGAAAAGCTGCTGCTGTTCGGCGGCGCGATCCAGATGGCGGGCACGGTGAAGGCGCGCAAGAGCGGAAAGTACGCCACCTCGGACTGGCTGGACATCGAAAAGCAGCGCGGCATTTCCGTCGCCAGCTCGGTCATGCAGTTCACCTTCGACGACTGCGTGATCAACCTGCTGGATACGCCCGGCCACTCGGACTTCTCCGAAGATACCTACCGCGTGCTGACCGCCGTGGATGCCGCGGTGATGGTCATCGACGCCGCCAACGGCGTGGAAGACCAGACCATCAAGCTGCTGGAAGTCTGCCGCCTGCGCAACACGCCCATCATCACCTTCGTCAACAAGCTGGACCGCGAAGTGCGCGATCCCATCGAATTGCTGGACGAAATCGAGTCGGTGCTGAAAATCCACTGCGCCCCCATCACCTGGCCCATCGGCATGGGCAAGCGCTTCCAGGGCGTGTACCACCTGCTCAACGACGAAGTACTGCGCTTCGCCCCGGGCCAGGAAAAAGCCGGCGAAGTCGAAACACTGAAAGGCGCCGAGATCGACAAGCTGACGGACTCCTGCCCGATGGAAATGGCCCGCATGCGCGACGAGACCGAGTTGGTCGCCGGCGCGGGCGCCAGCTTCGATCTCGAAGCCTTTCTCGCCGGCATCCAGACGCCGGTGTTCTTCGGCTCCGCGATCAACAACTTCGGCGTGCGCGAAATCCTGCGCGCGCTGGTCGACTGGGCTCCCCCGCCCGCCGCGCGCGACGCGGAAACCGCCAAGGGCGATATCCGCCAGGTCGCTCCGGACGAGCCGAATTTCACCGGCTTCGTGTTCAAGATCCAGGCCAACATGGACCCCAACCACCGCGACCGCATCGCCTTCTTCCGCGTGTGCTCCGGCAAGTACGAACCCGGCATGAAGGTCAAGCACCGCCGCAGCGGCAAGGAAATGAAGATCGCCAACGCCGTGACCTTCATGGCCAACGAACGCGCCCGCATGGAAGAAGCCTACGCCGGCGACATCATCGGCATCCACAACCACGGCAACCTGCAGATCGGCGATGTGCTCACCGAAGGCGAAGCGCTCACCTTCAAGGGCATCCCCTACTTCGCGCCGGAACTCTTCAGCCGCGCCCGGCTGCGCGACCCGCTCAAGGCCAAGCAACTGCAGAAGGGTTTGCGCCAATTGGGCGAGGAAGGCGCGGTGCAGGTCTTCGAACCGCTGGCGGACACCGCCGCACTACTCGGCGCCGTGGGCCAGCTGCAGTTCGAAGTCGTGGAACATCGTTTGAAATCCGAATACGGCGTGGATGCGCTTTTCGAACGCGCCGGCATCCACACCGCACGGTGGGTAACCTGCGAGGACAACCGGCACCTGGAGGAATTCGTGCGCGCCAACCAGGCGCGGCTGGCGAAAGACGTGGACGGGAATATCGTTTACCTGGCGGATAACCACGTCAATCTGAGTCTGACGATGGAACGGTGGCCGAAGGTGAAGTTCCATGCGACAAGGGAGCATGGGCAAAGGTTGGATTGATCGCTAAGTGATAGCATCACCTCCAAATTTCTAAAAAAGCAGTTTATAGCCTGCATAAACAATTGGAAGAGAAAAAACGATATAAGGTAGAGCAATTTCAGTATAAAGCGGGGTATGAATCACGCAGTGAAAAAAAGCTTTTAATCTCAACCAATATAGGGCTATTCCTTCAATTCTGTAGTCATGTGAGCCCAACATAGTGTGACTAATCCCAGAATCTATCTGAACAGTTTTTTCTAAAGAAACCCTTACGTCTAAATATTTTGGATCAATCCTTATCACATCGCATTGTGTGGGATAGACATGGCAAGTTGGATTGGTTTTCTCGGTTTCTTCATAAATCCAACTTTCATTCTTCTTTAGAAATCCCGACAGTACCGGGATGCTGCATGTCTGATTAACCCTGCCCTGCACCCCATTTCTTAAAGCCCCGCGATGTGTGCTTCGCGCATATTGGTAATACCTAATTAACCAGTAGAAAGTAGCGGCCCATAATGCAATTGTTACCGCTTGTGGTTTACCGATAAGAAGTTCATTCCCAAAAGCGCTTATTTTTTCAACTTTTAATTGAGTGAACTCTGAAAAAAGTAGTACTAAGCTACTTACCATCAAGTTGCGTCGTTGACGGACAAAACCTGAACTTTCATCTGTAGACATTCAATTTCCTTATACGCAGAAACAGCTGCATCCAAAAACATAAAACTCAACCTGCAATATGCGTCTCTAAACGACACCGCTTATCCGTATCCCCCGCCTCAATCTGCACCGTCGCATGATCGATATCGAACCGGTCATGAAGCGATTGCCCCAGTTCATGCAGGAAATCATCCCCGGGATGCCCGCCCGGCATCACCAGATGCACCGTCAGCGCAGATTCCGAGGTGCTCATCGCCCAGATGTGCAGGTCGTGGATATCGGCCACGCCGGGTAGTTCAAGCAGGTAGGTACGCACCGAGCCCAGCTCGATGGAGGATGGCACGCCGTCGAAGGTCAACCGCAGCGACTGGCGGAACAGGCCCCAGGTGGCGTACAGGATCAGCACCGCGATCACGAGGCTGAGCAACGGGTCCAGCCACAGCCAGCCCTGCCACAGGTAAAGCACGCCAGCCACCACCACGCCGAGCGATACCAACGCATCGCCCGCCATGTGCAGGAAGGCGCCACGAATATTCAGATCGCCGTGGCTGCCGGCCATGAACAGCCAGGCGGTGATGCCGTTGATGACCACGCCTGCGGCAGCAACGGCGATGACGATCTCGCCCTGGATGGGCAGAGGGTTGGTGAAGCGATGCATCGCTTCCCACGCCATGCCGCCCATCACCGCCAGCAGCACCAATGCATTCACCAGCGCGGCGAGGATGGAGGCGCGTTGCCGGCCATAGGTATAGCGGTCGTTGGGCTGAACCTTCGCCACCATCATTCCCAGCCAGGCGAGCACCAGGCCCAGCACGTCGCTCAGGTTGTGCCCGGCGTCCGCCAGCAGCGCGAGCGAGTCTGCGCGCCAGCCGAAATAGGCCTCGACCGCGACGAAGGCGATGTTGAGCGCGATGCCGATGCCAAAAGCACGATGATGCGTATTGACGTGGCTATGATTGTGATGGTGCTCGTGGGCGTGATGACCGCTCAAGTATTTTTCTCCTGTAAATGACGGGATAATAGCGTCATGCACACTCCCGTCTTGCTCAACGCATAATGGTATCACTCAAGCTGCCCGGCAATGCCGCCACGCGCGCCTTGCGCGACTGGAAAACGCTGCTGCGCACCGCGCGCCCGGTAAGCCGGATAGCCGTGCTCGACCGCCGTCATGTCTACATCCTGCCGACACGGCAGGGATTGCTGTTCGCGCTCGTGCTGACCTGCATGCTGGTCGGCTCGATCAATTACGCGCTGAGCCTGGGGTTTGTGCTGACATTCCTGCTTGCCGGCCTGGGCGTGATCGGGATGCTGCATACCTGGCGCAACATCGCCGACCTCACGCTGACCGCCGGCAAGACGATGCCTGTCTTTGCCGGCGAGCAGGTCCAGATCGCCCTGATCGCTGCTGATAGCAGAGGGCGCGACCGTTATGCGGTGGCGGCATCCTATTCGGATGATCATCCGGTTTTCTTCGATATTCCGGCCAATAGTCGCAGCGAATTCACGATTGCCCTGCCGACCAGGCAGCGCGGCTGGCTGAAGCCGGGCCGGCTGACGGTTTATACGGAATTTCCATTGGGCTTCTTCCGTGCCTGGTCGTATGTCGAGCTGGATAATCGCAGCCTGGTCTACCCGCGCCCCGCGTCGATCGATAGTACGCCACCGCTCTCCGGCGCCAACGGGAGGACCGGACGGCTGGCGTCGGCGACTGGCGATGACGATTTTTCCGGCTTGCGGCTATACCAGCATGGCGATTCCCTGAAGCGCATCGACTGGAAAGCCTCTGCCCGCGAACAGGGCATGTTTACCAAGCAGTTCCAGGGCGCCAGCAGCGTTTTGCTGTGGCTGGACTGGGAGCTGGCAGAGGGCGATAGCGAAACCCGTATCGCGCAGCTCACGCGATGGGTCGTGGATGCGCATGCGGCCAATGTTTCCTATGGCTTGCGTAGGCCCGGCGTCGAGTTTCCTCCGGATACAGGCGAAGCGCATTACCGTTTGTGCCTGGAAACCCTGGCACTCTATGGCATGGCGCAATGAAGGCTGCACAACAGTCGCTCACCCTCGATAATTTGCGCTGGCTGCTGGCGTCGATGGCGCTGGTGGTCGCGCCGATGTTCCTGCACTTGACTCCCTGGGTGCCGCTGTTCGCATTGCTGCTGGGCGCGTGGCGCTACTCGCTCGGCCTACGACAGCAGCCCTTGCCGCGCGGGCGGATATTGCTGCCGATGACGCTGATCGGCGCGGGCGCCATAGTTGCCAGTTACGGAGGATCGTTCGGGCGCGATGCCAGCGTCGCGCTGCTGACGCTGATGCTGTCGATGAAACTGCTGGAATCCAGCAATCGCCGCGACGCGATGCTGCTGATTTCGTTGTCCTGGTTTCTTTCCATCACGGCATTCCTGTTCACGCAGTCGCTGCTGATGGGGGTTTACCTCGCCCTGCCAGTGTTTGCGCTGACAATCACCCTGATCGGCATCAGCCATCCCGGCCGCCCCTTGCCATTTAGGGTGCAGTGGCGGCTCGCGGCCGGCATGCTGGGGCAGGCGATACCGGTCATGCTGGTGTTGTTTCTCCTATTCCCGCGCCTTTCCGGTCCGCTATGGCGTACGCCCAGCGATGCTGCCAGCGCCATGAGCGGACTTTCCGAAAGCATGGCGCCGGGCAGCATCAGCGAACTGATCCTGTCCGACGAGCCCGTTCTCCGTGCCGAGTTCGCGGGCCCCCTGCCCGCGCCTAACCAGCGCTACTGGCGGGGGCCGATCTTCTGGCATTTCGATGGCCGTACATGGAGGCCAGGCACCCAGTCCTACAGCCTTGCGCAGGAAACGCTGGAGGCCACGGGCGATACCATCGATTACACGGTTACCCTGGAGCCGCACAATCGCAACTGGCTGTTCGCGCTCGATCTGCCCGCTTCCGTGCCACCCGATGGGGTGCTGCGCCACGATTACCAACTGATATCACGCCAGCCGATCAATTCGAGGGTTCGCTATCAGGCAAGGTCCTTCCTCACCTATCGCCTACAGCCGCAACTGGATGCAACCGCACGCCAGCACGCGCTGCAGCTGCCGAAAACCGGCAATCCCCGCGCCATCGCGCTGGGGCAGGAATGGTCCGATTCGGGGTTGGATAGCGAGGGGATCCTGCGCAAGGCGCTCGCCATGTACCGCGAACAGCCTTTCGTGTACACGCTGGCGCCGCCGCAACTCGGCCGCGACGGCATGGATGACTTCCTTTTTTCCACCAGACGCGGCTTCTGCGAACACTATGCCGGCAGTTTCGTTTTTCTGATGCGCGCCGCCGGCGTTCCCGCCCGCGTCGTCACCGGCTACCAGGGCGGCGTGGTCAACCCGCTCGGCAATTACATGATCGTGCGCCAATCCGATGCACATGCCTGGGCCGAGGTCTGGCTGGAAGACAGCGGCTGGGTACGTATCGACCCCACTGCCGCCGTGTCGCCGCAGCGGATCGAATCGGGCCTGTCAGGCCTGCCCGCGGGCGAGCCGGTTCCGCTGCTGGCACGCAGCGGGGATTCCTGGCTCAACCGGATTTACCTGGGATGGGATGCCGTCAACAACAGTTGGAACCAGTGGGTGCTGGGCTACAATCAACAGCGGCAAATGGAATTGCTCGCGCGCTTTTTCGGCAAGAATATTTCCATGCACGGCCTGGCTCTCGGCATGATCGGCGCCGTGGGCCTGATCATGCTCGCCATCAGCTGGAGCCTGCTGCGCGGCACCGGGCCGAAGCCCGACGAGCTGCAAAAGGCGTACCGGAAATTCCTGCGCAAGCTGGCGCGCGCAGGCATCGTGCACCAGTCCTATGAAGGCCCGCTGGAATTCGGCCAGCGCGCGGCCTCGGCCTTGCCGGAAAGAGCCCAGGCCATCCTCGGTATCACTACCCGCTACGCCGATTTGCGTTACGGGCAGGCTCGTGACAGCGATAACATCAAGAATCTGGAAAAAGAAATCAGGGAATTCAAGGCATGACCGATCAGCAATACATGCAATTGGCGCTGGCGCTGGCTGCACAGGCCGCGGAAGCAGGCGAGGTGCCTGTCGGCGCACTGGTGGTGAAGGACGGCAAGATTATCGGCCGCGGCTACAATGCACCGATTTCGTGCCATGACCCGAGCGCGCATGCCGAAATCCGGGCGTTGCGGGAAGCGGCGCAAGCCATCGGCAATTATCGGCTGGTGGGCTGCACGCTCTACGTAACGCTCGAACCGTGCGCCATGTGCGCGGGGGCCATACAACACGCCCGCATTGCCCGTCTGGTGTATGGTGCCAGCGACCCGAAGACCGGCGCCTGCGGCAGCGTGGTGAATTTGATGGCGGAAACCCGGCTCAACCATCACGCCGAGGTTGTCGGGGGCGTGATGGCGCCGGAGTGCGGCGGAATGCTCAGTGCCTTTTTCGCTGCCAGACGCGGAAAATAGCCTTGTGACGCAGGCCGAACCACATCAGTGCGAATATGCCGACCAGGATGAGCAAATGCGCCAGTCCCGCGTAGGTGCTGATGAGCGCCACCTTGCCGAAGGAACCCAGGAATACCAAAGGCAGTGCCGCCAGTACGAGCAGAAGAAATATCAGGATCATCGGTAGCGCCCTCCTTTACGCTTGAGAATTAGCAATAACAATGCCACGGCTGTTTTACAGCACAATGACGGCGTTGAAATAAAAAACCCGCCTTCCGGCGGGTTTTTGCTGAACAAAAACTTGAGGAAGCTATTCGCGCTCGCCCATCAGTGCCATCAGCAGATGCAGCAGGTTGACGAACAGGTTGTAAATATCCAGGTAGATCGCCAGCGTCGCCATCACATAGTTGGTCTCGCCGCCGTTCACGATGCGGCTCACGTCGTACAGGATGAAGCCGGAGAACAGCAGCACGGCCACGCCGGACAGCGCCAGCGACAGCGCCGGAATCTGGAAAAAGATGTTCGCGAGCGACGCAACGATCAGCAGGATAATACCCACCAGCAGGAAATTGCCGAGGAAGCTGAAATCCTTCTTGGTCGTCGTGGCTATGCCAGCGAGCGTCATGAAGATAATGCCGGTACCGCCCGCCGCCAGCATGACCAGCTGGCCGCCATTGCGCAGTTGCATGGCGACCTGCAGGATCGGTCCGAGCAGCACGCCCATGATGCCGGTCAGCAGCAGCAGCAGGACCACACCCAGCGACGAGTTGCGGTTGGCGTTGATGCCGAAGAACAAACCGAACACCACCGCCAGCGAACCGATCGCGAACATGAACGGATGCTGCTGGGCCCAGGAGAAATTCATCGTCATGCCGATAAGAGCGCCGATGACGGTAGGGATCATCGTGATGCCGAGGAGCATGTAAGTGTTGCGCAGAACCTTGTGGGCACCGGAGGCGACCGAGGTACCTGCGGAGTTAGCGATTTGATAGTCGGATTGCATAATCGGGTTAAAACCTCATGTAATGGAAACTGCGTGTAAGACTAACGAAAAGGATATGAAGTTTCAAGCGCGCAATCACAGTGTGGAAACACTGAAATAGGTGGTGACGGCGTTGCGGGCGGAGTAGCTTCCGGCATTCGCCAGCTGCGAAGCCAGCAGTTCGCGGAAGCTTTCGCGTGCATTGGCGCGTGCCTGGTCCTGCGCTTGCGCGTTTGCATCCTCGTTGTTTCGTTCTGCTGCGGCCTGCTGCAACTGTCGAGGCTGCGCGGGTTCGGGATTGCTGGCCGGGCCGGCCAGCTGCCGGTCGGTTGCCTGCTCCACGCGATCTGCCACCTCGTCCAATGCCGCTACCGCGGCCTGGCTGTTTTGCTGGAAGGAGGCGTCCAACAGGCGCTGGTTGACGGCAAACGTGCCGTCCTGCTGCGCAGTGATGCCCAACCGTTGCAGGTCACCCTCGCCATCCTGATTGGGAGCCTTCACCGCCTGGCGTACTTCGTTCAGCGCCTGGGCAGACTGCCGGTCAGTGGCATTCGCCTCGCTGACGGTCTGGTTGAGTGCGTTGAACGACTGCACGATGCCCTGCACCGCGCTCCTGAAAGCGGATAACGTCGGCGGGTTATTGAGATTGCGCGCCGTCTCGGCAGCTTCCTGCACGTTTTCCAGCGACAGCCGGGTGCGGCCCAAATCGCTGAGTTGCGTGCGTGCGCTGGCATTCGCGTCGTCGGGCGTGGACGCCGACCGCGTATTTCTTTGCGCAAGCGCGCCCTGCGCCGGGGTGGTGACGGCGCCTGCGGAGCTGGGATCGAGGGAGATGCTGGAGATGGCCATTTACCATTTACTCGGTAACGATGATTGCAAGCTACTCTTTTTCCCAATAGAAATCAATTGCGTCGCGCCTCACGCGGGAAATTTCAGGGCGCCTTCAACCACGCCGATGCCTGACACGGTGCGTAGTGCATGCATGAATTCAGCGTTCTCGTGCAGTTCGACCGTGCTGGCCGGGTGCAGCTTGCCGTGCATGCGCGCCAGTCGCGCCAGGCTCACTGCCGAGATATCCCACTTGAGGTTGCTTAGCAACTCGTCCGCGAGATCCGGTCGATTGCACAGCAGCACCATGTCGCAGCCCGCATGCAGCGCCGCCAGCGCGCGCTGTGTGACATCGCCGGCCACCACCGCCCCCTCCATCGACAGGTCGTCGCTGAAAATCACGCCGTTGAATTCCAGGCGCTGGCGCAGCACCTTTTGCAGCCAGCGCTCGGAAAAGCCGGCCGGCTTGTCATCCACCTGCGGGTAGATCACGTGCGCCGGCATGATGGCCGGCAAGCCGTCGTCTATCATCTGGCGGAAGGGTTGCATGTCTTCCTCGGCGATGCGGTCGAACTCGCGCTCGTCCACGGGAATCGCCACATGCGAATCGGCCGCGACGTAACCGTGGCCGGGGAAATGCTTGCCCACCGCCGCCATACCGCCGCGCTTGAGACCGTGCATCAAGGCGCGCGACAATTCGGTGATGGCGTGAATGTTGCGATGGAACGCGCGGTCGCCGATGACGCCGCTGTTGCCGTAATCGATGTCGAGCACCGGGGTAAAACTGAAATCCACGCCATGCGCACGCAGTTCGGCCGCCAGTACCCAGCCCGCATCTTCCGCCAGTTGACGCGCGCGCCGCGGGTTGGTGTCCCACACCTTGCCCAGCTCGCGCATCGGCGGGATGCGGGTGAAGCCTTCGCGGAAGCGCTGTACGCGCCCGCCTTCATGGTCGACCGAAATCAGCAGCGGCGGCTGGCGCACGGCGTGTATCGCGGCCGTGAGCTCCTTGAGCTGGGCAGGCGACTGATAGTTGCGCGAAAACAGGATGATGCCTCCGACCAGCGGGTGCCGCAGGCGGCGGATATCGTTTTCGTTGAGTTCGGTGCCCTCGATATCGAGCATTACCGGGCCGAGCGACATAATTTGACCTATCGTTTCACGTCTAGAGTATCGCGCAGTGTATCGCCCAACACGTTGACCGCCAACACCAGCGACATCAGGCTGAGACCGACTGCGAGCACGTAATGCGGCGCGACCAGCAGGTAGCGCACGCCATCGCGCAGCATCGAGCCCCACGAGGCGTGCGGCGCCTGCATGCCCAGCCCGAGAAAGGACAGGCTGGCTTCGGCGATGATCAGGCTGGCGATGCTGAAAGTGGCTTCGACCAGCAGCGGCGCGAGCAGTAGCGGCAACATGTGCCGGAACAGGATGCGGGGAGTGGCGGCACCCAGCACCTGGGCCGCCAGGACGTGCTGTCTTCCGCGCAAGGACAGTGCCTGCGCACGGGTCAGCCGGGCATAGCCGACCCAGGACGTGAGGCAAAGCGCGAGAATCAGGTTGTTGAGGCCTGGCCCGAGCACGGCGGCGAAGGCAATCGCGAGCAGAATGCCGGGAAACGCGAGGAACACGTCGGTCACGTGCATCAGGATGCGATCGATCCATCCGCCGAAATAGCCTGCGATCAGGCCGAGTGCCGTGCCAAACGTCATGGTGACTGCCGTGACCAGCACGGCCACGGTCAGCGAGACCTCGGCACCGGCGATCAGCCGGGCGAAAATATCGCGGCCCAGATCGTCGTTGCCCAGCCAGAAGTAGGCAGAGGGCTTGGCGAGAATGCGGCCAAGGTCGATTACATCCGGTTGAAAACCGAGCCACGGCCCAGCTGCGGCAGCGACCAGCCAGAACAGCAATACCAGTTGCGGCCAGCGTTTCATGATGAAAACCGCACCCGGGGGTCGAGCCGGCTATACGCCAGATCGGTCAGCAGGTTGACCAGCACATAGGTCAGCGCGATCACCAGCACGCAGGCTTGCGTCACCGGGTAATCGCGCTTCTCGATGGATTCCACCAGCAGCCGCCCCACCCCTTCCCAGCCGAACACGGTTTCCGTGATGACCGCCCCCGCCAGCAGCGAGCCCAATTGCAGGCCCACTACCGTCACTACCGGCAGCAGCGCGGCTTTCAGCGCGTGGCGCAGGATCACGGTACGCTCGGGCAAGCCCTTGGCACGGGCGGTGCGCACGAAATCCTCGTTCAGCACTTCCAGCAAGCTGGCGCGGGTCATGCGGGTGAGGATGGCGGCCAATCCGCTCGCTAGCGTCAGTGCCGGAAGCACGATGGAAGCGTTGTTGTCCATGCCGCTCACTGGCAGCCAGCCCAGCCACACGGCAAACACCAGCATCAGCAAGGGCCCGAGCCAGAAGTGCGGCATCGCGGACAAGGTCAAGGCAGAAAGTGTAGCGGCACGGTCGGGCCAGCGGCGATGCCGAAGCGCCGCGACGATGCCCAGGGGCAGGCCGATGGCCAATGCAATAAGCAAGGACAGCAGGGCCAGCCTGGCAGTGGCAGGAATGCGTTCGGCGAGCAGCCCGGCGATAGGGGCATGACCATGAATGGACACGCCGAAATCCCCATGCGCCAGTTTGCCCAGATACTCCGCGAATTGCAGCGGCAGCGGCTGATCCAGTCCCAGCTCCGCTCGCAGCGCGCCGCGATCTGCCGCGCTGGCCGATTCGCCCAGCATGACCTCCACCGGATCGCCGGGAACGAGATGCACCAGCAGAAAGGTCAGCAGCAGGACACCGAATACCACCGGCACCACGCCCGCGAAGCGCTTCAGCAGCATCAGCGGATGACCACGGGCGTACCGGCAGGCACGCGATCGAACAGTTCCATGACATCGATGTTGCGCATGCGGATGCAGCCGTGCGACCGCGGAACCCCCATCGGCTCGGTATCCGCCGTGCCGTGGATATAGATATAGCGCTGCATGCTGTCGACATCGCCCAGCCGGTTCACGCCGGGTTCGCAGCCGGAGAGCCACAGGATGCGGCTCAACATCCAGTCGCGCCCAGGATGTTGCGCGGCGAGTTCGGGCGACCAGGTTTCGCCCGTCGGACGGCGACCGATGAACACGGTGCCCAGCGGTTTGCCATCGCCAATCTTCGCCCGCACGACATGCCGGCCGCGCGGCGTCTGGAAGGAGTTCTTGCGCTCGCCCGGGCCATTGGCGGCGGTAGAGACGGGGTATTCCGCCAGCACTGCGCCTGCTTCATCGAGCAGGCGCAGTTTCTGTTCGGCGATGGAAACGTCGATCAGCAAGCAGGGCACTCCCATGCGCAAGCTTCGCAACGCCGCAGACGCGCGCTATCTCGACAATGCAGACATGAAATCAGCATGAACACGCCCTATTTCACCGCCGAGAATTCCAGCGCATTGCCGTCCGGGTCGCGGCAGAACAATGCGGCGCGGCCCGATTTGCTCATCGAATACGGCACGCCCGCTTCTTCCAGCGCGGCACGCACCGGCTCCACGTCATCCACGGAAAAAGCGATGTGGATGTCGCGGCCGCCGTGTTCGGGATGGACAACATCGGTGTACGGGTTGGGCACGACCATCAGGTGCACCTGATTCTCGCCGATGTCGTACCACACGCCCTGGAAGTCGAAGTTGGGTCGATTGGGATTGGGCGTCAGGCCGAGCAAGCCCTCGTAGAAAGCACGGGATTTTTCCAGGTCGGTAACGATGAGCCCGGTATGCATCATGCGGTTGATCTTGATCATGGTTTGCCTTTCTCCATTGTGGCCAGCGCATCCCAGTTGCCGTCGGGCGCCGGCGCATAAGCGGTAATATTGCGGTTCATCGCCGCGAACTGGCCTTCGTACCACAGCGGGGCGTAAGGCAGTAATGCGTGTATGCGTTCCGTCGCCGCCTGCCAGCTTTGGCGCTCGATCAGGCCATCCAGTTCTGCATCCTGCAATCGGCCGCGGTTGGCGCCTGCAGGCGGTACGGAGCGGCTATGGAACGCCAGCCGGTAGATCTCGGGCGTCTTGATGCCTACCCAGGTCAGGCCATAGAGCTGGAATTTACCATGTTTGACATCGTCGAAGAACGTCCCCCAATCGAGGCTGCGGATTTCCAGCTCGATCCCGGCCGGGCGCATCTGCGCCTGCAAGATGGTAGCCAGGCGCACGCGCTGGGCGTCGGTCGAAGTTTTATACGTGAGGCGCAACGGCAGTTTCACGCCGGCCTGCTGCAGCATGGCCTTCGCCAGCTCGGGCTCGTAGGGATAAGGCTTGAGCGCCGGGTTGCCTGCCCAATGCTCGGGCGGCAGGATCGCCGTGGCAGGACGGCTGCCGCCCACCAGCGCCTGCCGCACGATGGCATTGCGGTCGATGGCCAGCGTGATGGCAAGGCGCACACGCTCATCGCGAAGCAGCGGATCCTCCAGGTTGAAGCCCAGGTAGGAATAGTTGGTACCCGGCACTTCCTTGACTTGCACCCCGCTCTGTTCGCGCAGGTAAGCCACCAGCTCCGGGGGCAGATCGCCCTGCAGCAGGTCGGCTTCGCCGCGCAGCATTTTCAGCACGCGCACGGTAGGGTCGCGCACTTCCTCCAGCACGATGCGCTGGCGGTCGGCCAGCCGTTCCAGCTTGACGGTACGGTCCCAAGCCACCAGACGCAAGGGTCCGCTACCGACGGGATGGCGTGCGAAATCGTGGTTTTTCTCGATCAATGCCTTGGGGAGGATGCCGATGATGAGCCGCGCCGGGAACTGGGCGTCCGGCGACTTCAGCGTGAAGTCGATGGTGTTCTCGTCCGCGGCCCGCACCTCGGCGAGATTGGAGAATTCGGCAGTGTGCGGAGAATTCCTGAGCGCCAGCAGCGAGCGATAGGTCGCGGCCACATCGTGCGCGTTCAGCCGCGTTCCGTCATGGAATTCGCGCCCCTCCGAACCGAGGGTAAAACGGCAATGCAATGCATCTCCACATCGCCAGCTCGCCAGCGCTGGCACCGGGCGAAAGTGCGCATCGAAATCGACCAGCGGACGATAAACCAGGCGGTTGATGCGCTCGGAGGCGGCATCGGTGGCGTAACGCGGGTCGAGCGTGAGCGGCGCCTGGGCAATGGCAAAGCGGATGTCGGAACGGCCTGACTGCTTCGAGCAGCCGGCAAGCACGAGAGGCAGCAACAGGACGGCCAGCGCCAGACGACGCCACAACCGCCCGGGGCTCATGCGGCTGCCAGCTTCTCGAAATGGGCGATGGATTCCACGTGCGCCGTATGCGGGAACATGTTCACCACCCCGGCTGCTACCAGGCGATAGCCCTTGGTCTGCACCAGCAGCCCGGCATCGCGCGCCAGCGTCGCGGGATTGCAGGACACGTACACGATGCGCTGCGGCGCGGTGTTTTCCTCGATGGCTTTGATGAGTTCCAGCGCTCCGTCGCGTGGCGGGTCGATCAGCCATTTGTCGAAATGGCCCAGCGCAGCGAGACTTTCGGCGGTCTTCTCGAACAGGTCGGCCTCGCGGAATTCCACCGCATGCGTGAGGCCGTTGATCTCGGCACTTTCGCGGGCGCGCTGAACCAGCGCTGCCGAGCCTTCCAGCCCGAGCACCGCGGCTCCTCCGCGTGCGATCGGCAGCGTGAAGTTGCCGAGTCCGCAGAAGAAATCTGCGATACGCTCGCCCGGCTGCGGTTGGAGCAGGCCCATCGCCCGGCGTACCAGTACGCGGTTGACGTGGGGATTGACCTGCGTAAATTCGGTCGGCATGAACGGGTAGACCAGGTCGAACTCCGGCAACGAGTAGCTGAGTCCGGGCGCATCGAGAGGATGAAACGGCTTGGCTGTTTCCGGCCCCTTGGTCTGCAGCCAGACCTGCACGCCATAGGTGTCGGCGAATTCGCGGATCAGCGGCTCGTCGGCCGGCTCCAGCGGGTCGAGAATGCGGAATACCAGCACCGACACGTGTTCGCCCACCGCCACTTCGACCTGCGGCATGCGGTCCTTGATCGAAAGCTTGGCCAGCAACTGCTGCAGCGGAACGATCACCGCCGAGATGTGCGGCGGCAGCACATGGCAGGCGTGCATCACCGCGACATAGCTGCTTGCCTTTTCATGGAAGCCGACCAGCACGCCGCCCTTGAGGGGCACGTAACGGGCACGCAGCCGCGCCTTGTGGCGATAGCCCCAGGATGGCCCGTAAATCGGCGGCAGCATGGTCTCGGCCCTGATCTTGGAGATGTGCCACAAGTCGTCCTCCAGCATGCGCTGCTTGGCCGCAACCTGTGCGGAAATATCCAGGTGCTGCAGCGCGCAGCCGCCGCATACGCCGAAATGCGGGCATTGCGGCTCTATGCGCATGGGCGACGGCTTGAGGACTTCATCCAGCCGGCCGATTTCATAGCTGGCCTTGCTGCGCGTGGTGCGGTAGGTGACGGTTTCCCCGGGCAGGGCGCCGTCGATAAAAATAACCTTGCCCTCGATACGGCCGACGCCCCGGCCTTCCTGATCAAGGGAATCGATGTGAGCGATGTTGATATTCATAGGGGCGCAATTTTACCGCATCACACCCCATTTCGATGCAGCAAACCCATCGTTATGCACTATGCATAAGCACAAAAAACGGATTATCCGGCCAGAACCCCTCTGAATCCATGGCGCGAATATTGCTATTGTTTCAGGAAACCAGCAGTATTTCAGCCCAGCTGAGCAATTCCCAATGTTATCCAACAATTGCTGAAAAGGACGGAGGACATGAGCCTCTCTCGGCAGCATCCCCCTCGCGTCATGCGAGCGAGGACACAGGACTTCGACGAACAGGCCTTGCTGCTGGAGGGCTGGAACCAGCGTTACGCCCAATTGTCGTCAGGACACTTCGAGGGTGCCATTGTCGAGCTGCTGTTCGACGACATCAACCTTTTCGCGGAATCCACCAATCAGGCCCTGTTCCAGAGCGGCAAACTCGAAGAGGGACTGTGTGCCGTGGGTATTCCGTTGCGCGCGGTAAAAGCCGGCACGTTTTGCGGCGAAGCGATGCGTGAAGACGCCGCGCACATCTTCTCGGGCAGCGGCGGCTTCGAATTCTATTCCCCTGCCCGCCTGGTCATGGGCGGCATTGTCGCGCCGGAAAGCGCCTTGCCCGGCTGGCTGCTGGAAAGGCGCGCCGACAACCACGCTCATCTCAGGAGCGCCGCACCGGAAGTCATGCGCTCGGCCAGCGAATTCCTATCCATGGTTTTTGCGCTGTGCAAGCAGCGCCCCACCCTGCTGCAAAGCGAGAATTTCCGCAAGCAATTGCGCAGCGGCGTACTGTGCTGCCTGGTCGACATTCTCGACGATGAAGCGCCCTTTCAGGCGCATGCCGCCACACCTTACAAGCGCTGGAACCTGGTACGGCAGGCGCGCGCGATCCTGCATGGCGAGCACGACGGCAGCATGGACATAGAGCAACTTTGTCGTGAGCTCGGCGTCAGCCGGCGGACGTTGCAATACAGTTTTCAGGAGCAGGTAGGGATGAACCCGGTGGCCTACCTCCGCGCGCAACGGCTGAACGGCGCGCGCCAGATGCTGAAACAAGGCAACGGGGTCACCGATGCGGCCACCGCCTGGGGCTTCTGGCACTTCGGGCATTTTTCCCAGGAATACAAAAAGCTTTTCGGCGAATTGCCTTCCGACACGCTGCGCCGTTACGGCGTGTCTTTGCCTTCCAGCATAGGTGTGGCGACCGTGCCGATTTCCACCATGTCGCTCTGATCCTTGAGTTCGATCCCGGAAAGCTTGAGACGCAGTGCTTCGTTGACCAGCCACAGCGTCTTGCGCGCAGCTGCCGTGTAATTCAAGCCTTCCGGCCGTACGTTGGAAATGCAGTTGCGCTCCGAATCCTGCCGGCCGGCCCGGGGGCCATAGGTGATATAGATGCCCAGGCTGTCGGGCGAGCTGAGGCCCGGACGCTCGCCTATCAGCATGACTGCGATGCGGGCATGCAGTATTTCGCCAATATGGTCGCTCAAAGCCACCCGCGCCTGGGTCGCGACAACAATTTTCGGCATACGCTTGTCCGCCATCTGCACGCGCAAGGCTTCCAGTACCGGTCGCGCATGACGGGTGATCGCCATCGAAGAGAGCCCGTCGCCGACAATGAACAGCACCTCCGCCTCCTTGCTTGCCGATTGCCGCAACAGCGCAGCGCTTTCCTCCGACAGCTGGCGGCCCAGGTCGGGGCGCAGCAGATAGGAAGCACGATCCGGCGCGGCGCTTTTGACGCTCAAGGTTGCGAATCCGCTTTCATGCAATTCGGCGCAGAACGCTTCGATATCCAGCGGCGTATGCACGGCGTCGCGTGCCATCGCATGCGCCATGCCGAAATCCAGCACTTCCTGCGTCGGCAGGCTGCTGCCGGCACGGCCGAGCGCGATACGGGCCCCGGTGTAGGAACGCAGCTGCCGCCAGGGGTCGGCTGTCAGTGGATTCCTCTCGTTGTCCGTCATCGCCTCACGCCGTCAGCAGGTTGCGCGGCATGTTCTGCAGAATCGCATGTGAGGATGTGATAGGCCGCACCTCGCCGTCTTCGTCCATGATATCCATGCGCTTCAGCCAGTCCTCGAACTCCGGCGCCGGCTTGAGGCCCAGCACCTTGCGCAGGTAGAGCGCGTCGTGGAAAGACGTGGTCTGGTAATTCAGCATGATGTCGTCCGCGCCGGGGATGCCCATGATGAAGGTGATGCCGGCCACGCCGAGCAGCGTCATCAGCGTATCCATGTCGTCCTGGTCGGCCTCGGCGTGATTGGTATAGCACACGTCGCAGCCGAGCGGCACGCCGAGCAGCTTGCCGCAGAAATGATCCTCCAGCCCGGCGCGGATGATCTGCTTGCCGTCGTACAGGTATTCCGGCCCGATGAAGCCCACCACGGTGTTGCTGAGCAGCGGGGAGAAATGCCGCGCAACCGCGTAGGCCCGCGCCTCGACGGTCTGCTGGTCCACATCGAAATTGGCATTGGCCGAGAGCGCCGAGCCTTGCCCGGTCTCGAAATACATCACGTTGGTGCCGACCGTACCGCGCTTCAATGCCAGCGCTGCCTCCCGCGCTTCCTTCAGGATGCCGAGATTCACGCCGAATCCCTGGTTGGCCTTTTCGGTGCCGGCGATGGACTGGAACACCAGATCGACCGGCGCGCCCTTCTCCATCACCTGCAGCTGGTTGGTCACGTGGGTGAGTATGCAGGACTGGGTTGGGATGCCGTACTGGTTGATGACTTCATCCACCAGGTAATAAAGATTCATCAGCGCCGGGATGCTGTCGGTCGCCGGGTTGATGCCGATCACCGCGTCTCCCGAGCCGTACAGCAGGCCGTCCAGCATCGAGGCCGCGATGCCGCGCGCGTCGTCGGTGGGGTGATTGGGCTGGAGGCGCACCGAAAGCCGGCCCGGCAGGCCTATGGTGTTGCGGAAAGCGGTCGTCACGTGGCATTTGCGCGCCACGAGTATCAGGTCCTGATTGCGCATCAGCTTGCTGACTGCCGCGGCCATTTCAGGGGTGATGCCCGGCGCGACACGTTTCAGCGCGGCGGAATCCGCCGCGTCGGAAAGCAGCCAGTTGCGGAAATCGCCGACAGAAAGATGGGCGATTTCCGCAAATGCCGCAGCGTCATGCGTATCGACGATGAGGCGGGTGATTTCGTCGGTTTCGTAGGGAATCAGCAGCTCTTCCAGAAAACGCCGGAGCGGCACTTCGGCGAGGCACATGCGCGCGGCCATGCGTTCCGCCGCCGTCTCGGCCGCAACGCCAGCCAGGTAGTCGCCGGAACGGGCAGGGGTGGCTTTCGCCATCAGCGATTTCAGGTCGGGAAACTGATAGGTATGGTGGGCTACGGTATGGCGATAATTCATCTCGGTCACCATTGCAAAACTGCTGCCATCGGGACCGGGAGCTCGCGCCCCCGGCTTTCCAATGGTAGCTTGAATCAGGCTGCGGAAGCAGCCAGGATTTTGTCTTCGGCGGTATCGCGATGATGCTTGGTCACCAGGAAGTAGCCGTAGGCCACTGCCATCAGGCCGGCAAAGAGCGCGGCCAGCAATTGGTTGTAATACGCCATGGTCACCAGGCTGACCACGGCGAGCGCCAGTGCGATCACCGGGAATACAGGATAGAACATCGCGGGGAACGGACGTTCCAGCATCGGCTCTTTCTTGCGTAGCGCAAACAGGCTCAGCATCGACATGATGTACATCACGATGGCGCCGAACACCGCCATGGTGATGAGATTGGCCGTCAGCGTCATGCCGCCGAACTTGATCAGGTCGTCGCTGTAGATCGCGGCCACGCCCACCACGCCGCCGGCGATGATTGCACGGTGCGGGGTCTTGAACCTGGGATGCACTTCGGAGAAGTATTTCGGCATGAAGCCTGCACGCGCCAACGCGAAGATCTGGCGCGAGTAGCCGAGGATGATGCCGTGGAAGGACGCCACCAGGCCGAACAGCCCGATCCAGACCAGCATGTGCAGCCAGCCGCTGTTTTCGCCAACGATCATCTTCATCGCCTGCGGTAGCGGGTCGTTGATGTTGGACAGCGTCTTCCAGTCGCCTGCGCCGCCCGCGAATATCATCACGCCGATCGCCAGCGTTACCAGAGTGAGGATGCCGGCGATGTAGGCCCGGGGAATGGTGCGCTTCGGGTCCTGCGCTTCCTCGGCAGCCATGGCCACGCCCTCGATGGCGAGGAAGAACCAGATGGCGAACGGAATGGCCGCCACGATGCCGGGAATTGCAGCCGAGGTGAATTCATTCTCGCCGGCCCAGCCGTTGGCGACGAAATTGGCAAGGGAGAACCCCGGCGACACCACGCCCATGAACACCAGCAGCTCGAATATCGCCAGCACGGTCACGAACAGCTCGAACGTCGCCGCGATTCGTACGCCAATAATGTTGAGGCCAATAAAGATCAGGTAGGCGCCGGCCGCCATGGTCTTGGGGTCCACGCCGGGGAATTGCACGTTGAGGTAAGCGCCGATGGCCATCGCAATCGCCGGAGGCGCGAACACGAACTCGACCAGCGTAGCGAATCCGGCGACAAAAGCGGCCTTTTCACCGAAGGCTCGACGCGCATAGGCAAACGGCCCCCCGGCATGCGGAATCGAGGTGGTCAGCTCGGTAAAGCTGAAAATAAAGGTGGTATACATCACCGCGATCATGATCGAGGTGACGAGAAAGCCCAGCGTGCCGGCTTTATCCCAGCCATAGCTCCAGCCGAAATATTCGCCGGAAATCACCAGGCCGACGGCCAGCCCCCACAGGTGCCAACCGTTTAACGACTGCTTCAAGGAAGTACTCATGGCAACTCCTTATTCAGGATGAAGGGCACGTCCAGCGCCCCAAGATAGATCAGAACGACTTGGTCAGCGACACGAACACGGTATCCCTGGCGATATCGGAATCGGAGCGGCCATTGTCCAGGCTGAGGAAGTCCTCGTAGGCATCCGGCTCGTTGCTGCCGGAGTAGAACGCGCCCAGCGAGAAGCCGTGCGGCAGCGCCTTGGTCACGCCCGCCTTGTAGTAGGTGATGTCCAGCCCCTTGGAGTTGTTGATCTCCTGGCGTCCGATCTGGCCGGACACGGTCCACGTCGGCACCACTTCGTACGCCGCGTTCAGCTCGAAGAAGTAGGAACCGGAAGTGTCGCCGGTGACGCCTGCGTCCAGGTCGCCGGCAAAGCCGCCGTTGACCGGGGAGTTGTTAGTGTTCCAGCCGAAGTATTCGTTGAGGGTGATCCCGGTCTTGAAGGTCAGCCACTTGTAGGTCAGCGCCGCGTAAGCCTCGAAGGTATCGACCTTGTTGGAGTCGTTGAAGCCGTCGAACACGGATTCGTCCCAATCGGCACCCGGGTACATGTAATAGATGCCGCCGACGTCAAAGGCCAGGTCGTCGGTGAACTTGCCGCGGTAGCCGCCGTAGAGGTCGGTTTCCACCTTGGCGCCCGGCAGCCAGTGGTCGGAGACGTTGGAGGCAAAGAAACCGCCATAGAAGCCGGACTTGTGCACGGCCTCGACGGCGAACTGCGCCGCCGGCTTGCCCCAGGTCTGCGACTGGCCGCGGAAGATGTAGTCGCTGACCAGCGAAACGCTCATCGGGAAAGTCCAGTCCGGGGTCGGCTCCACGGCAGCGGCCGGGGCTTCTTCGGCATAGGCATTGGAGGAAATGGAGACCAGCGCTGCCAGCGCCAGGACGCACATTTTTTTCTTGGAACAATTGGAATTCATTGCTGCCTCTCTCGTTTCTAAAGGGTTCGATTCAAGCGCCAGGCTTGTGACGATCCCAATTTAGGGAGAGAGGAGCAGGCGGGCTATCCCATTTCGGCAACGCCCGTATTACAGCAGAAAGAAAATCAAAAGAAACTCAAGTGTTGCGCCATTGCAACAGCCGAGGATCAGGCGGGCCAGGCTTGCAGGAACTCCTGCCAATGCGCGCCCGGCGTGGCAGCCAGCGACTCCCGCACCAGCGCCACTTCGCCCTGGTATGCCGACGGATTCAAGGCGCCGCGCATCTGCTGGAAGCGCAGGTAGACGAGCCAGGTATTCACCACGTCGGTTTCGCAATAATTGCGGATTGCCTCGATCTCGCCGGCCTGGTAGGCATCCCACACCTTGGAGCCGTCCATGCCCAGCTTGCCGGGGAAGCCGCACAGCTGCGCCAATTGGTCCAACGGCGCATTGCCGCGGCCCTGGTAGAGCGCCAGCAGGTCCATCAGGTCCGTATGGCGCATGTGGTAGCGGCTGATGTAGTTGTTCCACTTGAAGTCGCGGTCGTCATCGCCCATGTCCCAGTAGCAGCAGGCCACCACGTTGTGGATCATGCCGCGGTAGTGCAGCACAGGCAGGTCGAAGCCGCCGCCGTTCCAGGACACGAGGTTGGGCTTGTATTTCTCGATGCCGTCGTAGAAGCGCTGGATCAGCGCACCCTCGTCCTCATCCGGCGCACCGAGCGACCAAACCTTGAAATTGTCGCCCTCGCGCAGCACGCAGGAAATCGCCACCACGCGCTGCAGGTGCAGCGGCAGGAACTCGGATTGCCCATTCTGGCGGCGCTGGTGGAAGGCGATCTTCGCGACATCCCCGGCCGTGGTTTCTGGCGGCAAGTCCAGGAGCTTGCGCAGGCCGTCGGTGTCGGGAACGGTTTCGATATCGAATACGAGTGTGGGTGTCATGCAATCGAGGTCATTGTCATTGCGGCACTACAACCTCTTGCGCGCCGCGCTATTGTTGTCAGGGATTACTTCTTCGCCCAGCCGCCGCCCGCATCCTGGTACCACCAGCCGCCTTGCGCCTTCTGCACCCAACGCTGGGCGAAGGTGTTGCGCACTTCCGACTCCCACTCGGGGTGGCCGTTGGCGTTGGCGATTTCCTTGTACAGCGCATTGCGGTCCTTGTTCTCGGCGGCGACCAGCGAATTGACGCCCTGCCTGTCCTTGAGCGGCACCGCATTGGCATCACGCACGGCAACCAGGCCGTCGCGCGTCAGGCCGACCGCACCGCTGGCGTAATGCGGGGCCAGTTGCCCGTGGCGCGCCTGCATGCTGCCCTGGATCGCGGCAATAGCGGGCGTGTTGATTTCGAGATCGGCGGCAGCGATAGCGGCAGGCACTGCCAGCAAGGCCGACAGCATCAGGGTGATCGCAATCAGTCGGTTTTTCATGGTGACCTCCTTATTTTTGCGCCGGGGCATCGGCAGGCGGCGGGGTTTGTTGCTGCTCTTTCAACTGCCAGACTTCGTCGATGATCTTGTCGGCCGCCTTTTCCGCCGCGGCGGCAGGGAAGTAAATGTTGATGGTGACGCAGGCCGGCAAAACCAGGGCTGCCGGCAGCAGCCAAATCCAGTGCTTCATGATGCGATCCTTTATTGTATGACGGGCTTGATATTGCCTTGCATGACGCGCTGTATGCGCGACAGCAACTCGTCCCAACTGACGCTGTGATTGTAACCCAACACCGTAATGGCCGGCACGCCGCTGCCCTTGACGATGACGTACCCATCCTTGGCAGGCTCCACCCCGTCCATCTGGCAGATGCCCTTGCGCAACTTGCAGGAAAGGCCGATCTTCGAATAATTGAATTCCTTGAAGAAACGCAGGAAGCTCCGCTGTATCGCTGCCGCCGCACCTGCGCCGCCGAGCGCGGAAATGTTTTCCACCGCCCGCTGCGAAATCTTCTTCGGGTACTTGCCCGGACTGCTGCGGAACCAGGCATCGAACTCCACCGGCTTCCAGTTCGAGAGCGCGATCTTGTTCACGTCGCCATCCAGGCGGCCGGTCATCGCGCCGAAGGAGAAGGTGCGCGTCAGTAGGCCCAGGTCGAGATTGCGCATGCGGATATCCGCCTGGAACCGCGGCGCAAGCCCCAAGGGATTCTGCAGCGCCAGATTGTCCACCGTGATCGAGCCGTCGAAAATATCCAGTCCCATCGCGCCATCCATCGTCATCATGCCGTTCGAATACGTCACCATCGGGATGCCGGCAGCCAGCTTGCCCTCCATCACCGGCCAGCCCACCGCATGGCTGAAGTCGGCCATCGAAATCGGCGACAGAGCCGCGCCCAGGTGCCAGTGCCATTGATTCTGCAGCAAGGCCGCGGAGACGTCGGTCAAGGTCAATATACCGTCCAGTATCGGCAAACGCAGCGCCGGGGCGGTGAGGGAGTAGCCGTTGAGCGTCGCTGCCAGATCGGTCGGTCCCAGGCTCATCTTCAGCAGATGGCCGCCGCCGTAACGCAATTTGGCCTCCGTCGTATTGTTCAACGTCCAGGGGACATGCGCGTTGACCTTGTACAACGCAAACTTGCCGCCCAGGTCTTCCACGTCGAAATCGCGCAGGGCGACATCGAAGGAGGTCAGCCCGGTTTCGCGCAAGGCAAGGCGGATATCCGCCCGCCCCGCCATTTCCAGGTTGCCGAGCGCGCCCTTTTCCAGGAAAGGCTTGAGGACACCGGTGTATGCGCCGCTCATATCGAGGTTTTCGGCGACCACCTCCAGCACTTCGAATTTGTTGTCGGGCCGGCGCAGGCGGCCCGATACCGCGGCTGAACCCACCCCGTCCATGGTCAGGCGCCCTTGCTCGATTGCCAGCGCGCTTTCCGACAGGCTGCCCCGCCCCTGGAACCCGATGCCGCCCTTTGCCAGATAGACCGGCTGCCAGAAGATTTCGCCGCCCATCCAATCCAGCTTGCCCGACCAGCGCCAGCCGCTGCCGGCCCGACTCAAGGCCGCGTTGAGACGCATATCGATTTTCTCGCCGGCATGCAGCCCGGTTTCGTCGCCGAAGGCGGCATCCTTCAAGACCAGGCCAGCCTTGATCTGCTGCACCTGGCGCTGCTCGCCGGAGAATTCCGCCGTGCCGCGCAGGGTTCCCTTGCTGACAGCGACAGGCAGAGGATACTCGCGGGCCAATTGGACGGCATCGGCGTGCTTGAGCGTAGCCTTGCCGCGCCAGCGGCCGTCCATGTCCAGCGTGCCGGAGAGGTTTTCCAGTTGCGCAGCGGGATGAGTGACTTGCTCAGCGTGGATTTCGATGCGGTCGATGGCCCAGGTCGTACCCGATAGCAGACACAGCAACGGGATCAATAACGCGCGCATCATTCGCTCATCACATGGCGCTGAGAAGATAGCTGCTCAAGGATGCTCTCCAGAACACCTTGGGTATTTTCGAGTAGCTCGTTATTCCAGAATCTCAGGACTTTGTATCCCAACTCCTCAAAGTAAACGGTGCGGCGTGCGTCGTAAACCTCAGCTTCCGCATGCTGCCCGCCATCGAGTTCAACGATGAGGCGGCGTTCGAGGCAGACAAAGTCGACAACATAGGGCGGGATGGAATGCTGGCGACGGAATTTATAACCTTGAAGCTGACGATTACGCAGGGCTTGCCAAAGGCGTTTTTCGGCGTCGGTGGAGTTGGTACGGAGTTGGCTGGGGAAGGTTGGCATCGTGGCTACCCCTCACCCCTGCCCTCTCCCGCAAGGGGAGAGGGAGTTAAAAGCATCAATCCCGGTTAAGTTACCGGACACGGATCCCCTCTCCCCTTGCGGGAGAGGGTTAGGGTGAGGGGTACTCTCCTTCATTCGGGGAACACTCCCGTCGACAGGTAGCGGTCTCCGCGGTCGCAAACGATGAAAACGATGACCGCATTTTCCAGCCCTTGCGACAGTTGCAGCGCCGCGGCCAGCGCACCGCCGGAGGAAATGCCGGCGAAAATGCCCTCCTCGCGTGCCAGGCGGCGTGTCATTTCTTCCGCCTCCGGCTGGCCGACCTCGAGCATGCGGTCGATGCGGGAAAAATCGCAGATTTCCGGCAGATATTCCTTGGGCCACTTGCGAATACCGGGGATTTGCGCGCCGTCCCGCGGCTGAACGCCGACGATCTGGATCGCCGGATTCGCTTCCTTGAGGTAGCGCGAAGTTCCCATGATGGTGCCGGTAGTGCCCATGCTGGAAACGAAATGCGTGACCTTCCCTTCCGTATCCCGCCAGATTTCAGGGCCGGTGCCTTCATAATGCGCCAGCGGGTTGTCCGGGTTGGCGAACTGGTTGAGGATGACGCCGCGCCCTTCGGCCTGCATCTTGTCGGCGGTGTCGCGCGCCAGCTCCATGCTGCCGAGGCGAGGGGTCAGTACCAGCTCCGCGCCGAAGGCCTTCATCGTCTGGCGGCGCTCCAGGCTCTGGTTGTCGGGCATCACCAGCACCATCTTGTAGCCCTTGATGGCAGCGGCCATCGCCAGCGCGATGCCGGTATTGCCGGAGGTCGCCTCGATCAACGTATCGCCGGGGCGAATCGCACCACGCGCTTCGGCATGGGCGATCATCGACAATGCAGGCCTATCCTTCACCGAACCGGCGGGGTTGTTGCCTTCCAGCTTGGCGAGAATGATATTGCTGGTATCGCCGGGGATGCGCTGCAGGCGTACCAGCGGCGTGTTGCCGACGAATTCGTCTATCGTTTTGTAATGGGTCATGTTCTTTTTACGAAAGCGAGCACAAGGGCGTAGAGGCCAAGCAGGGCAAAGGCCAGCAGGGAAAGCTGGGGGATGGTCATGCCCAGCCAGGTCCAGTCGATGCTGGAGCACTCGCCGGTACCCTGGAAGATGAGTTGCAGGGCGCGCTGCATCGGGAAGCTTTCGAATAGGTAATCGAAGCCTACGCCGCATTCGCTCATCACCTTGTCAGGGTTGGCCTGGATCCACACATGCCGCGCGGCGATGCCCGCCCCGGTTGCGGCCGCGGCGAATTGCAGTACGCCATGCATGCGGCGGCCGGCCTTGCCCGGATTGTGCAGCGCGGCGAGCAGGAACAGCGCGCCCAGCGCCATGAAGGCGATGCGCTGCGAGATGCACAGCGGGCAAGGTTCCAGGCCATGTTTTTGCTGGATATAGAGCGCAAAGGCGACAAGGCCGAAAGAAACGATGAAACCAAGCAGATAGCCGGTACGGCCGGCGAGGATTCTGTTCAGCATGGGATGGACTCGCAGCTTATAATTGAAACGATGATTGTAACGGAAGTAAGAGCTTTTCTTTGAGCACCGACCTGCCTTTTGAATCCCGGCGCCCCAATGTGCTCTCGGTGAGCGCGCTCAACCGCATGGCGCGCGACACACTGGAGCGCAGCTTCCCCCTGTTCTGGGTGGCCGGCGAGATCTCCAACCTGACGCGTGCCGCGTCCGGCCACTGGTATTTTTCGTTGAAGGACGACCGGGCGCAGGTGCGCTGCGTGATGTTCCGCAACCGCAACTCGGCGCTGGACTGGCTGCCGCGCGAAGGCGATCACGTCGAAGCGCGGGCGCTGGTGACGCTGTACGAAGCACGCGGGGATTTCCAGCTCACCATCGAGGCGTTGCAGCGCGCCGGGCTGGGCGTATTGTTCGAGGCGTTCGAACGGCTCAAGGCCAAGCTCGACGCCGAAGGCCTGTTCAATATTGCGCGCAAGCGCCCTCTTCCGATCCACCCTTGCCAGATCGGCATCGTCACTTCGCCCGACGCGGCCGCGCTGCGCGACGTATTGACGACGCTGCGCCGCCGCATGCCGGGCATTCCGGTGGTGCTCTATCCCACGCCGGTGCAGGGCAAGGGTGCGGCCGAGCAGATCGCCCGCGCCATCCGTAGCGCCGGCGACCGCGCCGAATGCGAGGTGCTGATCGTCTGCCGCGGCGGGGGCAGCATCGAAGACCTGTGGCAATTCAACGAGGAAGTGGTGGCGCGCGCCATCGCCGCTTGCCCGGTGCCGGTGATCGTCGGCGTCGGCCACGAGACGGACTTCACCATTGCCGATTTCGCCGCCGACCGGCGTGCACCCACGCCTACCGCGGCCGCCGAGATGGCGACGCCGGACCGCCAGGCGTTGCTGCAATCGGCCGCCACCATCAAGCAGCGCCTGCAACGCCAGATGGAGCAGCAGCTTTATCAACGCATGCAGCACCTGGACTACCTGGCCCGCCGCCTGGTCCACCCCGGTGAAAAGCTGCGCCAGCAGCAGGAGCGGCTGGGCCATTTACGAGCGCGCCTGAATGCCACGCTGCTGCGCACGATGGATCGTGCCAATGCGCGCTTCCAGCCGTTACCGCAGCGGCTGGCCTCGGCCAAGGCACGGCATGTGGAGCTCAAGCGCGAAACATTGCAGCGGCTGGAACAAAACCTGCGCCATTTGAGTCCACATGGTGTACTGGAGCGCGGCTATAGCCTGGTGCAGCAGGCGGACGGCAGCATTGTCCGCGATAGCCGCCAGGTACGCGCCGGCGAAGCCCTGACACTCACTTTCGCGCAAGGACAAGCGGATGCCCGCGTAGACAGGACACGAAGCTGACGACCGCGTGATCGCATTGTATTTCGCACAATTGCAATGCTTCCCATCCACCATTGGCGTTAAAATTACGCCAATACTTAGAAAACAAGGCCTTTGATGGCATCCACGCCCGTTCCCAAATCCGGAGTTCATGCGCTTTCGCTCGCCGCGCTCGGCGTGATCTTCGGCGACATCGGCACCAGCCCGCTTTATACGATGAAGGAAGTGTTTGCCAGTCACCATCCTGTTCCGGTGACGCCGGAAAACGTGCTGGGCGTTTTATCGCTGATCCTGTGGTCGCTGATCATGGTTATCACCGTCAAATACGTGACCTTCGTGATGCGCGCCGACAATCGCGGGGAAGGCGGCATCATGGCACTGATCGCGCTGGCGACCCAGCAGGCGGGCGACGACCAGCGCAAGCTGCGCTTCATCATGCTCGCCGGCATCATCGGCGCCTGCATGTTCTTCGCGGACGGCATGATTACCCCGGCGATTTCGGTTTTGTCGGCGGTGGAAGGCCTGGAAGTCGCAGCGCCCCAGCTGCATTCATGGATCATCCCCATTACGCTGACCGTGCTGTTCGTCCTGTTCTCCGTCCAGCGGCACGGCACCGCCACCGTCGGCAAGCTGTTCGGGCCCATCATGCTGCTGTGGTTCGGCACTCTCGCCACGTTGGGCATCATCAATATCCTGCATGACCCGGACGTGCTGCGCGCGGTGAATCCCATGTATGCGGTGCACTTCTTCACCGACAACCACTGGCTGGCGTTCGTCGCGCTCGGCGCGGTAGTGCTTGCGGTGACCGGCGGCGAGACGCTGTATGCCGACATGGGCCATTTTGGCCGCGTGCCTATCCGTATCGCATGGTTCGGCCTGGTGCTGCCATCGCTGCTGCTCAATTACTTCGGCCAGGGCGCGCTGCTGTTGCACAACCCTGCTGCCGTCAAGAATCCTTTCTACCTGCTGGCGCCCGAGTGGGTGCTGTACCCGCTGATCGCGCTCGCCACGATGGCTACGGTGATCGCGTCGCAGGCGGTGATTTCGGGCACCTTCTCGGTCTCGCGCCAGGCCTTGCAGCTGGGTTATATTCCGCGCACGCAGATACAGCACACGTCCGAAAGCGAAGCCGGGCAAATCTATCTTCCGCGGGTGAACTGGAGCCTGATGGTCGCGGTGATGGTGCTGGTCATCGGCTTCGGCTCTTCCTCCAACCTCGCCGCCGCCTACGGCATCGCGGTAACCGGCGACATGGTCATCACCACCCTGCTCGCCGCGATGGTGTTTCACGGCGTCTGGAAATGGAGCTGGCCGCGTACGCTGGCCATTGCCTCCGTTTTCCTCGCGATCGACCTTGCGTTCTTCGGCGCGAACATTCTCAAGATTCCCGCCGGGGGCTGGTTCCCGCTGCTGATCGGCGTGGTGATCTTCACGCTGATGCTCACCTGGAAACGCGGCCGCGAAATGCTCTACAAGCGCTTGGCGGACGATGCCATGGAGCTGGAAAGCTTCATCCACGCCATCGGCGCGCATCCGCCGAAACGCGTTCCCGGCACGGCGATCTTCATGACGCCCAATCCGGCCGGCGTCCCGCATGCGATGCTGCACAATCTCAAACACAACAAGGTGCTGCATGAGCAGATCGTGCTGGTCACGGTGAAAATCAAGGACGTGCCGCACATCGCGCAGAACGAACGCGTATCGGTGGAAAAAATGCCCCACGACTTCTACCGCGTGCTGGTCGAGTACGGCTTCAAGGATGATCCGGACCTGCCGCGCGAGCTGGAACTCTGCGCGGACATGGGCCTGACGCTGGATGTGATGGATACCTCCTTCTTCATCGGCAAGGAAACCCTGATCGCCCGCCGCGATTCCATGATGGCCTTTTGGCGCCAGAAGCTTTTCATCGGCATGTTCCGCAATGCGGACAGCGTCACCAACTACTTCAAGCTCCCGCCCAACCGTGTTGTTGAACTGGGAGCGCAGGTCACTCTCTAACTCAACATGGACTATCCGGAACCATTACAATGAAAAAAACCCTCCTTGCCTTGCTCGCCATGCTGCTGCTCGCCGGCTGCGCCACCACCTCGACCACCAAGTCGGGCGTCGTCGGCGTCGAACGGAAACAGTATGTCGGCCTCGTTTCCGAGAAAGAGGCCGAAGAGCAATCGGCCCTCGCCTATCAGCAAACCCTGAAACAGGCCGAATCGAAAAAGGTGTTGAACACCGACAGCGCCGAAACGCAGCGCGTCCGTGCCATCGCCCAGCGCCTGATTTCCCAGGTCGATGTTTTCCGCACGGATGCCGTCAAGTGGAATTGGCAGGTCAACGTGATTGAAAGCAAGGAAATCAATGCCTACTGCATGGCGGGTGGCAAGATGATGGTCTATACCGGCCTGCTGGACGAAATCAAACCCACCGATGACGAATTGGCGGCCGTGATGGGCCATGAAATCGCCCATGCACTGCGCGAGCATGTCCGCGAACGGATGTCGCGCGCCAAGGCCCAGCAGCTGGGCCTGATCGGTGCGGCAGCGCTCGTGGGCATTTCCACGAAAAGCGGCGACAACGCGGTCAAGACCATAGCCTTGGGCGGCGCCTTGGCCACGGTAGCGATGACCCTGCCTAACAGCCGTACCGCCGAGCAGGAAGCCGATGAAATGGGGCTGGAACTGATGGCTCGCGCGGGTTACAACCCGAATGCGGCGGTGACCTTGTGGGAAAAGATGAATGCCAAGGGCGGCGCGAAACCGCCCGAATTCCTGAGCACCCACCCTTCCAACGAGTCGCGCATGACCGATATCAAGCGCCTGGTACCAAAGGTCATGCCGTTGTACGAAGAGGCCAGGAGCAAGTAAGCAATTCAGGGCCAGCAAAACCTTCGAGCTAGCGAGATGGCCTGTCCAGCGACATGAGGTTGGCGCGTGCCTGGATATCCTGCGGATCCAGCGAAAGCGCTTTCTGATAAGCCTGCCTGGCTTGTACCGTATCCCCCGCCAGGCGATAGGCATAACCCAGGTTATTCCACACCCGCGCCTTATGTGGCGAATCACTGGCCGTCTCCCGCCAGAGGGAGACTTCGGTTCGATAATCCTGATTCCGCAGCAACGTCGTACCGCCCAGCAACAGCACGAGGACAAGTCCTGCGAAGGCGGCCTTTGGCTTGCCCAGGTAATGACAAAGACTGGCAGCAACGACTAGCGCGGGGCCGATCATCGCCAGGTAAAGCTGGCGGTCATTGGCGATGTCGGCCCGCGGCAGCAGGGAATTGGTGGGTAGCAAATGCAGGAAAAACCACAACACGCCCATCCCCAGCCACGGCCTTTGCCGCAATTCACGTAGCCCCCACACCACCAAGCCTGACAACATGCCGAGTTTGAGAACCCATAGAAAATCGGGCTGGAGGGAGACCGCGATATCCGGATCTATATTCGTTTGCAGCGCCAGCAACGAATGCGACAGCAGGTAAAACTGCCCTTCCACCTGGGCCAGCAGATTTTGTCCAAGGTCGCGCGCCGCCAGGCTGCCTTCCAGCAGATGTCGATATCCGGGAATGGCGAACATCGCAATAGCCGCCGTGGCGAGCATTAGCCAGTGGATTCTTAGCGACACCATGGATGCGCGCAACGGGTTGCCATGCGCGTATTGCCATAACAGCAGCGCGAAAGGCAGCGTCCATGCCGTTTCCTTTACCATCAACGCCGCCAGCATCAGCATCGGCGAGACAGCGGAGCGCCATTTACCCTCATCCCGCAGCCAAACCAGTATTGCAGCCAGGTAAAAAGTCGCCATCAGCGAGACGGAACGGCCACTGACATAGGTCACCGCTTCGGTTTGCGCCGGATGCAGCGCGAACAACAGCGCCGCCAGTAAAGCGGATGTAGCGGAAGGCGCGGCTCCGGGGAAAAGCCTTATCCAGCGTAGCGCCAGCATGTACACCAGCACCGCATTGAGGCCATGAATGAAGATGTTGACCGCGTGGAAACCCGTCGCGCCCCAATCGCTCGTCCAATTGAGGGTATAGGTCAGCTTGAGCAATGGACGGATACCGGGCATCGACTCCCCCCAGGCTTCCCACGAATGGACCGACGGGTTATCGACAATGACGTTGAAATCGTCGAACTGGAAAGAGGCCTGGAAGGCAGTGGCATAAGCCAGCAGCACTGCAAACATCAGCAATGTGCAGTGGAGAGCCCTAGGCATGCGCAGTAACTCCAGGCAGGAAGAGAAGAACAAGTACGATCGGGCGATGCGCGTCGGATGAAAAATATCTGGCCATGCCGCTTGCCACATGGCAAACCGGCATGGCCAGAACATGAACGTTCACGATCAGAAGTTGAGCAGGCCCTTGAGCGCCTTCACGCCCTTCTGCACCGCTTCGGCGGGATTGGCCGCCGCTTCCGCAGCCGTACCCTGCGAAGTTTTCGCCATACTACCGGAAGCGTTGCCTGCCACCGGGTCGCCGTTCTTCTCGAAATACTTGTGGCACAGGTCGCCCGTTTCGCCCGACATCACCGTCGTGTAGCTGCGGCCTTCGCAAAGTTGCGGACCCAGCGCCTGCACTTCGGCGTCGCAGTGCGAGCCGACGAATCGCCACTGCTTCTTGTCCACAGCGCCCTTGCACGCCTTCCCTACCACGGATGACGTATCCTGCCCGCACGCTCCGGCCGCTTCCTTCCAGCCGGGATGCTTTTCAGCCACGGCGGTATAGCGATCCGGATCGCCCATTTCGCCGACCAGCTTCTTCACGCGTCCGCAGAACTCGGCCTTCTTCGGCTGGCATATCCCGCCTTCCATGGTGAACAGATGGTATTCCAGGTTATCGGAGGCCTTGCGGCAGGCTTCGGCAATCTGCTCCTTGCTGGTGTCCTTGACCGGCGTGTACTCGCAACTGCCGAGCTTCTTGCCTGAGAAGGATTGCTTCATGTCCATGGATTCGCCGTCGACCTTGCCGGTAATGTGCATCTTGCCGCTATAGGAGTTGCCGCTACTGGTGATCTCGCCGGAGCCGGTCATCGGGTCCTTGCCGCTGCACACCATCTTGAAGGTCATCTTGTTGCCGGCCTGCTTGTGCTCGGTCATCTTGCAATCCGACGATTCGTTCTTCGGCACCATGCTGTCCGGCTTCCTGTCCTTAGGCAGGCACGCCTGGGAAGTCTGGGCCGGCATCGCCATCGGCATGCCGTCCATTTCCATCTTGCTGGTGATTTCCCACATCTCGCCAGGCGCAGCGGCGGCCGGCAGCGAGACGCACACACCCATCAGCCCGGCCAGCAGGCCGGTTGTCATCTTGTTCATTACGGTCCCTTGAATAAAATAAAACGGACTTATTCGGCCTTGATCAGGCGCAGCGCAACCGGGAAGTTATAAAACTCACCCTTTTGCACCTTCAGGGTACCGATGATGAACAGCACCAATGCTCCCAGCGCCAGGATGGGAATCAGCAGCCAGCCGACAATGGGAATGAACATCAGCACGAAATAGGCGAGCGTGAGCGTAATACCGAAGTTGAGCACTTCCACCGAGTTCTTGTAGACGAAGGCATCGTCCTTCTTGACCAGGAACATGATGAGCGAAGGAATGATCCAGAAAAAGATCGACAGGATGTACATCAGCACCGTCATGTTACGGCTGTCTTGAGAAGTTTCCATTTGTTATATCTCCCTGATTATGTGTGAATGCAGCCGCATCGCCACGTTGCATTTTTCGTTATCCCCGATGCATGCGGCGCGATGTAGTCGCTTCCATAAAAATACGGCATAAATACCTCTACTGTCCACCCAAATACCGCGCTGCGATGTCGCAAAACAGCAAGAACTGACGCGCGACGCGTATCCAAGTTAAAATCACGCTTTTTCCAAGCTCAGGAACTCCGCCATGCAAGAACTGCAATCCTTCATCGAAGACGCTTTCGAGCGTCGTGCCGACATCAACCCTGCCAATGCCGACAAAAAAACCAAGGATGCCGTGTTCGGCGTGCTGGAAGAGCTGAATGCCGGCCGCCTGCGCGTGGCCGAAAAGATCGACGGCCAGTGGATCACCCACCAGTGGATCAAGAAGGCCGTGCTGCTCTCCTTCCGCCTGGAAGACAACGTGCTGATGGATGACGGCGTGACCAGGTACTTCGACAAGGTACCGCCCAAGTTCGCCAATTACACCGAGGCCGACTTCAAGGCCGGCGGCTTCCGCGTAGTACCGAATGCCATCGTGCGCCGCGGCTCCTTCATCGGCAAGAACGTGGTGCTGATGCCGTCCTACGTCAACATCGGCGCCTACGTCGATGAAGGCACCATGGTCGATACCTGGGCCACGGTCGGCTCCTGCGCCCAGATCGGCAAGAACGTCCACCTGTCCGGCGGCGTCGGCATCGGCGGCGTGCTGGAACCCGTACAGGCCGGCCCGACCATCATCGGTGACAACTGCTTCATCGGCGCGCGCTCCGAAGTGGTCGAAGGGGTCATCGTCGAGGACAACTGCGTGATCTCCATGGGCGTGTACATCGGCCAGTCCACCAAGATCTACGATCGCGAAACCGGCGAAGTGTTCTTCGGCCGCGTACCGGCCGGCTCGGTCGTGGTCAGCGGCAACCTGCCTTCCAAGGACGGCTCCTACAGCCTGTATTGCGCGGTGATCGTCAAGAAGGTCGACGCCAAGACGCTGGGCAAGGTCGGCATCAACGAGTTGCTGCGCGGCATTTAATGAAGCTGTACGGTATCCCCAACTGCGACACGGTCAAGAAGGCACGCGCCTGGCTCGACGAGCACGGCGTCGCCTACGAGTTCCACGACTACAAGAAACAGGGCGTCGATCGGGCCATGCTGCAAAGCTGGCTCGAACAGCAGCCATGGGAAAAGCTGGTCAACCGCGCCGGGATGACCTGGCGCGGCCTGGACGATGCCGAAAAATCCACCGTCACGGATAACACGGGCGCCATCGCGCTGATGATGGCAAAGCCTAGCGTCATCAAGCGCCCCATACTGGCGGAAAACGGACGCATCCTCGCGGTCGGATTCGCCCCCGCCGCATATACTGTCGTTGCCGTCCGCTGATTCCTCTTTTTGGTGCGCCTACCATTCGGGCGCACTACGGGCGAGCGGATTCCAATTGCTCGACCCACGTCCCGCCCTCTAAACCCTCGCATTTCTTTGGCCTGCCATGCCTGAGTCCGGGCTTGGCATGCATCCTGCTTACTTTTGAGGCGTGCAGCCAACGACGGCTGCGCGCTCTCGACAACGATGTCCAGACACCCTTGCGGTGCTGGGCTATTTTTTTGCACCAAGAAAACGATTAACGATTATGGAAACTCTGATCAGCCTGATGCATCGAATGGGCCTGGGCCAGAAATTCTGCCTGAGTACATTGCTGCTCGCCGCTCCCGGCGCCCTTCTTCTCGCAGCGGAGCGCTGGCCGCATCATCGAATCAATCTTTATATCTTTGCCGGCCTCGGCGCGTGCATTGCCCTGATCATGACCCTGGCCTTCTACCAGTCGATACGGCGCGCACTCGACACCCTCAACCATGCGGTGAAATGCATGACCGCCGGCGACCTTTCCGCACGCAGCCAGATCGAAAGCAGCGACGGTTTCGGTTCGCTGTCGCTCAATTTCAATGAAATGGCCCGGGAAACCGGACGTCTGATCAAGGAAGTCCACGGCGCGACGGACGAAGTCGCCAGCGCCGCGCGGGAATTGACTTCCGCCGCGGCCCGCGTGGTATCCGGCGCTACCGCCCAATGCAACCTCGCGGTCGATTCCACCAAGGCCGTGGAAGAAATGCGCGCCAGCGTGGAGCAGGTCGCCGAGGCGGCGCAGCTGTCGCGCGCGATCGCCGAAAAGTCGGAGCATCTCGCCGAGAGCGGCACGGAAGTCGTCAATGAAGCCGGCAACGAAATGGAGCGCATCCGCGCCTCCATGGTCAAGCTGGAGGCTCTGGTGCTGTCGATGGGCGAAAATTCCGACGAGATCGGCAACATCGTCGAGGTGATCCGCGAGATTGCCGACCAGACCAACCTGCTCGCGTTGAACGCCGCCATCGAGGCGGCCCGCGCCGGCGAACAGGGCCGTGGATTCGCCGTGGTGGCCGACGAGGTGCGCAAGCTCGCGGAACGCACCACCAACGCCACCGTCAAGATCAGCGGCATGATCGACGGCATCCTGCACCAGATCGACGGCACGGTGCATGGCATGCAGGAAGGCCGCGCCCAGGCGGAGCAGGGCGTCATCCTGGCCAAACGTGCCGGCGAGGCGCTGGGCAGCATACGCGAAGGCGGGCATCTCACCATGGACCGCGTGCGTGCCATCGCCGAGGCCACCGAAACGCAAACCGCCGCCAGCCGCCAGGCAGTCTCCAGCATGGAAGAAATTGCCAAGCGCGCGGCGGAAAACAATGCCGCCAGCGACGAAGCCGCCGCCGTGGCCGGCCACCTCGAAACCCTCGCTTCCAACCTGCGCATTTCCGTGCAACGCTTCAGGATATAACCTTCATGCTGACTCTCGCCATCGCCCTGCTCTGCCTCATTCTGCTATACGTGGTCCTGATTTTTGCGGAAAAACGCAAAAATCACCGCAAGATGCTGCGCCGGCTGCACGGCATCAGCGCACTGCAAACCGGCGTCTCGCTGATGACCACCCTGCAGCAGCACCGCGGCATGTCATCCGGCCTGCTGAACGGCAACGACAGCTTTCGCACCGGACTCATCAACAAGCAGGGCGAAGCACGTGCCATCCTGGCACGCATGAAATCCCTGATCGACGAATCGCCGGAGCTGGCACCGGATCGCCGCACATTGGAGAGTGTGACCGGCAGCATGGAAGCCATCGTCAGCGACCTGAAGCAGATGACGCCCGAGCAGAGCTTTTCGCGCCATACCGAACTGGTGCGCAGCACCATCCATCTGATCGGCGACATGGGCGAACACCTGGGCCTGATGGACAACGAGGGCACGCCGCTGGCGCTGCTGTCCAACCTGCTGCTGCTGCGCTTGCCGCTGTTGATGGAAAGCATCGGCCAGGCGCGCGCGCTGGGTTCCGGCTATGCCGCCAAGGGGCAGGTCGGCGCGGTGGGACGCATCCGCCTTTCCTTCCTGGAAAGCCATATCCGCGAATGCCGGGAGAACATGCATATTCCCGGCAACAACGGCAGCGCCGCCACTGAAAAAGTGGAAGCACTGCTCGATCTGCTGGAAAGGGAATTTATCCAGGCCGACGAAGTCAACATCTCGCCCGAGCAATTCTTCAAGGCTGCGACCGATGCCATCGAATCCTGCCTCAAGCTGTGGCAGGATGTCGCGCAACATACCGAAACCGCGATAGGCAAGAAGCCGCGCGCGCAGGTCCAGCCCCAGCACAACTTCCAGGAATACGGCGCCTGACCTTCTCGCGGGCCGCTCTTCCCGTTTTCTGACTTTTCTGTCCCGCCGCACCGGCGGGACAGCTGTTTTATAGACGCCATACGCATTACGGATTTAGCCAGTCATGAACTTACCGCAACTCCCCCAGCACTCACCGAAGTTTCTGCCGACGAATCTTCACGCATCAAGCGCACGCGCAGCGGCGTTATCCATGCGCCTTCTCCCATCCCTGCACGCGGTGGTATCCTTGCGTTTTATTCGCTCGCATCCGACTTTATGACCCCCACCCTGCAACTCGCCATCGATCTTCTGTCCCGCCGTTCGAACACGCCGGAAGACGCCGGCTGCCAGGAATTGATGATTTCCCGCCTGGAAAAGCTAGGCTTCAAGATCGAACGCATGCGCTTCGGCGAGGTGGACAATTTCTGGGCGCGGCGCGGCACGGCCGCCCCGCTGCTGGTGTTCGCCGGACATACCGACGTGGTTCCCACCGGCCCGCTCGACCAGTGGCACAGCGATCCTTTCGTGCCGACCGTCCGCGACGGCCTGCTCTATGCGCGCGGCGCAGCGGACATGAAAACCTCGCTCGCCGCCTTCGTCACGGCCATCGAGGAATTCGTCGCAGCCTATCCCGACCATGCCGGCTCCATCGGCCTGCTGATCACCTCGGACGAGGAAGGCATCGCGGTAAACGGCACGGTGAAGGTCGTCGAAGCGCTGCAGGCCCGCAATGAGCCCATCGACTACTGCATCGTCGGCGAGCCGACCTCCAACAAGCGCGTCGGCGACATGATCAAGAACGGCCGCCGCGGCTCGCTTTCCGGCAAGCTGACCGCCAAGGGCATCCAGGGCCACATCGCCTATCCCCACCTGGTGAAGAACCCGATCCACATGGTATCGCCCGCGATTGCCGAACTGGCAAAAACGGTGTGGGACGAAGGCAACGAATACTTTCCGCCGACTTCCTGGCAGATATCGAACATGAACGGCGGCACCGGCGCGACCAATGTGGTGCCGGGCGAGGTCGAAATCCTGTTCAACTTCCGCTTCTCCACCGCCAGCACTGTCGAAGGCCTGAAAGATAAGGTCCATGCCATTCTCGACAAGCACGGCGTGGAATACGACCTGGAATGGGAACTGTCCGGCAAGCCCTACCTGACGCCGCGTGGAAATCTGGTCGAGGCGATCAGCGGCGCCATCGAGCAGGCCTACGGCATCACCCCCGAGCTTTCCACCAGCGGCGGCACCTCGGACGGCCGCTTCATTGCCGACATCTGCCCGCAGGTGATCGAGTTCGGCCCTCTCAACGCCACTATTCATAAACTCAACGAGTGCGTGGGCGTGGCGGATATCGAACCGCTCAAGGACACCTACCGCATCACCATGGAAAAGCTTCTTCTGAAGTCCTGAAATGGAATTCCTGCTGATTTTCGTGGTGGCCGGCGGCCTCATCTGGGCCCTGGCCTGGGCTGCGAGCGGACGCGACAAGAATAATGGAGATAAAGAACCATGAGCATCAACCCGCTCGAAGCGGCGCATCAGCTGCACACCATCCGCGACTGGCTGCGCTACGCCGTGTCGCGCTTCGAGGAAGCCGGCGTGTTTTTCGGCCACGGCACGCAGAACAGCTACGATGAAGCGGTCTGGCTGGTCATGGCCGCGCTGCACCTTCCGCACAACACGCTGGAAAACTTTTTCGATGCTGTGATTACCGAGGCCGAACGGCGCAAGCTTGCGCAACTGATCGAGCGCCGCGCGACCGAGCGCGTGCCGACCGCCTATCTCGTCCGGGAGGCATGGCTGGGCGATTTCCGGTTCTATGTGGACGAACGCGTCATCGTGCCGCGCTCCTTTATCGCCGAATTGCTGCGCGAGCAGCTGGCTCCATGGATCGAGCATCCTGAAGAAGTCACAGCGGTCGCCGATATCTGCACCGGCAGCGGCTGCCTGGCGGTCCTTGCCGCGCACGCTTTCCCCAATGCCGAGGTGGATGCGGTGGACATCTCCGACAATGCTCTCGCTGTGGCGCGACGCAACGTCGCCGATTACGGATTGGAAAATCAGGTCAATCCGATCAAGTCGGATATGTTGACGGCGCTGGCAGGCCAGCAATACGACGTCATCCTCAGCAACCCGCCTTATGTGGATGCCACTTCGATGGAAGCGCTACCGCAGGAATATCGCCATGAACCGGGACTCGCGCTCGCCAGCGGCAATGACGGCCTGGAGCATACGCACACGCTGATCAGCGAAGCCGTATCGCACCTGCATCCCGGCGGCCTGCTGATCGTCGAAATCGGCCACAACCGCGACGTGCTGGAAGCAGCCTACCCCCATCTGCCGTTTACCTGGCTGGAAGTCAGTGGCGGCGATGAGTATGTGTTCCTGCTGACGCGCGAACAACTGGTTTAGCAGTCGCTCTGCTAAGGCTCTTCTTTGCGCGGCCAGATATCGACGAACGCCTGCCATTTCTGGCGCCGCGTGAGCTGCTCGCTCGACAGCGCATCCAGGAACTCCGACAGGCGCTTGGATTTGACGATGGTATACAGCGTGAGCGCCGTCACCGGCACGAACACCAGCAGGAAGTAAGACAGTTTGGCAAGCGGCGGGCTGTCTGCCTCGGCAAACAGGTTCATGCCCAGCACACCGGTCGCCACGGTACCGATCAGGCCGAAAGCCGTCACCACCGTCAGACGCGTGACGGTTTCGGCATGCTGCTTGAGCTGGTCGCTGTCGAGATATTCCGTCATGTCCAGGATGCGCCGCCGCATCCGCTCGAACAGCTGGCCGGTTTCCAGATGCCTCAGCATCATGGCGAACAGATCGCGCGACTGCGCCTGGTCGGACACCTCATGGAACCAGTAGCGCTGGGTGAAGCGCAGGAAGATTTCCATCGTGTGGCGGATGTTCTTGCGGAAGGCATTGACGGACAGGGGGTCATCGATGTCGAGCCGGCTGATCGCCGATACCAGCCTGTCCGAAAGCATCAGTAGCGCGGCTTTCTGGAAATGGGCAACCAGGAACAAAAGGAAATACTGGTGGCGGAATTGGCTGATGACGCCGGTTTCCTTGTCGGTGAAAAAAGTCTCGCCCGCATTGCCGATCACGGTGAAGCTTTGCCCGTTGCAGATGAAACGGTTGTTGCCGCGTTCCTGCTCTTGGCCCTCGTCCCAATGCCGATCGTAGCAATAGCGGCTTTCGAAATCGCGCAAAAATCCTTCCGAATAGGGAAGCAACCGCGAATCCCCCGGCTTGGTTACCAGGCCCAGGCGTATCAGGTCGGCGCGCGTCAGGCGCGATACATCGTCGAACGCCAGGTAATTCATCAGCGGCATGCGCTGGTATTCGATCTCGCGGTAACGGATCGGCCCTTCCTCGTCGGAGTAATGCTGGATCAGCGGCTGCAGCAGGAACTCCCAGTGCGAGGCGACACGCGGCACGCGATGTTCGCGCACGAACTGGAGGTAGAGCTCCTTATGCTCGTAATCGGACGTTGCCAGCACGGCGCCCTGCTTGTCCAGCCACTCAACCTTGTGCGCACAATGGCCGCCGCGCCCGTTGGACTCCCAATGACTGGGATAGGCGCGGCCGAGACGAAACATCGTATCCAGCGCCTGCGTCAGCGTCAGCTTCCTGCCGATGACTTCCACCACCAGGATGGCGACGTCGATATCGTAAAAGAAGTACAGGTCGACATGATCGACCGTCAGCAGGATGGGTTGGGGAGCGTCGCCGAAGCTGACGCGCGCCTGTGCGATATCGTTGCGGCTGAACACGCGGATCGGCGAGCGGCCGCTGTTGGCATCGCACTCGCCGCGTATGCCTTCGCCGTAGAGGAAGCGCTGGGCGAAGGGCAAAAAGGTGACGAATTCGCGATAGCGCCGCTCGCTGAACTGGGCCGCGCCCGAGGTGAACTCATCGTCGATCTCTTTCCATGGCGTGCTGTCGGCTGCCGCCTTCAGGTATTCCCAGTGATGCTGGATTTGCTGGTCCTCACCCTGCGGAATCAGCTGTATCGGCCACAGCATGACCTGGCGCAAGGTATCGACTTGCGGCGGCTGCGGGTGTTCGTCCTGGTCCATGCGTCATACTCCGATCAAGGCTGCTATCCCCTGCCGCGATTGCGGTCGCTGCGCTTCTGCTGGGCTGGCGCCGTCATGTTCTCACCGGTGACGCGGCGCTTGGCGGCCGGTATTTTTCTCGCCGCCGGCTTCTTGTCAGGCGCTTTCGCTGCCGGTGCGGCCAGTGCCTTGGCGCGGCTTTCCGGTTTGCGCTCCTTGGGCCGGAAGGTCTTGCCCAGGCTGGCCTGTTCTTTTTGCGTGCGCTGCTGCGAGCGTGCCACTTCCAGCCCGGCCCACTCCATCAGCTCCGCGACTTCCTTGGGCGGCAGCTCCAGCATCTGGCCACGCTTCAGCCGCGACGGCAGGCTGATCGGCCCGAAACGCACGCGCATCAACCGGCTCACCATCAACCCGATGGCCTCGAACATGCGGCGCACTTCGCGGTTGCGGCCTTCGCGCAGGCTGACTTCATACCAGTGGTTGGCGCCCTCGCCGCCCTTGTCCTGGATGCTGTCGAAGCCCGCCAAGCCGTCTTCCAACTCGATGCCTTCCTTCAGTTGCAGCATCTGGCCTTCGGTCAGCTCACCCATGATCCGCACGGCGTATTCACGCTCGACTTCATAACGCGGATGCATGAAATGGTTGGCGAGATCGCCGGAGGTGGTGAATATCAGCAGACCGGAGGTGTTGATGTCGAGCCGGCCGATGGCGACCCAGCGGCCGCGCACGCGCGGCAGCTTGTCGAATACGGTCGCGCGCTTTTCCGGGTCGTCCTGGCTGACGATTTCGCCTTCCGGCTTATGATAAAGCAGCACGCGCGGCAGCTCGGCCTCGAACGGCAGGCGCAGGATACGGCGGTCCAGCTTCACCACGTCATCAGGCGTCACGCCAGCGCCGACCTGGGCCACCTGTCCGTTGATGGTGACGCGACCGCTGGCGATCAGCGCTTCCATGTCGCGGCGGGAACCGAGGCCGGCCAAAGCCAGCAGCTTGTGCAGGCGTTGCGGCGGCTGGTCCGGATTGGTCGGCCGCGCGGGTCGCGTGGTGGGGGCTTGCTTGAATGGTCTGACCATCTACTACTCCAATTGTCGTCCCTGGCACACATTGATGGCGCCGATCTGTTCGGACACCTGCCAGGCTAGTTAATTACAGATCCAGCGGTATTTCGTGCTGCGGAAAATGCTCCAGCGGCGGCAGTTCCGCGAGGGAACGCAGATTCAGATCGTCCAGGAACGTTTTCGTCGTCGCCAGCAGCGAAGGCCGCCCCGGCACCTCGCGATGCCCGACGACGTCGATCCATCCGCGCTCCTGCAGCGTGCGGATGATATTGGGGTTAACCGCAACGCCGCGGATTTCCTCGATATCGCCCCGCGTCACCGGCTGCCGGTAGGCGATGATCGCCAGCGTTTCCAGCACCGCGCGCGAGTAACGCTGCGGCCGGTCCGGGTTGAGGCGCGCCAGGTAGGGCCAGTATTCGGCGCGCGCCTGGAAGCGCCAGCCACTAGCGACCTGCGCCAGCTCCAGCGTGCGGCCCTGCCAGTCGGCCTTGAGCTCATCCAGCAGCATGCGCAATGTGGTGCGGTCCATGCGCTCCTCGAACAGGCGCAGCAGCTCGTCCAGCGACAACGGGTCGCGGCTGGTCAGCAAGGCCGCTTCCAGCACGTTCTTCAGGTGCCGGATGTTGCCTGACTCACCCGAGGACATCGCCTGCCTGTACATAAATGGGCGAGAACGCCGCCTGCTGCGTCAAGCGCACCAGCCCTTCGCGTGCCAGTTCCAGAATCGCCAGGAAGCACACCACCAGCTTGGGAACGCCTTCCTTCAGCTCGAACAATGCGACAAACTCCAGCAAGGGTTCGGCATTCAGCCGCCGCAGTATCATGCTCATGTGCTCGCGCACCGACAGCTCCTCGCGGCTCACCTTGTGATGGGTGAAATGGCTGGCACGTTTCAAGACATCCTGCCAGGCGGCCAGCAAATCCTCCATGGCCACGCCGGGAAGCTGCTGCTCCGGGACATGCTCGAAACACGCCTGCGCCACCTGCAGGTCGCGCCCGACTTGCGGCAGGTCGTCCAGCCGCTGCGCGGCCAGCTTGATCGCCTCGTACTCCAGCAAACGCCGCACCAGTTCGGCGCGGGGATCCTCTTCCTGTTCGATTTCCTTGGGCTTGGGCAGCAGCATGCGCGACTTGATCTCGATCAGCATGGCCGACATCAGCAGGTAATCCGCCGCCAGTTCCAGCTTGGACGAACTCATCTTCTCGATGTAGTTCATGTACTGGCGCGTCAGGTCGGCCATGGGGATATCGAGGATATCCAGGTTGTGCTTGCGGATCAGGTACAGCAGCAAGTCGAGCGGGCCCTCGAATGTTTCGAGGTAGATTTCCAGCGCGTCCGGCGGGATGTAGAGATCCTGCGGCAGTTCCGCCAAGGGTTCGCCGTGTATGCGAGCGTTGGCGGCGGGCAGCATTAGTTGTAGCCCAGCCCCATCGCTTCGCGCACATCGCGCATGGTTTCCTTGGCCAGCTTGCGCGCCCGCTCGCAACCGTCGGCAACGATGTTTTTCACCAGCGTCGGGTCATCCGCATACTCGGCGGCACGCTCCTGGATCGGCTTCAGTTCGACCAGCACGGCATCGATCACCGGCTGCTTGCATTCGATGCAGCCGATGCCTGCGCTACGGCAGCCCTGTTGCACCCAGTCGCGGGTATTGTCATCGGAATATACTTCGTGCAATTGATAGACCGGGCACTTGGTCGGTTCGCCCGGGTCAGTGCGTCGCACGCGTGCCGGATCGGTCGGCATGGTGCGGATTTTCCTGGTGATCGTTTCCGGGTCTTCCCGCAACGAAATGGTGTTGTTGTAGGACTTGGACATTTTCTGCCCGTCCAGCCCCGGCATGCGCGAAGCCGGCGTCAGCTTGGCTTCCGGCTCCACCAGGATCATCTTGCCGCCGCCTTCCAGGTAGCCCAGCAGGCGTTCGCGGTCGCCCAGCGACAAGCCTTGGTGCTCCTCTATCATCGCCTGCGCCGACAGCAGCGCCTCTTCGTCGCCGGTTTCCTGGTAGCGCGCGCGCAGCTCCTCGTACAGAGCCCCGCGCTTGCCACCCAGCTTCTTGACCGCGGCCTCGGCCTTTTCCTCGTAGCCCGGCTCGCGGCCATAGATGTGGTTGAAGCGGCGGGCGATTTCCCGCGTGAATTCGATGTGCGGCACCTGATCCTCGCCCACCGGCACCTGCGATGCGCGGTAGATCAGTATGTCGGCGCTTTGCAGCAATGGATAGCCGAGGAAGCCATAAGTGGAGAGGTCCTTGCTGGAAAGTTTTTCCTGCTGGTCCTTGTAAGTCGGCACGCGTTCCAGCCAGCCCAGCGGCGTGATCATCGACAGCAGCGTGTGCAGTTCGGCATGCTCCGGGACACGCGACTGGATGAAGATGGTGGCGCTGGCCGGGTCAACGCCGGCGGCGAGCCAGTCGATCACCATTTCCCAGACGTTTTCCTCGATGATGTGCGGCGTGTCATAGTGCGTGGTGAGCGCGTGCCAGTCAGCGACGAAGAACAGACATTCCTGCTCGTGCTGCAGCTTGAGCCAGTTCTTCAGTACGCCGTGATAGTGTCCCAGATGCAGGTTACCGGTGGGCCTCATGCCCGATAAAACGCGCTCAACAGCCATGGTTCAGATTTGCCTTTTAATTTTAAGAAAATAACCACGAAATTGCCGACATCGCGGCATTCACGAATGGCCACAGGATTTTACCGAGGATGCCGGTAAATAACAGCACTATCAGTATGATGAATCCGTAACGCTCCAGCTTGGCGAATTGCCAGGCGTAGGGATGCGGCAGCAGGCTGACCGCGATGCGTCCGCCGTCAAGCGGAGGCAATGGCAGCAGGTTGAGCACCATCAGCACGATGTTGATCATGATGCCGGCCTGCGCCATCAGCGACATCGGCAGCATCCAGGCTTCCGGCATGGTGGTCGCGAGCTTGTAGATAACCGCCCAGAACAGCGCCATGACCAGGTTGGAACCCGGTCCCGCGGCGGCCACCCACAGCATGTCGCGCTTGGGTTGGCGCAGCCGGCTGAAGTCGACCGGCACCGGCTTGGCCCAGCCGAACAGGATGCCGCCCACCAGCATGGTCAGCAACGGCACCAGCACGGTACCGATGGGGTCGATGTGCTTCAGCGGATTCAGCGTAATGCGCCCTGCCGCGGCCGCCGTCATGTCGCCGAAATAGCGCGCGGCATAGCCATGGGCCGCTTCATGCACCGTGATCGCGAAGATCACCGGCAGCGCGTAAATCGAAATTTTCTGTATCAGGCTCAGTTCCATATCACTCCAATCCGAAACGGGCGGGGTCGCCCTTGCCCAGGCGTACCAGTTCCGGCACTTCTCCGGTGAGATCGATCACCGTCGTCGGCAGCACGTCGCAAGCCCCGGCGTCGATCACCAGATCGACTCTTTTTTCCAGCCGGTCGCGTATTTCCCAGGCATCGCTCAGCGGCGTTTCATCCTCCGGCAGCATCAGGGTCATGCTGAGCAGAGGCTCGTTCAATTCTTCCAGCAGGGCCAGCGTCACCGCGTGGTCCGGCACGCGCAGGCCTATCGTGCTGCGCTTGGGATGCTGCAATCGCCTCGGCACTTCGCGGCTGGCCTGCAGGAGGAAGGTATAGCTGCCCGGCGTGTTGGCCTTCAGCAGGCGAAACTGGGTATTGTCCACTTTTGCGTACACGCCTATTTCCGCCAGATTACGACAAACCAGCGTGAAATGGTGATTCTCGTCCACGCCGCGTATTGCGCGGATGCGCTCCTGCGCGTCCTTGTCGCCGAGTACGCAGCCCAAGGCATAGCTGGAATCGGTCGGATAGGCCACGACCCCGCCGCTGCGGAAAATTTCGGCAGCCTGGCGGATAAGTCGCGCCTGCGGATTCTCGGGATGAACCGTGAAAAATTGCGCCATGGTTAGTTGATGGAGTGCGCTTCAGGCCAGTCGCTCCACACCGGAATGCAACCGGCGGGCAAATCGGGCAGTCGCCCCATGTCGATATAGGTCTGGCCGGGGCCGTGGTAATCGGAACCCAGCGAAGCCCGGAAACCGAATTGATGCGCGAGGCGGGCGAAGTGATGGTATTGCTCGGGCGTATGGCTACCGGTGACGACCTCGATGCCCGTGCCGCCCAATTCGCGGAATTCCGCCAGCAACGTCGCCATATTGGTTCGCCCGAGATCGTAACGGCCCGGATGCGCGATCACGGCTACTCCGCCGCCGCCGGTAATCCAGCCGATCGCCTGATCCAGATCGGCCCAGCGATGCTCGAAATAGCCGGGCTTGCCCTTGACCAGGTATTTCTTGAATACCGCGGAAACGTCCTTGGCATGTCCGTTTTCGACAAGAAAACGCGCAAAATGCGAACGGCTGATGATACCGCGCCGGGCATGGCGGTACGCGCCTTCAAGGCTGCCGGCAATGCCGATTTCCTCAAGCCCTGCCGCCATGCCTTCAGCCCGGGCATGGCGCCCGGCGCGTATCGCTTCCAGCCCTTGTACCAGCGGTGCATAGGTAGGCGACACCTTCAGTCCGACGATATGGATGGTGCGCTTATGCCAGGTCACCGAAATTTCGACGCCATTGATAAAGGCGATATTGTGCCGCGCCGCGGTCTCGGCTGCTTCAGCCAGTCCTGCGACATCGTCATGGTCGGTCAGCGCCAATACCCGCACCCCTTGCGCGGCGGCATGCTCGACGAGTTGCGTAGGCGTCAACGTGCCATCGGAAACAATGGAGTGGCTGTGTAAATCGATGGGGGAAGGCATGGATAGGGTTGCTTGCTTGAACCGCTCTTGTGAGCCAAGCGGAATCATAGCAAAATAGCAGCCCCACCGATACGTTGGCCTACTCTCCCGTGAAATTCCTATTCGACCTGTTCCCCGTCATCCTGTTCTTCGTCGTCTTCAAGATATTCGGCATCTATGCCGCGACCGCGGCCGCCATTATTGCCACGTTGGCGCAGATAGCCTGGGTCAAGTATCGCCATGGGAAGGTGGATGGCATGCTGATTGCCAGTGGCGCCATCATCGTCGTTTTCGGTGGCGCCACGCTGCTGCTGCATGACGAGCTTTTCATCAAATGGAAACCGACCGTGCTGTACTGGCTGTTTGCGATTGTGTTGTTCGCTGCGGAAATTTTCTGGAACAAAAACCTCATCCGCACTGTCATGGATAAACAGCTTGCGTTGCCGGAACCCGTCTGGCGCAAGCTCAACCACGCCTGGGCGGGCTTTTTTGCGGTGATGGGCCTGCTCAACCTTTACGTGGCATTCAACTTCGCCACTGAAACCTGGGTTAATTTCAAGCTGTTCGGCACGATGGGACTGATGCTGGTCTTCGTGGTGCTGCAAAGTCTTTTCCTGGGAAAATACATGAAGGAACCGGAATAATGCTGTATGCCATTATCGGCACGGACCATCCTGACAGCCTCGAAAAACGCATGGCCAACCGGCCAACGCACATCGAGCGCCTGAAGCAGTTGCAGGAAGAAGGCCGGCTCGTGCTAGCGGGGCCATTCCCCGCCATCGATAGTATCGATCCTGGCCCGGCGGGATTCAGCGGCAGCCTCATCGTCGCCGAATTCCCCTCGCTTGCCGAAGCGAAAGCCTGGGCGGAAGCAGACTCCTTTGCGACCGGCGGCGTGTTCTCCAGCATCACCGTGCAACCTTTCCGCAAGACCTTGCCCGCTTGAACTCCGATTTACAGAGCGAAATTCGCCAGCGGCTGGCCGTACTGGAACCTCATCTGCTCGAAATCGTGGATGACAGCGCCAAGCACGCCGGCCATGCCGGCAACCAGGGGGGCGGGCATTTCACGCTGACCGTGGTCAGCTCGCAATTTTCCGGCAAATCGCAGATAATGCGCCATCGTGCCATTTATCAAGCGCTTCAAGACCTTATCCCATCGCGCATCCACGCATTGAGCATTTCTGCCTACACGCCGGACGAACGCTAATCTATCCCTTCCATCCATTACAAGGAAACTCGATGAACCTGACTCAGAAAACCCTGCTGGTCGCTGCATTCGGCCTGTTGCTGCCAACCGCACAGGCAGCCGACACGAATGCTGCCACCGTCAACGGCAAGCCGATCAAGCAATCGCTGGTGGACTACATCATCAAGGATGCAACCGCACGCGGCCAGAATGTGGATGCCAATGTACGCAGCATCGTCGTCAACAAGCTGATCAGCAGCGAACTGGTGGTCCAGGAAGCCCAGAAGCAAGGTCTGGACAAGCAACCTGACTACGTCGCCAAGGAAGAACTGCTGCGCCGCGAACTGCTGGTCAACACGTATATCGAAAACTTCCTCAAGAAGACCACGGTGAGCGAAGCCGACCTCAAGGCAGAATACGAGAAATTCAAGCAGCAGGTGGGTGACAAGGAATACAGCGCACGCCACATTCTGGTTGCGACCGAAGCGGAAGCCAAGGACATCATCGCCCAACTCGGCAAGAACGGCGATTTCGCCAAGCTGGCCAAGGAAAAATCCAAGGATCCGGGCTCCAAGGACAAGGGCGGCGACCTGGGCTGGTTCCCTCCAGCGGCGATGGTCAAGCCTTTCAGCGATGCGCTGGCCAAGCTGCAGAAAGGCCAGGTCACGCAGACTCCGGTGCAGACCCAGTTCGGCTGGCATGTCATCAAGCTGGACGATACCCGTACCGCGCAACCGCCGGCTTACGACAAGGTCAAGGACAACCTGAAGAAGCAGGTTCAGCAGCGCAATCTGGAAAAAATGCTGAGCGACTTGCGCGCGAAAGCCAAGGTCGTCAGTAATTAGTTTGACGCTTCAAGTCCAAGCAACGGCGCCGCAAGGCGCCGTTTGTTTTCGTGCCGATAAAACCCTTGCGATCGCTCATGGTTATGCAATAATAAGAACAATTCTTATTTACTAATTCCGTCGTCATGTTGACCCATAGCCTGGATAGTCTGAAACCTGGAGAATCCGCGACCATATGCGCGATCACTGCCGAGCAGGGCTTGTACCAGCGACTCAATGCGCTCGGTTTTCGCATCGGCAAACGAATTGAACTGATACGCCGCGGCCGCTTCCGCGGTCCGCTGCATGTGCGCATCGGAACAACCGATGTCATACTGCGCAGCGCTGAAGCCCACCGCATCCAGATTTCCCAAGACGCACTCACATAAAACCAAGCAGCCTCACCCTGCGCCTCATACTTCTCCGCCAATGAAAAGAATCGCACTCCTGGGCATGCCCAACACGGGCAAATCGACCCTGTTCAATCGCATCAGCGGGGCTTCCGCACGCGTAGGAAACTGGCCGGGCATCACAGTCGACCTGATGAGCGCAAAGATCCTGATCGGCGACCACATCGCGGAACTGGTGGATTTGCCTGGCATCTACGATCTACACGGCTTTTCGGACGACGAACAGGTGGTGCGGCACTTTGTCGAGAATAACGAGATCGACCTGGTCATCCTGGTACTCAACACATCGCAGGTAGACCGCCAGTTGTCGCTGGCGCTGCAAGTCCGCGATCTCGGCCTGCCCACGGTGCTGATGCTCAATATGGTCGACGAAGCCAAGCGCGGCGGCGTCACCGTCGATGCCGCCGTCATGTCGCAGCAGCTCGGCATGCCTGTCGCGTTGATTAGCGCGAAATACGGCGAAGGATTCCAGCAGGCGCTGCAGCTGGCGGCGCAGACCATGAACAACGCCCATACCCATCCCGCTCCGGAAGAATTGCGCGCGCGGCTCGACTCGGACGACCAGATCGAGCGGGAAATGGAAGAAATCGTCAAGGCCGCGGTGCAGATGCCGGTGCAATTGACGGACGCGGTGACCGCAAGGCTGGACAAACTGTTGCTGCACCCCTGGCTCGGCCTGCCGATCTTTTTTGCGGCGCTCTACCTGCTCTTCCAGCTCATTTTTACCCTCGGCGGCCCATTGCAGGACGTCGTCGCCTGGCTGCTCGACCACGGCCGCAACGATGTGCTCGAACCGCTGATGGCATCCTGGCCGGTATGGCTGCGCGGTCTGCTGCTCGACGGCATTTACAATGGCGTCGGCACCGTGGCGGCTTTCGTGCCCATCATCATCCTTTTCTTCCTGGTCATGACGCTGGTGGAAGACAGCGGCTACCTGTCGCGCGCGGCCTTCCTGATGGATGCATTGATGGCCAAGATGGGCCTGGACGGACGCGGCTTCGTCATGCTGCTGATGGGCTTCGGATGCAATGTCCCCGCGCTGATGGGAACTCGCGTGATGCGCAATCGCGCTTCCCGCCTGCTGACCATGCTGGTCATTCCCTTTTCGCTCTGCTCGGCGCGGCTGCAGGTGTTCGTCTTCATGACCGCGGTGCTGTTTACGCCGCAGCAAGCGCCACTGGTATTGTTCTCGATGTATCTGATGAGCTTCGCCGTCACCTTCCTCAGTGCGCTGCTGTTCAAGAACCAATTCCGCAGCAACGAGCCTTTCATCCTGGAGCTTCCGCCCTATCGCTTCCCCACGCCAAGACAAATTGTCATGCGTGGCTGGCAGGAGGTCGGACACTTCCTTAATCGCGCCTCCAAATTCATCATCGCCGGCGTTGTGCTCGTCTGGGCGCTGACCAATTATCCTGCTGGCACTGTTCCGGCCAGCGTCGACACTTATGCCGGGATGATCGGTCAGGCACTCTCGCCCGTCCTGACCCCTATCGGCATCGATACCCAGCTCGCGATTGCGCTGATTTTCGGATTCGTCGCCAAGGAAATCGTGGTCGGGTCGCTCGCCGTGATTTACGGCCTGCAAGGGGATGAATTGATGCAACTGATGAGCCAGCGGCTGGATTGGGTGCAGGGAATGAGCTTCATGCTGTTCACGCTGATCTACACCCCGTGCCTGTCCACCATCGCCACCCTCAAGACCGAGTCCCGCAGTGCCGGCTTCATGTGGCTTTCCATCGGATGGTCGCTGCTGCTGGCGTGGCTGGTCAGCTTCGCCTTCTACCAGGGCGCCCGCGCGCTGGGCTTCTGACCCATATTCAGGGCTGGCTCAGCCGGTCCTGAATATGAAATATGCCGCTCCCATCAGGCACAGCCCTGCCCACAAATAGTCCAGCTTGACCGGCTGCTGCATGTAAAACACGGCAAAAGGAATGAACACCGCCAGCGTAATCACTTCCTGCATGATCTTGAGCTGCGCCAGCGTAAGAGTGGTATAGCCTATGCGGTTGCCCGGTACCTGAAGCAGGTATTCGAAGAGCGCGATGCCCCAGCTGGCGAGAGCGGCAATCCACCATGGTTTATCGTTGAGATTCTTGAGATGGGCATACCAGGCGAATGTCATGAAGACATTCGATAGCACGAGCAGCCCGGCAGCATGTATCCAGGCGGGTAATGAGAGCAGGCTACTCATCAGGTTCAAGCCGGATTGAAAACGCAGAAGCGGCTGACCAGTGCATTCCCGCCGCACCCTCAGCCGCTACTCTAATGACCGGAGAATCAGACCGCCGCTTCGCCGGTTTCGCCGGTACGGATGCGGATCACCTGCTCAACGGACGTCACGAAAATCTTGCCGTCGCCGATCTTGCCGGTGCGCGCCGATTTGACGATGGCTTCAATGCAGGCATCCAGCAAATTGTCGGGAATCACCAGCTCCATCTTGATCTTGGGAAGGAAATCGACCACGTATTCCGCGCCGCGATAGAGCTCGGTATGCCCCTTCTGGCGGCCGAAACCTTTCACCTCTGTGACCGTCAGGCCGGCTACGCCGATCTCGGAAAGCGCTTCCCGCACCTCATCCAGCTTGAATGGCTTGATGATGGCTTCTATTTTTTTCATGGTCCCTATCCTCCTTAAAATTCGTATTTGTAGCGCGATGTTATCGGATAACGTCTGTCCTTGCCAAATCCGCGATGCGTGATGCGGACCCCGACCGGTGCCTGGCGACGCTTGTACTCGTTGCGGTCAATCAGGGTGACTACGCGCCGGATATCCTCGCGCCGGAAACCCATGGCGGCAATCTCGGCCGGGCTCCTGTCGTACTCGACATACGCTTCCATGATCGCATCGAGGATTTCGTAGGGAGGCAGCGAATCCTGGTCGGTCTGATTGTGCCTCAGCTCGGCAGAAGGCGGGCGGCTAATGATACGTGGCGGGATAACCGGCGCGAGGGAATTGCGGTAATGGGACAGCCGGTACACCATGGTCTTGGGAACGTCCTTGAGCACCGAGAAGCCGCCGGCCATGTCGCCGTACAGCGTGGAATAGCCGACGCCCATTTCGCTCTTGTTGCCAGTGGTCAGCACGATGGAGCCGAACTTGTTCGAGAGCGCCATCAACAGGGTACCGCGAATCCGCGCTTGCAGGTTTTCTTCGGCCAGGTCGAACGGCAGGCCTTCGAATTCCCCCGACAATGTTTCAAGAAAGGTTTCGAACAGATGCTCGATAGGTAGCTCGGTGTAATGAACGCCGAGCGTTTCGGCCATCTGGGCAGCGTCGTTCTGGCTGATGCCGGCGGTAAAGCGTGAGGGCATCATCACGGCGCGCACGCGATCCGCCCCGAGCGCGTCGACGGCAATGGCCATGGTCAGTGCCGAATCGATTCCTCCGGAGAGGCCCAGCACCACGCCAGGGAAACCGTTCTTGGCAATATAGTCATGCACGCCCAGGCACAAGGCCTTATAGACCGCAGACTCCAGGCTGGCTTCCGGCGCCAGCTCGCCGGCCTGCGGCTCGGCACCATTGAATTCCACCAGCCCCATGGCCTCCTCGAAGGCGGCCATCTGGTACATCAGCAGCCCTTGTGCATCCAGCACGAAGGAAGCCCCATCGAACACCAGCTCATCCTGGCCGCCCACCAGATTGGCATACACGATGGGCAGCGCGGTCTCGCGCACGCGCTCGCGCAGCACTTCGTAGCGGGTATGCTGTTTTTCGAGGTGGTAAGGGGATGCGTTCAATGCCAGCAGGAGCTGTGCGCCGGCCTGCCGGGCTCGTATCGCCGGTTCCGGCTCCCATACGTCGGCGCATATGACCACGCCCACCCGGACACCCTCATGGTCAAATACCAGCGGGGCATTGCCCTTCTCGAAATAACGCACTTCATCGAAGACGCTGTAATTCGGCAGCTTCTGCTTGTGATAGGTGGCCACGATTTTGCCGTCGCGTATCACCGAGGCGGCATTGAAGTGATCGCCCTCCTGCTGTGCCGGGTGTCCGACGAGCAGCGTGATGCCGGATACCGATTGCGCCAGCCGCGCGAGCGTGTCGTCGGTAGCCTGATAGAAATCCTCGCGCAGCAGCAAGTCTTCCGCAGGGTAGCCGGTCAGCGCCAGCTCCGGCGTGATCAGCAGCGTGGCGCCAGCGTCCCGTGCACGCAGGCAGTAATCGAGTATCTTGGCCGCATTGCCGTCAAGATCGCCCACGATGCAATTGATTTGCGCGATGGCAAGCTTCATAGGCGCATCAGCCGTGCTTGCGGTGGAGTCGGGTCAAAGGCATGCAGGGGCCTTCAATAGCTGCCGCCGGCATCCTTGATCATCTTGACGATGCCCTTGTCGCCGTTTTTCATCGCATAGACCAGCGCCGTCAGGCCGTAACCGTCCTTGGATTTGACGTTGATGCGCTTGGAAAGCAGCAAGCCCACCATTTCGTCGGAGCTGTTTTCCACGGCGAGATGGAGCAATGATTCGTCGTTGGTGTCCTTGATGTTGACGTCCGCGCCTTTGTCGATCAGCAGTTCGGCAATTTCCACGTGGTTCTTCTTGACGGCCCAGGTCAGCGCCGTCCAGCGGGTATGGTCCTGGTCGCTCACTTTGGCGCCAGCATCCAGAAGTGCCTTCACGACATCCAGGTTGCCTTCCCGCGCCGCATACATCAGGGCGGTGAGCTTGTTGCGGTCGCGGGCGGAAACGTCCGCGCCGCTATCCAGCAAAGTCTGGACGGTGGGCACCTGGCCGCTTTTGGCGGCATGCATCAGCACCGTCCTGCCGTCGTCGCTGCGCGCGTTCGGATTGACACCGGCCTTGATCAACAGCCCCACCACATCGTTGAATCCCGAGGTCGCCGCCAGTCCCATCGCGCTCCAGCCTGCCTCGTCGCGCACGGAAGTATCCGCGCCCTTGGCCAGCAGCACGCGCACGGTATCGACAAAATTCTTCTTGGCGGCATACATCAGCGCCGTCCAGCCGTCCGCATCCTTGGCATTCACGTCCGCACCCTTCTCCAGCAGGACTTGCGCGACTTCGGCATTGCCCTTGCGCGCTGCGTACATCAACGCGCTAATGCCGTCCTTGTCCTTGGTGTTGGCATTGGCGCCGCTATCCAGAATGGCCCGCACCATGTCGACATCGCCGCGCGCGGAAGCCGCCAGCAAATGCGGCACCTCCTCCGCTGCTGTAGCCAGCATGGGTAACAGCAGCAGGGCGAGAGTCAGGTAACGCAGGATGCACTTCATTATTGTTTTCCTTTTGCTTGGATAGCCGCCAGCACTGCTTCGCCCAGTTCTGCCGGGGAACTGGCCACCACCACGCCGGCTTTTTCAAGTGCCAGCATCTTGTCTTCGGCACGGCCGCTGCCGCCCGAAATGATTGCCCCGGCATGGCCCATGCGCTTGCCTTTGGGCGCAGTCTGTCCGGCAATGTAACCGGCCACCGGCTTGCTGACGGACGATTTGATGTAATCCGCCGCAGCCTCTTCATCGGCGCCGCCGATTTCGCCCACCATGATGATGGCTTCCGTTTCATCGTCGGCCTCGAACAGTGCCAGGCACTCGATGAAATTGAGCCCCTTGATCGGATCGCCGCCGATGCCGACGCAGGTCGTCTGCCCTAGGCCTAGCTGGGTAGTCTGATGCACCGCTTCATATGTCAGGGTACCCGAACGCGACACGATGCCGACCTTGCCGCGCTTGTGGATGGAGCCCGGCATGATGCCGATCTTGCACTCGCCCGGCGTGATCACGCCGGGGCAGTTCGGGCCGACAAGCTTTGCGCCGTTGGCGGTCAATGCAGCCTTGACGTTCAGCATATCCAGTACCGGAATTCCTTCGGTAATGCAGACGATCAGCTCGATGCCGGCGTCGGCCGCCTCGACGATGGAGTCCGCGGCAAAGGCGGGAGGCACATAGATGACCGATGCCTGCGCGCCAGTCTGCATGACGGCATCACGCATGGTGTTGAACACCGGCAGGTTGAGGTGCGTTTGCCCGCCCTTGCCCGGCGTCACGCCGCCCACCATCCGCGTCCCGTAAGCCAGCGCCTGCTCGGAATGGAATGTGCCCTGCTTGCCGGTGAAACCCTGGCACAGGACCTTGGTATTCTTATTGATCAGTATGCTCATGTGTTCCCTTATGCCGCCGCTGCGACAGCTTGCTTGGCCGCGTCGGTCAATCCCTCGGCGGAAATGATCGACAAGCCGCTTTCGCGTAGCATCTTTTTGCCCAGCTCGACGTTGGTGCCCTCCAGTCGCACCACCACCGGCACTTTCACGCCCACGTCCTTCACGGCGGTGATGATGCCCTCTGCGATGATGTCGCAGCGCATGATGCCGCCGAAGATATTGACCAGGATGGCCTTGACGTTGCCGTCCGCAAGAATGATCTTGAATGCGCGCGCCACGGTTTCCGCCGTCGCGCCGCCGCCCACGTCAAGGAAATTGGCCGGCATGCCGCCATGCAACTTGATCAGGTCCATCGTCGCCATCGCGAGGCCCGCCCCGTTGACCATGCAGCCGATGTTGCCGTTCAACGCGATGTAGTTGAGGCCGCTGGCATGCGCCTCGGCCTCCTTGGGGTCGTCCTGGCTCCAGTCGCGCAGTTCCGCCAGGCCTTTCTGGCGATAGAGCGCATTGTCGTCCACGCTCATCTTGCAATCGAGCGCCACCAGCGTACCGCTTTCGGTCACGACCAGCGGGTTGATTTCCAGCAATGCCAGATCGTTTTCCTTGAACAGGCGATAAAGGCCTTTCAGCAGCCTGGTGAAAGCGCCGATCTGATCGCCGGCAAGTCCCAGAGCGAAGGCCAGATTGCGGGCCTGGTAGTCCACCAGCCCGAGCAGCGGATCGCAAACTTCGCGCAGGATTTTCTCCGGCGCGTCGTGCGCGATTTCCTCGATTTCCATTCCGCCAGCAGCCGAGGCCACCACCACCACGCGCTCGACGGTACGGTCCACCAGCAGCGACAGGTAAAGCTCGCGTGCGATCGGCAGGGTTTCCTCGATCAGCAGGCGGTGGACCGGCTGGCCGTCAGGAGCATTCTGCTGAGTCACGAGATGCTTGCCGAGCAACTGCGTGGCGAGGTTCTGCAACTCGTCGTGCGAACGGGTAACCTTCACGCCGCCCGCCTTGCCGCGCCCCCCCGCGTGGATCTGCGCCTTGGCGACCCAGGCGGAGCCGCCCAGCTCGCGCGAGGCGGCGACAGCGGATTCCGCAGTATTGGCAACAATGCCGCGCGGCGTCGGCAGGCCGTACTGTTGCAGCAAATGCTTGGCCTGATACTCATGCAAATTCATGGTGATTCCAGAACAGGGGAAATGCTGCAATTTTGGCGGAAAACCCCCGAATAAGCCAGTGCCAGCGCATCGTAAAACGGGATTGCGGGGCGCGATGTTATAATCGCGGCTCATTTTTCGCCACTTTTCCTATGCGTCTCGTGATCCAGGGGCAGAATCTGCTGCCCGCACATCTTGCCCATCTTTCAGCATTAGCCGGCCAACGGGATTTCCTGCCATTGGCAGAGCATGCCTATGTCCTGCCGGATGCTGAATCAAACCCGGAAATATCAGCCTATTGCGACCAGCACCGCATCGACTGCTCGTTTGTTCGGGATGAGCATGCGCTGGAAGACATCGGCTTGGTCGTGATGGACATGGATTCCACCCTGATCAATATCGAATGCATCGACGAGATCGCCGACATGCAGGGCCTCAAGCCGCAAGTGGCGGCGATCACCGAAAGCGCAATGCGGGGCGAGATCGAGTTCGCCGAAAGCCTGCGCCGACGGGTTGCGCTGCTGGCCGGCCTGGACCAGTCGGCATTGCAGCGGGTCTATGATGAGCGCCTGCAACTCAATTCCGGCGCGGAGAAACTGATAGGCGCACTGCAGGCCCGCCGTATCAAGACCTTGCTGGTGTCCGGCGGTTTTACCTTCTTTACCGAGCGGCTCAAGCGGCGCGTTGGCCTCGACTACGCGCACGCCAACGTGCTGGACATTGCGGAAGGCAAGCTGACCGGCCGGGTATTAGGGGAGGTGTTGGATGCGCAAGGCAAGGCGGACTGGCTGAACCGCGTACGCGAAGAATTGGGATTGAAAGCGGGCCAGGTGGTCGCCATCGGCGATGGCGCCAACGACCTCAAGATGATGGCCGCGGCCGGCATCAGCATTGCCTACCACGCCAAACCGGTGGTGCGTACCCAAGCGACTTACGCCATCAGCCATACCGGGCTGGACGGCGCGCTCAACCTGCTGCTTAGGTAAGCTAGAAGCCCTTGATCTGCGAGTGAGCGTCGATCTCGTCGGCGCCGGCATCCATGCTGCGCCCATACGCATCCTTGCCGGCGAACTGGAATACCAGATGCTTGGGATCGATGGTGGCAGTGCCGGTGCTATTTTGATTGATCGTGAACGTCACGGTGGCCTGCAGCGTGGTCGGGTTGTAAATGACCGACAGGGGCTGCTTGGCAATCTGCACCTCGGTGCTGCTGACAAAGCCGTTGGGGCTGTTGTTGTAGTAGCCAGCCGACGCGCTTTTCGCCCGGGAAATCGTCCAGTTGCTCAACTGGGCAATGGATGCGGGATCCATCTGGGTGCTGAACTGGATGTTGACCGAGAAGGTGGACGACGAGCCGGGCTCGGTCAACTTCGCTGGGTCGAGCATCCAAACGGGAGTGTTCGGCCCAAAGCTGAGGCCGCCCGTGACACCCTCCACAAACAGGATTTTCGGCCGAGTAATCTCGAAACTCAGATCAGCCGCGAAGGCTGAGCCCGCAGTTTTCAGGATGTTCAGCTGGCGGTTGGCCTCGTCGTTATTGCCGAGGTAGGTGTAGGCCACACCCAACTCGTAATTGGCCTGGTAGAACTTGGGCTTGAGCGATAACGCCGTTTTCAGCTCCTGCACCGACTCTTCATACTTTCCCTGCTTGTTATGCAAGGCGCCCAAGGCGTAGTACACGTTGCCATCGCCCGGCGCCATGCGCTGCACCTTGCGGAACTGCACTTCGGCTTCTTGCAGCCGATCCGTCTGTGCATACTGGATACCCAGCGTGTATTCGGGCAGAGGATTCCTGGGATCCAACCGGGCCGCAGCCTTGAACGTGACCTCGGCCTCGTTGTAACGCTTACCCTGCAGGTAAGCGTTGCCCAGCTTGACCTGGTAATCGGATGAGGTCGGGTCAAGACTGACCAGGTTCTTGAACGCCTTGACTGCCTCGTCCACATTTCCGAGCTGCAGATTGATATTGCCGATGTATGTAAGTGCGGTGGTGTTCGTAGGATCGTATGCCAAGGCTTGCCTGAAGGTGGTAATCGCCTCCTTCATTTGCTTGCCCTGCATTTGCTGTGCCGCGCGTTGCAGCGCGTATTGCGCCAGTTGCGCACGCTGGCCCGACTGGTCCTGCCCTATGACGTCGAACGGGTTGCCACTGACTGAAAAAGGGTCGGATGCCATGCTGGCCCTTTACGGCGCTGCAGCTCCGCTTGCGTTCTGCAAGCCGGCGGCAATATTGCGGTTTATGGCGATCAGGATGTCGAGCTTGGCCGGATCGGGATAGCTGATCGCTTCGAAAGTGCGCTTGTCGATGAAGGCGGAGAGAGAAAGAAGATTACGCTTGATGTCGTTGGGAATAGGATTCTCCTTGTTCGCCATCTCTGCCTGGAACACCGTCCACAAGCGCAGGTTATAGCGCAAGCTTTCATCCAGCATCGCTTCACGTTCCGGCGCATCCCAATTTTTCTGTACGGCCGCCATGCGCGCCGCGGATTTGATCAGGAGGCTGGCTTCGAGCGAGCGCCCGTCCAGTGTGGCGCTTTCGACGGTTTGATAAGCTTTAAGGGGATTATTGAACATCATTAATGAGCTCCTGTTCGAACTGCACTAGCTTGCGTGCGCATTTCATGGCTTGGTAATAGCGGCCACAAGCCAGATCATTGTTGATTTCGGCGATAAAATTGACAGTCGCCGGGACGGCCACCAGGAGCTCTTCGATCAGCCCCTGGTAATTCCGCTGGTAGGAGGACAAATTATTCCTATCCATATACATCAACTGCACGCACAAATAGACCTGCTTGCATACCGTGTCGGCATCCTCCTCGGTCATGACATCCTTGCCCCGCAACAGCGGTATATCGTTGAGGATGCTCAGCTCGGCCGGAGTATCTCCGTTCTGGACGACGGCGCCCCCAATGAATACTTTTTCATTGGGTTTCAGGGTTAACTTGAGCGCCACCGCCAGATCCTATAACTGCGCGAAAACGTCGGAAGCACCCACGAGCGGCTGGGCCTTGCCATACAACTGGCCTGCCACCGCTACGCTGAGTTCCCGCGCCTCGCCTTGTTCGACAGGACGCGGCAAGCCTTCGCTGGCATTCTCGGCAGAGCGTTGCAGCTGTGCCTCAAGCGCCCTTCGCGCGGTATTCACATCACTGCGTAGTACCTGAACCGCTTCCCCGAAAGCCAACACCGCAGCATCGCTGGGCACCTGTGCATCGATAGGGGGAAACTCGCTTTCCTGCGGATAAAACACGGGCTCAAACTCAGGGGCAATGGGCGGGACCACCAAGGACTGCATTTCCTTGCGTAAGCCGTCGATGCTGTTGATGTACTGCACTCGCTCTTCATTGCCCGCCGGGAATGGCGGGTAATTCTTTACTGTTCCTACCAGAGACGCCATGGTCCCCAGCAAGTCTTCGGCACGGTCCAGGCTCTTGCCCGCGTCCCTCGCGGACCGAGCTGCCTCCACGGCGGCCTCCTTGCGTTCCGCCAACACGGCGAACGTTTCGGCGGAGAAATTGATACTGACCGTTTCCTGCCCCTTGGTTACATCCTTTGCTTGTCCGCCTATCACCGGCATAGACTGCTTGGCATCCGGCACAGCGGGCGCAGCGAGGCCAAGCGGTTCCAATCCCGCAGGATAGCCCGTGGCTGCCACATTTAATTCGCTGACCATATTATTCTCCTAATGAATAAAACCGGGGTTCGTCGAAACCGACAAACCCCGGCAAATCATCAGTTACCCTTCAGCTCTAACTTAGAAGAGTCGCAGGATGCCTTGTGCTGCCTGGGATGCCAGCGACAAGGAGGTAGTACCCAGCTGATTACGGGTTTGCAGCATCAGCATGTTAGCACCTTCTTCGTTCTGGTCGGCCAATGTCAGGTTGTCCGCGCCCTGCAGTTCGATGTTCACCATTTCATTGGTGAAGTCCAGACGGGCATTGACGATGGACAGGTTGCTCGACAACTTGGTGGACTGTGCTTCCAACACCGCCAGCGCGGTCGTGATACCGTTGCTGATGGCGGTCAGGTTGGCAGCGAGGGAAAAACCACCAACAGTAGCTGCGCCAGCTCCTGCACCTGCCACAAAGGTAGAGATTGCCGCAGCGGAACCGCCGTCGATGGCGGCAGCCAGCAGACTGAAACCACCCGAGCTACCAGTCGTGCCCGTGGTTGCAGAGGCCAGCAGCGCGCTGAATTGGCCGTCGAAACCTTGCAGCGTCAGCTTGTTGGTACCGGATTCGTTGAAGATAACATCCAGGCTGACTGCAGTGCCACCCAGGAAGTTGGTGCCCTTGTACTTCGAATCCTGGATCAGGTCATTGATTTCGCCGACGATAGCGTTGAACTGCGAGTACAACGTTTCGTAGCTGGCGGACGATGCAGTGGATGCGGTCGCGATGATACCGTTCGCGCTTTGCAGCAGTGCCTTGATGCCCTCGATACCGGCATTGGTGGCCTTGATCGCCTGCACCGCTTCCGTCATGCCATCCTTGCGGCTGGTCAGGTTGTTGGCGCGGGTGGTATGTGCGGCAGCGCTAAAGAAGTTGGTCGGATTGTCCAGCGCAGAATTGACCTTCTTACCGGTAGCCAGACGGGTTTGCGTTTGGTCCAGCAGGCTGTTGGTCGCTTGCAGCGTGGTCAGGTTGGACCGCATTGCTGCGGTTAGAGTAACTTGAGATGCCATTTTCTAGCTCCTAATTCTTAAGAATGAACACGGAAAATTCTTTTCCGCTTGCATGAGCTATTGCGCTCACATCTCATTTTCGGCAGTGCTCTTCCAAACTTTAGGAAATATTTCGCCCCCTGTTGCGCCAACAGCGAAGCGCCCACTACACCTCAATCCAGGGATTTGGCGTCGTCCAGGAGGCGGCCCATCGACTGCATCAATCGCTGCGGGTTGCGCTGCAGCAAATCCGCATAGTTCTGCCTGGCTTCTTCGAAGTCGTGCTTGTACATGACTGCCTTCTCATAGCACAGCAGTGCCTCCTCGATCTGCCCCTCGTTTTCGAGGACCACGCCCAGGTTGTTGTAGGGATGGGGGTCCATGGGGTCGAGTTCAATGGCCTCGCGCAGGCAGCGCTTGGCCTCATCCAGGTTTCCCTGGCCAGCCTGGGCGACCGCAAGGTTATTCAATGCGCTGAGGAATTTGGGCTCCAGCATCAGCGCCTGGCGGTAGGCGGCAATGGCCTCCGCGCCGCGGCCCAGCATGCGCATCGCCTCCCCCAGGTCGTTCCATGCCAGTGCATTGCTGTCGTCAGCGGTGAGCGCCTCACGCAACAGGCGCTCGGCTTCCTCGATATTGCCCTGTCCCACACTTACCACCCCCAAGCCATGCAAGGCAGCCGAGTATCCCGGTTTCTGCAGCAGAATCTCCTGAAATGTCTTGCGCGCACCATCGGTATCGCCATTCATCATCTGCAGATTCGCTTGCTCGATGCGCTTGTTCAGCCTGACTTTCTCTAATGGGTCGATTTTCATGATTGTTCCCCAGTCATTGTCCCGCCTTGTGCGAGAGCGATCCGTATGTTCTTCACCACTTCGCTCCTGGCTTCATGCAAGCAATCCACCATGTTCGCGAAATCCCATTCGGCCTTGGCCAAGGCCTCGTCACTGTCCTTGATGATCGTGGCCGCGTTGTACGCCATGCTCAACAGGCGCGCCGTCGTGCCCCGGAACAGCAGTCCGCTAGGATCATTGATGTTGGTAGGAGAAAGCGTCATCCAGTGAATTTCTACCATCTTGTCAAGGACGTCAGACAAGGTCATGTGAGGACGAGAAATTATGGCTTCAACTTTCTGGATAAAGGTGTCTATCCGATCCATAAGCATTTGCTCCAACGCCTCCAGATCGAACTGGCGGATTTCAAACGTAGCCAAGGCTGCATCCACGGTCGCTTGCCCGTCACATCCGCCCTTCCAATGCTCCACGAAATCCTCAGGATGCAACGGTATGGTATTTTCAATCAAAGCACCATCATTTAAGTTGTACACCTTAGCATCAGGATAACAACTGATTGCAAAACCCATCATGCGTCGGGCGAATGCCAGAATCTTGTTGGCATGCACTTCACCGCCGAAATTACCCGGCACGGGAATGTCATTAGAAGGCTGGTGCGCGAGGATTTTCTTAAGGTGATCCTCCTCGGGCATCAGGTTGACGTAAACCGTATGTTGGGAGTGGTGCTTTTCCTTGTCCTTGCTACCCATGTCCACGCCGAACAGATAGATATTTCTGAATCCAGCACACAACGCATAGTCGATGGCGGCATTGGTAACTGTGGGCTGACCACTTAGGATGGTCTCATTCGGCATCATCCCATCAATTTCAAGAAGAGATCCCATCGTATCGGCCGCCTTGATCATCATGCCGTATCGATCGAACATTCGGAACACACCTGAATAAACTGGACTCAAGCCTATGAAATTGATGCCCTTGAGGTATTCCAGGTCATTGCTGATGGACTTGGCAATGATATCCGTCACGATATCCTGCCGCTCTTTTTCCAGATGAAAATCCGGCTTGATATTCATCTTGTGCAGGATCGAAATGGCGGTGCCACAACTGAATACCACTGCGCGGTCGCCGTATTCCCTCAATAGCGGGATGAGGCTGTCTAGTGACGGACCGGAACCTACGATAAAAGCTACCGCATCAGCATTCATTGCATTCCGGCGAGAAAAGACGGGAAACCCCTGCTTCAGGTTTTCGAACGTGTGCCGGATGGTAATCAGTTCGTCATCGAAATAGCCCATGCCGAAGAACAATTCCCACAGCGTATCGATGATGGTCGTGCGTATGCTCATTACCATCTCGGCATCGTCGAGCGCATAAAACATCGAGGCGCCGTGAATGAAGAACTGCGGCAACCCATTCGATTTCAGCATTGCAGCGGTCATGGAGTGCGCGATCTTGTCGACATCGGACTGCACGATGAAGATGAGGTCGGTGCCGCGCTCCAGCGCGAGCCGGCTCAGCAGCACGTAATCCTGGAAGAACACGGAGAGGCGGAATGCGTCGACATCCGGTTCGATCACGATCAGGTGACGGATCTTGTACTCCGCGAGCAGGCGCGGCAAGTGCCAGCCCAGCCGGCTGCCGAACACGATCAGCAGCGGGATTTCTTTCTCGCCGAAGCTGGGGTAGCGGTTCAGTCCGTTGTTGTTCGGGTAATATTTGGCGAAATGCCGGGTCGCCCGATTGGGATATTCCGCATCCAGCTTGGAGTAATGGAATACCTGGTGGTCGCCGTGACTGGGGTTCTCATAGAACTTGCGCAGATTGTGGAATGCCAGGATTTGCGGGCGGTCCGCGAGATCGGCGAACTGCTCTATCCGCCCCTCGATTTCCAATAAATCCGTGGTGATACTGCGGGTCTTGCCATCGGCATAGCGCACCACCAGGTCGCCCTGGTCGGAGATATCCACCGATGCCGTCGGCGCCTCATCGAGCAGCCTTTTGTGCTGCGGCATGTTCAACTCGAAAAATGCCGCATTGGCGTCGGCCGTGGCGCGCAATTTCTTGAGGTAGGCCTGCTGTAATGGGGTCATAGAGGTATCGCGAAGGAGTTAGTTTGAAGGTTCCAGACTGGGAACAAGGTTAACACCAATGCAGACGGGCGGACAAGCCGCAAACCATGATGCAATGGGCCGGCCGGCAATATCGCGAGTCCATGCGCGGCCATCACTTGAAGAAAGTCGCAAATACTTCTTCCGCGCTTCCGGCACGAGCTGCCGCCTCGAGCAGCTGCTCGGTTTTGACCGACTGGATGCGCGTCTGGCTTCCGCCGCTGGCACCGCTTTCCTTGAGCAATACCGTAGCCGGAAAATAACTGTCGCCCGCGGGCAGCGGCAAGCGCCGCGGATGGGCCTTGATTTCGGCATAAAACTCCGCGTCGGCGCGATTCAAGGCTGCGACCTGGGCCCGCAATGCGGAGGCATCCAGCTTGTATGCGTCCATGGTGTAGTTGATCTTGCCTCCGACCATCACGTTGGGCAGGTTGGCGTATGTCAGCAAGCCCTCGACCAATTCCGGAATATGCTCGACCGTATCGTAGGCAAGGAAATCGCGCTCCAGGATGCCCAGCGCGTGCGCGACATCCAGTGGGCTATCCGGCATGCCGCCGCAAAAATGGCGCACCATGGTGTCGCAATTTTCCGGTTGCGCCGCCGACTCCAGGAACTCCGCCGCATTCGGCTTTTTGTCGGCGCGCATGCAATTGTAGGTGTAGTTTGAAAGCACCCGCTCGAACGGGTCGCGCAATAGCGTAAACAGCTGGAACGGCGGGTTCGTCTGGTAATCGAGATGCCAGCCGTAAGGCAGATGCGTTCCCACCAGCGACAAGGATTTCACCCGCTCCATCTCCTCCCGCGAATCGATGCGGGCCACCTCGAATCCCGGGAAGCTGGGATGGGAAGCCCTGGTCAGGTTGGACAGCAGCATCAGCGCCGATCCCAGGGCATTGTAGACATACAGTCCGCCGGTCTTGGGGATATGGTAGAACATCAGCCGCGGCACTTTCACGTCGGGCGACCACGCGCGGTTGCGCATGAAGGTCAAATCATCCGGTAATTTCATTATTCGCTTCTTTTGATATCAGTATTGAATGGCGACTTACAGCGTAAAACCATCGTCGACGACGAGATTCTGGCCAGTGATATAGCGCGACGCATCCGACAGCAGGAACACCAGCGTATTGCTGATGTCCTGCGGATCCAGCATGCCCTTCTCGTTGCAGTACGACTTGTAGGCCTCGAGGAAGGATTCGGGCTGGCGATCCAGGATGCCGCCCGGGCTCAGGCAGTTCACCCGGATGCCCTTGCCCTTGAGGTATTGGGCCAGGTAGCGCGAAAAGTGCAGGATGCCCGACTTGATCGCGGCGTATTCGATCGAGTTGGTCATCTTGGTGCCCTTGTAGATGTCGAAGCGCGGCGCAATAACGCCGTAGACCGAGGCCATGTTGACGATATTGCCGCCGCCGTGCGCCTCGAAATAGCGGCTGAAGCGCTGCGCCACCAGCAGATAGCCGGCGAGGTGCAGGTTGAGGTTCTCGCAGAAATCCGCGTACTCGATATCCTCGAACTGCCGCCCGAAATGGGCGTTGCGCGGGTAGGCATTGTTGACCACCGCGTCGATGCGGCCGTACTTGGCATGCAGCGTATCGATCAAGGCATCGACCGAAGCCTTGTCGGTGATGTCGAGCTGCGCCTCCGCGGCGCGCCCGGGATAGTCCGCCTCTATCTTTGCCGCCACTTCCTGCGCTGCCGGCAGATTGACATCCGCCACGATGGCAACGCCGCCCTGCGCCGCTACCGCCTGGGAGAAATTCCGTCCCAGCAGGCCGGCGCCGCCGGTGATCACAACGACCTTGTCATTCAGCACTTTCTTCCCTTTCCTTGCGATACTCCAGCAGGCATTCCGCCACCTTGAAGTCCAGCAGCGTATCGATATCGACCGCGCGCTCGACCGGAATCCGCACTGCGCGCACGCGGCCCTCGAAGATGTTCCAGGCCCGCATCACGAATTCGGGATGCGTGACGTAAGCCACCGTGGTCACGTCGTAGACGTCGGGCGCATCCTGGCGACGCGTCAGCACATCCTTCGCAGGCGGAATCACCAGTTCGACGCCACCATCGGCGCGCGTCTTCACCATGTTGAAATACGGATTGCGGTGAGGCTCGGAGACGGTAATGATGGTCTCCGCATCCCCCTGCTCGAATTCGTCCAGGCAGCGCTCCAGGTCTTCCGGCAGGCGTAGCGGCGCGGTCGCCGGCACCACGATCAACACGTCCGGATAGGCGCCTTCGGTCGTTCTCAGGTACTCCAGCGCATGCCGCCACACACCGCGCTCGGGGCTGGTATCCTGCGCCAGGTCGGCGGGGCGCATGAACGGGACTTCCGCGCCATACGCGCGCGCGACGGCGGCTATATCCTCGGAATCCGTGGATACTATCACGCGCTTGATGCGCGGCACGGCCAGCGCATGCCGGATGGACCACGCGATCAGCGGCATACCGCCAAGCGGCCGGATATTCTTGCCAGGCAGCCCTTTGGAGCCACCACGGGCGCAAATCAGCGCGACGATATTCATGCGTGCACCTCGGTCCTGGCACCGGCCGCGGAAGAGACGCGCGCGGCATCGATCACGCGCAGCACCGCCAGCCCGTCCTCCCCGGTGATCATCGGCGTTGCTCCGTTCTCGACGCATTCCAGGAAATGCCGCCACTCGGCAAGATAACTGTCGTCGCGCTGCGTCGGCAATTCCTCGAGCACCTGCCAGGCGGCGCCGCCCGCCTCGAACAGTTCCACCTTGCCCTCCAGCGCATTCCAGCGCAACGAGCCCGCGTCGCCGATCGCGATGCAGCTGCGCGCGGTATCGTGGCGGATGAAGTCGATGTCCACCGAGGCAACCAGCGCGCCGTGACTCGACTCGTCACGGAACCCCAGCATCAGGTGCGCCGTATCCTCGACGTCGATTTCCAGCGCGCTCTGCCTGAGCAGTGCCGCATTGACCCACGCGACCTCGCCGAAAATCCAGCGCAGGAAGTCGATCTCGTGGCTCAGTTCGAGCAAGGCGCCGCCGCCCAGTGCGGCCTGCGCGGAAACATTGGTGCGGTAATCGTTGCCCGGCCGCCAGGATGGCAGGTATTGCCCCACCTCGGCGCGCACCGACAGCACGCGCCCGACGCGCCCTTCCCGGATCAATTGCCGGAAACGCTGCAGCGACGGCAGGAAGCGCATGTTGTAAGCGGTCATGAGGATAACGCCACGCCGACGGCAAGTGTCGAGCAGTGCGGGAATATCCTGGGCCATGCTGGAAAGCGGCTTTTCCACCAGCAAATGCACGCCCGCCTCCGCAAGCGGAAGCGCGGCCGCGACATGATGGCTGGCGGGATTGGCAATGACCGCGATTTTAGGCTGGAGCCGCAGAGCCTCGTCCAGGCTGGCGACGCAATGCGTAACGCCTTCCGGCAACTCACCTTCCGCCTGCCGCCGCAGCGCGATGATTTCCCACTCCGGCCGCAGCAGCTTGATGACCCGGGCGTGCCGCTTGCCTATGCTGCCCAGGCCGACGATCAGAATGCGATCCGCCATCAGGACTCGGCTTTCTTCTGGTTGGCCGCGGCATAGTCGTCCGCGCGCCCGACGTCGAGCCAGGGCTCGTGCATGGGGTAGACCACGGCGCGCAGGCCGCGCTCCTGCAACCTGGCGAACAAGGTCGGCATGTCGCAATGCTCGCCCTTGTCCATGTGTTCCAACACACCCGGATCGAGCGCATACACGCCGGCATTGATATGGCTCTTGATGACCGGCTTTTCTTCGAAGCCGATGATATCCACGCCGTTCGTGCGCACCACGCCGAACGGATGCTGCCACTCGTGCAGGCGTACCGCCATCGTCGCCGTCGCGCCGTGGTGGTTATGGAAATCCAGCAATTCGCCGTAGTGGATGTCGGTCAATACGTCGCCGTTGGTAACCACCAGCGGCACTTCAGGTTTTGCGGCCAGCAGCGCCAGCGCGCCGGCGGTACCGAGCGGAGCCTCCTCGCGCAGGTAGTCGATGCTGACCTGCCAGCGGCTGCCGTCGCCAAAATACTCCTCGATCATGTGGCCGAGATAATGCACGGCCAGCACGAAACGCTGAAAGCCTTCGCCGCGCGCGCGCTCGATGATGTGCTCCAGCATGGGCTTGCCGGCCACCGGCAGCATGGGCTTGGGGCAGTTCTCGGTGTAGGGACGCAGGCGCACCCCCTTGCCCCCCGCCATGATCACCATGGTGTTCGAGCGCTGCTCGGGCACCAGCAGCGCGTCCCACACATGCAATCCGACCACGCGGCGCTGGCCGTCCACCACCGGCAGCTGGCGCACCTTGTTGGCCTGCATCAGTTGCAGCACCAAGTCGCGCTCCATGTGCGGCGGCACTACTAACGGCTCGCGATGGATGATGGAATTCACGGGGCTCTGCATGTCCAGCCCGCGCAGCAGGCCGCGGCGGATATCGCCGTCGGTCAGCGTGCCGATTAATACGTCTCCTGCATCGACGACCATGACGATCTGCAGCGCGGACTCTTCCAGGCTAACGATGGCCTGCTGCAACGTGGCGTCAGCCGCCAGCAAGGCCTTGCGCCAGGGCTCGAGAGAGTCGCTCATAGGCTGACCAGCGCTATCAAAGGTAATTTGTTCATCGCGTGTTTAGGCAACATTTAGATCGTTGAAAGTTTTTTTCAGCAGTTGGTCGAGTGGATATTCCTGCAGTAGCCGCACCACCTTCTCGCTCGCGCCGCCCTCGCCGTAGGGATTGCGCACTGCCGGCAACGTGGCCTGGAATTCGGGAGAATACAAGGTGCGCAGGGCTGCGGTGATCGATTGCCGATCCGGCGCGCAGTCGATCACGCTATCCGCCTTGAGCCGGCCGCGCTGGCGGTCGCCGATATTGACCGTACCCTTGCGGAAACTGGGCACCTCGGCCAGTCCGCTGGACGAATTGCCCACCACGCCATCCACGTGCTGAATGCAGGAAAGATAGCGCAATTGTCCCAGCGAAGTATAGGCCCGCGCGTTGGGGTGGGCGGCGGCAAACTGCTCGACCATGTCGATCAGGATACGGCCGTCGGTGTCGGCGTTGGGCATGGTGAAAATCAGATGCGTGTCTTCCAGCGCTTCCAGCGCCGCCAGCAATTCGGCCATCTGCGCGCCTGCGGTGGATTTCTCCAGCGTGACTGGATGAAAAGTCACCAGCAGGTTCCTGGGCCCCAGCTTGAAATCCAGCGAGGCTTCCAGCGCCGCGCGGTCCAGCAGCTTCAGCCGCTTGATGTTGTCGATGCCCAGCCCGCCGACCAGGAACACGCGCTCGGGCGCTTCGCCCAATTGGATGACGCGCCGCCGGTAATCCTCGGCCGCGACGAAATGCAGGTGCGACATCTTGGTGATCGCATGGCGGATGGCCTCGTCGATCGCGCCCTCGGTGGTTTCGCCGCCGTGCAGGTGCGCAATCGGGATACGCGCGACCATGGCCGCGGCAGCCGCGGAGAAGATTTCGAAACGGTCACCCAATACCAGTACCAGGTCAGGCTGCAGCTGCGTGTATGCATCGCCGAAGCCCATCAGTCCCAGTCCCATCGACTTGGAGATGCCGCTCGGCGTATCCGAGCTCAGCAGCATCTCCACCTTGCGGGCTATGGCAAAGCCGTCCTTCTCGATCTCGCGGTAGGTCAGGCCGAACTCGGGCGAGAGGTGCATGCCGGTGGCGATCACCTGCAGCTCCAACCCTTCAGCCGCCTTGATGCCCTCCATGACCCAGCGCAGGCAGCCGTAGTCGGCGCGGGTGCCGGTGACGACGCAGACCTTGCGTCCCATGGCGCTCATCACTCGATGACGATGTAGGACTGGGTGGGGCTGAATTTGCTGTGCCGGATCTGGTAACGGTTCAGGCCCAGCACCTCCTTCAATGCCAGCGTCTCGCCCGGGTAGTCCTTGTGGTTGAGCTCGTCGAAACCGATGACGCTGCCCTTGGTCAGGCGGTCCTTGATCGCATTCAGGCAGGCCACGGTCGGCTCGTAGATATCGAAATCGAAATAGGCGAAGGCGACGATGGTCTGCGGATTGCGCTTCAGGTATTGCTCGATGGATACCACCGCGTCGCCCTTGACCAGCTCGTATTTCTTGATGTGCGAGATCGGGCTTTCCTGCTCGTGGTAATCGAGGATGCCCGCCAGGTATTGCTCGTAATTGTCGGTGACGTTGTAAGCCCCGACTTCGATGATGTCGGACTTGCCATCCTTTTCATCCACCGATGGAAAACCCTCGAAGGTATCGAAGCCGATGATCTTGCGGTTGTGGTTGAACGGCTCGTAGATGCCGCGCAGGGACTCGTACAAGGCCATGTTGCGGCCCCAGCGCACGCCGAACTCCATGATCACGCCGTGCACATCGAGGATGTGCTGGTACATCTCGTTGACGAACAGCAGCTGGGAAAGATTCTGGCGATTCAGGAACAGGCCGAGATTGGCAAATATCTCATTGTCCGGAATCGGGCATTCCTTGAAGCTTTTGACCAGGCCCTGACGGAGAGCGACTTCCCGTTCGGAAGCGTTCCACTTGACCTTGATTTCCGCTGAGCCCTGGTTTTGATCGTTTTTCATGGTACTGAATTCTCCGAGTTATATTCCGCCGAGCCGGTAGTTTATCGTCGCGATGGCTTGCTGGCACTGACCAGCCATTCAAAAACATCTATTGCTCCGTTGCCGTCGGTACGATGGATCTGGTCGATCTTGAGTGCATCGAAACCGGCAAACAATTCATGCAATTCCGCGCGCGTGAAAAAATGGGCGACCTCGTTGCCGGCGCACACACCTTCCGTCGGCTTGCGCATGGTCCCCGGCTCGAGCATGGTACCGCTCCGGCTGCCGGTGCACCCGTCGGCGAACATCTTGCCGAAGAACAGCCCGCCGGGCTTGAGCACGCGCGCGATCTCCGCCACCGTCGCGCGTATGGTCGGCATCGTGTTGGCATACAGCGCGGCCACGTCGACCACGGCATCGAAACTGGCATCGGGCCACGGCAGGCTGGCGAAATCGCCTACCTGCAAATCCGCGCTCGGAAGGCCTTCCGCCTGCAGGCGCGCCTCGGCCTGGCGAATCGCGGTGGGCGAGCCGTCGATGCCGGCAGCGGCGTAGCCCTCGCGGGCCAGGAACCAGATATTGGGCCCGGGGCCGCAGCCGATTTCCAGCACGCGCACCTGCGCCCGATCCGGCGCCGCGCGGAAGTTGCGCGCGATGAAACGCACCAACTCTTCCGGCGGGTAGCTGCCCCAGCCGCGCTGCGCGAATATGCTTTCCCAGTAGTCGAGGGCTTCGGCCGAGGATGGCGTGCTTTGCATAATCAGTTCAGGTCGTAGAATTGAAAACGATTTTGCGGAATGGCGATGCCGGCTGCGGTCATCGCCTCTTTCAATCGTTGGTACGCGTCGAAGTCCCATATCGTACCCCCGATACGCGACGGGAGCACGCCTTCCGGGGCATAAGCCTTCTTGAACTGGAATATGCCGTCGTCCGGGTGCGTGCCGCCGCCGAGCAGGAAATGCTCGCAGCCCTGCGCCTTGAGGGTGCGGATGATCTCCCATTTGAGCATCGGGTTGGCGGACAGCGGCAGCGACTCGCGCCGCGTCCCGCCGAGGAAGGAGTGGGCATACTTGCCGTGATGCAGCACCAGTTCGCAGGATACGATCGCCTCCCCGGCCAGGGCATAGAAGAAATGGAACTGCCCTGGGATGGTCTGGCACAGGGTCGCAAAATATTCCGCCGAGAAGTAATAGAACTCGCTCGCCGCATTGCGCGCCATGGTGCCGTGGTAGATGTCGAGGAAATCCGCGAGATGCGCGTCATCCGCCTCGCTGAAACAGCGGATATCGTTGCGTTCGGCCTTGCGCAGGTCCTTGCGCACGGAAGGCTTGAACGACTCCTGGATCGCTTCCAGCGGCGGGCGCAGGTCGACCACCACGAAGCCGCCGATGTCCATCACCCTGGTCTCGGCGGCGGCATGGGCCTCGTTGGCCATCACCGGATGGTAGCGGTCGAAGCCGCAGACGATGTTGCTCGCCCGGCAGTAGTCGGCCATCGCCGCGTGGAAGGCGGCCAGCGTTTCCGGGTTGGCCCCGGTAGCAACCAGGCCGCCCCGGCCGTACAGGCCGGTGATGTCGCAATGGCCGGCGAATGCCTCGAGTGCAGTCAGGCGGCCGAGATCGCGCTTGGCGAATGGATACAGCACCGCCGTGTCCTTATCCCACAGCGCGGCGCACAGCACCTCGTCATTCCGGTTGAGCGTACGCTGGCACAGCCGCGCGAACGACGGCGTGTAGAACACGTCGCGCTGCTTGGGCGGCAGGCGGTCGAATAGCGTGGCCCATTCGGCGTGGTCAGGGGTGAGGATGGAAAATGCCATGTTTCCTTTTTCTTGTTGTTGCCGTCGCTCAGTCGTGCTGCAGCATCGGCCAGGTGATCACCGTATCTTCGGCGACGTCCTGCGTCAATCGGCTACCTACGACCAGTTCGAGATGGCGCGGCGCGATGCCGTCGACCACCTTCTTGAAACAGAGATCCTGCATGCCAAGCACCGTGCCGGCCGGCAGGTCGCGCACGGCGACGAGATAGCGGCGGAACGCTTTGCGGGTGTTTTCCTCGCACGGCATGATGCGCTTGTGGCCGTCGCCGATGGCGGCGCGCACGCTGCGCAGGGTTTCGCAGTAAAGGCGCATCTCCTCGGGGTCGAGCGAGGCCTGGTGATCCGGTCCTTCCATCGTCTTGTCCAGCGTCAGGTGCTTCTCGAACACGCGCGCGCCCAGCGCCACGGCGGCGCAGGCGGCGGCCGACCCCGTGGTGTGGTCGGAAAACCCCACCGGCAGACCGAACATGCTGGCCAGCACCGGGATCGCGGCGAGATTCATCTGTTCCATCGGGGCCGGGTAGGAAGACACGCAGTGCAGGATGATCAGCTGCGGGTTTTCCGCGCGGATGGCTTCCACCCCCTCCGCCAGTTCCGACAGCGTGCAGGCGCCGGTGGAAAAGATCGTCGGCACGCCGAGCCGCGCGACGTGGCGCAGGAAGGGCGTGTTGGTCACGTCCTGCGAGGCGGTTTTCATCAGCTCGACGCCGAGTTTGGCGAGGAAGTCCGCGCTGTCGGTCTCGTCCGGCGTGGAGAAGAACAGGATGCCTTGTTGCTCGCAATAAGCCTTGATCTTGCCGAAATTATCGAAACTCAGTTCCAGCTTCTTGATGGTCTCGTATTCGGATTCGGCGGCATGGGTGGTTTGCACCTGGTAATCGGGCTTGATCGACTTGTCGCGGCTGTAGACCTTTTCCGTCACCCAGGTCTGGAACTTGACCGCGCTGCAGCCGGCGCGCACTGCCGCATCCACCAGCCGGAACGCGTTTTCCAGGCTGCCGTTATGATTCACCCCGGCTTCGGCGATGATGAAGAGGTCGCGTTCGGCGTCCGCGAGAAAAGTCTGATAGTCCATAGAGGGCCTTTAGGTTCTTTTTTCAAACAAGGTTGAGCTGTTCCACCATATACCACATCGCGTCGGCAGAAATAAACTCGCTGACCGGAATCAGCACGTGTTCTCGCAAAAATGCGGCCTCGATGGCGAAATGCGCTCGCCGGTCGGCGGGGATGAAATCCCATTTGTCCTGCAATGTCGATAGCAGAATGCCCCGCGCGAACAACTGCTCGATCATCTCGCCGCGCCGTTCCGCCGGCACCCGTGCCGGAATGCAGAACGGCACCACGCCGTCCGGCAATGTGGGATAGACCAGATCGAACGATGGCGATTTCAATTCCTGGTACAGGACGCGGCTATGGGCCTGGCGCTGCTCGATCAGCTGGCGATACGGAAAAGCGGATTCCAGCTGGCGAGAGGCGGCGCTTTGCCGGTGCGGGCTGAGATCGCTATTGACCACCGTATAGTAGCGCTCGTAGGTTTCCCCCAACACCTGCAGCCAGGACTGCGCCGCGTCCGGCCTGCTGGCGGCGAGTTGGGCAGCGGCCTGCAGATGCTCGCGGTAGGCGGCTTGCGCGGCTTGCGGCAACTCGGGCAGCTCCGTTTCGCCGACAGCGACGTCGATGTCGGGGTGGCGGCTGAGCAGGATGGCTCCGTCCACCACCGGCAGGAACTTGTTGAGCGAATACAGCGCCAGCTCGGCGCCCTCCCCCAGCAAGCGGCCATTCGCGCCGGCGGTGAAAGGCGCATGCGCAAGATCGTCCACGACGATGGCGTCATGCCGCAACAACACGGACGACAGCGGCTCGGAACATGCGGAGAATCCGAAGTAATGGACCAATACAAAAACCGCCTGCCCGCCTGCCTGCTGCAGCAAGGCGGCCACATCCTCGACCATCGGACTCAGGTCCGGCTGCAAGCGGTAAAACACCATCTCGAAGCCTGCTTCGCGGAATGGCTGGATCACGCCTTCCGCCACGTAGGTGGGCAACAGGACAGTGTTCGTACAGGATGCGGGAAGACGATGGATGAGGTGCAGCAAGGCACTGCGTCCGGTGGCCAAGCGGCAGGTGGACGCGCCTGCGTCCGGCAAGGGGAAGCTTTCCTGAACTGCCGGTGCCGCCTCGGCGGCGTGGCGGAATAGCGTCAGCATCCCGCCAGCGAAGCGCTGCTCGGCAGGTTGATCACGCGCCGCCCGAGCGCTTCCGCCACCGGCAGCGGCATGCTCGGGCAATCTCGATACGGCTGGAGCTTGCTCATGAGCTCCCATATCGGGCGCGTCATGAGTCCGGCATCATTGGTCGCCTGCAGCAGTTCGTCGCGCAGGGTGGCGACGGATTCCTCCAGCAGCAAGGTCTGCAGCCAGTAATTGCTCTGGCAGCCCTCGGGTTCGGACAGGATGTACGCTTGCGAAATACCGGCGAATGCAGCCAGGTAGCGCGCATGCAACTGGCGCTTGGCGTCCACGAAACCGGGCAGCTGCTCCAGTTGCGCGCAGCCCAGCGCGGCATTGATATTCGGCAGGCGGTAGTTGTAGCCGATTGCGTCGTGCACGTAGGCCCAGCGGTGCGGCAATTTGGCGGTGGTGGTCAGGTGCTTGGCGTGCCGCGCCAGTTCCACGTCGTCGGTTAGGATCGCGCCGCCGCCGCCGGTGGTGATGACCTTGTTGCCGTTAAAGCTGAGCACGCCCATGCGCCCGAAGGTGCCGGCGTGCTTGCCGCGGATGGTGCTGCCCAGCGATTCGGTGGCATCCTCGATGACTTCGAGATGGAAGTCGCGCGCCAGCGCTAGCACGCCGTCCATATCCACCGGATGGCCGAAGGTGTGCATGGGCACCATGGCGCGGATTACGCGGCCGGTGGCGCGGTTGACGCACTGACCGCCCCGCATCTCGGCTGCAGTGTTGAGATATTCGCGCAGGGCACGCGGGTCCAGTCCCAGCGTGCGTTCCTCGCTGTCAACGAAATGCGGGATCGCGCCGCAGTAGGCCACCGCGTTGGCGGTGGCGACGAAGGTCAGCGCGGGGATCAGCACTTCATCCTCCGCCTGCACGCCGGCCAGCTGCAACGCGACATGCAGCGCAGCCGTACCGTTGACCACCGCCACCGCATGGCGGGCTCCCGTGTAGATGGCGAGGTCGGCTTCGAAGCGGTCGACGTAGCGACCCACCGAGGAAACGAAAGTCGAGTCCAGGCAGTCCTTGAGGTAGGCCCATTCGTTGCCGCCGAAACGCGGCTCGTGCAGCGCGACGTTGCCTTCGCCCACCACGTCGCGTATCGCCTGGACGACCTGCCCGACAAGGGGCGATGACGCGTTGGCAGTACTCACAGGTTGTAGATATCCGATTTGTAGGCCGCCAGGTTGGCCGGTTCGCGGAACCATGCGACGGTCTCCCCGATACCGCGTTTGAAGCCTTCAATTTCACCATAGCTCGGCCGCCAACCCAACAAGCGCGCAGCCTTCTCGTTGGAAGCCCACAGCCGGTCGACTTCGCTCTTTTCCGGGCGCAGGCGCTGCTCGTCGGTGACGATCTCGATATCGGCCCTCATGACTTCGGCGATCACCTTGACGGTATCGCCGATGGAAATTTCATAGTTGCTGCCGAGATTGATCACCTCGCCCGCGCCCTGCTCGGAGTGCAATGCGGCGATGAAGCCGCTCACGGTATCCGCGACGTAATTGAAATCGCGCGTCGGATGGATGGCGCCCAGCTTGATCTGCCGCTTGCCGCTCGCGATCTGGGTGATCACGGTGGGAATCACCGCGCGCGCCGACTGGCGCGGGCCGTAGGTATTGAATGGGCGAATCACGGTGACCGGGGTGCCGAACGCGCAGTGGAAAGACAACGCGATCTGGTCCGCGCCGATCTTGCTCGCCGAATATGGGGACTGGCCCTGCAGCGGGTGCTCCTCGGTGATCGGCACGAAACGCGCGGTGCCGTACACCTCGCTGGTCGAGGTATGGATGACCTTGGCCACGCCCAGCTCGCGCGCCGCCTGCACGACGTTCAGCGTGCCCTTGATGTTGGTGTCGATATAGGTGTCGGGCGAATGATACGAGTAGGGAATCGCGATCAGGGCAGCGAGGTGCAAGACGGCGTCGCAGCCCTGCATGGCGGTCTTGACGCCGTGCGGATCGCGCACATCGCCGGCAAACACATCGAACTTGCCGGCTAAGTCGGACGCACAGCGGTCCAGCCATCCCCAGGAGTTGAACGAGTTGTATTGGACAAACGCCCTGACATCATATCCCTGGCGTACCAGTGCTTCGGTCAGATGCGAGCCGATGAATCCGTCGGCGCCGGTGACAAGGATTTTTTTCACTTCTTGAGTCAGCTACGGCTTATAACAGGTTGAACAGGTTCAGCTGACTGGCATTGATAAAGGCCCTCTGAGTCGCCTCCAGCGTTGTTTGCAGCAATTGCAATTGCACGCCCGCGGTCAGCATATCCACCGACTCGACACGGTCCAGTTCATTCTCGTACTGCAGCTTGTATTGGGTTTCGGTTTCCTTGGCGGTAGCCAGCTGCTGGAAGCGGACGGCCACATGGTCGCTGACCTGCTCCACCTTGCTCAATGCGTTTTCCAAGCCGCTGATGGCGGTATCGGCGGCCGCGTCGAAGGCCGCACCGGTCAGCGTGCCGTTCTGCAGATCGGTAATGAACTGGCTGATCACGGCGAACGGGTCGTTGGCCGTGCCTACGCTGAAGACCTCCTGGCCCGAGTCGCTCACCTGGATTTGCTGGTTGCTGCTGATCGCAACGTAGCGTTTCGCATTATCGCCTTGGTAGTTGGAGGCGCCGGTGATCTGCTGGAACGGCGCAACGTTCTTGAACCCGGAAAACATGTAATTGCCTTCCGCATCGGTGGAATTGGCATAGCCGCGCAGGTCGTCGTATACCTGCGTCAGATAATTGGCGAAGCTGGTACGCTCCTGCGTGCTGGGGTTGGTGCCGGCACTGACCGCCGTATCCTTGGCGCTCTGCAGCACCTGGCGTATCGCCTCGAGTGTGGTCGACTCCGCCCTGATCCGGGTTTGCGCCTTGGCGATGCTTTCCAGGCTGTTTTCCGAAACGGACAACGCGCGCGCGGTCTGCAACGCGCGCGCAGCGCCCACGGGATCGTCCGACGGCGTCACGATGCGGCGGCCGGTCGCCATCTGCTGCTGGACGTGGAATATCGCGGCCTGTTTGTCCTGCATCGACGCCAGGTTCATCGTGAAGTAGGAGGAAGTGCTGATTCTCATGATTGCGATCTCTTAGCCGATTTGCAGGATGGTATCGAACATCGTTTGCGCCGTCGAAATGAGCCTGGCCGCCGCCTGGTACGCCTGCTGGTAACGCAGCAAGTTGGCGGCTTCCTCATCCAGGTTGACGCCGGACACCGACTGCTGGGCTTGCTGCGCCTGGGTCAGCAGATTGGCTTGCGCCTTCTGATTGACCTCGACCTGGCTGGTTTTGTTTCCGATGCTGCCGACCAGCGCGGCATACGCGCCTTCCAGCGAAGCGCTGCCGCCCACCAGCGTCTTGTTGTTTTGCAGCCCCGCCATGGCCAGCGCGTTGCGATTGTCCAGCTCCCCGGTCGTATTGGCCGAGACGGTGAACACATCGCCGGTCGCGGGTATGCCGGTGATCTGGAACGTCCACCCGTTGTAGCTGATATCGTCGCCCGCGGTATAGGTCAGCCCGGTCGGATTGCCGGTGCCCGTACCGGATACATTGAACGTGGTCGCGGAGGTGAAGGTAATCGTCACCGTGCCGGTCAGGTTGGCGTTGAGCGGCGGCTGGTTGCTCGTATCGACGGTCGGCTGGGTGAACTGTGCCGTACCGGTGTTAGCGGTCGCAGCGGCAACCGCGACAGGCGCGGCGGCGGCAATCAGGTCCGGGTCGGAGATCGCGACGCTGACACTGGCGGCCCCGGCCACAGTCGGCCGGATCAGGTAGCTGTCGCCCGAGCTCACTGTGCCGCTGGCAAGGGAGAGGGTAAACCCCTGGTCGGCCGTGGTCGACAGCGTGGCCAGGCTGGCGTTGCTCCAGGTTTGACTGTCGGAGAGGCGCGTCAAGGTATACGCGGCGCCGTCGTAGGACAACCGGTAATCGGAGGTGGTCAGTGCGCTGGCGTCGTCTATTGCGACGTCGATGTCGCCACTGCCGGTATTGTTGCTGCTGGCGTAGGTCTGGGCAAACGTGGAGGGGTCGGTGAAAAATACTCCACCCGCGTTACCGTTCAAATCCTGTCCCAACTGGTGCTGGTCGTTGATACTCTGGGACAGTGCGATGGCCAGCCGCCCCAGCGAATTCTGGGCCACATCGAGCGACTCCGAGCGATAATCCAGCAGGCCGCCCAGTTTGCCGCCCAGCGAGCCGACCTCTCGGGACAGCAGCACGCCGCCATTCGCATCGTACACCTCGACCCGCTCCGGGTCGTACACGGACGATTGGGCGGTAATTGAGGATGCCGTCATGCCCCCGACCAGCAGGTAGCCATTGCCGAGAAAGACATTGTAGCCATTGGTTGCGGCATCCTTGACTACCGTGACGCCCGCCAGTTCATTCAGCTGCGACACCAGCTGGTCGCGCTGGTCAAGCAGGTCGTTGGGCGCCTGCGTGTCGGAGGTCTGGCCGCTGGCGATCTGGCTGTTCAGCTCGGCGATATTCGCCGCATAGCTGTTGATCTGGTCGACGACACTGGTGATATCGGCATTGACGCTATCCTGCAGCGATTGCAAATACCCGCCGACCCCATTGAGGTTGTCGGCCAGCGTCTCGGCCGTGCCCAGCACTGCCTGCCGGGCGGAGGGAGAGGCGGCATCATCGGCGAGGTCGCTCCAGGAGGCAAAAAACGCCTGCACCATCGAGGAAAACCCGACGGACCGATCCCCCAGGATATTATTGATCTGCTGCATGCCCTGCAGGTACTGGTCGAGATACCCGGCTTGCGCTTCGCTCCGGCTCACTTGCCGCTCGACAAGTTCGCTGTAGACTCTTTGGACCGTGGTAACGCTGACGCCCTGGCCGAGAAATCCGCTGCCGGTACGAGTGGCGCCGTTGGTGCCCAGAACCACTTCCTGGCGACGATAGCCCTCCGTGTTGGCATTGGCGATGTTGTGCCCAACGGTCGCGATCGCAACTTGCGACGATTGCAATGCCGATGTAGCCACGCTGTATATGCTCATGCTTTCTCACTTTCGATCATGTGTTCAATATCGGCCAGCCAGCCTGCAACTTAAGCCGCCAACCCCTGCCGCAACGCGACGCTGCCGATGATACGGCGCAGCTTGTCACCATAGCCGGGGTCAGTGGCGAAGCCACCCTGCCGCAGGCCGCTGATGAAACCTTCCGCATCCTGATTCAGCACGCCGGCATAGCGCGGATTGGTAGAGAGCAGACTGGCATAATCGGCAAAGGCTTCCGCCGGCGTCTCGTACGCGCGGAAGGTTTCCACGGACTTGACCGGCTTGCCGTTGACGTACTCCGTCACTTCCTTCGCGACTGTCGGCCCATCCCAACGGCTGCCCGCCTTGATATTGAACAGGTTGTTGCTGTTCGTGCCATCGGCCGACTTGAGTACATGCTTGCCCCAGCCGGTTTCAAGCGCCGCCTGCGCCAGCAGGAAATGCGGCGACACGCCCAGTTCCTTGGCGGCATCCACGGCATGCGGCCACAGGCGATCGACGAAATTCTTCGAATTGAGGCCATCCTTGGCTTCGGCAGCGCCGCTTGAAGCAGGCGCCGCAACCGCCGCAACCGCTCTCTCATTGATGACCGGGGGCAGCGAATACGGCCGCGGCTCGACCTTGAGGGTCTTCTCGGCTTCAAGCGAAAACTCCAGCTGCTTGATCAGCATGTCGGCCAGCCCAAGTCCCTTGCTTTGCGAAATGCTCTGCGCGACCTGCTGGTCGAACATTTCGCTGAACATCTTGGTTTCCTGGCTATCGAGCGGACCGTCTTGCGTCAGGGTCTGCCGCATGGTGCGCAGCATCATCTGCAGGAAATAGGACTCGAACTGCTTCGCAGAAGCCTCGATCGCTTCCTTGCCATTACCCTGCCTCGCCTGCAGGCGCAGGCTGTCGAGGTTGTTCGGGTTAAGGGCGAGAGAATCGGGCAGCATCGTCAATACTCAGATGATTTCCAGGTCGGCCTTGAGCGCGCCGGCGGCCTTCATGGCCTGAAGGATCGCCAGCAGGTCCTGCGGCGAAGCGCCGACCGCATTGAGCGCCTTGACCACTTCGCCCAGCGAGGCTCCCGCCTTGACCATGATCAGTTCGCCCTTCTTCTCCTTGATCTCGATTTCCGCCGCTTCGCTGGTGACCGTCTGGCCTTGCGAGAAGGCGTTGGGCTGGCTGACCAGCGGTTCACTGCTGATGATGACCGACAGGTTGCCATGGGCAACCGCCACGGTATCCAGCCTGACTTCCTTGTTCATGACGATGGAGCCGGTGCGCGCATTGAGTATGACGCGCGCGATGTCCTCGCCCGGGGAGAGCGTCAGGTTTTCCATGCGCGAAATGAAAGTCACGCGCTGATTGACGTCCGCCGGAGCGGTGACCTGGATCATGCGGCCATCCACCGCAACCGCAGTACCCGGTCCGAAATTGCGATTGACGGCATCGACCAGGCGCGACGCCGTGGTGAAGTCGGCCTGGTGAAGCTCGAGGTTGACGAACTGGCCCTGGCCGACGTCGGTCGGCACGGCACGCTCCACCGTCGCGCCCGAGGGAATGCGTCCGGCGCTCAGGTGATTGACCTGCACGCTGGAACCGCCCGCCGAAGCGCCCACGCCACCCACCAGCACATTGCCTTGCGCGACAGCATACACCTGGCCGTCGGCGCCCTTGAGCGGCGACATCAGCAGCGTGCCGCCGCGCAGGCTCTTGGCATTACCCATCGAGGACACCGTCACGTCCAGCGCCTGGCCGCTCTTGGCGAACGGGGGCAGGTTGGCCGTCACCATCACCGCGGCGACGTTCTTCAACTGCAGGTTGGTGCCGGGCGGCAGGTTGACGCCCATGTTGCGCAGCATGCTGACGATGCTCTGCACCGTGAACGGCGTTTGCGTGGTTTGGTCGCCCGTGCCGTCGAGGCCGACCACGATGCCGTAGCCGACCAGCTGGTTGTTGCGTACGCCCTGGATCGAGGCGAGATCCTTGATGCGCTCCGCATGCGCGGGCATGGCCAGCATCACCGCCAGAAACACACCTAACCATTTGATTGCCGAGTTCATGTCGTTACTCTCTTAAAAAGGCACCAGCGAGATGAAGAAGCGCGACAGCAGGCTGACCACCTGTGCGGTATCCATGCTCTGCTTGCCCTTGGATTCGATGCGGGCATCCGCCAGCTGGGTCGAACTGACCGCATTGAAGGAGGTGATATTGATCGGGTTCACCACGCCGGAAAGGCGGATGAATTCGGTATTCTGGTTGATCGCGATCTGCTTCTCGCCGCTGACCACCAGGTTGCCGTTCGCCAGGACCTCGATGACCGTCACGGTGATCGCACCGGTCACATTGTTTCGGTTGGAATTGGATTCGCTGTTCTCGAAATCGATGGACGAGTCCGCGGACATGCTGGTATCCAGGTTGCCGCGATTACGATTGAAGCCGGGCAAGCCGATCGGGAATTTCTTCGGCGTCATGCCGAGAACCGTCGGGGTGCCGACGGACACATCGACTTCCCCGGTCCGTTCAGTGCTCTCGTCCACGCTCTTGGTCGCGCTGGAGCGTTCAACGATGTTCACCGTCAGCGTATCCCCGACAAAACGCGCGCGCCTGTCCTCGAACAGCGGGCGGGCCTCTGCCATGCGGTAGATCGAGCCGTCGCGCTGCGTGTTCTGCGCAGGCGGCGTCGGCCTCGCCGTCATCGGCTGCTTGATGCTGGTGGAAGGGTCGGTATTGCACCCGGCCAACAGCACCAGCATCAGAATCGGAAGGGTATTACGCAAGATGTTCATCGCTTGTTCCGTAGGGATCAAAGTTGGACCAGGCGTTGCAGCATCTGGTCGGAAGCCTGAATGGACTTGGAGTTGATTTCGTAGGCGCGCTGCGCGGTGATCATGTTGATCAGCTCCTCCACGACATTGACGTTGGAGGTTTCCACGAAACCCTGCTGCAGGGTGCCCAGACCGTTGACGCCCGGGTTGGAGGCGTTCGGGGTGCCGGAAGCCACGGTCTCCAGGTACAGGTTGTCGCCCAGGCTCTGCAGGCCGGCCGGGTTGATGAAGCTGGTCAGCTGGATGGGGCCTTGCGTGACAGTGGTGTTGTTCGGCTGGGTGATCGTGACCGTGCCATCCTTGGCAATATCGATCGAGACCGCATCGGCCGGCACCGTGATCTGGGGCTGCAGGATATCGCCATTGGCCGTGACTACCGTGCCTTCGTTGTTGACCTGGAAGGCGCCGTCCCGGGTATAGGCCAGCGTGCCGTCCGGCAGCTGCACCTCGAAGAAACCATTGCCCTGGATCGCCATATCCAGCGAGTTGCCGGTCTGCTGCAGATTGCCCTGCAGGAAAATGCGCTCCGTGGCCACTGGCCGCGCGCCGGTGCCGACCTGCAGGCCGGAAGGCACTTGCGTCTGCTGCGAAGCCTGCGCGCCCGGTTGACGCAGAGTCTGATAGATCAGGTCCTCGAACACGGGGCGCGAGCGCTTGAAGCCGTTGGTGCTGACGTTGGCCAGGTTGTTCGAGATGACGTCGATGTTGATCTGCTGCGACTCCATCCCGGTTTTGGCGATCCATAATGATCTGAGCATGTTCTATCCTTCAGGTTAAGCCGTCAGCGCCATGACTTGCACGGCCCGGTTGGCGTTTTCATCCGCTTTCTGCATCAGCTTGACCTGCATGTCGAAGAAGCGGGATTGGTCGATGATGTCGATCAGCGCGGACACGCTGTTGACGTTGCTGCCTTCCAGCGCAGCGGATGAAACGGTGACGGCCGCATCGGCGGCGGCTGGCTGGCCGCTGGTTTGGCGGAACAGCCCGTCTTCCCCGCGCACCATGTCGCTATCGGCCGGATTCACCAGCTTGATGCGCGCGATCGCGGTCATCGCGTTGTACTGGTTGTTGGTGACGATGGTGATCGTGCCGTCCTTGCCGATCGTGACTTCCGAATCCTCGGGGATCGTGATCGGGCCGCCGTCGCCCATCACCGGCAAGCCGTTGCTCGTCACCAGCAGGCCGTTGATGCCGACCTGCAGGCTGCCGTTGCGGGTATAGGCTTCCTGACCGGCGCTGTCCTGCACCGCAATCCAGCCCTTGCCATTGACCGCCACGTCCAGCGGGCGGCCGGTGCTGCGGATGCCACCGGTCGACAGGTCGGCGCCCGACGTGGAATTCACGACGAACGTGCGGGTCGGCGCGCCGTCGCCATGTACCGGCAAGGCGCGGAACGCATGGGTTTGCGCCTTGTAGCCGTTGGTGGAAATGTTGGCGAGGTTCTGCGCCGTCACAGCCTGCTGGAGCATGCTGTGCTTGGCACCGGTCATCGCAATGTAGAGGAGGCGGTCCATCAGCTAATCATCAACGGAGGTTGACCAGGGTCTGCAGCACGGCATCCTGCGTCTTGATGGTCTGCGCATTGGCCTGGTACACGCGCTGGGCGGTGATCATGTTCACCAGCTCCGCGGTCAGGTCCACGTTGGAATCTTCCACCGCCGACGACTGCAAAGCGCCGAACTGGCCGCTCTGCGGCACCCCGAGCACGGCCGGACCGGAAGCCGCGCTGTCCGCCCACAGGTTGTTGCCCTGCGGCTCCAGGCCCTGCGGATTACGGAAGTTCGCCAGCACGACCTGCGCCAGGTTCTTGGACTGGCCGTTGGAGTAGCGGCCGAGCAGGATGCCGTCATCGGAGACCGTGAAGCCGGTCAGGCTGCCCGAAGCATAACCGTCCTGCGCCAGGTCGATGACCGTCGCTTCGCCGCCCCATTGCTTGGTGCCGGTGAAATTCACCAGGAAGGACATGGCTCCCGCACCGGTACCCAATTGCGCGGCGGTAATGGTCTGGGTGAACGCGCCACTGGTCAATTCGGTCGAAGCGGCCGCGTCGATCAGGCCATCGGTGTCGAACACGATGGTCGGCGCCTGCGTGCCGGCAGTTGCTCCATCGGTATCGATCGTGACGTCAACCGGAGTGCCGTTTGGCGGCGTCACCGTGGTATGGACGTCCCAGGTGTTGGCCGCGGTCTTCTGGAAGAACATGGTCAGGATGCTGGCGTTGCCCAGGCTGTCGTAGATCGAGGTCGAGGTGGAGTAGTTGTAGGTGGTCGGATCCGTAGCGTTGAACGTTGCGGCGATCACATCCTCGCGGCTGTCCAGCTTCAGTTCCGCCTCCACGCCGGAAGCGGAGGCACTCGTGCCGGTCGCCTGCGGTGCGATATCCGAGATCGGGATGGTGATCTCCTGCAGGTCGCCCTGCACGATGGTGCCGGCATCGTCGGCCATGTAGCCGGTCACGCGCAGTCCCTGGCTGTTGACGATCTGGCCATCCTTGTCCACCTGGAACTGGCCGTTGCGGCTGTAGTAGGGGGTACCGGTGGGATCCGTCAGGCGGAAGAAACCGCCGCCGTTGATCGCGATGTCGAGCGGATTGTTGGTGGCGGTGATGTTGCCCTGGGTGAACTGCTGCACGATGGTGGAAAGCTTGGAGCCCAGGCCCACCGGCGAACTGCCGGCACCAGTCAGCGACGCCGCGAATACGTCCGCGAACTGCGCTTGTCCGGACTTGAAACCCACGGTGGTGGCATTGGCAACGTTGTTGCCGATCACATCCAGATTCTTGGAAGCGGTGTTAAGACCGCTCAAACCTTGCTGAAACCCCATTTTTCTGTCCTTTGCTATCCTAAATTAGAGATCGACTACAGCACCTGCTTGATGTCGTCCAGCTCCACCAGCCCCATGCCGCTCACACTCAATGCCGGACCAAAATCGTCCATCAGCACGCTTTGTACCTTGCCCACCGCCAGGCTGGTCGCGGTTACCGCTGCGTTGTTCAGCTTCGCCTCCACCGTGAAGGTATAGCTACCGTCTGCCACTGCAGTACCTGCGTCGTTCTTGCCGTCCCAGGTGAACGCATTCACGCCGGCATCCTGCTCTCCGAGATCGAGCGTGCGCACCAGCGAGCCGTTCTCATTGAAGACCTTGACCGTTACCGCATCCGCCCCGCTTGCCAGCTCGACGCCGCCTAGCGCCGTACCGGAGGCGAGATCCATATGTTCGCCGGGCGCCAATACGTAATGGCCGATCATGTCTACGGACTGGAAAGCCTGCGCCTTGGTGAAGGCCGCCAGCGTCTGGTTCAGCTTTTCGATACCGGTCACGGTGGAAAGCTGCGCCATCTGCGAGGTGATTTCGGCGTTATCCATTGGGTTGAGTGGATCCTGGTTCTTCATCTGCGTCACCAGCAGCTTGAGAAAGCGATCCTGCTGCGCCTGAACCGAGGTGGTTGATGTCGTGGAGGAAGCGCTCGTGGAGCTAGTCACTGCGGTTACCATTTTCTTTCCTTTCCTTATTGGCCAAGAGTCAGCGTGCGCTGAATCATGGTCTTGACGGTATTCATCATTTCCACGTTCGCCTGATACGAACGGGAAGCCGAAATCATGTTGGTCATTTCCTCGACCACGTTCACGTTAGGCATGGTCACGTAGCCTTGTGCGTCGGCGTGAGGATTGTTGGGGTCGTAGACCATCTTCATCGGGGAAGGGTCATCCACCACCTGGGTGACGGCCACGCCGCTCACACCGTTGGGCATGGCGTTGTTGACCGCCTGCGCCTGGAAGATCACCTGCTTGGCGCGATATGGTTGGCCGTCGGAGCCGGTCACGCTGTCGGCGTTGGCCATGTTGCTGGCCACCACGTTGAGGCGCATGGATTGCGCCGTCATTGCGGAGCCGGCGATATCGAATACGTTAAACAAGGACATGATTAATTATTCCTCAGCGCAAGCAAGGTGCTCTGGATCTTGCCATTCATGAATTGCAGGGTGGTCATGTATTGCAACGCGTTCTCGGAAAATTGCGCCTGCTCGACATCGCTGTCGACCGTATTGCCGTCGATGCTGGGTTGCGCCGCGGCACGGTACATCGGCTTGACACCGGCAATCGAATTGCCTCCACCGACATCGAGATGTCCGCCATCGGTCCTGCTTAACGCAAGATTGCCGACGGCAACGCCCAACGCCTTGGAAAAGTCGATGTCCATGGCCTTATAGTTGGGCGTATCCGCGTTGGCGATATTGGATGCCAGGATCTGCTGACGATAGCCGCGCAAGGAAAGCATCTTGGAATCGAATGCCAGCGCCCTGTCGATACTGTTGAACATATGCCGAAGCCCTTGAAGTCTTGTCTCGGCATATCAAAGCAGAAAGTGTGCCATGCGTCAGAAGTGGCGCCAGCACTGGATTTGTGGAGTCTTTTAAAGGGATTCCCGGCGAAGGCCGGCAAGCTCTTGCCGCCTTGGCGGCAAGAGTGTTCTAGTCCGCGCCGACGACGCGATTGCGTCCGGAATGCTTGGCCTCGTACAACGCCATATCGGCGCGTTTCATGGTAGCGACGGGCGGCTCGTCCGCAAGACGTTCGGCAACGCCCGCGCTGAAGGTGATCAGCACCCGCTCGTTGTTGTGCAGGAAGAAATTCTTGGTCAGCTCGCGCTGGACGCGGGCCATGACCCGCTTGCCTTCCTCAAGCCCGGTCTCGGGCAGGATGATGACGAACTCCTCCCCCCCATAGCGCGCCAGGACATCGGTCGGGCGCAGTGCCGATTTGGTCACCTTTGCCAGATGGGCAAGCGCCACGTCGCCCGCCTCATGGCCCAGGCTATCGTTCAGCTTCTTGAAATGGTCGATATCCATGATAGCCACGCAAAGCTTGGCCTGCGTGCGGTCGGAACGGCTGAATTCGCGCTCCAGCGCCTCGTTCATCCCCCGCCGGTTGAGCGCCCCGGTCAGGTAATCGTTTTGGGCCATTTCGCTGGCCTCATCGAGCTCGGAGGTGAGCTGCCGTATGCGTTGCTCGGCCTCGTCCACCTTCTTTTGCGATGCCTTCAGATCCTCGTGGGAACGCAGCGCATCGAGCTGCATCGCCCGGGTATCCTGCATCAGCCGGTCGAGCACGACGTTGAGCTCGGTGATGTCTTCGGTAGAACGGATTTTCTCCTGGTAGCCTTCCATTTTCTGGTGGAACTCGCCGGTATGCCGCGTCATTTCCCCCAGCCGCTCGACAAAGGTCGTTGCCATCTGTTTGAGCGTATCCTTTGCCTCCGCCAGCCCGTGCCTGAGCTTGCCCTGTTTGAAGATCAGCTCTTTCAGGCCGCTTTCGGCGTCGTACAGCACCTCGATGTCGAGCGGCTTGGAAATGATGTCGCGGATGATGGCCGTCTGCCCCGACAGCCATTTGTCCTCCATCACCAGCTCGCTCATGTTGTCGACCAGCAGGCGCAACAGGTGCAGCAGCTCCTCGTGCAGGCGATACTGGGCATCGGTGTGCATTTCCAGCTTGTACCAGTAGGCCTTGAACGCCTCCGTCAGCTTGAGGACTTCCTTCTCGGTATTCGCACGGCGCGCCTGTTCCAGCAGCGTTTCGGCGCCGCGCGCCAGCTCGGGAATATATTTGAGCTGCGAAATCAGGCCGATTCCCAGGGTCTTGACCAACAAGTCGCGCCATAGCAGGGCCAGCGCGCCCGCTTGCGCATCGCCCGGCCGGACACCCTCTTCTACCGCTTCCGGTAACGGCGCTTGTACTTCCTGTGCCGCGTCGTCGCCAGAACGCTCCACCGCCGCTCCGTTTCCCCATGAGGCAATCAGCGCCTGGATTTTCAGCAGCAGCTGGTCGGGGTCGTTTTCGAAATTGACCAGGACGCGCTCCAGGCCTTCTTTTTTCTTGCTGGTGGTCAAACCCTTGTGGCTGGCTTCGAGTTGCCGCACCAGGCTGCGAATCACCGAACCCCATCCAATCGTGCCGGTGGGCAACAGCTCGCGTAGCTGGCTCTCCGTTTCCTGCCAGTCATGCTTCTGGATGGCGGCATTGAGCGTTTGCATCGACTTGAGATATTTCGGGCGCTGCTTGGCCGCATCCTTGAGGACGCGCTCCAGCGCCTTGGCAAGACCGACCGACTCGTCCTCGGAACGGATACCGGCAATTTCGTCATAAACCTCGCGGAAGTTGTCGGGCGTTGGCGCGACCTTGCTCATGGCGAGCTGCTTCAGCGCTTGCCGGGCGATGTCGATGGGTGTGCTGGGGGTTTGCATGCGGGGAGTGGTAGCGCAGCAGGAACGTCTCGCGACCGCTCCCTGTCAGAATCCATTACAATCAGTCAAGGTTGTCGATTCTATTACAGTTTCCTCTAAAAAGTTGGTATCGATGCGCTTGCTGGGTATTTTTTACATATTGATTCCGTTCGCTGTTCCGATGAGCGCTTTCGCGCAGGAATTGCAATCGCTCCCGGCCATCCAGAAGGCGGTGGAAGCCTTCGTCAAGGAAAAAACCGAAAAGCAGCCCGGCGAGTACGCCATCACCGTCAGCCGCATCGACAATCGCCTCAAGCTGGACAAGTGCTCACAAATGCAACCCTACCTGCCGACCGGCGGCCGGTTGTGGGGCAACACCAGCGTCGGCGTGCGCTGCGTAGCGCCGACGACCTGGTCGCTTTACGTTCCGGTACAGATCAAGGTTTCGAATCAGGTATTGGTCGCGGTACGCCCCATTTCCAGCGGCCAGCAGGTCCAGCCCGCCGACGTGGAGTTGCAGATGCGCGACATCACCCGTTTTGCCGGCAGTGCGCTGACCTCGCTGGACCAACTCGCGGGCCGTACCGCGATGTCCCCGATTCCGAACGGAACGATCCTGCGGGCGGAAATGCTGCGCGCGGCCAATGTCATACGCCAGGGCCAGACGGTCCAACTCACCGCGCGCGGGAATGGCTTCACCGTGACTTCCGAAGGCCAGGCCATGGGCAATGCCGCTGCCGGGCAGGTCATTACCGTGAAGACCCGCTCCGGGCAGCTGGTCAAGGGCATTGCGCGCGGCGAGGGCGTGGTCGATGTGAATTTCTGACAGGCTGGCGCGTCTATTTTCCGATCTTCAGCCAGTGGACTTCGCCGGCCTTCATGTCCGGCACCATAAGGTACTTGCCGTCCTTGCTGAGAGCAATGTCCGCCGCGGCCTGGTAACCCTCCTTCAACAGTTCCACCTCGCCCTTTTTGCTGACCGAATAGACCTTGCCGTTTTTCCAGTCGCTGACGTACAGCATCCCGCCGGGGCCGCGCACGAGCCCGTCGCCGCCGCCGAAACCTTCGGCGACTTTTTCCGTTTCACCGGTACGCAGCTTGACGCGATAGAGGATGCCGGATACGAAATCGACCTCCAGCATTGCGTTGCGTCCATCCATCAGCAAGCCATTCGGACCCTGCACCTGAGGATTGTGGTCGCCCACCACGCGAGTCACCTTGCCGTTCTTGTTGATGCGGTAAATCGCCCCGCCCTTGCCTTTCATGTCACCGGTGTCCGACACGTAAATATTGCCCTGGGCATCCGCTTCCAGATCGTTCAGGAATTGCGGAGTCACCGGAAAGGCATCGGCCGCCGCAAAGACTTTCCATTGGCCGTCCATGCCGACCTTGAGCACGCGCGTCTTGTCGGCCACGTACAGATCGTTGCCGAAAAATGCCAGGCCTTTCGGGTCATCCATGCCGGTAGCAAATACGCGCACGGCACCCGTATCGTCTATTACGCTGACCTTGCCGTCGCCATCCTTGCCGAATTCACCAATTTCAGAAACGTACACACGGCCGTCGCGCCCGGCAACCACGGATTCCGGTGTTTTCAGGCCGGTTACCGTCTGCGGTTCGGCCGCATGGACAGCCACGGAAAACAGCAGGGAAACTGCAAAAACCAATTTATTCTTGTTGAGCATCATTAATTTTCTCCAATCAAAGTTTCGGGACCAAGGTTACCAGCGAGCAAGGCGACATGGGTAAGGTCTGATCTATCCCCTGCTGCGCCGGGGTATTCGCTGCGAATTGCGCGGCGATATCCTTCATCGCCTGGTGGTAAGCGGCCTGAACATGGGTTTCGATCAGGCGCGAGCCGTAGAAATCCTTGGACGTTCCGGTCGCGGCAAAGCTTTCCAGCAGCCGGCCATCGGATCGATACAGGCGCGCCGTCACCTTGGCGTAATAAGTCATCATCATCGGGTTGTAGCTGAGGCTCGACTGCAGCCAGACCACGGCATCGGCATTCTCGTTGCTCCTGCACATGCCGATATCGCTGAAGCTCGGGCCGAACGCTTGCCGCGCCGCCGCCTCCAACGCCGGGCCCTTGCGTGCCCAGACAATATAGTGCGGCACGAAGCCCAGGCGCACTTCATGCTCGTATTCGTTCGCTTCGATGATCAACAGCAGGTCAGGCTTCGCTTCTTCTGCATGTGCGCTATTGACGCCCGCCAACCCCAGCAATAGAGCAGCCAACATAGTCTTCATTTCAGTTCCTTGTAAGTAATACGGTAAATCAATCCGGCCCGGTCATCCGACACATAAACGTCACCGCCCGGCCCGACCACGACATCCACCGGGCGGCCCCAGGCATCATTATCGCCACGCAACCAGCCCGTCGCAAAATCGCTCACCCGGGCCGGCTTGCCTTGTTCGAAATGTACACGCACAAGTTTGTACCCGGAAGGCTCCTTCCGGTTCCATGAGCCGTGCAAGGCAACCAGGGCATCATGACGATATTCGCCCGGAAAACGCGCCTGATCGAGAAAAGCAATCCCGATCGGCGTTGAATGGGCAGTAAAAGTCATCACCGGCGGTTGCGACTCCTTGCAGAATCCATCCGGCCCCGGGAAGTTGGGATCGGTAACCCGCTCGCCCCAGCAATAAGGCCAGCCGTAATGCTTGCCCGCCTCGATGACATTGAGATGTTCCGGCGGCAACTCGTCGTTCGGCTTGCCTCCTCTGGTTTCGCTGCGCATATCGGAACCGTTGTTGGTGGCATATAACGCGCCGGTTTCCGGATGCCAGGCAAACCCCTGGGTATTGCGCAGCCCTCGTGCCCAGACCGGCGAAGGCGCGTGACGCCCCACCGTCACCAATGCTCCCGCAGGCTTTCCGTCCAGTGTGTAGCGCAACATGGTCGCGCGCAAGGGATCGCTTTCATCGCATACGTTGCAGCTGGAGCCGACATTGATATAGAAATGGCGATCGGGTCCCAGCCGAAGCGTCTTCAAGGTGTGCCCGCCGGTCGGCAGGTTCTTGATCAGTGGCACGGTGTTCGATGCGGGCCATCTTCCTTCGCGCTGCTCCAGCCGCACCACGCCATCCTGATTCGCCACATACAAAACGCCATCGACAAACGCCAACCCTTGCGGGCCGTTCAGCTTGTCGGCCACGGTGATCGCCTCGTCGGCTTTGCCGTCCTTGTCGCGGTCGGGCAGCATGACGACTTTATTGTGCAGCCCGAGGGAAAGATAAAGATTTCCGTCCGGGCCAAATGCCATGAAGCGGGGGCCCTGGAAATGGCCGTCGCCTGCCGAGGGTAGACTGGCGAAAACTTCAACCTGGAAGCCGGGAGGGAGCGCCAACTGGGTGACGGGATTCACCTGCGCAGGCACTTTGGCAGCCGCATCCGCCCATGCCGTCAACGTCAAGAAATACAACAGTAGCAAGACCGGCAATCGCTTCATCAAGTCAGCACATCGCTCCAGATATTCTTCGCCCACCATTGCGCATAGTGGCCTTCCTGCTCGCTCGGGCGGTCGGAGACACCGCCGCCTTCAGCGGAGATCATCACCTTCTTTGATGCGTCGTAGCGATAGACGTTCGCGACGTGCATGGCCATGGAGTCGCTGACGAAGCTGTAGCAGGTATTGGCAAACACTGGCTGCGGGTCGGGCGCTTCTCCCGCCAGCAACGAAACCACAGCCGAGGCGCAAACCTTTGCATGCGAGGTGGCCATATGCGCGGACTTGGGAAGCCCGCCGGAGGAAACCGCGTCGCCGATGACATGCACGCCGGGAACCACCCTGGATTCGTAGGTCAGGAAATCCACCTCGCACCAGCGCTGGTCCACGTTGGCCGCGCCCAGCGACTGAGCGAGCTTGCCCGCCCGCTGCGGAGGAATCACATTAAGCACATCGGCCTGCACCGTTTCGAACTCGGTCTTGACGCGGCGTGTCGCCACATCCACTTCGATCACGGCATTGTTGGGGCGGTAGTCCACGATTCCCGGATACATCTCCGCCCAGGTTTTGGTGAACAGCCCTTTCTTGGAAACGATTTCGGGGTTTTCGTCCAGGATGACCACCCTGGAGCGCGGCTTGTGTTGCTTGAAGTAGAACGCCAGCTGGCTCGCCCGCTCATACGGCCCGGGCGGACAGCGGTAGGGCGCCTTGGGTATTGTCATCACGAACCTGCCGCCGTCGGGCATGGCTTCGAGCTGGCGGCGCAAGTTGACGGTCTGATCGCCGGCCTTCCACGCATGCGGCACCGCCTGCTGCGCTTCCGCACTCTGTAGCATGGGAAACGTGTCCCATATGAAATCGATGCCGGGCGCGACGATCAACCTATCGTATGCAAGCATGTCGCCATTCGCCAGCATGACGGAACGGCGTTCGGGATCGACTGCGGTCACTTCCTGCTGCACGCGGCGAATGCCGTATCGGTCCAGTCCTGTGAAAGCAAAGGTCAGTTCGTCTATCGTCTTGCTGCCGCCGAGAACGAGGTTGCTGAGCGGGCAGGAGATGAATGCAGGGCTCTTCTCGACCAGCACGATTTCCAGCCTGCTGCCGCCCCACAACCTCAGGTACTTCGCCGCGGTGGCGCCGGCATAACCGCCGCCGATAATGACCACGCGGCCTCGCACTTCCCCTGCCTGGACCAGGCGCGGAGAACCGCCGATTGCGGCTCCGGCTGCCAGAAGCTTGAGAAAGTCGCGGCGCTGCATTATGGCGCCTTGGCTTTTGGAGGTGATGCCGCATGCCGCGGAATGGCGGCAAAGTAATCGGCCAGTTGATGAATTTCTGCTTCGGTCAGCCCCCTGGCGTGGCGATACATGACCGTGGATGGAAGACTGCCGGCGCGAAACGCCAGCATCTGGGTGGTGAAATATTCAGGTTGCAACCCGGCGAGAACCGGAGTGCCGCCGACGCTGTTGCCGTCGGTGCCGTGACAGGCGGCGCAAGAGGCCGCCAGCACGCGAAGATGAGGATCGGCCAGTGCGGCCTGCATGAAGCAGGACAGCCACAGCAGGGCTGCCATCAGGATGCACCGTCTCACCTCACCTCCCAGTCGGAAAGACTACATTAGCGCTACATATTTAAAGCAAACAGCAGAAGCCTAGAAGCACTTTTCGTCCTTGCAGCCATCATCATGGGCGCCGCCCTTTACGAGCAGGTCGACCATGGCGGTGTTGCCTTCATCACGCACGGCACGCACGATGGAAACGTTGCCGCGCAACTTGATGTTGGGATCCGCACCCTTGGAGAGCAGGTAAGCCACGACATCCTTATGGCCGTCCACCGCAGCCAGTGCCAGTGCGGTCATTTTGGTAATCGGATGCTTGTAATTCAGATCGGCACCTTTTTCGACCAGGAGCTTGACCACCGCGAGTTGATTCTTGTTGGCGGCAATTTGCAATGCCGACCATGCGAAGTACTGGTCGTTAACATTCACGCCGCTATCCAGGTACTTCTTCACGACAGCAACATTGCCGTTGCCCAGCGCTTCGGTGTACTCGACCTGCTCGTCGCCGCCGAGAGCCAGCGCGGTAAGCGGGGATGCCAATGCCAAACTCAGTATCAGTGCCTTAACCAGTTTCATGTTTTCTCCAGCTAATTATAAAAATTATCCTGCAAACTTCCGTGCATTACGGAAAATCCGCAACCACGGGCCATCCTCACCCCAACCCTCAGGATGCCACGAATGCTGCACCGTACGGAAAACCCGTTCCGGATGCGGCATTATGATGCTGAATCGCCCGTCGCGCGTGGTCAAGCCGGCAATGCCTTGCGGCGAACCATTGGGGTTGAACGGATATGTTTCCGTCGGCCGCCCATGATTATCGACAAAACGCACGCTGACCAGCTTATCAGCCAGCGCCCTTTCGACCGCGGACGTAGAAGAAAATTCCGCAAAGCCCTCGCCATGCGCCACCGCAATCGGCATGCGACTGCCGGCCATGCCGGAGAAGAACAGCGACGGCGACTCCATAATCTCCACCATCGCATAACGCGCCTCGAACTGCTCCGACCTGTTGCGCACGAAATGCGGCCAGTGTTCGGCCCCGGGGATGATGGAACGCAGGTTGCTCATCATCTGGCAGCCGTTGCAGACACCCAGCGCAAAACTGTCGCCGCGCTGGAAGAATGCCGAAAACTCGTCGCGGGCGCGCGGGTTGAACAGGATGGACTTGGCCCAGCCCTCGCCCGCGCCCAGCACGTCGCCGTAGGAGAATCCGCCGCAGGCCACCAAGCCGTTGAAGTCCTTCAGCGAAACGCGCCCGGCGATGATATCGCTCATGTGCACGTCGGTCGCTTCGAATCCCGCACGGTCGAAGGCCGCCGCCATTTCCACCTGCCCATTGACGCCCTGCTCGCGCAGGATCGCCATCTTCGGGCGCTTGCCGGCATTGATGTATGGCGCGGCAACATTGTCGTTCAGGTCGAAGGTCAGCTTAGCATGCAGGCCCGGGTCTGCGACGTCGAGGATGCGGTCGTGCTCCTGCTGCGCGCAGACCGGATTGTCGCGCATGGCCTGCATGTGGAACGTGGTGCTGGACCAGATGCGGTGCAGCTCCACGCGCGATTGCTCCAGCAGCGGCGTACCGTTACTGGTGAAGGCCAGCGTCGTGCCGTCGGTCACGCGGCCGAGTAGATGCACGCACTTCGGCAACAGCCCGCTGAGTTTTTCCAGCACGGCCGAGGAATCGGCGGTGCGCACCTGTATCACCGCCCCCAGTTCCTCGTTGAACAGGATATCGGTCACCTGCCCCGGCAGCGCGCCGAGGTCGACGCGGAACCCGCAGTGGCCGGCGAAAGCCATTTCCACCAGCGTCACGAACAGTCCGCCATCGGAGCGGTCGTGGTAGGCCAGCAGCTTGCCGTCGGCGTTGAGCTGCTGGATCGCGGTAAAGAAGTTCTTGAGCAACGCGGCATCGTTCACGTCCGGCGCGACGTTGCCGGTCGCGCCGTATACCTGCGCCAGCGCCGAACCGCCCATGCGGTTCCTGCCCTGGCCGAGGTCGATGATGATGAGCTGCGTGTCGCCGAGATCGGTGCGCAGTTGCGGGGTAAGCGTCTTGCGTGCATCGATGACCGGCGCGAACGCGGACACCACCAGCGAGATCGGCGCGGTGACGGCCTTTTTCTCGCCCTGCTCGTCCCACACTGTCTTCATCGACATGGAGTCCTTGCCCACCGGGATGCTGATGCCGAGTTGCGGGCACAGCTCCATGCCGACGGTCTTCACCGTGTCGTACAGCGCCGCGTCTTCGCCCGGATGCCCGGCCGGGGCCATCCAGTTGGCGGACAGCTTGAGCTCGGAGATGTTGGAAATCGGCGCGGCAACGAGGTTGGTGATCGATTCACCGATCGCCATGCGGCCGGAAGCCGGCGCGTCGATCAACGCCAGCGGCGCTTTTTCGCCGATGGCAAAGGCTTCGCCGGAATAGGTTTCATAACCCGCCAGCGTCACTGCCACGTCAGCCACCGGCACCTGCCACGGGCCGACCATCTGGTCGCGTGCAATGAGCCCGGTCACGGTACGGTCGCCGATGGTGATCAGGAAAGTCTTGTCGGCCACGCCCGGCAGGCGCAGCACGCGATGCGCGGCTTCTTCCAGGTCGAGGCCGGTGGTGTCGAACGCCGGCAGCTCGCGCGATTCGTGCTTCACGTCGCGCGTCATCTTCGGCGGCTTGCCCAGCAATACTGACAAATCCATGTCCACCGGCTTGTTGCCGAAATGGCTGTCTTCGACCGTGAGGTGGCGCTCATCCGTCGCCTCGCCCACCACGGCAAACGGGCAGCGCTCGCGCTCGCAGATGTCGGCAAAGCGCGCCAGGTCCTTCTTGTCCACCGCCAGCACGTAGCGCTCCTGCGCCTCGTTGCACCACAACTCGCGCGGGCTCATGCCCGGCTCTTCATTGTGGATGTCGCGCAGCTTGAACACCGCGCCGCGTTCGGCATCGTTGACCAGTTCGGGGAAGGCATTAGAGAGCCCGCCCGCGCCCACGTCGTGGATCGCCAGGATGGGATTGTCGTCGCCCAGCTGCCAGCAGCGGTCGATCACTTCCTGCGCGCGGCGTTCCAGTTCCGGGTTGCCGCGCTGCACGGAGTCGAAGTCGAGGTTTTCGGTATTCGCGCCGGTATCCATGCTGGAAGCCGCGCCGCCGCCGAGGCCGATCAGCATCGCCGGGCCGCCGAGTTGAATCAGCGCGGCACCGCCGGGAATCGGGTGCTTTTTGGAGTGTTTGGCGGAGATATTGCCCACGCCGCCCGCCAGCATGATGGGCTTGTGGTAGCCGCGCACTTCCTTGGTGTTATCTGGGCCGACGGATTCGATTTCCAGCGTGCGGAAATAACCGGCGATGTTGGGCCGGCCGAATTCGTTGTTGTAGGCAGCACCGCCCAGCGGGCCGTCGATCATGATCTGCAGCGCGGAAGCGATGCGCCCCGGCTTGCCGTAATCGTTTTCCCACGGCTGCTTGAAGCTGGGGATGTTGAGGTTGGAAACCGAGAAGCCGGCCAACCCCGCCTTGGGCTTGGAGCCGCAGCCGGTCGCGCCCTCGTCGCGGATTTCACCGCCCGCGCCGGTCGCAGCACCCGCAAACGGCGAAATCGCGGTCGGGTGGTTGTGCGTTTCCACCTTCATCAGGAAGTGCATGTCTTCCTCGACGTAGCCGTAGCGGCCGTCCGCCTGGGGATAGAAACGGCGCGTCTTCTCGCCCTGCACGATGGAAGCGTTGTCGGAATACGCCACCACGGTCTTGCCGGGGTTGAGCTTGTGCGTGTTGCGTATCATGCCGAACAGCGATTGCGCCTGCGCCACGCCGTCGATCACCCAGTCGGCATTGAAAATCTTGTGGCGGCAGTGCTCGGAGTTGGCCTGCGCGAACATCATCAGCTCGACGTCGGTCGGGTTGCGGCCGATGCGGGTGAAGTTCTCGACCAGATAATCGATTTCATCCGGCGACAACGCCAGCCCCATGTCGGCATTGGCCGCGACCAGCGCCGCCTTGCCGCCGCCGAGGATATCCACGGTGGATAACGGCGCCGGCTGCGCTTCGTGATACAGCTTCTCCGCATCGTCCAGGCTGCCGAACACAGTTTCCGTCATGCGGTCATGAATCTGGGCTTTAAGCGCGCGCTTCTCGTCTTCCGTCAGCGGCTTGCCGTCAGCAGTGGCGGCATGGAAGGCAATGCCCCGCTCCAGCCGCTGCATGTTCTCCAGCCCGCAATGGCGCGCAATGTCCGTCGCCCGCGACGACCACGGCGAAATCGTGCCGGGACGCGGAATCACCAGGAACAACTCGCCCGTGGGCGTTTCTTCCGCCATCTTCGGGCCGTAGGTCAGGATTTGCTTGAGCGTATCCTGCTGCGCGGAAGTGAGTTCGCTCTCCACCCAAGCGAAGTGCCAGAACTCGGAAGAAAGACGGGTAATCCGGGGAGCCGTAAGCTTCAGTGCGGCGAGTATCTTGTCGAGACGGAATGGGGAAAGCGCGGTACTGCCACGGAGACGGAGCATGGGAATTCAGGCGTGCATAAAAGGATGAATTTTAGCAGAATATCAAAATCCATCTGCGTCTAAACTCACAATTAATCATGAGCAAGTGAGACCGCAATTACCATGCACCGATCATACAAAGAAAAACTATTAGAAGAGTTTGTAAGAGATTTCCCAATAGTGTTTCTTGGGGAGAATCTCATTCTTCACAAACAACAACCACTTATTGGAGGATTTCGCCCTGACTTGGTTTTTTTAGATGCCAAAAATAATTATGTAATTGTGGAGGTTCAGTTAAATGCCCTCGATAGAAATCATATATATAGAATCTTAGAGTATAGAGATTTATTAGTTAATGAAGTTGGCTGCTCAGTTCCACGAACATTATTATTTTGTAATGAAATAAATGAAAACCATAAAAAACTATTAGAAATTCACAAAATAGAATGGATAGCTTGGTCGCGAAAGGAGTTCATTGAGAAAGCTAAGGCCCTTTGCCCTGACCTTCTAATTAAAGAAGAAGAAATTGTTAATTTTTTAACTATCTCTTCGATTTTTAATGAGCTTGGAACTCTTTGCCATAATCACCGAAGCGATCCCGAAGCTCTTGTGATTTGGCTTCCTGGTTGGTTTCCTCATCGGTGGGAACGAGAACCATACTTCAGTATTGAAAGAACCCCACTACCTTTGTTACCTGAATCGGTGCAATTATTTTTCAACAATTACCACTCGTACTCAGATATCACAGCTGCCAATCAAATTGGAACCTTAAATATTAACTGGCTTCCCAAAGAACTTATTATTGATCTTAATGGCTTTACCTCTTTAACAATTGAGAGCTTTGATATTTTTGAAGATTGGCTGGAAGTCTTAACTCACTATTCATATTCGGGGAACGACAAAATAGAAATCGTTTTAGGGTACCGAAATATATGGAATGATATATATGAATATGAGGACCATATTCGGAATCGAATTAAAAAGTTTCAACCGCTATGGCGTAGATATGGAGAAGAAAAAGGATATAACCTTCAAAAAATTAAAGAAGATATACAAGCATTCAAAAAAATAAAATTTTATGCAGGAAAATACCCTAATCTTGTAATTACAGAAATCTTCCACACTATCGAAATTGAAAGCGGCCCAGGTCCTCTGTTAAAGGGGATCGACAGAAGGCGCGACTTTATCAAGCGTGGCTTTGCCAATTCATCAAAAAACACAGACCAACTTTTGAAGGAGTTGGATGAATTTATAGAAAAAGACTTCGACGAATGGGTAACTATAACCTTCAATAAACCCACCAAGGGTTTATTAGAAGCTCTTCTGGAATTGTCAAAGATGCTAAAAATTGCAGCTTGTGGTATGAAATCAAGAGACCTTCTGAAAGTCGCTTCCAAGATTGGATTATTGCCTGCAAAAAGATTAAGTGAGATATCAACTCATGCCCTGAACTTATCCTCTAGATACTTCTTTCATCTACAGCCTCCTAGTTATTTGAATAATTCAAACCAAGAGCTATAGTTTATTAATTTATGCTTCAAATGCTTTCTTTGATTAAACCGTTTTCGCTCTTAGCTTTCTGTGCTTATGAAACTATTCACTGATTCAAACTACGTATCGCCATACGCCATGTCGGCCTATGTCGCCCTCAAGGAAAAAGGCCTTCCTTTTGAAGTCGTTCCGCTCAACCTGCAAGCCGGGGAGCACCGCTCTTCGGCATTCGCCGAGCTCTCCACGACCCAACGCGTACCCACAATCAGCGACGGCGGCTTCAACCTCTCCGAGTCTTCCGCCATTTGCGAGTATCTGGACGAAGCCTACCCCGGCCTCAGGTTGTATCCCACCGATCTCAAAGCCAAAGCCAAGGCGCGTGAAATCCAGGCATGGCTGCGCAGCGATCTCGCCCGCTTGCGCGAAGAGCGCTCGACCGAGGTGGTGTTCCTCAAGCGTTCCCCTCCTCCGCTTTCCAGCGGGGCACAGGCTGCGGCAGACAAGCTTTTCAATGCGGTGGGGCGGCTTCTCCCACCCGGCCAGCAAACATTGTTTGGCGAATGGTCCATCGCCGATACGGATCTGGCGCTGATGTTGAATCGCCTTGTGCTGGCGGGGGATGCAGTGCCGGAGCGGCTGGCGGGCTATGCGCGGCATCAGTGGCAACGCTCCAGCGTTCAATCCTGGGTGCAGATGAGCAGGAACGTGCCCTAACTGCCTGGTAGCCTGGTTTCTTTTCTGCATCCGGACATGCCGGTATCCGCAGCGCGAACGTATCAGTTACCATGCAGTCCCTACAGGCATTCCGCCCATCACTTCAAAGGAGCAATCATGTCCGATCTAGCAAGCGAACTGAACAAGGAAATCGGCGGCGCGGAAGCGACGATACGCCTGACCAACGGCGAGTCGTTCCGCATGTCGGGCAACGTGGAAACTCTTGCGGAAAACTTCATCAAAATCGAGCTTTCCAACAATCCGGACAAAAAAGGCCGCATGCTGGTGAATACCCATCACATCGTCAGCATCGATTGGTATGTGAAATAACTGCTATTGAAGAGCGCCGAAAACCTTTTTGATCAAACTGGTCGAGGCGCCTAGCGGGTCCTTGCGGATTTTCTTTTCTTCCTCCGCCATCATCAGGTAAAGCCCGTCCAGCGTTTTCTGCGTGACGTATTGCTCCAGGTTGGCCTGTTCCTTTTTCACCAGCCCGTACTTGAGGCCCGTCTCGGCGAACTTGTTGTATTGCTGCGCCAGCTGCACTTCCTGCGTGGCTTCCTTGACCATGGGCAGGAATTTCGCCGCCAGCGGCGTGGCCGTGACCTTCTTGAAATACTGGGTCGCCGCATTGTCGCCGCCGATGAGGATGTCCTTGGCGTCCTGCACGCTCATCTTCTTGACGGCATCGACCAGCAGCACCTTGGCTTCGGGAACGGCCGCCTCGGCGGCACGGTTCATCTTGAGCACCAGCTCGTCCGCCTGCTTGCCCATGCCAAACATCTTCATCGCCTTTTCCGCTCTTTTGAGCGAATCCGGCAAGGGAATCCTGACCTTGGGGTTCTTGAAAAAACCATCGGTGACGCCCAGCTTGGCGACTGCCGCCCCGGAGGCTTGTATCAATGCCTCTTTCATTCCGGCCGTGGCTTCGCGGTTGCTGATGTCGGCCAGTTCGGCCGCTTGGGCATGGCCGATGAAAAGAAAGAATCCAGCGATGGCAGCGAATGTTTTCATGGGGTTTCCTGAATAAAGCCGTCGATCAGCGCGCTACCGGATGCACGCCCCACACCTTCTGCGCGTACTCGCGTATGGTGCGGTCGCTCGAGAACTTGCCCATGCGGGCAACGTTGAGTATGGCGCGGCGCGCCCACTCGTCCTTGTTGCGGTAAAGGCGGCTCACGTCCTCCTGCGCCGCCACGTAGCTGGCGTAATCCGCGAGCAACAGGTAGAAGTCGCCGCTCCAGGTCAGGGTTTCGTAGATCGGCTTGTAGCGGTCCGGTTCTTCCACCGAGAAGAAGCCTTCGGCCATCATGTCCAGCGCCTGCTTCAGCTCCTCATTGGCATTGTAGTGTTCCCATGGGTTGTAGCCGCGAGCGCGCAGCTCGGCGACCTGGTCGGTGGTCAGGCCGAAGATGAAGATATTGTCCTCGCCGACCTCCTCGCGGATTTCGACGTTGGCGCCGTCCAGCGTGCCGATGGTGAGGGCACCGTTGAGCGCCATCTTCATGTTGCCGGTGCCCGAAGCCTCGGTCCCCGCCGTCGAGATTTGCTCGGAGAGGTCGCTCGCCGGCAGTATTCTCTCCGCCGAGGAAACGTCGTAGTTGGGCAGGAAGACCACTCGCAAAAAGCCGTTGATGGCGGGATCGCGATTGACCATGCCGGCCACGTCGAGAATCAGGCGGATGATGAGCTTGGCCATCTTGTAGCCGGGCGCCGCCTTGCCGGCGAAGATCACGGTGCGCGGCGACATGCCCTCCGTCTTCCCCGCGCGAATGCGGTTGTACAAAGTAATGACATGCAGCACGTTGAGCAGTTGCCGCTTGTATTCGTGGATGCGCTTGACCTGCACATCGAACAGCGAATCGGGATCGACCTGCATGCCCAGCCGTTGTCGTATTCTTTCGGCGAGCTGCAGCTTGTTGGCCTGCTTGACGTGCATGAACAGCTTGCGGAATTCGGCATCCTCGGCAAACGGCACCAATTTTTCCAGCTGGGACAGGTCCTTGATAAAGCCCGGCCCGATGCGCGAGGCAATCAGTTCCGTCAGGGCGGGATTGCATTGGTTCAGCCAGCGCCGCGGCGTGATGCCGTTGGTGACGTTGATGATCTTGCCGGGAAAAATCCGGTTGAAATCCGCGAACAGCGTGGTCTTCAGCAGATCGCTATGGATCGCCGCGACGCCATTGACCGTATGGCTGCCGACCACCGCCAGGTGCGCCATGCGCACGCGCCGGCCATGCTCCTCGTCGATGATGGAGACGCGCCGCAGCAGTTCGTTGTCGCCCGGGAAGCGGTGGTTCACGTCGTGCAGGAAGTGGTGGTTGATCTTGTAGATGATGTCGAGGTGGCGCGGCAGCACGCGCTCGAACATTTCCACCGGCCAGGTTTCCAGCGCTTCCGGCATCAGGGTATGGTTGGTATAGGCAAAAATGCGTGTGGTCAGGTTCCACGCGTGTCCCCATTTCACGCCATAGATATCCACCAGCGCATGCATCATTTCGGCGACGGCGATGGCGGGATGGGTATCGTTCAACTGAATGGCGATTTTTTCCGGCAGCAAATCCCAGTTCGAATCATGCTCCGTGGTGAAGCGGCGCAAAATATCCTGGATGGACGCGGAAACGAAGAAATATTGCTGGCGCAGGCGAAGCTCGCGCCCCATCACCGAGGCATCGTTCGGGTACAGCACCTTGGACAGGTTTTCCGTGCTGGTTTTTTCTTCCACCGCGCCGACGTAATCCCCGGCGTTGAAGGAATCCAGGTTGAACTCGCGCGTTGCCTTGGCGGACCATAGCCGCAGATTGTTCACCGTTTCGGTGTTGTAACCGGGAACCGGCATGTCGTAGGCCATCGCCATCACGGTTTCGCAATCCACCCAGTGCTGCTCCACGTTGCCGTCCGGCGCCTGGAATTCGATCACGCGGCCGTAGAACTTGACCGGATAGAGGCGCTCCGGCCGCTGGAATTCCCACGGGTTACCGTAACGCAGCCAGTTGTCGGGATGTTCCACCTGCTGGCCGTTCTCGATGTGCTGGTTGAACATGCCGTATTCATAGCGGATGCCGTACCCCATGCCGGGCAGGTCCAGCGATGCCATCGAATCCAGGAAACAGGCCGCCAGCCGGCCGAGGCCGCCATTTCCGAGCGCCGCGTCGGTTTCCACCTCCGTGACCGCCTCCATGTCCTGCCCCAGTGCTTGCAGGCCGTCGCGTACCTGGCCATCGATGCCCAGGTTCAACGCGGCATTGGACAGCATGCGGCCGATCAGGAATTCCAGCGACAGGTAATAGACGCGCTTGGGATCCTTCTCGTAATAGGTCTCGACGGTTTGCACCCAACGCTCTATCAGGTGGTCGCGCACGGTGTGGGAAGCGGTTTCGTACCAGTCGCGGGAGGTCGCAGCTTCCGCATGCCGGCCGCTGGTGTAGATCAGGTGGTTGGCAAGCGCCTTGTCGATGGCATGCTCGGGGGAATTCAAGGAAAACTGCCGGGGAGAAACGGATTTACGAGGAGATTTCATGCAGCGGGCTCCTGTTCAAGTTAACCCGCAGTTTAACAAATCGCCACCTCCCTCGCGAGGAAGGTGGCAACTAATGCTCAGGAATTCGGCTTTTTCTCGGATTGCTGCTGTTGCTTCCAGTCATCCCGTGCGACGTCGATATCGACGTCCCAGACATCGTTGAACGGCGAAATGTTTTCCGGAGATGCCTCCACCGGATGCAGGGTCGTATAGATTTTGCTGAGGGCCCAGATTTCCGTTACCGCCTCGGCGGGAAACCCTTGCCTGTTCGGACGATTGCTCATGATGAGCTCGTCGAAATAGGAAGGCATGTCCGCGGTATCCCACAACTCTACAAGCTTGGCGAAAACATGCGGATACTTCTGTTCTAGAAACTTGGGATATTTATCCGCATGCTCACCAAGGTATTCAAGCATTTTCTGGTTCATTATTAATTCCTCAGCTTGTCGCATTGCAATTAATGTAAACCTAAAAATGCAGGCTGCCAATCCGGCCCTGCAAAGTATTACACCAGCATGGCGTAGTACTGCACCACCAGTTGGATATCGATGGGGAAAGGCACTTCGTCCGCTTCCGGCAACCGGGTGATCTTGGCGCTGAGCTTCTTGTCATCCCAGCTCAGCCATTCCGGACGGGTCAGCGCCGGCTGGGCAATGGTTTCGACCACCATCGGGATGTTGCGCGAGCGTTCCCGCAACTGAATCTCGTCGCCGACGCGCAAGCGCATCGACGGAATGTTGACGATGCGGCCGTTGAGCGTGACGTGGCGATGATTCACCAGCTGGCGCGCGGCGATCAAGGTCGGTGCCAGGCCCGCGCGGAACACCACGTTGTCGAGACGGGATTCCAGCATCTGCAGCAGGATGGCGCCGGACGAACCGTGCGTATGCCGCGCATTCACCATGAGGCTGCGCAACTGGCGCTCGTTCACGCCGTAGTTGTAGCGCAGCTTCTGCTTTTCGATCAGCGCAATCCCGTAGTCCGACTTGCGCCGGCGTGCTGCCGAGGCACCATGCTGGCCGGGAGGATTAGGACGGTTTTCGGTGGTTTTCCGCGACAGGCCCGGCAGTTCGACGCCGAGCGCGCGCATCACTCTGACCCTGGGGCCGGTGTAACGTGACATATGTATCTCCTGTGGTTAAATTAGTGTCGTGTCTGGGACCAGCGGCTAAGCGGCCCAGCATCCAGCAACATGCCGGTAATACGGCTGGCCTCATCGTCCGCCAGCTCCATCGCATCCAGTCCTTCCGTCAGCGTCGCCCATAGCAGCAGGTACGCTTCACGATCCAGGTACAGGTTCGCCTCGCCCATCCGCAAGCGCACCGAGCGCTCTTCCAGGCAATACTCGACCGTCCACTCGCCGTGCTGCGACAACGGCATCCATTCGCGCGATTTCTGTTTCATCCTGTGATCCTTTCTTCTTTCGATGGGCCTGTCGGATTCGTGAGATCCGGGAACTCATACGGACAAGCTTCTGCATGCATCGTTCGGCCTTTTTAAAATATTCACGAAACTTCTTGCGCGGTGGCGGCCAGGTCTTGCCCGCCAGCACGGCGATTGCTTTCATCCGCGTCATTGCGCATCACGGCACGAGCCGCTCGCTTCCTCCGAGCAGGTCCACGCTGTTGTTAATGCCCATGAGCAATGTTGCATTACGCTTGAGCGCTGGCTAACCTATTAAATAGCCGCTTGATGCGGTACAAAAAATCCTTAAAGCGACTGCAAGGTAAACAATATCGTCAATCCCAATGACGTCCCTACCAACCCGGCCAAGGCCAGCCGCGATCCGCGCATGCGCGTCCACAGCAGCACGCCGGTAATGGATAGCACCAGCATCGCACCGGCTAGCGAGTCGGCCAGCAATATCCAGCCGTTACTCATGCCGACGCCCTTGTGCATGCGCATCAGGAAACCCCAGGCATTAATGTCCTGCTGCTTGACGCTGACGAACCGGTTGCCCACCCAGTACTCCGCGCTCCACGAATGCTGCGGCGTATGGAATTCCGCTTTCCACATCGTCGGCTGCGCCAGCTTGCCGTCACCCCACGGAATGGGCTTGGCCGCCTCGTCATGCACCTTGTATGCCGGCTGCTTCAGCTTGAGCTCCTGCTGCATCCACAGTGCGAAGGACTGCGCATTCGCCGGGCCATCGGCAGGCAACGTCATCTGGAACTGGCTTTGCTCCATCTGCAATGCCGGGATTTTCATCACGGCGCGATGATTGAGCAGAAAGCCGGTCACGCCGAACAGCAAGCCCAGCACCGCACCCCACAAACCCAGCCAGCCGTGCACGCGCCGCAGCCAGCGCAGGAATCTCGCCCGGCTGACGTGCGGCGAGGCCAGTGTCCCTGCCTTCATCGAATCAGGCTGAGCGTACCGACATGGCGAATGCCTTCATAGGCATCGCCTTGATAGGTGCCCTTGCTCGCCTCGACATGAGCAACTTCCAGCACGTACAGTCCCGGCCACGGCGTTTCAACCGTGGTTTCGCCCTGCGCATCGGTTTCGTATTCGCGCAGCCATTGATTGGGGGCGAATACGTTCAACTTGGCCTTGGCCAACGGCTTGCCATGCAGGCTGACACGGACGCGACCCTTGCCCAGCGGCTGGATATCGAGCGCCAATGCAGATGCTCCCTCCGCATCCGCCGCAGCGAAGCGCGAGTAATACATGGGCTTGACGATGCCAATGTTGTTTTTGCGCAGGTCCTTCACCTTCATCGTGATTTCCTGCGCGACCAGCGGCTGGCCTGCCTTGGCAGCCAGCGCCAGGTAATCCGCCTTGCGCTGCACGGCCACCGCCAAGTGTTGGCCGTCATTGGTCTGCACTTCCGGCATCGCGATGGTGTCCAGCCGGCCGCCGGATTTTTCGCGCAGCGCGTTTTCATACTCGCCGAAGCAGAGATGCGCCTCACCATTGGCCGGCTCTATCCACAGGTAATGCGCCTTCACAGGCAGCGACGCTGTCATGCCCAATATGAGCAGCGTTTGGATGATTTTTTTCATTGTTGTTCTCCTAGAACTTCAGCTTGAGCGACAGCTGCGCGTTGCGCGGTGCGCCGGGGGTATTGTCGATATCGACACCGCCGTGCGCGGACGCGAAGTATTCGCGATCGAAAATGTTGTTCACCAACAGGCGCACTTCGTACTTCTTGGTTTCGTAGAATGCGGTCATGTCAGCGCGTGCATAGCCCGGCAGTTTCACGACATTGCTGGGGGAAGCATATTGTTCGCCCATGAGCACCATGCCTCCGCCGATACCGAAGCCGTTATCGAAACGGCGCGTGAACCATAGGTTGGCGCTATGGCGCGGCGTCAGACTGGGGGTGTTGCCTTCAAGGGGAACCTGAATAGCGGTGGCGACGGTGCCGGTCGGGCTGATCCGCACTGCCTGATTGCTGGGGGAATCGGTGATTTCGGCGTCGAGGAAGGCGTAGCCGGCAGTGATATCCCAGCCATGCGCCGGACGACCGGTGACTGACAGTTCCAGACCATCGGTACGCTGCTCGCCGACAGGAGTTACCACGCTTGTCACCGGATCAGCAGATTTAATGTTGGTGCGCTCCAAGCGGAACAGCGAGACCATCGTGGAAAGATTGCCGCCCAGGAAATCCAGTTTGGCGCCGACTTCGTAATTCGTCGTTTCCTCAGGCGCCATGTCAGCATTGGTCGTTGCGAGCGCAAAGGTTTCCTGAGAGGGCTGGAACGACTTCGTATACGAAACATACATGCTGGACCATGTTGTTGGTTGATATACCAAACCCGCACGTGGGCTGTATTCGGTATCGGTACGGCTGAAACGAGTACTACTGGTTTGAACACCAGTAGTTCCATTAAAGCGATTATCTCGAGTTACCTGGTCAAAACGATCATGGCGCAAGCCTATGAGCGCTTTCCATTCAGGGCTCAATGTAATGAGGTCTTGAATGTAGAAACCGGCCGTCTGACTTAGTGCATATGTTTTGGTACCCGCAATGCGCGTAGTGCCCAAGTTATTGGAAAGCTGCGGATCAAAAAGGCTAACATCGGAAGGAAAAGGACTGAAATTTCCGGATTGCGCATCTTTATCTTGATAACCCAGTTCCATGCCGAACAGCAAGGCGTGCTTCATACCTAGCCAATCTGCATTGGTACTGAGGTCAGTCTGATTGAAATAACCATGCTCTTGACGGTCAATAAAGCTATGACGGCGACCTCCGGTCAAGGTGCTGGTTTTAATCGATTCGACCACGGTATTGTTACGATTGAGGTCGTAATCGTAGGCGCGGAAGGTATTTTTCAGCTTCCAGTCGTTGTTGAACTGGTGTTCCAGTATCGCCGCACCTGAAAGAACATCGGTTTCGGTATAGTCGTCGTTGCGTGCGTCGCTGGAACCATAATAGGTTCCCGGGTCCACATCCACGGGACGTCCGTTGATCGCCGGCACGCCGAAGTCTGTAATGCGCTTGTCTTCCAGGTTTTCCACCTGAAGCAGCAGCTTGGTCTTTTCGGAAATATCGAACTGCAGCGAAGGCGCGATAAAGTTACGCTCGGTAAAGCCCTGGTCGCGGAAGCTGCCGGAATCCTCGATGGCGGCGTTGAGGCGGAATGCCACGGCCTCTCCCAGTGGCTGGTTGGTATCCACCTCGATACGCTTCATGGCCCACGAACCCACGGTCGTGGTCACGTCGGTAAACGCCTTGTCTGTCGGCTTCTTGGTAATGCGGTTGATCAGGCCGCCGGATGAGCCGCGGCCGTACAGCACGGAGGCCGGGCCTTTGAGCACCTCGACCTGCTCGATATTGGCCAACTCGCGGAAATACAGCGCATCGTCGCGCACGCCATCGACGAACTGGTCGGCGATCGCGGAAAAGCCGCGTATCGTTACCTGGTCACGCTGGCCGTCGCCATTGCTGAAACCGACGCCCGGCACGTTGCGCAGCACGTCGTTGATCGAGCGGGCGCCCTGGTCCTCGAACAATGCTTCCGGAATGACATTGACCGTTTGCGGGATATCGCGCAGTTCGGCTTCGATCTTGGCAGCGGTCTTGGTGGTCAGCGGCTGGTAGCGGCTTTCGTTTTCAGTGCCGGCCTGCACGCTCACTTCGGGCAGCGTGGTTTCAGCACCTGCTGCGACAGCCTCACCTTCTTTCGCGGCTTCAGCCGCCTGAGTAGGCCATGCTGCAATCGCCAGCAACAATGCGGCATGGTGCGGCCGCAGATTGAACGTTCTTTTCATGCAAGTACTCCCTGGTAACTTTACGGCTGGCTTGCGAGGAGAACCTGCTGGCTGGCTATTGGTTTAATAAATTGTGCTTATCGTTATAACTTGGGCTCAGTGACGAAGCCGATCTTGGTCAATCCTGCCGAGGCGGCATCCGACATCACGCCGGCAACGTTCCGATATGCGCTGGCGCCATCCGCGCGGATACGCAGCTCGGGCTGCGTCGGGTTCTTGGCGGCTTCAGCCATGCGCTGGCGCCAGTCGGCTTCTTCGACCTTCTGGTCATTCCAGTACACGGCGCCCACTGCGTCGATGGTTAGCCGGATGACTTCCGGCTTTTGTTCTTCCGGCGCGGAGCTGGCCTTGGGCAGTTCCACCTTGACCGCGTGCGTCATCATGGGTGCGGTGATGATGAAGATCACCAGCAGCACCAGCATCACGTCGATCAGCGGGATCATGTTGATCTCCGCCATCGGCTGGTTGGTCTGGCTTTTTGAAAATCCCCCGAAAGCCATCATGCGCTCCGTTTGGAAATCGGCGTCACCTTGCCGTCCGCAGGAGCCTCGGCCATGCGGGCTCCGGTGGACATGAAGGTGAACAGGTCATGCGCGAAAGCATCCAGCTCGGACAGGACGATGCGGTTGGATCGCGTGAAGAAATTGAAGGCGAGCACGGCGGGGATCGCCACTGCCAAGCCAAGCGCGGTCATGATCAGCGCCTCGCCTACCGGACCCGCCACCTTGTCCAAAGTGCTTTGGCCGCTTGCGCCAATGCTGATCAGCGCGTGATAAACACCCCATACTGTACCGAACAGGCCGACGAAAGGCGCGCTGGAGCCTACCGAAGCGAGTACCGTCAGCCCGGACTCGAGGCGCGCGGTGTCCTGTTCGATGGCCCGGCGCAGCGAGCGGGTCAGGAACTCTTCCTGCGAGCCGGCTTCGATCAGGCGCTGGTTGGTTTTGGAACCGTGCTGCGCAATCGCGCGGAAACCGTGATGCGCCAGGTGCGAAAACGGATCGCGCGGCATGCCGTCATTGAGGCGCTCCGCCACGACGTCGAGGTTGGGCGCCTCCCAGAAAGCCGCGAGGAAAGCCTTGGCATGACGGCGCATGCGCAGGTTGGCAACCGACTTGGTCAGAATAAGGTACCAGGTAGCGACTGACATCAAGGCCAGCACGACCAGCAGGAACAGGCCGACGCCGTCTACCGTGTTCAGAAAATTGGCGAAACCCAAAGTTTGGTTCATGACTAACCTCTTAAACTAAATTGAATAGGAACAATGACCCAGGCGTCGACGGGCTGATCGCCTTGGCGTGCGGGTACGAATTTCCAGCGCCGCACGGTATCGACGGCCACCTGGTCCAGCCGCGAGAAGCCGCTGGATTTGTGCAGAACCACGGTCTTCGCAGTACCACCCGCCGTGACCTGCACGCGCAGCAGCACGCGTCCCTGCTCGCCCAGGCGGCGGGAAACGGCAGGATAGGCAGGCGCAGGATTGTCGAGGTAATCCGCATTGAATCGCGGCGGATCCACGGGCGCCTCCTCCACCGGCGCTTCCGCAGGCGCAGGCTCAGCCATTTCCGGCTGCGGTTGCGCCTGAGGCGGCGGGGCAACCTCGGGAGGCGGAGCAGGCGGCGCCACCGTCGGAGCAGGTGTCGACTCGGGCGCTTGCGAGACCAGCTGCGGCTCCGGCTCGGGAACCGGTTCCGGCTTTTTCACGGGCTTGGGCTCGACCTTTTTCTTGACCGGCTTGGGAGTCGCGGGCAGTGGCTTCGGTGGCGTTATTTCGGGCTGGGGCGGCTCCGGCGCAGGCTTGGGTGCAATCAAGCTGACCATGACAGGCTTGGGAGGCTCGGGCACTTCGGTGCGATAGTTCGCCAGCACGGCAATCAGCGCGGCATGCAGCCCCAGTACCAATATCAGCGACATCGGCGCGATGCGCGGATATTGCACGCCGGATCTGGCAGGCATGGCTGCCAGCCGTGCCAAGCCTTCGGATGGCAAGGTGGTCATGGCATTGGCTGAGGCGGCAGGGTTAGTGGACATGACGAATACCCTGCCCGAGAGATGCACTTTCGGAGAGCGTCGCGCCATCGAGGTTATCGGCAGCAGCCACGATCAGGCTGGCAAAATTACGAAAGGCATCCTCTTTCAATCGCAGGCTGACCGACCCCACCTCGATCTCCGCGACGCGGCAGTCGTGGCAATAGGTCACCCTGCAGCCGTTTTCGCCGGCAAGCACGGTTTTGCTGCATTTATCGTTACTGCTCATGGATACCTTTAGTCGACCTTGTCCTGATGAGTTGGCCGGAATACGATCAATCAGTGACTGTTATTTGGTAAGAATAAGCTTGCCCTGGCTGGTGATACGCAAGCGGTATTCTTCACCGACATGCTCGATCACCAACTCGCGTTGCGACTCGAACAGGTCGCGACTATTGATGCGCTTGCGAACGGCTATGCCTTCTGCCGGATTGGCGCGAACAAAAGCATCGGACTTGTCTGACGGCTTAATCATGATGCAAATGATAATGATTCTTAATTGAGGAGTCAATCATTTCATGATAAGTGCGAGGGGAAATAACGACGATAACTGCCCCCCATCCGAGGAAGGACGAGGAAAAACTAAAGAGTGATGGAATCACTCAAGAAAGAAAGTATTACTGCCTAGCTAGATATTTCATCCTGCGGTACATGGTGTTGCGGCTGATGCCTAGCTGACGCGCAGCTGCCGACACATTGCCTTCATTACCCTGCAACGCAGCACGGATCGCTTCGTCGGCCATATTGTCCAGTGTCGCGCCATCCGAACCCTTTTCCGCCATGCGCTCAAAATCGTCCAGAAAATCCTGCGTCAGGTGAAGCTCGGTGATCGGCTTGCCCGAGGAGAGCGCAAGTGCTGTCCGAACCACGTTATGCAACTGGCGGATATTGCCTGGCCAAGGATGGGTGCGGAACAACTGCATGACCTCCGCGGAGAATTCCGCCCCCTTCGCATGCTCGACCTGCAACAGCAGCTCGAGCAATGCCGCCAGGTCCGTCCGCTGACGTAACGGAGGAAGCGTGACGGAAAGGCCGTTCAGCCGGTAATAAAGGTCGCTGCGGAATTCGCCGCGCTCGACTTTTTCCCGCAGCTTCTGGTTGGTGGCACTGACCAGCGCAAAATCGAGCGGCTTTGCCTTGCTGCCGCCGAGTGGGGTCACGCTGCGTTCCTGCAAGACGCGCAACAGGCGCGCTTGCAGCGCCAACGGCATATCGCCGATTTCATCGAGAAACAGCGTGCCGCCATGCGCCTGCTCCAGTTTCCCCGGACTTCCCCTGCGCCGTGCGCCGGTAAAAGCGCCTTCTTCGTATCCAAACAGTTCGGATTCGATCAGACCTTCAGGCAGTGCGGCGCAATTGACGGCGATCCATGGACCGCTGCTGCGTGAACTCGCATCGTGAATCGCGCGGGCAAACAGTTCCTTGCCTACGCCCGTCTCGCCTTCGATGAGAATGGGAATGTCCTGTTTGATCACCATTTTCACTTGCGCAATAGCGCGGGCAACGCGTGGATCGCCGCTGTTCAGCATGTCGAAATTCGCGGCGGAAGTCCGTTTCGGACGTGCAAGGGATTCTGTTCGTGACGCTTGTGCACGTTCCTGCGAAATTTCCAGTCGGGCGAAGAGTCGTGCGTGGTTAGCCAACCGCAAGGGGAAGATCAATTGCTCGGCCGAATTGCCGCGCGCCAGCATGGCATTGAGCGGCAGATCGAACAACCGGTCGAAATGCACGCCGCGCGCCGACCCAGCCAGCTCCAGCTGGAATTGCCCGCTACGGTTCAGGGCAACGAGGTTACCGTCGCCGGAAAAAACGGCGATGCCTTCCCACAATGTCCCGATGAATTCCGGCCGCGCATGGAAATGCAATGCGAATTCACCCTTGCAACTGGCGCGAAACAGGCGGTTCTCGATCATCTGCGCCGCCATCTTGACCAGGGCCAGCGTATGTTGCTGCGGCTTCAGATAATCATTGGAAACATCCAGCGTGCCCACCAGTTCGCTGGCAGCCCCGAAAATGGGCACGGCGGAGCAACTGAGGATGTGGTGACGCTCCATGTAATGCTCGGCGCCCTGCACGGTGAGGGGGGCTTTGTCCATCAGTGCAGTTCCGATGGCATTGGTGCCGCGCTGCGCTTCGTTCCAGGAGCAGCCAGGGCTGAGGGCCACGCGCTGGGCTTCGCTCAGGAAATTATCGTCGCCCAGGCTGTGCAGGATGAACCCGTCGTTGTCGGTGAGGATCACCATGCTGCGCGTATGCGCAATCTGCTCGTTCAGCGTTGCCATTTCCGGGCGGGCATGCGAGAGCAGCAATTCGTTCTGCTCGCACTTCTGCGCAAGTTCCTGCTGGGTGATCAGCTCATTCACGACGGGTGAAGCGCTGTCGAGGCCGCTATCAAGACAACGACGCCAGGAACGTTCTATCGCTTCGGCGACAAAGCCCTCGCGCACACGCCCCGCGGAGAAAAACTCCTGCCTGGCGCGCAGTACCGCTTGCGTTTCGTCTTGCATGTTAACCCGCCCCAAAAAACTTTTTTGCATTGTGTCACGGCTGTGACACCTGTGGCATTCCGTTACAAAAAGTAACAATTTCCGTATCGATACGCCCCTCAGGAAACAAGTCGTAAAAACGAATAATTGATTGCAGAAACAAGTGCTTGTTCATCATGAAAACAACTCTGGCACAGCTGTTGCGTTGAGAGTCATGTCTGATGATACGGCAGTGCCGATATCAGACAAAGAAATCTTATTTAGCGTTTATAGCGTCATCAAACATCTACAAGCACTGGAGAATTAGGATGAAATTTTTACCATTGAAACTGGCTCTCGGGTCGGCACTCTTCGGCTTGGCAGGCTACGCAGTTGCCGCCGACGAGCTGGCAAAGCTGATGAGCGTTGACAGCCAGTGGGCTGCTCCTCGCAAGGATTACGCCAACACCGGCTATAGTCGCCTCAACCAGATCAACAAGAGCAACGTGAAGAGCCTCAAGCTCGCCTGGACCTTTGCCACCGGCGTCAACCGCGGCCATGAAGGCGCGCCGCTGGTCATCGGCGACACCATGTACATCCATACGGCATTCCCCAACAATGTCTACGCGCTGGATTTGAACGACCAGCAGAAGATCAAGTGGTCGTACTTCCCCAAGCAGGATCCGTCCGTGCAATCGCTGCTGTGCTGCGATAACGTGAACCGCGGCCTGGGCTACGGCGACGGCAAGATATTCCTGCAGCAGAATGACGGCAAGCTGGTCGCGCTCGACGCCAGGTCCGGGGGAAAGCTGTGGGATGTGGCTGTGGTCAATACGCAGGAAGGCGCTTCCACCACCAATGCCCCGCATGTGTTCAAGGACAAGGTCGTCACCGGTTGTGCCGGCGGAGAATACGGCGTGCGCTGCTATCTTTCCGCCTACAGCATCAAGGATGGCCAGCTGTTGTGGCGCGCCTACAGCACCGGCCCGGACAGCGAAGTGCTGATCGGCAAGGATTTCAACAAGGAAAACCCGCACTATTCCGCCCTCTCTCTTTACGAAGACGTCAATGGCGGCAACAAGCTGGGCGGCTCCTTCAAGGCGCTGACCAGGGAACAGCTCAAGTACCCGGAAACCGACCTGGGGGTGAAAACCTGGCTCAAGCCGCAGGCACGCATGGATGGCTGGCAGAACGGCGGCGGCGGTACCTGGGGTTGGTATTCCTACGACCCGGCGCTCAACCTGTTCTACTACGGCACCGGCAACCCCGGCACCTGGAACCCGGACGTGCGTCCCGGCGACAACAAGTGGGCCATGACCATTTTCGCACGCGACCTCGATACCGGCATGGCACGCTGGGGCTACCAGATGACGCCCCATGACGAGTGGGATTACGACGGAATGAACGAAGTGGTGCTGTGGGACGCCAAGGGCAAAAAGCTGGCCTCGCACTTCGACCGCAACGGCTTCGCCTATACTTTCGACCGCACCAACGGTTCGCTGCTGGTCGCCGAGAAGATGCGCCCCTTCGTCAACTGGGCCACCTCCATCGACATGAAGTCCGGCATCCCCAACAAGGATCCGAAGTTCTCTACCCACCAGGACTACAACGCCCAAGGCGTCTGCCCGTCCGCCTTGGGCGTGAAGGACCAGCAGCCGGTGGCGTTCTCCCCCAGGACCAAGCTGTTCTACGTGCCGATGAATCATGTCTGCATGACTTACGAACCGGTCGAATCCAAATACGTCGCCGGCCAGCCGTGGGTCGGCTCCACGCTGACCATGTTCGCCGGTCCCGAAGGCGTGATGGGCGGTTTCATGGCGTGGGACGGCCTCAAGGGCAAGTCCGTCTGGTACAACAAGGAGAAGTTCTCCGCCTGGAGCGGCGCGCTGGTGACCTCGTCGAACCTGGTGTTCTATGGCACGTTGGACCGCTGGTTCAAGGCGCTCGATGCCAACACCGGCAAGGAATTGTGGAAGTTCCAGGTCGGCTCCGGCGTGGTAGGTAACGCCATCACCTACAGCCACAAGGGCAAGCAGTATGTCGGCATCCTCTCCGGCATCGGCGGCTGGGCCGGCGTGGCGATGAACCTGGGCATGACCAACGAAACCGACGGCCTCGGCGCTGCCGGCGGATACAAGGAACTGGTCAAATTCAACGCTGCCCCGGGCGGCGGTGCGATGAACGTGTTCAGCCTGTAAATACCGAACGTAACCGGTCAGCCGGCTGGCGGTCGCTTCTCCCTGCCGTCATGCGGTCCTCGCCCCTCTGTGCCATGGAGGGGCATTTTTTTGTCAGTTCAAGTGACATAGATATGCCGGCGATTGAAGGGATATTCCTCTTTGCCGCTCGAATGCGGCTTGCCGCCCAATATCTGGAATAGCGCCATCCAGTTGCGCTCGAAGGCATAGGCCGAACCCGCCATATAAATGCGCCAAATGCGATACTTGTGCTCGCCGATCAGCTTGATCGCCTCGCCCTGGCGAGACTCCAGCCTCTCCACCCAGCTCCATAGCGTGCGGGCATAATGCGGGCGGAGATTTTCGGCATCCAGCGGCTCCAGTCCGGCCGCCGCCATTTCCTGGATGACGTTAGAGACATGTGTCAGTTCGCCCCCGGGGAAAACGTAATCGTCCACAAATTCGGCGATGCCGCTTCCCAGGCCATTGGCCTCCACCGCGGTCGAAGTGATGCCGTGATTCATGACCAGCCCACCGGGTCGCAATAGGCGATGGATCTTGCCGAAATATTCCGCAAGGTTGCGCCGGCCAACATGCTCGAACATGCCGACGCTGGCGATCTTGTCGTATGGCGAGTCCTCCGGCACGTCGCGGTAGTCCATCAGGCGTACGTCCACCCTGCCCTCGAGCCCGCGCCGTCGGATTTCCTCGTTCACGTAATCGCGCTGGTTCTCCGACAATGTAATACCCGTTGCGCGCGCGCCGAATTTTTCGGCCGCACGCAATATCAGGCCGCCCCAGCCGCAGCCGATATCCAGCAGGCGCTCGCCCGGTTTCAGCATCAGCTTGCGGCAGATCAGGTCCAGCTTCTTTTCCTGCGCGACATCCAGGCTATCCTGCGGCTCTTCGAAATAGGCGCAGGAATAGACGCGATTGCGATCCAGCCAAAGACCGTAGAATTCGTTTGAAACATCGTAATGATAGGTAATATTGCGCCGGTCACGGCTGCGGGTGTGCCGCCACCAGCGCCAATCCGAACCGATGCCCTGGCGCACCGGCGTTTCCGCCTGGCATAAGATGCGGCCGAGGTCGAGAATGTCGCGCGCGTCGCCGTGCAGGTCGATCCAGCCTTCGACATAAGCGCGGGCCAAGCCGCCGAGACTTGGATTGATGAGAACTCCCAACGCGCGTGGGTCGGATGCATGTATGCGCACGCGGGGCTCCGACACGGCCATGACCTCGCCATCCCAAAGATGCAATGCCAACGGCAAGCCCTTCAGCTTTTCACTCAGTTGCTTCAGCAATACATTCTTCAGCATCGCGTCCTCGTTTCCTGATAACGAACGGAACCTGTTGATTATGCTATGACATTAGCAGAGATTGAGTAATTCAGCTTGTCATGGTTCATTAAAATCATGAGGTATATTTCATGACTACCCCGAATTCACTCGACCTGCACCTGCGTATAGTACGACTCACAGAAACCGGATTGCGGTGACTGTGCAGCATTAACTTAATCTTAAGGAGATCATTATGTGGACCAAGCCCCAAGCTACCGAAATGCGTTTCGGCTTTGAAGTTACGATGTACGTTTGCAATCGCTAATTTGCTTTTGCATTAACCGGTAGCCACGCTGTGGCAGCCGGCTCAAAAACGGCAGCTCAGGCTGCCGTTTTTGTTTTGAAGGCTTTCACTATTAATAGATTATAATTATCAACTCAATAATAACAATCAATTTGTGCTATTGAATTATCCTGCCTAGAATGCACTCCATCAATGTTCTACAACCACTGGAGAAATAGCATGGCAACATCCCTGATCAATACCGAAGTCCAACCGTTCAAGGCGCAAGCCTTCCATAACGGCAAATTCATTGAAATCACCGAAGCCAGCCTGCAGGGCAAATGGTCCGTACTGATCTTCATGCCGGCGGCATTTACCTTCAATTGCCCGACCGAAGTCGAAGATGCTGCCGACAATTACGCGGAGTTCCAGAAGGCCGGCGCCGAGGTCTATATCGTCACCACCGACACGCATTTCTCGCACAAGGTGTGGCACGAGACCTCCCCGGCCGTGGGCAAGGCGAAGTTCCCTCTGGTCGGCGATCCGACCCATGCGCTGACCAATGCGTTCGGCGTGCATATCCCGGAAGAAGGGCTGGCGCTGCGCGGAACCTTCGTCATCAATCCGGATGGCGTCATCAAGACCGTGGAAATCCACTCCAACGAAATCGCCCGCGACGTGAAGGAAACCCTGCGCAAGCTCAAGGCTGCCCAGTACACCGCTGCCAACCCCGGCCAAGTGTGCCCGGCGAAGTGGAACGAAGGCGCCAAGACGCTGACCCCGTCCCTGGACCTGGTCGGCAAGATTTAAGCGGCAAGTAGCATGACGCCCGGGCATCCAGCCCGGGTGGTTTTACCCTGAAGAGTTAACAAGGATACGAAATCATGTTGGACGCCAATATCAAAAATCAGCTGCAAGCGTATTTCGAAAAGCTGACGCAGCAGATCGACATCGTCGCCAATCTCGACGACAGCGCGGCTTCGCGCGAGATGCTGGAGCTGCTGGAAGATATCGCCGGGCTGTCCAGCAGGATCGCCCTGGAACAACGCCGCGACGCGAACGAGCGTGCGCCGTCGTTCTCGCTCAATCGCCCGGGAGAAAATATCGGCGTTCGCTTCGCCGGAATTCCCATGGGCCACGAATTCACGTCCCTGATATTGGCGCTGCTGCAGGTCGGCGGCCATCCGCCCAAGGTGGAGGCCGATGTTATCGAGCAAGTAAAGAGCCTTGCAGGTGAGTTCCGCTTCGAAACCTATATTTCGCTGACGTGCCACAACTGCCCGGAAGTCGTGCAGGCGCTCAACCTGATGGCCATCCTCAACCCGAACATCAGCCACGTGATGATCGATGGCGCGCTGTACCAGCAGGAAGTGGACGAACGCCAGGTCATGGCCGTGCCTTCCATTTACCTCAACGGTCAGAAGTTCGGCGACGGCCGCATGGAACTGGGCGAGATCCTTGCCAAGATCGACACCAACGCGGCTGCACGCGATGCGGAGAAACTGTCGCAGAAGGATCCGTACGATGTGCTGATCGTCGGCGGCGGCCCGGCCGGTTCGGCCGCGGCGATTTACACCGCCCGCAAGGGCATCCGCACCGGCATCGTCGCCGAGCGGTTCGGCGGCCAGGTAATGGATACGCTGGGCATCGAGAACTTCATTTCAGTGAAGGAAACGGAAGGGCCCAAGCTGGTCGCGGCGCTGGAGGAGCATGTCAAGAGCTATGAAGTGGACATCATGAATCTGCAGCGCGCGGAACAGTTGATTCCCGGCGAACTGATGGAAATCCGCCTCACCAATGGCGCCGTGCTGAAGAGCAAAACCGTCATCCTGGCAACCGGCGCCCGCTGGCGCGAAATGAATGTGCCGGGCGAGAAGGAATACCGCGGCAAGGGCGTGGCCTACTGTCCGCACTGCGACGGCCCGCTGTTCAAGGGCAAGAAGGTCGCGGTGATCGGCGGCGGCAACTCCGGCGTAGAAGCAGCGATCGACCTCGCCGGCATCGTCGGCCATGTCACGCTGCTGGAATACAACGATCATTTGCGCGCCGACGCGGTGCTGCAGAAGAAATTGCATAGCCTGCCGAACGTGAAGGTGATCACCAATGCGCAGACGTCCAATATCACCGGCGACGGCGAAAAGGTGAATGGCCTCAACTATACCGACCGCGCCACGGGCGAGTGGCATCATGTCGAACTGGCCGGCGTGTTTGTCCAGATCGGGCTGGTCCCCAACACCGACTGGCTGAAAGGCACGATCAACCTGAGCAAGTACGGCGAAATCGAGGTCGATGCGCACGGCATGACTTCCATTCCTGGCGTATTCGCTGCGGGGGATGTGACGACCGTGCCGTACAAGCAGATCATCACCGCGATGGGCGACGGCGCGAAGGCGGCGCTGGGGACCTTCGACCACCTGATCCGCCACTAGAAGCTTCCTTCCTGCCGGCAACCGAGTTGCCGGCTTTTTTTATTTTTCTTCTTCCAGTTCCCCGGTTTCCACCTTCTGCTGCGCCAGACTATCCAGCACCAGAAGAAAACTGCTGAGGCTGGGATTGCCGACGAAAGTGCACGGCTTGCCGGTGCGTTTGCATTGCTCCTTCACCCGCCAGTAGGCATTGTGGCTGATGCAGCCGGTCTGGCAGATGACGGCATCGGCTGCGGAAATGACCGCTTCCAGTCGCCCGATGTTTTCTTCCTTGCCGCCGTCGTGGTGCATGAACTCGCCGCCGCGCAATTGCACCAGGCTGCGGAAATGCGGAATGGCATCGACACGTCCGCCCACGCAAAGTACGGTGCGGCCGACCAGCTTCTGCTCTTCGTCAGCAACTCCTTGCGCCTGCGATTCGCGCGAATCAATCAGCTGCTCCAGTTCGGCTTCAAGCCGGCGGATATTCTCGGTGGCGGAGGAATACTCGGCCTCCAGCGCGGCATGACGATGCTTCAGGGTTTCGTAGGCCCCTTCGGTCAATTGCAGGCGATAAATCAAACGCATGATCTCGTTGGCATCGCCCGATTGCTCGCGCAGGCTGTCCCGCTCGGCCGCATGGCGCGCGGCAAGCGCTTCCTGCTGTACCGCGAGCGAGCGTGCCGCGTCGAGTTGCGTTTTCAGATCGGCGATCTGCTCCACATAGCGCTTGCATGACTCGGTGACGCGCTGCTGCATGCGCGACAGCTCACGCCCGAGCAGCGCGTTTTCGTCCTGCAGGCGAGTCCAGGCCTGCTGTTCGCGTCGTACCCCGGCGCCGATCTGGTGTTGCAGCATGTGGATATCGCCGTAAACCAGCAAGCGAAAATCGTCGGTACTGGCAGGATGTGTCAGAACCGCCCAGAACATCCCCGGCACGTCATCCCCGGCGATCGCCTCACGCCATTTATCCGCCAGTTCCTCCGTCGTTTTCAATGGCTTGCAGCGCTGGATCGCAAGTGCATATTTCTTTTCCAGCGTCTTGTGCAGCAGGCTGGAGAGCGGCGTCCGCGCGCCGCACTCGCTGGCAGCAGTGCAATGGACCTCATAATCGGTCGGCCGATGGGGAAACGTCATCACCTTGGCAACGAGTTCGCGGATTTCGCCCAGCTTGAAGCACACGCCAATGACGGGGCAGTGGTAGCGATGCGTCAGTTCCCACAAGCGTTGACGGCGCGAGCCCTGCGTTAGCGGCAGTTCGGCGATCATGACTGCCTCGCAGGCTGGCGATCCAGTCGCAACAGCCAGGCATCGTAAAGCTCGTCGCAGGTTTTGTGCAGAATGGTCGGCAAATCCTCACGCCGGGAGAGATTCTCGAGATGGCGATAGATGCGCTCGCTCAACCTGGGCGAGGTTGCTGGATGGTCTTGACTTACGTACTGGTGGAAGAGGCAGAGCAATGCGGAAACGGCCGCGTCCGATGTGATATTGGCAACGGGCTGATCGAGTTCATCCGGCATGGCAGTTCTCCTTGCGCTTGTGTTATTGATAATCATTCTCATTTAATTGAGATGATTCGTCAACCCCATCTGCCAAAATTAAAAGGCTGCCCGAGAGCAGCCTTTTAAACGAACGCACGCCCAGTAAACGGGGATCAGCTCATCAGCGCCAGCAGCGAATTCAGGCGCTTCACGAAACTAGCCGGGTCCTCCAGCTGCCCGCCTTCCGCCAGCAGCGCCTGCTCGAACAGCAGATGCGCCCAGTCGGAGAAGCGTGCCTCGTCGCTTTCCGATTGCAAACGCGTCACCAGCGAGTGCTGCGGGTTGATTTCCAGGATGGGCTTGGTCGATGGCGCCTTCTGCCCCGCCGCTTTCAACAGGCGCTCGAGGTTCGCGCTCATGTCGTGCTCGCCGGTGACGATGCACGCCGGCGAATCGGTCAGGCGGTGGGTGACGCGCACTTCGCGCACCTTGTCTTCGCCCAGGGTGGACTTGATCTTCTCGACCAGGTCCTTGAAGGCGTCCTCGGCCTGCTTCTGCGCTTCCTTCTCGGCCTCGTCCTCCAGCTTGCCCAGGTCGAGATCGCCCTTGGCCACGGACTGCAGCTTCTTGCCATCGTACTCGGTGAGGCCGCCCACCAGCCACTCGTCGACGCGATCCGACAGCAGCAGCACTTCGATGCCCTTCTTGCGGAAGATTTCGAGGTGCGGGCTGTGCTTGGCGGCGGCGAAGGAATCGGCGGTCACGTAATAGATGTGTTCCTGGCCGTCCTTCATGCGGGCGATGTAGTCCTTGAGCGAAACCGTCTCCTCGTCGGTATCGGCATGGGTGGAGGCGAAGCGCAGCAATCCGGCAATCTTCTCCTTGTTGCCAAAATCCTCGCCCGGGCCTTCCTTCAGCACACGGCCGAACTCCTTCCAGAAGGTCGCGTACTTTTCCGGATCGTTCTCGGCCAGGTCTTCCAGCAGGCCCAGTACCTTTTTCACCGAGCCGGCCTTGATGCCGTCGATTTCCTTGCTGTGCTGCAGGATTTCGCGCGAGACGTTGAGCGGCAGGTCAGCGGAGTCGATCACCCCGCGCACGAAGCGCAGGTATTGCGGCATCAGCTGCTCGGCGTCGTCCATGATGAACACGCGCTTCACGTACAGCTTGATGCCGTGGCGGCGCTCGCGGTCGTACAGGTCGAACGGCGCACGGCCGGGGATGTACAGCAGCGAGATGTATTCCTGCTTGCCCTCGACGCGGTTGTGGCTCCACGCCAGCGGCTTCTCGAAGTCATGCGCGACGTGCTTGTAGAATTCCTCGTACTGTTCTTCGGTGATGTCGTTCTTGGCGCGCGCCCACAAGGCCGAAGCCTGGTTGACGGTTTCGTCCTCGTCGGTCGGCACTTCCGCGCCGTCCTTCCATTCGGACTTTTTCATCACGATGGGCAGCGTGATGTGGTCGGAGTATTTGCGGATGACGGACTTGATCTTCCAGTCGGACAGGAACTCGTCCTCGCCCTCGCGCAGATGCAGCACCACCTCGGTGCCGCGGCCCGGCTTGTCGACCATTTCCAGCGTGTAGTCGCCCTCGCCGGCGGATTCCCAACGCACGCCATGTTCGGCGGTAAGGCCCGCGCGGCGCGTGGTCAAGGTGACCTTGTCGGCCACGATGAAAGCGGAGTAGAAGCCCACGCCGAACTGGCCGATCAGGTTGGCGTCCTTGGCCTGGTCGCCGGAGAGTGCGGCGAAGAACTCGCGCGTGCCGGACTTGGCGATGGTGCCGATGTTGTCGATCACTTCCTGGCGGCTCATGCCGATGCCGTTGTCGCTGATGGTCAGCGTGCGTGCGGCCTTGTCGTAGGCGATGCGGATCTTGAGATCGCTGTCGTTCTCGTACAGCGCGCCGTCCGCCAGCGCTTCGAAGCGCAGCTTGTCGGCCGCGTCGGAGGCATTGGATATCAGTTCGCGCAGGAAAATTTCCTTGTTGGAGTACAAGGAATGAATCATCAGGTGCAACAGCTGTTTGACTTCGGCCTGGAAGCCCAGCGTTTCTTTGGTCGTGGTGGTCATGGGATCCCCTCTTGTTATCAGGAACTACGAAACAAGCTGGTAAATGGGGCCGAACGGCCAGATTTCAAGAGAAGCTTTATCGCGCCAGATGCGCCAGCGCGCGCGAGGCCATCCACAAGCCGAAACTCGCCGTCACCGTCATCGCTGCGCCGAAGCCGGCACAGTTGATGCCGGTCACCGGCTTGTCGTCCACATCGCAGGCTTCGCCGTTCTCCGGCATTTTCAGCGGCTCGGATGAAAACACGCATTCCATGCCGAATTTCTTCTTGGGATCCTTGGGGAAACCGTACTCGCGCCGCAGCAGCATGCGCACGCGGGAAAGCAGCGGATCCTGCACGCTGCGCGCGAGGTCGCCTAGCTCGATGCGGGCCGGATCGACGCGCCCGCCGGCGCCGCCGGAGGTGATCATCCTGACCTTGCGCCGCTTGCACCAATTTATCATCGCCGCCTTGACGCGGGCATTGTCGATGGCGTCCACGACGAAATCATAGTCGCGGCCCAGCATGTCATCGAGGTTGTCGGCCGTGACGAAATCCTCGATCTCGCTCACTACACACGCCGGGTTGATCGCACGGATGCGTTCCGCCATCGCCGTCACCTTGGCCTTGCCGTAGGCCTCGCCCAGCGCATGCACCTGACGGTTGGTGTTGGATTCGGCGATGTTGTCGAGGTCGATCAGCGTGATGCGTCCGATGGCGCTGCGCGCCAGGGATTCGGCGGCCCAGGAACCCACGCCGCCGACGCCGATCACGCAGACATGCGCTTGCTGGAAACGCTGGAAGACCGCTTCGCCATAGAGGCGCCGGACGCCGCCGAAGCGCCGCTCGAAATCCATTTCCATCAGTTTTCCAGTACGACGAAGGCGACCGCCAGGGCTTTCTCGTCGCTGATGGAGATATGCATGAAACGAATGCCGCGCTCTTCCACCCAGGCCTGCAATTCCGGCGCCAGCATCAGCACCGGTTTGCCGAGGTCGCTGTGCCCGACACAAATGCTCTGCATCGCCACCGGCGCGCGCAGCCCCGTACCCAGCGCCTTGCCGAACGCCTCCTTGGCGGCGAAGCGCTTGGCCAGGAAACGCGCCTTGACCTGGCTCAATTCGAATTCGAGGTATTCCTCCTCGCTGAGGATGCGCTGGGCAAAGGCGTTGCCGAAACGCGCGAGCGACTGCTCGATGCGGGAGACTTCGACGATGTCGGTGCCGATGCCGTAGATCATTGCCCGGAAGCGGCCGCGACCATGAGCGACTTCATTTCGCGCACGGCATTGTCCCAGCCGACGAACAGCGCATGGGCGACGATGGCATGGCCGATATTGAGTTCTTCGACGCCGGGAATAGCGGCGATCTGATGCACGTTGTGGTAATGCAAGCCATGGCCGGCATTGACAGCCAGCCCGAGCGACACACCGTGCACCACGGCGTTCTTGATACGGTAAAGCTCGTCCGCACGCGCGTGTTCGCTTTCGGCATCGGCAAAACCGCCGGTATGCAGCTCCACCACCGGCGCCCCGGCTTCCCTGGAAGCCTTCAGCTGCGCCTCGTCGGCATTGATGAATAGCGAAACGCGTATGCCTGCTTCGCCCAGGCGCTGGCAGGCTTCCTTCACCTTGTCGAAGTGACGCACCACGTCGAGACCACCCTCGGTGGTGAGTTCCTCGCGGCGTTCCGGCACCAGGCAGACATCCTGCGGCTTGACCTGCAGGGCGATGCCGAGCATTTCCTCGGTGACGGCCATCTCCAGGTTCATGCGCGTCTGCAGGATGCCGCGCAGCGTATGCACGTCCGCGTCCTGAATATGGCGGCGATCCTCGCGCAAATGCAAGGTGATCGAATCCGCGCCCGACTGTTCGGCGCGCAACGCCGCCTGCACGACACTGGGATAACGGGTACCGCGCGCCTGACGGATGGTGGCGACGTGGTCGATATTGACGCCGAGTCTGATCATAGTTCCTGTAAATCGATAAGTAATTGACGGGTATGCAAGGGCTTGTCGCCGAGGTAATGCGCGAGCAGCATGCGCATCAGCTGCTTGCTCTGCAGCAGCGTGGCCGGGTCGGTATAGTCGTCGCGGGCCATGTCAAGCAGCGTCTTGCCGCTCAATTGTACACCCGTTTCAAGGGTGTCCGGACTCACCGCGCCGCGTTCCGCGAGGTAAAGATAATCGTGGGTTTCCTCGATAGGCACCCCGTCCTGCTGATGCGTCAAAGGAACCGCATAGCCCAGCTCCTGCAGCAATTTCAGTTCCAGGCGCCGCAGCGTCGGCGCCACCGGTTCCATTGCCGACAGGTAGCGCAGGGTTTGCGTGTAATAGTGGAACAGGGCTTCGTGCGGGTCTTCCCGCGGCAGCAGGCGCAACAGCAATTCGTTGAGGTAGAAGCCGCACATCAGCGCTTCGCCGTTCAAGAGCAGCAGTCCCTCTCCCCAGTCCAGCGAATGCAGGTTGCGCAACTCGGACTTGCCCGACCAGGTGGCTTGCAAGGGCTGGAAGGCTTGCAGCATGCCGCGCATCGCCGAGCGCGGGCGGCGCGCTCCTTTGGCCAGCGCGGCGACGCGCCCGAAATCGCGGCTGAAAAGCTCGACGACGAGGCTGGTTTCCTTGAAGGGGTAGGTATGCAGCACGAAGACCGGCTGCTGGTCCTGACGCGCGATGCCGCCTGAGGCCATGGGCGCTTTCCGTGCTAGTAGCCGAGGCTCTTCAGTGCCCGCTCGTCATCCGCCCAGCCGCCGCGCACCTTGACCCAGGTTTCCAGCCAGACCTTGCCACCGAACAGTTTTTCCATGTCCTGCCGGGCTTCGGAAGAAATCTGCTTGAGCTTTTCGCCGCCCTTGCCGATCAGGATGGGCTTCTGGCCGTCCTTGTCGACGATGATCGCGGCATGGATGCGGCGCAACGCACCCTCCTGCTCGAATTTCTCGATTTCCACTGTGATGGAATAAGGCAACTCGTCGCCGACCAGGCGGAAGACTTTCTCGCGCAGCAACTCGGCCGCCAGGAAACGTTCGTTGCGGTCGGTCAGCTCGTCCTCGCCATAAATCGCTGGTTGTTCGGGAAGGTACTGGCGGATCGCCAGCAGCAAGTCGTCCAGGTTGCGATTGCGCTTGGCGCTGACCGGCACGACGGCGGCAAAAGGAAAAACGCCGCCATGGTCCTGGATATAAGGCAACAGCTCGCCTTTGTCGGCCAGCAGGTCTGCCTTGTTGATCACCAGCAGTACCGGCGTTTTCTTGGGAAGCAGCTCCAGCACCTTGCGGTCGGCATCGCCGAACTTGGTGGCCTCGACCACGAACAGCACCACGTCGACCTCGGACATGACCTGCTTCACGGTACGGTTCATGCCGCGGTTGAGCGCGTTGATATGCTTCAACTGAAAGCCTGGCGTATCCACGAACAAATACTGCGTATCCTCGGTAGTATGGATGCCAAGCAGGCGATGACGCGTGGTCTGCGCCTTGCGCGAAGTAATGCTGAGCTTGGCGCCCAGGATGTGGTTGAGCATCGTGGATTTCCCGACATTGGGGCGTCCGACGATAGCGATGGTGCCGCAACGGAAATCAGTCATTTTGAGCCATCCTGTATGCCGCTTCCGCAGCCTGTTGTTCTGCCGCACGCCGGCTGCTGCCCGCGCCTTGGGCATGTACTTTGAGCGCGGGAATCCGGCATTCCACGCGAAAGGTCTGGCAGTGCGCTTCGCCTTCGGTCGCGAGCAGGAAATATTCCGGCAGGGCCAGCTTCCTGCTTTGCAGGAATTCCTGCAGGAGAGTTTTGGGATCCTTGCCTATGGACTTGGGATCGAGATTTTCAAGAAACGGCGCATACAGTTTTTCGACGACCGCTTCGGCCACAGGGAAGCCGGCATCGAGGAAAACCGCCCCGATGATGGCCTCCAGCGTATCCGCAAGAATCGAAGGCCGCCTCCACCCCCCGCTTTTCAGCTCGCCCTCGCCCAGGCGCATGTGCTCTCCCAGCGACAAGGCCGAGGCAATCTCGCTCAAGGTCGCCTCCTTGACAAGATAGGCACGCATGCGGCTCAGTTCCCCTTCAGGCAGCTTGGGGAATCGGCGATACAGCAAATAGGCGACGACGCAGTTCAGGATACCGTCGCCAAGAAATTCCAGTCGTTCGTTATTGGGAGTGCTATGGCTACGATGGGTCAGCGCTTGGGTCAGCAAGGATGCATTCGTGAAATCATGGCCGAGATGCCGGACCAGCGCCGATTGGGTCATTAAAGCCTAGGGCCGTGACTTGCCGGCAGGCGCGTCTTCAGTAGATGCACGAAATTTCAATAAGGCGCTGATATTCGCAACTAGCGGAATAACCACCTCATAATCTGCGGTCACGACAGTGTCGCCTGAACTTGTTTTTTTGATTTCAAGATCAGTAGGTTTAATGCTACGAAAATCATCAATGTCCGAAGAGCGTTCAAAAGCACGTTGAATGTCTCTTTTTTCCATAGCCGCAAGATTGCCTTCCGTCGCTAGCTTATTGATCGCTTTTTTCACGGCAAAAAACTCCGAATAAGCCGGGAATAACTTCATTGTTAGCAAGGCAATGATTGTAATCGTACCCACAGTGAACGTCAGACTCCAGAAAGTAAAACCCTTTTGCTTGCGCATGACCACTCCCCTTATTTGATGGTATCGCCAATTCTGCCGAAATTATCGAAATTCCACCAGATCATGAATGCTTTCCCGACAATATTGTTTTCCGGCACAAAGCCCCAGAAACGGCTGTCGTTGCTATTGTCGCGGTTGTCGCCCATCACGAAATAATGCCCGGGGGGAACGATAACTTCGCCGTCGATGGTGGGAGCATCGTCGACCAGCAGGATCTCGTGTCGATGATCGCCTAGAGTTTCTATGTAGAGCTTGGCATTGATGCGGTTGAGCCCGGGCGCGACGTATTCGTAATCGCCGCGCTCCGCCATCTCCAGCGGCTTACCATTGATGACCAGGCGCTTTTCACGATACTCGATACGGTCGCCGGGCAGTCCAACCACACGCTTGATATAATCCATCGAAGGGTCCTGCGGGAAGCGGAACACCATCACCTCACCCCGCTGCGGATGGTTCATCTCGAAGAAAGTGTTGTTCAGGATAGGCACGCGCAATCCATAGGTGTGCTTATTGACCAGGATGAAGTCGCCTACCAGCAGTGTCGGCATCATTGATCCGGAAGGGATCTTGAAAGGCTCCACTAAAAAGGAACGAATCAGGAAAACCGCGAGAATGACCGGGAAAAAGCTTTTGGAGTACTCGACGACCCAGGACTCCGACTTGCCCTCCGCACGCACCTTGCGCAGGTAGACGATGTCCAGCAGCCAAACAGCACCCGTCAGCACCAAGGCTGCCAGCATGAACATTGCAAACATCATTTGTCTTCTACCCTCAGTATCGCCAGGAATGCTTCCTGCGGAATTTCCACGTTGCCCACTTGCTTCATGCGCTTTTTGCCTTCCTTCTGCTTTTCCAGAAGCTTCTTCTTGCGCGTAATATCGCCGCCGTAACATTTCGCGAGCACGTTCTTGCGCATCGCTTTCACCGTTTCGCGGGAAATAATATTGGCGCCGATAGCCGCCTGGATCGCGACATCGAACATCTGGCGCGGAATCAGTTCGCGCATCTTCGAGGCAAGTTCGCGTCCGCGATACAGGCTGTTGGCACGGTGGACAATCAACGAAAGCGCGTCTACGCGGTCGCCATTGACGAGGATGTCGAGCTTGACCAGGTCGGCGGGACGGAATTCGAGGAACTCGTAGTCCATCGATGCGTAGCCGCGGGAAGTCGATTTGAGCTTGTCGAAGAAATCGAGCACGACTTCATTCAGCGGCATTTCATAGGTCAGCATCACCTGCCTGCCCATGTATTGCATGTTGCGCTGCGCGCCGCGCTTGTTGTTGCAAAGCGTCATCACCGGGCCCACATACTCTTGCGGCATCAGGATGGTGGTCGTAATGATAGGCTCGCGAATTTCCTCGATCTTGGAAAGATCGGGCAACTTGGAAGGATTTTCCACACGCAAGACTTCGCCCGCCTTGGTGACGATTTCATAGACCACGGTCGGCGCCGTGGTGATGAGATCCATATCGTACTCGCGTTCCAGGCGTTCCTGCACGATCTCCATGTGCAGCAGGCCCAGGAAGCCGCACCGGAAACCGAAGCCCAGTGCTTGTGATACTTCCGGCTCGAATTGCAGGCTGGCATCGTTCAGACGCAGCTTCTCGAGCGCGTCGCGCAGGGCTTCGTACTGGTTGGACTCGACAGGGTAGAGGCCGGCAAACACCTGCGGCTTGATTTCCTTGAAGCCCGGCAGCGGTTCGGTAGCCGGCTTGTGGGCCAAGGTGACGGTGTCGCCCACCTTGGCATTCGCCAGCTCCTTGATGCCGGCGATGATGAATCCTACTTCCCCGGCGGACAGGCTATCGCGCTGACGCGATTTCGGAGTGAACACGCCCACCTGTTCGCACAGGTGCTCCTTGCCGGTTGCCATGAGTCGCAATTTATCCTTGGGCTTGAGCGTTCCGTCCACAACCCGCACGAGCATGATCACGCCAACATAATTATCGAACCAGGAATCGATGATCAGTGCTTTTAACGGCGCAGTCGGATCGCCGGTGGGCGACGGGATACGGGCCACGACCGAATCCAGCACATCCTCCACGCCTACGCCGGTCTTGGCCGAGCAGCGCACGGCATCGGTCGCTTCCACGCCGATGATGTCCTCGATTTCCTGGATCACGCGCTCCGGGTCGGCGGAGGGTAGGTCGATTTTGTTCAATACCGGTACCACTTCCACACCCTGCTCGATGGCGGTATAGCAGTTGGCAACGGATTGCGCTTCCACGCCTTGGGAAGCATCCACCACCAGCAGTGCGCCTTCGCAGGCTGCCAGCGAACGGCTGACTTCGTATGAAAAGTCCACGTGCCCGGGGGTGTCGATCAGATTCAGCTGGTAAACCTGGCCGTCACGGGCCTTGTAGTTCAACGCCGCGGTCTGGGCCTTGATGGTAATGCCGCGTTCGCGTTCCAGGTCCATGGAATCGAGAACCTGGGCTTCCATTTCGCGATCGGACAAGCCGCCGCATAGCTGGATGATACGGTCAGCCAGAGTGGACTTGCCGTGGTCGATATGAGCGATGATCGAAAAATTGCGGATGTTTTTCATTTTCAGGTAGCAAGAAGGGCGCCGAAAGAGCGCCCTTCTTGCTTAACAGACTGTTCGAGCGCGGATTTTACCGCAAAGCGGTCATCTCCGCACTCCGCGCGGCTATTTTCCGTTCACTTTCACGGGAACATACAGCGTCGTGTCGCCCCGCAGGATCAGCAATGCTACCGTTTTCCCCGATTGGGCGGCAGCTACCAGCTTGTTGAACTGCTCCAGGTTTTGCACTTCGTTGTTATTGACCGCCAGAATCACATCCCCACGGCGGATGCCGGCCTGGGCAGCAGAGCCTTCCGCACCGACGACCAGCACGCCGTTTTTGCCGTTCAGCTTTTTCTTCTGCTGCGGCGTCAGTTCGCGCAGCATCAGACCAATCTTGTTCGGCTCGGTCTTGGCCGGCCCCTTGGCAGGACGCGCCTCCTCCCTGTCGTCGGAAGGCATTTCGCCGACGGTCAGTGCGATGTTGCGTGCACTGCCCTTGCGCAGCACTTCCACGTTGACTTCCTTGCCCGGCTTGGTCCCCGCCACGACGCGCGGCAAGTCGGAAGAAGTGAGGATAGGCTTGTTATCGAACCTCAGGATGACGTCGCCGGGAAGCAGGCCCGACTTCTCGGCGGGGCTGCCTTTCTCGACGCCGGCGACCAATGCGCCCTGCGTATTCTTCATGCCGAAGGAGTCGGCCAGCTCGCGGGAAATTTCCTGAATATTGATGCCCAGCCATCCCCGCGTAACCTTGCCGCTGGACTTGAGCTGGTTCTGGACTTCCAACGCGACGTCGATGGGGATCGCGAACGACAAGCCCATATAACCGCCGCTCCGGCTGAAAATCTGCGAATTGATGCCGACCACCTCACCTTTCATATTGAAAAGCGGGCCTCCGGAATTCCCCGGGTTGATGGCGACGTCGGTCTGGATGAACGGCACATAGTTTTCCTGCGGCAGGGCGCGGCCCTTGGCGCTCACGATGCCTGCCGTCACGGTATTTTCCAGCCCGAACGGAGAGCCGATCGCGACCACCCACTCGCCAACACGAAGCTGCCCCGGATCCCCAAACACCACGCGCGGCAGCCCGCTCGCTTCGATTTTCACCAAGGCGACGTCGGTGCGGCGGTCGATGCCGATGATCTTGGCCTTGAACTCACGTTTATCCGTGAGCTTGACGAGCACCTCATCCGCCTCGTTCACCACGTGGGCATTGGTCAGGATATAGCCATCGGCGCTGATGATGAAACCAGAGCCGAGAGACTGCGTCTTGTATTCCTGCCCCGGACCGCCGCCGCCAGGCGGAGCGAAACGGCGGAAAAACTCGTAAAAAGGATCGTCCTCAGGGACGTTCGGGAACGGCATGACGCCTTGCCCTTCCGCATGCACGGTTTGGGTGGTGCTGATATTCACCACGGCGGGGCCCTGCTTTTCATAAAGATCGGTGAAATCGGGCAACTCCTTCGCCAAGGAAGGCATTGCAAACCCCAGAATAAAGACTGAAACGACAAATGCTTTTCTAATCATTCAAATTATCCTCGATGACAAATTCGTCCATCGACAATGGAATTGGATTGCCTCAGGACCACCGGTCGGTAACCGCTACGCGCTCCTCGGCCCGCGGCATGTCCGTGCAGCCAGAGCAAACCCAGCGCCAACCCCAATCCGGCACCACTTAATGCGTAAAAATCCGCACTGGCTGGAGCAGAAGCAAAAGATCCGCCCAACCCGGCACCGATAAGCAGAGAAACCAAAGGAACACCATAAGCCGCCAGCGAACTGGCGAGCAACGCCTTCTCATCGATGCCGACGACAACATGGTCCCCGGCCTGGGCGCTGATTTGATTATCCGCACGAACAACAGAGTTGCGATGTCCGAGCAGCCTCCCCCATAGCGATATGCCGCACCCGCGGGTCTGCCCGCATAACCCGCACGGCTTGCTGCGCACGATTTCGAGCAAAGCCATATCCCGCTCGACGCCGATGACGACAGCCTGTTCTTCAATCATGGCAAATACCGCTTATTTTTTAAAGCTGACTGCGTTGGCAATCTGTCTGACAGTGGCTTCAGGCACTTCGCCCACCACAATGAGTTGATACCCGTCCACGGCATTGGCATAGACATTCGTGCCTCCTTGCGCCGCAAGACCAAGCCGGGGCTGCGCGCCCTTTTCCAATGTCTCGATAAATAACGAAACCGAAGCCAGGCCATCGGAAAATACCAGATGGTGCACCGGCGAAGATTTCCCCGGCACCTTGCGTCTTACTTGCTCCACTTTGCGGAACCCTGCGGGCAACTGTGCAACCACCCAGCCTTCCCCTTCCAGCAGTGCTGGCGTCACGGTTTCTTCCGGCTGCATCACATACGTTTTGCCCGGCGAAACTTCCGGGCGAAACCAGTCCATATCCTGGGTATTCAGCAAGGCAAGCTGGCTGAATGCCACTTGCTCGATCATTTCATTGCGCTCGTTCAACATGACGGATTTGAGCAGCAAACCGAATTCACGATCTATCGAAAATTTATAGCCGTAGCGATATTGATCCTTGGGTTCGAGCGAAATGATGACGCCATCGCGGCCGCCGACCCGCTCGTGCCCGATCTTGCGTACCTTATAGCTTGCCTTCAGCGTTTCAGGAAGTCCCGGCAACACTGCCGGGAACGAGCTCTGGATGCGCCTTTTCTCAATGAGCACCTTTTCATTGCGCGCGTTGTAAATCACGACATCATTGCCTTGCCGGAAAACCTCGCGCGGCTGCCCGTCGAGCGACACCAGCCGGGCATATTCACCTTGGGCGTAGTTCATATGCGTGATTTGCATCGAGCTGACATTGCGGCCCGATTGATACACAAAAATACCTTTGTAGTTCAGCTTGTGGGCAGCTTGCCCTGCCTTGTCCAGGATGACCCATAGATCATCCTCGGGGGCAGCGATGGCTGCGAGCGGTAAAAGAAGCAATAAGACAATGGAATGTCGTACAGCCTGACGCAACATTAGTTGCCACTCTCCGAATAAGCCACGGGACGCGCATACGCAGCCTGGATGCCACTCTCGGGAGAAAGCTCCTGATGGGCCAGCAGATAGGCGTTCATGGATTCGGGAGAAACATTGCTTTGGGCAACGGAAGCAGCCGGCAAGTCCTGCGACGGGGCTTGCGCCTGCTGCTGCAGGACCATCCACCCGACAAACATCACCGCTGCAACGGAAGCCGCAGCAGACATCAGGTGGGTACGCTTGACTGTCAGCTTGCGCTTGGGAGCAAGGACTGTCGGCTCGGAATCGATGCGCTCCATGAGGCGCTGATGGAAGCCTGCACCCAGTTCGGGATTGCCACGCATGGCATCACCGATCAGATGGTAGGTCGACCAGCACTCGTAATATTCACTACCTTTTTTCATCGCCTCGAATAAATGATCCGAGGCTTCCACTTCCAATTCATCATCCATTAAGGCTGATATTTGGTCTTTCATTACCATCTCCTGTTTTCGGGTGTATCCAGCAAAGGCCGCAGCTTTTCGGCGATCGTTTCCCGCGCGCGGAAAATACGGGACCTCACGGTGCCGATCGGACACCCCATCAAAGTCGCGATTTCTTCATAGCTCAACCCCTCGATCTCGCGTAACGTAATAGCGGTGCGCAATTCCTCGGGCAATCCCGCAACCGTATCGTTGACGGTTTTGGCAATTTGTTTGGTCATGAGTTCCGTCTCGGGCGTATCGATCGTACGTAAATCCTGACCATCCTCGAAATTCTCGGCATCTTCCACTTCAATCTCAGTACTGACCTGCGGCCTACGCCCCATCGCCACCAGATAATTCTTGGCGGTATTGATGCCGATACGGTAGAGCCATGTATAAAAGGCACTGTCTCCACGGAAGTTGGGTAATGCCCGGTAAGCCTTGATAAAAGCCTCCTGCACGACATCCTCGACTTCCGCCTGATCTCGTATCATGCGCGACAGCAACCGCCCCAGCTTGCGCTGGTATTTTTGCACCAGCAAGTCGAAGGCAGTCTTGTCACCGCGTTGAGCACGCTCAACCAATTCCTGATCTAGTTCACGCTCGCCCATGCGGGCGTTCTCCCTGAATTATTATGATGAGCATGTGTTTCCATATAACTCGCACTGCTCATTAGTATACCGCGCACGACGATTTTGCCGTAACTCTATACGGGGGTTAGAGACAGCAGTAAACTTCGATTGGTTCATATCACAAGAAAAAATCGTGTTACGTTTCGACGTTCTCATTATAGGCAGCGGTCTGGCCGGACTTACCCTGGCGCTGCAACTTGCTTCGCATAAAAAAGTCTGCCTTGTCACCAAACGCAATCTCAACGATAGCGCCAGCAGTTGGGCGCAAGGCGGAATCGCGGCCGTATTGACCGACGAGGACTCGCTGGAAGCACATATTCAGGATACCCTGATTGCGGGTGCAGGGCTTTGCGACCCCGAAGTAACCCGTTATGTGGTCACGCACGGCCGCGAGACCGTGGAATGGCTAATCGAGCAGGGCGTGCCCTTCACTCGCGAGGAAGACGACAGCGGCTACCACCTGACGCGCGAAGGCGGCCACAGCAAAAGACGCATCATCCATGCCGCCGACGCCACCGGCCATGCGGTGCAGGAAACCCTCGCCGCCAAGGTTCGCGCGCACCCAGGCATTACCCTGCTGGAAGATCACATCACGGTCGACCTGATCACGGCCCGCAAACTCGGCAAGCGCAAGGACCGCTGCCTGGGCGCCTATGTACTGGACAAGGCCAGTGGCAAGGTCCTCACCATTGCAGCGCAACATACTGCGCTGGCGACGGGAGGCGCGGGCAAAGTCTATCTCTATACGACCAACCCCGATGTAGCGACTGGGGACGGCGTAGCGATGGCATGGCGCGCAGGATGCCGCGTAGCCAATATGGAGTTCATTCAGTTTCATCCCACCTGTCTTTATCATCCGCAAGCCAAGTCCTTCTTGATCACCGAAGCGGTCCGCGGCGAAGGCGGCCTGCTCAAACTGCCAGACGGTACGCGCTTCATGCCTGCGCACGACGAGCGAGAAGAGCTTGCGCCGCGGGACGTGGTGGCACGCGCGATCGACTTCGAAATGAAAAAACGCGGGATAGATTGCGTTTACCTGGACATCTCGCACCGTCCCGCCGATTTCATTTTGTCGCACTTCCCTACCATCTACCGGAGATGCATGGAGCTGGGTATCGACATCACGCGCCAGCCCATTCCGGTAGTTCCAGCCGTGCATTTCAGTTGCGGGGGGGTGCTTACCGACACGGTAGGCGGCACTGACATTCCGAACCTTTACGCGATTGGCGAGACCGCTTGTACCGGCCTTCATGGCGCAAATCGCCTGGCCAGCAATTCACTGCTGGAATGCATGGTGTATGCGAATGCTGCCGCCCGCGATATCCTGGCTGGACTGCCGGTGGACACCCTGCCTTTACCGGATTGGGACGAAAGCCGGGTGACGGATGCCGATGAAGAAGTGGTCATCACGCATAACTGGGATGAACTGCGACGCTTCATGTGGAATTATGTGGGTATTGTTCGCACAGACAAACGCCTGGAGCGGGCCATGCACCGAATTCATCTTTTGCGTGATGAAGTGCATGAATTTTATAGCCATTTCCGCGTTAACAATGACCTGATCGAGCTGAGAAATTTATTGCAGGTCGCCGAGCTCATCGTCAAATGCGCAATGGAACGCCATGAGAGCCGCGGACTACATTTCAGCAAGGATCATCCCGAAATGCTGCCGGATGCCATCCCGACCGTGCTGACACCGCTTAATTACTACAGCCTGCTGGACCACAAGCACGGGCAGAAGGTACACAAGCTTTAGTCGGTCAGGAATCCGGCATGGAGAAATTCAGCTCCACACCATTGCCGGCGGGATCGCGGAAGAATATCTGCCTGGTTTTCGTCTGTTCGATAAAGCGCTCGCCGAATTCTATACGGCGCTCAACCAAGATTTCCTCCATCGCCACCGGATCCGTGCAGGTGTATGCCACGTGATCGAATGTGGTCTGGATTTGCGTCGCCCTGACTTCGTCGGGTGCGGTTTCGCTTAAATGCAGGATATCGTGCTCCCCCGCATATAGCCAATAGCCAAAGCTCCTCAAGGCTGGCCGAGGGCCTATCGTCAGGCCTACCACCTCACAGTAAAAATCCTTGAGCTGATCCAGCAGGACACGCGGCGCGCGCAAATTGTAGTGATTGAATCCGGTAACGGACAAGATGATCAACTCCGTGTCGGTATGAAAGAAGTCTATGCCTCGACAATTGCTCCTGCAAGCCTATGCTGGAAGTTCAAAAGCAACAGGACTATCATTTCTTCCCGGCTTCAGTCTTTTTTAATATGGAAAGGATGACGTCATGAGCAAAATCACCGTAGAACATAATCCCGATCCAAACCGCCTCGATGCCTTGGGCGTTTCTTCCTGGCCGACGTGGTCCAAGGAAGTATCGTCCTTCCCGTGGACGTACAGCGAGCAGGAGGTTGCTTATGTGCTGGAAGGCGAAGTAGTGGTCACGCCCAAGGACGGAGACCCCGTTGAGTTCGGCAAAGGGGACCTGGTCACCTTTCCGGCGGGCATGTCCTGCACATGGGAGGTCAGGCAACCACTCCGCAAGCACTATCAGTTTGGATGAAGGAAATGAAAAAGCCGGGATTCCCCGACTTTTTTCTGAAGGCTGATTTGGTCGGGGCGAGAGGATTTGAACCTCCGACCACTTGCACCCCATGCAAGTACGCTACCAGGCTGCGCTACGCCCCGAACCGTCGCTGCAAGCAGGAAGCTCGCCAACGAAGGTCGGCATTATAACGGAAAGCGGGGGCACCGCCAAACGTCTTGCCCGAATAATCAGGAGGCGCGGAGAATGTCCAGAACCCCGCGCAATTCTCCGCGCAGACGGGCGAAATCAAAGGAATCATCAATTCCGACAGGGGAAGGCAACGAAGCTGTCGCCATGGCGACAGGTACATTGACCGGCGCATGATCTTCCCGAACATCGACTTCTTCCAGGCGGTTGCGCGCTCCGCTGATGGTAAAACCTTGTTCGTAAAGAAGTTCGCGTATGCGGCGAATCAACAACACTTCGTGATGCTGGTAATAACGGCGATTGCCACGGCGCTTTACCGGCTTGAGCTGGGTAAACTCCTGCTCCCAGTAACGGAGCACGTGCGGCTTGACGCCGCATAGCTCGCTCACCTCGCCTATCGTGAAATACCGTTTGGCGGGGATGGGCGGCAACACAACCTTAGTTGCCGGCTCCGCCATAGTTTTCCTCTACCTTGCTTTTGAGCTTCTGGCTGGCATGGAATGTCACGACGCGGCGCGCCGTAATGGGGATTTCTTCCCCTGTTTTCGGATTGCGGCCGGGGCGCTCGGACTTCTGGCGCAATTCGAAATTGCCGAAACCGGACAGCTTGACGCTATCGCCGGCTTCAAGCGAGCTTCGGACTTCTTCGAAGAAAGCTTCGACCATGTCCTTGGCCTCCCGTTTATTTAATCCGACCTGCTCGAATAGCATATCGGCCAAATCTGCTTTTGTAAGTGTCATGCCATTCTCTCAACTACGTAACACAGCACCGTGTTTTTGGGCCATTGCCGAGAGTAACCGAGCGACTGCAGCATCGGTGTCCTCATCCGTCAAAGTTTTTTGAGTATCTTGCATAACTACAAGAAACGCAAGACTTTTCTTCCCTTCCGCAACGCCTTTTCCACGGTACTGATCGAACAGGGCAATCTCGTTTACGACCCCTACACCAGCCTCTTTCATGGCATCAATCAATGCCTGCGCCGGGACGGATTCATCTACCACCACCGCCAGATCACGGCGGACCGGTGGGAATTTCGTCACTTCCATGAATTTTGGCAATTCGCGTTGCAACAAGGGATCAAGATCGAGTTCGAACATCACTACACCCGAGGGCAATTGATAATGCTGCTGCCATTTGGGATGCAGGCTACCAAGCCAACCGATCGCGGCGCCCTCCACTTCAATACGCACAGACTGACCAGGATGCAGCGCCGGGTGCGTGTCGGCAATAAAACGCGCACGGCCTTGCGTCAGTGCTTCAACATCCGCCTTGACGTCGTAAAAGTCCACCTTGCGCGCCACCTCGCCCCATTGATCAGGAACGGCATTGCCATAGCACAACCCAGCAACCCGGGTGCGGTGGGCATAAACGCTTCCGTCATGCGCAAAACACGCGCCAATTTCGAACAGACGAACACGGTCCTGCCTGCGGTTGATATTGTAAATAAGGGACTCCAGCAGACCGCCCCACAACGTAGATCGCATCACGCTCATATTGCTGGCAATCGGATTGCGCAAAGGGACAGCCTTGCTGTTAGCAGCAAGATTACGCTCCCAGGATTCATCGACAAAACTATAGGTGATGACCTCCTGGTAATCGTTGGCAACCATCTGCGCACATATAGCAAGCGACGTACGGCGTGACTCGTTGTCCGCCAGCATGGTCATCTTGGCGCGTGGGGGAAGCGGAAGGATATTCTCGTATCCATATACGCGAGCAATTTCCTCGATCAGATCCGCTTCGATCTCTATATCGAAGCGATAGGAAGGTGGCGTTACCGAGAAATCGCCATCCATCTGAATGAAAGGCATGCCCAACCGTCGAAGCAGGCCTACGATTTCCGCCTCATCCAGCGCGACACCGAGCACGCGCCTTACCCGGTCCTGGCGCAAGCGCACGGCCGGGCGAGCCGGTAATTCGGTGGCGGCCTCGGTAATCGGCCCTACGCTTCCCCCGCAGATTTCAACAATCAATTGCGTTGCCCGCTCGAGCGCCTGTTTAGTAGTGGCGAAATCCACACCCCGTTCGAAGCGGTACGATGAATCGGTCGAAAAATTCAGGCGGCGTGCCTTGCCGACGATACTGGCCGGGCTGAAGAACGCGCTTTCGAGGAAGATATCGACTGTATCTGTCGTCACTGAGGTCGCCATGCCGCCCATGATGCCTGCCAGCGCTACCGGGCCGTTATCATCCGCGATGACGAGGTAATCGGGCTGAAGGTCAGCCGCCTGCTTGTTCAGCAATTCCAGCTTCTCGCCTGCCTGCGCCATCCGGACTTGAATACCACCCTGCAGCTTGGCCAGGTCGAAGGCATGCAACGGCTGTCCTAATTCAAGCAGCACATAATTAGTCACGTCGACTATGGCTGAAAGGCTGCGCAGGCCGCTACGCTCCAGCCGCTGTGTCATCCAGTCCGGTGTCGCAGCGGCTGCGTTCACTCCGCGAATGACGCGGCCGGTATAAAGCGGGCATGCATCGGGAGCCGAAACCTCTACGCTCTTTTGTTCATCGTGCGTCACCGGCATCGCAACAATCGCAGCAGCAGTCAGGGGAGCGCCGGTAAGCGCGGAAACCTCGCGCGCTATCCCGAGGACGCTGAGGCAATCGCTACGGTTCGGCGTCAACTTCAGCGTAAAAAGCTTATCGTTGAGAGCCAGCCAGTCCCGGATATCGCGGCCCACGGGCGCCTCTGCCGGCAACTCGAGCAAGCCGCTGCTTTCTTCCGCAATGCCCAGTTCCTTGGCGGAGCACATCATGCCGAAAGATTCGACACCGCGCACTTTTGCTTGCTTGATATCAAATCCAGGCAATGCCGCTCCTACCAGCGCGCAGGGTGCTTTCAAGCCCGGACGCGCATTAGGCGCGCCGCAAACAATTTGCAGAGACTCGCCGTCGCCCACCTTGACACGGCAAACTTGCAAGCGATCCGCATCTGGGTGCATCTCCACCGACAAGATTTCGGCGATGACCACGCCGTGAAAATCCGGCGCGACCGGATCGAGTTCCTCGACTTCGAGGCCGGCCATCGTCAACAAATGCGACAACTCCTCGCTCGACAGCGAAGGATCGACCATGGTACGCAACCAGTGTTCGGAAAATTTCATTTAATTAAACTGTTTCAGGAAACGCAGATCATTTTCAAAGAACAACCGAAGGTCATTCACGCCGTAGCGCAACATCGCCAATCGTTCGACGCCGAAACCGAAAGCGAAGCCGATGTATTTTTCGCTATCGATGCCGACATGCCCCAGCACATTGGGATGCACCATGCCGCAACCGGCCACTTCCAGCCATTTTCCCTGCCGAGGACCGCTGGTAAAAGCGAGATCGATTTCCGCGGAAGGCTCCGTAAACGGGAAGAAGGACGGGCGGAAGCGCACCTGCATGTCATCCGTCTCGAAGAAGTTCTTGAGGAAATCGGCGATCACGCCCTTGAGGTCGGCAAAGCTCACTGCCTCACCTATCCACAAGCCTTCGACCTGATGGAACATCGGGGAATGCGTGGCGTCGGAATCGACCCGGTATACGCGGCCCGGCGCAATGATGCGCACATCCGGCATGGTTTCCTGGTGCTGGTATTTGGCGACATGCGTTTCCATGTAGCGCACCTGGATAGGCGATGTATGGGTACGCAGCACATGCTGCTCGTCCACATAAAACGTATCGTGCATCGCACGAGCCGGATGATCTTCGGGAATATTCAGCGCGGTAAAATTGTAGAAATCGGTTTCGATTTCCGGCCCCTCAGCCACTTCGAAACCGATGGAATGAAAGAGCATTTCAATGCGTGCCAGGGTGCGCGTCACCGGATGCAGGCCGCCCTGCTTCCTGCCTCGTCCTGGCAAGGTTACATCCAGCGTTTCACTTGCCAACCTCTGCGCCTGCTCGGAATCCAGAATCGCTTCCCGCTGGGCATTCAATGCCTGTTCGATACCTTGCTTGATGACATTGATCGCTGCGCCGGCTGCAGGACGCTCTTCGGCCGACAGTTTGCCCAACCCTTTGAGCAGTTCGGTCAGCGCACCGCTCTTGCCGAGGAATTTAGCCTTGGCCTGTTCCAGGTCGGCGATCGTCGCACAAGCGGCAAATTCACGCTGCGCGGCTGACAGGATTTTTTCTAGGTTTTGCATAGTTCTCGTTTGATTACCGTGCCGAAAAAAAAGGAGGCCATCAGCCTCCTTTTTCTGTCTGCTACCGATTAAGCAGCGCCGAGGCCGGACTTCGCCATTTCGGCAAACTTGGCAAATGCCGGTTTGTCGAACACAGCCAGATCAGCCAGCACCTTGCGGTCCACTTCCACGGAAGACTTCTTCAGACCGTTCATGAAACGGCTGTATGTCAGACCGCATTCGCGGGCGCCAGCATTGATACGGGCGATCCACAGCGCACGGAACTGACGCTTCTTTTGACGACGGTCGCGGTAGGCATATTGCCCCGCCTTCATCACCGCCTGTTTGGCGATGCGATATACGTTCTTGCGACGACCACGATAACCCTTGGCTGCGTCCAAAACCTTCTTGTGACGTGCCCGGGCGATTACACCACGCTTGACTCTTGGCATCTTCTAAACTCCTTATTGAGTCGGCATCATGGCGCGTACGCGCTTGACGTCGGTGGAGGAAATGATGGCCGTGCCGCGCAGCTTACGCTTTTGCTTGGTGGTCTTCTTGGTGAGGATGTGGCGCAGGTGCGAATGGGTACGCTTGACCTTGCCATTCCCCAAGAACTTGAAGCGCTTCTTGGCGCCGCTCTTGGTTTTCATTTTTGGCATTTCGTTCTCCTTGAGATGAATGAGAAGCGATCGGGCATGCCTTTGGGCCACGTCGCTTCGGGACTTGCTACCTACTACTACAACATCGAACCCTTCGAGCCAGGCTCGCGAGATTCAAATTACTTAACAATCTGCTTCTTGTGCGGGCCGAGCACCATGACCATTTGCCGGCCTTCCATTTTCGGGAACTGCTCCACCACCGCATGCTCCAGCAGATCGGCCTCGACGCGCTTCAATAACGCCAGCCCCAGTTCCTGGTGGGTAATTTCGCGGCCGCGGAAACGCAGGGTCACCTTGGCCTTGTCCCCTTCTTCCAGGAAACGGATCAGGTTGCGCAGCTTGACCTGATAATCGCCCTCGTCCGTACCCGGACGGAATTTCACTTCCTTGACCTGGACCTGCTTCTGCTTCAGCCGAGCTTCGTGCTGCTTCTTGCTCTCGTGATATTTGAACTTGCCGTAATCCATCAATCGGCAAACCGGGGGGACCGCCTGCGGTGCAATCTCGACCAGATCGATTTCTGCCTCTTCCGCCATGGAAAGCGCCTGGTTCAAAGCTACGATACCAAGTTGTTCGCCATCCACCCCAATTAAACGAATCTGCGGTGCCGTAATGTCGCCGTTGATTCGAGTTTCTTTATCCTGAGCTATCGTCAATACTCCAAGTCAATAAATAATCAGGCCGCGCCACCCCGTTGCGAGATCTCGCCGCGCATGCGTTCGATGAACGTCTGCAACGGCATGGATCCCAGGTCTTCACCTTTTCGGGTACGCACGGCCACTTGTCCGCTTTGCATTTCACGCTCGCCTGCCACCAGCAGGTAAGGCATCTTCTGCAAGCTATGTTCGCGTATTTTAAAGTTTATTTTCTCATTCCTCAAGTCCGATTGCGCGCGGAAGCCGTTTTTCTTCAATTCCGCGAGGACTTGCCCGACATATTCCGCCTGCGCATCGGTAATATTCATCACCACTGCCTGCACCGGGGACAGCCATACCGGCATCGCGCCGGCGTAGTTTTCGATGAGAATGCCGATAAAGCGCTCCATCGAGCCGACGATGGCGCGGTGCAGCATCACCGGCGGCTTGCGCGAGTTGTCGTCCGCCACGTATTCCGCTCCGAGGCGCACCGGCAGGTTGAAATCGAGCTGTATCGTGCCGCATTGCCACAGGCGGCCAAGGGAATCCTTGAGCGTGAATTCGATCTTGGGGCCGTAGAAGGCGCCCTCGCCCGGCTGCAAGTCGTAGGCCAGGCCGTTCTCGTCGAGCGCCGCTGCCAACGCGGCCTCGGCCTTGTCCCAGGTATCGTCGGCACCGACCCGCTTCTCGGGGCGGGTGGAGAGCTTGACCAGCACGTCGCTGAAGCCGAAATCGGCATATACTTCCTGTAGCATCACGATGAACGATGCCACCTCGCCGCGAATCTGCTCTTCGGTGCAGAAGATATGCGCGTCGTCCTGCGTGAAACCGCGCACGCGCATCAGGCCATGCAGCGCGCCGGAGGGCTCGTTGCGATGACAGGAACCGAATTCCGCCAGGCGCAAAGGCAGGTCGCGGTAGCTATGCAGGCCGTGGTTGAATATCTGCACATGCCCGGGGCAGTTCATCGGCTTCACCGCGTAGTCCCGATTTTCCGACGCCGTGGTGAACATGTTTTCGCGGTAGTTTTCCCAATGGCCGGATTTTTCCCACAGCGAACGATCCATCACCAGCGGCGTACGTACTTCCTGGTAGCCATGGTCGATGAACTTGGCGCGCATGTACTGCTCGATTTCCTGCCACAGCGACCAGCCCTTGGGGTGCCAGAACACCATGCCCGGCGCTTCGTCCTGCATGTGGAAGAAATCGAGCTGCTTGCCCAGCTTGCGATGGTCGCGCTTTTCCGCCTCTTCCAGCATGTGCAGGTAGGCGTCGAGGTCTTCCTTCTTCGCCCAGGCCGTGCCGTAGATCCGCTGCAGCATCTCGTTCCTGGAGTCGCCGCGCCAGTAGGCGCCGGCCACCTTCATCAGCTTGAACACCTTGAGCTTGCCGGTCGATGGCACGTGCGGCCCACGGCAGAGGTCGGTAAAATCGCCTTCGCTGTAGAGCGACACGTCCTCGCCCTGCGGGATGCCGGCGATGATCTCGGCCTTGTAATGCTCGCCGATGGACTTGAAATAGGCCACCGCCTCGTCGCGCGGCAGCACCTTGCGCGTCACCGGAATGTCGCGCTTGGCAAGCTCGGCCATGCGCTTTTCGATGGCTTCCAAGTCTTCCGGCGTGAACGGGCGCTTGTAGGAGAAATCGTAGTAGAAACCGTTATCGATGACCGGGCCGATGGTGACCTGTGCTTCCGGAAACAATTCCTTGACCGCATAAGCCAGCAAATGCGCCATGGAGTGGCGGATGACTTCCAGGCCTTCCGCATCGCGATCGGTAATGATCGCAACATCGGCGTCCTCGGAAATGCGATAGGAGGTGTCGACCAGCGTGCCGTTGACCTTGCCGGCCAACGCGGCGCGGGCCAAGCCGGCGCCGATATTCTGCGCCACATCGAACACGGTCACCGGCGCATCGAATTTGCGCTCGGAGCCGTCCGGCAAACGGATAACTGGCATCGTGACTTCCCGTATCGGACCGCAAAAATAACAAAAGCCGTCGAGCGGCTTTTGTTTTGGTGTTGGTAGGCGCGATTGGACTCGAACCAACGACCCCCACCATGTCAAGGTGGTGCTCTAACCAGCTGAGCTACGCGCCTAAAGAGCTGCGCATTCTAGCGAATAAAATGCCGCGAAGCAAATCCCGATCGCACTTTTGCAAAACGTTATAATAACGCCTTCGCGAATGCTATCCGCCATGTCGAATCATCCACCCCTTTCTCTCGTAGAACCGATTGCCGACGAAGTCGCAGCTCGGGGCTATGCCGTCGCTTCCCAATTCCTCCCCGCGGCAGAAGTCTCCGCACTGGCGAGTGATATCGTTTCCCTCCAGCATTCGGGTGGAATGCGCCAGGCCGGGATAGGGAAGGATGCCGAAATCAGCAATGGCGTGCGCGGCGACTTCATCCACTGGCTAAACGAAACGACTGCCACAACCGCGCAACAGGTCTATCTGCAACGACTGGAAAGCCTGCGCCTGGCTCTGAATCAGACACTCTATCTCGGCCTGTTCGAATTCGAAGGCCATTTCGCCCGTTACCCATCCGGCGCGTTCTATCGCAAGCATCTGGATCAATTCCAGCACGACAGCCAACGCGCACTGTCCTGCATACTCTATCTGAACGACCGCTGGCACGAGGAGGACGGCGGCCAATTGCGCATTTACCTCGGCGACCAGGGCGAGGACCCCTATCTCGACATTCATCCCGAAGGCGGCACACTGGTCACCTTCCTCTCTTCGCGCTTCTGGCATGAAGTACTGCCGGCCAATCGTGAACGCCTCAGCATTACCGGCTGGTTCCGCACGCGTGCAGCCCAGCCTTCAATTTGATGATGGACAAACACGCCATTCACCAGATGTTCGCCCCGGAAGCATTCAATGCGACCGGGCACGCTCTGGTCGATCTGCTTTCCCGGTACCTGGCCGACAATCTGCAAGGCAAGGGCCCCGTGCTCGATTGGCAAATACCGGCGGATGCCATGCGGCATTGGCAGGCGGAGCTGCCGCAACAAAGCACGCTGACTCCCGAACAACTATTGCAAACGCTACAAGACGAAATTCTGTCGGCCAGCCTGCATATCCATCACCCGCGTAACCTGGGCCATCAAGTCGCGCCGCCATTGCCGATGGCGGCCTTGTGCGATCTCGTTGCCGCCCTCACTAACCAGGCCATGGCTGTTTATGAAACCGGGCCAAGCGCCACTTTACTCGAGCGCCAAGGCCTGCAATGGCTGGGAGAGTTGATCGGGTGGCAAAAAACGGAAGGGGTGCTCACTTCGGGGGGCGCGCAAGCCAATCTGACCGCCTTGCTGGCTGCCCGCCAGGTAAAGACTGGCTGGGATGCCTGGAAACTTGGCGTTGGTGCCGGCGCCCCCTTGCGCATCCTGGCGAGCGAACACGCCCATTACTCTGTAAGCCGGGCGGCAGGAATCATGGGCCTGGGCACCGATGCCGTGGTCAAGGTGGCAGCTGACGCTAATGGATGCATGGCGATGGAGGCATTGCATGCCGCCTGGGAAAAGTGCCTCGGCGAGAAGGCTTCTCCTTTTGCGGTGGTTGCAACGGCAGGCTGCACCCCTACCGGCAGCATCGACCCCCTTCCCGGGATCGCCGCGTTCTGCCGCATGCACGATCTTTGGCTGCATGTGGACGGTGCGCATGGAGCATCCGCCCTGCTCTCCGCCGAGCACGGCTCTTTACTTGATGGCATTGCCCTGGCGGACTCGGTCGTATGGGATGGCCACAAACTGCTATACATGCCGGCAACGGTATCTGCCGTGCTGTTCCGCGAGCCGCGGCATAGCTATGCCGCTTTTGCGCAGGAAGCTTCCTATTTGTTCCAGGGCAATAGCGATGCCGAGGAATCCTTCAATACCAGCTACCGCACCCTGGAATGCACCAAACGCATGATGGGATTGAAGCTATGGGCCGCTTTTTCGCTCTATGGCGTTGAAAAGCTGGCGGGCCTGGTGGAGCAGGTATTCGCTACCGCCAAATTGCTGGCGAAAAAACTGCAAGCTGCGGCGGATTTCGAATTGCTGATGATGCCGCAAACCAATATCGTCTGCTTCCGTCACCATTTCGGAAATCAAACCGAAATACGCAGAAAACTGGTGGAAAGCGGAGCGTTTCATTTGACGCAGGTCAATCTGCACGGCGAAACCTGGTTGCGTACCACGGTCATGAATCCTTTCACTGCCGAAAGCGATCTGGATGCGCTTCTTGCTGCGATACGCCAAAACGCTTAACAAGGGAACCCATGCAAAGCGCGTATTGACGGCACCTGTTGCAATCCTCCATTAAGTCGCATACTTGCGACATGACACCCGAAACGCTGCTTGAATTACTCAAGGAAATCGAGAAAGAGGACCCCATCGATTTCAGCGGCCTTCCTTTCGAGGAAGACGATCTTCGTTTACTGGCGTGTTTGAATGTTCTGGAGCTCATGAACAACTGGCCGCAGGGCATGAATGCTCAGGCCAGGGATGTCATCATGGCGGCCACCATCACCAGGCTGGTGCTGGAAAACATGGTGTTGCAAGCCCGAATCGCCCTTCTGATTCAAGACGAATAATTGCCGTCCCGGTGACCGCAAGTTTAGCTTTACATCGACAACCAAAGAAAAAGGCCGCAAACAAGCGGCCTTTTGGTTAGATCGCCAACTTAGCGATCGTGGTGGCGATGATGACGATGATGCCTGTGATGATCCCCACGCCATTTGCGATCATGTCCACGCCATTTACGATCGTGGCCGTAATAATGACGCGGTTCGCTGTAGTAGATGCGCGTAGGCGCTCCGTAATAATGTACCGGTGCAGGCTCGTAATAGACCACGGCAGGCGGTGCATGATAAATGACGGCAGGCGGCGCGTGATAATAGCCAGGAATGCCGATATTCACGCTCAGGCCGAAAGAATCCCGCGCATAAGCGCTGCCCACTCCACCCACCGCGAGTGCAGCGGTCAGCATCACGATTCGCAATGTTTTCATCTTCAATCTCCTTCACTCCAAGGGGCACAAGCTGTTAACGCACGGAATTGTTGTTGATTTACTTTCCGGTCCGCCCTGTTCAACGTCGTTAAAGTTGCGGGCAATTCGGCGTGTAGCGCGCTCCTGCCCGACTATTCAGTTAGAGGCACTTGTTGAGGCAGGGTTGCGAAAGGAAATGTAAAAGCTTGTAAGAGTTCGTTCGTCAGGACCAAGTGCCGGAAAGGTGTTTTTCCGCCCAGAACAGGGCAACCATGGTTTTCCCGTCGGTGATTTCGCCACGTTGCATGGCTGCCATCGCTTCTTCCAGCGTCATCGTAAAGACTTCCAGCGACTCATCGATGTCAAGCTGATGGCGCCCATCCTGCAAACCGGTCGCCAGATAAATCAGGATGCGCTCATTGGAGTAGCCGATGCATGGATGCATCGTTGCAAGGAGCTGCCATTCGCGGGCGGTATATCCGGTTTCTTCCTGCAGTTCCCGCTTTCCGGTTTGCAAGGGATCCTCGTTCGGATCAATCTTGCCGGCAGGCAACTCGATAAAGGCGCGATGCAGGGGATAACGGAATTGCCGCTCGAACACCAGCCTTCCGTCGTCGAGCAAGGGGACAATCAGCACCGCGCCTGGATGAACGATATATTCGCGCGTCGTTTCGTGGCCATTATGCAAACGCACTACATCGCGCTTGGCATGCATCAGCTTGCCCTGAAAAACGGTTTCGGTGGAAATGCAGGCTTCGGTGAGCTTGTCCTGGCTCATTTACGCCACAGGTAACGCCAGACGAAGCCAGGGAATGCGAACACGATGAAGAGCGCACCGGTAGTCGCGTAGAACTGCCACCCTTGGGGCGCCACTTGGCCCATGCTGGATCGCTCCGCAAAGTAAGCAACGGCGCCCAGCACGAAATACAGCGCCACCAGTTCCAGCAGGCGCCAGCCAAGATGCTTGTTCTGCACTGGCAAGACATAGAACAGCCGCTCCGAAAACCATGGCAGGTTGGCAGCCAGCAAAGCCAGCAATATCAGGATGAGGTGCATCGCGTTCATTGCAGGCTATGAGCTACCGCGTAAGCGCAGAGTTCCATCAGGCGCTGCGGCATCAGCCCCAGTACCAGCATCGCGAGGCCATTGACTCCCAGCACCAGTGCCATGTCGGGAGAAGGCGTAATCGGCGAAACGTCCTGCGGCTCGTCGAAATACATCAGCTTGACGATGCGCAGATAATAGAAAGCGCCGACCGCCGCCATGAGCACTGCAAAAATGACCAGGCTGACGAAGCCTGCCTGCAAAGCGGCCTGCAACACGGTGAACTTGGCATAGAAGCCCAAGGTCGGCGGCACGCCGGCCATCGAGAACATCAGCAGCAGCATCAGGAAGGCGTACCACGGACTGCGCTGGTTCAGGCCCTTGAGATCGTCCAGGTTTTCCGCCTCGAAACCCTTGCGCGAGAGCAGCAGGATCATGCCGAAGCCACCCAGGGTCATCAGCACATAGGCAGAAACATAGAACATCGAGGAAATATAGCCGTTCATGCTGCCGCTCATGAAACCGAACAGCAGGAAACCGATGTGGGAAATCGTCGAATAGGCGAGCATGCGCTTCAAATTGGTTTGCGCAATCGCGGTAATATTGCCGATGCTGATGGACAGAATCGCCATCACGATCAGCATGCCCTGCCAGTCCACGGTCATCACCTGCAATCCCTGGATCAGCAAGCGAATGACAAATGCGAAAGCGGCGAATTTGGGCACCGAACCGACCAGCAGGGTCACGGCTGTCGGCGCCCCATGGTAGACATCCGGCAACCACATCTGGAAGGGCACTGCGCCGAGCTTGAAGGCCACGCCGGCGACCACGAAGACCAAGCCGAGGATCAGCACCGAGCGATCGGCAACGCCATTGAGCAGTGCGGCATTGATCTGGCTCAGTTCGAGCGCGCCGGTGGCGCCGTAGATCATCGACATGCCGTATAGCAGCATGCCGGATGCCAGCGCGCCCAGCACGAAGTATTTCATCGCCGCTTCGGTAGCGCGCGCATTGTCGCGATCCAGCGCAACAAGCGAGTACAGGCACAGCGAGAGCAGTTCCAGCCCCATGTACAGCGTCAGGAAATGCTGGCCGGAGACCATGATCATCATGCCCAGCATCGCGAACAGTACCAGCGCAAAGAACTCGCCGCGGTACATGCCGCGCAGCGTGATGTAGCAGCGCGAATAAACCAGCACCATCGAAGTGCCGAGGTAGATCATCAGCTTGAGCACGTCGGACAACGGATCGTCGACAAACATGCCGTTGAAGGCATAGCCGACCGCCGGAATATGCGTGGAGACGGTGATGAAAGCCGCGCCTAGCAAGGTCAGTTGCGTCAGGATATAGCTGATAAAGCGCGTGCGTGACGTGAGGAAGAGATCGACCAGCAGGACCACCATGGCCATGCACAGCACGAAAATCTCCGGCAGCGCGGTGATCAGATCGTAGGTAATGGTGTCATTCATCTTGTTCAGCCTGGAATCTTGCTTTGGGCGAGGTGCGAAAGCAGCTGGCCGACCGTCGCGTGCGTGAGTTCGGTGATCGGCTGCGGGTACAGGCCGAAGCCCAGCACCATCAGCGCCAGCACGCCCAGTATGAAGAATTCACGTTTGCTCAGATCTTGCAGCTCGGCCACATGCCTGTTTCCCACTGCGCCGAAAAAGACGCGCTTCACCATCCACAGGGTATAGGCCGCGCCAAGGATCAGCGTGGTCGCGGCGAGGAAGGCGTACCAGAAGTTCTCCTGCACCGCGCCGAGAATGACCAGGAACTCGCCGACGAAACCGGAGGTTCCGGGCAGCCCTGCGTTGGCCATCGCGAACAGCACGGCAAAAGCGGTGAATACCGGCATGGTATTCACGACGCCGCCGTAATCGGCAATCTGGCGCGAGTGCATGCGGTCGTACAGGACGCCCACGCAAAGGAACATCGCGCCGGAAATGAAGCCATGCGAAATCATTTGCACCACCCCGCCCTCCATGCCGAGCGGATTGAAGATGAACAATCCCAGCGTGACGAAACCCATGTGCGAGATCGACGAATAGGCGATCAGCTTCTTCATGTCCTGCTGCGCCAGCGCGACGAACGCGATATACACCACGGCGATCAGCGACAGAATGATCATCGGCGTCGCCAGGTAATGCGCCGCATCGGGTGCGATCGGCATCGCAAACCGCAGGAAGCCGTAAGCGCCCAGTTTCAGCATGATGGCCGCCAGCACCACCGAACCGCCGGTCGGCGCCTCGACGTGTGCGTCCGGAAGCCAGGTATGCACCGGCCACATCGGGATCTTCACCGCGAACGCCATGAAGAAGGCGAAGAAAATAAACAACTGTACGGAAAGCGGCAGTGGCAGCAGATAGTAGTCGACGATTTCGAAGCTGTTGCTCTGGTGGAACAGGTAGATAAAGGCCACCAGCATCAGCAAGGATCCGAGCAAGGTATAGAGGAAGAACTTGATCGTCGCGTAAACCCGGTTAGGTCCGCCCCAGATGCCGATGACCAGGAACATCGGGATCAGCATCGATTCCCAGAACACATAGAACAGGATGCCATCGAGTGCGGAGAACACACCTATCATCAGGCCGGACATGATCAGGAAAGCCGCCATGTATTGCGCAATACGCTTCTGGATGACTTCCCAGCCGGCCAGCACGACGATCATGGTAGTGAAGCTGGTCAGCAGGATCAGCGGCACGGCGATGCCGTCCACGCCCAGGTGATAATGGATATTGAAGCTGGGGATCCAGTTATAGCCTTCCTGGAACTGGAAACCGCCATCGGCGCGGTCGAATCGGGTATAGAGCGGCAACGTTACCAGGAACCCGGCAATGCTGCCGAGCAGCGCCAGCCAGCGTGTCATGCCAGCACGCTGGTCGCTGCCGGCGGCGAGGACCAGAATACCCGCGGCAATGGGCACCCAGATGGAAAGGCTAAGGATATTCGACTCGAACATGGATAAGTTTTCTTATGTCTTCATGAAGAAAGTCAGCAAGGCGAATACGCCGATAATCATCGCAAAAGCGTAGTGATAAATCAGCCCGGACTGCAAATGACGCACCACGGCAGAGATGCGCCCGATCAAACGAGCCGTGCCGTTGACCATGAAGCCGTCGATGATCTTAACGTCGCCGACCTGCCACAGCTTGCCGCCGATATAACGCGCGCCGCCAGCGAAGAACTTTTCGTTGAAGCTGTCGAAGCCGTACTTGTTGTCGAGGATGCGGTAGATCGCCATGAAACGGTGCTGGATCGCAGCCGGGATATCGGGGCGCTTGAGGTAAAACACATAGGCCATCACCACGCCACTCAACGCCAGCCAGAACGGAGCTGCGGTCAAGCCATGGAGCGCGAACGGCCACCAGCCGTGGAATTCCGCACCGATGTGGCGCAACACGTCGTGCTCCGGACGCACCACGATGGCATTGCCGAAGAAACCGCCGAACAGCATCGGTTCGATATACAGCGCACCCGCGAATACCGACGGTACTGCGAGGAAGATCAGCGGGATAGTCACCACCCACGGCGACTCGTGCGGCTTTTCACCGGGAGCGAGACCATGATGATGATCGGCCGAGACTTCCTCGTCGTCGTGGTCGACGTGATGGTCGTCATGGTCGTGGCCGAAACGCTCCTTGCCGTGGAACACCAGGAAGTACATGCGGAAGGAATAGAAGGCCGTGACGAACACGCCGGCCAGCACCGCGAAATAGGCAAACCCGGCGCCCGGGATATGCGAGGCATGCACCGCTTCGATGATGGCATCCTTGGAATAGAAGCCGGACATCAAGGGCGTCCCGATCAGTGCCAGCGAACCGACCAGCGCGGTGAGCCACGTGATCGGCATGTACTTGCGCAGGCCGCCCATGTTGCGGATGTCCTGGTCGTGGTGCATGCCCATAATCACGGAACCCGCACCCAGGAACAGCAGCGCCTTGAAAAAAGCGTGTGTCATCAGGTGAAAGATCGCCGCCGAGTATGCGGACACGCCCAGCGCCACCGTCATATAGCCCAATTGCGACAGTGTGGAATACGCCACCACGCGCTTGATGTCGTTCTGGATGATGCCCAGGAAGCCCATGAACAGCGCGGTGATCGCTCCGATGAACAGCACGAAGGACAGCGCAGTGGTGGACAGTTCGAACAGCGGCGACATGCGCGCCACCATGAAAATCCCGGCCGTCACCATGGTCGCCGCGTGTATCAGCGCGGAAATCGGCGTCGGACCTTCCATGGAATCGGGCAGCCACACATGCAGCGGCACCTGCGCCGATTTGCCCATCGCGCCGATGAACAGCAGGATGCAGATCACTGTCATCAGCGACCATTCGCTACCGGGAATCAGGCTGACCTTGGTGTCCGCAAATTGCGGCGCGACGGAAAACACCGCAGCGTAATCCAGGCTGCCCAAATAATAGAGCACCATGCCAATACCGAGCAGGAAGCCGAAATCGCCGACACGGTTGACGAGGAACGCCTTCAGGTTGGCGTAGATCGCGGTAGGCCGCGTATACCAGAAACCGATCAGCAGGTAGGACACCAGACCCACCGCTTCCCAGCCGAAGAACAGCTGCATGAAATTGTTGCTCATCACCAGCATCAGCATCGAGAAGGTGAACAGCGAGATGTAGCTGAAGAAGCGGCTATAGCCCGGATCTTCATGCATGTAGCCTATGGTGTAGATATGCACCATCAGTGACACGAAGGTCACGATCACCATCATCGTCGCGGAAAGCTGGTCGATCAGGAAGCCGACCTCAAAGCTGGTGTCGCCGCTGGTCAGCCAGGTGTAGACCGTGCCGTTGAAAAGACGCCCCTGCAGCACATCGATCAGCACATATGCCGACAGGCCGAACGCTGCCGCGACCGCGGGGATGGTGATCCAGTGTGCAGCAGCGCGCGGCAGCTTGCCGCCGAACAGGCCGACTACGGCGGCCGCGAACAAGGGCAGCAGCGGGATCAGCAAGTAGATTTTTTGCATCTCGGTCATGGCGGCGGTCAGCCCTTCAGGCTATTCAGATCGTCTACGTTAATCGTGCTCAGATTGCGGAACAGCACGACCAGGATGGCCAGGCCAATAGCCGATTCCGCCGCCGCCACGGTCAGGATGAAAAACACGAACACCTGTCCTGCCGTATCGTTGAGGTAATGCGAAAAGGCGATGAAATTCATGTTCACCGCGAGCAGCATCAGTTCGATCGCCATCAGCAGGATGATGACGTTCTTGCGGTTGAGGAAAATACCGACCACGCTGATCGCGAACAGCAGCGAGCCGAGGATGAGGTAATGCGACAGTCCTACGCTCATTTCTGGTCTCCTTCTGCGGCTGGTTCGTCTTTTTCCGACGGCATGCTGACGATGCGGATGCGATCGGCGCGCTTCACCTGCACCTGCTTGCCGGGATCGTTGTGCTTGATGCCCTCGCGCCGGCGCAAGGTCAGCGCAATGGCCGCGACGATCGCCACCAGCAGCACCACGGAGGCGATTTCGAATGGATAAACGTAATCGGTATACAGCAGGCGTCCCAGCTCTGCGGTATTGCTGTAATCCGCGCCGTGCTTCTCAGGCACGGAATAATGGAAATGCTTGCTGCCCAGCACCATCACCATTTCCAGCGCCATCAACACGCCGACGAAGCCGGCCAGCGGCGCGTAATCCCAGAATCCTTCGCGCAGCTTGTCGAGGTTGATATCCAGCATCATCACCACGAACAGGAACAGCACCATCACCGCGCCGACATACACCAGCACCAGCACGATGGCGAGGAATTCCGCTTCCAGCAGCAGCCAGATGCCGGCCGCGGTGAAGAATGCCAGTACCAGGAACAGAGCCGCCTGCACCGGGTTGCGGGTGGTGATGACGCGCAGGCCGGCGAACAGCAGGATAGCCGCCAGCGCATAAAACACATAGTCTTGGAAAATCATTTTTTCTCGTAAAAAGTGAAATGTGAAACGTGAAATGTCAAAACATCCACGCGCTCACTTTCACTTTTCACTTTTCACCTTTCACATGTTTTCAGCGGTACTTCGCGTCCGCGGTCCGGTCCGCCGCGATCTGTTGTTCGTATTTGTCGCCGACGGCCAGCAGCATAGGCTTGGTGTATATCAGGTCGCCGCGCTTCTCGCCGTGGTAATCGAAAATGCGCGTCTCGACGATGGAGTCCACTGGACACGATTCCTCGCAGAAGCCGCAGAAGATGCACTTCGTCAGGTCGATGTCGTAGCGCGTGGTGCGGCGCGTGCCGTCCTCGCGCTGGTCGGATTCGATGGTGATCGCCATTGCCGGGCACACCGCCTCGCACAGCTTGCAGGCGATGCAGCGCTCCTCGCCGTTCGGATAGCGGCGCAGCGCATGCAGGCCCCGGAAGCGCGCGCTCATCGGCGTGCGCTCTTCCGGGTACTGGATGGTGATCTTGCGCGCGAAGAAATAGCGGCCGGTGAGCGTCATGCCCTTCAGCAGCTCGAGCAGCATCAGGCTGGAGAAGAGGTCTTTTATGCGATTGATCATGTGTTCTCTTCCCTTAATGGAACAAGTAGGCCCACGAGGTTTGCATCATCGCTCCCACCACGACGATCCACACCAGCGTGATCGGGATGAAGACCTTCCAGCCCAGGCGCATGATCTGGTCGTAGCGATAGCGCGGGAAGGTGGCGCGGAACCACAGGAACAGGAACAGCAAGGCCGCCACCTTGAGCGCCAGCCATGGGAAACCATCCGGCAGGAAAGGCAGCGGCGACAGCCAGCCGCCGAGGAACATCACCGCCGCCAGCGTGGCGACCAGGATCATGTTGGCATATTCGGCCAGGAAGAATACCGCGAACGCCATGCCGGAATATTCCACATGGAAGCCGGCGACGATTTCGGACTCGCCTTCGGCCACGTCGAAGGGCGCGCGGTTGGTCTCGGCGACGGCGCTGATAAAGTAGACGATAAACAGTGGGAACAGCGGTAACCAGTACCATTGCCAGAAGCCGCCGGACTGGGCCAGCACGATCTTGCCCAGGTTGAGGCTATTGGCAGCCATCAGCACGCCGACCAGCGCAAAGCCCATCGCGATTTCGTAGGAGACGATCTGCGCCGCGCTGCGCAGCGAGCCGAGGAAGGCGTATTTGGAATTGGAGGCCCAGCCGGCGATGATCACGCCATACACGCCGACCGAGGTCATCGCCAGGATGTACAGCAGGCCGGCATCGATATCCGCCAGCACCAGGTTGAGATCGAACGGCACGACCGCCCAGGCCGCCAGGGCCGGAGCCAGCACCAGCACAGGCGCAAGCAGGAACAGGAACTTGTTGGCAGCGGTGGGAAGGATGATTTCCTTCATCAGCAGCTTGATGCCGTCGGCAATCGGCTGCAGCAGGCCATAATAGCCGACGCGGTTGGGGCCGATGCGCACCTGCATGAAGCCGATCACCTTGCGCTCGGCCAGCGTCAGGTAAGCCACGCAACCCATGATGGGAAGAATGATGGCGACGATCTTGGCCAGGTTCCACACCACCGGCCAGAGCGGCCCGAACAGCTGCTGGAGCGCGTCCATCATGCCTTCTCCACCGTCAGTTCGCCGTACAAATCGCCCAATGCGGCGGTTTCGCTGCACACCGGAATGCGCACGCAATCGTTGAAGACGCGGTCGTCGCGGCGCACCGGCAGCAACACGCTGACGCCGGATTGCGTGACACGCGCGATATCGCCGACCGCGAGCCGCAGTTTGGCGAGCAGCGCGGCATTCATCGCCGCATGGCCGAAACCAGTCTTGTGCGTCTTCTGCAAGGAGGGCGCGCGGCGCACGATGGCATCCGACTGGTACAGCGGAACTTCGCCGACGCGCTGCAGCACGCCTTGCTTGACCTGCACGTTGACCTCGACCAGGTGGCGCAGGTTGTTGTTGAGGCGTTTCCACACGAACTGCGACGGCCGCTCGCCGCCGAGTATCTCGTTCTTGACCTGTTCGCTGCTGTCGTAATCGAAGCCTGGCAGGCCCAGCAGGTTGCCCAGCACGCGCAGCACCTTCCAGCCTGGACGGCACTCGCCCTGTGGTTTCACTGCGGCGGCAAAGCTCTGCACGCGGCCTTCCATGCTGGTAAAGGTGCCGGAGGTTTCGGTGAACGGTGCAATCGGCAGCAGCACGTCCGCATCGCGCAGGGAATCCGACTTGTAGGCGGTCAGCGCGATCACGCAGCCCGCGGCATTGAGCGCCTGGTTGACCAGTTGCGCGTTATGGCAATCCAGTTCCGGCTCGATATTGACCAGCAGGTAGGCGGAACGCGGCTGTTCCAGCATGCTGCGGGCATTCAGCGCGCCCTGCTTGGGCAGCACGCCGGCGAGATCCATGCCGACGCGGTTGGCCGCATCGGAGAAGATGCCGAATGTCGCACCGCACAGCGAGGAGATGGCTTCCGCCAAACTGTAGATTTCGGAATAGCGCGGGTGATGCTGCGCGATATTGCCGAGAAAGATGCCTACTTTGGGGCTGATCAGGTCGTAATCCTTGCCCAGGCCGGCCAGGCTTTCCGCCATCGCGCGGGCGTTGTCCCACACCACCACGCCTGCCAGCAGCTCGTTCAGCGCGGGCGGCAGGCACAGCGACAGGCGCTGCAGGCCGGACATCGCCTTGAGGATCTGCGACAGCACGTTGACCATGTCGTTGGGCGTGCAGATCGCCTTGTGCGCGACTGGCACCAATGGATCGTCGTCCACCGGGTTGACCAGCGACAGCTCGGCGCCGTTCAGCCTGACCGCGTGGCGCAGGCGGTGCGCCAGCAGCGGATGCTCGTTGCGCAGGCTGCCGCCGATGACCAGCACGCGGTCCATTTCCTGCAGGTCGGGAATGTTGCAGCCCATCCATGGCGTGCCCTGGAACTGGCCGTCCATGCGGAAATCGCTGCGGCGCAGTCTATGGTCGATGTTGCCGGAACCCAAGCCATGCGCCAGCTTGCGCGCGAGATAGCCCTCTTCCATGGTGCTGTTGGGCGATACCAGCACGCCGACGGCCTCGCCACCATCGCGCTCAGCGGCTTCCTTGAGCCGGCTCGCGGCGAATTCGAGGGCGCTCTGCCAGTCGGTTTCCACCCACTCGTCGCCGTGCTTCACCATCGGCACGGTCAGGCGGTCCGTACTGTTCAATCCTTCGTAGGAATAGCGGTCGCGGTCGGAAATCCAGCACTCATTGATGCTTTCCTTTTCACGCGGCAGCACGCGCATCACGCGGTTGCCCTTGACGTGTACCTCGACGTGCGAGCCCAGGCCGTCATGCGGCGCGATGGACGGACGGCGGATCAGCTCCCAGCTGCGCGCGGTATAGCGGAACGGCTTGGACGTCAGCGCGCCCACCGGGCACAGGTCGATGATGTTGCCGGACAGCTCGGACTCGATGCTCTTGTCGACGTAGGCGGTGATTTCCGCGTGTTCGCCGCGGTTGATCAGGCCCAGCTCCATCATGCCGCCGATTTCCTTGAGGAAGCGGACGCAGCGCGTGCACTGGATGCAGCGCGTCATGTCGGTGGCGACCAGCGGGCCGATGTTCTTGTTGAGGACGACGCGCTTCTCTTCGGCATAGCGAGAAGCCGGCGCGCCGTAGGCCATGGCGATGTCCTGCAGGTCGCACTCCCCGCCCTGGTCGCAGATCGGGCAATCCAGCGGATGGTTGATCAGCAGGAATTCCATCACGCTCTTCTGCGCCTCGATGGCGGACTTGGAGCGGGTGAAGATTTTCATGCCATCGCTGACCGGCGTGGCGCAGGCAGGCAGCGGCTTGTTGAATTTCTCGACCTGCACCAGGCACATGCGGCAGTTGGCGGCCACCGACAATTTCTTGTGGTAGCAGAAGCGCGGGATGGCCACGCCGAGCTTGTCCGCGGCATCGATGATGGTCGTGCCGTGCTCGACTTCTACTGCGGTGCCGTCGATTTCTATCTTGAGCATATTATTTACCCGTCACCATGCTCTTGCCGTGCTGAATGTAGTATTCAAACTCCGGCCGGAAATGTTTGATGAAGCTCAGCACCGGTGTCGCCGCTGCGTCGCCCAGCGCGCAGATGGTGCGGCCGGAGATGTTGTTGCTGACGTCGGACAGCAGGTCCAGGTCCTCCATGCGTCCCTTGCCTTCCACGATGCGCTTGACCACGCGGTACAGCCAGCCGGTGCCCTCGCGGCACGGCGTGCACTGGCCGCAGGATTCCTCGAAGAAGAAATAGGACAGACGCTTCAGCGTACTCACCATGCAGGTGGAATCGTCCATGATGATCACCGAGCCCGCGCCCAGGCTGGAGCCGGCTTTGGACAATCCGTCGTAATCCATGGTCGCGCCCATGATCGCCGCCGCCGGCATTACCGCCGTCGACGGACCGCCGGGGATGACCGCCTTGAGCTGGCGTCCTTTCCAGATGCCGCCCGCCATTGCCAGCAATTCCGCAAACGGGATGCCCATGTTGACCTCGAAGTTGCCGGGCTTTTCGACATGGCCGGACACCGCGAACAACTTGGTGCCGCCGGAATTGGCGACACCCAAGTCCATGAATGCCTGGCCGCCGTGCTCCATGATGTAGGGAATGGAGGCATAGGATTCGGTGTTGTTGACGTTGGTGGGCTTGCCGTAGACGCCGAAGCTCGCCGGGAACGGCGGCTTGAAGCGCGGCTGGCCCTTTTTGCCCTCGATGGACTCGATCAGCGCGGTTTCCTCGCCGCAGATGTAAGCGCCATAACCGTGGTGGGCGTAGAGGTCGAAGCTGAAACTGGTGCCGAACAGGTTTTCGCCGAGAAAGCCCGCCGCGCGCGCTTCATCCAGCGCCTGCTCGAAGAAGACATAATCTTCCCAGATTTCGCCGTGAATGTAGTTGTAACCTACCCGCGCGCCCAAGGTGTAGGCGGCAATTGCCATGCCTTCGATCAGCTGGTGCGGGTTGTAGCGCAGGATGTCGCGGTCCTTGAACGTGCCGGGTTCGCCTTCATCCGAATTGCATACGAGGTACTTGGTGCCGTCGAAATAACGCGGCATGAAGCTCCACTTGAGGCCGGTGGGGAACCCCGCTCCGCCGCGGCCGCGCAAGCCGGAAATCTTGACCTGGTTGATGATCTCGGTAGCTGGCACCTTGTCGATGACGATGCGCTTCAGCGTCTCGTAACCGCCGATGCTGCGGTAGGTTTCCAGCGCGCCCGGGTTGGGCAGGTGCAGCGTGCGGAAGCAGACCTCGTTCGCCATTATTCGAGGCCTTTCAGTATCACATCCACTTTTTCCGGCGTGAGGAATTCGCACATGCGGCTGTTGTTGATATGGAACAACGGAGCGCCGCCGCAAGCGCCCATGCACTCGCCTTCCTTCAGCGTGAATTTGCCGTCCGGCGTGGTTTCGTTGAAGCCGATGCCGAGGCGCTTTTCCAGATGCTCGACGATTTCGTCCGAGCCGCGCAGCATGCAGGAGATATTGGTGCAGACGGTAATCTTGTGTGCGCCGACCGGCTCCAGCTCATACATGTTGTAGAAGGTCGCCACTTCCAGCGCGGCAATATCGGGGATGCCCAGGTAATTCGCGACAAAGGCGATGGTGTCCTTGGACAGCCAGCCCAACTCGTCCTGTGCAATACGCAATGCGGACATCACGGCCGACTGGCGGCGGTCGGCGGGATACTTGGTGAGTTCCTTGTCGATTTTGGCGAGGGATTCCGGGGATAACATCAGCGATCAATCTCTCCAAAAACGATGTCTTGCGTGCCGATGATGGCGACCAGGTCGGCGATCATGTGGCCGCGTGTCATTTCGTCCAGCGCAGCCAGATGCGCGAAACCGGGCGCGCGTATCTTCAGGCGGTACGGCTTGTTGGCGCCGTCCGACACTAGGTAGATGCCGAACTCGCCTTTGGGATGTTCCACCGCGGCATAGGCTTCGCCCGCCGGCACGTGGAAACCCTCGGTGAACAGCTTGAAATGGTGGATCAGCGCTTCCATGTCCTGCTTCATGCCTTCGCGCGCCGGCGGCGTTACCTTGTGGTCGCCGCTCATGACCGGGCCGGGATTCTTGCGCAGCCACTCGATACACTGCCTGATGATGCGGGTGGATTGGCGGAATTCCTCGATACGCACCAGGTAGCGGTCGTAGGAATCGCCGTTGACGCCGATGGGAATGTCGAAATCCAGGCGGTCATACACTTCGTAGGGCTGTTTCTTGCGCAGGTCCCACGCGATGCCGGAGCCGCGCAGCATCGGGCCGGTCATGCCCAGCGCCAGCGCGCGTTCGGGGGTTACCACGCCAATGCCAACGGTACGCTGCTTCCAGATGCGGTTGTCGGTCAGCAGGGTTTCGTATTCATCCACGTAGCCGGGGAAGCGGTTGATGAAATCCTCGATAAAATCGAGCACCGAGCCCTGGCGATTCTCGTTGAGCGCCTTGATCTCGTCCTTGCTGCGGAAATTCGATTCCTGGTATTGCGGCATGCGGTCCGGCAAATCGCGGTAGACGCCGCCCGGACGGTAGTAGGCCGCATGCATGCGCGCGCCGGACACCGCCTCGTAGACGTCGAACAGGTCCTCGCGCTCGCGGAAGGCGTACAGGAAAACGGTCATCGCCCCCACGTCCAGCGCATGCGCCCCCAGCCACAACAGGTGGTTGAGGATGCGGGTGATCTCGTCGAACATCACGCGGATGTACTGCGCGCGTATCGGCACGTCCAGACCCATCAGCTTTTCGATCGCCATCACGTAGGCGTGCTCGTTGGCCATCATCGACACATAGTCGAGGCGGTCCATGTACGGCACGGATTGCAGGTAGGTGCGGTTCTCGGCGAGCTTCTCGGTACCGCGATGCAGCAGGCCGATGTGCGGGTCGGCGCGCTCGATCACCTCGCCGTCCAGTTCCAGCACCAGGCGCAGCACGCCGTGCGCCGCCGGATGCTGCGGGCCAAAATTCATCGTGTAGTTACGGATTTCAGCCACGGTGGAAACCCTCATCACGGATAACTCGCGGCACGTTGTCGCGATGCTCGATGGAAACCGGCTGGTACACCACGCGCTGCTGCTCGGGGTCGTAGCGCATTTCGACATTGCCTATCATCGGGAAGTCCTTGCGGAACGGATGGCCGATAAAACCGTAATCGGTCAGCAGGCGGCGCAGGTCGGGATGCCCTTCGAACATCAGCCCGAACAGGTCGAAGGCTTCGCGCTCGAACCAGTTGGCGGTCGGCCAGATATCGACCACGGTCGGCAGCACCGGGAATTCGTCATCGGCGGCGAACACCTTGAGGCGCACGCGATGATTGAGGGTGACCGAAAGCAGGTGATAGGCCACGGCGAAGCGCGGGCCTTCCCAGATACCTTCGCCATACTCGCTGTAATCGAGGCCGCACAGGTCCATCAACTGCTCGAACTTGAGCTCCGGGTGGTCGCGCAGAACGCCGCACACCTCCAGCAAGTCGGCCGGCTTGACGCGTATCGTGATTTCGCCCACGTGGACGTTGAAATCCGTGATCTTGTCGCTCAGGGCAGACTTCAGGCTTGCGGACAGTTTTTCCAGGCGTGGGGACATTGTTGTTGTTCTTAGCGGGCGATGGTATTCGTGCGTTTGATCTTGTTTTGCAGCTGGATGATGCCGTAGAGCAGGGCCTCGGCAGTCGGCGGGCAACCGGGAACATACACGTCCACCGGCACGATGCGGTCACAGCCGCGCACCACGGCATAGGAATAATGGTAGTAGCCGCCACCATTGGCGCAGGAACCCATGGAGATGACCCAGCGCGGCTCGGCCATCTGGTCGTACACCTTGCGCAGTGCGGGCGCCATCTTGTTGACCAGCGTGCCGGCGACGATCATCACGTCGGACTGGCGCGGGCTGGGGCGGAAGACGATGCCGAAACGGTCGAGGTCGTAGCGCGACGCGCCGGCGTGCATCATTTCCACGGCGCAGCAGGCCAGGCCAAAGGTCATCGGCCACATCGAACCGGTACGGGTGTAATTGATGACCGTATCCAGGGTCGTCGTGACGAAACCTTTTTCGAGTACGCCTTCGATGCTCATGCCGACTCCAATTCAAACATCCGCATGCGAACGATCATTCCCATTCCAGCGCCCCCTTCATCCATTCGTAGATAAAGCCGACGACCAGGATACCGAGGAATACCATCATGGAGATGAAACCAAAAAGGCCGATTTCCTGGATGACGACCGCCCAGGGAAAAAGAAACGCAATTTCGAGGTCGAACAGGATAAAAAGGATGGCGACGAGGTAATAACGCACGTCGAATTTCATGCGGGCGTCTTCGAAAGCTTCGAAGCCGCATTCGTAAGGTGAGTTTTTTTCGCTGTCGGGACGACTGGGAGCGACTACCTTGCCGAGAACAATGGGAGCCACACCGACGCCAAGGCCGACGAGAATAAAAAGCAGAATCGGAAAATAATTTTCCAGCACGCTATGACCCAGTTCTTTCCTGCCAATCCCGGCTAGGGTTTGGAAGTCCATGCAAGCAACTTCCGGATATGATTTGGTGCCGACGGCGAGACTCGAACTCGCACGACTTTCGTCACTACCCCCTCAAGATAGCGTGTCTACCAATTCCACCACGTCGGCAACGTTGGGCTTATGCCCGGACTGCATTAAAACTTATTGAGGTACATCCTTTGCTTTAGGCGCATCCGGTACCGAAGGATCGGACGACTTGGAAGTCGCCGGCGCTTCAGTTGCCGGAACCTTGACCACGCTGGAATGCTTGCCGCCATGACCCGAGAGATATGCGAGGGTCAAGCTTGTGATGAAAAATACGGTCACCATACCGGCCGTCGCGCGGCTCAGCAGATTGGCGGACCCGCTAACGCCGAACAGGCTGCCCGAAGAGCCGCTGCCGAAAGCAGCGCCCATATCGGCACCTTTACCATGCTGCAGCAGAACCAGGCCGATAACGCCCGCCGCCGCGATCACATGCACTACCCAAACGATTGTTTCCATTAACCTTACCAACCCTACATTAATTGGCTGCCCGGCAGATCGCCACAAATTCTTCAGCCACGAGAGATGCGTGACCCACCAACGCACCATCAATATCCGGCATAGACAGCAATTGTGCCGCATTTGCGACCCGAACGCTACCCCCATGCAGGATTCTCAGCTTGGCGGCAGCCGCTTTATCGAGGCGGGCAACACGATTCCGGATGAAGGAATGAACCGCTTGCGCCTCCTGCGGAGAGGCGCCGCGCCCGGTGCCGATGGCCCATACCGGCTCATACGCCAGCACTCCCTTGCATAACCCTTTCGGCCCGATGCGATTCAGGACCGCATCCAGTTGGCGAGCCACGACCTCTTCCGTCGACCCCGCTTCATATTCCTCGCGCGTCTCGCCTACACAGAAAATCGGCTGCATGCCATCGTTGAGCGCCGCCTCGAACTTGGCCGCCACGACAGGATCGCTTTCGTTGCACAATTCACGCCGTTCGGAATGGCCGATGATGACGTAGCTGCATCCGAAATCGACCAGCATGTGCGGCGCCACGGATCCGGTGAAGGCTCCGGCCTCGAATTGGCTCATGTTCTGCGCACCCCAGGCGACATTGCTGGCGTGCAGAATGGCCTGCGCCTGGAAAAGATAAGGCGTCGGCACGCATACTGCGTAATCGGCATTCCGATAGTCACGAGCCCCCTCGATGATGGCTTCCAGCAGAATCTTGTTCGATTCCAGATTTCCATACATCTTCCAGTTGCCCACCACCAGCTTGCGACGCATTAGCGTTCTTCCGCATAAAAACCGCGCAATCATACCGATCAAAGGGATCACGGTCAAAAACGTCCCGTTCGATCCTCATTCCTTAAATACCTCCTTTGATTAATTCTTTTTAGTTATAAATATATCGAAACAAATTATTTTTAATTATTCAATGCGATTGCTAGAGTGCGACCCATTCGACCGTTATCTCAGGAGTACCTCGTATGTCGCAGCCCGCAATCCAAACAAGGCCTGCCGTTGTGCAAGAAATTCTGCGCGCCATCGAAAACGTACGTTTCGGCTCCATAGAAATCACGGTTCATGAAGGGCGCATTACGCAGATCGAAAAACGGGAAAAAGTCAGATTCAATCACTTGCCCATAGATAAAACTTCATAAAACCCATCGGACGACCGAAGGCAAAAAACTAGGCAACACTCGGAGCTGACCGGACGGCCGGAAGATCTCCAGAACACTCAACAAGGAGATTGGAATGTCTTACAAGAAAACGCTGCTTGGCTCGCTGCTGGTCAGCAGCGGCATCATTATCACGCCGCAGGCAGCACTGGCCAACGATAGCTCCGAGCTGGAGCAATTGCGTGCGCTGGTACAGGAGCTGGATCAGAAGGTACGCGTGCTCGACCGCAAGAGCGAAATCGCATCCGAGGAAGCCGCAGCAGCAAAGAAAGCCGCGCCGGTGCTCGTCGCCGGGGACAAGGGGTTTGGCCTGAAGTCGGCCGATGGCGACTTCGAATTCAAGTTGCGCGGGCTGCTGCAGGCGGATAACCGCACCTTCTTCGACGACGATGACTCGCAAGGGCGCGACGAATACCTGTTGCGCCGCGTGCGCCCGACGTTCGAAGGCACGGTCTTCGGCAAATACGATTTCCGCTTCACGCCGGATTTCGCCCCCGGCACCCCCAATGTGCAGGATGCCTACGTCAATGCGCGCTTCCTGCCCTGGTTCAAGGTGCAGGCGGGTAAATTCAAGGTGCCCGCAAGTCTGGAACGCCTGCAAAGCGGTTCGGATCTGCGCTTTGTCGAGCGTTCCTATGTCGCCAACTCGCTCCTGCCCAACCGCGATGTCGGCGTGCAAGTCCACGGCGACCTGCTGGAAGGCAAGGTCAATTATGCCGTGGGCGTGTTCGACGGCACGGCAGATGGCGGCAGCAATAGCACCAATGGCGACAACAATATCGACAAGGACTACGTGGCTCGTATTTTCGTCGAGCCTTTCAAGGGCGGCGACAACCTGTTGTCCGGCCTCGGCATCGGCCTGGCAGGCACCACCGCCGACTGGAATGGCCCGATCAGCGAAGCAAACCATCACTACCGTTCGCCAGGCCAGCAAACCATTTTCCAGTACAACACGGCTGTCAATGGCGATGGCAAGCAGACGCGCCTCTCGCCGCAGTTCTATTACTACACGGGGCCCTTCGGCGTCATCGGCGAGTATGCACGCGTCAAGCATGACGTTTCGCGTGGCAGCCGTTCCGAAACACTGGCGCATGATGCCTGGCAACTTGCCGCGACCTGGGTACTGACCGGCGAAGACAACTCGTTCAAGGGCATCACTCCCAAGCGGGCATTCGACCTCGACAAGGGCGGCTGGGGCGCATGGGAAATCGGTTTGCGCTACAGCGAGCTGAACCTGGACGACGACACCTTCGCAGGCGCAGCAGGCGTGCGGTTCGCCAACGCCGCCTCGACCACGGAAAAAGCTGAATCCTGGGCCGGCGGGGTCAACTGGTATCTCAACAAGAACGTCAAGCTGCAAACCACTTACGAGCAAACCAGCTTCAACAGCGGCATCGACGGCGTGGACGATCGCGAGGACGAAAAGGTGCTATTCAGCCGCTTCCAGGTTGCGTTCTAAATTGGCCGTATTTTTATAAGGAAAACTGAAATGAAATTCTTCTATTTATCGCTCAGCCTATTCATCGCCGTGCTCGCGCTGGCCAATCCGTTGCGCCTGGAGGCGGCTGAAGTCACGCTGCTGAACGTCTCCTACGACCCGACGCGCGAGCTGTACCAGGACTACAACGCCGCCTTCGCCAAGTACTGGCAGGCGAAGACCGGCGACAAGGTCATTGTCAAGCAGTCGCACGGCGGGTCCGGCAAACAGGCGCGCGCGATCATCGACGGGCTGGACGCCGATGTCGCCACACTCGCACTGGCCTACGACGTCGACCAGCTCAGCGAGAAAGGCAAGCTAATCCCCAAGGGCTGGCAGAAGCGTTTGCAGCACAACAGCTCGCCCTACACCTCCACCATCGTGTTCCTGGTGCGCAAGGGCAATCCCAAAAAGATCAAGGACTGGAACGACCTGGTGAAGCCCGGCATCTCCGTGATCACGCCCAACCCCAAGACCTCGGGCGGCGCGCGCTGGAACTACCTCGCGGCCTGGGCCTACGCGTTGAAGCAGAACAACAACGACGAGGCCAAGGCCAGGGAGTTCGTGGGCAAGCTCTTCAGGAACGTGCCGGTGCTGGATTCCGGCGCGCGGGGCTCCACCACCACCTTCGTCGAGCGCGGCATCGGCGACGTGCTGCTGGCCTGGGAAAACGAAGCCTTCCTGGCGAAGAAGGAACTCGGCCCGGACAAGGTGGAAATCATCGTGCCGTCGCTCTCCATCCTGGCCGAACCGCCGGTGACAGTGGTGGACAAGGTAGTCGACCGCCGCAAGACCCGCGGGGTAGCGGAAGCCTATCTGCAGTACCTCTATAGCGAGGAAGGCCAGGAGATCGCGGCGAAGAATTACTACCGCCCGATACTGCCGGCCACAGCGAAGAAGTATGAAGCGCAGTTCCCAAAAGTCAGCCTGATCACCATCGATGAGGTGTTCGGCGGCTGGGCCAAGGCGCAGAAAACCCACTTCGCCGACGGCGGGGTATTCGACCAGATTTACGGCGCACGCTAAGGGAGATGCGGCGATGACGACCTGCTGATCGGTGACGAAGCGGCAATCACCAGGGTAAAAGAAAAAGGCGCTGCCATCGGTGGCAGCGCCTTTTTATAACGATTGTTAATAGCGATTAAGCGGGCAATCCCTGGGCGTCGAACACACCTTCGAACAGGATGGAACTGAGGTAGCGCTCGCCGGAATCGGGCAGGACGACGACGATGGTCTTGCCTGCATGTTCGGGACGCTTGGCAAGCCTCACCGCTGCCACGACCGCTGCGCCGCAGGAAATGCCGGAAAGTATGCCCTCCTCCCGCGCCAGGCGTCGCGCATATTCCACGGCTTCTTCGTTGCTCACCTGCTCGACCTCATCGACCAGCGACAGGTCCAATACCTCCGGCACGAAGCCGGCGCCTATGCCCTGAATCTTATGTGGCGACGGTTTCAGCTCCTCGCCGGCACGTGTCTGGGTGAGCACCGGACTCGCTGCAGGCTCGACGGCAACGGTCAGCAGAGGCTTGTTCTGCGTGCGCTTGATGTAGCGGGCGACGCCGGTGATGGTGCCGCCCGTGCCTACGCCGGAGACAAAGATGTCGATCTTGCCACCGGTGTCCTCCCAGATCTCCGGCCCGGTCGTCTGCTCATGGATCAAGGGATTGGCGGGGTTCTTGAATTGCTGCAGCAGCACATAGCGGCCGGGATCGGAAGCGACGATCTCTTCCGCCTTCGCGATGGCGCCCTTCATGCCCTTGGCGCCTTCCGTCAATACCAGTTTCGCGCCGTAGGCGAGCAACAGTTTGCGGCGCTCGACGCTCATCGTCTCCGGCATCGTCAGCGTCAGCGGTATACCCTTGGCTGCTGCCACGAACGCCAGCGCAATGCCGGTATTGCCGCTGGTCGGTTCCACCAGTTCCTTGCCCGGTCCCAGCAAGCCGCGCTTCTCCGCATCCCATACCATCGCCGCGCCAATACGGCATTTCACGGAATACGCGGGATTGCGTCCTTCGATCTTGGCAAGGATGGTCGCCGGCGCGCCATCGGCAATACGGTTCAGCTTCACCAGCGGCGTACGGCCGATGGATAAGGAATTGTCCTGATAGATATTCATGTTCTTCTCCAAATCACCCCTAAGGGAAATAAAAAGACCAATGGTCTCGAAGACGCACCGGCCTTGTCATCAGGTCAGTTATTAGGTTATCGAAGCCTAATTTAGAACCTGCCTCCAACAGTGTCAACCTGTAGTTTCAGGCACTTATCCATATCAATATTTAGCATAAATATATAAAACAATATTCTTTTACACGATTTAACCCGAGCGCTAAAGTGCCAGTCACTCTCATTGCCGGAAAACAATAAAAATGTCGAAGCATCCACTCTTGACCGCCCCGCTCTTCGCCAAGCATGCCAACCGCTTCCCCAATATCGCGCTCTTCAGCGTGGATGAAGTATGCGGAAGCTGGGCAAAGGCGCATAAAACGCATTTCGACGGCGGCGGCCCCTTCGACCAGATCTACGACAACAAACAAGGATTTTCCGATGCCCAACATTGATACGTTAAAAGCCGAGCTGCACGAAGCGCTCTACCTCGACCTCGACGAATTCGGCCTGGAAAGAGAAGGCGAAGAACTGGTCAGCAAATTCATCGGGCTGCAACTACGCAGCACATTCCAACCGATCTATAGCACGATACTAGGGAAAGCACTGGGGTATGAAGCCTTGATCCGCCCGTCCATAGGCCCCTCCGATCCGCTCGCCCCCGCTTTCGCATTCGGTTTCGCCGACAACCAGGGACGGCTCGTCAAGTTCGACCGGGTCGCCCGGACGCTGCACGCCCTCAATTACCTGCACTTGCCCGATACGCGCGGCCTGCTTTTCCTGAACGTGCACCCCAAGCTATTGGTCAGCGTCAATGCCCACGGCCAGGTGTTTGAACGCATCCTGCATGCGCACTCGGTGCCCACGCACAAGGTCGTCATCGAGATCCTGGAAAGCGCGGTCGATGCGGACAAGCCGCTGGTCGAAGCCATCGGCAATTATCGCGATCGCGGCTATCACATCGCCATCGACAACTTCGGCAGCAAACATTCCAATCTGGACCGCCTGTGGAAGCTTGCGCCCGACTACGTCAAGCTCGACCTCAGCATCATCCATGAAGCCGAAAACAATCCAAAAGTGCGCCGCATGCTGCCCAAGCTGATCGAAATCATCCATGAACTGGGCGCCAGGGCGGTGGTGGAGGGCATAGAAAACGAAGCGCAATATAAGGTTGCGCTGGATGCCGGCGCGACCTTGCTGCAAGGCTACCTGCTGGGCAAACCGGCAGCGGCGAGCGAATGGCAACAGCATAAGGCAGACGAGCCATCCGTCATCACCGCATAAAAATAGTCCGATCTCCTCTCTCAGGCGCGTCAGCGCCTTTTTTTGGGTGCTGCTATTCGATGGCTTCCCAGGCATTGATCTCTTTTTCAGGCACCATCCGCGCGTAGTGGTAATACCGTCCGCCCAGCCACAAGGTCAGCCCGATCACCGCGCAGGCCAGCTGACCGGCGGCCAGCCACAGCACGGAATGCATCAGGAACGGCGCCACGATCCCGGCGACGCCTGCGCTCAGCATGGTTTGCGTGAAGGACTGGCAGGAAGCGACGGTTCCGCGGATATTCGGGAACAGGTCCATGACCAGCAAGGTCAGCACCGGAGCCACCAGCGACATGCCCAGGGTGTAGAAAAAAAGCGGCAGCACCGACCACGGGATAGCCGGCGGGAAATACCAGTGATAAAGCACGTTCGCGGCAGAGGCGCCAATCAAAAGGGAATAGCCCATGAACATGATACGCGGGATCGAAATCCTGCCCGCGAAGCGGTTTGCCGTCAGCGCGCCGAGAAAGATGCCGGCCACCGCGGGGACGAATTGCCAGGCAAATTGGTCCGGCCCCAGCCCGAGATGCCGGGTAATAAACACCGGTGCCGCAGCCACGTAAAGGAAAAGCCCGGCGAAATTGAACGCGATGGCGCCCGCCTTGAGCTGGAATGCCGGCGATCGGAATATCTGTTGGTAGCTATTCGCAAGGAACCGGGGATTGAAGGGCGTGCGCCTGGCCTTGGGCAATGTTTCCGGCAATTTTTTATAGCAATGCCATAGCAGCAGACAGGTATAGACAAAGAGCGTCAGGAAAATCGCCCGCCAATCGAAATACTTCACGATCCAGCCGCCGAGTATCGGCGCGATGGCGGGCGCTATCGAAAAGATCATGGTCACCAGCGACAGCAACCGTGCGGCGGCGGCATCGGCGTAAAGGTCGCGAATGATCGCTCGCCCCACCACGACGCCCGCGCCGGCCGACACGCCCTGCATGATGCGGAATGCCCACAGGTATTCGATGCTGTGGGACGCGGCGCAGCCCAGGGTGCCGACAGCGAAGATCGCCAGCGAGACCAGCACGATATTGCGCCGGCCGAACGCGTCGGAAAGTGCGCCGTGCCACAGAATCATGATCGCGAAGGAGAACATGTACGCCGTCAAGGTCTGCTGTACCGCGATCAGGTCGGCGCCGAGCGTACGCTCGATATCGGGGAACGCCGGCAGATAGGTGTCCACCGAGAAAGGCCCGAGCATGGCCAGCCCTGCCAGCATGATGGCGAGCTGGTTGCTGCCGGGAACCGGTATCAGGTGTTTTGTCCGCAAGTGCCGGCTGTTTTTTCTTGTCACCATGGTTTTTGCTTTGATTGGTTGAGGTCAGCGCGGCTAATAATAAAATCGAATAAAGTAATTCGAATATATTATTTTTAAGGATTAACCACGCTCGCTATGATGCCGTCATCTTTCACTAGAGATGACAACACATGGCTGTATTGCGTTCCTGGAAATCCCATAGCGTGCTGCCCGGCTTCGGGCTGGCGCTGGGATTCACTATCCTCTACCTCAGCCTGATCGTCCTGATTCCGCTTTCCGCCACGTTCATCAAAACGGCGGAACTGGGCTGGGGCGAATTCTGGGCTGTAGTCACCACCCCGCGCGCGCTGGCATCTTACCGCCTTTCGTTCGGCGCAGCGGCCATAGGCGCCTTCCTCAACACGGGCTTCGGGCTGCTGACCGCCTGGGTTCTGGTGCGCTACACCTTCCCAGGCAAGCGGCTGGTCGATGCCTTCGTCGACCTGCCCTTCGCGTTGCCGACCGCGGTGGCGGGCATCGCGCTGACTGCGATCTACGCCCCCAACGGCTGGATCGGGCAGTGGCTGGAACCGATGGGCATCAAGGTCGCGTTCACGCCGCTGGGTGTCGTGGTCGCGCTGACTTTCATCGGCCTGCCATTCGTGGTCCGTACCGTGCAGCCGGTGCTGGAAGACCTGGAAGCCGAAGTCGAGGAAGCCGCCGCCTGCCTGGGTGCCAACCGCTGGCAGACCTTCGCCAAGGTGCTGATGCCGGCGTTGTGGCCGGCCTTGATTACCGGTTTCGCGCTCGCCTTCGCCCGCGCCGTGGGCGAATACGGCTCGGTGATCTTCATCGCCGGCAACATGCCGATGATTTCGGAAATATCACCTCTGCTCATCATCACAAAATTGGAGCAATACGACTACGCCGGAGCGACCGCCATCGCGGTGGTAATGCTGGTGATTTCGTTCGCGCTGCTGCTGCTGATCAACGGCCTCCAATGGTGGATGGGCCGCCGACATGGAAGGAAAACCGCATAATGTCCGCCGTATTCTCGCAACACCTGGGCGTAGCCCCCGCCAGAATCTCCGGCGCCACGCAGGAGCCCGCCTGGATGCGATGGCTGCTGATTTCCATTGCGCTGGGCTGGCTGGGCCTCTTCCTGTTCGTGCCGCTGGCCGCGATTTTCACGGAAGCCTTCCGCAAGGGCCTGGAAGTCTACTGGGCTTCGCTGGCCGACCCGGACGCCCTGTCCGCCATCAAGCTCACCCTGCTGGCAGCCGTCATCGCAGTGCCCGCCAATCTTGTTTTCGGCATCGCCGCTGCCTGGGCCATCGCCAAGTTCGAGTTCCGCGGCAAGCAGGTGCTGCTGACCCTGATCGACCTGCCGTTCGCGGTATCGCCGGTGATCGCCGGCCTGATCTACATGCTGCTGTTCGGCCTGCAGGGCTGGTTCGGCGAATGGCTGCAGGCGCATGACCTTAAAATCGTGTTCGCCGTGCCGGGCATCGTGCTGGCGACCATCTTCGTCACCTTCCCCTTCGTTGCCCGCGAGCTGATCCCGCTGATGCAGGCGCAAGGCACGGAAGAGGAAGAGGCCGCGGTCACCATGGGCGCATCCGGTTGGCAGACGCTGTGGCGCGTGACGCTGCCCAACGTGAAATGGGGCCTGCTGTACGGCGTGATCCTTTGTAACGCCCGCGCGATGGGCGAGTTCGGCGCGGTGTCGGTCGTCTCCGGCCATATCCGCGGCATGACCAACACGCTGCCGCTGCACGTGGAAATTCTCTACAACGAATACAACTTTGCCGCCGCGTTCGCCGCTGCCTCCCTGCTCGCCGGGTTGGCGCTGGTGACGCTGGCGCTCCAGAGCCTGGTTCAGCAGGTTTCATCCACCGCGTTGAGCCGGGGCTCGGATGGATGCTAGACGCGACGCGCAGCGAATGGCCGCCCCTTCGCAAGCGGCGCAACGCCGCAGACGCCGAGCCCCGGCTCAACCCAGAGGGCTGCAAGTCTGCGGGCGCATTGCCGCGTTGCAGCCTGCTTGTGGTGAAGACACCACTGCGCAGCCTACGCCTTACACTGCATCCCGCAGACTTGCAGCGCGGTGGATGAAACCTGCTGAACCAGGCTCTTATCGTCGAATGGAAAACCGGCGCGGAATTGCGCGCCCGACTTGAGGAAACCAGCAATGAGCATTAAAGTCCGCAACATCCAGAAGCGCTTCGGCGGTTTTACCGCGCTGCATGACATCAGCCTCGACCTGCCCAGCGGTGAACTGACCGCGCTGCTCGGCCCTTCCGGCTGCGGCAAAACCACGCTGTTGCGCATCATCGCCGGGCTGGAACAGCCGGACGGCGGCAGCGTGCTGTTCCACGGCAAGGACGCAACCGGCAGTCACGTGCGCGAACGCAAGGTGGGCTTTGTGTTCCAGCATTACGCGCTGTTCCGTCACATGACGGTATTCGAGAACGTCGCATTCGGCTTGCGCGTTCGTCCCAAGGCCGAGCGGCCGAGCGATGCGGCAATCCGCCGCAAGGTGCACGAACTGCTGGAGCTGGTGCAGCTCGACTGGATCGCCGACCGCTACCCGGCCCAGCTTTCCGGCGGACAGCGGCAGCGTATCGCCCTCGCACGGGCGCTTGCCGTCGAACCGCAGGTACTGCTGCTGGACGAGCCCTTCGGCGCGCTGGACGCCAAGGTGCGCAAGGACCTGCGCCGCTGGCTGCGCCGGTTGCACGATGAGCTGCATATCACCAGCGTGTTCGTCACGCATGACCAGGAAGAGGCGCTGGAAGTCGCGGACCGCGTGGTGGTGCTCAACAAGGGCGGCATCGAGCAGGTCGGCACGCCGGACGAAGTTTACGACCAGCCGGCCACGCCTTTCGTGTACCAGTTTCTCGGCAACGTGAACCTGTTCCACAGCCGCGTGCACGACGGGTTTGCCAGGATCGGCGAACTGGAACTGGCGGTGGACGGGCATCAGGATACGCAGGATGCCATCGCGCACGCTTATGTGCGTCCCCACGATATCGAAATTCGCCGCACGCCGGAAAACGGCTCGACTTTCGCTGCGACCGTGGCGCACATCCATGCCATCGGACCCATCGTCCGACTGGAACTGGCGCGTGCGGATGCATCGGAATACGTCGAGGCGGAGCTGACCCGTGAGCGCTTTCGCGAGCTGGCGTTGAAGGAAGGCGAAGAGGTTTTCGTGAAGCCGCGCAGCTTGCGCGTGTTTGTCGATCACAGCAAAACCACCGTATAAGCCGTATCCCCTTGTTCCGGCATGAGGCTGGCCGCGGCCAGCCTCATGATGTACTGCATATACCGCAAAGCCTGCCAGAAACTGCAAGCATAGCCATCAATTTTTTATGTCCTTGTAATATTGTTTTCACGTTAGAATCGCCTGACGTATCTATCAGTAGAGCCTTTTTGAGGCCTGGCGGTTTTAATGCTGAGTTTCTTGCAGAACATTTCCTTCCGGATGCTGGTTTCAGCCAGCATCGCTGCATGGGCGTTATCCGTTTCCGCCGGAAGCCCCGCTCCGTCCACCCATAACCCGGGGTTGCAATTGACCGTGGCAGAGCGCGCATGGCTCAAGGCGCACCCCACGATTTCCGTCGCGATCAACCACGGCTGGGATCCGATCGGCTTCATGACGGAACGCAACGAATTGCGCGGCATTTCGGTGGATTACCTGAGAAGGGTCGAATCCTTGCTGGGGGTCGAATTCCGCCACGTACGCTCGGTCGAGAACCCGGCCATCGAAAAAGCCGACATCATCGCCGCGGTCGTCAATATCCAGTCATTGCACGGTTCGCGATTCACGTCGCTGGAATCACCTTATCTCAGGATGCCCTTCGTCATCTTCACCCGGGGCGACACGGATAACATCCATCGGCTGGAAGACCTTTACGGGAAAAAGGCGGCCGTCTTCAAGACCGGTGCCGTGGCGGAAGCCCTTTCTCGCGACCACCCCCAAATCCAGCTCTACAAGGCGGATATTGCCGAAGAAGCCCTCAGCGCGCTGATGTCCGGAATCGTGGACGCCTACATAGGCAACAGCGTCATCGTGTCGCACGTGGCACGCGATCAAGGCTTCGGCAATATCAAGATCGTAGGAAACACGCCCTATCAGTCCTCGATCCATATGGCGGTGCGTAACGACTGGCCGCTACTCGGCAACATCCTGCAAAAAGCAGCAAACACCATCAGCGAGGAAGAAAAACAGGCCATCCTGCGCAACTGGGAAGCCGTCAGTTACGAGCATGAGCCCAATTACTTCCTGCTGTTCGCCCTCGGCGGCGTTGTGCTTGCCATTGGCGGCGGGCTGGCCTTCTGGAGCTGGCGGCTCAAGATTATCGAGCGCCAGCGCTCGATCCGGCGGGAACACGCCCGCAACCTCGTGCTGGAACAGCTTTCCCGCAATGCGCCCTTGCCGGAAATCCTGCACTCCATTGTCAACACGGTGGAGCAGGAAAACGAGGAAATGCTGTGCAGCATCCTCCTCATGGACAGCGCCGGCAAACACCTGCTTACCGGCGCCGCGCCGCGGCTTCCCAATTTTTTCAATTCGGCCATTCATGGCGTCGCCATCGGCGTCGGCGTCGGTTCATGCGGCACCTCGGCGTATATCGGCCAGCGCGTCGTCGTCCAGGACATCCGGACCCATCCGTACTGGCTCCACTACAAGGAACTGGCAGCAAAGGCCAACCTGAAGTCCTGCTGGTCGGAGCCGATCAAGAATGCTTCCGGCAAGGTAGTTGGCACTTTTGCCATTTACCATCGGGAGCCGCAAGCCCCAAGCAAGGACGATATCCAGCTGATCGAACAGGCGGCCAGCCTGGCAGGGCTGGCGATCGACCAGAGCCGGGTCAACGAAGAACTGCAGCTGGCGCTGCTGATTTACCAGAACAGCAGCGAAGCGATGATGGTGACCGACGCGGATGGCACCATCCTGACCATCAATGCCGCATTCACCCGCCTGACCGGCTGCACCCAGGATGAAGTCATCGGCAAGAACCCGACCACCTTCAGCAACCACGCCTTCTACGATACGGTCTGGCAGGAAATCGACGCCACCGGCCACTGGCAGGGCGAGATCGTGGACCGCCGCAAGAATGGCGAAAGCTATACCAAGTGGCTGACCATCAATACCATCTTCAATGAAGACGGTTCGGTGCATCGCCGCGTGGTGTTGTTCTACGACATTACCGAAAAGAAAAAAACCGAGGAATTGATCTGGCAGCAGGCCAACTTCGATACGTTGACCAGCCTGCCCAACCGGCGCATGTTCCTCGACCGCCTCGACCAGGACATCAAGAAGGCCCACCGCGCCGGCCTGCCGCTGGCATTGCTGTTCCTCGATCTCGACCGGTTCAAGGAAATCAACGACACCCTCGGCCACGGCATGGGCGACCTGCTGCTGCAGGAAGCCGCGAAACGGCTGGTGCACTGCGTGCGCGAATCGGATACCGTGGCGCGGCTGGGTGGCGACGAATTCACCGTCATCCTCGGCGAACTGGACGAACCCGGCTGCGTCGAGCGCGTGGTGCAGGATATCCTGCGCAAGCTTTCGGAACCATTCCAGCTGGGCGAGGAAATGGCCTATGTCTCCACCAGCATAGGCATTACGCTCTATCCCGATGACGCGGACAACATCGAAGCGCTGCTCAAGAATGCCGACCAGGCCATGTATGCGGCCAAGCAGCAGGGGCGCAACCGCTGCAGCTACTTCACCCCCTCCATGCAGGAGGCGGCACAGGCCCGCATGCGGCTCACCAACGACTTGCGCGGCGCATTGTCCGGCAATCAGTTCCGCCTTTACTACCAGCCCATCATTGAACTGGCGACCGGCGCGATACACAAGGCTGAAGCCTTGATCCGCTGGGAGCACCCGAAAATCGGCCTGGTCAGCCCGGCAGAATTCATCCCGGTGGCCGAAGAGACCGGGCTCATCATCGAAATCGGCGACTTCGTCTTCCTGGAAGCGGCGCGACAGTGCCAGAAATGGCGGACCTCCTTCCACCCGGCATTTCAGATCAGCGTCAATAAATCCCCGGTTCAATTTCGCAACGAGCGCACCTTGCATACCTGGACCGACCAGTTGAAAGCGCTGGATTTGCCCGGCCAGAGCATCGTGGTGGAAATTACCGAAGGGCTGCTGATGGACGCCAATACCCTGGTCACGGACAAACTGCTGCAATTCCGCGACGCGGGCATCCAGGTATCGCTGGATGACTTCGGTACCGGTTATTCCTCGCTGTCTTACCTGCAACGCTTCGACATCGACTACATCAAGATCGACCAGTCCTTTGTCCGCCATCTTGCCCCTGGTTCCAACAACATGGCGCTATGCGAAGCCATCATCGTGATGGCGCACAAGCTCAACATGAAGGTTATCGCCGAAGGGGTGGAAACCGCGCTGCAGCGCGACCTGCTGAGCGCGGCGGGATGCGATTTCGGCCAGGGCTACCTGTTTTCCAGGCCGGTGCCGGCGGCGGAATTCGAAAGCTTCATGTCTGCGTCGGTTAAACAGGGCACCTTAGTCGACGCTGCCGGAACTGCTATTGGATAATGCCATCGGCGGGTAAAATGCCGCCCATGCCCCAAACCGCGCCGTTCCCCTCCCCTTCGCAAATCCTGCACGATGTTTTCGGTTTCGCCGCGTTCCGCGAGGCGCAGCAGGCCATCGTCGAACATGTCACCGGCGGAGGCGATGCGCTAGTGCTGATGCCGACGGGTGGCGGAAAGTCGCTGTGCTACCAGATCCCCGCCTTGGTGCGCCCCGGCACTGGCCTTGTCGTTTCCCCGCTGATCGCGCTGATGCAGGACCAGGTGGATGCGCTGAAGCAGGCCGGCGTGCAGGCCGCCCTCCTCAACTCCAGCCTGGACGCCGAGGAGGCGCGCGAAGTCACGGGGCAGCTGATACGCGGCGAACTGAATATCCTGTACGTCGCCCCGGAGCGCCTGCTGATGCCCAACTTCCTCGCCCTGCTGGAGCAGGTGCAGGAAGGGCCGGGCATCGCCCTTTTCGCCATCGACGAAGCGCACTGCGTCTCGCAATGGGGGCACGACTTCCGCCCGGAATACCGCCAGCTCACCATTCTGCATGAGCGCTTCCCCACCGTGCCGCGCATCGCGTTGACCGCCACGGCGGATGCGCCGACCCGCGCCGAGATCGTCGAGCGGCTGGCGCTGGAGGATGCGCGCCAGTTCGTCTCCAGTTTCGACCGTCCCAACATCCGCTACCGCGTCACGCAGAAGGCGAACGCGCGGCAGCAACTGGAAGCCTTCCTCGAAACCGAGCACCCGAACGACGCCGGCATCGTCTATTGCCTCTCGCGGCGCAAGGTCGAGGAAACCGCCGCCTGGCTGAAGGAACGCGGCTGGGATGCGCTGCCCTACCATGCGGGGCTGGATGCTTCCACCCGCAACGCCAACCAGCGCCGCTTTCTGCGCGAGGAAGGCGTCATCATGGTCGCCACCGTCGCCTTCGGCATGGGCATCGACAAGCCCAACGTGCGCTTCGTCGCCCACCTCGACCTGCCCAAGAGCATGGAAGGCTACTACCAGGAAACCGGCCGCGCGGGACGTGACGGCTTGCCCGCGAATGCATGGATGGCCTATGGCCTGGGCGATGTGGTCAGCATGCGCCAGATGCTGGACTCCGGCGACGCGCCGGAAGAGCGCAAGCGCGTCGAACGGCAAAAGCTGGACGCCCTGCTCGGCTTCTGCGAATCCACCGCCTGCCGCCACCAGACCATCCTGCGCTACTTCGGCGAGGAGCACCCCGGCAACTGCGGCCAGTGCGACAACTGCCTGGAGCCGGTCGACACCTGGGACGCCACGCAGCCGGCGCAGATGGCGCTCTCCTGCGTCTACCGCACCGGCCAGCGCTTCGGCGTGGTGCACCTGATCGACGTGCTGCTCGGGAAATCGACGCCCAAAATCGAGCAATTCCATCACCAGCAACTCAGCACCTTCGGCATCGGACAAGCACTCAGCCAGTCGCAATGGAGCAGCGTCTTCCGCCAGCTCGTCGCCGGCGGCTTCCTCGCCTCGGACATGGAATCCTACGGCGGCCTCAAGCTCACCCCCGCCGCCCGCCCGGTGCTGAAAGGCGAACAGGAAGTGTGGCTGCGGCGCGACCCGGAGCCCGCCCGCCGCAAGGCCAGCAAGGCCGAGCGAGCCTCGCGCTTCAAGGAAGCCTTTGCCGGCGCCAACGACGACCCGCTATGGCTGGCACTCAAGGCCAAGCGGCTGGAACTGGCAAAGGAGCAAGGCGTGCCGCCTTATGTGATCTTCCACGACAGCACTTTGCTGGAAATCCTCAACCAGAAGCCGCAGACGCTGGACGAACTGGGCCGCATCAGCGGGGTGGGCCAGGCCAAGCTGACGCGCTACGGCGATGAATTCCTCAAGGTGCTGGAAGACGCGCAATAGCTTCGATAACCACAACAAAAATCACCCATGTCACACTCCCTGCATGCCCTCGCCCGCCGCGACGCCATTTTCGGCGTCGTTTTCGCCCTGCTCGCCGCCATCGGTTTTTCCGGCAAGGCCATCCTGGTCAAACTGGCCTATCTCGATCATGTCGATGCGATCACGCTGCTGGCGTTGCGCATGCTGTTCTCCGTGCCGTTCTTCATCGGCGTGGCGTTCTGGAGCTGGCGCCGGCATGTCGAGCCGCTGAACAGGCACGACCGCATCCTGGTCGTGGCGCTGGGACTGCTCGGCTACTACCTTTCGAGCTTTCTCGATTTCCTTGGCCTTCAGTACATTTCCGCCGGGCTGGAGCGCCTGATCCTGTTCCTGTACCCGACCATGACGGTGGTCCTGCTGGCGCTGCTCTACCAGAAACCCATCGGCAGCAAAGTCATGGCGGCGATGGCGCTGAGCTACGCCGGGATCGCGCTGGTATTCCTGCACGACGTGGGCATGCAGCAGGAAGGCGTCGTGCTCGGCGCGACGCTGGTATTCCTCAGCACCCTGTCCTATTCGCTCTACCTGGTCGGCGCCGGCCATGCCATCCGGCGTATCGGTACAACGCGTTTTACCGCGTACGCGATGATCGTCGCCAGCGCGGCGAGCCTGCTGCAGTTCGGGGTGACGCATCCGCCGGAAGCGCTTGACCTGCCGGCACGGGTTTATGGATTGGCGTTCGCGATGGCGATCTTTTCCACGGTGCTGCCGGTATTCCTGTTGTCCTATGCGATCCGCCGCATCGGCTCCGGCAGCGCTTCGCTGATCGGTTCCATCGGCCCGGTCAGTACCATCTACATGGCCTACGTGTTCCTCGGCGAACACGTCTCGCTGCTGCAGATCGCCGGCTCGGCGCTGGTGCTGGCCGGGGTGCTCGTCATCAGCCTGAACAGCCGGCGCGAAGCGTGATATAAACCTCCGATGAACATCTGGGTCGATGCCGACGCCTGTCCCGGCGTCATCAAGGAAATTCTCTTTCGCGCGGCGGAACGCACGCGGATTGCGACCACGCTGGTCGCCAACCAGCTGCTGCGCGTGCCGCCCTCGCCCTACATTCGCGCATTGCAGGTGCCGGCCGGATTCGACGTGGCGGACAACCGCATCGCGCAGGAAGTGCAGCCGGGCGACCTGGTCATCACCGCCGACATCCCGCTCGCCGCGCAGGTGATCGAACGCGGCGGCTTCGCGCTCAATCCGCGCGGTGAGTTCTATACCCGCGACAATATCCGCGAGCGCCTCACCATGCGCAACTTCATGGAAGAGCTGCGCGGCAGCGGCGTGGACATCTCCGGCCCTTCCACCTTCAACCAGGGCGACCGCCAGGCTTTTGCCGCGCAATTGGATCGCTTCCTGGCAAAACGCCTTTAAAATGGATGCTATGGAAACCGAAAAAGTAAGACTCTCAAAAGTCATGTCCGAACAGGGCATCTGCTCGCGCCGCGAGGCGGACAGCTATATCGAGCAAGGCCTGGTATTCGTGGACGGCGTGCGCATCAGCGAACTCGGCACGCGCATCTACCCGACCCAGACGATCACGCTGGCCAAGGGTGCGCAGGCGCAACAGCAATCGCGCGTGACGATATTGCTGCACAAGCCCATGGGCTATGTGTCGGGCCAGGCGGAAGACGGCTACCAGCCGGCGGTCACGCTGATCAATGCCGCCTCGCGCTACAGCGAGGACAAGTCACCGCTGCGCTTCACGTCCAATCATCTCAAGGGCCTGGCACCTGCCGGGCGACTGGACATCGACTCCACCGGCCTGCTGGTGCTGACGCAGGACGGCCGCATCGCCAAGCTGCTGATCGGCGAAAACTCCAAGGTCGAAAAGGAATACCTGGTGCGGGTGCAGGGCAAGCTGTCGGACCTGGGCCTGAAGCAGCTCAACCACGGGCTTACGCTCGACGGCCAGGCGCTGAAGCCGGCCAAGGTGAGCTGGCAGAACGAGGACCAGTTGCGCTTCGTGCTGCGCGAGGGGAAAAAGCGCCAGATCCGCCGCATGTGCGAATTGGTCGGCTTGACGGTGGTCGGCCTGAAACGGGTGCGCATCGGCCAGGTGAAGTTGTCCGACCTGCCGGCGGGGCAATGGCGCTATCTGCGCGAGGATGAACGCTTTTAAGCACTTGCGCGAAGGTCCGGGGCTATTGCACGCACCCGCGATTCGTGGGAAAAAGAAGTAAAACTTCCGGTGGAGCACTATGCAGAACCGCAAGGAAACCGTACGCAAGTTTTATGAGGCCATCTGGAACAATGCCGACAAGACGGTGATTCCGGAACTGCTGACCGAGGACTTCCTGTTCCGCGGTTCGCTCGGCCTGATGCAGCGCGGCCACCACGGTTTCGCCAACTACATGGAACAGGTGCGCAACGCGATCGGCGAGTACCGCTGCGAGATCGTCGACATGGTGGCGGAGGACGACAAGGTCTGCACCCGCATGCTGTATTCCGGCATCCACCGCGGCGAACTGTTCGGCTATGCCCCCACCTTGGGCAGGATCAAATGGGACGGGGTCGCCATCTTCACCTTCCAGGACGAGAAAATCGCCGAACTGTGGGTGCTGTGGGACGTGAACGACGTCATGAAGCAGCTGGCCCGCTACGTCATGGACTGACGTTACCAGCTATCTTCCGGAGAAATGCCTGGGCGCCGGCTTCTTGAAACCGCGCGCCTTGGGCGCACCTTCCACCGGCCTGTGCTTGCCGCCGGCGGTCTTGGCGATGGTCGGCTGCCAGCTTGGCACCAGGTGCTTCTTACCGTTGCCGATCAGGTCCGCCCTGCCCATTTCCTTCAATGCATCGCGCAGCAGCGGCCAGTTGTTCGGGTCGTGATAGCGCAGGAAGGCCTTGTGCAGCTTGCGCTTGCCGCCCGCCTTGGGCACGGCAACGTCCTCGCTGGACTTGGTGACCTTGCGCAGCGGGTTCTTGCCGGAGTGGTACATCGCGGTTGCCATCGCCATCGGCGTGGGCGTGAAGGTCTGCACCTGGTCGAGGCGGAAGTTGTTCTGCTTGAGCCAGATGGCGAGGTTGAGCATGTCCTCGTCGGTGGTGCCGGGATGCGAGGCGATGAAGTACGGGATCAGGTACTGTTCCTTGCCCGCCTCCTTGCTGAAACGCTCGAACATTTCCTTGAACTTCTGGTATGCCCCCATGCCCGGCTTCATCATCTTGGAGAGCACGTTTTCCTCGGAATGCTCCGGTGCGATCTTGAGGTAGCCGCCGACGTGGTGCTGCACCAGTTCCTTGACGTATTCCGGCGACTTCACCGCGAGGTCGTAGCGCAGGCCGGAGCCGATCAGTATCTTCTTCACGCCGGGGATGGCGCGCGCCTTGCGGTAGAGCTGCACCAGCGAGGAGTGGTCGGTGTTCAGGTTCTCGCAGATGTCCGGATAGACGCAGGACAACTTGCGGCAGGCCTTCTCGATCTTCTCGCTCTTGCAGGCGAGGCGGTACATGTTCGCGGTCGGGCCGCCGAGGTCGGAAATCGTGCCGGTAAAGCCTTCCACCTTGTCGCGGATCTCGACGATCTCGTTGAGGATGGATTCTTCCGAACGGCTCTGGATGATGCGGCCCTCGTGTTCGGTGATCGAGCAGAAGGTGCAGCCGCCGAAGCAGCCGCGCATGATGTTGACCGAGAAGCGGATCATTTCCCACGCCGGAATCTTCGCGCCCTGATAGGCCGGATGCGGCGCCCGCGCGTAGTGCAGGTCGTAGATGTAATCCATTTCCTTGGTGGTGAGCGGGATAGGCGGCGGGTTCAGCCACACTTCGCGGTCGCCATGCCGTTGCACCAGCGCGCGCGCATTGCCGGGATTGGCTTCCAGGTGCAGCACGCGCGAGGCATGCGCGTACATCACCGGATTGACCGACACCAGCTCGTAATCCGGCAGGCGCACCACCTGGCGGTCGCGCGGCACGCGGGCCGGGCGGTGGATGGTGATGGGCTTAACGCCCGGCGCATCCGGCACGCCGTCGGAAGCGCAGGCGGCGCCTTCAGCCATCTGCATGACATAAGGATCGGGATGCGGGTCGACCCGGCCGGGCCTGTCCATCATCGCGGAATCGACTTCCAGCCAGCCTTCCGGGATGCCCTTGCGCAGATAAGCGGTGCCGCGCAGATCGGTAATGTCGCGGATGTGTTCGCCGGCGGCGAGGCGATGCGTCAGTTCCACCAGCGCGCGCTCGGCATTGCCGTAGAGCAGGATGTCGGCCTTGGAATCGACCAGGATGGAGCGGCGCACCTTGTCCGACCAGTAATCGTAGTGTGCGATGCGGCGCAAGGAGGCTTCGATGCTGCCAATCACCACCGGCACGTCGGAATAGGCCTCGCGGCAGCGCTGCGAATACACCAGCACGGCGCGGTCGGGCCGCTTGCCGCCAGCGGCGTTGGGCGTGTAGGCGTCGTCGGAGCGTATCTTGCGGTCGGCGGTGTAGCGATTGACCATGGAATCCATATTGCCCGCGGTCACGCCAAAATACAGGTTGGGCTTGCCCAGCGCCTTGAAGGCATCCGCGGACTGCCAGTCGGGCTGCGCGATGATGCCGACGCGGAAGCCCTGCGCTTCCAGCAAGCGCCCGATCAGCGCCATGCCGAAGCTGGGATGGTCGACATAGGCGTCGCCGGTGACCAGGATCACGTCGCAGGAATCCCAGCCGAGCTGCTCCATGTCGGCACGCGACATCGGGAAGAATGGCGCGGTACCGAAGCGTTTTGCCCAATAGGGGCGGTACGAGGTAAGAGGCTTGGGAGATTCCATAACCGGCTATTTTACTATGCCAATCAATATTTTCCGAACTTTTGTTTGCTATCCAGCGTCAATAGATGAGTTAAATGAACAGGATAAGTGAAGGCCATGCAATACGTCCAAAGCCTGCCCCCGGTTTATACGCCGGAAGGACCTACCGATACCGTCGTTGCCGCCGAGGGGATTCCTGCCGTCCGCCCGGTAGCGCCACGCATACCTTCCGACGCTCCGCGCCAACGCCTGGATACCCGCCTGCCGGCACTGGAACAACAATGGGCGCCGCGTCCGATTGCGGTGGAAGGCGAAAGGCGCAAAGTGTGCCGCCGCGTCCTGCACGAACCCGTGCTGGATGAGTTGCGTTCCGGCGTGGACCGGCGGCGGCGCAACCAGCGCCATAACGACTTGACGACGGCCGTCGACGAAAAAATCTGATCGCGTTCGCGGTCAGACCCAGCAGTACTCCCACAGTTCATCTCTCCGCTCTTTAATGTGCGGACAAGCCGCTTTGCGCCTTTCTGCCATCCCCCGGGAAATTGTGGGAGAATGCCCTCCTAAAAATTCATTTCCTGATGAAGAAAAAATTCTCCACTCTCTGGCGCTTTCTCCTCCCTGTCATGGTACTTCTGGTGGCGGGCACTGCTTTACTCAGCAAGCAACAAACCTCGCAACAGCTGGAAAACATCGAGACGGCCGCGCGCGTCCAGGCCAAAACGCTGATTCGCATCCTGAATGTCACGGACGAGCTGGTCGGCGAGCAGGTTTACGCCTCCATGCGCCTGTTGAAACAGCGCGGACTGCTGCTAGGCACCCCCGCCATCACCGGCACCACCCGGGTCGGCGGCGAGATGGTGCCGCGGCTGGTGCTGGGGGAAATGCCGCAGGCCAACCGTTTCGATCTGGTGGACGGCGTGACAGACATTCTCGGCGGCACTGCCACGATATTCGTCAAATCCGGCAACGATTTCGTCCGCGTCGCCACCAATGTGCGCCAGAAAACCGGCGAACGCGCCGTCGGCACACTGCTTGACCCCAAAGGCAAGGCCATTGCGGCGCTGCGCGACGGGCGTGCATTCCATGGCGAAGTCGATATTCTCGGCACGCCCTACATCACGCGTTACGAGCCGATGCGCAATATCGAAGGCCAAGTGATCGGTGCCTGGTATGTCGGCTATAAAGTCGATATGAAAGTGCTGCGCGAGGCCGTGGAAAATACCCGCTACCTGCAGGCCGGATTCGCCGCGATCATGGACGAACGGCAGAAAATACGTTTCCTCTCGTCGCACATGTCGCCCACCATTGCCGACAGCCTGCTGCATCAGCCGTCAGACGACTGGATGATCGTGCGCGAAGACATCCCCAACTGGGGATTCAGCGTCATGGTCGGGTACCCGATGAGCGAAGCGCGCGCAATCGGGCTGACGCGATCCCTGTTCGTCATCGCTTTGGGCACCATCCTCACCATCCTGCTTATCGCCGTCATCCTGTGGCAAATGCGGCGCCTGATTCTCGACCCGATCGGCAGCGACCCCGCGCTGGCCATCGAGGTCGTACAACGCATCGCCGCAGGCAATCTGGCACCGGACCACCTGGAGGCGCCGCAAGGCACGCTGATGGCCAATGTGCTGCGCATGCGCGGCAAGCTCGGCGAAATGGTGGATACCTTGCGCCAGAATGCGGAGCGCATGAGTTTGTCCTCCAGCGTGTTCGAGCATACGCGGGATGGCATTTTCATTGCCGACGCGACGACGCGCATTATCGAGATCAACCCGGCCTTCAGCCTCATCACCGGCTACAGCCGCGACGAAGTGCTGGGCCGCAGGCCGCAGGAGTTCGGCCTGGCCTCGCCCGACCCCAATTTCTTTTCCTACATCTGGCTGAGCCCGGACTCGGCCGGCGAATGGCGCGGCGAGACCTGGAACCGGCGCAAGAACGGCAGCAACTATCCCGCCTGGCTGGAGCTTTTCATCGTCAGGAAAGAAGACGGGCTGGCCAATTATGTCGGGGTATTTTCCGACATCACCCAGGCCAAGGCGCAGCAGGAAAACCTGGAGCACATGGCCTACCATGACGCGCTGACGCAATTGCCCAACCGCACGCTGCTCGACGACCGTCTCCACCAGGCAGTCGCGCGCGCGAACCGCACCGGGGAAATCCTGGCGGTATGCTATTTCGATCTCGACGGCTTCAAGCCCATCAACGACACCTTCGGCCACGATGCCGGCGACCAGTTGCTGGTGGAGCTGGCCCAGCGCGTGCGCACCTGTTTGCGCGAAACCGATACGGTGGCACGGCTGGGAGGCGACGAGTTCGCACTGCTGCTGTGCAACCTGCAGTCCGTCGAAGAGTGCGAGCAAACGCTGGCGCGCCTGCTCACCTCGATCAAGACCCCCTTCATGCTTGCCGACGAGACCGTGCACGTTTCCGCCAGCATCGGCTATACCCTGTTCCCGCTGGACGACAGCGAGCCGGACACGCTGCTGCGCCATGCGGACCACGCAATGTACCAGGCCAAGGTCAGCGGCGGCAGCCATTACCATTTATTCGACACCGAACACGACCGCCAGACGCGCGGCCGCCGCCAGGAACGCGAACGCATCGAGGCTGCACTGCCCAACGGCGAATTCCGCCTTCATTACCAGCCCAAGGTGAACATGCGGCGCGGCGAGGTAGTGGGCGTGGAGGCCTTGATCCGCTGGCAGCATCCTGAGCTTGGGCTGCGCTCCCCCGCCGATTTCCTGCCGCTGGTAGAAGATACCGACTTCTCCGTCCCCATGGGTGAATGGGTCATCATCGAAGCCTTGCGCCAGCTGGACATGTGGCGTCTCGAGGGGCTGGACATTCAGGTCAGCGTCAATATCGCGCCCCGCCACATGATGCGGAAGAATTTTGCGGCACGCCTGGCCGACCTCCTGCACGAGTTCCCCTTTGTGCCCCCGCAAAGACTGGAACTGGAAATCACCGAAACCGCGGCGATCGAGGACATTGCCGGCGTGGCCCAGATGATCAACAGCTGCAAGCTGCTCGGCGTTACCTTCGCGCTCGACGACTTCGGCGTGGGCTATTCCTCACTCACCTACATGCGCCGCCTGCCGGTCGAGGTCATCAAGATCGACCAGTCCTTCGTGCGCGACATGCTGCACGACGCCGACGACCTGGCGGTGGTGGCCGGCGTCATCAGCCTGAGCCGCGAATTCCAGCGCCAGGTCGTGGCCGAAGGGGTTGAAACAGTCGAGCACGGCCTGCACCTGCTGCGCATGGGCTGCACCATTGCCCAGGGCTACGGCATCGCGCGGCCAATGCCCGCCGACGCGATTCCTGAATGGGTAAAGCATTACCTGCCGGACGCAAGCTGGGACGAAGGCTCGCTTTAATAGGCAAAAAAAAACGCCAAGGCGGATACCCTTGGCATTTTCTGCGGACTCAGGATTCGGCTTCCCAGGCCACCGTTCCCGGCGGATGCCGATACCAGCCCGGATCGCGGTAATCGTCGTGCGCCAACCCTTCGCGCACCTTGATTACGGTAAACATTCCTCCCATTTCCAACGGCCCGAAAGGACCGTCGCCGGTCATCATCGGCAACGTGTTCTCCGGCAACGGCATTTGCATCTCCTGCATGCCCGACATGCCGGTTTCGCCCATCGCCATGTAGCCATCGACCAGCTTGCCTATCTTGCCGGCGATACCGCGCTGGTCGACACCCAGCATATTGGGCACATCGTGCCCCATTGCATTCATTGCGTGGTGCATCTTGTGGCAATGCATCGCCCAGTCGCCCGGCTCATCCGCGACAAATTCGATCGCCCGCATCGCGCCGACCGGCACGTTGATCGTAATTTCCGGCAATTGCGCGGATTTCGGAATCCAGCCCCCGTCGGTGCCGGTGGCCCAGAAATCGTAGCCGTGCACATGGATGGGATGATCGTGCATGCTGAGGTTGCCGATGCGGATGCGCACGCGGTCGTTCTTGCGCACCACCAGCGGCGCCGTGCCCGGGAAGACGCGGCTGTTGAAACTCCACAGATTGAAATCCGTCATCGTGCCTGCCTTGGGCGTCGCCGTGCCGGCCTCCACATCCCAGTTATGCAGCAGGATGCAGAAATCGCGATCTACCGGGCGTTCCTTTGGATTCTTGGGATGCACGATGAAAAACCCCATCATGCCCATCGCCGCCTGCAGCATGTCATCCGAATGCGGGTGGTACATAAAGGTGCCGCTTCGCTTCAGCACGAATTCATAGACGAAAGTCTTGCCTGGCGGGATATGCGGCTGGGTCAGCCCGCCCACGCCATCCATGCCGTTGGGAAGGCGTATGCCGTGCCAGTGAATCGTGGTTTGTTCCGGCAAGCGATTGGTGACGTAAATCCGCACGCGGTCGCCTTCGATGGCCTCCAGCGTCGGCCCCGGCGTGCTGCCGTTATAGCCCCAGCAGTTGACCGTCATGCCGGGTGCGAACTCGCGCTTGACCTGCTCTGCCACCAGATGAAACTCCTTCACGCCGTCCTTGACGGTCGGCGGCAACGTCCATCCGTTGGGCGTCACCACCGGTTGATACGGTTTGCCGCTCTTGAGCCATAAAGGATTGGCCGTTTCGGCAGAAACACGGGTATGGATTTCAGGAGCTGCTGCGGCGCGCTCGGCCAGCGCTGCTCCCATAACGGCGACGCCACCCGCGAGAAATTGTCTGCGTGTGGTCATTGAGCATGCCCTTCGTGCTGATGGGCGGGAGTATCCGATTTCATCACTTCTCCGGATTGAATCGCAGCGCCCTCGCGCAACTCCTGCGGCAGCTTTCCGCCGACTGCCAGCTGCAGATCGGCCAGCGCCATCCAGAAGTCGCGCGTCGCGGCGATGTGGTTCCGGACTGCCGCCACCTGTTCTCGCGCATCCGCCAGCAGCTCGTATACGCCGATCAACATGCCGTTGTAGTGCAGCGTGCTTTCCTCGACGACCTGCCGCCGCAGCGGCACCAGCCGGTCGCGTGCATGCCGGGCAGTAAGGTATGCCGTCGTGGCGCGTTGCCAGGCTTCGCGCATTTCCGACCGTGCATCTACCGCTGCCCCGTACAGTCGCGCCTCGCTCTGGCGATACTGCGCCTCCTGCCTGGAAATGCGTGCCTGCCCCTGGTCGAAGACAGGCAACTCCAGCCGGAGGGCCGGACCGGTGATGCGCCGCTCGCCGGTGGTTTTTTCCGTTTCCACGCCCAGGCCGAAGACATTGATGAAGCGCGAACTGCGTGCCAGGCCTAAACCGGAAGCCAAGGCTTCGGCCTCCTTCTGCGCCATCTGCACATCGAGGCGGTGGCGCAGGCCATACGCTTCGATATTGTCGAATTGCGGCTGGGTTGCCGGGATACCGGGCAGCCTCCCTGGTAACTTCCAGGCGAGATCTTCGCCCCAGACGCCCATCAGGCGATTGAGCCGCTCGCGGGCGGCGTAAGCGCTTTCTCTTGTATGCGCCAATGCCGCAAGCGTTTCTTCGGCAAACGCCTGTTGCCGCAGGGTATCGCGCCGGCTCAGGTTGCCCGCCTTGCGTTGCCGCTCGGCCAATTCGCCTTCCGCCGACGCCAGCTCCGCAGCCTTCTCCATGAAACTCGCATCCTGCGCCGATGCGACAGTTTCGTACCAGGCCTTGCGGGTTTCCATTGCGTGGTTCAGCACTGCCTGCGACACGCGCAGCCTTGCATGCTCGAAACGCAGGCTGTCCAGGTTCTTCTGCGGCCCCCGCAGAAGAACCCCGATAAAATCGAACTCAACACCCCAGGTGGTTTTGGTGATGCCACCGCCTTCCTGCCGGCTCCAGCCAAAAACGGGATTGCGCAACAGACCCGCTTGCACCACATCTGCCTGCGCCACCCCCAGCTCCTCATATTCGGCCTGCAAGTGGCGGTTATTGAGCAAAGCCACCTGAACGGCAGCATCTGCCGAGAGCGGTTGCTGCAGCAGGGCCTTTACCTGCGCGTCGACCGCGCGATCCTCTTCCCCGCCGCGACGCCACGTTATCCGTTCGTCCAGCCGCGACGACACCGACTTTTGCACATCGGCGAAGCCGGCATCGCGCGGAACGCTGGCACAACCGGCCAGCAGCAGGAGAAGCAGATGGCTAGTGATGACCTTCGTGCGCATCGCTACCGCCGGTCTTTCCTGCATCTGACCCGCTCATCTCCATGCTTTTCTTCATCATGCCGCAGCCTTTCTTGCCGTCGCCATGGTCATGCCCGCCGCCGGATTTGCGCATGCAGCCGCTGCCTTCCTTGCCTTCACCCTTGTCGCAGCACTTGCAGCAGCAACAGCCCTTACCTTCGCCGCGCTTGCAGCCCTTGCCATCGGCTTCCTCCGTGGAAGGGGCAGCGGCATCGTGCTGATGCTCGTTGGCGGCCAGCTTCATCGATGAACCGGCGAAATAATCGGCAGGCTCGAAGGTGCTGACTTCCGCTGATGGATTCGCCGGATGGTCCGCCGACAAGGCCAAGGCCTGTCCGCTGATAATCATGGCGAGGGATACGAACAGCAATTGAATCAATTTCATGATGGTCTCCAGTTTTATAACGTTTTGATTTCGATAGTTCGGGATGGGCGCTGCATTGCCTGGCGTGCATCCCGGATGACATGCCACGAGGAATGCACGAAAAGCGAAGCGATACAGACGCCGACGACAATATCCGGCCAGCGCGACACCAGCAGACTGCCGGCTCCGGCCGCAAGCAGCACCCCGAGATTGGCAAAAAGGTCGTTGCGCGAACACAACCAGGTGGAGCGAAAATTCACGTTGTCGTCACGATGCGTATACAGCAGGTAGAAACACACCAGGTTGGCGGCCAGCGCCAGCGCACCCACCATGCCCATGGTCGCGGCTTCCGGCATGACCGGATGCACCGTTTTCCATGCGGCATCGAGCAGCACGCCAACGCCGAGAACCAGCATGATGATGCCCTTGACCAACGCCACACGGCCTTGCGCCTGCACACTCTTTCCGACGACATACAGACTCATCGCATATACCGTGGCATCGCCGAACATGTCGAGCGCATCGGCCAGCAGAGAAGTCGAATTCGACACCCAGCCGGCAACACCCTCGACCGCGAACATGACGATATTGATCGCCAGCACCGCCTGCAATACGCGCCTGTGTTTTCCACGCAACGCGTCGATGTCGCAGGCCTTGTTCTCGCAACAGCTTGCCATCGGCTTATTCGACCGAAAACACCTTGGGCTCTTCAGTTCCCTTGGGAATCTGATAAACGGTCAGCGTGCCCTTTTTCATTTCGCCCATGCCGGGGGAATTCATCGGCATGCCGGGAACGCTGATGCCGACAATGGCTGGCTTTTCCTTCAGCAATTTGTTGATGGCTTCGACCGGGACGTGCCCTTCGACCACGTAACCGTTGATCAACGCGGTATGGCAGCCCGAAACGCGGTTCACGCCATAACGTTTCTTGATGCCATCCAGGTCGCCGCTGTCATAAGCGGTCACGGTGAAGCCGTTCTGCCGCAGGTATTCGACGTACTTCTCGCAGCAGCCGCAATTCGGGCTCTTGTAGAGTGTCACGGCGGAACCGGCGAACGCAGCGGATGCTTGCAGGCATAAGGCAAGCGCGATAAAACGCATCCATCGATACATGATGTTTCTCCTGTCTATAGTCGGGATTCATCGCTCGCGCAACGCGAGCCTATTTCGAAATAACGTCAGGCTAAGCGGAGATAGGCGGTCGGAAGAAGGGAAAAGTCAGGATGGCGACTTTATTGCCGGAAACGGCAGACACCAGAACGCCGGCAGAAACGGGATGAAAGTCAGTCGCGAAAGGGGTGAGCGCTTGCGCCACGCTGAGATGGCAGGAAAAACACTGGTCGCAGGCCGAAGCGGATTTTTCCGGCTGGGCATCCAGCTGTTCATGCTGCTTGCAGTGATCGGACATGCTTTCCATATCCTGCATATTCATCGCAACAACCGCGTCATGGCCCATGCCGATGGGCAACGCGATCGCCGCCATGCCTTGCACAGGCAGGCACAGCATGAGCGTAACGGCAATGATCCAGAGGCGGATGCGTGACATACCAGAATTATGCGCTTGTCTTTTCGTTGGTGTAAACAGGATAATAAACTCTGATTAAGACTGCGGCTCTTGGGAAAGCCCTTCCAGAATGGGACATTCCGGGCGCTGGTCGCCATGACAGCATCCTGCCAGGCGTTCCAGTTCGGTTTTCATCGCCTGCATTTCGGCGATCTTCTGCTCCAGCTCGGCGATATGCTCGAGCGCCAGCGCCTTTACCCTGGCACTGGAACGCGACTGATCCCGCCATAAGCCCAGCAGATCGGCAATTTGCTTGATGGAAAAGCCCAGGCTGCGCGCACGGCGGATGAAACGCAGGTTATGTACATCCTTGTCCGAGTACATGCGGTACCCTGCCAGAGTCCGGGAAACCGCCGGGATCAGCTGCATGTCCTCATAGTGACGGATCATTTTGGCGGTCACGCCGGAAGCGGCGGCGGCCTCGCCTATGCTCATGACGCTCATGTCAGTCCTCGTGTGCGTATGCGAATGGAAACAGAATGAAGCTTCCCACAGGGGTAAGGTCAAGCCCTGCGGAACCTCTTGACCTTACCACGATGGGAAGGTTAAAAGTAAGCGCTGTACTATGTGATCAGGAGAACACCATGCACACCTTCAACATACCCGACATGACTTGCGGCGGCTGTGCGGCCGCGATTACCGACGCCGTCAAAGGCATCGACCCCGAAGCGGTAATCAAGGCCGACCCGGCTACCAAGCTGGTCGCCGTGGAAAGCCAGAAACCGGCTGCGACCATCGCGGACGCCATTGCGGCTGCGGGCTATCGCGTCGCGGAGTAAGCCTGCCTTGAATCACTGGGAATAAAAATGACTGCTTCTGCTCCATTCCGGCTCGCCATCGAGGGCATGCGTTGTGCTGGCTGCGTGACCAGCGTCGAGAATGCGCTGCGCGCGGTGCCCGGCGTTGCGGAAGCCAGCGTCAACTTCGCCAGCCGCACAGCCGACGTACGTGGCAAAGCGGATTCCACGGCTTTGATTTCGGCCGTGGAACAAGCCGGTTACCGCGCCCACGAAATCGTCGATGAAGACTCGTCCGAAAGCGAAAAGGAAGCCGCCGAACTGGCGCATTACCGGATCTTGATGCGCAAGTCCCGCTTCGCGCTGGCGGTCGCCGTCCCGGCGCTGGCTTTCGGGTTCCCCGCCATGCTCGGCGGCGCGATGCCGCATGCAGTGATGCAGTGGGCTTCGCCTTTGCTGGCTATCCTGACGCTGGCGGTGATGCTGTATTCCGGCCCCCAACTCTTTATCGGCGCATGGAAATCGCTGCGCAACCACACGGCGACGATGGATACGCTGATCGCGCTCGGCATGGCCGCCGCCTGGGGTTATTCGCTCATGGTCACCGTGGCGCCGCAATTATTCCCCGAGGGCACGGCCGAACCTTTCTGGGACGTCATTGCCGTCGTCATCGGCCTGGTCGTGCTCGGCCAGGCGCTGGAAATGCGAGCCAGAGGCCGGACCTCCGAAGCCGTGAAACGGCTGATCGGCCTGCGCCCCAAAACCGCCCGCGTCGTCCGCGACGGCCAGGAAATCGATGTGCCGCTTTCCGAAGTGCGCGTCGGCGACACATTGCGTGTTCGTCCCGGCGAAAAGATCGCGGTGGATGGCGTGCTGATCGAAGGCCATTCCCGCGTCGACGAATCCATGCTCACCGGCGAACCGATGCCGGTCGAGAAAACAATTGGCTCCGAAGTGGCCGGGGGCACGCTCAACAAAAGCGGTACATTCCTGTTCCAGGCAACGCGCGTGGGCAAGGACACGGCGCTATCGCGCATCGTGGAAATGGTCCGGCGAGCCCAAGGGGCGAAGCCGGCGATAGGACGTCTCGCCGACACGATTTCCGCCTGGTTCGTACCAGCTGTCCTGATCATCGCCGTGATCGCCTTTGTCGTCTGGTTTGACTTCGGCCCGGCACCGCAGCTCAACTTCGCGATGGTCGCCGCCGTGACCGTGCTGGTGATCGCCTGCCCTTGCGCCCTGGGTCTCGCGACCCCGATGTCGGTGATGGTAGGCGTGGGCAAAGCCGCGGAGCATGGCATATTGATCCGCAATGGCGACGCGCTTCAGCAAGCAGGGCGGCTGACGACGATCGTCCTCGACAAAACCGGCACCGTCACCTTGGGCAAGCCGGCCGTCACGTCATTGATTCCCGCGCCAGGCTGGGACGAAATCCGCCTGCTTCAGATCGCCGCCAGCCTCGAGGCAGGCTCCGAGCACCCGCTGGCAGAAGCGGTTATGAACGCAGCAAAAGAGCGCGGGCTCACGTGGTCTCCAGCCGAGGGTTTCCAGGCGGTCGCCGGGCATGGCGTGCAGGGAACAGTCGATGGCAGGCTGGTGCGGTTCGGCAATTACCATTTCATGGAGACGCATGGCATCGATGACCAGACGATGCATGCGCAAGCCCAGCAGTCCGCCGAACGCGCGGAAACCCCGGTATTCCTCGCCGTGGATGGCGTACTGGCCGGGATAGTGGCGGTTGCCGATCCGATCAAGCCGGACTCGAAAGACGCCATCGCCCGCTTGCACCAACTGGGCATCCGGGTGGTCATGCTGACCGGCGACAATGAAGCGACAGCGTATGCTGTCGCCCGGCAGGTCGGTATCGATCAGGTACAGGCCGAAGTGTTGCCGCAGGACAAGGACAAGCAAGTCGCCGAGTTCATCGCGCGCGGCGAAAAGGTCGGCATGGTAGGCGATGGCATCAACGATGCGCCGGCGCTGGCGCGTGCCGACGTCGGTTTTGCCATCGGCACCGGCACCGATGTTGCCATCGAATCGGCTGACGTGACGCTGATGTCAGGTTCCCTGCACGGCATACCCAATGCCATCGCAATTTCGCGCGCCACGGTCCGCAACATCCGGCAGAACCTGTTCGGCGCCTTCATCTATAACGTGCTCGGCATCCCGATTGCCGCTGGAGTTTTCTACCCTATTCTCGGCCTGCTGCTCAACCCCATGATCGCGGGCGCGGCGATGGCCATGTCCTCAGTTACGGTCGTCGCGAATGCGGGTCGCCTGAGGTGGTTCAAGCCATGAATGAAATTTTAGTTACCTCGGGCGGTATTGCCGCCATCGTGCTGATCGTGTGGTGGTTCTGGCTCTCCAGGCCCAAGGCTGTCCATATCGAAGTCCGCCAGGCCATCGACATCCAGGTCAAAGATGGCGTCTACCAGCCCGCGGCGCTTGAGGTTCCCGCAGGGCAGGCGCTGACGTTGCGCTTCACGCGCTACGATGCCACGCCTTGCGCAGAGAAAGTCGTTTTCGACGGCCTCGACATCAGCGTAGAGCTACCCCTGGGCAAGCCGCAAACCGTCCTGCTTCCGCCGCTGGAGCCCGGGCAATATGAATTCATCTGCCAGATGGGCATGTATCGCGGACGGTTGATCGCGACATGATTCCCTGGCTGGACAACGATACCCCTTTCCCGCCTCTGGAACGTGCATTGAAAGAGCCCAGCGGCCTGCTCGCCGCTGGAGGCACCCTCTCGCCGCAACGCCTGCTCGATGCCTATCGGCGGGGAATCTTTCCCTGGTACAGCCCCGACCAGCCGCCGCTGTGGTGGAGCCCGGATCCGCGCATGGTGCTGTTCCCGGATGAGCTCAAGGTGTCACGCTCGCTGGCCAAGCGGCTGAAAAAACAGGATTACGAGATCCGCAGCGACACGGCATTTCGCGAAGTCATGCTGGCCTGCGCTTCCACACCGCGCCCGGGGCAGGACGGCAGCTGGATCGTGCCGGAAATCTTGGAGGGGTATTGCGCGCTGCATGCCCTGGGCTATGCGCATTCCGTGGAAACCTGGATGGGAGATCAATTGGTCGGCGGGCTGTACGGGGTTTCCATCGGGCGCATGTTTTATGGCGAATCGATGTTTCATCATGCAACAAACGCCTCCAAACTCGCTTTCGTCCATTTGGTGCGGCATCTCGAGCAGCAGGGTTACGGCATGATCGATTGCCAGATGCATACACCCCACCTCGCCAGCCTGGGCGCACGCGAAATTCCCCGTGACGAATTTGCCCGACGCCTCGCGGAATTGGTAAACTTGAAGCCTGATTCTCCAGGACAATGGAATTTCCATGACCCTGCCCAATGATCCGCCGCTGCAGCGCATCCAGTTCTACGTCACGACGCCCTATCCATGCGGTTATCTTGAAGGCCGCCTCGCCCAATCCCTGATCGCTGCGCCGCATCACCTGATCGACGATCGCGTCTATGGCGAGCTGATACAGCTCGGCTTCCGCCGCAGCGGAAAATTCGCTTACCGCCCGCATTGCGAAAACTGCACGGCTTGCGTTCCCGTCCGCCTGCCGGTTTCCGAATTCAAGCCCACACGCAGCCAGCGCCGTGCCTGGAAACACCATGCCAGCCTGACGACGGAAGTGCTCGACCTGCATTACTCCGAAGAGCACTTCAAGCTCTATCGTGCCTACCAGCGCGCACGGCATTCCGGCGGGGGGATGGACGCCGACGGGGTGGAGCAGTACCGCAACTTCCTCGCGCAGAGCAACGTCGAGACGATGCTGGTCGAATTCCGCGAAAACGGCGCGCTCAAGATGGTGAGCGTGGTGGACAGCGTGGGAGACGGGCTATCGGCGGTGTATACCTTTTACGATTGCAGCGACCTGAGCGCGAGCTACGGCACCTATAGCATCCTATGGCTTGCGGATTGGTGCCGCCGGCTGCAGCGGCCTTATCTCTACCTCGGCTACTGGATCGCCGAAAGCAGGAAAATGGCGTACAAGAAGAGTTTCGAGCCGCTGGAGGCCTTGTTGGATGGCGCGTGGCAAACGCTCGAAAAAAATCCTGCGGCCGCTTGAACTTTCAACATTTTTGACCGGTCACACCACTGTCATCTCCGTGGCATTCGGCGTTCTGGCATTGGTCCCCAATTCGGAACGCCCCCTAATTTGAGTACAGGCCTGTTTCAGTAGTATTCGGCATTGCCAAGGCCATGCACCAGGATGGAAAGTAAGGCGCGAACCTCAGTTTGGTTTTTCCAAACACGTGGCAAGCAAGCGACAATGCGCCAAGCATGGTTGTCCTACTGGGTTGCATAGAGTTCGGAGCGCAACTGCTGCACTGCGTAGGTTACGAATCTAGAGTTCGCTTTTACCGCGTACCTTGCAGCCATCCCTGAATCTATCGCGACGCATTTGCCGAATACTACCGAAACAGGCCTTATTCGTTAGCTATTCCATGGGGCACGTGGCAAGTGGCCACATGCAGCCTCGCCGATTCGCAGTGCTTGCTCTGATCATCGAAGAAAATATCCGCACCGAAGGCATGCAGAAACGGCCCCTTGTCCATGCCGGCCAGAAACAGCGCCTCGTCGATGCGGATGCCCCAATGCCTCAATGTCCTGATGACCCGCTCATGCGCCGGCGCGCCTCGCGCCGTGACCAGCGCCGTACGTATCGGCGATTCGTCCGGTGGATATTCGGCCTGGATACGATGCAGCATCGCGAGAAAATTCTTGAACGGCCCGCCGGAAAGCGGTTCCCGAGCGGCAAGTACTTCACTGCTGGAGAACGCAGCCAGTCCGTTTGCCTTGTATACCCGTTCCGCTTCGTCTGAAAACAGCACCGCATCGCCATCGAAAGCGATGCGTAACTGATCCGTTTCGTTTCGCCCTACATTGGAAGGCAAGATGGTCGCCGCAGCATACCCGGAATCGAGCGCCTGCCGCACATCTGCCGGATCGGCGGAGAGAAACAGATGGACGCCGAAGGCAGCGACATAGCGAAACGGGCTTTCGCCGCGCGTGAATACCGCGCGCTCGATGCCTAGCCGGTGATGCCGGATCGAGTTGAATACCCGCAGGCCTGTATCCGCACTGTTGCGCGAAAGCAGAATCACTTCCACCCGCGGAGCCTGATCTTCTTGGTTCAGTGCCAGCAGCTTCCTTGTCAATCCGAATGCGACGCCCGGCTCAAGCGGATTCTCCTCATGGTCGATCTGGTAGCGGCAGTAAGCCTCCACCCCATCCTTCTCAAATACCTCGTGACTCGCGGATAAATCGAAGAGCGCGCGCGATGCAATGCCAATCACCAGTTTGTTCTGTGCTTCCATAGGGTTGATGCTTTCCTCAGCGCTTTGCAGGAGACTAGGGGGACTTGTCATCATGATAGAATACCTCCCTTTTTTCCACGACGTACACCATGCTCGACAAACTGGTCATCATCGGCGTCGGCCTCATCGGAGGCTCGGCTGCACTTGCTGCGCGCAGGGCCGGAATCGCTCGCCGCATCATCGGCGTCGGCCGTCCGGGCGAAAACCTCGATGCCGCTCTCAAGCTCGGCGTGATCGATGCATTCGAGCCGGCGAGCACAGCAGTCGCTGACGCCGACCTCGTGCTGCTTGCGATACCGGTCGGGCAAATGGCGGATACGATGTCGGCCATCGCCCCGCACCTGAAGACCGACGCCGTGGTCACCGATGCAGGCAGCACCAAGGGCAACGTGGTTGAGGCGGCACGGGAAAACCTTGGAGACAAGCTGCCGCTTTTCGTGCCCGGGCATCCTATTGCCGGCGCCGAGAGCAGCGGCGTGCTCGCAGCCAAAACCGAGTTGTTCGACGGCAAGAATGTGATCCTGACCCCGCTGCCGGAAAACACCGCCGCCAGTGTCGATCTGGTGACCGACTTTTGGCGCCACTGCGGCGCTTTCGTCATCGACATGCCGGTGGAAATGCACGACAGGGTTTTCGCGACGGTCAGCCATCTGCCGCACGTCCTCGCCTTCGCTTTGGTCGAGGAAATCGCGCGCCGTCCTGATGCCGGGCAGCTGTTCAGCTTTGCCGCCGGAGGCTTTCGTGATTTCTCGCGCATCGCCGGCAGCTCGCCTGAAATGTGGCGCGACATTTGCCTTGCGAACAGTCCGGCCATTCTTCAGGAGCTAGACTCCTATATCGCACGCCTCACGCAGATACGCAGCCTGATCGATGCCGGGAACGGCAACGCATTGGCCGAGTTATTCGAACATGCCCGCAATGCCCGCACCGACTGGGCCAACTCGCACACCAAATAACCATGGAAACACTGAACCTTTCACCCGCACACCGAGCCGCAGGCACGATCAAGCTTCCCGGATCGAAAAGCATTTCCAACCGCACGCTGCTGCTCGCCGCGCTGGCCGAAGGCATAACGCATATCCGCGACCTGCTTGCTTCGGACGATACCGCGCGCATGCTCGATGCCTTGAAGATTCTCGGCGTTCCGCTGGAGCAGACAGGCCACGACGACTGGAAAGTCACCGGCATGGGCGGGGCATTCAAAGTCAAAGAGGCCGACCTTTTCCTCGGCAATGCCGGTACTGCGTTTCGTCCGCTGACTGCCGCACTCGCTCTTTCCGGCGGGCACTATAAACTCTCCGGCGTGGCCCGCATGCATGAGCGCCCCATCGGCGACCTGGTGGATGCATTGCGCCAGGCAGGCGCAGATATTCGCTATCTGGGCAACGAAGGCTTCCCCCCGCTGGAAATCCATCCCTCCACGGTAAGCGGCAACAAGGTTTCGGTGCGCGGCAATGTTTCCAGCCAATTCCTGACTGCGCTGCTCATGGCACTGCCGTTGACCGGTCAGGAAACCACCATCGAGGTTATCGGGGAGTTGATCTCCAAACCCTATATTGAAATCACGCTCAACCTGATGAAACGTTTCGGCGTTGAAGTACGGCGCAACGGCTGGCAGTCGTTCACGATTCCCGTGCATAGCCGTTACATGAGTCCGGGCGAACTTTGGGTAGAAGGCGATGCCTCCTCGGCTTCCTACTTCCTTGCCGCGGGAGCCATCGGCGGCGGCCCGGTGCGGGTGGAAGGCATAGGCAGACAAAGCATCCAGGGCGACGTGCGTTTCGCCGAGGCGCTGGAATTGATGGGCGCGGAAATCACGATGGGCGACCATTGGATCGAGGCCAAATCCAGCGGCAAGCTGAAAGCGCTGGATCTCGACTGCAACCACATTCCCGATGCCGCGATGACGTTGGCGATCGCCGCGCTGTATGCCGACGGCACCACCACGCTGCGCAACATCGCCAGCTGGCGCGTCAAGGAAACCGATCGCATCAGCGCGATGGCGACCGAGTTGCGCAAGATCGGCGCCACGGTGGAAGAAGGCGCGGACTACATTCGCGTCACCCCGCCGGCTCAACTGACGCCGAACGCCGCCATTGACACCTACGACGACCACCGCATGGCGATGTGCTTCTCGCTGGTCAGCCTGGGCGGCGTGCCGGTGACCATCAACGACCCGAAGTGCGTGGCGAAGACTTTCCCGGATTACTTTGACCGTTACGGAGAAGTCGTCCACGCGTGATGAGCATGGGCCAGTTCTCCCTGCCCCATACGTTGCCAGAATCTTTCGTGGAAGAAGTAAGCCACGGTATTGCAGGCGGGCTCGACCAGGGCGATAGCACCGCCAACCGCCGCGCTGCCCGTCATCGCATAACCGACGGTGAAGGCGACGGAAAAATGAACTGCAGCAAATGAAAGCGTTTTCTTCATGATGGCCTCCTTGTTTGATGAGAACCATTATCAATAACGCTTGTTGTTCAAACAAATTGATTGTTTAAAAGAGTCCGATAGGAAATACCAATAGATGAGCCTGCCATTCGCTCCTCCCGTCATTGCCATCGACGGTCCTTCCGCTTCAGGCAAAGGCACCGTGGCGCAGCTGGTTGCGCAGAAACTGGGCTACCACTACCTCGATTCGGGCGCGCTATACCGCATCGTCGCGCTGGCGGGACTGAAGCAAGGCATTGCCTGGAGTGACGAAGCCGCACTGGCGCAGATGGCCGGCGGGCTGGATATCCGTTTCGAGAAGGGTGAGATTTACCTGAATGGCGAAAACGTGAGTGCCAGTGTACGCACGGAGGAAATGAGCCGCGGCGCATCCGAAGTGGCAGTACATCCGCAAGTACGGCGTGCGCTGGTAGACCTGCAACGCAGCTTCCGCAAGGCCCCGGGGTTGGTGGCCGATGGGCGCGACATGGGCTCGGTCATCTTTCCGGACGCACAGACCAAGATTTTCCTCACTGCCAGCGCGGAAGTGCGTGCCGAACGAAGGTATAAGCAGTTGATGGAAAAAGGAAACCATGCTAATCTAGCTGACATCCTACAAGATTTGCAATTGCGTGACGCCCGCGACCGGGAACGGAAAGTGGCGCCGTTGCAGCAATGCGAGGATGCCGTGCTGCTCGATACCGAGCATCTTACCATCGAGCAGGCCGTGCAATCGGTGCTGGATTACCAGGCCGCGCATTAGTTAGCTAGATCAAAGCAACACGGGTTTTTAACAGCTCCATGAATCGCTAGGTTCATGGTTTTTTTAATCAGACCCGCCGCCAGGCGGGAATATTTAGGTAATTTATTAATGGCTACTGCTTCCCCCGCAACCCAATCTACCGAGAGTTTTGCCGCCCTGTTCGAAGAAAGCCTGTCCCGTCAGGAAATGCGTTCAGGCGAAGTGATCACCGCCGAAGTGATCTCCGTCGATAACGACTTCGTTGTCGTCAATGCCGGCCTCAAGTCCGAGAGCGTGATCGCCGCCTCCGAATTCCGCAACGACAAGGGCGAACTTGAAGTCGCCGTCGGCGATTTCGTCAAGGTCGCCATCGAATCGCTGGAAGACGGCTTCGGTTCCACCAAACTCTCGCGTGAAAAAGCCAAGCGCCTGGCGGCCTGGCTGGATCTGGAAGAAGCGATGGAAGAAGGCCGTATCGTCAAGGGCGTGATCAACGGTCGCGTCAAGGGCGGCCTGACCGTCATGATCAACGGCATCCGCGCGTTCCTGCCGGGTTCCCTGGTCGACACCCGTCCGGTCAAGGACACCACTCCTTACGAATTCAAGGAATGGGAATTCAAGGTCATCAAGCTGGACCGCAAGCGTAACAACGTCGTGCTGTCCCGCCGCGCCGTCATGGAAGCCTCCATGGGCGCCGACCGCGAAGCGCTGCTGGCCAACCTGAAGGAAGGCGCAGTGGTCAAGGGCATCGTCAAGAACATCACCGACTACGGCGCATTCGTCGACCTCGGCGGCATTGACGGCCTGCTGCACATCACCGACCTGGCATGGCGTCGCGTCAAGCATCCTTCCGAAGTCCTCACCGTGGGCGAAGAAGTCGAAGCCAAGATCCTCAAGTTCGATCAAGAGAAGAACCGCGTGTCCCTGGGCATCAAGCAGCTGGGCGACGACCCGTGGGTTGCGTTGTCCCGCCGTTACCCGGTCAGCACCCGCCTGTTCGGCAAGGTCACCAACCTGACCGACTACGGTGCGTTCGTTGAAATCGAACCGGGCATCGAAGGCCTGGTCCACGTGTCCGAAATGGACTGGACCAACAAGAACGTACACCCGGCCAAGATCGTCCAGTTGGGTGACGAAGTCGAAGTCATGATCCTCGAGATCGACGAAGACCGCCGCCGCCTGTCCTTGGGCATGAAGCAGTGCAAGTCCAACCCGTGGGACGATTTCGCTGCCAGCCACAAGCGTGGCGACAAGGTTTCCGGCCAGATCAAGTCCATCACCGATTTCGGCGTGTTCATCGGCCTGGCCGGTGGCATCGACGGCCTGATCCACCTGTCCGACCTGTCCTGGAGCCAGACTGGCGAAGAAGCCATCCGCAACTTCAAGAAGGGCGACGAAGTGGAAGCGGTCGTGCTGGCGATCGATGTCGAGAAGGAGCGCATCTCCCTCGGCGTCAAGCAGCTCGACAACGACCCGTTCAACTCCTACACCACCACCCATGACAAGGGCAGCATCGTCAAGGGCGTCGTGAAGAGCATGGATGCCAAGGGCGCAGTCGTGACCCTGGACGGTGAAGTCGAAGGCTACCTGCGTGCGTCCGAAGTCTCCCGCGAGAAGGTGGAAGACATCCGCAACGTGCTGAAGGAAGGCGAAGAAGTCGAAGCCCGCATCATCAACATCGACCGCAAGAACCGCGGCATCAACCTGTCGATCAAGGCCAAGGATGTGGCTGACGAAGCCGATGCCGTGCAGAAGTACGGCAGCAACGACAGCGGCAATGCCGGCACTACCAATCTGGGGGCGCTGCTCAAAGCCAAACTCGACGGCAAAAACAACGAATAAGGCATGGATGCCATGACCAAATCGGAGTTGATTGCCAAGCTGGCCGCTCGGTTTCCGCAGCTCGTCGTCAAGGACGCCGAGCTGTCGGTAAAAGCGATTCTTGACGCCATGACGGACAAGCTGGCTTCCGGCAAGCGCATCGAGATTCGTGGGTTCGGAAGCTTCAGTCTGAACTACCGCCCCCCGCGTCTCGGTCGCAACCCGAAGACCGGCGCCAAGGTTCAAGTGCCCGAGAAGTACGTACCGCACTTCAAGGCTGGCAAGGAATTGCGCGAACGGGTCGATTTCGAACTGTAAATCGCAATTTGGTAACACAAGGCGGCAGAACTTTCGTTCTGCCGCTTTTTTTATGTTGAGGGCGTGTTCATACTAAATTTTGCGTCTGCGACGGGGTCGGTTTGGGATGCCATTCGCGAAGCAAGACGCGCCGAATGGCTGGCACTTCAAGCGGCTTGCGAAAACGTAGTTTCAGTGAAGGCTCACCTGCGCAGCGGGTTATGCCGAAACTACAAAGGAGGACGCCCAAACCGTCCCCCGTCCCAGATGGGTTGCTTCAAGAAAGCGTGCCTGCAGCGTTGCGAAGCTCGCGAATGGGATAACCATTCGCTGCGCTCCGCGTCTTGCACCCATCGCTTTCTTGAAGCAGCGCAGTCGTGAAATTAGTGTGAATACGCCCTTGTTAGGTAAAATGCCGCATGCGTTATCTATATCTGATCTGCGGGTTTCTGCTGTTTCTTGCGGCGCTGGGTTTCGCGCTCAAAAATACCGCGCCGGTCACGCTGGAATATTATCTGGGGTTGCAATGGCATGCGCCGCTGATCCTGATCATGCTGCTGACCTTCTGCGTCGGCGCGCTGGCAGGGATAGTCGCCTGCGTCTCGCTCGTCATACAACAACGTCGCCGTCTACTGGCGATACAACGCGAACTGCACGCTTTGCAGTCACGTCAGGACTGACCCCTTAACTCATGGAATTTGAATACTGGTGGCTGCTGGGCCTACCCCTTTTTTTCCTGCTCGGCTGGCTCGCGGCGCGGATGGACCTGAAACAGCTGCTGACCGAATCGAGCGCGATGCCTGCCGCCTACTTCAAGGGCCTGAATTTCCTCATCAAGGAACAGCACGACAAGGCCATCGAAGCCTTCATCGAGGCAGTGCAGATCAACTCGGAATCACTGGAGCTTCATTTTGCGCTCGGCAGCCTCTTTCGCCTGCGCGGCGAGATCGATCGCGCGATCCATTTGCACAACAACCTGCTCGAGCGCCCGCAACTATCCGACATCCAGCGCTTCGCCATCATGGCAGAGCTGGCGCAGGATTACCTGAAAGCCGGGCTGTTCGATCGGGCCGAAGATCTTTTCCGCGCGCTGTGTGCCTCCCCTGGCTATCATCAACCGGCACTGCGCTCCTTGCTGGATATCTACATCCGCGAAAGAGACTGGAAACGCGCCATCGAGACGGCCGCCGAGCTGGAGTCGGTTTCCGGCGTGTCTTTCCGCAAGGAAATCGCGCAATTCCATTGCGAACTGGCAGCTGAAGCAGCGGCAACCGCCGGCATCGAACAAGCGAAGGCCTCTCTGGCGGACGCGCTCGCCGTTAATCCGCAATGCGTCCGTGCCACTGTCATGCTGGGCGATCTGGATATTTCTGCTGGCGCCCAGTTGCAAGCGATGGAAACGTGGAAACGCGTCGAGCAGCAGAACCCGCAATACCTGGGCCTGGTCGCATCGCGCCTGCTCGAAAACTACACGGGCTTGGGAAAAGCCAGCGAGGGTCTGGAGCTGCTCAAGATGTGGATGGAAAAACACAGCCTGCCCTCCATCCTGAACATCATCTACGATGCCACCCTCAAACACGAGGGTGCCGACGCGGCTGCAAAGCTTGCGCGCACCGAGCTTGCCCGCAAGCCCAGCCTGAATATCCTGGAACGCCTGCTGCAGGCACGCGAGCTCGATAACAGCGGTCCCGAAAAGGATGTCGCCCTGATCAAGAACACCATTCACCACTACCTCGGCAATACCCGCAGCTACTGCTGCAGCCAGTGCGGTTTCCGCGCGCGCCAATATTATTGGCAATGCCCGGGCTGCAACCACTGGGAGAGTTTCCCGCCGGAGCCCAAGGAGCAACCTCTGCGATGACCGCACAGATCCCCGATCCTAAAATTATCGTTGCGCTCGATTTTGCCGAAGCAAGACAAGCGCTGGCTTTCGTGGATCGTATCGATCCCGCGCTCTGCCGCGTCAAGGTGGGCAAGGAACTGTTTACGGCCGAAGGGCCGCGCTTTGTCGAGAAGTTGGTAGAGAGGGATTTCGGCGTCTTCCTCGACCTCAAATTCCATGACATTCCCAACACGGTCGCCAAGGCTTGTGCAGCAGCGGCGCAGCTGGGCGTGTGGATGCTGAACGTGCATGCGTCCGGCGGGCGGGCAATGATGGAAGCCGCTCACAATGCCGTGGACAAATCGGCTCACTCTCCCCTGCTGATTGCAGTGACCGTGCTGACCAGCATGGATCAGGCCGCGCTGAACGAAACAGGCGTTGGCGGCGAGTTGCAGGACCAAGTAGTGCGCTTGGCCTTGCTGGCGGAAAATTCCGGGCTCGACGGGGTCGTTTGCTCGGCGCAGGAAGCTCCCGTATTACGCCAAAGTATATCGCACGATTTCTGCCTGGTAACGCCCGGTATACGCCCTGCCACCGCGGGCAACGATGATCAATCCCGCGTGGTCGCTCCCGCCGAGGCGCTGCGTCTCGGCTCCAGTTACCTGGTCATCGGCCGGCCGATCACGCAGGCCCCCGACCCCATGGATTCCCTGCGGACGATACATCAGGAAATTTCCAGTCTGTAACACCTCAAAATACCCATACAGCATACGGTGTCATAAATATAATTAAGAGCGAACGTCGGTCTGAATGCCGGCGTTTCGTATATTTCATTAAAAACTTTAGGAGATAAAAATGAGAAGACTCTTAATGACATTCGTTGTCGCTCTTGCATTCGCCCTGCCTGCTTTCGCCGCCGTCGATCTTAATAACGCCACTTTGGCTGAGCTCGAGAGTGTCGATGGCATTGGCCCCAAGAAAGCGCAAGCGATTATCGATTACCGCAAGAAAAACGGCCCGTTCAAATCCACGGATGACCTGGACAAGGTGCCTGGTTTCGGCAAGAAGACAGTGGATATGGTGAAAAAGAGCATTGTGGTTGGCAATGCCAAGGCTGCGACGGCAGGAAAGGTCGCGGAAACCAAGACGCTGAAGGATGCAAAATAGGCCTTCGCCTGAAAAAAAGCCCCGCAATGCGGGGCTTTTTTATTACAAGGTCATTTAATCGTGCTTGCTATGGCCCGGGTTGTGTTTGTTCTTTTTATGGCCATAAGCATTTCCATGCTTTTTCTTGTGTCGATGCCCGCCGTCGTCCACCACCATCGTGGCTGAAGATGCAACCGGAACAGCCGCCACGGTCCTGACCGAAGGCGCATTGTTTTCGGTGACGCTCTTGCCCACCACGGAGCCGGCTGCACCGCCTACGCCCGCACCTACCACCGCGCCCGTCTTCCCACCGACAGATTGACCCACAGCCGCGCCTGCTGCGCCACCTACCGCACCTCCTACGACGGCGCCCGTCTTGCCATCGCCTTTGGTCGTCACCGCTGCGCCTACACCTCCACCCACAGCACCGCCGACAACAGCCCCCGTGTTACCGCCTACGGCTTGACCGATGGCCGTGCCGGCAGCAGCACCCACACCTCCGCCCACTGCGGTTTTGACGTTGCTGTCCTCGGCCATCACAGAACCGGCCGCCAACAAAAGAGATAGCGCAAAAACTGGAACTTTCATAAGAGCCTTTCTTATTAGTTGATAAATCACTTCACGCGCATGCCCGGCTGCGCACCCGCATCCGGAGCAAGAATATAAGGACCGCCCCGCTCGTCGCTCGCGGCCAGTACCATGCCTTCGGACATGCCGAATTTCATTTTGCGCGGCGCAAGGTTGGCGACCATCACCGTCAGTCGGCCGACGAGCGTCGTCGGGTCGTAGGCGGACTTGATGCCAGCGAATACCTGGCGCGGTTGCCCCTCGCCGATATCCAGCGACAGCCTGAGCAGTTTTTCGGCACCTTCGACATGCGCGGCCTCGACAATTCTTGCGATGCGCAAATCGACCTTGGCGAAGTCATCGATGGAGATGTAGTTTTCTTCTCCGCCGGCTGTCGCCGTTGCGGCAGCGCTCTTCGCCACTTCCGTCTTGGTGGAGGCCGGCTGAGTTGAGGGAGTCACTTGCAGCGATTCTTTGTTGGCTTCGACCATGGCTTCTATCTGTTTCGGATCAATGCGTGTCACGAGGTGTTGATAGGTTTCGATGGCGTGACCACCCGGCAAACCATTCTCAACGCTGCTCCAGTCCAAAGGGGCGATCTTGAGAAACGCCTCAATGGAAACAGCCAGCTTGGGCAGCACCGGCTTGAGGTACAGCGTCAGCAGGCGGAACATTTCCAGCGCGTCGGAGCACACCGCGTGGAGGGCGGCTTCCTGGCCTTCCTTTTTCGCCATGTCCCATGGCGCGGCATCGGCCACGTAGGCATTTGCCTTGTCTGCCAACGCCATGATTTCACGTAGCGCACGGCCGAAATCACGCGCGGCATAATTGTCCGCAATGGTTTGGGCAGCCGCACGCATGTCGGCGATCACTGCACTATTGGAAGCAGCCAGGACCTTGCCGTCGAATCGCTTGGCGACAAAACCGGCCGTGCGGCTGGCGATGTTGATGTACTTGCCCACCAAATCTGAATTAACGCGCGCGACGAAGTCTTCCAGGTTGAGGTCGATGTCTTCCATCGTCCCGTTCAGCTTGGCCGCGTAGTAGTAGCGCAGGTACTCCGGGTTCTTCACGTGGTCGAGATAGCTGCGCGCCGTGATGAAGGTGCCGCGCGACTTGGACATTTTCTCGCCGTTCACGGTGAGGAAGCCGTGGGCGAAAATCTGCGTCGGCTTGCGATAACCGGAATATTCCAGCGTGGCCGGCCAGAACAGCGCGTGGAAGTACAGGATGTCCTTGCCGATGAAGTGGTACAGCTCGGCGGCGCTGTCCTGCCTCCAGTACTCGTCGAAGTCCAGCCCGTTTCTATTGCACAGGTTCTTGAAGCTCGCCATGTAGCCTATGGGCGCGTCCAGCCAAACGTAAAAATACTTGCCGGGCGCATCGGGTATCTCGAAGCCGAAATACGGCGCGTCGCGCGAGATGTCCCAGTCCGACAGGCCGGAGGCAAACCACTCGCCCATCTTGTTGGCGGCTTCCGCCTGCAAGGTCCCCGAGCGCGTCCATTCTTTCAGGAAGTCCTCGCACTCCGACAGCTTGAAGAAGTAATGCTCGGTTTCCTTGCGCACCGGAGTCGCGCCGGACACGGCGGAGAATGGGTTGATCAGCTCGGTCGGGCTGTAGGTGGCGCCGCAGACTTCGCAGGAGTCGCCGTACTGGTCCTTGGCATGGCACTTGGGGCATTCGCCCTTGATGAAGCGATCCGGCAGGAACATCTGCTTGACCGGGTCGTAATACTGCTCGATGGTTTTCGTCGCGATCTTGCCGTTGGCCCTGAGCGCACGGTAGATGCCGCTCGCCAGCTCCTTGTTTTCCTCGGAGTTGGTCGAATGGTAGTTGTCGAACTCCACCAGGAAATCGGCAAAATCGGCCGCATGCTCGGCGTGCACCTTCTCGATCAGCTGCTCCGGCGTGATGCCTTCCTTCTCCGCGCGCAGCATGATGGGCGTGCCATGCGTATCGTCGGCGCAGACATAATGCGCCTCGTGCCCCTGCATCTTCTGGAAGCGCACCCAGATGTCGGTCTGGATGTATTCCACCAGGTGGCCGAGGTGGATGCTGCCGTTGGCATAGGGCAAGGCGGAGGTGACGAGGATTTTGCGGGTCATGGAGGGCAGTTAAATACTTGTGAAAGAGGGGCATTTTAGCAAATGACGTGCACCTGCACATGCGATAAAATTGATACTTGATCACGTTAGTCAGGAATTCCCCCTTTCATCATGTCTTTCTCCGAACTGCAAGTCCAAACGGCGCTCAAGGAAATTGCCGATCCCAACACCGGCAAGGATTTCGTTGCCACCAAATCGGTGCGCAATATCCGCATCGACGGCAACAACATTGCGCTCGACATCGTGCTCGGCTACCCGGCCAAAACGGTGGCCGGCAATATCCAGAAACTGGTGAGCGACAAGCTCAAGACCTTGCCCGGCATCGGCAGCGTATTCGTCAACGTCACCAGCAAGATCGTGTCGCATAGCGTACAGCGCGGCGTGCAACTGATCCCGGGGGTGAAGAACATCATTGCCGTTGCCTCCGGCAAGGGCGGTGTTGGCAAATCCACCACCGCCGTCAACCTGGCGCTGGCGCTGGCGGCCGAGGGCGCGCAGGTCGGCATCCTCGACGCCGACATCTACGGCCCGTCCCAGCCGCAAATGCTCGGCATCACCGCCCGTCCGGAAAGCGCGGACGGCAAGAGCATGGAACCGCTGGAGCGCTACGGCATCCAGGCGATGTCCATCGGCTTCCTGATCGACATGGATACGCCCATGGTATGGCGCGGGCCGATGGTGACCGGCGCGCTGGAACAGCTGCTGCGCGAAACCAACTGGCGTGAACTGGATTATCTGGTGATCGACCTGCCGCCCGGCACCGGCGACATCCAGTTGACGCTGTCGCAAAAGGTGCCGGTCACGGGTGCCGTCATCGTGACCACGCCGCAGGACATCGCGCTGCTGGATGCGCGCAAGGGATTGAAAATGTTCGAGAAGGTCGGCGTACCCATCGTCGGCATCGTGGAAAACATGAGCACGCACATCTGCTCCAACTGCGGTCACGAGGAGCACATCTTCGGCGCCGGCGGGGGCGAACAGATGTGCCAGGATTACAACGTCGAATTGCTCGGCTCCCTGCCGCTGGATATCAAGATCCGCGAACAGACCGATGGCGGCATGCCGACCGTGGTCGCCGAGCCGGACAGCAGGATCGCCGGCATATACCGCCAGATCGCGCGTCGCACGGCCGTCAAGCTTTCCGAATTCGGGCTGGACCACAGCAGCAAGTTCCCCAACATCGTCATCCAGAACACCTGAGCTGCGCGGGCACGCCTTTCAGGGCGTGCCCGAAATCCCTTTCCCGTCAGGCAGAAACGCACGTTCGCGTACGGATGCGGTAAAATGCATCCCTTTTATTTGCTGCGGCCGTCTTGCCGCCAATGAATTGCGCCATGAATACTCCGCACAAACCGGCGACCGACGATGTTCGCGTCAAGGAAATCAAGGAAGTCATCCCGCCATCGCGCATCCTGGCGGAACTGGCTGCGAACAATGGCACGTCGGACAACATCGTCGCCACGCGCCACGACATCCATCGCATCCTGCACGGTGCGGACGATCGCCTGCTGGTCATCATCGGCCCTTGCTCCATCCATGACCACAAGGCGGCGATCGAATACGCAAAACTGTTGATGGCAGAACGCAAGCGCTTGTCGGCTGACCTGTTGATCGTGATGCGCGTCTATTTCGAAAAACCCCGCACCACCGTGGGCTGGAAAGGCCTGATCAACGATCCGCACCTGGACGGCAGCTTCAGCATCAATGAGGGGCTGCGCCTGGCGCGCCGCATCCTGCTGGAAATCAATGAGTTGGGCGTACCGGCCGGCACCGAATTCCTGGACGTGATCACGCCGCAATACACGGCCGACCTGGTTTCCTGGGGCGCCATCGGCGCCCGCACCACCGAAAGCCAGGTTCATCGCGAACTGGCTTCCGGCCTTTCCTGCCCGGTCGGGTTCAAGAACGGCACTGACGGCAATATCCGCATCGCGGTGGACGCCATCAAGGCAGCGGCCTGCCCCCACCATTTTCTGGCGGTCACGAAAGCGGGACATTCCGCCATCGTTTCCACCGCCGGCAACGAGGATTGCCACGTCATCCTGCGCGGCGGCAAGCAACCCAACTACGATGCGGTTAGCGTCGACGAAGCCTGCAAGGAACTGGCCAAGGCGGGTCTCGCGCCGCGGGTCATGATCGATTGCTCGCACGCCAACAGCAGCAAGCAGTACAAACGCCAGCTGGATGTCGCACAGGACGTCGCCGGGCAACTGGCCGCAGGCGAACAGCGGATCTTCGGCCTGATGGTGGAATCGCACCTGAACGAAGGCCGCCAGGAGCTCGTCAGCGGTTGCGAGCTGGAATATGGCAAATCCATTACCGACCCCTGCCTGGGCTGGAACGACACCATCACCTTGCTGGAGACATTGGCGCAAGGCGTCCGCGCCCGCCGCAAGGTTTACGAAGAGTGCGAAGCGGAATAATCACGTAGCGGGAGCATCCTCGCCTGCGTTCAGCGCGGCGCATATTTTCATACAACGCCGACATGATGCGCCGTATAATGCCCCGTCATTTTCAGTCACTTAGCGCCTACTTACGATGAGCATCAAATCCGACAAATGGATACGCCGCATGGCGGAACAGCACGGCATGATAGAACCGTTCGAGCCGGGCCAGGTCAAGGAAACCAACGGCCACAAGCTGGTGTCGTACGGGACGTCGAGCTACGGTTACGATATTCGCTGTTCGAGCGAATTCAAGCTGTTCACCAATATCAACAGCACGATCGTGGATCCGAAGAATTTCGACCCGAATTCGTTTGTCGAAGTGGATGCCGACTATTGCATCATTCCACCCAATTCGTTCGCTCTGGCGCGTACGGTGGAATATTTCCGCATTCCGCGCAACGTACTGACGATCTGCCTCGGCAAATCGACCTATGCGCGCTGCGGCATCATTGTCAACGTAACGCCGTTCGAACCGGAATGGGAAGGCTACGTCACCCTTGAGTTCAGCAACACCACACCGCTGCCAGCCAAGATTTACGCCAACGAAGGCTGTGCGCAGGTGCTGTTCTTCGAAGCGGATGACGACGACGTTTGCGAGACTTCCTACAAGGACCGCGGCGGCAAATACCAGGGCCAGCATGGCGTGACGCTGCCCAAGATTTGAGGCTATGCAACCGAATATCGAAACCATTGTCTGGCGCGGCCCTCAGGGCGAAGTCATCGCTTGCACCGAAAAGAACAAGGTGATGCGCGAAAATCTGGAGGAAATCCGCCAGATCGCGCAGGACGCGCTGGAAGACGCCGTACTGATGGGCTGCGACGAACAGCAGGTCCGCGATGCGCTGGCCGAGCTGATGCTGGGCCTCGTCAATCCCTATCCCCCTCGCGAATAGCGCGCGCACTCCTGCCACGCTTCTCTTTCACCTCCTCTTTTACGTGAGGAAATGCCATGAAATTCCGTTTTCCCGTCGTCATCATCGATGAAGATTTCCGCTCCGAGAACACTTCCGGCCTCGGCATCCGCGTATTGGCCAAGGCCATCGAGGACGAAGGCTTCGAAGTGCTGGGCGTCACCAGCTTCGTCGACATGTCGTCCTTCGCGCAGCAGCAAAGCCGCGCCTCGGCCTTCATCCTGTCGATAGACGACGAGGAATTCGCGGAGGAATCGCAGGAGGCGCTGGATCGCCTGCGCGCTTTCGTCGACGAGATCCGTTTCCGCAACGAGGAAATCCCGATTTTCCTGCACGGCGAAACCCGCACCTCGCGCCATATTCCCAATGAAATCCTGCGCGAGCTGAACGGCTTCATCCACATGTACGAGGACACGCCGGAATTCATCGCGCGCTACATCGTGCGCGAAGCCCGTACCTATCTGGACTCGCTGCCGCCGCCTTTCTTCCGCGCGCTGACGCATTATGCGGCTGATGGCTCTTACTCCTGGCACTGCCCCGGCCACTCGGGCGGCGTCGCTTTCCTGAAATCGCCGGTCGGGCAAATGTTCCACCAGTTCTTCGGCGAGAACATGCTGCGCGCCGACGTCTGCAATGCGGTCGACGAACTCGGCCAGTTGCTGGACCACACCGGCCCTGTCGCCGCTTCCGAACGCAATGCGGCCCGCATCTTCAATTGCGACCACCTGTTCTTCGTCACCAACGGCACCTCCACGTCCAACAAGATCGTGTGGCACTCCACCGTTGCGCCCGGCGACATCGTGGTGGTGGACCGCAACTGTCACAAGTCCATCCTGCACTCCATCATGATGACCGGCGCGATTCCCGTGTTCCTGATGCCGACGCGCAATCACTTCGGCATCATCGGGCCGATCCCGCTGGAAGAATTCAAGCCTGAGAACATCCGCAAGAAGATCGAGGCCAACCCGTTTGCACGCGGCGTGCAAGGGAAGCCCCGCGTGCTGACGATCACGCAAAGCACCTACGACGGCATCCTGTATAACGTCGACACCATCAAGCAGATGCTGGACGGCGAGATCGACACCTTGCATTTCGACGAAGCCTGGCTGCCGCACGCGACCTTCCATGATTTCTATCGCAGCATGCATGCCATCGGCAAGGATAGGCCGCGCTGCGAAACGTCCATGCTGTTCTCGACACAATCGACGCACAAATTGCTGGCCGGCCTTTCCCAGGCCTCGCAGATCCTGGTGCAGGACGCGACCGACAACAAGCTCGACCGCGACGTGTTCAACGAGGCTTACCTGATGCACACCTCCACCAGCCCGCAATACTCGATCATCGCTTCCTGCGACGTGGCCGCGGCGATGATGGAGCCGCCGGGCGGCACCGCGCTGGTCGAGGAATCGATCATGGAAGCGCTGGATTTCCGCCGCGCGATGCGCAAGGTGGACGCCGAATGGGGCGCCGACTGGTGGTTCAAGGTGTGGGGGCCGGATTACCTGGCCGAGGAAGGCATAGGCGAGCGCGAAGACTGGATGCTGCGCGACTCCGAACGCTGGCACGGCTTCAGCAACCTGGCGACCGGCTTCAACATGCTGGACCCGATCAAGGCCACCGTCATCACTCCCGGGCTGGACGTGGACGGCGACTTCTCCGACGAGTTCGGCATTCCCGCCGCCATCGTCACCAAATACCTGGCCGAGCACGGCGTCATCGTCGAGAAGACGGGCCTCTACTCGTTCTTCATCATGTTCACCATCGGCATCACCAAGGGCCGCTGGAACACGCTGGTGACCGCACTGCAGCAGTTCAAGGACGACTACGACAAGAACCAGCCGCTATGGCGCGTTCTGCCGGAGTTCGTGATCAAGCAGCCGCGCTACGAGAAAATCGGCCTGCGCGAACTGTGCGCGCAGATCCACGGCATCTACAAGGCCAACGACATCGCCCGCCTGACCACGGAAATGTATCTTTCCAACATGATTCCCGCAATGAAGCCGGCGGATGCCTTCGCCAAGATGGCGCACAAGGAAATCGAGCGCATCGAGATCGACGAGCTGGAAAACCGCGTCACCAGCGTGCTGCTGACGCCTTACCCGCCGGGCATTCCGCTGCTGATTCCGGGCGAGCGCTTCAACAGCACCATCGTGCGCTACCTGAAATTCGCACGTGAATTCAACGAGCGCTTCCCGGGCTTTGAAACCGACATTCATGGCTTGGTCAAGGAAGTGTCGCCCGACGGCAAGGTGGGCTATTACGTGGATTGCGTCGCAGGAGAACCCCGCGACGTCAGGCGCTAACGGCTGTAAACCACGTAGCTGTAAGGAAGGCCTTCCGCACTGACATGCCGTTCGCGCGACACTTCGCGCCATGCATTTCGGTCGTATTCAGGAAAGAACGCGTCTCCCGCGTAACTGCAGTGGATTTCGGTGAGGTAGAGCCGGTCGGCCTTCGCCAACGCCTCGCGATACAGCTCTGCACCGCCGATCACGAAGATCTCCTCGTCGCTTCCACATTGAGCGATCGCTGATTCCAGCGAGCTCGCCGTGATCGCCCCTTCGACCCGATAGCCGGGCTGGCGGCTGACGATTACCGTCGTCCGGCCCGGCAGCAATCTTCCCAAAGACTCATAGGTTTTACGTCCCATGATAATATGATGGCCCATCGTCAGGCTGCGGAAGCGCTTGAGATCTTCAGGCAAATGCCAGGGCAAGGCATTATCGAGGCCGATCGTATTGTTGTCGGCAACCGCGGCAATCACTGAAACACAGGACATAATATTGCTCATCAATGGAATGCCTGAAATTATAAGCTCCTCACATTCATAATGAAGCGCTTACGAATCTTCTACCCCAATTCTTTTCTGAAGCTGCTTTCGATCGGCTTCGTCTTGACGATATTGCCGCTGTTGTTCGCTTTCGCCAATGCGGCGCTCTATCTCGACCGCCTGGCCGATCAAAGCCACAAGACCGTGCACCGAGCCGTTGAAGCAACACGTGCCAGCCGGGTATTGACCGAGCAATTGACGATCATCGAGCGCGGCACGCGCCAATACCTGGTGCTGGGCGACGAAGCCTTGCTGGATAGCTATCGCGGCGCTCACGAAAAATTCAAAATGACCGTCGTCGAGCTCTCCAAGTTGCCGCTGGACGGTACTCTGCGCCGCCAGCTGGATGAACTGGGCCGGCGCGAAGCCTCATTATTCGATAGCGTCATGAGCGGCACGGCGCAAAACGACATGCAAGCCATCGTCACCGAGTTCTTTCATCTTTCCGAACTTGCCAAATCGATATTGAGCGCCAACAGCCGCCTGATCGATCGGGAATCCTCGGTACTGGTAGCCACCGCCGAGCGGGCGCAGCACATGCTGCTTTGGCAAACCCTGCCTTTGATTCCTATTGCGCTACTGGTTGCCGTGGCGATTACTTTCCTGCTGACCCGGCCAATACGGCGCATGGACGTCGCCATCCGAAGATTGGGCCGGGGGGAGTATAACGACCCGATTTCGATCGAGGGCCCAAGAGATTTACGCAGGCTAGGTGAACGTTTGGAATGGTTGCGCATCCAATTGTGCGATCTCGAAGAGCAGAAAAAACGCTTTCTACGAAATGTTTCCCATGAATTGAAAACGCCGCTGACTTCCATCCGTGAAGGCAGCGAATTATTGACCGAAGAAGTAGGCGGTATGCTTTCGCCCCAGCAACGCGAGATCGCCGCCATTCTTCACGAGAACAGCCTGCGCCTGCAAAAAATGATCGAAAACCTGTTGTATTACACTGCGGTGCAGTTCCAGAAACCCGTATTGAACGTGGAACGAGTGGAACTCAAGCCATTGATTGAAGAAGCAATATCGGCATACACTCTGACCATCGAGGCTAAACATCTGAACATCGTGACTGCGTTGATTGACCTTTCTCTGGAAGGAGACCGGGAGCGACTGCTGACCGTGGTCGATAACCTGATCTCCAATGCGATCAAATATACCCCGCGCGACGGCAGTATTACCGTACGCCTGGCACGCGAGAACGATAAAGCCCTGATCGAAGTGTCGGACAGCGGCCCCGGCATCGCTCCCGCCGATCGGGAACGGCTCTTCGAACCGTTTTATCGCGGCAGCGGCAACTACGATAGTCACATCAGCGGCAGCGGCCTGGGCTTGTCCATCGCTCGCGAATATGTCGACGCGCACAACGGCGAAATCGTGTTGATGCCATCCGAACAAGGCGCCTGTTTCCGGGTCGTTTTCCCTTTTCTTCAGCAGACTGCGTTATGAAATCAACTTACTCCTGGCTCGCCTATTGTATAAGTTTCCTGATGGCGGGTTGTGCCCCTGCGCCGATCAAACACCCCCCACCCGAGCCTACTCCTGTGGTCGTCATCCGTGCGGATAACGAGATACTGGCCTATGCCTTGCGTTATGGCGCACTTTCTGCGGAAGAGCAGAAGAAAGAGCACACTCAGGTATTGCAGGCATACGAGGCCGACAAGATCAACATGGGCAACCGCATGAAAGCGGCCCTGGTCTTGTCGTTACCCGCCAGCCGGCACCGCGACAACGCCCGTGCGCTGGCGATTCTCGATGACGTTCAAAGGGATAATGATGCCGACCAGGATACGAAAGCCATCGCAGCTTTGCTGAAGGAGTACGTCAGTGAACGGCAGAAGCTGGAAGAAAACGCAGCCAAGCTCTCGCAGAAAGCCAATGACGAGCGCAAGCGTTCCGAGGCATTGCAGCTCAAGGCAGACGAATTGCATCACAAGGCAGAAGGCCTGCAACAGAAACTGGATGAATTGAAAAACATCGAAAAAGCCATGACGACACGCGATCGGGTAAAACAGAAATGAACGATCCCCATAAAATATTGATCGTTGACGATGATGCCGACATTGTCAGGCTCATCTCCATGCGGCTTCAAGCCGCCAACTACCATGTCGAGACAGCCGCCAGCGCGGAGGAAGCGCTGGCTCTTTCTTCTGCCAACAAGCCTCAACTGGTCATCACGGACTTGCGCATGCCGGGCATGGATGGCCTGGCCTTGTTCGATACCTTGCATCGCACCGATCCCGGACTACCGGTCATCATCCTGACTGCCCACGGCTCTATTCCGGACGCTGTCGAGGCGACGCGCCGCGGCGTTTTCGGATTTCTTACCAAACCGTTCGATAGCAAGGAACTGCTGCGTCAAGTAGCTGCCGCATTGCGCCTGTCGCAACCGGATATCAGCAACCCCATCGGCGACAGCGACGACTGGCGCAACGAATTCATCAGCCGCAGCCCCTCCATCGAATCCATGCTGCAGCAGGCCAAGCTGGCCGCCGCCAGCGGCGCCAGCGTGATGATTCGCGGCGACAGCGGCACTGGCAAGGAGCTTCTGGCGCAAGCCATTCACCGCGCCAGTCCGCGGCACGACAAGCCTTTCGTCGCCATCAATTGCGGCGCCATTCCCGAGCCCCTGCTGGAATCCGAACTGTTCGGCCATACCAAGGGAGCTTTTACCGGTGCCACGCGGGATCACAAGGGACTTTTCCAGGCGGCCGAGGGCGGTACTTTGTTCCTCGATGAGATCGGCGACATGCCGCTGACTTTGCAGGTCAAGCTATTGCGCGCGTTACAAGAGCGCACAGTCCGTCCGGTCGGCGCGACTGCCAGCATTCCGGTCAACGTCCGCATCATTTCAGCGACTCACCGCGACTTGGCCGACGAAATGAAAACCGGGCGTTTCCGTGAAGACTTGTATTACCGGATCAATGTGGTCGGGCTGGAAATACCTCCGCTCTCGGCAAGGCGCGAAGACATTCCACCGTTGGCGGGGCACTTCCTGACGACGATCAGCAAGAAATACGATAAGTCGGTGAACGGTTTCTCACCGGAGGCGATGGAGTTGCTGCTGAGCGCACCGTGGCCGGGCAACGTGCGCCAATTGCAGAATATCGTGGAACAAACGGTGGTGCTGTGCACCACTCCGCTCATTCCCGCGACCCTCGTACAGAAAGCCCTGCGGGACGATGTTGGCGGAATACTTCCTTTTGAAACGGCGCGGCGTAATTTCGAACGCGATTATCTGGCTCGCCTGCTGAAGGCTACCAACGGGAATGTCACCCAGGCAGCGCGGCTGGCGCAACGCAATCGCACCGAATTTTATAAATTGCTCGATAGGCATCAACTCACCCCGGCCTTGTTCAAAAACGAGGAACAGGCTTGAGACGTCTCCTTTTAGAGACAAGCAAAACCCTTTAATTTCAAAAGCTTATAGGATCATCCCAAGCGGTGTCTCTTGCCGGAGACACTTTCAACGTTTAAAAATTGCATCGTCATTGCGTTAAGTATTTGTTAAACCTAGGAAATTACAGCTTGGCACGTCACTTGCTGTACTAGGTTTAACCGAAACGGAACAGGCAATAACGATGAATCAGAAGCACCTCTTAACTTTCTTCCGCTATGCGCTGCTGCCAATGGCAGCCATCGCGCTGGCCGGGGCAGCGCCTCACGCCTCAGCCTTTGGCACGGAAGAAGACCGTGCGCAAACTCCTCTTTTTTCCGAATTCAAGAAGCTTGACAAAAATAGCGACGGAAAACTCAGTCGGGATGAAAGCGTACGCGACACCGATGTCGGGCCTAATTTCGATAAGGCCGACAAGGACAAGAGCGAAACACTTAACTCGGACGAGTACAGCGAGTTCAAGAGCGGCATTCAAAAAGCCCGGGTGGAGTCCTTCCTGGATGACACCTCAGTCACCGCCAAGGTAAAAGCCGAATTGTTAAAAGACGATGGTGTGAAGGCCTTGGCCATCAAGGTTCAGACGCATCACGGCCAGGTCATTTTGAGCGGTTTTGTCGACACGGCAGCGCAAGCTCGTCGCGCGGTTGAAATCGCTTCCGGTGTACGTGGAGTGCTGTCGGTCAAAAACAGCCTGATAGTGAAAGGATAAGGATGGGTGCCTCCAACAAATGGATCGATAGCCAAAGTTCAGACCTGACCAAACGTAAATTGAATGGCTACGAGATGAAAGGCACCGGCAAGCTCGAATACGAAGACCATCCGTTCCAACCGGGACCGGTAGCCAATCAGGGCGAATCCAGAAACGAGCACCACACTTCGCACACCTCATGTGCCAGATTGACGACCATGCAGATAAAAGATTTAAGGCGATTCGATAGTACACGGCGCACTTCGGCCCATTAGCTGGCCTCCCGATTGACCAGCATTAACAAGAAAGGGGAGACATATCATGAACATACACAAGCAACGCATAACTTCAATGACCAAAAGCGCATTGATTGTGTCCGGCCTGATCGTGGCCGCGGGCTGGATGCCGATGACTCATGCACAGGATTTGCATTTCGCTCAGAAAATGCTCGGCGCACCCGCGGAAGAAACGGACAGCATGCAGTATCGATCAACCATTATCGACCCGTCCCGCCAAGGAAAATCGCTGCCAGCCAACACCAATACGTTACGCGTCATTCCCATCAGCGATCCTGCTGAAATGACTGGCCAGGACCATTCCTGCAGCATTTGCGGTGTCGTCGAATCCATCAGCATGACGCTGCAAGACCGCCAGAATCTGGAGCTTCAGGAAGAGGAAGCCTTTGAAGGCATTTCCAGGAACCAGGGCAAGGGGAAAAACAACCTGCTCCTGACGAACAATGAGATAGCCATGCCCATGAAGGCCGGCTTGGTGCTGGCAAGACAAGTGAAAAAGCCGTCGACCCTCTATGCCATCAAGGTACGGATGAATGATGGGACTTTTCGTGTCATTAATGAAACAAGAGAACCTGATTACACCGTTGGTGATTACGTCAGGGTCATCAGCGGAGCTGTCACTGCAGCCTGACGCCTTCTTTAAGTAACATCTCTCCCCCTTCTAGGCGGGCCGTCTTCCAACCCCGGGCGGTTCGCTTTTTTTTGCCTGTTACTTTCGTCACTACACCGCGACTTGCGCCTTGATAGGCGGATGCGGATCGTAGTTTTCCAGCGTGAAATCCTCGAACTTGAACGAGAAAATGTCCTTCACGTCCGGGTTGATGCGCATGGTCGGCAACGCGCGCGGCGAGCGCGAAAGCTGCTCGCGTGTCTGGTCGAGGTGATTGAGGTAGAGGTGGGCATCCCCCAGCGTATGCACGAAATCGCCCAGCTTGAGGCCGCATACCTGCGCCACCATCATCGTCAGCAGCGCATAGGAGGCGATATTGAACGGCACGCCGAGGAAGATATCCGCGCTGCGCTGGTAGAGCTGGCAGGAAAGCTTGCCGTCCGCCACATAGAACTGGAAGAACGCGTGGCACGGCGGCAACTTCATCCGGTCCACGTCGGCGACGTTCCAGGCGGAGACGATCAGCCGGCGCGAGTCCGGGTTCTTTTTTATCATGTCGACCACCTGCGAGATCTGGTCGATATGCGTCCCGTCCGGCTTCGGCCAACTGCGCCATTGATAGCCATACACCGGACCGAGATTGCCGTTCTCGTCGGCCCACTCGTCCCAGATGGTGACGCCGTTGTCCTTGAGGTATTGGATATTGGTACTGCCCTGCAAAAACCACAGCAGTTCGTGGATGATGGACTTCAGATGCACTTTCTTGGTCGTCAGCAGCGGGAAGCCTGCGGCCAGGTCGAAGCGCATCTGGTAGCCGAATACCGACAGCGTCCCGGTACCCGTGCGGTCTTCCTTCTTGTTGCCGTGCTCGAGCACATGGCGCATCAAATCCAGATATTGCTGCATTGCTACCCCGCTGTCCGGCGTGACCGGACGTTCAAGTATGTTGAACGATAAACCGTTTGATCGCCTCGGCGTCCGCATCCATCACTTCGAAACGCTGCGGCAAATCCTCCAGGCCTTTCAGGTCGTCCGGGCGCTGCGCCGCTTGGCCCAGGGCTTCGACGATCGCTTCCTCGAACTTGGCCGGCAGCGCGGTTTCCAGCACCACCATGGGCACGCCCGATTCACGGAACTCGGTTGCCACCTTCAATCCGTCGGCGGTATGCGTGTCTATGGTGACGCCGTACTGCTCGTGCACCCAGCGTATGGTTTTCATGCGGTGCGCATGGTTGCTGGAACCCGATACGAAACCGTAGTCGCCTATCCTGGCGAAATAGCCGCCTTGGTTCAGATCGACCGAGCCGCCCGCGTCCACCTTACCCCACAGCTCGCGCATTTTGGCGCCGTCGCGGCCGACCAGATCGAACACGAAGCGCTCGAAGTTGGAGGCCTTGCTGATGTCCATCGACGGGCTGCTGGTATGGTAGGTCTGGGCCGCGCCGCGCGGTCGGTAGATGCCGGTGCGGAAGAACTCGTCCAGCACGTCGTTCTCGTTGGTGGCGACGACCAGCTGCTTGATCGGCAGGCCCATCATGCGCGCGATGTGGCCGGCGCAGACGTTGCCGAAATTGCCGGACGGCACGGAGAAACTGACCTGCTCGTCGTTGCTGCGCGTGGCGGCGAAATAGCCCTTGAAGTAGTACACGATCTGCGCCGCGACACGGCCCCAGTTGATCGAGTTCACCGCGCCGATCTTGTGTTCGGCCTTGAAAGCATGGTCGTTGGAAACCGCCTTGACGATGTCCTGCGCATCGTCGAACACGCCCCTGACCGCGATGTTGTAAATGTTGGGATCCTGCAGGCTGAACATCTGCGCGGTCTGGAAGCGGCTCATCTTCCGGTGCGGCGACAGCATGAACACGCGGATGCCCTTCTTGCCGCGCATCGCGTATTCGGCGGAGGAGCCGGTATCGCCGGAAGTCGCGCCGAGAATATTGATTTCGCGCCCGGTCTTGTCCAGCACGTATTCGAACAGGTTGCCGAGCAGCTGCATCGCCATGTCCTTGAACGCCAGCGTCGGGCCGTTGGACAGCGACAGCAGGAACAGGCCGTCCTCCAGCTTCACGGTCGGCGTGATGTCGTCCGGGTCCTGGCCTTCGCGCACGTGGCAATAGACATCGGCGGTATAGGTTTTGTCGACGATGCGGCGCAGGTCTTCCACCGGAATATCGGTCGCGAAGCGCGACAGTATGGTGAACGCCAGTTCGCGGTAGTTCATCTCGCGCATCGCGGCGAGATCGGTCTCGCCGAAGCGCGGATAGCTTTCCGGCAGGTAGAGCCCGCCATCGGGCGCCAGGCCGCCCAACAGGATTTCGCTGAAGGTCTGCGCGGGCGAGTTGCCGCGCGTGCTGATGTATTTCATTTGCCGAGCTCTTCCATGCGGATGCGCGTGACCTTGCCGGCGATGGCCGGCAGCGCTTCGATTTTGGCGATGGCTTGGTCGATGTTCTTTTCGACGGTAATGTGCGTCAGCAGGATGATATCCACTTCCGTCTCGCCCTCTTCCGGTTCCTTCTGGATCATCGCATCGATGGAAATCTCCAGGTCGCCCAGAATGCGCGTCACGTCGGCCAATACGCCCGGCTTGTCTTGCGCGCGCAGGCGCAGGTAGTACGCGGTGCGCACCTCCGACATCGGCAGGATGGGCAGGTCGGACAGTTGGTCCGGCTGGAACGCGAGATGCGGCACGCGATGCTGCGGGTCGGCGGTGTGCATGCGGGTCACGTCGACCAGGTCCGCAACCACCGCGCTGGCCGTGGGTTCCGCGCCGGCGCCGGCACCGTAATAGAGGGTCGGACCGACGGCATCGCCCTTCACCACCACCGCGTTCATCGCGCCATTGACATTGGCGATCAGGCGCTTTTCCGGAATCAGCGTCGGGTGCACGCGCAGCTCCACGCCCTTGTCGGTGCGCTTGGTGATGCCCAGCAGCTTGACGCGATAGCCGAGCTGCTCGGCATAGCGGATATCTTCGCGCGTCAGCTTGGTGATGCCTTCGGTATAGGCCTTGTCGAATTGCATCGGGATGCCGAAGCCGATCGCGGCCAGTATGGTCAGCTTGTGCGCCGCATCGACGCCTTCGACGTCGAAAGTAGGGTCGGCCTCGGCATAGCCCAGGCGCTGCGCTTCCTTCAGCACATCCTCGAAGGCCAGCCCCTTCTCGCGCATTTCGGTGAGGATGAAATTGGTCGTGCCATTGATGATGCCGGCGATCCACTCGATACGGTTGGCGGACAAGCCTTCGCGTACCGCCTTGATGATGGGAATGCCGCCGGCCACGGCGGCTTCAAAGGCGACCATGACACCCTTCTTCTGCGCGGCGGCGAAGATTTCGGTGCCGTAGTGCGCAAGCAGCGCCTTGTTGGCGGTCACCACGTGCTTGCCGTTCTCGATGGCCTTCAGCACCAGCTCCCTGGCGATGGTGGTGCCGCCGATCAGTTCGACGACGATATCGATCTCCGGGTCGTTGACGACGGCGAACGCATCATCAACGACCTCTACCGTCCCCTTGGTGATTTCGCGGGCACGCGCCACATCGCGGTCCGCCACCTTGACAATGCGGATGGGACGCCCGGCGCGACGGGTGATTTCTTCCTGGTTGCGGGTCAGCACGGTGAACGTGCCGCCGCCGACGGTACCGATGCCCAGCAGGCCTACATTCATTGGTTTCATAGCTTATTCAGTAAAAGGTGAAACGTGAAATGTGAAACGTGTCGGGTGGTTGTGCATTCACTTTCACCTTTCACGTTTCACGCTTTTAATTGCCGTGGCGCTTGCGGTACTGCTCCAGGAAGCGCGCAATGCGTCCGATCGCCTCGATCAGATCGTCCGCGCTGGGCAGGAACACCACGCGGAAATGGTCCGGGTGCGGCCAGTTGAAACCGGTGCCCTGCACCAGCAGCACTTTTTCCTCCAGCAGCAGGTCCAGGATGAACTGCTGGTCGTCGTCGATCGGATACATCTTCGGATCCAGCCGCGGAAACAAATACATCGCCGCCTTGGGGTGGCTGCAGGTCACGCCGGGGATGTCCGTCAGCATCTTGTATGCCAAATCCCGCTGGCGGCACAGACGGCCGGTCGGCGCGACCAGGTCGTTGATGCTCTGGTAGCCGCCGAGCGCCGTCTGGATCGCGAACTGCCCGGGCACATTGGCACAGAGGCGCATCGAAGCCAGCATGTTCAGCCCTTCGATATAGTCGCCGGCATGGCGCTTCTCGCCGGAGACCACCATCCACCCGGCGCGATAGCCGCAGGAACGGTAATTCTTGGACAGCCCGTTGAAGGTGACGAACAGCACGTCGTCGGCCAGCGAAGCGATCGAGGTGTGCTCGTTGCCGTCGTACAGGACCTTGTCGTAGATTTCATCGGCAAAAATGATCAGCCCGTGATGGCGCGCGATCTCGATGATGCCTTCGAGGACTTCCCGCGGATACAGTGCGCCGGTCGGATTGTTGGGATTGATGATGACGATGCCGCGCGTATTGGCGGTGATCTTGCTCTCGATATCCTTGAGGTCGGGCATCCAGTCGGAAGCCTCGTCGCACAGGTAATGACGCGGGGTACCGCCGGAAAGGCTGACCGCGGCGGTCCACAGCGGATAATCGGGTGCCGGCACCAGGATCTGGTCGCCGTTGTTCAGCAACGCGTTCATGGCCATCACGATCAGCTCGGATACGCCGTTGCCGATGATGATGTCGTCGATCTGCACGCCACGGATGTTCTTGCCTTGCGTATGGTGCATGATGGCCTTGCGCGCGGCGAACAGGCCTTTGGAATCGCTGTAGCCGGAAGCATCGGGCAGGTTGTGGATCACGTCCTGCACGATCTCCTCCGGCGCCTCGAAACCGAACGGCGCGGGATTGCCGATGTTCAGCTTGATGATGCGGTGGCCTTCGTCCTCCATCTCGCGCGCTCGCGCCAGCACCGGACCGCGGATGTCGTAGCAGACGTTGTTGAGCTTGGAGGATTTGAATATAGGTTGCACGATGGCCGGTTTCGCGTCGAATAAAGGGGCGATTTTACCTTGCCGCACCTTGCTCAAGCAATTCAATGTGATAGACCGCCTTCATCGATCGGCGACTCTGCCGTATCATTTCGATTCCCAGCGAGAAAATCCCCATGAAACTCCACCTCACGCGCGCAGCAGGCAATCAGCTCATTACCGGCTATGGCCAAGGCTGGGTAGACATCAACGATGCCCGCCACACCCGCAGCCTGATCGTGCTGCCGAACCAATTGGTGACGGACTGGGCAGTGGCCGATTTCGCCAGCCTTGCCGTTGAACATATCGAACGCATCGCGCAACTGGCGCCTGAAGTCGTGCTGCTCGGGACCGGCGCCACGCATCGCTTTGCCCATCCGCGCATCGGCAAACCTCTGCTGGACCTCGGCATCAGCCTGGAATACATGGATACCGCGGCCGCTTGCCGCACGTATAACATCCTGATGGCGGAAGGGCGCCACGTCGCTGCTGCATTGATCATCCAGCCACGAGAATCCCAAAATAATTCCCGGGCCTAACGGATTCTGTGAAAGAATACGTACTAGTTCGTATGCAAGAGGCGCGACATGGAACTCTTGGAAAGCCCGTGGTTTTTCCGGATGGTGGAACAGCACGGGAAAACACCTGCCCAACGCCTGATTGCCATTTTCAGCGTCACCGAGGCCTGGATGTGCGCACCGGGCATTCGCGAGCGCATGCTGACATCGCCGGCCCCCAGCTACTTCCTGTACAACTGCAACGAGCTCAAGGCATTCCTGACCGGCATCGCTGTCTCTGCGCGCGCCGACAATCCCGCCAGCCTGGTCAACCAGCTGGTCATCCTTCTGCAAGGCGCCATCGCGGAACAAATACGCAACCCTGAAGCGCGTGCCATCGGCGAAGCCGGCAAGGCCGCGCAAGCCATTATCGACAAGGCGTGCCCCCGCAAACGCGCGCTGCGCCTTTCTTTGGGAGGTCTGGCAGCTGCGGCGCTGATTGCCGCCATTGGCCTGTATCCCACCGTCAAGGCACAATGGACACCGACCCCTGCTCAGCCAGCCAACCACATGGTTCTGGCAAGTACCGCCAAGCCAGCCAACTTCAATCCGGACAGCGTCGAAGCAATACTGGCTTTGCAGGAGCAGATCGCGAAAGGCGTATGTCCCGCCCCGCAATTGCTTGCCCTGCCGCAAGGGCAAGTCACCGCCTATATGAACGTCATCCATTTCCGCACGCCGGATGACCCGATTGCCGACAGCAAAAACATTCGCGCCTTCCTGGCCTGGTTCGAACGCACGCGCTCCAGCGAATGCTATATGCCGCCCAGCAACGGCCACACCACTGTGGCCTGGGTAGCGGGATAAGAATGGGAGCGCTTTTGTGTCCGGACGCATCTTTCGTTTACTACTGAAATAGGCTCCCTTCATGGCCACCCAGATGCGTGAATATATCCTCGGCGTCGCGTCCGAACTGTTTGCGACGCGCGGCATCAATGCCACCAGCGTGGATACCATCGTCGCCGAGGCGGGCGTGGCCAAGGTCACGCTGTACAAGTATTTCAAATCCAAGGAACTACTGATTCTGGAGTACCTGCGCCAGTATGACGACCGCCTCTGGAAGAAGCTGACCGAACGCATGGCTTCGCGCGAGACCGGCCCGGCAGAGAAACTGCTATCACTCGTCAACGGGGTCATGGACTGGATCGCCGATCCGGAATTCAAGGGTTTCGCCTTCACCAACGCGACGGTCGAGTTCCCCCAGGACGAAAACCTGGTGCACCAGACGTCCGTCGAATTCGCGCAGACCTTGCGCAACACCCTGGCCAGCCTTGCCGCCGAAGCCGGCATCAAGAATGGCGACACGCTTGCGCTGCAACTTTCGTTGGTCATCGAGGGTGCCGCCATCACCGAGCGCATGCACCATGGTTCCGGCGCGGTGGAAAATGCCAAGGAAATGGCCAGGACGCTGATCGAGGCGGCTCGCTGACCTTCCCTCGCCGCACCCTCGGATTACCATCCTGACCGAATTCAAAAGCAAGACCCGGAGTGCTCGACATCGCCGCAAGGGATAGATTTGCCTGGACGATGGTCTTCACAAGGAATGGAAATGATTGCGCCCACCAAAAAATCCCGGTCGGCCGCCGCCACGGAAAACGATCCGAGATGGCAATCGGTCGTCGCACGCGATACGTCAGCCGATGGAGAGTTCTATTATTCGGTCGCCACCACCGGCGTTTATTGCCGGCCTTCGTGCGCCGCGCGCCAGGCGCGTCCCGAGAATGTGCGTTTCCATGCCACGCGGGAAGAGGCCGAACAGGCGGGATTCCGCCCATGCAAGCGTTGCAGGCCCGACCAGCCGCCGCGGTCGGAACGATATGCGGCCATGGTTGCCGACATCTGCCGCTTGATCGAACAGGCAGAAACTGCCTACTCCCTGAATGAACTCGCGCGGCAGGCGGGCATGAGCGCCTACCATTTCCATCGCATTTTCAAAACCGTCACCGGAATGACGCCCCAGGCTTACGCTGCCGGACATCGTGCCGAGCGGGTACGGCGCGGACTTGAAAGCGGCAGCAACGTCACCGATGCGATTTTCGATGCGGGTTATGGCTCCAATAGCCGATTTTATGAGTCGGCCGTGCAACTGCTCGGCATGACACCGTCCGCCTTTCGCGCCGGCGGCGCCAATTCGGCCATCCGTTTTGCGCTTGGAGCCTGCTCGCTGGGCGCCATTCTCGTCGCTGCCAGCACACGCGGCATATGCGAGATTTCCCTCGGCGACGATCCGGAAAAATTGATCCACGCCCTGCAGGACCGCTTCCCGCAAGCCGAATTGATCGGCGGGAATCGCGATTTCGAACAGTGGGTCGCCCAGGTCGTCGGCTTCATCGAAGCTCCCCGGCTGGGGCTGGATCTTCCACTGGACGTGCGCGGCACCGTTTTCCAGCAGCGGGTATGGCAGGCGCTCCGCGATATTCCGCCGGGCTCAACCGCAAGTTATACCGAAATCGCCCGGCGCATCGGCGCGCCCAGTGCCGTACGCGCCGTGGCCGGAGCGTGTGCCGCCAATACACTGGCAGTGGCCATCCCCTGCCATCGCGTGGTGCGCAATGACGGCGCCCTTTCCGGCTATCGCTGGGGGGTCGAGCGCAAGCGCGCCCTTCTGGAACGGGAAGCCAATGAAACCACTCCATGACATGACAGGCTCGCTGGAATTATTCGATGCCGCAGCCGCAGCTCCTTGGCAGGAGCGGATCGGCCCGGGCGCATTTCTCTTGCATGGCTTTGCGCTGGCTGACATGGACGCCCTGCTGTCCGGTGTGGAAGGAATCGCGGCCGCCGCGCCGTTTCGCCACCTGGTGACCCCGGGCGGATATGAAATGTCCGTCGCCATGACCAATTGCGGCCCGCTCGGCTGGACCTCCGACCGCCAGGGATATCGTTATGCCGCGCTGGACCCGCTGACCAGCCAGCCATGGCCTCCCATGCCTGTCGCGTTCTCGCGGCTTGCCACCAGTGCCGCGGCGGCCGCCGGGTTCGACGGCTTTATGCCCGATGCCTGCTTGATCAATCGCTATGTTCCCGGTGCGCGACTGACCTTGCACCAGGACAAGAACGAGCGCGACTTCCGCCAGCCCATCGTATCGGTATCATTGGGCGTGCCCGCCGTTTTCCTGTTCGGCGGGCTCAAGCGGACGGACAAAACGCAGCGCCTGCCGCTCCAACACGGCGACGTGGTGGTCTGGGGAGGCCCCGACCGGTTGCGCTATCATGGCGTGCTGGCACTCAAGGAAAATCGCCATCCCGCGCTTGGCGATCAACGGATCAACCTGACCTTTCGTAAAGCGGCTTGATGACGTCTTCTTTCTCAATAACCTGGCCTGCCATGCTCAGGCTGACCGGCGAAGCAGAACTGGCCTACCTGCATGACCAGGCGGACTGGGATATGCATGCCCATGGCAGCCATTACCTCACCTCCGATTACCTGATCGACGCATCCGGAGCCATCTACAGCTTAAAACGCGGTGCTGGCGGCGATGTACAACTGCAGGCGACGGGAAAGTCCGCGACGCTGGATGAGGTCGTGAATGCGGTGCGCGCGCATGCCGCGCAATCGGGTTCGTGCTGCGTCGCCAAATTTTCCGCATCGTCGATACCCGAAGCCATCGCTGCCGTACGCAGCTTTCATTGTGAATCCTGATACGCGGCATCGCCATGCCGATGCCGGCCGATGCCAGCCGTGCCTCAAAATCCCTGAAATTACCTGTCGATTAAGATAAAACCTCGGAACGCCATCGGCAGGTGGTGGTCACAAAACCAACATCCCGATAGTTCAACCGTATCAGCCGTGGAATTACCGGCTGTTTCGTCGTTCGAATCCGAACCCGTTTCGGCGCGACGAAGATCAACCAACAAACCAATCGAACGACTTGATGGAGGTGCCATGAAAGCCATGAGATGGTGGCAGAGCGGCGTGATTTACCAGATTTATCCCCGCTCATTCCGGGACCGTAACAGCGATGGTGTAGGCGATCTTGCCGGCATTACCGAAAAACTTCCGTATTTGCAGTCGCTGGGCGTCGATGCAATCTGGATTTCGCCGATTTACCCCTCGCCGATGGCCGATTTCGGCTATGACGTCTCCGATTATTGCAATATCGACCCCCTGTTCGGATCGATGGAGGAGTTTGACGAGTTGGTGGAAAAGGCGCATGCGCGCGGGCTCAAGGTGATACTGGATTTCGTGCCCAACCATACGTCCGACCAGCATCCGTGGTTCCAGGAAAGCCGAAGCTCGCGCGGGAACGCCAAGCGCAACTGGTTCCTGTGGCGCGATCCGGCACCGGACGGCGGGCCGCCCAACAACTGGCTCAGCAATTTCGGCGGAAGCGCCTGGGAGTTCGATGAAACGACCGGCCAGTACTATTACCACGCCTTCCTGAAAAAACAGCCGGACCTGAACTGGCGCAATCCCGAGGTTCGCGCGGCCATGTACGATATCCTGCGCTTTTGGCTGGGCCGCGGCGTGGATGGATTCCGCGTCGACGTCATTTACCACCTCGTCAAGGACGCCACTTTCCGCGACAACCCGGTCAACCCCGCCTTCGAAGACAACCAGGAATCCTGGCACCGCTTGATACCGCTTTACACCGTGGACCAGCCGGAGGTGCACGACATCGTCGCCGAACTGCGGAAAGTCATGGACGAGTTTGACGACCGCTTGCTGATCGGCGAAATCTATCTGCCGCTGGAGCGGCTGGTCGCCTACTACGGCCGCGATTTGAGCGGCGCGCATTTGCCCTTCAACTTCCAGTTGATCGGCGCTTCCTGGCAGGCACGCCATATCGCCAAGCTGATCTGCGACTACGAGGCCGCGCTGCCCCCCGGCGGCTGGCCGAACTGGGTGCTCGGCAACCACGACAAGCCGCGCATTGCCTCGCGCATCGGTCAGGCGCAGGCGCGAGTCGCCGCCATGATGATGCTCACGCTGCGCGGCACGCCGACCCTTTATTACGGCGACGAAATCGGCATGGAAAACGTGACGATTCCGCCGGACGAAGTACAGGACCCTTTCGAGCGCAACGAACCTGGCAAAGGCCTGGGGCGGGATCCGCAGCGCACGCCCATGCAATGGGACACCGCCGAGCACGCAGGATTTTCCGACGTGCAGCCATGGCTGCGCCTGAGCCAGGACTGGCCGGAACGCAATGTGGAAGTGCAAACCCGGGACCCGCAATCGCTGCTGAACCTGTATCGCCAGCTGCTCGCGCTACGCCGGCAATATCCCGCGCTAACGCATGGCGCCCATGAACCGCTGGAGACCGACGGCGAAGTGCTCGCTTATAGGCGCAGCGATGGGGGGGAGCCTCTCACCATCGTGCTGAACCTTGGCCATGAACCGGTACAGGTCCCCCATCCGGGCAAAGCACAGCGCATTCTGCTCTCCACGCATTTGAACCATACGGATCACGCATTGGGCGAAACCTTGAACCTGGATGGGAATGAAGGGCTGATCCTGATTTGAGCGTTCTCGCGATTTCTAGCGAGCTTGAATCCTGCCGGGGAAGGACATGGTCTTTCGAGTCTAGTGTTCCCAAAAGCGAAATTCCTTTTGCGCCGGGCTGGCTTCCGCAGGCTCTCCCGTATCCGCAGACAGCCCGCCCACCCGAACTCCGAGCAGGCGTATCCTGCTGTCCAGCGGCACCCGTTTCAGGCATTCCCCGGCCGCGCGCCGGATAGCGGCGGCATCCTGCGTCGGTATCGGCAGGGTAAGGTCGCGCGTCACGGTGCGGAAATCCTGATAGCGCAGCTTGATGCCGATGGTTCGCCCCCGGTACCCCTTGCGTTTGAGGTCATCCGCCACGCGATTGCACAGCGAAGTAAACACCTCGCTCAGGATTTCCCGGTCGCGCTTGACATGCAGATCGCGCTCGAAGGTAGTTTCGCGGCTGATGGACTTGGGCTCGGCGCTGGTCACCACCGGGCGGTCATCCCTCCCATGGGCGACGTCGACCAGCCAGCTTGCATAGCTCAGCCCGAAATGCTGCTGCAGCAGCGCTGGGTCGGCATGCGCCAGGTCGGCAATCTTCACGATGCCCAGCCCCGCCAGCTTTTCCGCTGCCTTGGGACCGATGCCGTTGATCTTGCTCACCTTGAGCGGCCAGATGCGCGCCGGTACGCTCGCTTGGTCGAGGATGGTCAGCCCATCCGGTTTATCCAGATCCGAACCGATTTTCGCAAGCAGCTTATTGGGAGCGATGCAGATGGAGCAGGAAAGCCCGGTGGCCGTGCGCACAGCCTGCTTGATCTGCATGGCGAGGGCGCGGCTTTCCTCCGGCCTGTCGGTAAGTTCGATGTAGATCTCGTCGATGCCCCTATCCTCGATGCCGGGCACGATAGAGGCGACCGCCTGCTTGAACAACCGCGAATAATGGCGATAGGCGTCGAAATTGGCCGGCAGAAGGACGGCATCCGGAGCAAGCCGTGCTGCCTGCATCATGCTCATGGCCGAAAAAACGCCGAGCGCACGGGCTTCGTAGGTGGAAGTCGTTACCACGCCGCGTCCCGCATATTCACGCAGCCGATGAAAATGCCGGGTGCCGTCGGGCAACAGTTCCGGCGCATCCGCCGAGCGTCCGCCGACCACCATGGGCAAGCCGCGCAGTTCCGGGTAGCGCAGCAGTTCCACGCCGGCGAAAAACATGTCCATGTCCAGATGGGCGATACGCCGGGTGGCAGGTACGGTAGGCGGCAATGACATGGCGAACGAATGTTACTCCAATGTTTTCAATATCGGTCACAGCGCATAGCGGCAGCAAGATTTGAGCGAATATGGTTAAATTCGGTGGCAACGTAGTCAGCCTTCCCATGACCTGCTCATGGGAATTTCATTCGCTGGTGAACGAGTAATTGAAGTCGAGCAGGCATCATCCTGTGCCCGAACACGGCATGAAGTCATGCACCCATGGCGGCGGATACTTCCCTGTATACCGCCAAGCAGAATGGCAAGGGGCGCCGGATGCTTTGTGCTGCGGTATGGCTGTGCATAAATTAATGCACGCTTGAATCGCGCCCTAAAAATACTTACTAGTCAGTATGCTTTTTCATGGCATACTGGCGCAGAATACGAATCGGTAATAGGCAGCTTCAATTTTCATGGTAAGCGACAAGCAGATGAGGGAGAGACAAGAGTGAGTTCAACCGCCGACAGCCAACTGGTCGACTGGCGCGAGCATGCGCTGAAACTGGAATCCGAAATCAACAAGGTCGTCGTCGGGCAGGAGCGGCCGGTACGCCTCATCACCACCGCGATTTTCGCGCGCGGCCACGTGCTGCTGGAAGGCGACGTCGGCGTAGGCAAGACCACGCTGCTACGCGCGTTCACCCGCGGCATCGGCGGCGGCTATGAACGGATCGAAGGCACCATCGACCTGATGCCCAACGATCTCGTCTACCACACCTACCTCGGCGAAGACGGCCGCCCCCACGTGGATGCCGGCCCGCTGCTGCGCTGCGGCGAAAGCCTGGCGGTATTCTTCTTCAACGAAATCAACCGCGCCCGGCCGCAGGTGCACTCGCTGCTGCTGCGGGTGATGGCGGAACGCACGCTGTCGGCGTTCAACAAGGAACACCACTTCCCGCACATGCTGGTGTTCGCCGACCGCAACCAGGTGGAAAAGGAAGAGACCTTCGACATCCCCTCCGCCGCCCGCGACCGCTTCATGATGGAAATCCCGATCGCGGTGCCGAGCGACCCCGACATCATGGAATCGCTGATCTTCAACACGCGCTTTCACAACGCCGACAAGCTGGTTGAGAACGTGCAGCAGGACGTGCTGCATTACGACAAGCTCAACGATATCGCCGTGGCATTGCAGGATCACGTTCAGGCCAGCCCGACGCTGCGCAAGTACGCGCTGGACCTGTGGCTGGCAACCAAGAACCCGGGCAGCTACGGCATCAATATCGCCAATGTCGATATCAATCGCCTGGTCCTGGCCGGTGCCAGCCCGCGCGGCATGTCGATGATGCTGCGCGCGGCGCGCGTCAATGCCTGGCTCAACAATCGCGATGCAGTGCTGCCGGAAGATATCCATGCGGTATTCCATGAAACCGTGGCCCACCGCCTGGTGTTCAGCCCGGTGTATGAAATGCGCCGCACGGAAATCGCGCGCGAACTGCTTTCCGGCATCGTCAACGCCATCTCCGCCCCCTGAAATGCTGCCCAGCCTGGCCAAGGAATTCAGCTACCACATCGGCTGGCGCACGCGCGGCCGCCATGCGGGCCGCCATGCCAGCGCCGAGCGCGGCCTGGGCATGGAATTCCGCGGCCATGCGCCGCTGATCGCCTATCCCGACCCGCGCCGCATCGATCTGCGGCAGACCATACGCGACCCATCCGAGCAGGTGTGGGTGCGCATTTTCAACCAGAAGAGCTCGGTGCCGGTATATGTGGTCTGCGATCTTTCCGGCTCGATGGGTTTTGCCGGCGAGACGCGCAAATTGGCGCTGGCCAGCGAAATCGCCGCCTCCGCTGCGTATTCGGCCTATCGCGTCAACGACCCGTTCGGTTTCATCGGCTTCGACGACAAGGTACGCGATGAATGGGTGTTCGCCTCGACCACCAAGATGCATGGCGCCTTCGAAGTTGCCGAGCGGCTGGCCGACTACCGCCCTGCCCATGTCGGCGCGCAGGGCTTGGCCGATGTCAGCCAGTTCCTGTCACGCGAGCGCTCGCTGATATTCCTGATTTCCGATTTCCATATGCCGTTCGAACAGTTGGAGCAATCGTTGACCCTGCTGGTACGCCACCATATCGTGCCGGTCGTGCTGTGGGATGCCGCCGAATACCGCAGCCTGCCCGAATTCGGCATCGCCAGCGTGACCGATGCCGAGTCCGGCGCGCGCCGTACGCTATTCCTGCGGCGCGGCTACCGCGAGCGCATCCAGAAGGCTTTCGAACTGCGCCGGCAACGCCTGATGCAGCTCTTCATGAGCTTCGACATGCCGCCCTTCTTTGTGGAGGAGCGTTTCGATCCCGACGCTCTTACCGAATACTTTTACCAGTTCGTCGCCGCGTGACCATGAAAACACTGACCCTACTGCTCGCAAGCCTCCTGATCGCCCTTGCCGCACCGGCACAGGCCGACGAAACCGCCCAGGACACCCGCGTCCGCATCCGCACGATAGAGCCCGAGCGCAACGTCGGCTATGTCGTCGGCGACGTTCTGGAACGTACCGTCATCCTGGATGTGAAGAAACCCTACAAGCTGCTCGATACCTCGCTGCCCATCGTCGGCTACGAGCGCCGATACAAGGGCCAGGTCGTCGGCATCGAGCTGCGCCGCATCGATGTCGAGGAAACCCCGGGCAAGGACACGACCCAATATCGTCTGCAGCTGGCCTACCAGGTCTTCACCAACAATATCGTCGCCAAGCCGGCGATCCTGCCGCCGGAAATCGTCAAATTCAGCGGCGAAGGCAAGATTTTCGACTACCGCATCCCGAGCTGGTCGTTCCGCATCTCCCCGCTGGCGGTCTATGGGTCGGTCAAGGTCGAAAACGACATGAGTCCTTTCCGCGGCCCCTTGCTGCTGGATGCCACCCCGGAAAAGCTGCGCCTCAAGGTCCTCATCGGAATACTGGTGCTGTCCCTGCTGGGCCTGCTCTACATCTTCGGAGCGCATGCCTGGCTGCCGCGCATGGGCGGGCCGTTTGCCCGCACCTATCGCGCGTTGCGCAAGCTGCCCGACAGCAAGGATGGCCTGCGCCAGGGAGTTGCGCGCATGCATGAATCGTTCAACGCAACGGCCGGGCATGCCGTGTTCGGCGGCAATCTGGATGCCTTCCTGCAAGCCAAGCCCGGGTTTTCCCCGCTCAGGGAGGATATCGAACGCTTCTTCGGGCTGTCGCGCCAGGTTTACTTCGAGCCGAACGCCACGCATGACGCCGGCGACCAGCCGCTCGACTGGCTGCGCCAGTTCTGCAAGCGCTGCCGCCATTGCGAACGGGGCATGAAGTGAGTTTCAGCACGCCCTGGGTGCTCTTCCTGCTGCCGCTGGCATTGCTGCCGCTGCTGCTGGAACGGCGCCACAGCCGCAGCTATTCCTGGCTGGAATTGCTGCCGCACGATGCACTCTCGGATATCGTCGGCCTGCTGTTGAAGATCCTCGCGGTCCTGGCATTGATCTTCATCGTCCTCGGCATCGCCGGCCCGCATAGCGCACCGCGCCAGGTCGAACGCGTCGGCGAAGGCGCGCAGCTGGCGCTGGTGATCGATCGCAGCGCCAGCATGGACGATCCGTTTTCGGGAGGCGTCAGTTCCGGGCGCGTCGGCGAAACCAAGTCCGTCGCCGCCAGCCGGCTGATCACCGAATTCGTCAACGAGCGCAAGAACGACATGTTCGGCATGATCACCTTCAGCAATTCCGCGATGTATGTGCTGCCGTTGACGCAGAACCGCGAGGCGGTGCTGGCCGCCATACGCGCCACCTCCGGTTCAGCGCTGTTCCAGACCAATATCGGCAGTGGCCTGACCAGCGGCACGGCACTGTTCGAAAAGGTGCCGGATTCCGGCTCGCGCGCGATCATCCTCCTTTCCGACGGCGCCGGCCGCATGGGAGTGGAGACGCAGGAAAAATTGCGCGACTGGCTCGACCGCCTGCATATCACGCTGTACTGGATCGTGCTGCGCCAGCCGGGCGGCATCAGCATTTTCGATACCAATTACAAGCCGCCCGAAGATGCCGCACTGCCGGCCGAAATCGAGCTGTACCAATTCTTCAAGACATTGAAATCGCCGTTCCAAGCTTACGAAGCGGACGATCCCAAGTCGTTGGCCCTGGCGATGGACGATATCAACCGCAAGGAAAAGAAACCGATCAAGTACTACGAAAAGATTCCCGGCGAGCAGTACGACAATTACTGTTTCCTGCTCGCGGCCCTGATGATCGGACTATTGCTGGGCGTGAAATACCTGGAGGTGAGAACGTGGCATTAAGCGCAAAAAAACTGACTCTGGTGCTGGCGATCACCGCCGTCGCCACCGCGGCCGGGGCATTGCACCAGGCCAACCGCATCCGGCAGATCGAGAATTTCAATACCGCGGTGCGCGACGCCAAGTCGCCGACCACGGACATGCAAAGCTTCGAAGCCAAATTTTCCACGGCCTACTGGCTGGCGAAAAATGAACGCTACAAGGAAGCCACGCTGCTCTTCCTGCAGTTGGCGGAACGCGGCACTCCCGACCAGCGATCGGCGGTCCAGCACAACCTGGGCAATATCTTTTTCCTGCGCGGCCTCGCCATCAACGGCATCAGCATGACCGTCCGCGACGAAGCCGAATACCTGCTGCGCCAGGCCAAGGGCGCCTACCAGCAATCGCTGCGGCTCGACAGTTCACACTGGGATACCCGCCACAACCTGGATCGCGTGCTCACCATGCTGCCCGGCACGCCCACGCCCGGCGTAGGCGAATCCGACACGCCGGGGCTGATCATGGGCAGCATTCCGGTCGGGTTGCCGTAGGCAATGCGCAAACTGCTCGATTACATCAGCCATCGCCGCGACGCCGCATTGCTTTCGGCGGCCTTCATCCTGCTGCTGGTCGCCTTGCTGCGCCCGACCGTGCCGGTGCAACGCGACATCTACAGCTATGTGCTGGTCGCCGACATCTCGCAGAGCATGAACACCAAGGATGCCATGCTCAATGGCAAGCCCGTCAGCCGCCTGGTATACACGCAGCACCTGATGCATGAAACCATCGCCTCCATGCCCTGCGGCACCCGCGTCAGCATTGCGCTGTTCGCCGGCGTCAGCGTCGCAGCGCTGTATACGCCTATTGAAGTATGCGCCAATTACGCGGCCATCAAGGATACGGTAGATCATCTCGACTGGCGAACCGCCTGGTCCGGCAACAGCCGCCTGCGCGAAAGCATGCTGTCCCTGGCGCGCATGCTGCGCGCCTTCCCGGAACCGGCGCAAGCGGTGTTTTTCACTGACGGCGAGGAAGCCCCCAAGTTGCATGCTTTCAACACGCGTGATCTGGCAGGCTTTCAGGGCGGGAATGGCTGGCTGATGGTCGGCGTCGGCAGCGACAAGGGCACGCCCATCCCCAAGCTGGACGAGAAAAACCAGTTGATCGGCTATTGGGCCGGCGACAGCTTCGCGATGCAGCCGGGTATCGCCCAGATTTCCGAGCAGAACATCGGCGTGCGCGACGACAACGTGGCCGGCGGGGAATCCGACCGCTACCTGTCGAAGCTGGATGAGGAATACCTGAAAACGCTGGCCAAGGAAATCAACGGCGACTATGTGCGCGGAGACAGCGCCCAGGCGGTGATCCATGCGATGAAGAACCAGAAACCCGCGCGCCGCGACCGTGCGCCGCTGGAGTTAAGCTGGATATTGGCCGGGCTCGCCGCGTTATTGCTGCTGGCCGCCTATGTGCCGCAGCATCCGCAACATCTGATGCGCGCGCTCTGGCTGCGCCGCCAGCACAAACGGCATTAATTTCCCAGGTCAGGCCAGAACCACGCGGTTGCGGCCTTCGTCCTTGGCGCGGTAAAGCGCGGTATCGGCGCCCTTCATCAACGTTGAGGCGTTATCGCCGTCCTCGGGATAATTCGCTACACCCAAGGATACAGTCACGCCGGACAAATCCTGCCCCTTGTAGAGAAACTGGTGCTTTTCGACCAGTTCACGCACCAATTCCGCCCGAGCGGCAGCGATCTGCTTGGAGGCTCCCGGCATGACCAGCACCAGCTCTTCCCCGCCATAGCGACAGGCAATATCCCCGCTTCTCAGTTTTGAACGGATCAGATTGGCAATCTCGGCCAGCACGTAATCGCCGGCGTCGTGGCCATGCGTGTCGTTGTATTTCTTGAAATGATCGATATCGATCATGACCAGGCCGAGCTTCTGGCTGGTGCGTTTGCCGTTGGCCAGTTCCCGCACCAGCGTTTCTTCAAGGTAACGGCGATTGAACAGCTTGGTCAGCGGATCCCGCACCGAGCGGCTGCGTAATTCCTCGCGCAGCTTGAGGCTGACCAGGGCCATCGCCAGATTGTCCGCCGCCATGGCGATCAATCGCGTGCGCGATTCGATCGAGGTCTGCAATTTTCCTGCTTCATCAGCCATATTGCCAGCACCTAATGTAACGCTTAGCACACCGATCATTTCGCCCTGGGCGATAACGGGCGCACACACGTAGCCCTGAACGCACGTCCCTTCAACATGATCGCAAACAATGCCTTCGTTGACGCCGCCCACCACATGTACCTTGCCTTGGCGCAGAGCCCAGCAGTCATGCGGCGAAAGCACCGGCTGCGACAGGCACTCCTCCTTGCCCCAGCGCGCCACGTTTTCGACCATGCTGTGGCTTTCGTCGAACAGATAAAGCACGCCGGTATAGTCGGCAAATATTTTCTTGGCGTAATGCTCGATGATGGTGTGCGTTTCTTCCAGCGAAACGCATACCTGAAGATAAGAGTTCAGCTCGTTGATGAACTGCATTTCCTGGTTGTGCTGCGTCAGCTCCAGCTGCGACAGGCGCAACTGCATTTCATGGTTCTTGCGGTCCGTGATGTCGGTGGAAGAGCCGATAAACCCTGCAAACTTCCCTTCCTTGTTGATATACGGCTCGCCGGTATCGTGCACATAACGGTATTGCCCGTCCGCACGCCGCAGGCGGTATTCCATCTGAAAGGATTCACGCTGCTTGAAGGCATTATTGAAAGTTTTCATGCAGCCATTCACGTCATCGGGATGCAAGGCTGCATACCAGGAATCGCTGCCTACATCTGCATTGTCCGAATCGCCACTGACGAATTTCTTCCAGCGGGCGTTGGTAAAGATAACCTTGCCTTCGGCATTGGTGAACCACAGCATTACCGGTGCATCTTCGGCGACGGTACGGAAATCGGTTTCCTTGACGGAACGCTGATCGTCAGTCAGACCCGATGCGGGTACGGATTTTATTTTGTTCCTATCCATGACGACTCCTTATGCCCAGGCAAAGCACAATAGTAAGACTCGGAGAAACAGAGCTCGACGAACAAGCATGAGACTGCATTATCTTGGTCTCGTTCCAGCAGATACACAAGGCATAAGCTGAACCATCGCAGGTTTACTCGGATAAAGCCTGGCTTCCCCAACGCAGCCAGACGCGCAGTTGCCGAAACATATCGGCATCGCCGCTGTCGGATAGCAATATCGCGTGCCGCGCCAGCCATTTTCCGGGTTCGACCAGATTCAGCGCCGTCAGCCTGGGCGTCACGAAGCTGTCGCCACGGACAATGGCCTCGGACCAAGCGCCATCGCGCAACTGGCATCTAAATGTACCTTCGCTTGTCACTTCGAGCGCGACGATGGACCAGGGTATGCGCAGCCAGGCATCCTTGGCGACATAGTAAAAGGTGACCGCAGCGATCAAGGCATACAGCGCCAGCTTCTGCCAAAGCGGCAAGGGTACCGCGGCTACCGATGCACATGCCCCGGCGCCCGCCGTCGCCAATATCCAGGCCAGTTGGCGCGAAGGCTGCAACGCGAGACGAATGGGCTTCAAGCTATAATGATTCATCAAATTTACCGGAGTGTTTCATGCATCCAGCCTGGCAAGAATTCCTGACGCAACAGGGCGCGAGCATCGCGGAAGGCCGCGTCGCCCATTTCAGCACGCCTGAACACGAGCCGCAAATTGCCGGCAATCGCAACATTATCGCCGATCTCTCCCATCTCGGCCTGCTGCAGCTCGGCGGGGAGGATGCGCAGACCTTTCTGCAGGGCCAGGTGACCAACGACGTCAAGCTGCTCAACGGCAGCAACAGCCATTACGCGGGATACTGCAATCCCAAGGGCCGATTGCTGGCGATCTTTCTGGCGTTTGCGCACCAGGGCCATTTTCACCTGCAAATGAACGGCGCGCTCAAGGAACAGATGCTGAAGCGCCTGAAGATGTACGTTCTGCGCTCCAAGGTCGTCATCGAAGACCTGTCCGACGCCCGCATCCGCTTCGGCATCGCCGGCACGGAAGCAGCCATCGCATTGAAAGAGTACTTCGGCAGCGTACCGGAAGAACACCATCAATTGCTGGATCACGCAACCGCCACCCTGCTGCGGCTGCCGGGCACGACGATGCGCTACGAAATCCTCACCCGCCCCGAACACGCCTCCGATATCTGGTTGGCGCTTCTCAAACATTGCGAACCGGTCGGCAGCAATGGCTGGGAGTGGCACGAAATCCAAGCCGGCATTCCCGATGTCACGCCGGCCACGCTGGAAGCCTTCGTCCCGCAAATGCTGAACCTGGACATACTCGGTGGCATCAATTTCAAGAAAGGCTGCTACACCGGCCAGGAAATCGTCGCGCGCACGCATTACCTCGGCAAGGTCAAGCGGCGCATGCTTCTTGGGCACGTTGCCTCCGGCACGGCGCCGCATCCGGGGGACAACGTCTACGGCACGGACAGCGCGGAAGCGGTCGGCATGGTCGTGCGCGTTGCGCCCGGCCCCGACGGCGGCTATGACCTGCTTGCGGAGATACGGCTGGAAAGTGTGGCGGCCGGCGCGGTGCGACTGGAAAGCACGGACGGCCCGGTTCTGGAACAATTGCCCTTGCCTTATACGCTGTAGCCACCCCTTCCGCCCTGACGCTGAATACGCTGATCGTGTCAGTCATGGTCCGAGAGTTACGCGCTCAAGAAGAATAATGCGATAATCATCCGCGACTTACGCAAGCCCCGTCACCAACAATAACAACCGGAGGCATATGAGCGGTTTCTCTTGCGCGGCCACTTTTCGTCATCTGGTCGCCTTTATGCTGACTCTTTCCCCGCTACTCCTCTGCGCCTGTAGCACCGACGCCGACAGCAAGGCATCACCCAATCTGGACCATGCAGCGGACAACCTGCCGTTTCCCCGCCCCAAGCTCGATCCCTTGCATACGCTTCCCGGCGTCGCTCCCTTGCCGACGGAAGCTCAGCACATACTGGAAATCCGGCGGGCTTTTTTCGCAGGCGATTTCGCACGGGTCGATCGCACACTGAGCGAAGCGCATCAGCGCTATCTGGACGGCCGGCTCCGTCGATCGGGCACAAGCGCAATTACGAACAGCATCCAAGAAACGCAACTGGCGGGAATCGATGCCTGTAGCGACTGGCTCAAGGCCATGCCCAACTCCTACGCCGCCCATTGGCTATGCGGCGCCATGTGGCAATCCGGCGCCTTTGCCATCCGTACCGAAAAGGCGGCGCGCGAAGTCAGGGCCGTACAATTCACGCTGATGCGCGAGCGTATGCAGCGCTCCAACGCATTGCTGGAAAAGGCTTTAACGCTGACTGATCAACCGCTCGAAGCGTTAACCTTGCTCGGCGCCAATCATTACAACATGGGTAACGAAGAGCAGGCCGAGGCCTATCTGCAGCGTGCAGAGGCGATCAAACCGGCGCACCTGGCGATTCATAGCGTGCGGCTCAATTATGTCCAGCCGGAATGGGGCGGATCACAGGCTGAGGCATTGAAGGCATTGAAGGCGATGGAGCGGGCGCGGGCCGGCCTGGAGGCTAGTGATCTGCTCGACCTGGAGGACGAATTCATCGCCCGGCCATGGCGCATGTCGACCCCCGGTGCCGCACGCATTTATTGGGAAGAAGCCATACGCAAACAGCCAACCCAGCAGCGGTTGACAGATTTGACCAAGCACTTCGTGTGGCTGAGCAACTGGCACGATGCCTTGCCTTATGCCAGCCGTCTGGTGGAAACCTATCCGGGACATGCGGAAGGCCATTATTTAAGAGCCCGGATCAATGCCAATCTCGGCTATATCCCGGAAGCAAGGGAAGACTATCGTAGGGCTGCTGCACTGGGACATGATCTTGCCCTGCAAGAGCTCATCATGGCGCATATCCGGGGCGGACTCGGCCTTCCTGCCAAATCATTCAAGGACACGATCCCGCTATGTCGTTACGGCGCCAGCCTAGGTTCCGCCGTCGGTGCCAACTGCATGGGTTCCATGTATGACGAGGCGGCCAGCGTTGGTTTACCTTTGCGTCAGGACATACCCCAATCGTTTGCATGGCATCTACTGGGCGCACGCGCTGGGCATTACAACTCCCAGTACGATCTCGGCTGGCTACTTTATACCGGGCGCGGCCCCGGCGTGAAACCGGATTTGGCGGAAAGCAATGGCGTATTCTGGATGCGGCGCGCCGCCGAACAGGATCACCGCTTTGCAAAGCATAAACTTGAAGAGCGGGGTATCCCCTTGTCCGAAGAAGTCCCCGACGACTCCGCCAACGGGCGTCTGGGTACCGTACTCAGCATGCTGTATGGCCTCATCCAGATTCTGATCTGATCGGAACTATCGACCCGCGGAAACCGGCGGCGTGGCCGCCTCGGGGCGCTTGAGCGGCACCGGGGCGCCCCCGTCCATCACCTGATAGAACACTTCATCCTCCTTGACCATGCCCAGCTCGCTGCGCGCGCGTTCCTCAATCGCGGCATAGCCTTGCTTGAGGTCGCGCACTTCGGCATCCAGCATGTCATTGCGGGCTTTCAGCGTCGTGTTGGATTCCTTCTGCTTGTCGATCTGCTGACTCAAGTCCCATACCCGCAGCCAGCTGCCCTTGCCCAGCCACAACGGATATTGCAGCAGCGCGATCAACAGCACGAAAACGAGGGTGAGCCAGCGCATGGCAGGCGTGATGCCGATCAGCCGATCAGCTGGTAAAACGCATCGCGGCCGGGATAGCTGCCGCTGCCCAGCTCTTCCTCGATACGCAGCAACTGGTTGTACTTGGCGATGCGCTCGGAGCGGGACAGCGAGCCGGTCTTGATTTGCAATGCGTTGGCCGCGACGGCAATGTCGGCAATGGTGGTGTCCTCGGTTTCGCCCGAGCGGTGCGAGATGATGGAGGTGTAGCCGGCGCGCTTGGCGGTCTCGATCGCGTCGAAGGTTTCGGTCAGCGTGCCGATCTGGTTGACCTTGATCAGGATGGAATTGGCGACGCCGCGCTGGATGCCTTCCCTCAGGATTTTTGCATTGGTGACGAACAGGTCGTCGCCGACCAGCTGCACCGAATCGCCCAGGCGCTGGGTGAGCATGCTCCAGCCGTCCCAGTCGAACTCGCTCATGCCATCCTCGATGCTGATGATGGGGTACTTGTCGCACCAGGTCGCCAGGTAATCGCCGAACTGCTCCGAATTGAGCTGCAGGCCCTCGGATTCGATATGGTACAGACCGTCCCTGTAGAACTCGGTGCTGGCGCAATCGATGCCGATCAGCACGTCGCTACCCGGCTCGTAGCCGGCGGCGGCGATCGCTTCCATGATGTATTGCAGGGCCGCTTCGTTGCTCGGCAGGTCGGGGGCAAAACCGCCCTCGTCGCCGACCGTGGTGGCCAGGCCCTTCTTGTGCAGGATTTTCTTCAGCGCATGGAACACTTCCGCGCCGCAGCGGATGGCTTCGCGAAAGGTCGGGCGGCCGGCCGGAATCACCATGAATTCCTGCATGTCGATGCTATTGGAAGCATGCGCGCCGCCGTTGATGATGTTCATCATCGGCACCGGCAGTTGCATGCGGCCCGAACCGCCGAGGTAGCGGTAGAGCGGCAGGCCGGTTTCCTCGGCCGCGGCACGGGCGCAGGCCATCGACACCGCGAGCAGCGCATTGGCGCCCAGGCGGCCCTTGTTGTCGGTGCCGTCGAGATCGATCAGGGTGTTGTCGATGAAGCTCTGTTCTTCGACATCCAGGCCCATGATGGCTTCGGCAATTTCCGTATTGACGTTCTCCACCGCCTGCAGCATGCCCTTGCCGAGATAACGGCTATCGTCCCCGTCGCGCAATTCCACCGCTTCCTTGCTGCCGGTAGAGGCGCCGGAAGGCACGGCGGCGCGGCCGATGATGCCGGACTCCAGCAGGACGTCGGCTTCCACAGTCGGGTTGCCCCGGGAATCGAGAATCTCACGCGCGATGATGTCGACGATAGCACTCATCTATCTTGTTTCCTTTTCAATATCAGCCTTGGTCTGATGCAGGGCCTTCTGCCTATCGCAAGCAGGCAATGTCAGGTTACCGATTACAGCGTATGTTCGATAAAACCGTGGCCCTTTACCAACCGATCGATTTCCGCCAGCGTTTGCAGCAGCGATTTCATCATGTGCAGCGGCCACGCATTGGGGCCGTCGGACATGGCCACCGCGGGATCGGGATGGGTTTCCATGAACACGCCCGCCACGCCGCTCGCCACCGCCGCACGCGCCAGCACCGGCACATGCTCGCGCTGGCCGCCGCTCTTGTCGCCCTGCCCGCCCGGCTGCTGCACCGAATGGGTGGCGTCGAACACCACCGGGCAGTCGGTGTTGCGCATCACGGCCAGGCCGCGCATGTCGGATACCAGCGTGTTGTAGCCGAAGGAGGCGCCGCGCTCGCACACCATGATGGTGTCCGCGCCGCCGTTCGCGGCCTTGGCCTTGTCGACCACGTTCTTCATGTCCCACGGTGCCATGAACTGGCCCTTCTTGATATTGACCGGCTTGCCGGTCGCCGCGCAGGCCTGGATGAAGTCGGTCTGGCGGCACAGGAAGGCCGGCGTCTGCAGCACGTCGACCACGGCAGCCACTTCCGGTACTTCGTTCTCGTTGTGCACATCGGTCAGCACCGGCACGCCGATCTGCTTGCGCACTTCGCTGAGAATGCGCAGGCCTTCCTGCATGCCGAGGCCGCGGAAAGTCTTGTTGGAGCTGCGGTTGGCCTTGTCGTAGGACGATTTGTAGATGAAATTGATGCCCAGTTCGACACACATTTCCTTCAACTGGCCGGCGGTGTCCATCGCCATCTGCTCGGATTCGATCACGCACGGGCCGGCGATCAGGAACAGGGGCTGGTCCAGGCCGACTTCAAAACCGCATAGCTTCATTTCTTTTCCTTACGCTGGATCGCGGCAGCGACATAGGCCTTGAACAGCGGATGGCCGGCACGCGGGTTGGAGGTGAATTCGGGGTGGAACTGGCAGGCGACGAACCAGGGGTGGACGTCCTGCGGGAGCTCGATCATCTCGCACAGGTTTTCGGTCGGGGTGCGCGCCGAAACCACCAGGCCGGCGGCTTTCAGCTGATCCACGTAATGGTTGTTGACCTCGTAGCGATGGCGATGGCGCTCGTTGACTTCCGCCCCGTAAATCTTTTCCGCCAATGTGCCGGGCACCACCGGGCATTTCTGCGCGCCGAGGCGCATGGTGCCGCCGAGGTCGGAGTTCTCGTCGCGCTTCTCGACCTTGCCGGAAGCATCTTTCCATTCCGTGATCAGGCCGACGACGTGATGCGGGGATTCCGGATCGAACTCCGTGCTGTTGGCCTTTTCCAGGCCGGCCACGTCACGCGCGAATTCGATCACGGCGAGCTGCATGCCGAGGCAGATGCCGAGGTAAGGCACCTTGTTTTCGCGGGCATAGCGAATCGCGGCGATCTTGCCTTCCGTGCCGCGCTTGCCGAAACCGCCCGGTACCAGGATGGCATCCATGTTCTTCAGCACTTCGCAGCCGCTCTGTTCGATGTCCTCGGAATCCATGTAGTGGATCTTGACCTTGGAGCGGGTATGCATGCCGGCGTGAATCAACGCTTCGGTCAGCGATTTGTAGGATTCGGTGAGGTCGACGTATTTGCCGACGAAGGCGATATCGACCTGGTGCTCCGGGTGCTCGACCGCGTCGGTCAGCTTCTTCCAGGCGGAAAGATCGGCGGCGCGGGCGAGTATCCCCAGCTTGTGGCAGACGATCTCGTCCAGCATCTGGTCGTGCAGCATGCCGGGGATCTTGTAGATGGAATCGGCGTCGACGGCGGAAATCACCGCCTCCGGCGCCACATTGGTAAACAGCGCGATCTTCTTGCGCTCGTCATCCGGAATGGCGCGGTCGGCGCGGCACAACAGGATGTCGGGCTGGATACCGATCTCGCGCAGCTCCTTCACCGAGTGCTGCGTCGGCTTGGTCTTGAGCTCGCCCGCGGTGGGTATCCATGGCAGCAGCGTCAGGTGCACGTAGCAGGCATTGCCCCGCCCTTCCTCGATGCCCATCTGGCGGATGGCTTCCAGGAAGGGCAGCGATTCGATGTCGCCCACGGTGCCGCCGACTTCGACGATAGCGACGTCGGCACCTTCCGCGCCGCGCTTGATGTTGACCTTGATCTCATCGGTGATGTGCGGAATCACCTGCACCGTCTTGCCCAGGTATTCGCCGCGACGCTCCTTCTTGATCACGGACTCGTATACCTGGCCGGTGGTGAAATTGTTGCGCTTGCCCATGCGGGCGCTGATGAAGCGTTCGTAATGGCCCAGGTCGAGGTCGGTCTCGGCGCCGTCGTCGGTGACGAACACCTCGCCGTGCTGGAACGGACTCATGGTGCCGGGATCCACGTTGATATAGGGATCCAGTTTGAGCATGGTGACCCGGATGCCGCGGGATTCGAGGATGGCGCCAAGCGAAGCGGCGGCAATGCCCTTGCCCAGGGAAGAAACCACGCCGCCGGTGACGAATACGTATTTGGTCATGAAAAGAGCTTTTTGAGTGAGGCGGACGGGATGCCATTTTACCGGAAACAGGAGGGGGTCACAACGAAACCGAGGGATACCGAGTTCGGCAAAAGGAGTAATATTCCGCTAGAAGGCATCGAACAAAAACCGTTCTTTCTGCATGTGCCTGGCTTGCATGCGCTGGCACAAGGAGGAAACATGAAACCGGTACTTGCCCGCACTCTCATCCTGAGCATGTTAGCCGCCGCACCGAGCTTGGCGGAAGAACCCTTGCCTCTTCCGACCCAGCCCGATGAAACCTATCACGCCTTCGTCGCTCCCGATGGTATCCAGCATGTCGCCATCGTCGGTGGCAATTACTTCTTTCGGCCGAACCGCGTCATCGTCAAAGCCCATGTTCCGGTGGAGCTCGGCGTCACGCTGGAACGCGGCATCGTCCCCCATAGCCTGGTCATTGATGCGCCTGAGGCCGGCATCCAGGTAGACGAGAAACTGGGAACCGAAGTCAAGAAAATCCGCTTCACGCCGACCGCCACCGGCAGTTATCCCTTCTATTGCAGGAACAAGCTGCTGTTCCTGAAAAGCCACCGTGCCAAGGGCATGGAAGGCATACTCGAAGTCGTCGAATGAGCGCATGCTGGGCACCTTGCTGATTACTGCCGCATTGGCAGGCCCGAGCCCGGACCTGCTAGACCTCGCCATCGCGCGCTTCACCGCAATCCAGTCCTATCGCGTCACGCTGCACTCTTCCCATGCCGATGGCGAGGAACACCTGCATTATTTCTACCGCAAGCCCGGGCATATCCGCATGGAGTTCATCCGTCCGCACAACGGTGCGGTGCTGGTCTATGACCCCGTGACGCGCCGCGTGCGCTTGTGGCCTTTTGGTGAGGGAAGATTCCCGCAGTTGAATCTCAGCCCCGACAATCGTTTGATCCGCAGCCCGCGCGGGCAGCAAGTGGACCGCTCGGATGTCGGCGCCCTGCTCGGAAACGTGAAGGCGCTCGGGCAAGGCGGCACCTTCACCGTCCACGAAAAGCTATTGCTCGATGAACGATCCACGCTATTCATCGACGTCGTTGGCAATGGAAGCTATTCGATTACGGACGTTCATCGCTACGAACTATGGCTGGATGCAGGAACGCTGTTCCCGGTCAAGGTGGTCAGCCACGATCGCAACGGCGCCGTGCTTGAAACGGTACGCATGGAAAATGTGGAAATCAACCCGGACTTGCCGCCCACTCTGTTTCAACCGCAGGACTGATGAGCGAATACCGTTTTCTCACCATCTGGAGACTGGAAGCGCCGCGCGCAGCGGTGTGCAAGGCAATCGAGGACTCCCTGGCCTGGCCCGAATGGTGGCCCGGTGTGAAAAACGTGGAAGAGTTATCTGCGGGCGATGCGGATGGAATCGGCAGCGTGCGGCGCTATACATGGAAAGGCCGATTACCCTACCGGCTGACCTTTGACGTCCGCGTGACGCGGATGGAGTTGCAGACTATGGTGGAAGGCATCGCGACGGGTGATGTCGAAGGCATCGGGCGCTGGTCCTTCGATACGGAGGGGGAAACCACCGTCGCCCGTTACGAATGGCTGGTACGTCCCACGCAATTCTGGATGCGGGCTTTATCCCCGGTGGCCAGCCCGGTATTTCGCTGGAATCATGACATCCTGATGCAGCAAGGAGGCGAAGGCCTCGCACGCAGACTCAATGCACGGCTGATTGAAGTCATGCACCAATAGCCTAGGCCGTTTGGAACCGGCTTCGATCGCGAGGCGTGCAATACCAGTAGATCAGCATCACCGCCATGCCGAACAGCAGATGGGCAGTCAGCGTAATTCCGCCGCGCGCCGCGATAAACCAGGGGAAAAGCAGGGTAAAGCCATGCAGGTTCACTGCATACAGTGCTGCACCAAACCCGGCGCCGATCAGCAGCGACGCCTCCAGCCCTTGTCGGCGCAATGGCAACAGCATAGCCGCATAAACAACCGACAGCAGGAAATGGATGGCCGTGGCAATCAGCATGACCATGGGATCGAAGCTAGCGGGCGGCGGCAACACGGTTTTCCCCATCACCAGCGCCGATGTCAGGCGACTGTCACGCAACAGCAGGGCCAGCGGATCCGCTCCCGATATCAGCCAGAGCAACAGTTGAGCGAATGTCGCCATCACGCCGGCAGCCACGCCGGCCAGCGCGACGACAAAGGCCTTACTGCTTTTTCCAGCTCCCATAATCCTTGAATTGCTCCATCACTTCAGCCATCTGCGCCGCAGTCAGCAGATGCGGCTCGCCAGCCTGCAATGCGCGCCAGTATTGCTCGCACAGCGTCTCGACTTCCACGGTCAGGGCCAAGGCCTGGTCCAGGTCGCGCCCGGTGGCGAGCATGCCGTGGTTGGCGAGCAGGCAGGCTCTGCGGTCCTGCAGTGCAATGAGCGCTGCATCCGACAGCGCCTGGCTGCCGAACAACGCATAAGGCGCGCAGCGTATCGTATCGCCGCCGGCCACGGCGACCATGTAATGAAAAGGAGGAATCTCGCGGTGCAGGCAGGCCAGCGTGGTGGCGAACATGGCATGGGTATGGATGACCGCCCCGGTTTCCGGCCGCGCCTGCAGGATATCGCGGTGGAAGCGCCATTCGCTGGACGGCTGGCGCTCGCCCTGCACCTTGCCGTCGAGACTCATCCACACCATGTCGTGCGGCGTCATTTCCTCCACGGTCATGCCCGTCGGCGTCACCAGGAATCCCGCGCCGTCGCGCACGCTGGCGTTGCCGGAAGTGCCGCGATTCAGGCCGAGTTCGCAAAGCTTGCGGGAAACGGCCAGCAATTGTTCGCGTAAATGACTCATGCCGGGAACAAGCTCCTTAACTGATCGGGCGCGCAAATGCCGCGTTCGGTAATGATACCCGTGACCAACCGGGCCGGTGTCACGTCGAAAGCCGGGTTGGCCGCGCGGCAGCCTTGCGGAAGGATATGGACACGGGCTACCGTGCCGTCTTCCAGGCGTCCCTGCATCCAGGCCACCTCGCCCGCATCGCGCTCTTCGATGGGTATTTCGCTCAAACCGTCGCTCAGGGTCCAGTCTATGGTCGGCGACGGAACGGCCGCATAGAACGGCACGCCGTTATCGTGCGCGGCGAGCGCCTTGAGGTAGGTGCCGATCTTGTTGCAGACATCGCCGGTGGCAGTGACGCGGTCAGCACCGACGATGACCAGGTCCACCTGCCCGTGCTGCATCAAATGCCCGCCGGCATTGTCTGAAATCACGGTATGCGGCACGCCGTGCTGGCCCAGTTCCCAGGCCGTCAGGCTCGCGCCCTGGTTGCGCGGCCGAGTCTCGTCCACCCATATATGCAATGGGATGCCGGCATCGAATGCCGCGTAAATGGGCGCCAGCGCGGTGCCCCAATCAACCGTCGCGAGCCAGCCGGCATTGCAGTGGGTGAGGATATTCAGCGGCCGGCCAAGCTTTTCATGCATTTCCTTCAGCATCGCGAGCCCATGCTCGCCCAGCGCTTTATTGGCTGTCACATCCTCGTCGCAAATCGCTGCGGCTTCCAGCCAGGCAGCCTCTGCGCGTTTCGCCTTGGGCAATGCCTGCAAACGGCTGGTCATGCGTTCCACTGCCCAGCGCAGATTGATCGCCGTCGGGCGGGTGGCAATCAGGATACGGGCCACCTGCTCCAGCCGGTCATCGTCGCCGGATTCCTGCATTGCCAGCGTCACCCCGTACGCCGCAGCGGCGCCGATCAACGGCGCCCCTCGTACCTGCATGCTTTTGATCGCTTGCGCAATTTCACCGACTGACGAAAGCCGCTTTACTTCAAATCCATGAGGCAACAGCGTCTGGTCGATGATTTCGACCGCGGTGGCATCGGCTGAAGGCCAGATCGTACGATAGTGAAAATCGTGTATTTTCAAGCTGCAATCTCTTTCTCAAGACTATCCACAAAAACTGTGGATAATTCTGTGAATATCTGTGACTTGAAAACGTAACTCAAGCGCACACAAGATAATTTTACATTCGCCTACAATTTATACTCAAAAAAATTATATTTAATAATCATATACTTGAAAAACACTTGAACAAACACCAAGGGTTTGCATTGTTTCTTAATGTGCCACATGAAGTCGTGTGCATAATTAACCCATATGGGGTAGTACTTCGTACACATTTTGCGTCGTTTTTCCAATTACCTCCTCGACTTCTACCCCTCGCAAACCCGCGATGACTTCGGCTATCGCAGGTAAGTGCTCGGGACTGTTGCGTCCACTCCTCCCCAGCCATTCCGGCGGAATATCCGGGGCATCGGTTTCGAGGACGATGCTATCCAATGGCAATGTCGTCGCCAACTCGCGCAAATGCAGCGCACGCGACCAGGTCATCGCTCCGCCGAATCCAAGTTTGAAGCCCAGCTTGATGAAAATATCCGCCTGCTGGCGGCTGCCATTGAATGCATGGGCAATGCCGCCCCTCACCCCTATGCGGCGCAGGTGCTTGAGCACCTCGTCGACCGAGCGGCGCACGTGCAAAATGACCGGCAGGTCGAGGTCGCGCGCGAGCTTCAGCTGCCCGACAAAATAATGTTCCTGTATTTCGCGGTCCAGCCCTTCGACAAAGAAATCGAGGCCGATTTCGCCGATCGCTACCGGGCGAGCGCTTTGTAATTTGTCGCGCAATATCTCCATGTCCTCAGGCACAGCCTGCCCTGCAAATAAAGGATGGATACCGAGCGCAGGCAGGCAGCAAGGATAATGTTCCGCCAAGGCCAGCACCTGATCGAAATTGGCACGTCCGATGGCCGGCACCACGATTTTCTCGACCCCGGCCTGCAGCGCCTTCTTTACGACGGCATCGCGGTCCGGATCGAACTCGGACGCATCCAGATGGCAATGGCTATCGACGAGGCCGCGCACGGACACGGATATCCTGCCCCACGTGATCAACGCCAAGAATCTCGAGCGCGATGCGCTCCGACATCCCGGTGAGCTCCGGCAAATCGAACATGCCGCGTGCTGCATGCCCCAATAATATCGGCGCGTAATACAGCAGCAATTCGTCCGCAAAACCGGCCTGCAACAGCGCGCCGTTGAGGCTGGCGCCTGCTTCCACCAGCACCTCATTGATCTCCCGCGCGCCCAAGGTCTGCATCAAGCTGGCGAGGCAGACCCGGCCATCGCTCACCGGAAGCTCAAGCACCGTCGCACCCAGGCCGCGCAAGATCTCGGCTTTTTTTGCTTGCCCTTCAAGGCAGGCAATGAGGGTCTGACCGTCTTGCAGGATTTTACTTTCCGGAGGAGTACGAAGCGCGCTGTCCACCACCACGCGTAACGGCTGGCGCCCGATGTCGCATTCCCGCACGGTCATTTGCGGGTTATCCGCGAGTACCGTACCGATGCCTGTGAGAATCGCGCACGAGCGCGCGCGCCAGTGCTGCACATCGCTGCGCGCCGCAGGAGCGGTGATCCATTGGCTGACGCCATTGGCAAGAGCGACGCGACCGTCGAGGCTGGCTGCAATCTTGACAGTTACCCAGGGCCGTCCGAGTGTCATGCGCGTAATAAAGCCGGGGTTGAGCTGGCGCGCTTCCTTTTCCATCAGGCCGCTGTGCGTTTCGATGCCTTGCGCTTCCAGCTGCCTTAGCCCTTCGCCAGCCACCAGGGGGTTGGGGTCGCCCATCGCCGCGATGACGCGACGCACGCCGGCATCGATGAGCGTTTGCGCGCAGGGTGGCGTACGACCGTGGTGACTGCAAGGTTCGAGCGTCACATAGACGTCGGCGCCCTTCGCGGCATCGCCCGCCTGAAGCAAGGCATGCACCTCGGCATGGGGACCGCCGGCACGTTCATGCCAGCCTTCGCCGATCACGATATTATTCTTGACGATGACGCAGCCGACGCGTGGATTGGGAGTAGTCGTATACAGCCCGCGCTCTGCCAGGCGCAATGCCTGGGTCATGTAATGATGATCACGGGCGGTAAACATGACGGGGGAAGACGTCATCGTATTAAAGGCTAATGCTGCACGATCGCGCTGTGCACCAGCCGTTCCTGCTGGTCGAAATACAGGCGCAGGCCGTGCACGGCCCACAGGCAGACGCCGAGGTCGTATTCGATCTGGGTAGTTTCCTCCCAGGACGGGCGGCCCAGCTGCATCATCACTTCGGATTTGGTCATGCCCGGCTTGAGCAGGCGGCGCTTGATATCCAGCACCATGTCGCCGCGCTCGCAAGGATGGGCAGGTTCGGGATTCATCCACACCACGGCGTCGAAGGGCTCGTCGCCGAACACCAGGCGATCCTTGAAGGCCCACCAGCTGAAGAAAACAATCGTCACTACTAGGGTAAAAACCGCAAATGCGATGGCAAGACCTGTCAGCAGTTTTTGCGGTTTTTCATCCATGTAGGGCGCGCTCACATTGATTTCGCGTCTGCGACGGGGGCGATTTGGGATGCCATCCGCGAAGCAAGACGCGCAGTTGTGCCGCCCACGACAAGCGGCTTGCAACAAAGGAGGGCGCCCAACTCGCCCCCGCCCCGTAGGGTTGCTGCAAGAAAGCGCGTCTGCGGCGTTGCGAAGCTTGCGAATGGAATAGCCATTCGCCGCGCTTCGCGCCTTGCATCCATCGCGTTCTTGAAGCAACGCAGTCGTGAAATTAATGTGAGCACGCCCTACTTCTCCGTTTTCCTGGTGCTGCGCCGTACGGTAGGGTCCAGGTCGCGTATCACGTCGTGAAAGTCGTCCACGTCCTGGAAGCTGCGATAAATCGAAGCGAAACGTATATAAGCGACCTTGTCCAGCAGGCGCAGTTCCTGCATCACCGCCTCGCCCAGTTCGCGCGACTGGATCTCGCGCTCGCCGCGGCCGAGAATCTTCTGCATGATGTTGTCCACCGAGCGGTCCACCAGCTCCATCGACACCGGACGCTTGTGCAGCGGTCGCGTAAAGGAAAGGCGCAGCTTGTCGCGTGAAAACTCCTCACGCGTCCCGTTTTGCTTGACCACTTGCGGCATGTGCAGTTCAGCCGTTTCGTAGGTGGTGAAACGCTTCTCGCAGGAAGCGCAGCGGCGGCGGCGGCGGATCGTATCGCCCTCTTCATTGACGCGGGAGTCGATCACCTGGGTGTCGTCAGCGCCGCAGAACGGACATTTCATGATTGGAGGAACGTGAAATGTGAAACGTGAAACGTGAAATGTGGAAAATCACGAAAAGATCGAGATTCCGACACACATTTCACTTCGATGGTTTTACGTTTCACTTTTCACCTTTCACAGCAGTTCAGCCATAGACCGGAAAGCGTGCGGTCAGCGCGTGCACTTTTTCGCGCACCGCAGCAATCTTCGCTTCATCTTCCGGCGCATCCAGCACGTCAGCGATGAAATTGGCGACCATGCGCGCTTCTTCTTCCTTGAATCCGCGCGTGGTGATCGCCGGCGAACCGATGCGTATGCCGGAAGTGACGAACGGGCTTTCCGGATCGTTGGGAATGGAATTCTTGTTGACGGTGATGTCCGCCTTGCCCAGCGCGGCATCGGCCGCCTTGCCGGTCAGGCCCTTGGGGCGCAGGTCAACCAGGAACATGTGCGATTCGGTGCGACCGGAGATGATGCGCAGGCCGCGCTCGGCCAGGGTTCGCGCCATTGCGGCGGCGTTCTTCAGTACCTGCTCCTGATACGCCTTGAATTCAGGGGTCATCGCCTCGGCGAACGCCACTGCTTTGCCGGCGATCACATGCATCAGGGGGCCGCCCTGCAGCGACGGGAACACGTTGGAGTTGATCGATTTCTCGTACTCCGCCTTGGCGAGGATGATGCCGCCGCGTGGGCCGCGCAGGGTCTTGTGGGTGGTGGAAGTGACGAAATCGGCGTGCGGCACCGGGTTGGGATAGACGCCGGCGGCGATCAGGCCGGAGTAGTGCGCCATGTCGACCATGAAATACGCGCCGACCTTCTTCGCGATTTCCGCCATGCGCGCCCAGTCGAAACGCAATGCGTAAGCCGAAGCACCGCCGATCAGCAGCTTGGGCTGCTTCTCGATCGCCACGCGCTCCATGTCGTCGTAGTCGATTTCTTCCTTGTCGTTGACACCGTACGCGACGATGTTGAACAGCTTGCCGGACAGGTTGGCCGGCGACCCGTGCGTCAGATGGCCGCCGTGACCCAGGTTCATGCCCATCACCGTGTCGCCCGGCTTGAGGATGGAGAAATACACCGCCTGGTTGGCTTGCGAGCCGGAGTGCGGCTGCACGTTGGCGTATTCGGCGCCGAACAGCTTCTTCACGCGGTCGATCGCGATCTGCTCGACCTGGTCCACGTATTCGCAGCCGCCATAGAAGCGCTTGCCCGGATATCCTTCCGCGTACTTGTTGGTCAGTTGCGAACCTTGCGCCTGCATGACAGCCGGGCTGGTGTAGTTTTCGGAGGCAATCAGCTCGATGTGATGCTCCTGGCGCTGGCGCTCGCCTTCGATGGCTTGCCACAGTTCCGGGTCACACGAGTTGAGGGTTTTGGAGTAGCTGAACATGGGTCGATTTCCGGGATGCAAAATGGGTGAATTCTAGCATGTTAAGCCCACCTCCCGCATCCCGGACGCCATGCAAAGCCGGGACTCTGGCTGATCACAACCGCAGCGGTCGCAATGAACCAGCCGGCACACCGCGCATTCGGCTAAGTCCTTGTATGTTCACGCCATCGCCGTGTGGCATGCAGTTTGCAAAGTTTTAGCGCAAGCGATCTCTCCATCGTGCTCCACCGACCCGTCCGGCCTGAACTACATAAGAGCCCGACGGGTCTTTTTTCATCGCCACGCGTTATAATCCGGTAATTGATCAGCGGCCTCCGGCATGAACCTTATCCGCGAACAGGACTTCGTCGACAGCATCGCCGACGCCCTGCAATACATCTCCTACTACCACTCGCCCGACTTCCTGCATGCGATGCATGCCGCATGGGAGCGCGAACCATCGCCCGCCGCGCGCGACGCCATCGCGCAAATCCTGGTGAACTCCTACCTGTGCGCCAAGGGCCAACGCCCGCTGTGCCAGGACACCGGCATCGTCACCGCCTTCATCAAGGTCGGCATGCGGATCAACTGGGATACCAACAAGAGCCTGCAGGACATGGTGGATGAAGGTGTGCGCCGTGCCTATAACCATCCCGACAACGTGCTGCGCGCTTCCATCGTCAGCGATCCGGCCGGCAGCCGCAGGAATACCCGCGACAACACCCCGGCCATCGTGCACGTCGAGCTGGTGCCCGGCGATACCGTGGACATCCGCATCGCGGCCAAGGGCGGCGGCTCGGAGAACAAGGCACAGCTGGCGATGCTGGAACCGTCGGACGACATCGTGCAGTGGGTACTGGACACCGTGCCCAGGATGGGCGCCGGCTGGTGCCCGCCCGGCGTGCTGGGCATCGGCATCGGCGGTACCGCGGAAAAAGCCGTGCTGCTCGCCAAGGAATCGCTGATGGCCTCCATCGACATCCAGGAGCTGAAAGCGCGCGGCCCGCAGAGCCGTGCGGAGGAATTGCGGCTGGAGCTCTACGAAAAGGTCAACCGTCTCGGCATAGGCGCGCAAGGCCTGGGCGGGCTGACCACGGTGCTGGACGTGAAGGTGCTGGATTATCCGACCCATGCCACTTCGCTGCCGGTCGCGCTGATTCCCAATTGCGCCGCGACGCGCCATGTGCACTTCACTCTCGATGGCAGCGGGCCTGCACATTTGCCGGCGCCCAAACTGGAAGACTGGCCGCAGATTGTATTGGACGCCGGCGCGCCCATGCGCCGCGTCGATCTCGATCAACTCACATCCGCCGATATTACGCAATGGCAGCCAGGCGAGAAACTGCTGCTAAGCGGCAAGCTGCTCACCGGCCGCGATGTCGCGCACAAGCGTCTGTCGGAAATGGCCGCGCGCGGCGAACCGCTCCCGGTCGATTTCCGCAACCGATTCATCTATTACGTCGGCCCCGTCGATCCGGTGCGCGACGAAGCGGTCGGTCCTGCCGGCCCGACCACCGCAACACGCATGGATCGCTATACCGACTTCATGCTCGAGCATACCGGCCTGCTCGGCATGATAGGCAAGGCCGAGCGCGGCGCAGCGACGGTCGATTCCATCCGGCGCCACCAATCGGTGTACCTGATCGCGGTCGGCGGCGCGGCCTACCTGGTATCCAAGGCGATCAAATCGGCGCGCGTCGTCGCGTTTGCCGAGCTCGGCATGGAGGCCATCTACGAATTCGAGGTGGAAGACATGCCGGTGACGGTCGCGGTGGATACCCAAGGCCATTCGGTACATGCTTCCGGCCCTGCCGAATGGCGGGCGAAAATCGGCACTATCCCGGTATTCACGGAATAAGCGATGGCCCGGCTTTTCAGTCCCCTCAAGCTGCGGGAAATCGAACTCAAGAACCGCATCGTCGTCTCGCCCATGTGCCAGTATTCGGCGGAAGGCGGCATGCCCAACCACTGGCATCTGGTCAATTACGGCAGCCGCGCCGTCGGCGGCGCCGCGCTGGTGATGGTGGAAGCGACCGCCGTTTGCCCCGAGGGCAGGATCACGCCGTGGTGCACCGGCCTCTGGTCGGACCAGCACACGGCGGCGTTCCTGCCGATCACCGATTTCATCCGCGCGCAAGGCGCGGTACCCGGTATCCAGATCGCCCATGCCGGGCGCAAGGCCTCCTGCAACCAGCCGTGGAACGGCAGCCAGTATCTGCCGCTAGGTGCAGGCGGCTGGCAGACCGTGGCGCCGTCCGCGATCCCCTTCAGCCCTGCCCACGGCACGCCGCATGCCTTGAGCACTGCTGAAATCGACGGCATTGTCGAATTATTCGCCGAGGCCGCCTGCCGTGCACTGGCAGCGGGCTTCGAAGTCGCCGAAGTGCATTGCGCGCACGGATACCTGCTCAATGAATTCCTGTCGCCACTCGCCAACCGGCGCGAGGACGAGTACGGCGGCAGCCTGGAGAACCGCTGCCGCTTGCCGTTGCGCGTCGCTCAAACCATACGCGACCTGTGGCCGGCGCAGTGGCCGGTGTTCGTGCGCATCTCGGCCACGGACTGGGTCGAGGGCGGCTGGGATCTGGCGCAATCGGTGCAGTTCGCCAAATGGCTGAAGGAAATCGGCATCGACCTCGTCGATTGTTCCACCGGCGGCATGGTGCCGCATGCGACCATTCCCGCCGGGCCGGGATTCCAGGTGCCGTTCGCGGCAGGCGTGCGTCGGGAAGCGGGGATCGCGACGGGCGCAGTCGGCATCATCACCGAGCCGGCGCAGGCCGAGCAGATTCTGGCGGACGGCCAGGCCGACGCGATTTTCCTCGCGCGCGAATTGCTGCGCGATCCTTACTGGCCGTTGCATGCCGCGCGCGAATTGGGCGTGGACATGGCATGGCCGAATCAATATGCAAGAGCAAAAAGATAATCGGGAGAGAACGAATGAGATGGACTGACGTACAACAGATTGCCGAAGAACTTTACGACAAATATCCGGATATCGACCCGCGCACGATACGCTTCACCGACCTGCATAACTACGTGGTGGGACTCGACGGCTTCGACGACGATCATACCCGCGGCGGCGAAAAGGTACTGGAAGCGATTCAGGCGGCCTGGATCGAGGAAACCTGAGCGGTCTTACAGCGTGCGCGAGTAGCGCGGCTGCTCGACCGCCTGCTGACGCAGGTAGCCGTCGAACGCCATTGCGATATTACGCAGGAAGACGCGGCCGGCAGCGGTGACGCGCACAGCTTCCGGCTCCAGCACCACCAGGCCGTCGGCCTGCATTTCCTGCAACTCTGCCAACGCATCGGCGAAGTGGCTGTCGAAGTCGATGTTCCATTGCTTCCCGAATGCCGCCTTATCCAACTCGAGGTCGCACATCATTCGGGTAATGGCCTCGCGCCGCATCTTGTCCTCACGCGAAATACGCATGCCGCGCTCCACCGGCAGCTTGCCGGCTTCCACCATGCCGCGATATTCCGACAGCACTTTCACGTTCTGCGCATAGACCTCATCGGTTTGCGAGATCGCCGATGCGCCCAAGGCAAGAATGTCGCAATCTTTATGCGTGGTATATCCCTGGAAGTTGCGGTACAGCGTTTTGGTTTCTTGCGCTTTCACCAGTTCGTCATCGGGACGGGCGAAGTGATCCATGCCGATATAGACATAGCCGGCGGCGGTCAGCTTTTCCAGCGTGAGCTTCTGCAATGCAAGACGCTGCTCCAGTTGCGGCAGCGTCTCTTCCGCTATCAGCTTCTGGTGTTTCTTCATCCACGGCACATGCGCGTAATTGAACACCGCAAAGCGGTCGGGCGCCATGCCAATCACCGTGTCCAGCGTATGCTCGAAAGTTTCCGGAGTTTGATGCGGCAGGCCGACCATCAGGTCGAAATTGACGCTCTCGAATTCTTCCTCGCGTATCCAGCCATACACCTTGCGGATCAGCGCTTCCGGCTGCACGCGATTGACGGCATGCTGCACTTTTCCGTCCAGGTCCTGCACGCCCAGGCTGACGCGATTGAAGCCGCTTTGGCGCAAGGCCCGAATATGCTCGAGGGTCAACCCGCGCGGGTCCATTTCACACCCGATCTCGGCATCGGGCGCAATGCTGAATTTTGCTGCAAGATAATCGTATAGCCGGCGCAAATCGTCCGGCCGCAGGTAGGTCGGCGTCCCGCCACCCCAGTGCAGCTGGCGGACTTTCCGTCGCGGATTGGTCAGTGCCGCTACCCGGTCGATTTCCCGCAACAGAACTTGCAAATAAGTCTCGGCCTTGCGGTAGTCCTTGGTGGCAATCATATTGCAGCCGCAGTAATAACACAGCGTGTCGCAGAAAGGGATGTGGGTGTAGAGCGAAATATCACGCTCCTTATCTTGAACATTCTGCAGTTCCTCTTCCCATTGGGCGGGACCGAAGCTTTCGTGGAAATAGGGAGCGGTCGGGTATGACGTGTAACGTGGCCCGGTCTTGCAATATTTGTGCAGAAGTTCGCCTGAAAAATCCATGCGCGGAAGTATATCAGATATTAATATCTTTTTAGTTTGTTTGATAAACTGCCGAGTCTTATAGTATTGACAGTCAACGCCCGGAGTCCGAATATGGGCCAAGAAGCTTGGAATATGCAACACGCCTTACTTGAAAAGGTCGTAGCTTCAGCCACGGCTTTTGGCGCCATCGTCAATATTTTCAAACAAATACCGAAAGCCAGGTCATGCCAGCCGTACACCTCAAAGACTACTGTTTCGCGCATCAGCCGATTCTCGACGTAGACGGCAATACGGTCGCGATTGAACTGCTCTTCCGGGATGCTCAACCGGAAGCGGGCAATGCTTTTGACCATACGACGGCCACCGCCAACGTCATCATCAATCTTTGCAGCCATATCGGCATGATCGAACTGACGGGCAAGCGCAAGCTGTTCATCAATGTCGCCGAAGACTTGCTGCTGAGCGATACGATCACGCTACTGCCCAAGGACAAGGTCACGCTGGAGCTGCTCGAGCACATCTTAATCACCGACCAGATTCTTGCCCGCGTGCGGGAATTGAAAGCCCTGGGCTATGAATTTGCGCTGGACGACTACGTTTTTCATTTCGACCCTTGCCCGCTTTTCGAGCTGGTGGACATCATCAAGGTCGACATATTGCATGCCGACTTGCATGCCCTGGATCAACTGGTGGCTTATCTCAGGCAATGGCCCTGCAAGCTGCTGGCGGAAAAGGTGGAAAGCCAGGAAATCCATGAGGCCTGCCTCAGCGCGGGATTCGATCTGTTCCAGGGTTACTATTTTGCATATCCCACGCTGCACGAAGGCAGGGTACCCGACCCGGCGAAAATGGCCGTCCTCAATCTGCTGTCCAAAGTGAGCGGCGATGCCGAACTCGATGAAATCGAGCCCCTGTTCAAAGGCAATCCCGGCCTGACCTACAGCCTGCTCCGGCTCATCAGCTCCCCGGCCTTCTATTCCTCGAACAAGATCGCTTCGATCAGGCAGGCCATCCAGATACTCGGCATGCGCCAGCTCGGCCGATGGCTGCAAGTGCTGCTGTTCACCCAGCAGAAGGATCAGAAATGCCTTTCCTTGCTGGAGCTGGCCGTGCATCGCGCCCGATTGATGGAGCTGATGGCCGAGTCGATCGGTGTATCCACGGAAAGCGCCTATGTCACCGGCATGCTATCGCTAGCCGATTGCGCGCTTGGCATGACGATGGAAACCATCATCGAGCATCTCAACCTCGTTGAAGGCATTCATCTGGCCTTGCTGAAGCGCGCCGGGAAACTCGGAATGCTATTGCGTATCTGCGAAAAGCTGGAAAATGGCGAATTCGAGGAAGTCGCGGAAATGGCGGAGCTGCTGAACATCACGATACCTTCGTTGATGGAAATGCAGACTGCCTCCATTGCGTGGGGCAACAAGATGCTGCACGATCTGCTCGACCAAGCCCAATAATTTAATTCAGAAATCACTCATGCAATTACCCAAGGAAATCTTCAAGGCCTACGACATTCGCGGCATCGTCGGAAAAACGCTGACGCCCGAGATCGTCGAAGCCATTGGCCAAGCCATCGGTTCCGAAGCCACCGCCCGGCGCCAGATGCAAATCTGCATCGGCTACGACGGTCGCCTGTCCGGACCCAAGCTGGCAGCTGCGCTTGCGCGCGGCATCCGCAAGGCCGGCATTCACGTGATCGACCTCGGCATGGTCGCAACGCCCATGGTCTATTTCGCCGCCTGCCATCTGGGCACCAATTGCAGCGTAATGGTCACCGGCAGCCATAATCCGCCGGAATACAACGGCCTCAAAATGGTACTGGGCGGCGAAACCTTGTCAGGCGAGGCCATTCAGGGCCTGCGCAGCCGGATCGAACTGGGCGAGCTTTTCGAAGGCGACGGCAGTTACAGCCAGTACGATATCGCGCAGGACTACATCGACCGGATTGCTCGCGATATCAAGCTGGCGCGGCCGATGAAGATTGCCGTGGATTGCGGCAACGGCGTCGCCGGCGCGTTTGCCGGCAAGCTTTACCGGGCGCTTGGCTGCGAAGTGGAGGAGCTGTATTGCGATGTCGACGGCCAGTTTCCCAACCATCACCCGGATCCCTCGGTTCCGGAAAACCTGGCAGACCTCATACAGGCGCTCCGAAGCGGTGAAAGCGAACTCGGCCTCGCGTTCGATGGCGACGGCGACCGCCTCGGCGTCGTCACCACGGATGGGCAGATCATTTATCCGGATCGCCAGCTGATGCTGTTCGCTGCTGACGTGCTTTCCCGTGCGCCTGGCGCAACCATCATCTACGACGTCAAATCCACCCGCAACCTTCATCCATGGATTACGCGCCACGGCGGCGAGCCGCTGTTGTGGAAAACCGGCCATTCCCTGGTGAAAGCCAAGATGAAGGAAACCGGCGCGCAGCTCGCCGGCGAAATGAGCGGCCATGTGTTCTTCAAGGAACGCTGGTATGGATTTGATGACGGTTTGTATACCGGCGCCCGTCTATTGGAAATCCTGAGCGCGGCGGCGGACCCATCGGCAATACTCAACGCTTTGCCCGACAGCACCAGCACGCCCGAACAGCACATCAAGATGCGCGAAGGCGAACCCCACGCGCTGCTGGCGCGGCTGGCACAGGAGGCCAGATTCGACGGTGCGGACCGGGTGATCGCCATCGACGGGTTGCGTGTCGAATACCCGGACGGTTTCGGCCTGATGCGCGCCTCGAACACCACACCGGTCATCGTGCTGCGCTTCGAGGCCGACGACGAAACCGCATTGCGCCGCATCCAGGAACAATTCCGCAGCATTCTCCTGACGGCTGCGCCGCACGTGGCATTGCCTTTCTGACATGCCGTCGCGCTATACCCTGCTTTCCGCCGTGGTCTGGATAGGCCTGTTCGCGGGCATCGTCTACTTGACGGATGAAATCCTGCATCCGAACAAGGCGGAAGATTTGGGCAATGCGGAAATCGTCGAGCTGGAACGCGACCCCAGCGGGCATTACCGCGCGGAGGCGTTCATCAACGGCACCAAGGTCGGCGTCCTTGTCGATACCGGAGCGACCGGGGTGGCGATCTCGCAGGCATTGGCCGATACACTGGGCTTGAAAAGCCGGGTCGCCGTCCGGACCGCTACTGCCAATGGCGACACGATTTCCTACATGGTACGTCTGGAAGAAGTGCGGCTTGGCGGCATCGTCGCGCGCGATGTGTCGGCCAGCATCGTCCCCGGGCTGAACGGCGACGCCCTCCTGGGCATGTCCTTTCTGGGCCGCATGGACATCCGGCTTTACCAGGGCAAGATGACCATACGCCAGGCGGAAACTAGGTGATCACGGTGGGTTGTTCGCGGCCGGTACGTGTGCGTAGCTGCGAAATCTGCAAGGCAATGCCGATCAGCCCGGACAAGGCTGTTTGCGCATCCAGGTGATGCTTCGCGGTATCCGGTTCGAATGCCTCCAGGTAAATGCGTAACGTCGCACCTTCGGTGCCGGTCCCGGAAAGCCGGAAAACGATACGAGAGCCATCGGTAAAACCGATGCGCACGCCCTGGCCTGTACTGACGCTGCCGTCCACCGGGTCGGTATAGCTGAAATCATCGCAGAAGAGAACCTGATACGCGCCAAAGCGAGCCCCCTGCAAATCGGCAAAGCTACCATGCAAATGCTGCATGATGCCATTGGCGGCATCGGCGGGAAGAGCTTCGTAATCGTGGCGCGAATAAACGTTGCGTCCATAGGTCGCCCAATGCTCACGTACGATGGCTTCGACCGGCATCTTGCGCACGGCGAGGATGTTCAGCCAGAACAGCACTGCCCACAGGCCGTCCTTCTCCCGCACATGATCCGAGCCGGTGCCGAAGCTTTCTTCGCCGCATAGCGTCACCTTGCCGGCATCCATCAGGTTGCCAAAGAATTTCCAGCCTGTGGGGGTCTCGAAGCACGGGATGCCGAGTGCTTGCGCCACACGATCCGCGGCTGCACTGGTCGGCATGGAACGTGCAATGCCCGCCAGCCCATTTTTATACCCCGGCACCAGCGTCGCGTTCGCGGCCAGTATCGCCAGGCTATCGGAGGGTGTCACGAAGAAGCGCTTGCCGAGTATCATGTTGCGGTCGCCGTCGCCGTCGGAAGCCGCACCAAAATCCGGAGCGCCGTTTCCATAAATGATGTCCACGAGCTCATGCGCATAGGTCAGGTTGGGATCGGGGTGGCCATTACCGAAGTCCGGCAAGGGCTCGGCATTCATCACGCTGCCGGCAGGTGCCTGCAACCTGCGTTCCAGGATTTCCCGCGCATACGGGCCAGTCACGGCATGCATGGCGTCGAATTTGATACGGAAACCGCCCGCAAGCAATTCGCGAATTGCGCCAAAATCGAACAACGATGCCATCAAGTCCGCGTAATCGGCGACAGGGTCGATCACCTCGACTTTCATGCCTTCCAGATCATGAGTGCCCAGCTGATCGAGATCGACATCGGCCGCTTCAAATATGCGGTATTCGGCAATCTGCTTGCTGCCGGCGAAAATCGCTTCCGTGACCTTCTCCGGCGCGGGACCACCATTGGTGACGTTGTACTTGATCCCGAAATCGCCCTCCGGCCCGCCAGGATTATGGCTCGCGGAAAGGATGATGCCGCCGTAGGTGCTGTACTTGCGTATCACACATGAGGCGGCCGGCGTCGAGAGGATGCCTCCCCGGCCGACCAGGACACGGCCGAAACCGTTCGCGGCCGCCATTTTCAGGATGACCTGAATCGCCTCGCGGTTGTAGTAGCGACCATCGCCACCCAGCACCAGCGTTGCTCCTGCCGGCGCGGAAATGCTGTCGAATATGGACTGCACGAAGTTTTCCAGATAGTGCGGCTGTTGAAATGCCGGCACACGTTTGCGCAGTCCGGAAGTGCCAGGCTTCTGGTCCGTAAAAGGCTGGGTCTGAATGGTGCGTATGCTCATCTTTGATCCTGATTGGTGTTATTGGAAGATATCTTACACCGGTGTCTGACCTGCCATTGCGGGCGTCGTTCAGGCTTGACAGTCAGCCGGTTTGTCTAGATAATGCGCGGCTTTGGGGCATTAGCTCAGTTGGTAGAGCAGCGGACTCTTAATCCGTTTGTCGTAGGTTCGACCCCTACATGCCCCACCAGATTCAAGGCTCGCAGCGATGCGGGCCTTTTTCATTTGGAAGTCATTAAAGTTTATCGTTTTTCTGTCGTTAGCATGCTAAGCTAATTAGCAAAATGATCGAGGTTGTGCATGAAAATCGATAGTTCCACCCGGACAACTTCCGTCACCGGAAATCCCGCTCCTGCCGCTCGTGGCGGGAAGCCGGCCGCACAGACTGGCGGTGCCCAGGACAACGTACAACTCTCCAGCGCCTCGACGCAAATCCAGGCACTGGAAGCCAGCATAGGCGAAGCCAGCGGCTTCGATGCCGCAAAAGTGGAAGCCATCAAGTTGGCAATCAGCGAAGGACGTTACACCGTCAATCCGGACGTCATTGCCGACAAGCTGATTTCCTCCACGCGCGAGCTCTTGGCCCAGCAAAACAAAGGGTAACGAGGATCAATGGACTTCCTTGAGCAGGAGCAGGCGACACTCGATCGCTTTATAGAACTTCTGCAGCAGGAACAGGCAGCGCTGGTCTCGGCCGACGTGGACAAGCTGCAACTCCTGTCCGAATCCAAGCAAAAACTCAGCGAAAAACTTAACGTCCTGGTGCAGCAGCGTATCGCCTTGCTCGACCGTGACGGTTTCAGCACCGATGCAGCAGGAGTCCAGGCCTGGCTTTCCAAGCAGCCGGCAACCGTGGCAGAGGCCTGGAACAAGTTACTGGCGGGTGCGCAGAAAGCGCAACACCTGAACCAGACCAACGGCAAGCTGATCCAGACCCACTTGCAGCACAACCAACAAGCGCTGGCCACCTTGATGAGCGCGGCGAACAAGGCCGATGTTTATGGCGCCGATGGCCAGCCCCGCACAGGCTCCAGCCCGACACAACGCACCATCGGCAAGGTTTAGCGCCTAGCGCATTACGGCGCGGCCATATTCGGCACGATTGAGGGTGGCGCCGGTCGTATGTCCGGATCCAGCGTCAAATCGGTTTTCTCCCCCTCGTTTTCCGCCAGGATCATTACCGTCACACGCCGATTGCGGCTTCTGCCTTCCAGCGTTTCATTGCTTTCCACCGGCCGGTTGTCGGCATAGCCAATGACAACGATGCGTCGCGGCGAAACACCGTTTTCCACGAACAATCGCGTCACGCTGCTGGCACGCGCACTGGACAATTCCCAGTTGGAGGGGAAAACCGGGGAAGCAATCGGCAGATTATCGGTATGCCCTTCAATCTGTACCTGGTGCGTATCTTTTGCCAGCACCTGGGCAACCGCCTTCAGCACATCGATGGTATCGCTGTTCAGCACCGCTTGCGCCGGCGCGAAAAGCAGGCTTGCATTGATCTCGATGGAAATCCCGCGATTGCTTTCGGTCACCTTGACCTGCCCGTTCTTGACCAAGGGGTCCATCACTTTCAGCAAATCGCCTGCCACGGCTTTCATTTGCTTGCGCCGGGCCTCCGGATCCTCTACCCCGATGATATTGGACTGCGTTTGCACCGGTGCCGGCTGTACCTGAATTTTTCCCGACTCCGCATTCTGCGGCATGGGCTTTGGGATATTGATCGGCTTATCGCTGGTCGGCGTATTCTTGAAGGCATCGACGATGGAGTCTGACATCACCCGATATTTGCCTTCGTTGATGGAAGACAATGCATACATCACCACAAAGAACGCAAACAGCAGGGTAATGAAATCAGCGTATGAAACCAGCCAGCGCTCGTGATTTTCGTGCTCTTCGTGCTTTTGCCGCCGTTTGGCCATGATGTGGCTCAGTTGATGTAACCGCGTAGCTTCGTTTCGATGATGCGGGGATTTTCTCCGTTGGCGATGCTGACCAATCCTTCCATCACCATCTCGCGCTTGACCATTTCCTTGCCGATGAGGGCCTTGAGCTTGTTGGCGATGGGCAGGAACAGAAGATTGGCGCTGCCGACGCCGTAGATGGTGGCCACGAAAGCGACGGCGATTCCGCTGCCCAGCTTCGACGGGTCGGACAGGTTTTCCATGACATGGATCAAGCCCATGACCGCTCCCAATATCCCCACTGTTGGCGCATATCCGCCCGCGGCCTCCCACACCTTGGCCGCCATGCGGTAGTGCTCATCGTATGCGTACATATCCACTTCCATCGCCTCACGCAGCTTCTCGGGTTCGGCGCCGTCGACCAGCAACTGCAAGCCCTTGCGCATGAAAGGATCGTCCATTTCCGCCATCAGCGGCTCCAGCGACAGCAGGCCGCCCCTGCGGGCCGCTTGCCCCCAGTTGATGACCTTTTCGATGACCTCTTCCAGCGACACGACCGGCGGGATGACGATCCAGCGCAGCATTTTCACGCCATCGAGAAATACCGGCAGCGTGAATTGCAACATGCAGGCGCCAAAGGTCCCGCCCATCACGATAATGAATGCCGTCACCTGCATCAGCGAACCGATATGGCCGCCCTCCAGGTATTGCCCGCCGAGAATCGCTGCTACCGAAATCAGAATGCCGACGATACTGATGACATCCAGCTTCATCAATTCGCCCAGTCTTTCATTTTGCTGCGCAAACGCATGATGGCTTGCGAATGCAACTGACAGACGCGGGATTCGCTGACTCCGAGCACGGCACCGATTTCCTTGAGGTTGAGATCTTCCTGATAATACATCGCCATGACCATTTTCTCCCGCTCGGGCAATTCCGTAATGGTCTTGGCCAACGCAGTACGCATGCTTTCATCCTGAAGCAACTGGAACGGGGACGGACGGTTATCGGCCAGATTGAAGGCCACGCTTTCGCCATCCTCGTTCTCGAAGTCTTCGTAATGCACCAGTTGATGGCCGCGCGCGTCGGCCAGCATTTCCTGATACTCGGCCAACGGCACGTTCAGTTTGTCCGCAATTTGCTGCTCGCTTGGTGCCTTGCTGAGCTCTTGTTCGAGACGATGGATAGCTTGCTCGATATCCCGTGCATGCTTGCGGACGGAACGCGGCGCCCAATCGGCCTCGCGCAGTTCGTCCAACATCGCGCCGCGGATGCGCTGAGTCGCATATGTCTCGAATTGCGCGCCGTGGGACTCGTCGTAGTAGTTCAAAGCATCCAGCAATCCCATCATGCCGGCCTGCACCAGATCATCCACTTGCACACTGGAAGGAAGACGCGCAGCCAGCTGATATGCCAACCGCTTCACCAATTGGGCATATTCGGCCACAGATTTTTGCGTATCCAGTACCGGCATCCTCACACCATTACTTCAGGATAGTTTGCAAAACGTGCGGGTCGGCTCCTCGCAATAGGCGACGCATCAGATCCGGGAAATGGCCCGCCTTGTGCTCGGGCATGGGCCACGACTGTATCATTCCGGACAGTTGCTGATAGAACTCGGCCAGCGGCGGCCTGGCCTCAGGCAATACGCCGAGATATTCGGGCATGATGTGCAGATGGCGTCGGCTGACAGCGGCAATACTGCGATACAAGGCTGAAGCGCGTGCCTGGTCGAGGCTACGGAAAAGCAGGTGAAACCCCCGTTTTTCGGCCTGGTGCAGCAGCTTGATATGAGCATAAGCTTCCGTGGCCGCTTCCGCTTCGCCATTGCTGACGATGATGACATCCTGGCAGGCCCAGGCAAAGCTCGGGCGGCTGTTGACGGCGTCAACGCAGGCATTGACGAGCACAATGTCGTACTTTCCCGCAAGGCGGTAGAAAGCATTCACCAGCCCGATGCGCGCCTCCATTCTCGGACGCGGCATGGAGGCGGCATGCGTTCCGCCTGCCAGCAAATCGATTCCAGCTGCGCTTTTAAGCAGAGCGCTCTCTACCTCGAGCTGGTTCAGCATGACGGTGGCCAAATCATGCTTGGGCGCGACCTGGAAAACAGGATGCAGATCGCCGGCCGCCCAAAGCTCGTCAAGCAGCAGGACTTTCTTGCCTGCCCCGGAAAGGGTCGCGGCAAGGCTGGAAACCGGTTCCGCGGTAGCTATGCCGGCGCCGGCTGGCACAAAGGCCACCATACGCCGGGCATCGGCAACAAAAAGGCGCCGCAAGCCCTCCGCCTGGTCCGGCAGCACTCTAGCCAACAAAATCTCCCGGAGCGGACGTCCCTACGCTCGCCGCCACATCCCACTCTTCCGGCCGCAGCTTGTGCGCTTCATTATCCTGCCCCTTGAAGGCCCGATCGACGAGGTAGAGCGCATTGGCGAGGTGCAGGTCTTCCGGCACCTTCTGGCCGTTGGTCACATAGTGCAGGTCCAGCCCATGCCGGATCAGGCAGTCGATGGCCGGGGCGATGGACACCGACTCGTCGATCTTGGACAGGATCACCCCGTCCATGCCGGAACCGCGGTAGGCCCGCACGATGTCGTCCAGCGTCACGTTCTGCGCCGTGGCCGGCAGCAGCAGGTGGC